>OKWN01000024.1_pt1 | contig 210161 bp, 213 predicted proteins | sample 1607151 | NCBI WGS metagenome assembly OKWN01 (sample SAMN07501046, study PRJEB24779) | human gut metagenome | isolation source: stool | host: human infant | place: USA: Pittsburgh, PA | reverse complement strand
TCGCATTTATTGAAAACTGGATTAACAACTATCCAAAGAAACTATTCAATTATAAATCTCCTAAAGAGTTTTTACAGACTGGCTAATTTGAACTTGAAATTTGGCTTTACAAAATATTTAAATAATTGACACTATGAAAACGTGTTAATGATTTAAATGGACCTGTTTCCTATCTTTTTATTCTGGAATATGTTACACTAGAAAAGTTGTTAAACAACGAAATTAAAGTTTAATAAGGCAGCTTCGCACTGCCTTTTAGAAAAGAGAAAAATTTGAAATTTACAGAACTTAACTTATCGGAAGCAATCCTTGCTACTGTTGAAAAAGCAGGCTTTGTTGAGCCATCACCAATCCAAGAGTTGACAATCCCTTTGGCATTGGAAGGTAAGGATGTTATCGGACAAGCGCAAACTGGTACAGGGAAAACAGCTGCCTTTGGTCTACCAACATTGGATAAAATTGATACAAGTCGTAATCTTGTCCAAGCCTTGGTTATTGCTCCAACACGTGAATTAGCGGTTCAAGGTCAAGAAGAATTGTTCCGTTTTGGTCGTGAAAAAGGTGTTAAAGTCCGTTCAGTTTACGGTGGTTCAAGCATTGAAAAACAGATTAAAGCTCTTCGTTCAGGTGCTCATATTGTTGTCGGAACACCAGGTCGTTTGCTTGATTTGATTAAACGTAAAGCTTTAAAACTTGAACACGTAGAAACATTGATTCTTGATGAAGCAGATGAAATGCTTAACATGGGATTCTTGGAAGATATTGAAGCTATTATCAGACGTGTGCCTGAGACACGTCAGACACTTCTTTTCTCAGCTACAATGCCTGAAGCAATCAAACGTATCGGGGTTAAATTCATGCATAATCCTGAACACGTTAAAGTAGCTGCTAAAGAATTGACAACTGATCTTGTCGATCAATACTATATTCGTGTTAAAGAACAAGATAAATTTGATACAATGACTCGTCTGATGGACGTTGATCAACCAGAATTGTCAATCGTCTTTGGACGTACAAAACGTCGTGTTGATGAATTGACACGTGGTTTGAAATTGCGTGGTTACCGTGCTGAAGGCATTCACGGTGATCTTGACCAAGGCAAACGTCTTCGTGTCTTACGTGATTTCAAAAATGATAACATCGATATCTTGGTTGCAACTGACGTAGCTGCTCGTGGTCTTGATATTTCAGGTGTTACACACGTTTATAACTACGATATTCCTCAAGATCCAGAAAGCTATGTACACCGTATCGGACGTACTGGACGTGCTGGTAAACATGGTCAATCTATTACTTTTGTTGCACCAAATGAAATGGGTTATTTGTCAATTATTGAAAAATTGACGAAAAAACGTATGAAAGGTTTGAAACCAGCAACTGCTGATGAAGCCTTCAAAGCTAAGAAAAAAGTTGCTCTTAAGAAAATTGAACGTGACTTTGCTGACGAAAAAGTCCGTAACAGCTTTGATAAATTCAAAGGAGATGCGGTTAAATTGGCTGCTGAATTCACACCAGAGGAGTTGGCACTTTACATCTTAAGCTTAACCTTTAAAGACCCTGAAACTCTTCCGAAAGTTGAAATTGCGCGTGAAAAACCATTGCCATTCAAACCTTCAGGTGGTGGCTTTAACAACCGTAAAGGTGGCCGTGGAAATAATGGCCGTGGACGTGATAACCGCCGTGGCGGACGTGATCGCAAACGTGATGACCGTGACAACGGCTACCGCGATTTCAAACGCACATCATCTAAGAACAAACGTGATTTCCAAAATAAAGATAACAAACGCCCACACCGCACATCAAGCGAGAAGAAAAATGGATTTGTTATCCGTAACAAAGGAGAAAGATAATAGTAAAACGCACTCTGCTTGAGCAGGGTGCGTTTTTGGGTTAAGCTTTGTGTTCGTGAATATAATCGAGTTTTTGTTGTCGTGTTTTTTGTTTAAAATAGCTTTCTGCGGACATGGCGGCTTCTTTGCTATCAAAACTTTCTTGGTAAATGAGTTTGACAGGTAAGCGGCTTTTTGTGTATTTAGCGCCTTTACCTGCATTATGCGTTTTGATGCGGCGTTCTACATCAGTAGTGTAGCCAGTGTAGAGCGTACCGTCTGCGCACTCAACTACGTACATATAAGCTCTTTTAGTCTTTCTTTCCGTTTTTTCCATAATAGATTTCAAAAATATCGTCGGTATACTCACCGTTTTCTTTGTGAACAAAGAGTGGTGGAAGAATTTTTAGACCATCGGTTGAACCGTCTTTGATGGCTTCAATCAAAAGCATATTAGCATCTTTTCCCATTTTGGGGTAAACAAATTGGATGCGCTTTGGTGCTAGATTGTACTGTCTCATGGTATCGATGATGTCTAGAAAACGATCTGGCCTGTGCACCATAGCAAGTCTTCCGTTTGATTTTAGAGCATGTCTTGCGATGTCACAAATTTCTTCAAGGTTTGTTGTAATTTCGTGTCTAGCAAGAAGATAATATTCAGAGACATTTTTCTTAGAAGTCTCTGAAACCTTGAAATAAGGAGGATTGCAGAGAATTAAGTCAACACCAGTTCGCGGCACGTGATTTAATAAATTTTTCAAATCATCATGAATCATCTGAACTTGGTCTTCTAGGTGGTTCAAGTGAATTGAGCGCTCTGCCATGTCAGCTAAGCGCTCCTGAATTTCAACTTCGATAATTGGCGCTTTAGTGCGGGTACTGGCAAAAAGTCCAACGGCACCATTTCCAGAACAGATGTCAACAATCAAGCCACGTGATGGAATTTCTGGAAAACGTGACAAGAGGACACTGTCGATAGAATAGCTGAAAACCTCTCTGTTTTGAATAATTTTTACATCTGTCGAAAAGAGCTGATCAATACGCTCACCTTCTTTTAAAATTGATTTAGTCATGACATTTATTATAGCAGATTTTGACTGTTCTCACTAGCGAGGTCGTTAATTTTTACTTTCTAAAACCGCTTAAGCATGGTACAATATAAAGTAATGAGAAAAAAGGAGTAAATCTGTGTTTTATACTTATTTACGCGGGCTAGTAGTTTTCCTACTTTGGATTATCAATGGAAATGCTCACTATCATAATGAGGACAAAATTTTAAGTAAGGATGAGAACTATATCTTGGTTGCTCCGCACCGTACTTGGTGGGATCCAGTTTATATGGCATTTGCTGCTCGTCCGAAAGAATTTATTTTCATGGCGAAGAAAGAATTGTTTACGAATCGTATCTTTGGTTGGTGGATCCGTATGTGTGGTGCCTTTCCGATTGACCGTGAAAATCCAGGGCAAAAAGCTCTTAAATACCCTATTAACATGTTGAAGAAAAGCGATCGTTCACTTGTGATGTTCCCAAGTGGTAGCCGTCATTCAACCGATGTTAAAGGTGGGGTTGCTGTTATTGCTAAAATGGCGAAGGTTAAGATTATGCCAGTCGTTTATGCAGGACCAATGGAATTAAAAGGACTTTTGACTGGAGAACGTGTGGATATGAACTTTGGTAATCCAGTTGACATTTCTGACATCAAACGCATGAATGATGAAGGGATTGAAGAAGTGGCAAACCGTATTCAAACAGAATTTGATCGCTTGGATGCTGAAAATGCGACTTATCATACCAACAAAAAACCAAATCCATTAACTTACATTTACCGTATTCCTCTTGGACTTGTGGCGATTATCGTTGTTCTGTTGACATTGCTCTTTAGCTACATTGCAAGCTTTGTCTGGGATCCAGATAAACACCGTAAAATGAAATAAATAAGAAAAAACTCGGATTTCTCGAGTTTTTTTCGAATAATTAAGTAAGGGCTCCTTAGGAGCCTTTTTCTAATACTTAAAAGGTGAGGTAATAGGATGATTGAAGAGATGAAAGAAAGACTTTTGGAACATAAGACGGTAGCAGCGGTTTTAGGAACGGTGCTTGTTATGCTTGTGGTATTCTTTGCTTGGTCTAGTGTGACCAGACCACAAGCTCAGCTACAAAGTGACTTACCAACAATTTCTAGTAGTATCCCAGCAAGTTCAAGTTTGGAAACAACAAAAACAAAGACTATGGCATCTCATTCTCAAGATGACTCTGGCAAGATTTTTGTCGATATCAAGGGTGCTGTTAAAAATGAGGGTGTTTATGAACTGTCAAATGGCAGCCGTGTTACGGATTTGGTCAAAAAAGCTGGTGGATTTACAGATGATGCTGATAAGAAGTCAGTCAATTTAGCTGAAAAATTAGCTGACGAAGCGGTTGTCTATGTGGCAAAAATTGGTGAAGAAGTCACACCAGCAAGCACACTTTCTCAAGCTAAACCAACGACAGCTAGGGGGGGACAAGGTGACGGCTCAGCGCAAATCAATCTTAACACCGCAACTACAGAAGAACTCCAAACTATTTCTGGCATTGGGGCTAAACGTGCGCAAGATATCATTGATTATCGTGATGCTAATGGTGGTTTCTCATCCGTTGGTGATTTGAAAAATGTTTCTGGCATTGGTGAGAAGACTTTGGAAAAATTAAAATCTGAGGTGACTGTTGATTAAGCATTTCCCTGTCAAGCCAATTCAATTGGCTTTTTTGCTCATTTTGCTCTATTATTTTTGCTTTTCAAAAGGGATTGGGTGTTTGATGTTTCTCTTGCTAGCCTTGCTGTTTTTATGGCAACAGTATGGTTGGAAGGCTTGGTATCAGGTTTCACTGTGTTTGGCTTTTTTTGCGATATTTTTCCTGACTAAGGCTAATCAGACAGAACAGGCTTATCAAGCGGCGCCAACTCAGCTAGCAAAAATCCAGATGGTTCCAGATACGATTTCGGTTAATGGTGATTTGTTATCTTTTCGAGGGAAGGAGGCTGGGCAGACTTACCAAGTTTTTTATATCTTGAAGTCAGAAAAAGAGCAGGAATTTTTTAAAAATCTTAATCAAACAATGCTTTTATCAGGGCAGGTGGATCTAGAAGAGGCAACGCCACAGCGGAATTTTGGTGGTTTTGATTACCGCACTTACCTTAAACATGAAGGCATTTATCGGATTGCTAATCTTTCTTCGATTACTGAAATAAGACAGCAGAGCTCTTTAAGTTTTTTTGAACGACTACATGAACTTAGAAGACAGGCGATTGTCAGTATTCAAAGGAATTTTCCTGCTCCCATGCAACATTACATGACTGGCCTTTTGTTTGGATATTTGGATAAGTCTTTTGATGAGATGAGTGATGTTTATACTAGTTTAGGGATTATTCATCTTTTTGCTCTGTCTGGTATGCAGGTAGGCTTTTTTGTGGCACTTTTTCGTTTTATTATTTTACGTCTTGGGTTACGGCGAGATTATGTGGATATACTGCAAATCCCGTTTTCACTTGTATATGCTGGCTTGACAGGCTTTTCGGTATCAGTGATTCGTAGTTTAATTCAGTCTGCCTTTGCAAATCTTGGTATTAAAAAATTAGATAATCTTGCCTTTACTTTAATGACCCTTTTTATTTTGATGCCAAATTTCCTGCTAACAACAGGAGGAATTCTTTCTTTTACCTACGCTTTCATCCTAAGTTTTATTGATTTTGATGAACTTAGTCATTATCAAAAAATCCTTACAGAATGTTTTGCGATTTCGCTGGGAAGTTTACCGGTTTTGCTATATTTCTTCTCAGTATTTCAACCTTTGTCACTGCTTTTAACAGCTATTTTTTCACTGGCTTTTGATACGCTTATCTTACCTGTTTTGACCTTTGTTTTTCTTTTATCACCTCTGGTTAAAATTACCGCGTTAAATCCATTTTTTGTTTTTTTGGAAACTATCATCAAATTTAGTAAGTTGCTGATTGGCACACCACTTGTTTTTGGCAGACCAAGTCTAGGAATTTTGTTGCTATTACTTTTAATAATAGGACTTCTCTATGACTGTTATCGACACAAAAAAGTGGCCATTTTCCTTTTTAGCATAATAGCTTTGCTATTTTTCCAAATCAAGCATCCGCTCGAAAACGAAGTGACGGTGGTTGACATTGGACAGGGAGATAGCATTTTGGTGCGAGATGTAAAGGGGCAGACGCTGTTAATTGATGTCGGAGGAAAAGTGAGGTTTAGTGAGAAAAAATCGTGGCAAAAGCGCTTAGCTGATAGCAATGCTGAGCGGACATTGATTCCTTATCTGAAAAGTCGAGGAATTGGTAAAATTGATCAGTTAGTTTTGACGCACACGGATACCGACCATATGGGCGATATGCTGGAAGTCGCAAAAGAGCTGAAAATTGGTCAAGTCCTGGTGAGTCCAGGAAGTCTCACAAAGCCAGATTTTGTGGTTAAACTTCGACAAATGAAGACGCCAGTTCACGCAGTTTCTGCAGGAGATAACTTGCCAATTATGGGAAGTCACTTGCAGGTGCTTTATCCAAATGCTGTTGGTGATGGTGGAAATAATGATTCTGTGGTGCTTTATGGTAATCTTCTGGGTAAGAATTTCTTGTTTACTGGAGACTTGGAAGAAGAGGGCGAAGAGCAGATGATGGCAACTTATCCCAATCTGCCAGTCGATGTCTTAAAAGCAGGACATCACGGTTCAAAAGGGTCATCGAGCCCAGAATTTCTAGATCACATTTCACCACAAATGGCTTTGATTTCCGCAGGGCAAAATAACCGTTACAAACACCCTCACCAAGAAACACTTGATCGTTTTCAAAATCAAAATATGACCATTTACCGCACAGACCAACAAGGTGCTATCCGTTTTAGAGGATTAAACCACTGGAAAATTGAAACGGTGAGGTGATTTAAAAGTGACAGCACACGAAAAACAGTAGTCGATTTGTGGCTGTTTTTGTTATAATATCTTTATGATTGCAATCGAAGAAATTGATAAATTACGAAAAGAAAATCTCAGCCTGATTACGGTGGTGACGGGTGAGGATTTGGGACAATATTCTCAGCTCAAAGAGCGCATGATGGAGCGCGTTGGCTATGATAAGGATGATTTGACTTATTCTTATTTTGATATGGCTGAGGTAGATTATCAGGATGCGGAGATGGACCTTGAAAGTTTGCCATTTTTTGCGGACCAAAAGGTGGTTATTTTTGATAATTTGCTTGACATCACGACGGCTAAAAAATCTTATTTGGATGATAAGGAACTCAAACGTTTTGAGGCTTATTTGGAAAATCCTTTGGACACGACACGTTTGATTATTTTTGCCCCAGGAAAATTAGATGGCAAACGTCGCTTGGTGAAAATTCTTAAACGTGATGCTCAGATTTTTGAAGCGAGTGAATTAAAAGAAGCAGAGCTAAAAACGTATTTCCAAAAATTAGCTCACAAAGAGAACTTAGTTTTTGATTCTGGCGTTTTTGAGGCTTTGCTTTTGAAATCCAATTATGATTTCAGCGAGATTTTGAAAAATATTGCCTTTTTGAAATCTTATAAAAAAGATGGTCATATTACTTCAGAAGATATTAATCAAGCCATTCCGAAAACACTTCAGGATAATATTTTTGACTTGACGCAGTTTGTCTTGAATGGCAATATCGACGAGGCGCGTGACTTGATTCGTGATTTGCGTTTGCAAGGCGAAGACGAAATCAAGTTGATCGCTATCATGCTAGGGCAATTTCGTATGTTTTTGCAAGTCAGTATCTTAGCCAGTCAAGGAAAGACAGAGCAGCAGATGGTAGCAACCTTGTCTGATTATCTGGGACGCCGTGTCAATCCTTATCAAGTCAAATTTGCTGTGCGTGATTCACGCACACTGTCAATGACTTTCTTGAAAAAAGCTATTGCTGTTTTGATTGAGACAGATTATGCCATTAAGACAGGAACATATGACAAAGATTACCTCTTTGATGTGGCTATTTTAAAAATTGCTCATGAGCATCATTAAGCATACTTAAAAAAGCAGTCAAATAATTTGCTAGTTAGACTTGATTCTTATAAAATGATGATAAGAAATAATGAAAAGAAAGAAGGTAGCTAGCATGGCTATTATTTTACCCGAATTACCATACGCATACGATGCGCTTGAACCATACATCGATGCAGAAACAATGACATTGCACCATGATAAACATCATGCCACTTATGTAGCAAATGCCAATGCGGCTCTTGAAAAACACCCTGAACTTGGAGATGATTTAGAAGTTATCTTGGCAGATCTTGACAAGATTCCAGCAGATATTCGTCAAGCGGTGATTAACAATGGTGGTGGTGCTCTTAACCACTCACTTTTCTGGGAATTCCTTTCTCCTGAAAAACAAGAGCCGACAGCAGATGTTTTGGCTGCGATTGAAGAAGCTTTTGGTTCATTTGATGAGTTTAAAGCTGTCTTTACAAAAGCTGCAACAACACGTTTCGGTTCAGGTTGGGCATGGCTTGTCGTTAACAAAGATGACAAACTCGAAGTAATCTCAACAGCTAACCAAGACAATCCAATTTCAGAAGGTAAAAAACCAATTCTTGGTCTTGATGTTTGGGAACATGCCTACTATCTCAAATACCATAATGTTCGACCAGACTATATCAAAGCTTTCTTTGATATTATCAATTGGGCAAAAGTTGCTGAATTGTACAAAGCAGCAATTGCTGACTAAAAATTAAAGATAGCACTCTCTAATCTAGAGGATAGGCATTTGTCTATCCTCTTTTTATGTCTAAATATGATATAATAGCAAGGAATAGGGAGGAATTTTGCATGTCAGGACATAATAAATGGAGCAAAATTAAAAATAAAAAAGGTGAAGCAGATGCTAAACGTGGTGCGATTTTCAATAAATTGTCACGTGAAATTTTTGTAGCTGCTAAAGCTGGTGATGGAGATCCATCAATGAACGCCAGGCTTCGTATGGTTTTGGATAAAGCGCGGGCGGCTAATATGCCAAAAGATAACATCAATCGTGCGATTAAGAAAGCAACAGATGTTGGTGATACAACAAATTACGATGAAATCACTTATGAAGGTTATGGACCTGGTGGGGTAGCTATTCTCGTTCACACACTAACTGACAATAAAAAACGTACAGATGCGAATATGCACACCATTTTTACACGTAACGGTGGTAACATGGGCTCAACTGGTTCAGTTGCTTACATGTTTGACCGCAAGGGTTATATTGTCATTGACCGTGAAAATTGGGACTTGGACGAAGACAGCATGCTTGAGTTGATTTTGGATGCTGGGGCAGAAGATTTGAAAACATTAGATGAAGCCTTTGAAGTCTTCACTGAACCAAAAGAATTTCCAGCTGTTAAAGAAGCTTTGCAAGCACAAAATCTTGAATTTGCACAAGCTCAACTTAGCATGATTCCACAAAACTACGTTAGCCTTGATGCAGAACAAGCAGACATTTTGGAAACATTGGTTGATAAACTCGAAGACGACGATGATGTCCAAGATGTTTACACAAACATGGCTGATTAATAATGAAAAAAAGAACTTCAATTTTTTTCGAAGTTCTTTTTGTGTATTTATTATTTTACAAACATAGCATCGCCAAAACTAAAGAAGCGGTAGCGTTCATCGATGGCGTGTTGGTAAGCTTCTAAGACGAATTCACGTCCGGCGAAAGCTGAAACCAACATAACAAGTGTTGATTTTGGTAAGTGGAAGTTTGTTGAAAAGGCATCAACCACTTTGAACTCATAACCTGGTTTGATGAAAATGTTTGTCCAACCACTGTCAGCTTTGATTTCACCGTTGAATTTTGAACCGATAGTTTCAAGGGTACGAATTGAAGTTGTTCCAACCGCAACAACACGTCCACCAGCAGCTTTTACGTCGCGAAGGGTTTGGGCAGCTTCTTCAGACAAGCGGTAGAATTCAGAGTGCATTTCGTGTTTTTCAACATTATCAACAGAAACTGGACGGAATGTTCCAAGTCCAACGTGAAGTGTGACGTAGACAAGTTTTACGCCTTTTGCTTCAATTTTTTCAAGCAATTCTTTGGTGAAGTGAAGTCCAGCAGTTGGAGCGGCAGCAGAACCATTTTCTTTGGCGTAGACTGTTTGGTAACGGTCTGGGTCATCCAATTTTTCGTGAATGTATGGTGGCAATGGCATTTCACCAAGGCTTTCCAAAATTTCAAGGAAGATACCATCGTAATTGAATTCAACGATACGACCACCGTGATCTAATTCTTCTACAACTGTGGCAGTCAAACGACCATCACCAAATGATACTTTTGCTCCCACGCGCAAGCGTTTAGCGGGTTTTGCCAAAACTTCCCATTGGTCGCCTTCAGTATTTTTCAAAAGAAGTAATTCAACGTGACCGTGTGTGTCTGGTTTTTCACCGTAAAGACGAGCTGGGAGAACGCGTGTGTTATTCATGACCAGAGCATCACCAGGGTTTAGCTCATCAAGAATGTGGTCGAAGTGTGTATCAACCATTTCGTGTGTTTTGTGGTCAATGATTAAAAGTTTAGAACTATCTCGTTTTTCAAGAGGCGTTTGGGCAATTAACTCCTCTGGTAAATTAAAATCAAAATCATCGGTATGCATAATCTAACATGTTTCCTTAATATTATATTCTCAACTAATCATTATAACACGATAAGCATTTTCCGTCATCTGGTCTTGTTTTAATTGTAACAATTCTAAAGAGATGGTATAATAAAAATAATAAAGAAAATGCTTAAAAATTAATGGAAAGTGATGAAAAAAGATGAAAGAAAAAATTGGAGACTACGCAAAATCAATCGTCTATGGTGGCATGGACGGGATTGTCACGACATTTGCGGTTGTTGCAGGAGCAGTCGGCGGTAACTTAGGAATCACGCCGATTGTCATTCTTGGCTTTTCAAATCTTCTGGCTGATGGCTTTTCAATGGCAGTCGGAGATTATTTGAGTTCAACAACTGAAAAATCGGTAGTTAAAGGTAAGGCAGTTAAGAATGCTGGAGCAACTTTCCTTTCATTCATCTTTTTTGGCTTGATTCCTCTTTTGTCTTACCTTTTGATTAATGTTTTTAGCATTTTTAGAGTTCACACTTTCATGATGGCTTGTATTTTGGTGTCACTTGCCCTAACCCTTTTAGGCTTTGTCAAAGCTTTGATAACCAAGAAAAGCAAACTCAAAGAAATTTTTAGAACCGTCTTGATTGGTTTAATCGCTGCGCTATTTGCTTACTATGTTGGAAATTTCCTAGGACAGATTGCAGGAACAAGATAGACATAAAGGTCTGAGATTAATTCTCAGGCTTTTTTTATTTCTCAAAATATTTTTCTTGACAACAATTGGTATATACCATATAATAACTTTAGATAAATGGTATATACCAAAAAACAAGAATGGGGAAGTGTCATGAAAGTAATTCGTGTTAATAATCAAATTGAAGGTGGTAAAACAGCATTTGCTTTGTTAAAAGGAGCTTTGGAAAATGGTGCCAAAACTTTAGGGCTTGCAACAGGTAGCACACCACTTAGTTTCTATAAAGAAATTGCAAATAGTAATCTTGATTTTTCAGAAATGACAAGCATTAACCTTGATGAATACGTAGGTTTGGCTGCAGATAATGACCAAAGTTATCATCATTTTATGCAGGAAAATCTTTTCCAATATAAACCATTTAAAGAAAGCTATTTGCCAAACGGTCTAGCTGAAGATTTGCAAGTAGAAGCAAAACATTATGATCAAATCATCAAGGAACATCCGATTGATTTTCAAATTTTGGGAATTGGTCGTAATGGCCACATTGGTTTTAACGAACCGGGGACATCATTTGACATGACAACACATATCGTTGATTTGACAGCAGATACCATTAAAGCTAATAGTCGATTCTTTTCTAGCATGGATGAAGTCCCAAAACAAGCCATTTCAATGGGAATTAAGTCTATCTGTTCAGCTAAAATGGTTGTCTTGATGGCTTATGGCAAGGACAAAGCAGATGCTATTAATCAAATGCTTAATGGTCCCGTTAGCGAAGAGTTACCAGCTAGTGTTCTTCAACATCATCCAAATCTTGTTGTCATTGTTGATGAGGCAGCTGCCAGTGAACTAAATCAATAAATCATTCTGGGTGGCCTAGCTGCCCAGTTTTTGGTGCTTCAAAAAATCTTATAGAACATGGTACAATAAGAACATGCGTTTAGATAAATTGTTAGGACAGGCGGGCTTTGGCTCAAGAAATCAAGTCAAAAAACTCATCAGAAGTCGTCAGGTTTATGTGGATGGCAGGCTAGCTGAGGCAGATAACTTGAACGTTGAGCCAAGTTTGCAAGAGATAACTGTTTCGGGCAAACAGGTCACATTGTCTACTGAAAAATATTTTATTTTAAATAAACCGTCAGGAGTCGTTTCTGCGGTGTCTGATAAAGAACATCAGACGGTCATTGATTTGATTGCTGAAGCAGACCGAGTGCCAAAACTCTATCCAGTTGGGCGTTTAGACCGTGACACGGAAGGGCTACTTTTAATTACCAATAATGGTCCCTTGGGTTTTCGCATGCTTCATCCAAAATACCATGTTACAAAGACCTATTATGTCGAAGTAAATGGTCTCTTAGCAGCTGATGCGCCAGCCTTTTTTGAAAATGGCGTGACCTTTGATGACGGAACGGTTTGTAAGCCTGCTAAGCTAGAGATAATTAAGACAAGTCTTGAAAAAAGCTCTGCTTATATCTCGATTGCGGAAGGAAAATTTCATCAAGTTAAGAAAATGTTTTTGGCTTATGGGGTCAAGGTCATTTACCTCCAACGAATGACTTTTGGTGACTTTGAACTTGGTGATTTACCAAGGGGACAATACCGAGAATTGAATACGAGAGAAACAGAAATCTTGAAAAAGTATTTGGATTAATTTGAAGCTTTTTCAGGATTTTTTCGAATAAAGAAGTAGGAGGTTTAATATGCTGTCTGCTCTTGATGAAAAAGGTCGTTTGGTCTCCTTGTTAGATGAGATTTCTGAAAAGCAAACTTTTACTTGTCCAGCCTGTCATTCACCAGTTCGACTGAGACATGGTCAGATTATGCGTCCGCATTTTGCGCATGTGTCGCTTAAAAATTGTGATTTTTATAGTGAAAATGAAAGTGACGAACATTTGCAATTAAAAGCAGCACTTTACCAAGCTCTTTCACAAAGTGAAAATGTAACCGTAGAAGCTGTCTTGCCAGAGCTGCATCAGGTTGCAGATGTTTTGGTCAATGATAACTTAGCTCTGGAAGTTCAGTGTTCTAGGCTATCAGAAAAACGTCTCAGAGAACGAACGACTTCTTATCACAAGGCGGGCTTTAATGTTTTATGGCTTTTGGGAGAAAAATTATGGCTTGGTGAGCGCTTAACGCCCCTACAGCGACACTTTCTTTACTTTTCACAGAATATGGGGTTTCATCTGTGGGAGTTAGATGCTAAGCAAAGGCTTGTTCGACTACATTATTTAATTTATGAAGATTGGCACGGTAAAGTGCATTATTTGACGAAAAGCTGCTCGCTCTCAGGAAACTTAATGGCATTTTTCAGACTTCCTTATCAAAAACAAAAGCTCTCAACTTACGACGTTAATCAAGACTCAAATTTATTAAGCTATATTCAAAGGCAACTATCTTCTCGAAATACTTCTTGGTTAAAGCGCCAAGAAAAGGCTTATTTACAAGGGAAAAATCTTCTCACACTGCCTTTGTCAGCTTATTTTCCGCAAGTTAGGCCCCCAGAAGTTAAGGATGGCTTTTGTCAAATTTCACAAGACTTATCAGACTTTTATGAGACCTTTAGGCGTTATTATCAAAATCAAAGTGAAAAAGGTGTTCAAAGACTTTACCCGCCAGCTTATTATGGTAGAATGGTTAATAATGCCAAGAAAAGGAGAACATAATGTCAGATAATCGTAGTCATATCGATGAAAAATATAAATGGGATCTAAGCACTGTTTTTGCGACTGATGACGCTTGGGAGGCTGAATTAGCTAAGTTAGATGCTGGTTTAGAAGATGCTAAAAAATACAAAGGTCACTTGACGCAATCAAGTAAGAATTTGCTAACTATGACGGAGCATTATCTTGATTTGTCACGCAGATTGGAAAAAGTTTACGTCTATGCATCAATGAAAAATGACCAAGATACAACAGTGGCAAAATACCAAGAATACCAAGCTAAAGCCACAGCACTTTATGCTAAATACAGTGAAGTCTTTGCTTTTTACGAACCAGAATTGATGAAATTATCAGCTGAAGATTTTGCGGCATTTGTTGCTGAGACGCCAGCACTATCAGCTTATACGCATTTCTTTGAACAACTTTTCAAACGCCAAGCACATGTCTTGTCACAAAAAGAAGAAGAACTCTTAGCTGGTGCACACGAAATTTTTGGTGCTGCTGGTGAAACTTTTGAAATTCTGGATAATGCTGATATTGTTTTCCCAGAGGTTTTAGATGATGAAGGCAATGAGGTACAATTAACACATGGTAATTTCATTAGTCTTTTGGAATCAAAAAATCGCGACGTCCGAAAAGCAGCTTATGAAGCGATGTATGCCACTTATGAACAATTCCAACACACTTACGCTAAGACATTACAGACAAATGTTAAGGTTCATAACTATGATGCGCGTGTTCACCACTTCAAGTCAGCACGTGAGGCAGCACTTTCTGCTAACTTCATTCCAGAAGCAGTTTATGATACATTGATTGACCGTGTGAATGCACACTTGTCACTGCTTCATCGTTATGTGGCACTTCGTAAGAAAGTTCTTAAATTGGACGATTTGAAAATGTATGATATTCATACACCATTGTCTGAAATGGATATGAGTTTCACTTATGAAGAAGCTTTGAAAAAAGCAGAAGAAGTTTTGGCTATCTTCGGTAAAGATTATTCTGAACGTGTTCACCGTGCTTTCACAGAACGTTGGATTGACGTTCATGTCAATAAAGGAAAACGCTCAGGAGCTTATTCTGGTGGGGCTTACGATACCAACGCCTTTATGCTTTTGAACTGGCAAGATACGCTTGATAATCTGTTTACTTTGGTACATGAAACTGGGCACAGCCTTCATTCAACATTTACTCGTGAAAATCAACCGTATGTCTACGGTGATTACAGCATTTTCTTAGCTGAAATTGCTTCAACAACCAATGAAAATATTTTAACGGAAACGCTTTTGAAAGAAGTTGACGATGATAAAGCTCGCTTTGCGATTTTGAATCATTTCTTGGATGGTTTTAAAGGAACAATCTTCCGTCAAGCACAATTTGCAGAGTTTGAAGATATGATTCATAAAGCAGACCAAGCTGGTGAAGTATTGACAAGCGAATACCTTAACAATCTTTATGCAGACCTAAATGAAAAATATTATGGTCTTAGCAAGGAAGACAATCCGGAAATTCAATACGAATGGGCACGTATTCCGCATTTCTACTACAACTATTATGTTTATCAATACGCAACAGGTTTTGCAGCAGCAAGCTACCTAGCTGATAAAGTGGTTCACGGTACACAAGTTGATATCGACCGTTACCTTGATTACCTCAAGGCTGGTAATTCTGATTACCCACTTAATGTGATTGAAAAAGCTGGAGTTGATATGACAAGTAGTGATTATCTGGATGCTGCCTTCAAGATTTTTGAAGACCGCCTAAATGAACTAGAAGCCTTGGTTGAAAAAGGGGCACACCTTTAAAATAGTTTTTGAGATTGGATGATTTCAGTCTCTTTTATGTTATAATGGAAAAATTTGGAGGTGCTGGTATGGAAATTCGACCAATTGACTTTTGTGATGAAGAAGCTTACTGCTCTTTTCTAGCGTCTTTTAAAAATGATGATAATCCTTTTGTTGCTCCTGAGACGACGCGCGAAGTCACTGATTTTAAGGTGTTTGTAGAAAATAGCAGAGCTCAAGAAAGAAAAGCTGCTCATCCAGATTATTCGACAGTGACCACTTATTATACGTTTGTAGATGGTAGCATTGCTGCGCGAATTGCTTGTCGTTGGCAACTTGAAAAAGGAAATCTATCGACTGTTGGTGGACATATCGGCTATCAAACCTCACCAAAATTTAGACGACAAGGTATTATGACAAGACCTCTTAACTTTGCCCTTGAAGAATATGGTAAACGTGGGATTAGTCCCGTTTTGATCACAGCACGTGAAGACAATATTGCCAGTCGTCACATTATTGAAAAAGCTGGCGGGGCTTTAGAAAATAGTATTGATTTAGAAGACGGGCAGCGTTTAGCACGTTATTAGATTAGATTGGAGAAATAGATTGACAACTTTGATTTGGGATTTTGATGGAACTTTGGTGGACTCATATGAGGCAATTGGGGAGGCTTTGAAAGACACCTATGCACATTATGACCTTACTTTTAATGAAGAATGGGTTATGTCGTTTATCATCAAAGAATCGGTTAAGGCTTTGCTTTACAAGGTGGCTAAAGAGGAAGATTTGGATTTTGCTGAGCTGTCTAGTTTCTTTAAAAAAGAGCAAGAGGCGAGTGACCACAAGATTAATCCAATGCCACACATGGCAGAGATCTTAAAGCAAACCAAGCAAGCTGGCGTTAGCCATTTTGTCTATACTCATAAAGGCATTACGGCCAATGATGTTTTAGAAAGATTAGGTGTGCATCAGTATTTCACAGAAGTAGTGACATCGGCCAATGGCTTTGCACGTAAACCTGAGCCAGAAGCTATTGATTATCTGCTTGAAAAATACCATCTTGATAAGTCTGATACTTATTACGTTGGTGACCGTCGTATTGATGTTGAAGCGGCTGAGAATGCAGGTATCAAGTCAATCAATCTGGGTCAACCAAACTCAAAAATCAATCAAAAAATTGCAGATTTGTCTGATATTCCAGTACTTTTAAAAGCATGAAAAACTAGCTATTCACATCGGCTTTATTTTGCTATATAATAAGAGTTATGGTTAAATCATATTCAAAAACAGCAAATCACAATATGCGACGTCCTGTTGTCAAAGAGGGTGTCGTGCGTTATATGCGAACACGTCAAAAGCAAAATGACGGTTTTTTAGCTGAATTAGAAGCTTTTGCACATCAAGAAAATATCCCGATTATCCAGCACGAAGTCGTAGCTTATTTCCGTTTCTTGTTGCAAACCTTGCAACCTAAGAATATCTTGGAAATTGGAACAGCAATTGGTTTTTCAGCGCTTTTGATGGCAGAAAATGCACCAGAAGCTAAGATTACAACACTCGATCGTAATCCAGAAATGATTGCTTTTGCTAAGGAAAACTTTGCAAAGTATGACACTCGCAAGCAAATCACATTGGTTGAAGGCGATGCCGTTGATACTCTTTCAACCCTTGAAGGTGAGTATGACTTTGTCTTCATGGATTCTGCAAAATCAAAATACATCGTCTTTTTGCCAGAAGTTTTGAAACACTTGAAAGTTGGAGGTGTTGTGATTTTTGACGATGTCTTCCAAGGTGGTGATATTGTCAAACCAATCGAAGAAGTGCGTCGCGGACAGCGCACGATTTACCGTGGGCTTCAACGACTTTTTGACGCAACGCTTGATAATCCAAATCTGACAGCAAGCCTTTTACCACTTAGTGACGGACTGCTAATGCTCTGTAAAAATGCTGAAGATGTAGAACTGTAAAATTAAGCAACATTTAAGTTATTGTGGTATACTAATGGAGTTAAAGACAAATTAAGGAGTTTAATATCAATGGCTAACAAAGAAAAATCAGGATTTACAAAAATGATCCAAAGCAAGGCTTTTAAAGGTGTTTCTATTGCCGTGGCTTCAGCTCTTATCGGTGCTGGCGTTACTTACCTTGCTACAAACAACAATTCTGAAACTAAAGCTCTTGTTACAATGAAAGGTAACACAATTACAGTATCAGACTTCTACAGTGCTGCAAAAAGTTCAAAATCTTCACAACAAACAATGTTGAACTTGATTTTGTCACGTGTCTTTGAAGACCAATATGGAAGCAAAGTTTCAGATAAAGAAGTGACTGAAGCTTACAATAAAACTGCTTCATCATATGGTTCATCATTCTCAAGTGCACTTCAAGCTGCTGGTTTGACAACAGATACTTACAAGCAACAAATTCGCACATCAATGTTAGTGGAATATGCTGTTAAAGAAGCTGCCAAAGATAAATTGACAACTAAAAACTACAAAGAAGCTTACAAAGATTACACCCCTGATACAACAGCTACAGTTATTGCTTTGAGCAACGAAGACAAAGCTAACTCAGTTCACGATCAAGCAACTGCGGATGGCGCTGATTTTGATAAAATCGCTAAAGAAAACACAACAGCTAAGAAAACTGAATACACATTTGACTCAGCAGATACAAAACTTCCAACAGATGTTATGGATGCTGCATTCAAACAAAATGAAGGTTCAGTTTCAGATGTTATCAAAGTAATGAATTCTTCAACATATTCATACACTTACTACATCGTTAAGACAACTAAGAAAACAGATAAAAACTCTGATTGGAAGACATACAAAAAACGCTTGAAGAAAGCTATCATGGCTAAATATCAAAACGACACAAACTTCCAAAATCAAGTTATTGCTAAAGCTCTTGATAAAGCTAACGTGAAGATTAAAGATAACACCTTTGCAAGTATTCTTTCACAATATGCAACAAGCTCATCATCAAGTTCTTCAGCTTCATCATCAAAAGCTTCATCAACTTCTTCTGAAGCAAGCTCATCAAGTTCAACAGAAGAATCATCAACAACTGAATCATCTACAGATTCAGCTGAATAAGCTACTTGACCAGAAGCTTAAAATACAGTACAATTAAAAAGATTGAGAATCGTTTTTAAAAATTCAGATTCAGAAAAGTGGCGGTTGCTGCGAGCCATGGATGAAGTTAAAAATGTGCTACTCATGTTTTCTAATTGTCAATATTGGTAACCGACTTACCAGGGTCAAATGCAAGAAAAAACAATTTAATAGATAAATGAAGAATGACAGGTTCATTGAAAAGAGGTGGTACCGTGGCTAACGTCACCCTCTATGAGATGGACTTGCCGTTTTTTGTATCCTTAATGGCATAAAAGATGATTTCAATCTATGGCAAGCGTTGTAACATCGCTTAGTAACAAGAAAAGGAAAGATAAAATGAAACAATTGACTAGTGCGCAAGTGCGCCAAATGTGGCTAGACTTCTGGAAATCAAAAGGTCACTCTGTTGAACCTTCTGCAAACTTGGTTCCTGTAAACGACCCAACTTTGTTGTGGATCAACTCAGGTGTTGCCACACTTAAAAAATACTTTGATGGTTCAGTAATTCCAGAAAACCCACGTATCACTAATGCTCAAAAAGCTATCCGTACAAATGACATCGAAAACGTTGGTAAAACAGCTCGTCACCATACAATGTTTGAAATGTTGGGTAACTTCTCTGTTGGTGATTACTTCCGTGATGAAGCAATCACTTGGGGATTTGAATTATTGACAAGTCCAGAATGGTTTGACTTCCCTAAAGATAAACTTTACATGACTTACTACCCAGATGATAAAGACACTTACAACCGTTGGATTTCACTTGGTGTTGAACCAAGTCACTTGATTCCAATCGAAGACAACTTCTGGGAAATTGGTGCTGGACCTTCAGGACCAGATACTGAAATCTTCTTTGACCGTGGTGAAGACTTTGACCCAGACCACGTTGGTATCAAACTTCTTGCTGAAGATATCGAAAACGATCGTTACATCGAAATCTGGAACATCGTGTTGTCACAATTTAACGCTGATCCAGCTGTTCCACGTTCAGAATACAAAGAATTGCCACACAAAAACATTGATACGGGTGCCGGTTTGGAACGTTTGGTTGCGGTTATGCAAGGGGCTAAAACAAACTTTGAAACTGACCTCTTCATGCCAATCATTCGTGAAATCGAAAAATTATCTGGTAAAACTTATGATCCAGATGGCGGCAACATGAGCTTTAAAGTTATCGCTGACCACATACGTTCACTTTCATTTGCTATCGGTGATGGTGCTCTTCCTGGTAACGAAGGTCGTGGATATGTGCTTCGTCGTTTGCTTCGTCGCGCAGTTATGCACGGTCGTCGCCTTGGTATCAACGAAACATTCTTGTATAAATTGGTTCCAACTGTTGGTAAAATCATGGAATCATACTACCCAGAAGTGCTTGAAAAACGTGAATTTATCGAAAAAATCGTTCGTCGTGAAGAAGAAACATTCGCACGTACAATCGATGCTGGTTCAAACATGCTTGACCAATTGTTGGCTGATTTGAAAGCAGCTGGTAAAGACACTGTTGAAGGTAAAGATATCTTCAAATTGTATGATACATATGGATTCCCAGTTGAATTGACTGAAGAATTGGCTGAAGACAAAGGCTTCAAGATTGACCACGCTGGCTTTGAAGCTGCTATGAAAGAACAACAAGAACGTGCGCGTGCAAGCGTCGTTAAAGGTGGTTCAATGGGTATGCAAAGCGAAACATTGTCAAGCATTACTGAAGAATCAGTCTTTAGCTACACTGAAGAAGTTCTTGATTCTACATTGTCAGTTATTATCGCTGATAACGAACGTACTGAAGCTGTTTCAGAAGGTCAAGTATTGCTTGTCTTTGCGAAAACTCCATTCTACGCTGAAATGGGTGGACAAGTAGCTGACCACGGTGTTATTAAAAATGATAAAGGTGACATCGTTGCTCGCGTGACAGATGTTCAAAAAGCTCCAAATGGTCAAGCTCTTCACACAGTTGATGTTCTCGCAAGCTTGTCAGTTGGTACGACATACACACTTGAAATTGATAGCAAACGTCGTCACAGTGTTATCAAAAACCACACAGCTACTCACTTGCTTCACGCTTCACTTCACCACGTTATCGGTGAACACGCTACTCAGGCTGGTTCTCTTAACGAAGAAGGATTCTTGCGCTTTGACTTCACTCACTTTGAAGCAGTAACTGCTGATGAATTGCGTCAAATCGAAGAAGAAGTTAACCAACAAATCTGGAATGCTATTCCAGTTAAGACTGTTGAAACTGACATTGATACTGCTAAATCAATGGGTGCTATGGCCTTGTTCGGTGAAAAATACGGTAAAAACGTACGTGTTGTAACAATCGGCGATTACTCAATTGAACTTTGTGGTGGTACACACGTTTCAAATACAGCTGAAATCGGAATCTTCAAGATTGTTAAAGAAGAAGGTATCGGTTCAGGAACTCGTCGTATCCTTGCTGTAACTGGTAAAGAAGCCTTTGAAGCATACCGTCAAGAAGAAGAGGACCTTAAAGCAATTGCTGAAACTCTTAAAGTGCCTCAATTGAAAGAAGTTACTAAGAAAGTAGTAAGCTTGCAAGAACAATTGCACAAATTGCAAAAAGAAAATGCTGAATTGAAAGAAAAAGCAGCAGCAGCACAAGCTGGTGACGTTTTCAAAGATGTTAAAGAAGCAAACGGTCTTCGCTTTGTCACTAGCCAAGTAACTGTTTCTGATGCAGGTGCCCTTCGTACATTTGCTGACAACTGGAAACAAAAAGACTATTCTGACGTTCTTGTCTTGGCAGCAGCTATTGGCGAAAAAGTCAATGTCCTTGTAGCAAGCAAATCAAAAGATGTTCATGCTGGTAACTTGATTAAAGTTTTGGCACCAATCGTATCAGGTCGTGGTGGTGGTAAACCAGACATGGCCATGGCCGGTGGTTCAGATGCTGCTAAAATCGCAGACCTTTTTGCAGCAGTAGCAGAAAATCTTTAAGATGACATCTAAAAAAATCTTTCTGAAACTCGCTATTGCTTTAATCAGCGTAACGATAGCAATTCTTATCTGTGTTCTTATTTCTGATAGTTTACAAAAGCAAGTGAATTGGCCACTTTTGGTCATTCTCTTTGCAGAATGTAGCTTACTCAGTAACCTGATTAAAATCTTGCGAGACAGAAAAAAATAAAAAGAAAGCCCACCTAATGGTGGGCTTTTTAGGGGTTATAGTTTCTAACTATCAAATCTATTTAAAATAACTATTTTACGAGGAGAAGGCAGACTGCTATAATAGTCACAAAGATTTCAGAAAATTTTCAACAAAAGATAGAATCGAGGAAATCATGAAAGTTTCACTAATTCAGATGGCTATTTACGAAGCTGAGCCGAAGAAAAACATTGAGAATGTCCTTGCTTGGTTAGAAAAAGCTGCACTTGATGAGTCCGATGTGATTGTTTTGCCTGAGATGTGGAACACTGGCTATGCTTTGGAGCAAATGGCTGAGCTTTCTGATAAGGATGGTCAGCAAACGAAAAATTTGTTAGGAAAGTTTGCCAAAGAAAATCAGGTTAATCTGGTAGCTGGTTCGGTCGCGACAGTAAAGAAAAATCAATTTTTTAATACTACTTATGTTTTTAACCGAGCTGGTCAGGTGATTGCTGATTATGATAAAGTTCATCTTTTTGGCTTGATGGGAGAAGATCGTTTTTTGCAGGCTGGGCATCGTGAAAGTACTTTTGAGCTTGATGGTGTCAAGGTAGCTAGTATCATTTGCTATGATATGCGATTTCCGGAATGGGTGAGAACCTTGATGGCGACTGGTGCTAGAGTTTTATTTGTCGTAGCTGAGTGGCCAAAAAAACGTGTGCCACAGTGGGAGATTTTGCTGCGTGCGCGTGCAGTTGAAAATCAAGCTTTTGTAGTAGCTGTCAACCGTGTTGGTCAAGGAGTGTTGGATGATTTTTCTGGGCATTCATTGGTTATTGACCCGCTAGGAAATGTTATTTTGCAAGCGCCAGATAATCAAGAAGGTGTTTTTTCGGTAGATATTGACTTATCAGAGGTTGAAAAAGTTCGTGGTCATATTCCTGTTTTCGCTGACCGAAAACCAGAGTTGTATCATTAAGGGGGGAGTTAGGATGTTTTCACAATCAGATATTTTACAAACATTACCAAAACAATTTTTTGCAAGTCTTGTTGCTAAGGTCAATGCTAAAGTGGCACAAGGTTATGATGTAATAAATCTTGGGCAGGGAAATCCTGATCAGCCGACCTACGATTATATCGTTGATGCCTTGATTGAATCTGCTAAGAATCCAGCATCCCATAAATATTCACAATTTCGAGGCAATGCTAATTTTAAAGAAGCAGCTAGTCAGTTTTATAAGGATAATTATCAGGTGGAACTTGATAGTGAGAAGGAAATTTGTGTCCTTGGTGGTGCAAAGATTGGTCTGGTTGAATTTCCAGTAGCCACCATGAATTCTGGTGATTTGCTTTTGCTGCCTGATCCTGGTTATCCAGATTATTTATCAAGCGTTTCTCTTGGAAAAATTGAATATGAAACCTTTCCTTTAAAAGAAGAAAATAACTTTCTGCCAGATTTGTCAGCCATTCCTGAAGAAGTGGCAAAGCGTGCTAAATTTATCTACATCAACTACCCCAATAACCCAACTGGTGCTGTGGCGACGCCTGAATTTTATGAAGAATTGGTTGCTTGGGCGAAAAAATACGAAGTAGGTGTGGTTAGTGATTTCGCTTACGGAGCTTTGGGAGCAGATGATTTTAAAAATCCAAGTTTTCTCTCAACACCTGGGGCTAAAGAAGTTGGCGTTGAACTTTATACATTTTCCAAAACCTTTAATATGGCAGGTTGGCGTTTGGCTTTTGCGGCGGGAAATGCGGAGTTGATTGAGGCGCTTAACTTATTACAAGACCACCTTTTTGTCAGCATTTTTCCAGCTATCCAAGACGCTGGCGCAGTAGCTCTTTTAGATGAGCGCGCTAAAGCGGCAATCGCAGAGCTAAATCACAAATATGACGAGCGACGCCACGCTTTTGTCAAAGCTGCTGCTAAAATCGGCTGGCACGCCTTTGAGTCAAAAGGTTCGTTTTATGCTTGGATGCCGGTGCCAGAAGGTTATAACAGTGAAAGCTTCGCTGATTTACTCTTAAATGAAGCTCACGTCGCAGTCGCACCGGGAAAAGGTTTCGGACAAGCAGGAGATGGCTACGTCAGAATCGGACTCCTAGTTGAACCAGAACGCCTTGAAGAAGCCGTCGAGCGAATTGGACAGTTGGGATGGTTTGAAAAATAAGATTTTTAAACACTGTTTTATTAAGATATAATGAAGGCATCAATAAACAAAGCTATAGGAAAATGCTAGTATGGGGAAAAATAGATTTATGAGTCTACTTTGGCTACGTTGGCAGTTCATAATGAGTAATAAATTTTTTATTTGTTGTGATATCTCCAATTTTTGATATTGTCTTATTTGTTAATTTACTTGGTTTTGATGATAATTCGGGGTTCATTGGTATAGGACTTAATATGATATATAGTATAACAGCAGGTTCTTTTGTCTCTACCATGATTTCAGAAGAAAAGGAAAAGAAAAAATTTAAAAAGTTTGATTTTATCAGGTGTTAAACAAGGAGAATATATCACGACAGTTATTATTTTCCCAATTATTTTTTCCTTACTTGCAAGTATTTTAATTCCAATTTTGATGCAGATTAAAGACATGGAACGATGGATCTATTTAGTTGCTATTAGTCTAACAAGCCTAGTCCTTATTTTATTAAATCTTTTAATTGCTTTTGTGGCTAAGAATCAAACCCAAATAACTGTTTGTAGTCTCACTCTAGTGCTTATTGCGAGTTTTTTGCCAATATTTTCTGAATTTGCTAAATCTGTTAGGACGGTCATGGAGTATTCTTTTATCGGAGCAAATGCCAAATATTTTAAAGAATTATCAGATTACCAATTAACAGATAAAACTATTTTCGTATTACTTGGTTGGATTGTTTTAACTTCGATTGCTTTTTATTTTGCTTACCAGAAAAATAGAAAAATTGATTAATATCCATAAATTTGAAAAATAATGAAAGTACGAATGAAAATTCGTGCTTTTTTATATTTTATGTAAAAAATACTTGACTTATGAATAAATATACTATAAAATCGAATACATATTTATTCAAGGAGTGTATATTATGAGAGTGTCGATTGTTGGCATCACTGGATACAGTGGTCTAGAATTAGTTAAATTATTGAATAATCATAAAAAAGTAACGATTGCTTCGATTCATGCAACTAAGGAAATCGGTCGACGATTATCAGACTTATACCCTTACTTAGTTGGTATCTGTGACTTGGTTATCGAAGAATTTGATGCTGATAAAATCATAGCAAAGTCAGACTTGGTATTCTTTGCAACACCAAGTGGGGTCGCAAGCAAGTTGGCACAGCCTTTTGTGAAAGCTGATTTTCCAGTGATAGATTTGTCAGGGGACCATCGCTTGCCAGCCTATCTTTATGAAAAATGGTATAAAAAAACACCTGCTAGTGATGAAGAGATGAATAAATTTACATATTCTTTGGCTGAGTTTACAGATGTTAAAGGTAAAAAATTCATTTCAAACCCTGGTTGCTACGCGACAGCAACAGAATTAGCTTTGATACCTTTGCTAAAAGCTGGTGTTGTCGAAGAAGATTCTATTATCGTGGATGCGAAAAGTGGTTTGACAGGTGCTGGTAAGGCACTTTCTGAGTCAAGTCATTTTGTTAATGTGCATGATAATTACGTGACTTACAAGTTGAATCGTCACCAGCATATTCCAGAAATTGTGCAAGAGTTGAAGTTATTTGATGAGAAAGTTAGCCACATTCAATTTTCAACATCACTTTTGCCAGTTAATCGCGGCATCATGTTAACAGTTTATGTTAAGTTGAAAAAGCCACTAACAAATGCTAATCTTTTTGCTATCTATGAAGATTCTTACAAGGATACGCCATTTGTTCGAGTGCAAGATGATTTACCAGAATTGCACAATGTCATTGGTTCAAACTTTACCGATATTGGTTTCCTCTACAATGAGATCACAAATGTCTTAACCATTGTTTCAGTTATTGACAATTTGATTAAAGGAGCGGCTGGGCAGGCTGTTCAGAACCTCAACTTGATGAATGGTTGGGATGAAACAGAAGGATTAATGATTTCGCCAAATTATTTATAGTCTAGAAAGGGTATGAGATATGAAAGTTATTGAAGGTAATGTAGCAAGCCCACTTGGATTTTCAGCAGATGGATTACATGCAGGGTTTAAGAAAAGAAAACTTGATTTTGGTTGGATTGTTTCAGAAGTGCCAGCCAGCGTCGCTGGGGTTTATACGACCAATAAAGTCATTGCGGCGCCACTAATTGTGACACGTCAGTCTGTTAAAAAAGCACAAAAAATGAAAGCTATCGTGGTGAACTCAGGTATTGCCAATTCTTGTACAGGTGTGCAAGGAATGGAAGATGCTTACACGATACAAAAATGGACAGCAGAAAAACTTGGTGTTGAACCTGATTTGGTCGGCGTTGCTTCAACTGGTGTGATTGGTGATTTGTTGCCAATGGATACTCTTAAAACAGGTCTTTCTAAACTTGTGGTGAATGGAAATTCAGATGATTTTTCAAAAGCTATTTTGACAACAGATACCATGGTTAAAACTGTTGCAGTTACGGAAAAATTCGGTCGTGACGAGGTAACCATGGCGGGTGTTGCAAAGGGGTCAGGCATGATTCACCCAAATATGGCGACAATGCTAGCTTTTATCACTTGTGATGCTAATATTTCAAGTGAAACCTTGCAACTTGCGTTAAGTCAGAACGTTGAAACGACTTTCAATCAAATCACGGTTGATGGTGATACTTCAACGAATGATATGGTTCTTGTCATGTCAAATGGTTGCACTTTGAACGAAGAAATTTTGCCAAATACGCCTGAGTTTGATAAATTCTCAGCCATGCTTAATTACGTGATGCAAGAATTGGCTAAAATGATTGCCAAAGACGGTGAAGGCGCAAGCAAACTCATTGAAGTGAATGTTAAAAATGCTCCAAACGCTCTTGATGCACGCATGATAGCTAAAAGTGTTGTTGGTTCAAGCCTTGTGAAGACGGCTATTTTTGGTGAAGACCCTAACTGGGGACGTATTCTAGCAGCAGTTGGTTATGCAGGGGTTGATGTTCCTGTTGATAATATTGACATTTTCCTTGGCGATGTTCCAGTCATGTTAAAATCAAGTCCCGTTGAATTTGAAGCAGAAGAAATACAATATGTTATGCACGAAGATGAGATTACTATCACTGTTGATTTGCATGCGGGTGAAGCACAAGGAAAAGCTTGGGGTTGTGATTTGTCATACAGTTACGTGAAAATCAATGCCCTCTATCGTACATAAAGGGATGAGACTATGAAAAATACAATTGTGATTAAAATTGGTGGTGTTGCTAGCCAAAACTTGTCGCAAGACTTTTTAGCACAAGTCAAAAAATGGAAAGATACCCATAAAAATTTGGTCATTGTGCATGGTGGCGGCTATGCTATTAATAAATTAATGGAAGATAACCAAGTACCAGTTAAAAAAATCAATGGTCTTCGTGTAACTAGTCAATCTGATATGAAGTTGGTCAGCTATGCTCTTCTTTACATGGTTGGTGAAAATTTGACTGAAAAACTTAACCAATCATCTATTGATAGTATTCAGTTGCTATCGAATATTAAAAGAGTGGTGACAGCTGATTTTCTTGACAAGGAAACTTATGGTTACGTTGGTGATGTCTCAAATATTCAGATACCGATTTTGGAGCAAATGCTTGATAACAACATGTTGCCAGTTCTTGCATCGCTTGGCTATTCTAAAGATGGCGAGCTTTTAAACATCAACGCAGATTATTTGGCAACAGCGGTCGCTGTCGCTTTAGAGGCTGAAAAATTAGTCCTAATGACTGATGTTAAAGGCGTTTTGGAAAATGGAGTTGTGCTTGATAGCTTAACATCGACAGAATTTCAAGAGAAAATTGACCAAGGAATTATCACTGGCGGCATGATTCCTAAAATCGAATCAGCAGTGAACACTGTTTTAGCAGGTGTGGGTGAAGTATTGATTGGCGACAATCTTGTAACAGGAACTTCAATCATCTGCTAACGTAAAGGAGCGACGAATGACAAAACTATTTCAAAATTATAAACGCGCAGCTATCGAATTTGTTAAAGCACAAGGTAATTATCTTTTAGACCAGGACGGCAAAAAATACCTTGATTTTTCATCTGGTATTGGTGTGACTAATCTTGGTTTTCACCCACAAGTCAAAGCAGCTTTGCTTAAGCAGGCTGAGGAGATTTGGCACATGCCAAATTTGTACCACAATTCCTTACAAGAAGAAGTAGCAGGTAAATTAATCGGGGATAAAGATTATCTTGCTTTCTTTGCAAATAGCGGTGCGGAAGCTAATGAAGCAGCGATTAAAATTGCTCGTAAGGCGACTGGCAAGCAAGAAATTATCACTTTTGTGAATTCTTTTCACGGTCGTACCTTTGGGTCAATGTCTGCGACTGGTCAGGACAAAATTAAAGCTGGTTTTGGTGATGTTGTCCCACATTTTAGCTATGCGACATATAATGATTTGGATAGTGTCAAAGCCTTGGTGACTGAGGATACTGCGGCGGTCATGCTAGAATTGGTTCAAGGGGAGTCAGGAGTTCGTCCAGCAGATAAAACTTTTGTAACAGCCTTGAGCGAATTTTGTCAAAATACAGGGATTTTGCTTATTGTTGATGAAGTCCAAACAGGTATGGGACGTACTGGGAAACTCTTTTCATTTGAACATTATGGCATTGAGCCAGACATTTTTACTTTGGCAAAAGGTCTTGGAAATGGCGTGCCAGTTGGTGCAATGATTGCAAAAGAAAAACTTGGTTCAGCTTTTTCTTATGGCAGTCATGGGTCAACCTTTGGTGGCAATAAACTTGTCATGTCAGCAGCCTCAAGCGTACTAGATATTATGCTCACTGACGGTTTCTTGCCCCAAGCTCTTGACAATGGTAATTATTTGCAAGCTGAGTTGAAGAAAGCTCTAGCTGGTAATTCAAAAGTAACTGAGGTTCGTGGGCTTGGTTACATGATTGGTATTGAAACAACTGAAAATCTTGTTGACTTGGTTGAAAAGGCACGGGACAAAGGTCTTGTTGTCTTAACTGCAGGAACAAATGTTATTCGTCTCTTGCCACCATTGACTTTGACAAAAGAGCAAATTGATCAAGGTGTTGCTATTTTGAAAGACGTTTTTGCCTAAGATAAAAGGACTTCTCTAGTGAGAGGTTCTTTTTCAAGTTGACAAATTGCTTTTAATTGTATAGAATTTTCTAAAAATAGGAGGAGTGACAAAATTGTCTAAAAAAGTTCTTGTTGTTTCAGGGCATCCTGATTTGAAAAATGATTCACTTGCAAATAAAATGATTTTAAAAGAAATTAAAAAGCTTTATCCAGAAGTTGAATTGGATATTTTGAGTAATTTGTATCCTGATTATCAGATTAATGTGACAGCTGAGCAGGAAAAATTACATCGAGCTGATGTTATTGTTTTTCAGTATCCACTTTACTGGTACATGACACCATCTTTGATGAATAAATGGATTGAAAAAGTTTTTGTGCATGGTTTTTCACACGGTTCAAATGGCAATGCCTTGAAAGATAAAGTTTTGATTGCTTCTTTGACGACTGGCGCAGGAGAAGCAGCTTATAGCGCAGAAACAGACACAACGATTGACGAGCTTTTGGCACCGATTCGTTTGACAGCAAAATTGACTCAACTGAATTTTGCAGGCCATGTTGTGACACACGGCGTTTCTTATTCACTTCGAAACGACGCTGAAAAAGCCCAAGAAATGATTGCAAAATCACAAGTCCATGCCAAGAAATTGGTCGAAATGATTGAAAGTTTGTAGGAAATAATAAAAAAATTGACAGCTTTTTAGATTCGTGATAATCTTAAGAAGAATTGAATAGTTTTCTTCGGGGCAGGGTGAAATTCCCGACCGACGGTGTTGTTGTCTCGTTGATTGTTACTTGCTTTTATTTCTCGCTGATGTTTCGCTATGTCTGTGAGGAGAAGCAATTACTAATCAACTTTATTTGAAAAATGAGAGAGCTAAGTCCGTGAGCGCAAGCTGATCTGGTGTGATTCCAGAGCCGACAGTATAGTCTGGATGGGAGAAGAATTGATAGAGTGTCAAAAAGCATACTCTCGCTTTTTGAATTACTTTTTTAGTTGTCTTTAATCGCCTCGTAGTGTAATGCTACGAGGATTTTTGTTTTTGGTATATTTTATGTGTCAGAAAATTCAGACAACTACAGTGATACCCGATGAAAATGACTGATTAGTGCAAGCTAGTCGGATAATTTTTGTCGGGATTTTTTTATGTGAAAGGAGGAAGATATGGATAAAAACTATATGTTGCAAGCGATAGAAGAAGCTAAGCGTGGCTTTAGGCAAACTTACACCAATCCTTTAGTTGGTGCGGTGATTGTCAAAGATAATCATGTGATTGCTCGTGGTGCACACCTGCAGTATGGTCATGAGCATGCTGAAAAGAACGCGATTTTATATTGTCAAACTCCGGAAGAACTATTTAATTCAACTCTTTATGTGACCTTGGAACCTTGTCATCATAGGGGAAAACAGCCACCCTGTACCCAAGCGATTGTTGAGGCAGGTATCAAAAAGGTAGTTGTTGGCCAGCTTGACCCCAATCCTTTAGTAGCAGGAAAAGGTGTGGCTTTCTTAAAAGAGCAAGGAATAGAAGTAGTCACTCATATTTTGGGAGAAGAGGCACGCGCACTCAACAAGCATTACAATGTTTACCATGAGCGCAAGCGTCCTTATGTTGTTTTGAAACAAGCAGTTAGTCTGGATGGAAAGATTGCTGTGCTTGGCAAACGAACGGCTTTGACTGATGACGAGACAAATCGTTTTGTTCACGATGAACGTGATGATTTTCATGCGATATTGGTTGGTGCTGATACGGTCTTGATTGACAATCCACGTTTGCTGGGGAGTGGGACAAGCTTTTGTCCGCCAGTGCGTGTGATTTTGGATGAAAAGGGGCGTGTTTTTGACCAGTTAGATTTACAGATTTTTGAAGATAATTCGGCTCCAGTTTATATTTTTAGTAGTCGGAAGGTTTCGGATTTACCAAAGCATGTCACAGTAATTGATTTGCCAGAGTTTTCAATTGAAAATATTTTGCAGGTGCTTTATGAGAAGAAGCTTCAGTCAGTTTATGTTGAGGGCGGAGCTGGTGTTCATGATGCTTTTCTGGAAAGTGGGCTTTGGGATGAAATCATTTCTTATGTGACTCCTAAGCTTATTGGAGGTAATGGCAAAGCAGCCATGTCGAGTTTTCGTCTGGTTAGTCAAGCCTTAGAATTAGACGATTTTGCCTGTCAAAAAATCGGAAATAATATTAGGCTTTCGGCTAGAAGGAGGTAGTGATGTTTACCGGATTAATTCAAGAACAAGGTCGTATTAGCCGGATTGTCAAACACCAGCACAATATCAAATTAACTTGCAAGGCTTCACGAAAGTTGTTAGCTGATTATAAAATTGGCGATAGTATGGCAATCAATGGTGTCTGCTTGACTTGCGTGGCTAAAGCAGGGGATGCATTTACAGTGGATGTCATGCCAGAAACCTTTAGGAGAACGATTTTTTCAGAGAGTCGCGTCGGTGATTTGGTAAATCTTGAGTTAGCTATGTCAGCCAATGCTCGCTTTGAAGGGCACCTTGTGACGGGGCACGTAGATGGTGTGGCAACTCTTGTCCAGAAAAAAAGCGATGAGACTGCTCTGGTACTCAGTTTTGCTTTTCCAAAAGAACTTGAAGGGCAAATCGTCGGGCAGGGGTCAATCGCAGTCAATGGGGTTAGTCTAACGGTGGTGTCAGTTAAGTCGGGACAATTTAGTGTGTCACTAATCCCGCATACGGCAGAAGAAACTAACTTGGCTAGTCTTAAAAAAGGCGACAAGGTCAATATCGAGACTGATATTTTAGTAAAATACATGCAGGCACAAGTGGCAAGGATGAAAGGAGAATAAATGTTTAAGGATGTTGAAAAGGCTCTTTTTGATTTGAGAGCAGGGAAATTAATTATAGTGGTCGATGATGATGACCGTGAAGCTGAAGGGGACTTGGTTGGTCTGGCAGAATTGGCAAGCCCAGAAAATGTGAATTTTATGACCAAGCACGCGCGTGGTTTGATTTGTGCGCCAGTGTCTGAGGAGATTGCTAATCGTTTGGAGCTTGTTCCGATGTCAGAAGAAAATACGGATGCACATGGCACAGCTTTTACCATTAGCGTAGACCACAAAGAAACGTCAACAGGAATTTCAGCTTTTGACCGCGCTAAGACTATTCAAGGATTGGCGTCGTCAACAAGTAAAGCTAGTGATTTTCACAAACCTGGTCACATGTTTCCGCTAGTAGGACGCTTTGGTGGTGTATTAGAACGCCGTGGGCACACGGAAGCAAGTCTTGATTTGGCACGTTTAGCTGGTGTGAGAGAAGCGACTTACATTTGTGAGATTTTAAAAGATGATGGCACGATGGCTCGTAAAGTTGATTTACATGATTTTGCTAGCAAGTGGAATTTGACCATGATTGAAGTGGGTGATATTGCGCGTTATGTGAGCTTTCAAGATAGTCCTAAGGTAAAGTTGCCATCAAGTTATGGTGACTTTGACCTTCAGTTATTTGAAGATGAAGAAAAGCGCGAGCATGTTCTCTTGTCAAAGGGAGATTTGACGACAGATGAACCGCTTTTACTGCGTTTGCACTCAGAATGTTTGACTGGCGATATTTTTGGGTCTTTGCGTTGTGACTGTGGAGAACAGTTGCATGCTGCCATGGAAAAAATTGACCAAGTTGGGCGCGGAGCTATTTTGTACCTTCGTCAAGAAGGTCGAGGTATCGGTTTAAAAAATAAACTGAAAGCTTATCAGTTGCAAGAAGAAGGCTTGGACACTTATGAGGCGAATCTTGAGCTTGGCTTTGCCCCAGATGAGCGTGATTACCAGATTGCAGCGGATATTTTGAGCTTTTTAGATATCAAGCAGGTTAAACTCTTAACCAATAATCCTGATAAGTTAGAGCAACTTGAAATGGCAGGCATAGATATTGTAGAACGCTTGCCCTTACAGATGACAGCCCACCAGGAGAATCGCGCCTACTTGCAAACTAAACAAGAAAAATTTCACCATTTACTACACATTGTTTAAGGAAATAAGGAGAGAAAATCATGACAACATTTGAAGGAAAATTTATCGGAAAAGACTTAAAAATTGCTATCGTTGTAGCACGCTTTAATGAATTTATCACCTCAAAATTATTAGGTGGTGCCATGGATGGTTTGGTTCGCAATGAAGTAGCTGAGGATGATATCGATGTTTATTGGGTGCCAGGAGCATTTGAAATTCCGTTTATGACGAAAAAAATTGTTGCGACTGGTAAATATGATGGTGTTATCACACTCGGTAGCGTCATTCGCGGGTCAACAAGTCACTACGATTTGGTTTGTAATGAAGTAGCTAAAGGGGTTGGGCAAATCAATCTCACTAGTGATATTCCAGTTATGTTTGGTGTGATTACCACTGAGGATATCGAGCAAGCTATCGAACGTTCTGGTTCAAAAGCAGGTAATAAAGGTAGCGAATGCGCTCAAGGTGTCCTTGAAATGATTAATTTGGCGAGACAAATATAATAGAAAAAAGCTAAGACATTTTGTCTTAGCTTTTATGGTGTTAAACTTAGAAAATGAAGAGTTTATTTTTTTACCAAGAAAATTTTTCCTTGTGTTGGGATGATGATAGCAAGTGCCAAAATGACGAAGACTAGGGTTAACAGTCCAGCTGTACCATTGACACTGAGCGAATAAAGGTAAGGTGACATGCCTTTTGGTGCGTAGCTTCCCCAGAAGATAAAACCAGCGACATAGTGCCAGAAGTAGCGGACAAAAACAGCAAGTGTGGCACCGATAGTTGAGTAAATCAGAGCACGTCCTTTATTGTCTTTAGAAAGAGCATTTTGAAATGGGGCAGATAAAAATCCAGCCAAACCCATTGAGATAAAGGTAATGATGTATTCGATGATAACTTGTGACAAGGCTAGGTACCAAACTTTACCTAAAATAAAGTGAAGCAAGCCCCAGATAAGACCAGCTAGAGTTCCATATTTTGGACCGCGACGTAGGGCAAAAAGCACGACTGGCACTGCACCAAATGAAGGGGTGAACCAGCTAGCAAAATCTGGAATATAAGATAAAGCCATAGCAAAAGCAGCAACCAATGCAGTCTCAATTAAAGCAGACAATTGAGAATTCTTCGACGACATAAAAAAACTCCTTCTAACACAAAGGAGCTTTTTCTGATAATATGTTCAATGCTATTTTAATCACGTTTAAAAAAGTCATATCACAATCCCTACGCTCGTCCTAACGAGATCAGGTTATCAGGATTTCGCAAATGCGATCTCAGCCGATGGCACTCCTTTGTGAATTCAATTTGTATATAGTCTAGCATGAAAGAAAGTTTCTTGTCAAGCTAGTTTGGGATAATTTTTTGAAATTTCTAATCAAGTCCATAATTGTAATCATCATCTTGCATAGCTTCAACAGAACCAAGAAGATATCCGTTCCCGATCTGACTAAAGAAATCATGGTTAGAAGTTCCTGTTGAAATACCATTCATAACGATTGGGTTGACATCATTAGCGGTATCAGGGAAAAGCGGATCTTGCCCTAAGTTCATGAGAGCTTTATTGGCGTTATAACGTAAGAAAGTCAGAACTTCCTCAGTCCAGCCAACTTGGTCATAAAGTGTTTTGGTGTAATTTTCTTCATTTTCATAGAGTTGATAGAGCAAGTCATACATCCAGTCACGCAAGTCATCTTGCTCTTTCTCAGACAATTCATTGAAACCAAGTTGGAATTTATAGCCGATATAAGTTCCATGGACAGATTCATCGCGGATGATTAATTTGATAATTTCAGCGACGTTTGCCAATTTATTATTGCCAAGATAATAAAGAGGGGTGAAAAATCCTGAGTAAAAGAGAAAGGTTTCAAGAAAAGTTGAAGCGACCTTTTTTTGTAGAGCAGTGCCATTTTCATAAATATCGTTGATGATTTTGGCTTTTTTCTGTAAGTATTCGTTGTTGTTCGTCCATTCAAAGATTGCTTCAATTTCTGATTTTGTATTAAGGGTTGAAAAAATGGAAGAGTATGATTTGGCGTGGACAGACTCCATAAATTGAATATTGTTGAGGACGGCTTCTTCGTGAGGTGTTCTGACATCTGCACGAATGGCCTCCACACCAGATTCGGATTGCATGGTATCAAGGAGGGTCAATCCGCCAAAAACTTTACCGACCAAATCTTTTTCTTGGTCAGAAAGCTTACGCCAATCATCGAGGTCATTTGATAGCGGAATTCGCGTATCAAGCCAGAATTGTTCGGTCAACTTTTCCCAAGTTGACTTGTCAATCACATCCTCAATCTCATTCCAATTAATGGCTTTATAATAAGTTTGCGACATGTATTTTCTCCGTAAAAATAGTTTAGAAGACCAGTCAGATGACTAGGTTCGAGTTAGCTCATTTATCTAGTAGCGCTGGCATTAGCCGTGACATGACACTAATCATTTTTAAACTAACAAAAGTTGTCAAAAGGTTACGCTACGTAAGCAATTGGCTCGATGCTAGTCGATTGCTGGAGTTAGTAAGTGAACTAGGCAAACCGCCCTAGCGGTTGCCGTCTTGTTGTTAGGTCCTTTAGGACCAATGCAAGTTTTAAGTAGTTATGCTACGTAAGCAAATGGGTCGATAATAGCTATTTGGTGAAGTTAGTAAGTGAACTAGGCAAACCGCCCTAGCGATTGCTGTCTCATTACTAGGTCCTTTAGGACCAATAACAAGTGTTCAGTTAAATCACACAGCTTTCGCATTGGTTTGAACCAACTTCTTCACCGTCATCTGTAAAGGTACGGATGTAATAGATTGATTTGAGTCCCTTATTAAAAGCATAGTGACGTAAGATAGAAAGGTCACGAGTGGTTTGTTTGCTTTGCGTTTTCCATTCGTAGAGCCCTTCAGGAATATCGCTGCGCAAGAACAAAGTGAGGGACAATCCTTGATCAACATGCTCAGTAGCTGCAGCGTAAACATCGATAACCTTGCGCATATCCATGTCATAAGCAGACGTGTAATAAGGAATTGTATCTGTAGACAACCCAGCTGCTGGGTAGTAAATCTTACCGATTTTCTTTTCTTGACGTTCTTCAATGCGTTGTGTAATGGGGTGAAGTGATGCTGAGACATCGTTGATGTATGAAATTGAACCGTTTGGAGCAACGGCAAGACGATTTTGATGGTAAAGTCCGTCTGTCATCACAGCATCGCGAAGCTCAGCCCAATCTTTGCCACTAGGAATAAAGTGCTCAGCGAAGAGTTCTTTGACGCGGTCAGATTTTGGTACAAAATCACCAGTGATGTATTTATCAAAATAACTACCATCAGCGTAGCTTGATTTTTCAAAGTTGGCAAAGGTTTGCTTGCGTTCGCGAGCAATCTGATTAGATTCGACTAAAGTCCAGTAATTGAGCAGCATAAAATAGATATTTGTGAACTCGATAGATTCTGGACTTCCGTAGTGAATGTGGTTTTGGGCAAGATAAGTGTGAAGTCCCATAGCACCAAGTCCGAAAGTATGGGCTTGTTCATTGCCATGTTTGATTGTTGGTACTGCTTCGATTGATGATGTGTCTGATACGAAAGTTAAGGCACGTGTCATGGCTTTGATAGAACGACCGAAATCAGGTGAAGTCATCATATTAACCACATTGGTTGAACCAAGGTTACATGAAATATCTGTTCCCATTTTGACAAATTCTTGGGCGTCGTTGATAATACTTGGTTTTTGGACTTGAAGAACTTCAGAACACAGATTTGACATGATGATTTTGCCATCGATTGGATTAGTGCGGTTAGCGGTGTCAATGTTAATCACATAGGGATAACCAGACTCTTGTTGGAGTTTTGAAATTTCAGTTTCCAAATCACGCGCTTTAATTTTAGTTTTGACAATGTTGGGATTAGCGACCATTTTGTCGTACTCTGCTGTAATATCGACGTAACTGTATGGCACACCGTACTCACGCTCGACACTATAGGGACTAAAGAGGTACATGTCTTCATTTTTACGAGCTAATTCGTAAAATTTATCAGGGATGGTAATCCCAAGCGAAAGGGTTTTGACGCGTACTTTCTCGTCAGCATTTTCTTTCTTAGTCGATAAAAAGGCCATGATATCTGGGTGGAAAACATCGAGATAAACAGCACCTGCACCTTGACGTTGACCAAGTTGATTTGAGTATGAAAAACTATCTTCAAAGAGTTTCATCACTGGAACAACACCGGACGCTGCGCCTTCATAGCCTTTGATTGGTGCGCCAGCTTCACGCAAGTTTGACAGGCTGATACCGACCCCACCACCGATACGTGACAATTGCAGGGCTGAATTGATAGAACGTCCGATAGCATTCATATCATCTGTCACAGAAATCAAGAAACACGATACAAATTCACCGCGTCGACTTCGTCCAGCATTCAAAAAAGAAGGAGTGGCTGGTTGATAACGTTGATTAATCATCTCAAGTGCTAAATTCTGCGCCAGCTCTTCATTCCCATCAGCAAAATAAAGGGCATTAAAAAGCACACGATCTTCGATACTTTCAAGATATTGGCTGCCGTCATTAGTTTTTAAAGCATACTGTTGGTAGAACTTGTAAGCTGCCATGAAAGATTTGAAACGAAACTTGTGAGTCTGCAAGTCCTTAGACAAGTTTTCAATAAAGTTTGGTGAGTATTTACTGATGAATTCAGCTTCGATGTAATCATTGGCAATTAGATAGTCAATTTTTTCAGTGATGCTTTCAAATGTCATGGTGTTTGGAATGACATTTTCAAGAAAGAAAGCTTTGAGAGCTTCTTTATCTTTATTTAACGGGATTTGACCGTTTACTGGACGGTTGATTTCATTATTAAGGCGAAAGTAAGAGACTTCGCCAAGATTTTTAAGACTCATAAATAAAGTAAGTTACCTAGTTCATAGATTGAGTAAGGTAATTCCTTTCTAATTCAAGATGGAAGAGTAGTTAAATAATTTCTTTTAGTTTATTTGGTTGAAATCCTGAAAAGGCAATTTCGCCCGCTTTGATAACTGGAGCGGCTGTAAAACCAAGACTTTTAACGTAATCAATCATATCTGGACGTTCATCCATGTTAATTTCTTGGAAATCAGCACCAGCTTTTTCTAAAAGTTTTTTAGTCATTTTGCATTGCATGCAATTATTTTTTGAAAAAAGTGTAATTTTATTAGCCATTAGGCTTTCCTCCAAAAATCGTTATCTTTTTTAATTCAATATTTAACTAGAATAGCCAAAATATACCAAAAAAGCAACCAAAAAGGCTTACAAAAACACCATATGTAGTGTTTGATTATTGTAATCAGTACAAAATGTAGTGATACCAAGGTTTGACAGCTTTTTTATTTTCAAGTAACACATCATGTCAGGAAATCTGACACACGTCTGTAAATTAATGCTGGCAAAATTTTCTGAATTTTGTATAATTAAAAACAATATCATTATAATCGGGGGTCCGTACATGACAGAGTTCTTATCTAATTTTTCTTTCAAAGAGAATGACTATTCTTACCTTAATCTTGAAGAAGCCGTTTCTCATTATGGAGGAAATATCAAAAGAATCCCTTACACTATTCGTATATTACTTGAAAGTTTACTCAGAAAGTATGATGGAGTAGATGTTACAAAAAGTCACATTGAAAATTTAGCAACTTACAATCCTAAAAACATCCAAGGCGAAGTGCCATTCAAACCGAGTCGTGTTATCCTACAAGATTTCACTGGTGTACCAGTTGTTGTCGACCTTGCATCAATGCGTGATGCCATCGTTTCAAATGGTGGTGATGCAGATTTAATCAACCCTGAAATTCCAGTTGATTTGGTTATTGACCACAGTGTCCAAGTTGATTTCTTTGGCTGTGATACAGCTTTAGAAGATAACATTAATATGGAATTTAAACGTAACAATGAGCGCTATGAATTTTTGAAATGGGCTGAAAAATCATTCGATAATTACCGTGCTGTTCCACCAGCAACAGGGATTATCCACCAAGTTAATATAGAGTATTTGAGTGATGTTATCATTGAAAAAGATGGCATGCTTTACCCTGATTCAATGTTTGGTACTGATAGTCACGCAACAATGATCAATGGTATCGGTGTGCTTGGCTGGGGTGTCGGAGGTATCGAAGCAGAAGCAGCTATGCTTGGTGAAGCTTCATTCTTCCCAATTCCAGAAGTTATCGGTGTACGTTTGACAGGTAAATTACCTAAGATTGCGACTGCAACTGACTTGGCACTTAAAGTGACACAAGTCCTTCGTCAAGAAAAAGTTGTCGGCAAATTTGTTGAGTATTTCGGTGATGGTCTTTCAAATCTTAGCCTTGCCGAGCGTGCAACTATCGCTAATATGGCTCCTGAATACGGGGCAACATGTGGTTATTTCCCAATCGATGATGAAACGCTTAACTACATGCGTTTGACAAACCGTGATGAAGACCATATCGCATTGACAAAAGAATACGCTAAACGTAACAGTCTTTTCTATGATCCAGAGCATCAAGCTGAATACACTAAAGTTGTTGAGATTGATTTGTCTAGCATCTCACCAAGTATCTCTGGACCAAAACGTCCACAAGATTTGATTGATTTGACACAAGCCAAACAAACTTTCCAAGAAAGCTTGACACGTGAAGCAGGTGTTCAAGGATTTGGTTTGACGGCAGATGAGATTAATAAAACAGCGACTGTTCACCTTGAGGACCAAGATGTAGAAATCAAGACTGGGCATGTGGCAATTGCAGCTATCACATCATGTACGAATACTTCAAATCCTTACGTGCTCATATCAGCCGGTTTGCTTGCCAAGAATGCTGTTGAACGTGGTTTACACGTGGCTCCAACAGTCAAAACATCACTTGCCCCTGGTTCAAAAGTGGTGACAGGTTACCTTCGTAACTCTGGTTTGCAAACTTACCTGGATACACTTGGCTTTAACATTGTTGGTTTTGGTTGTACAACATGTATCGGTAACTCAGGTAGCCTTCGCCCAGAAGTCGCTGAGGCAATTACGGATACCGATTTGTTAGCGTCAGCTGTTTTGTCAGGTAACCGTAACTTTGAAGGACGTGTTAATCCGCTTGTCAAAGCAAACTTTCTTGCTAGCCCACCTCTTGTTGTGGCTTATGCACTCGCTGGAAATACTAACATTGACTTGACAACAGAACCACTTGGTTTTGACCAAAACAATGAGCCAGCCTACCTTAAAGACATCATGCCAACAAACGATGAAGTAGCAAAATACGTTGACCAATTTGTCACACGTGAATTGTTCGAGCACGAGTATGAGCATGTTTTCACTGACAGTGAAAAGTGGAACCAAATTCCAACAGAAGAAAGTAAAATCTATCATTGGAATGAAGCCTCAACATACATCCAAAACCCACCATACTTTGATAACTTGGGTGATGATTTGGCAATCAAGCCACTTAAAAACCTTAAACCATTGGCTAAATTTGGTGATAGTGTCACAACTGACCACATCTCACCAGCAGGGAACATCGCTAAAAACAGTCCAGCTGCTAAATATTTGACAGAACATGGTGTTGATTACCTTGATTTCAACTCATATGGTAGCCGCCGTGGTAACCACGAAGTCATGATGCGCGGAACATTTGCCAACATTCGTATTCAAAACCAATTAGCTGACGGTAAAATTGGTGGTTATACAAAATACAATGGCGAATTGATGCCAATTTACGATGCAGCCATGCATTATAAAGAAGATAAGGTTGATACTTTGGTCATTGCTGGTAAAGACTATGGTATGGGGTCAAGTCGTGACTGGGCAGCAAAAGGTTCAAACCTTCTTGGAGTTAAAGCTGTTCTTGCTGAAAGTTTTGAACGTATTCATCGCTCAAACCTTGTAATGATGGGCGTTTTGCCACTTCAATTTTTAGAAGGAAATACCGCTGCAAGTCTTGGCTTAACTGGCTACGAAACTTATGATATTAACCTTTCAGAAAATCCTGGCATTCACGATATTGTTGATATCGTTGCACGTGATGAGTCAGGTGAAAAACGCTTTAAAGCCATGGTACGTTTTGATGCTGATGCTGACATTCGATACTACAAAAACGGCGGAATTCTACCAATGGTTGTTAGAAAGAAATTAGGGGGTGCTTAATATATGACAGGATCAAGTGGATTAAAAGATTTAATCGCCTGTAATACCCGTATTAGTTCGATTATTAATGATAATTTATCTTATGCAGGTTATAACATTTCAGAATTAATGGACAATGATGCTAGTTTTGAAGAAGTGATTTATCTTCTTTGGAACCTTCATTTGCCAAATAAAACAGAACTTGATGATTTTGTAAAGTTACTTCGTGATAACTATGAAATCAGTGATGCTGTTGTGCAATGCATTATGATTCAATCACGTAATCACTTGCATCCAATGAGTGTTCTTCGTTCAACAGTTAGTTTGCTAGGTGTTTACAATGTTAATGCAGAAGATAACTCAGAAGAAGCAACTTACGAACAATCCATTCAATTAATGGCTAAAATGCCAACAATTATTGCAACCTTTGCACGTTTGCGTGAAGGAAAAACTCCTGTGGCACCACGTAAAGATTTGTGTTTTGCAGCCAATTTCCTTTATATGTTAAATGGTGAAGAACCAACTGATTTGCAAGTTAAAGCTCTTAATCGTGCTTTGGTACTACATGCTGACCACGAATTAAATGCCTCAACATTTGCTGCACGTGTTTGTGCCTCAACACTGGCAGACATTTATTCTTGTGTGACAACGGCTATTGGTACTCTTAAAGGTCCTCTTCACGGTGGTGCTAATGAACGTGTTTTTGACATGTTAACTGAAATCCGTGAAATGAGTGATACAAAAGCTTACCTTAAAGAAAAACTTGATTCACAAGAAAAAATCATGGGGTTTGGTCACCGTGTTTATAAGACACAAGACCCTCGTGAAAAATACCTTCGTGAAATGGCGAAAGCTTTGACAGAAGGAACTGAAAACGAAATTTGGTTTAACTTGTCTTGTGAAATTGAACAATGCATGAAACACACCAAAGGTTTGATTCCAAACGTCGATTTTTATTCAGCGACGGTTTATCATGTGCTTGGTATTGATAGTTCAATCTTTACCTTGATTTTTGCAATGAGTCGTGTGGCTGGTTGGATTGCTCATATCCAAGAACAACAAAAACACAATAAATTGATTCGTCCACGTTCACGCTACAAAGGTGAACTTGGTTTGAAATATGTTCCACTTGAAGATCGTTAAGAAAGATTACGAAAGGAAAATAGGAAATTATGGCAGATAAAATCACTTTAGAAAATGGCCAATTGGTCGTTTCTAATCATCCAATTATTCCTTTTATTGAAGGGGATGGCGTTGGACGTGACATTTGGAAAAATGCGCGTGCTGTCTTTGATGCCGCTGTTGAAAAAGCTTATCAAGGTCAGAAAAAAGTTGAATGGCATGAGCTTTTAGCTGGTAAAAAATCGCACGAAGCGACTGGTGAATGGTTGCCAGCCGAAACACTTGATACCATCAAAGAAGATTTGATTGCTATCAAAGGACCACTTGAAACTCCAGTTGGTGGTGGGATTCGTTCGCTAAATGTTACACTTCGCCAAGAATTGGATTTGTATGCTTGTGTTCGCCCAGTTCGCTATTTCAAAGGAATTGAAAGCCCGCTTAAAGAACCAGAAAAAACAAGTATTACGATTTTCCGTGAAAATACAGAAGATATTTATGCAGGAATTGAGTGGGAAGCTGGCACAGCAGAAGTGAAAAAAGTCATTGAGTTTTTGCAAAATGAAATGTCTGTCAACAAGATTCGTTTTCCTGAGTCAAGTAGTATTGGTATTAAGCCAATTTCAAAAGAAGGTAGTGAACGACTTATTCGTTCAGTTATTGAATACGCCCTTGTTAATCAGCTAACAAATGTAACTATTGTTCATAAAGGAAATATCCAAAAATTCACTGAAGGTGGTTTCTGCAAATGGGGTTACGAACTGGCAGAACGTGAATACGCTAATGAATTAGCAAGTGGGAAATTGGTTATGAATGACATTATTGCCGATAACTTCTTGCAACAAATTCTGCTAAATCCTGAAAAATTTGATGTCGTAGCTTTGACAAACCTTAATGGTGACTATGCGAGCGATGCTCTTGCTGCTCAAGTTGGTGGAATTGGTATCTCACCAGGTGCTAATATCAACTACGTAACTGGACATGCAATCTTTGAAGCAACTCACGGAACAGCTCCTGATATTGCTGGAAAAGACATTGCTAATCCATGCTCTGTTCTTTTATCAGGTTGCATGCTATTTGACTATATCGGATGGACAGAAGTTGCAAATTTGATTTCTCAAGCCATTGAAACAACTTTTGCTAAAGGTCAATTCACAGCAGATTTAGCACAAGGAAAAGCTGCTTGCTCAACAAGTGAATTTGCAACTAAACTCATTAAAAATATGTAAAAGCTTGCCTAGAACAAGTCTTGTTCTAGGTTTTTTGCTATAATGAGAATAGTTTGAAAGTTAGAGGTTGATGTTTTATGGGCTATTCTATAACGGATATTATTTTCCTATTTTTTATTTATTCATTTATCGGTTGGCTATGGGAGACTATTTATTGCTCCATCCATGACAAAAAGTTTGCCTATCGTGGCTTCTTAGCTGGACCTTATTGTCCAGTTTATGGCTTTGCGGTGACGACGGTTTTAATTGGCATAAAACCATTTCAAGATAATCTTTTAGGGCTCTTTATCGGTGGAATGGTTATTGCGACCGTTTTTGAATTCCTTGCTGGTTGGTTTTTGGAGCATTTCTTTCATATGAAACTTTGGGATTACAGCGATTTATTTGGTAATGTTAAAGGCTGGATTGCTCCTGAAATTTCACTTTTTTGGGGAGTTAGTATTTTGATACTTGTTAAATTTGTCCAGCCGACGGTCATGGCTATTATCAATCATTTGAATGGCTGGATTGCCCTAGTGATTGTTTCTATTATGGCGGCGGATTTGATTTGGACAGTTATGGATACTGTGAAATTCCAACAAGCAGCTGCAACGGTTGAAAAATATGTTCGCTCGGAACAGGAAAGATTGCTTCGATCTGTTAAAACAGAATTTGACGACTGGACTAAACAAAGAGAAGCTTTCAGTAAACGTTTGGAGAAATTTAGACTTCAGATAAATGAGAATTTAAAAGTTAAGGGTGTTCAGCTATTTCGTTTTAACCAACGTCGTATGTTGCGGAACTATAAAAATCTTAGCTTGACAACAGCACCATTCTTTAATGAAATTCGTAAACAAACAGCAGTCCTAAAAAAGAAAAAAGTTGAAAAGAAAGATTAATCAATAAATAGAAGCGAGTTCAACTTGTTTCTATTTGTTTTTGAAAAAAATAGGTAATTTTACAGCCTGAAAGTGCCGTTTTTCCTTAATTTTTCAAAAAATAAGGTGCATACGAGGTGTGTAACTATTGAAATAAAAAAGGGTTTATGCTATAATCATAGCTTGTAAGGGTTATCATAAGGTAATCCGAAAAAACACAAATAAAAGGAGAACCATAATATGGCTTCAAAAGATTTTCACATTGTTGCAGAAACAGGTATTCACGCACGTCCAGCTACTTTGCTTGTTCAAACAGCTAGCAAATTCGCTTCAGACATCACTCTTGACTACAAAGGTAAAGCAGTAAACCTTAAATCAATCATGGGTGTTATGAGTCTTGGTGTTGGTCAAGGTGCTGACGTAACTATCTCTGCTGAAGGTCCTGACGCTGATGACGCACTTGCAGCAATCGAAGAAACAATGACAAAAGAAGGATTGGCTTAAGAAAATGACAGAAATGCTTAAAGGAATCGCCGCATCTGATGGTGTTGCTGTTGCTAAAGCGTACCTGCTCGTTCAACCTGATTTGTCATTTGAAACTGTTACAGTTGAAGATACAAGTGCAGAGGAAGCTCGCCTAGATGCCGCATTGAAAGCATCACAAGACGAGCTTTCTATTATACGTGAAAAAGCAGTAGAAACACTTGGCGAAGAAGCAGCTGCCGTATTTGACGCACATTTAATGGTGCTTGCTGACCCAGAAATGATCAGCCAAATTAAAGAAACTATTCGTGCAAAACAAATTAACGCAGAAGCAGGACTTAAAGAAGTGACTGATATGTTCATCACTATCTTTGAAGGAATGGATGATAACCCATACATGCAAGAACGTGCCGCAGATATCCGCGACGTTGCTAAACGTGTATTGGCTCACCTTCTTGGTGCTAAACTTCCAAACCCTGCTACAATTGATGAAGAATCAATCGTTATTGCACATGATTTGACACCTTCTGATACTGCCCAATTGAACAAACAATTTGTTAAAGCCTTTGTTACAAACATTGGTGGACGTACAAGCCACTCAGCTATCATGGCTCGTACACTTGAAATTGCCGCTGTTCTTGGAACAAACGATATCACTAGCCGTGTTAAAGATGGTGATATCATTGCTGTAAACGGTATCACTGGTGAAGTTATCATCAACCCAACAGATGAACAAGTTGCTGAATTTAAAGCTGCTGGTGAAGCATATGCTAAACAAAAAGCTGAATGGGCTCTTCTTAAAGACGCTAAAACAGTAACAGCTGATGGTAAACACTTTGAATTGGCAGCTAACATTGGTACACCTAAAGACGTTGAAGGTGTTAATGCTAATGGGGCAGAAGCAGTTGGTCTTTACCGTACAGAATTCTTGTACATGGATTCACAAGACTTCCCAACTGAAGATGAACAATATGAAGCATACAAGGCTGTTCTTGAAGGCATGAATGGTAAACCAGTTGTGGTTCGTACAATGGATATCGGTGGAGATAAAGAGCTTCCTTACTTCGACCTTCCAAAAGAAATGAACCCATTCCTTGGATTCCGTGCACTTCGTATTTCTATCTCAGAAACAGGAAATGCAATGTTCCGTACACAAATCCGTGCACTTCTTCGTGCATCTGTACACGGACAACTTCGTATCATGTTCCCAATGGTTGCTCTTCTTAAAGAATTCCGTGCTGCTAAAGCAATCTTTGATGAAGAAAAAGCAAACCTTAAAGCTGAAGGTGTTGCCGTTTCAGATGATATCGAAGTTGGTATCATGATTGAAATCCCAGCTGCAGCTATGCTTGCTGACCAATTTGCGAAAGAAGTTGACTTCTTCTCAATCGGAACAAACGACCTTATCCAATACACAATGGCTGCTGACCGTATGAACGAACAAGTTTCATACCTTTACCAACCATACAACCCATCAATCCTTCGTTTGATTAACAACGTTATCAAAGCAGCTCACGCTGAAGGTAAATGGGCTGGTATGTGTGGTGAAATGGCTGGTGACCAAAAAGCTGTTCCACTTCTTGTCGGAATGGGACTTGACGAGTTCTCTATGTCAGCTACATCAATTCTTCGTACACGTAGCTTGATGAAGAAACTTGACACTGCTAAAATGCAAGAATACGCTAACCGCGCTCTTACAGAATGCTCAACAATGGAAGAAGTTCTTGAGCTTAGCAAAGAATATGTTAATGTTGACTAATTAACATGAGGAAGCTTTTAACGTAAAGTTAAAAGCTTTTTTAATGTTAAGAAACCTAAAATGTTAAGTGATTTTAGTTATGAAACTAGGATTTTTTATAATGAAAAATATGCATTTTTTTGGATAAAATAAAAGAATCTATTAATTTTTAAAATTCTATAAATTCTGATATTATTATCGTTATAATAGTGTTTAGGTGCATTTTTTTGAATTTATAAAGTATATTTATAAGTTTTATAATTATAACTATTTGACACTACAAATTTTTTGTCTAAATTTTCAGAATTTTTTCGTTTTAAAATATTGAAAAAAGCTAAAAAAGTGATAAAATGGAGTTATCACATTTAAAAGGAGATATCGCTTGACTAAACAATATAAAAATTACGTCAACGGTGAGTGGAAACTTTCTAAAGAAGAAATCAAAATTTATGCTCCCGCAACTGGTGAAGAACTTGGTTCTGTTCCTGCAATGAGCCAAGAAGAAGTAGACTACGTCTATGCATCAGCTAAAGCTGCTCAAAAAGCATGGCGTGCACTTTCATATGTAGAACGTGCTGAATACCTTCACAAAGCAGCTAATATTTTGATGCGTGATGCTGAAAAAATTGGTGCTGTACTTTCAAAGGAAATTGCTAAAGGTTATAAATCAGCTGTAGGTGAAGTTATCCGTACTGCTGAAATCATTAACTATGCCGCTGAAGAAGGCGTTCGTCTTGAAGGTGAAGTTCTTGAAGGTGGTAGCTTTGATCCAGCAAGCAAGAAAAAAATTGCTATCGTTCGTCGCGAACCAGTAGGTTTGGTGCTTGCTATTTCGCCATTTAACTACCCAATCAACCTCGCAGGTTCTAAGATTGCTCCTGCCCTTATTTCAGGGAATGTTGTTGCCCTTAAACCACCTACGCAAGGTTCTATCTCAGGTCTTCTTTTGGCTGAAGCATTTGCTGAAGCTGGACTTCCTGCAGGTGTATTTAGCACAATCACTGGACGTGGTTCTGTTATCGGTGACTACATTGTAGAACACGAAGCTGTTAATTACATCAACTTCACTGGTTCAACACCAGTTGGTGAACACATTGGTCACTTGGCTGGTATGCGTCCAATCATGCTTGAACTTGGTGGTAAAGACTCAGCTATCGTTCTTGAAGATGCTGATCTTGACTTGGCTGCTAAAAACATCGTTGCTGGTGCTTATGGATACTCAGGTCAACGTTGTACAGCCGTAAAACGTGTTCTTGTTATGGATAGCATTGCTGACAAGTTGGTTGAAAAAGTTTCTGCACTTGTAAACAACTTGACTGTTGGTATGCCGGAAGACAATGCTGACATCACACCACTTATTGATACAAAAGCTGCTGACTATGTTGAAGGTCTTATCAAAGACGCTCAAGAAAAAGGTGCTAAAGAAGTTATCTCATTCAAACGTGAAGGTAACCTCATCAGCCCGGTCTTGTTCGATAACGTTACAACTGACATGCGCTTGGCTTGGGAAGAACCATTTGGTCCAGTCCTTCCATTTATCCGTGTGAACTCAGTTGAAGAAGCCATTGAAATTTCAAACAAATCTGAATACGGTCTTCAAGCTTCTGTATTTACAAATAACTTCCCATTGGCATTCAAGATTGCTGAACAACTTGAAGTGGGTACTGTTCACATTAACAACAAAACACAACGTGGTACAGATAACTTCCCATTCCTTGGTGCTAAAAAATCTGGTGCTGGAGTGCAAGGTGTGAAATACTCTATCGAAGCTATGACAACTGTCAAATCTACTGTATTTGATATTGCCAAATAATACAGTTAAGGTTAGAACATTGTTCTAGCCTTTTTATTTTTTTCTGAAATAGGCGTAAGTAGACTTGTACTTTTTTTGAAATTTTTTAGAAATTATTTCTTTTTTCTAATGTTTTTACACTTTTAATTATGAAAACGCATACTTTTTTGATAGAATAAAGTTAACCATACAATAGGAGGTAGAAAATGGTAACACGTAATCAATTTTCAACTTTAGAAATGCGCAAATCAAGTCCGTATTTTTCTGCATTAAAAACTATTGTCGAAACAGCATTTTATGAAAATCAGGTTCACCCGATTAAAACCTTAGAAGAAGCTTATCAATTAGCTTCCAATGCTGCAGGTACAGTGATTTTGGATATGCCTGTCATTCATACTAAGGAATTGGGTCTACCTTCCTATGCTCGTGTGTTGTTAACAAATTCTGGAGCAGTAGTTGGACGAACAGCGAAAGCCCGTCGAATTTTTGGGCAAGATGAAGAGGAAGATGAGTGTTTGTTATCCATTGTCAGAAGTGCCGTCTACCAGGCACATCGTCGCCAATTTTACAAAGCAGATGCTATTGTTGGGTTAGATGAAGAATTTATGGTGCGTGCTCACTTGATGGTACCAGAAGAAGAGATCAATAACCTTTATTCATGGTTATTGAACTTTCAAATTCTGGATGAAGAATTCAAAAATCGTTTGAAAGTTTCTAAAGTCTACAATGAAGATGATATTTTTGTCTTCTTTAATCCAAGATGGTCTCATCCAGATTACCCAGATGGCTTGGTCTATTTTGATACTAATCACAACTGTGTAGCTATTTTAGGACTCAATTACTTTGGTGAATTGAAGAAAGCAACTTTGACACTTGCCTGGGGAACGGCTGCACGTAATGGTTACGTGTCATGCCACGGTGGTTTGAAGATTTTTCAAGGAAAAGAAGGTCAGAAGGATTATGTAGCTTCATTCTTTGGTTTGTCAGGTTCAGGAAAATCAACTTTGACTCACGCTAAACACAATGGAAAATATGATATCAAAGTTTTACACGATGATGCTTTTGTTATTTCTGAAAAAGATGGCTCATCAATTGCTCTAGAACCATCATATTTTGATAAGACAAACGATTACCCAACAGGACACCCTGAACAAGATTTCTTTGTGACAGTTCAGAACTGCGGTGTGACTTTGGATGAAAATGGTCGTAAAAAATTGATGACAGAAGATATCCGAAATGGTAACGGTCGAACGGTTAAATCTCGTTTCGCGACACCAAATCGTGTTGACCATATCGAAGAACCGATTAATGCCATCTTTTGGATTATGAAAGACGATTCTCTACCTCCATTGATTAAGGTTAATGACCCTCTCATGGCAGCAACGATGGGATGTACCTTGATGACTAAACGGTCAAGTGCTGAAAATATTGAAGGAAATAAGCAAACACTTGTCATCGAACCATTTGCCAACCCATTTAGGGTTTATCCGCTCGTTGAAGATTATCAAAAATTCCGTTCACTATTTGAAGGAGATGTTGATTGTTACATCATCAATACTGGTACTTACATGGGACAAAGTATTCCGAAAGAAGTTTCTTTAGGAATTATTGAAAAATTAGTTGATGGTGATGCTGAGTTTAAAGATTTTGGGCCAATCGAAGGTTTCCAATATTTAGATTTGGCAGAATACCCTGTTCATCATTTTGACAGCAAGTATAAACAACTCATCCGTTCACGTATGCAGTTCCGTTTGAATTATTTGCTTTCATTCAACCAAAACAATCCAAAGCTTGCTCTGCCAGTTGAAGCTATTTCACGTTTGGAAAAAGTGATTAATAATTTGAAATAGGACATAAAATCACGAAAAGGATGACAATGATTGTATATTGTCATATTTTAAGGACATAAAAAACGAGGCTGGACATTTTGTCCTAGTCTCGTTTTGCTTTGAGTTTATTTCAAATGTATTTTTTGATTTTTAAGATAAACTTCTGAAACAGGTGCGTATTTCTTGAGTTTTTTCAATTCTTCTTTGTGGGTAACGAAAGTAATCACCACACCTGATTTTCCCATACGTCCTGTACGTCCAGCACGGTGGGTGTAAGTTTCTTTATCACGTGCGAGGTCAAAATTGATAACGTATTCGAGGTTTTCAATGTCGATTCCACGTGCTACTAGGTCAGTAGCAAGAAGAAGTGAAAGCTTATGGTTCTTGAATTTTTCAAGAATAACTTTACGGAATTTAACGTTAATGTCAGAAGCAAGAGAAACGGCCTGAACATCGTTGAACTGTAGACGCTCTTCAGCAGCACCTAAATCAGATAGGCTGTTGAAGAAAACCAAGCCACGAAATTCTGGAATATTTGAGAATTTGCGAAGTAAGTCAAGGCGATCACGTTTATCAACAGAGATGTAGTAGTGAACGATTTGATCAAGTTTTTGATTAGAAAGGTCAATTGTCAAAGTGTTTTCTGCAAGAACTTCAGGGTCAACTTTATCAGTTGCACTCATGTAAATCATTTGGTGGTCACGTGGCACACGATGAATAATATTTTCAACGAAATGATATTGTGAGTCACTAAGCAATTCGTCAAATTCGTCTAAGATGATTGTGTCAACATTCATCATTTTGATTTTTTTATGTTTAACGAGTTCGAAGACACGACCTGGTGTTCCAATGAGAATTTCAGGACCTTTTTTCAAGCGTTCGATTTGACGTTTTTGGCTTGAGCCAGAAATAAAGAGTTGTGTAGACAGGTTTAATGGCTCAGCCCATGTTTTAGTGACTTCAAAAATTTGCCCAGCCAACTCGGTGTTTGGAGCTAAGATAAGCAGTTGCTGAGATTTTTTAGGTTTTAATTTTAGGAGTGCTGGAAAGAGATAGGCTAGGGTTTTACCAGTACCAGTTGGGCTAATGCCGAGTAAGTTATCTCCTTGTGAAATAGGTTCAAACACTTGTTTTTGAATGTCTGTTAGCTCAGAAAAGCCAAGTGTTTTTAGCTGTTCCTGCCAGACTTGTGGAAATTGTGAAATCATAGTTTTCCTTTTCTATTCTATCTAGTCTTTACTTCATTATAACATAGAAAAAGCTAACTTTTTTTATTTAAAGGGTAAGTAAGGGATTTCAATGTTTGAAAATTTTAAAAAAAGTAGTAGAATAGATAGGAAATATTTTTTATTTGGAGTAATAAATGCGTAAAAAACCTATTATTATTGGTGTGACTGGTGGTTCTGGAGGCGGAAAAACCAGTGTTTCTAAAGCAATTTTGGCTAACTTTCAAGACCAAAAAATTGCTATGATTCAACACGACTCTTACTACAAAGATCAAAGCCACTTGACTTTTGAAGAACGTGTTTCAACTAACTATGACCACCCACTTGCTTTTGATACTGATTTGATGATTGAACACATCAATGAATTGATTGCAGGTCGCCCAGTAGATATTCCAATTTACGACTACACACTACACACTCGTAGTGAAAAAACATATCGTCAAGAACCTCAAGATGTTATCATCGTTGAAGGTATCTTGGTCCTTGAAGACAAACGTCTTCGTGATTTGATGGATATCAAACTTTTTGTTGATACTGATGACGATATCCGTATCATCCGTCGTATTAAACGTGATATGGAAGAACGCGGACGTAGCCTTGATAGTGTTATTGAACAATACACTTCTGTGGTTAAACCAATGTTCCACCAATTTATCGAACCAACAAAACGTTATGCTGACATCATCATCCCAGAAGGTGCTTCAAACGTTGTCGCAATTGACCTTATCAACACCAAAATTGCTGCAATTTTGAAAGAAAATGGAGAATAAGTGAAGGGTTGGAAAATCCAGCTCTTTTTACTTTTGGTAATTATTTTCAGAAAATTTATTTTATTTAGATTATTCTGTTGACTTTTAATTAATAAAAGAGTATTATGTAAAAAAACGAAAAACATCGAAGGGAAAAAAGTCAATGATATTCACAACAATGACAGTCTTGCTATTGCGTGATGAGGGCTAGTGCATAAGAGCATTAGTCCTGTTTGGCTTACCAAGCGGGATGAAAACATCTCGCTTAACCGTGAGATGTTTTTATTTTTATCTTAATGTTTTTGCTAGAATTAGAAAGAGGTTACTATGCGTAAAGTTGAATTTCTTGATACCACTCTTCGTGATGGTGAACAGACCCCAGGCGTGAATTTTTCTGTGAAAGAAAAAGTTGCTATTGCAAAGCAACTTGAAAAATGGGGAATTGCATCTATTGAAGCTGGTTTTCCAGCAGCAAGTCCAGATTCATTTGAAGCGGTTCGTCAAATTTCAGAAGCAATGACTACAACTGCTGTGTCTGGTTTAGCACGTTCTGTAAAGTCAGATATTGATGCGTGTTATGAAGCATTGAAAGATGCTAAATATCCACAATGTCATGTCTTCATTGCTACAAGTCCTATTCACCGCGAATACAAATTGAAAAAGACAAAAGAAGAAATTCTTGATATCATCAAAGAGCATGTAACTTATGCGCGTAGTAAATTTGACGTAGTTGAATTTTCACCAGAAGATGCCACACGTACTGAACTTGATTATCTGCTTGAGGTAGTTCAAACAGCGGTTGATGCAGGGGCTACTTACATCAATATTCCTGATACTGTAGGCTTTACGACACCAGAAGAGTTTGGAAATATCTTTAAGTATCTTATTGAAAATGTAACATCTGACCATGAGATTATTTTTAGCCCGCACTGCCACGATGACCTTGGTATGGCAACGGCTAATACGCTAGCAGCTATAAAGAATGGTGCTGGCCGTGTTGAAGGTACAGTAAATGGAATCGGAGAACGAGCTGGAAACGTAGCGCTCGAAGAAATTGCTGTCGCTCTTAATATTCGTGAGGACTATTATCAAGCAACCTCTGATATTGTTCTTAACGAAACAGTTAACACTTCAGAATTGATTTCTCGCTTCTCAGGTATTCCAATTCCTAAAAATAAAGCAGTTGTTGGTGGAAATGCCTTCTCACATGAATCAGGGATTCACCAAGATGGTGTGCTTAAAAATCCACTTACTTATGAAATCATTACACCAGAGCTTGTTGGGGTTAAGCACAACTCACTTCCGCTTGGAAAACTTTCAGGTCGACATGCTTTTGTTGAAAAATTAAAAGAACTTGAAATTGCGTTTGAAGAGGCTGAAATTAAACCACTCTTTGCTAAATTCAAAAAGTTGGCTGATAAGAAAACAGAAATTACAGACGCTGATATCCGTGCTTTGGTTGCTGGTACAGAGATTGAAAATCCAGAAGGCTTCCATTTTGGAGATTTGAAATTGACGTCTAATCCAGACGAAACGGTTACTGCTGAGGTGACAATGATTAATGCTGAAGATGAAGAAGTTGATGTAACAGCAGATGGTAAAGGTTCTGTTGAAGCTGTCTACAATGCCGTTGATAAATTCTTCAACCAAAAAGTTCGTTTACTAAGCTACACAATGGATGCTGTGACTGATGGCATTGATTCTCAAGCTCGCGTGTCTGTATCAGTTGAAAACAGTGATTCAGGTACGATTTTTAATGCTTCAGGTATTGATTTTGATGTGTTAAAAGCTGGTGCGATGGCTTACGTGAATGCAAATGCGCTTGTTCAAAAAGAAAATGCGGGAGAAATTGGCAAATCTGTTTCATTTCGTGATGTGCCAACAAATGACTAAGAAAGGAAGTCGCGTGAGAATTTGATTATTTCACGCAAGGGATAAAGATGACTAAAAAAATTGTAACGCTAGCAGGAGACGGAATTGGTCCAGAGATTATGGCAGCAGGTCTTGAAGTTCTCGAAGCTGTCGCTAATAAAATTGGTTTTGATTATGATATTGATGCTAAACCTTTTGGTGGTGCGGGGATTGATGTCTGTGGGCATCCTCTGCCAAAAGATACTTTAGATGCGGCAAAAGCAGCGGATGCTATTTTGTTGGCAGCAATCGGTGGACCAAAATATGACAATGCGACAATTCGACCAGAGCAAGGTTTACTTGCTATTCGTAAAGAATTGAATCTGTTTGCTAATATCCGTCCTGTTCGTATTTTTGATGCGCTTAAACACTTATCACCATTAAAACCTGAACGCATTGAAGGGGTTGATTTTGTGGTGGTTCGTGAATTGACAGGTGGGATTTACTTTGGTGAACACAAATTAGAAGATGAAGCTGCGCGTGACATCAACGATTATTCAGCCCAAGAAATCCGTCGTATCATCCGTAAAGCTTTTGAACTAGCTCAAGTTCGTGGTAAGAAAGTCACTAGCATCGATAAACAAAATGTTTTGGCAACGTCAAAATTATGGCGTAAAGTTGCTGAAGAAGTTGCTCTAGAATTTCCTGATGTGACTTTGGAGCATCAATTGGTTGATAGCGCGGCTATGATTATGATTACTAACCCAGCTCGTTTTGATATTATCGTCACTGAGAACTTATTCGGTGATATTTTGTCAGATGAGTCAAGTGTCCTTCCTGGTACGCTTGGTGTGATGCCATCGGCTAGCCATTCAGAAAATGGTCTAAGCCTTTATGAGCCTATCCATGGTTCTGCCCCAGATATTGCTGGAAAAGGCATTGCAAATCCAGTCAGCATGATTTTGTCTGTAGCGATGATGCTTTGTGAAAGTTTTGGAGAATTAGCTGGTGCTGAAATGATTGAAGAAGCAGTTGATAAGACTTTTAACCAAGGCATTTTGACACGAGATTTAGGAGGTCAGGCAACTACAGCTGAAATGACAGCAGCCATTATTGCAAATCTATGAGTATAAAACAGTATGTCGTCTTTGTTTTCATTTTATGGAATGTTTTTGTCTTTATCACATATGGTGTTGATAAGATTAAGGCTATCAAGGGAAAATGGCGAATTCCAGAGAAAACCTTATTATGGGAGAGCATCTTATTTGGCGGTTTAGGTGCTTTTCTGGGCGGTAATTTTTTCCATCATAAAACCTTAAAATGGTATTTTAGAGCTTGTTGGTATCTTGGAATTATCATCAATGTTGTTTTTGCTTATTGGTGTTTCATGATGTGGAAATGATGACAAGGACAGTGGAGGAAAATATGAGTGGAAAATCGATTTTTGATAAGCTTTGGGAGCGTCATGTGATTACAGGTGAAGAAGGCGAACCTCAGCTTATGTATGTTGACCAGCATTATATTCATGAAGTGACAAGTCCACAAGCCTTTCAAGGCCTTCGTGATGCTGGACGAAAGGTACGTCGACCTGAGTTAACATTTGGTACAACAGACCACAATGTGCCGACGGTTGACATTTTTAATATTCGTGATTTGATTTCAAAAAATCAAATTGACACTCTTGCAAGAAACGTTGAAGAATTTGGAATTGACGCAGCAACACATGGAAGCGAACGTCAAGGGATTGTTCATATGGTTGGTCCGGAAACAGGACACAGTCAACCTGGCAAATTTATTGTCTGCGGGGACAGCCATACGGCGACACATGGCGCTTTTGGAGCCATTGCTTTTGGTATTGGAACATCAGAAGTGGAGCATGTATTTGCAACGCAATGCATTTGGCAAATGAAACCTAAAAAAATGAAGGTCGAGTTTGTCGGCAAACCACAAAAAGGTGTTTATTCAAAAGACTTTATTTTGGCTTTGATTGCTAAATACGGTGTTGATGCTGGTGTGGGTTATGCGGTCGAATATTGTGGCGAAGCTATTGATGCTCTTTCAATGGATGAACGCATGACTATTGCCAATATGTCGATTGAATTTGGTGCTAAAATGGGCTTGATGAATCCAGATCAAAAGACCTTTGATTATGTGAAAGGTCGTGAGGCTGCACCAAAAGGTGAGAAGTTCGAAGAAGCAGTTGCTGACTGGAAAACATTGGTTTCTGATCCTGATGCAGAGTACGACAAGGTAATCACTATCGATGTTTCTGACTTGGCACCTATGGTGACTTGGGGGACAAACCCGGAAATGGGTGTTGAATTTGGTCAACCATTCCCAGAAATCAAAGACATGAATGACGAACGTGCTTATCACTACATGGACATGAAACCTGGTGATAAAGCAGGAGACATTGATTTGGGTTATGTCTTTATCGGTTCTTGTACTAATGCTCGACTTTCAGACCTTCAATTAGCAGCTAAGATTGTCAAAGGAAAACACATTTCTCCAAAATTGACAGCTATCGTTGTTCCAGGATCTCGTCCTGTTAAGAAAGAAGCAGAGCGCCTTGGACTTGATAAGATTTTTTTGGATGCTGGATTTGAATGGCGCGAACCAGGATGTTCGATGTGTCTTGGGATGAATCCAGACCATGTGCCAGAAGGTGTACATTGTGCCTCAACAAGTAACCGTAACTTTGAAGGACGCCAAGGTTTTGGAGCGCGTACACATCTTTGTAGTCCTGCTATGGCGGCAGCGGCAGCGATTGCTGGTAAATTTGTAGATGTTCGTCAACTATCAGAAGTAGAATAAAGGAGAGAGACCATGGAAAAATTTACCGTTTATACAGGGGAGTCTGTCCCTCTGATGAATGATAATATTGACACTGACCAATTAATTCCAAAGCAATTTTTAAAAGCTGTCGATAAAAAAGGTTTCGGGAAAAATCTTCTTTTTGAATGGCGCTACCTTAATGATAATTACGATGAAAATCCTGACTTTATCTTTAATCAGCCTGAATATCGTGATGCAACTATCCTGATTTCAGGAGATAACTTTGGCTCAGGATCATCACGTGAACACGCTGCTTGGGCGCTTGAAGATTATGGCTTTCGTTGTGTGATTGCGGGTTCATTTTCAGATATTCATTATAACAATGAATTAAAAAATGGCATGCTTCCCATTGTTCAACCATTGGAAGTGCGCCAAAAATTAGCGGCTCTACCAGCAGGAGAAGAAATTACCATCGATTTGCCAAATCAAGTCATCAAATCATCAGCTGGCGAATTTTCATTTAAAATCGATAGTGAGTGGAAACGTAAGCTTGTTCTTGGTCTTGATGATATTGGGACTACTCTTCAGTATGAAGAATTGATTTCAGCCTACGAAAAAAACCGTCCAAGTTACTGGCAATAAAGTATTAAGCAGTAGGCAACTTAACTAAGTAGTCATTTTAATATAAATTGAGTTGAGATGCCATTGTCTCAGCTCTTTTTTACGTTAAATTCACTAAAATATCATTTTTTCAAAGTATGACGAAGTAGGCTTTTTTTGATATAATTAAGCTTATGGAAAATACTAAGAAAATTGAGAATTATGAAATCATGTTAGCGCAAGCAAATGCTTTGTTTTCTAACGAAAAAAACTTGTTGTCTAACCTTTCAAATGCAAGTGCACTCTTGAAGATGACTTTGCCAAATTCTGTTTTTACTGGCTTTTACCTTTTCAATGGTGAAGAGTTGCTTCTTGGGCCATTCCAAGGTGGGGTATCTTGCGTACACATTAAACTTGGTAAAGGTGTTTGTGGAGAATCAGCAGCTAAACGTGAAACAATGATTGTCGCAGATGTGACAAAACATGCTAACTATATCGCTTGTGACTCAGCGGCCATGAGTGAAATCGTTGTTCCAATGGTCAAAGATGACAAACTTGTTGGTGTTTTAGATTTGGATTCACGTTTGACAGATGATTATGATGCTGTTGACCAAGAGTATCTTGAAAAATTTGCAGCTATTCTTGTCGAAAAATCATATTGGAATCTAGATATGTTTGGAGTTGAAAAATAATGTATCAAGCCCTCTATCGAAAATACCGTAGCCAAACTTTTGATGAAATCGTTGGGCAAACGGTTATTTCAACGACTTTAAAACAAGCAGTTTCTTCTGGCAAAATTAGCCATGCTTACTTGTTTTCAGGTCCACGAGGAACTGGTAAAACCAGTGCCGCTAAAATTTTTGCAAAGGCTATGAACTGCCCTCACCAGGTCAATGGTGAGCCATGTAATCATTGCGATATTTGTCGTGATATCACAAATGGTAGTCTTGAAGATGTCATTGAGATTGACGCGGCGTCTAATAATGGGGTTGATGAAATTCGTGAAATTCGTGATAAGTCAACCTACGCGCCAAGCCGTGCTACTTATAAAGTTTACATCATCGATGAAGTTCACATGCTTTCAACAGGGGCATTTAATGCGCTTCTAAAAACCTTAGAAGAGCCAACAGAAAATGTTGTTTTCATCTTGGCGACTACTGAACTGCATAAAATTCCTGCGACGATTTTGTCACGTGTCCAACGTTTTGAATTTAAAGCAATTAAGTTAGCAGCTATTCGAGACCATTTGGCTGATATTCTTGGCAAAGAAGGCATTACATACGAAGAAGATGCTTTAACCTTGATTGCACGCTGTGCAGAAGGTGGAATGCGTGATGCTTTGTCTATTCTTGACCAAGCGCTAAGTCTTACAAGTGATAATCATGTCTCACTTAGCATTGCTGAAGAAATCACAGGTAGCATTTCAATGACGGCTTTGGATGATTTTGTAGCAAATGTTTTAGCCAATCAAACTAGCCAAGCTCTGGCAAATCTTGAAACAATTTTCGATAGTGGTAAAAGCATGAGTCGTTTTGCGACGGATTTATTGAATTATCTTCGTGATTTATTAGTGGCTCAAAGTGGTGGTGAAAACACCCACACGAGTCAAGTTTTTCAAGAGAATTTGGCTAATGTTCAACAAGACCTTATCTTTGCGATGATTGACTTGGTGACCAAAGTTTTACCTGAAATCAAAAATGGTGTTCAGCCTAAGATTTACGCCGAAATGTTGACCATTCAGTTGTCAGAATCAGGTAAGCAAACCGCTTTAACTCAGGTGCCAGAAGGAATATCGGATGAGTTAGCTAGACTACAGTCAGAAATCAAAGACTTGAAAAATCATCTAGCTAATCTGGACAGCTCTGAGATTTCACCAAAATCAACCAAGCGTCCAAAAACAAATTCTAGCTATCGCTATAAAGTTGACCGTGTCAAGATTTTAACTATCATGGAAGAAACGATTGTTGATAGTCAGAAATCAAGAGAGTATCTTGAAGCCCTTAAAGGCGCTTGGAATGAAATTTTAGATAGTATTTCTGCTCAAGACCGCGCGCTTTTGCTTGGTTCTGAACCAGTTCTTGCAAATAGCGAAAATGCTATTTTGGCTTTTGATGCAGCTTTTAATGCTGAGCAAGCTATGAAACGAACAGACCTTAATGACATGTTTGGAAATGTCATGAGTAAAGCTGCTGGTTTTTCACCAAATATTTTGGCGGTGCCACGAAAAGACTTTAACAGCATTCGAGCTGAATTTGCTCAAAATCTAAAAAAGAAAAAACAAAATCCAGTAGAAGAAGTTAAAGATGACTCTTTTATTCCAGAAGGTTTTAATTTTCTAGCAGATAAAATTAACAAAGTAGAAGATTAAAAGGAAGTTTCGATTGAAACTTCCTTTTAACTTGAAATCGTGACGGCGATAACTGCTAAAAGCAGTTATCTATGCTATAATAAAGATATGACTATAAGACGTTTTATTTTAATGGCACTCATGTGCGCCTTTGAAACCTACTTTTTTAATGAATGTTTATTTAATGGTGATTATTTCTTTGCTTTTTTTTGGGGGCTATTTTTGCTACGTGACCTTCAACGTGCTTATGCGGTTGATAAAGTTTTGCAAACTTTGACATCAACTACCAAGAAGAAAGACTAATTTCACCGCTACGAAGCAATTTTTCTTGACCGTTGTCGAGTTTGACAATCAGGTGTCCTTGATTGGTAATGTCTTGGGCAATTCCTGAGTATAGACAATCATTCTCTGTAAAAGTCACTTGTTTATCCAAGACAAGTGATTTTTCTTTGTAAACTTTGATTAAATCTTTTTCTGGAATAGTGAAGAAGAGTTTCCAAATTTCGGTGATGAGTTGGTTGCGCGTGATGCTAGGTTGCTCAGAAAAAATTGAACCAGCTTTTTCGGAAATGTCATCTGGAAATTTCGTAACGTGAAAATTAATGCCAACGCCGATAATGACATCGGTAATCAAGCCTGTTTCAACCGATGAGATAGCTTCGGTTAAAATGCCAGCGATTTTTTTACCATTGTAATAGATGTCATTGACCCATTTGATGTCTGTTTCGATGCCAGTTAGTCGCGAAATGGCTTTAACAACGCTTGAGGCCACCATAAGCGTATAGGGTTTTACTTCGTCGAAAGGAACGTTTGGTTTTAAGTGAAGTGACATATAAATGCCACCTTGTTTTGAGGCAAAAAACTGTCTACCAAATCGTCCTTTAGCTTGTTCTTGGCTTGGCGCTAAGTAGAGGTGCGCTTCTTTATCTTCATCTAAGTTATTTTTGGCGTCTAACTGTGTGGATTGGCTTTTTTCGTTGAGACTAACAGCTATTCTTAAATCTTTAGAAATGATTTCTGGAAGTAGCAAGTCACCTGAGAGAATTTTGTAGCCACGTTTTTTAACAGAGTCAATCTGAACACTTTTTTCTTCTAAAGTTTTGATGGCTTTCCAAATAGCGGTTCTAGAGAGTTCAAATTCACTTGCTAACTTTTCTCCGCTAATGTATTCACTTTGGTTTTGTAAATAATGATAAATTTTTTCGTAGGTTTTCATACCAATAGTATAATATATTTTTTCTAAATATTCTTAATGAAAAATGAATTTGTTACGAAATGGTAAGAATTTTTTTATAGGCAATTTGGGTAAAACGTGGTACAATATTCTAGTTAATGAGTCCCGATAAGACAATCTGGCGGTTTAATAACGTGTTATTCTTCGTTAGCTTATCTTGATATACTTCAGTATTATCTGCGATTTCACTGCCTTGACTAACCCGCCACTAACTGCGCCATATCTTTTTTTGAAGATACAGATTGGTACTTTGTAACTCACTAGAAATGTCTGCTACTGAACGTAGCTAGTCATTTCACGAAAAGCCGCTATGGCGCTTTCCTAAGTGACTTATTAGGTCAAAAACTAAAAGATAATCGTTTTAGTTTTTGACCGTCATAACTCTCACTGAAATGATGCTATTTTTGTACAGATATTTCAAGGAAAAAACTTTTCCGACATTTTAATGCCTAGAGGTGTTAGAATGAAAAAATAATGATATGGGGGGACATTTTTATGTCAGAACGTAAACTTTTCACGTCTGAATCAGTTTCTGAGGGGCATCCAGATAAGATTGCAGACCAAATTTCAGATGCTATTTTAGATGCTGTGTTGGAACAAGATCCTGATGCACACGTTGCAGCAGAAACGGCTGTATACACTGGGTCAGTCCATGTTTTTGGGGAAATTTCAACAACAGCTTATGTTGATATTAACCGCATTGTTCGCGATACTATCGCAGAAATCGGTTACACAAATTCTGAGTATGGCTTCGCTGCTGAATCAGTTGGGGTTCATCCATCATTGGTTGAACAATCACCTGATATTGCACAAGGGGTTAACGAAGCATTAGAGGTTCGTGGAAATGCTGATCAAGATCCACTTGACTTGATTGGTGCTGGTGACCAAGGTTTGATGTTTGGTTTTGCTGTTGATGAAACACCAGAATTGATGCCATTACCAATTTCACTTTCTCATAAATTGATTAAAAAATTGGCAGATTTGCGTAAATCAGGAAAAATTTCATACCTTCGTCCAGATGCAAAATCACAAGTCACAGTTGAATATGATGAAAACGACAAACCAGTTCGTGTCGATACTGTCGTTATCTCAACTCAACATGACCCAGAAGCAACCAACGAACAAATTCACAATGACGTGATTGAAAAAGTCATCAAAGCAGTTATTCCAGCTAAATACCTTGATGATAAGACTAAATTCTTCATCAATCCAACTGGTCGTTTCGTAATCGGTGGTCCTCAAGGGGATTCTGGTTTGACTGGTCGTAAGATTATCGTTGATACTTACGGTGGTTATGCACGTCACGGTGGTGGTGCTTTCTCTGGTAAAGACGCTACAAAAGTTGACCGTTCTGCATCATACGCTGCACGTTACATCGCTAAAAACATTGTTGCTGCTGGTTTTGCAAGCAAAGCAGAAGTACAATTAGCTTATGCTATCGGTGTGGCACACCCAGTTTCAGTTCGTGTTGATACATTTGGCACTAACACAGTTGCTGAAAGCAAATTAGAAGCTGCTGTTCGTGAAGTCTTCGATCTTCGTCCAGCAGGTATCATTAAGATGCTTGATTTGAAACGTCCAATTTACCGTCAAACAGCTGCTTACGGACACATGGGACGTACAGATATCGATCTTCCATGGGAAAAACTTGATAAAGTCGATGCTCTGAAAGAAGCTGTAAAATAAATATAGAAACGTTGTACTGATAGTGCGGCGTTTTTTTATCCTAGATTTTTTGTTTCAAAAATATGGGAAAATTTTTTCAATCTTTTGCTAGACTATACAGTAGGAGGTGAGAGTAATGATTTCATGATTTAATCAAACAATGACCTACCTTGAAAGTGTATTAACGACCGAAAGCGATAAGCAAAAAATTCAACACTTATCAGGATATTCCTATGCTATGTTTTCTCGTTTATTTTCTGTCTTAGCAGATATGACCTTATCGGAGTATTTGCGTAAGCGTAGATTATCAGAAGCAGTTAATGATTTGAAAATGTCATCTGATAAGGTGATTGATATTGCTATGAAATATGGTTATGATTCTGCGGATAGTTTTAGCGCAGCTTTTAAAAATGCCACGGTTCAATGCCAACTGAAGTTCGTAAGGAAATTCCCTACAAAGTATTTCCAAAAGTTTACTTATCATTAACGGTAAGTGTAGGTAAGTCTATGAATGTCACAATTGAAAAGAAAGCGGCTTTTGCGGTTGCTTGTGTTTTAGCATCGCAGATTGAAAGTAAAGATTGCCCAGGAGTTTGGGATGAACTCTATGCTAAATTTGATATTGCTGATTTAAAAGCATTAGGAAATGGTCAAAGTTTGGGTGTCTGCTCAGATCTCTCATCAGGTGTAGGACTTAATTACTTAGCGGGATATGATGTTACAGATAAGAAAAAGGCACAAGAGTTGGGCTTGAGTCTTTTAGAAGTAGCAGAAACGCAGTATGCAATTGTTCCAGTCAGAGGCAATGTTCCAGAGTCTATTCACGAAGCTTGGAAATATGTTCTTGAAGTATTTTTTCCAGAAAATGGTTATCGCCACTCTGGTGCTCCAGATTTTGAGGTTTATGCAGAAGGAGATATTCACGCTGAAGATTATAAAATGGCTTTGTGGATGTCGATTGTTAAAGAATAGGTTAAATAGCTGACCAATATTTTTAATAAAGTCCATCAATTTGTTACACTTGCCATAAAGTAGACATTTGAAACAGGTTTAAGCTTGATTTTGAAGGTTTTTGACTAAAAAAGTTTGAAAAATAAAAGTAATAGTTTCTGCTTATAATATTAAAACACGAAAAAATATGACAAAATCTTAACAAAATGTCAAAATATTCACTATAATCAATTTGTCAAATGTCATAATCTATGATAAAATGAAAAGGTTGAATTCTAGCAGAAAGTTTTGAATGTATGCGTAAAATTGTTATTAATGGTGGCAAACCTTTAAAGGGAGAGGTTGCTATTTCAGGTGCTAAGAATAGTGTTGTGGCTTTGATTCCAGCAGCTATTCTATCTGATGATATTGTTATTTTGGATGGAGTTCCTGCCATTTCCGATGTTGATAGTTTGATTGAGATTATGGAAGTGATGGGAGCTAAGATTAAGCGAGAAGGCGAAACGCTCGAAATCGATCCACGTGGTGTTAAAAATCAACCAATGCCATATGGAAAAATCAATAGCTTGCGTGCTTCTTATTATTTCTATGGTAGTTTACTTAGCCGATTTGGTGAAGCAACAGTAGGTCTTCCAGGTGGTTGCGACCTTGGTCCTCGTCCAATTGACCTTCACTTGAAAGCTTTTGAAGCTATGGGAGCTCAAGTATCTTATGAAGGCGAAGCAATGCGTCTTGCAACAGATGAAGAACCAATTCATGGAGCTCATATCTATATGGATACTGTTAGTGTTGGTGCAACAATCAACACAATACTTGCTGCGACAAAAGCTAAAGGTCGTACTATCATCGAAAATGCCGCTCGTGAACCAGAAATCATTGATGTTGCGACATTGTTGAACAATATGGGAGCTCATGTCCGTGGTGCAGGTACTGACGTTATCACTATTGAAGGGGTTGAAAGTCTTCATGGAACACATCACCAAGTCATTCCTGACCGTATTGAAGCAGGTACTTATATTGCTATGGCAGCAGCAATTGGTGAAGGGGTTCGTATCACTAACGTCCTTTATGAACACTTAGAGAGTTATATTGTAAAACTCGAAGAAATGGGTGTTCGTATGACGGTCGAAGAAGATGCTATTTTTGTTGAAAAACAATCAACTCTAAAAGCTGTTTCAGTTAAAACATCACCATATCCTGGTTTTGCGACTGATTTGCAACAACCTATCACACCGTTATTGTTGGTAGCAGAAGGTCGTGGTACGATTTTGGATACTATCTATGAAAAACGTACTAACCACATCGCTGAATTGGTGAGAATGGGTGCGGATATTTCAATTGTTGGCGGACGTATTGCTTATCAAGGACCTAATAAATTGACAGGAGCACCTGTTAAAGCATCAGACTTGCGTGCTGGTGCAGCTCTTGTGACAGCCGGTCTGATGGCAGATGGTCAAACAGAAATTACCAACGTTGAATTTATTTTACGTGGTTACTCAAATATTATCGAAAAATTGACAGCCTTAGGTGCTGATATTAAATTAATCGAAGAATAAAAGGAGCCTTAGGTCTTCTTTTTTTGTTTGAATTCTGCTAAACCAAATATTAAAGTCATGTGTTATAATAAGGTCATGGATATTTGGACGCGTTTGGGACGTTATGCCTCTTTTGAAACAGAACGCATGTATTTACGTCCTTTTACATATAAGGATAGTCAGGATTTTTTTGAGATTTGTAGCAATCCTGATAATCTTCGTTTTATTTTTCCAAGTCGTGCGACGCGTGAGGAGAGTGATTTTGTCATGGTTTATTATTTTATGAAGGAACCGCTTGGTGTTTGGGCGATTGAAGACAAAAAAACTCATAAAATGATTGGCTGTATTCGTTTTGAAAAACTTGACCCTAGTCGTATGACAGCAGAAATTGGTTATTTTATGAACCAAGCTTTCTGGGGCGAGGGGTTAATGACAGAGTGCTTAAAAACACTTGCTTTTTTGAATTTTCAAGAGTTAGGCTTGCAAAATTTGCATGTGATTGCTCATGCAGAAAATATAGCCAGTCAACGAGTAGCACAAAAATCAGGTTTTCGTTTGAAGCGTCAATTCAAGGGAAGTGACCGCTATAGCCGAAAAATGCGCGATTATGTTGATTATCAGTTGAGTAAAGGTGACTATCATTATGAGTAAACATCAGAAAATATTAGAGTATCTGGAGAATTTAGCGGTTGGTAAGCGCGTGAGTGTGCGTAGTATTTCTAATCACTTAAATGTTAGTGATGGGACTGCTTATCGTGCCATTAAAGAGGCTGAAAATCGTGGCATTGTTGAGACAAGACCTCGAAGCGGAACGGTTCGTATTGAAAAGAAACCTGCCGTGCGCATTGAGCGATTAACTTATTCAGAAATTGCTCGTATTAGTGATTCAGAGGTTTTGGCAGGAAAGGCTGGGCTTAGTCGTGAGTTTAGTAAGTTTTCGATTGGTGCTATGACACAAGAAAATATCTTGCGTTATCTGGTTAAGGGTGGGCTTTTGATTGTTGGGGACCGTGAAAACATCCAATTGCTTGCGCTTGAAAAACATAATGCCATTTTGGTGACTGGAGGATTTTCTGTCTCAGAAGCCGTTATTCGTCTAGCTGATGAGCTTGGCATTCCTGTCATGGTGACTAATTACGATACGTTTACGGTTGCCACGATGATTAACCATGCTTTGTCTAATTTACGTATTAAGACAGATTTGACAACAGTTGAGCAAGTTTATCAAGTCAAAGCAGAATACGGATTTTTGCACGAAGGTGACACCGTGCGTGATTTTAACACCTTGATTAAGCAAACCAAGAATGTTCGTTTCCCGGTTGTTAATAGTAAGAATCTTGTTGTCGGTGTTATCAGTATGTTTGACGTTGTTGATAAGGAAAATAACGTTGATATCAAGAGTATCATGTCTCGCAATTTGATTGTCGCTAAACCGCAAGCAAGTCTGGCTAATATTAGTCAAAAAATGATTTTTGAAGACCTTAATATGCTTCCAGTTGTAGCAGAAGATTTGACTTTACTTGGAGTGATTACACGACGTCAGGCTGTCGAGAATTTACAGAACCTACAGCATTCAAGTCCGTACACTTACAGTGATCAGATGCTGTCTAATTTGAAGCAAGAAGATGGTTTTTACCAATTCATCGTTGAACCAGCGATGATTGACCATGCAGGAAATTTTGCGCAAGGCGTTCTGACTGAATTTATCAAAGAAATTAGTGTTCGAGTCTTAACGAAAAAACACCAAAAGAATATTATTATTGAACAATTGATGCTTTATTTCTTGCAAGCTGTTCAGATTGATGATCGTTTGGTGATTCAACCAAGGATTATTACAGAAAAACGTCGTAGCTCGGTGATTGATTTTGAAATTCTTTTAGATGATCAAATTGTCGCCAAAGCTTTGGTAACGACAAAAATAAATTAATTTTTTCTATCAAAAAGTGACTAAAACGTTACCTTTTTGACAGTTTAGTGACTATCAGTGTATAATTAAGAGTACTGATTCTTTTAGAGTTTATTATAGGAGATAGATAATATGATTACATTAAAATCAGCTCGTGAAATCGAAGCAATGGATCGCGCAGGAGATTTCCTTGCTTCTATCCACATCGGTTTACGTGATGTTATTAAACCGGGTGTTGACATGTGGGAAGTTGAAGAATATGTTCGTCGCCGTTGTAAAGAAGAAAATGTTCTTCCGCTTCAAATTGGTGTTGATGGTTCAATCATGGATTACCCATATGCTACATGTTGTGGTCTTAACGATGAAGTGGCTCACGCTTTTCCACGTCACTACATCCTAAAAGAAGGCGATTTGCTTAAAGTTGATATGGTTATGAGTGAACCACTTGATAAGTCAGTGGTTGACGTATCAAAACTAAACTTTGATAACGTTGAACAAGTTAAAAAACACACGCAATCATATTCTGGTGGTGTGGCTGACTCATGCTGGGCATATGCGGTTGGTGAGGTTTCACAAGAAGTTAAAGATCTTATGGACGTCACAAAAGAATGCCTTTATATCGGTATTGAAAAAGCAGTCGTTGGAAACCGTATTGGTGATATCGGTGCAGCTATTCAAGAATATGCTGAAAGCCGAGGATATGGAGTTGTTCGTGATTTAGTAGGTCACGGTGTTGGTCCTACAATGCACGAAGAACCAATGGTCCCTCACTATGGTAAGGCTGGTCGTGGACTTCGTTTGCGCGAAGGAATGGTATTGACTGTTGAACCAATGATTAATACAGGAACATGGGAAATCGATACTGACATGAAAACTGGCTGGGCTCACAAAACTCTTGATGGTGGGCTATCATGTCAATACGAACACCAATTTGTTATCACAAAAGACGGTCCTGTTATTCTAACAAGCCAAGGAGAAGAAAGAACTTACTAAGATGAAGCGAAAGCAATTCTTAGATAAATTATGGTCTAAATTAGAGTGGCAACCGCTGCAAGTTTATTTAAAACATTATCGCAGTGCTGAGATTGATTTATCAGCAATTGCCGTTGCTTATTATTTACTGCTAACAGCCTTTCCGCTGATTGTTATCGCAGCTAATATTTTCCCTTATCTGAACATTGATGTTAATATTTTGTTGGCATTTATGAAGAAAAATTTGCCGACTAACCTCTATCCGTCAGTATCGGCTATTACGATTGATATTTTTTCAGAACCTTCAGGTAGTATTTTGGGAGTTGCCACTTTAACAGCATTTTGGACTATGTCTAAATCGTTGACCTCTCTTCAAAAAGCAATTAATAAAGCCTATGGCGTAGCGCAACATAGAGATTTTGTGATTGGCCGATTAGTGGGAGTTATTGGAAGTCTTTTGATTCTTTTCTTACTAACTTTCGTTTTAATCTTTTCGACCTTTTCAAAAGCTGTTTTGCAAGTGATTAATTCATACTATGATTTAAGTGACACGATGGCTACTGTAATTTTGAATCTAGCACAGCCGGTGACAGTCTTAACCATTGTTATTGGATTGATGTTACTGTATTTTATTCTACCTAACGTCAAAATTCGACGTTTTCGCTACATCTTACCAGGAACCATTTTTACCTCGGTCGTCATTGTGTTCTTGAATAACTTGTTTAGTAGTTATATTCTAAGAACCTTTGAACGAATGGTTGACATTAAAACATTTGGATCAGTTGTGATTTTTGTATTAATGTTATGGTTTATCTTTCTTGCCCACATCTTGATTTTAGGAGCGATTTTTAACGCCACTTATCAAGAACTGCGTCAAGGAAAAATGGAAAGTAGACGAGGCGATTTGTTGTCACTTTTAGCACAACGAGGCAAAAAAAAATAACACCTTTGGGTGTTATTTTTTGTCTTTAAAGACTAATAATTTGCTAAGGACGTAATTTAAGACGATGATTAATGCTTGAGAAAAGAGAGTTTCGATAGCATTGATCATTGAAATGTTGTCGTTAACAAATTGTCCGATAATGTGCGGAAACTTTGTAACCAAGAAAAATGCCAAAGCTAAATCCAAAATGAGTGTTGACAAACGTGTAATGGTGAATTTGACCAAACGCTCAAACCAACCTTTACGAACTTGATTAAAAACAAAATAATCATTGGTAAAGAAGGCAAATAAAATGGCAACAATATTAGCAATGACAGCTGAGAAAGTTGCTGAGCTAGTCAATGAAAAGATAAGTAAACGTGTCCCCATGTAGACAAGAGTTGTTAGAACACCGAAAAAGAGATACTTAAAAACTTCGCTTGTGATTAATTTTTTCATAGCTCTACTATATCAAATTTTAGAAAAATGTGCTATACTTTTAAGCGTTGTCTTGACGACCCTTGGTGCTTAGTTCCCTTTCACCAAGCATATTACAAACGTTGGAAGCTAGCCTTTCAAACGTCAAAGGAGAAAAAATGGAAAAATTCACTATGCGTGATTTTGTTCGAGTTGCCCTTGTTGCAGCACTTTATGTTGTTTTAACAATCACACCGCCTCTAAATGCGATTTCTTACGGTGCTTATCAGTTCCGAGTGTCAGAAATGTTAGTATTTTTGGCTTTTTATAATCGTAAATATATTATCGGCTTAACAGCAGGTTGTATGATTGCTAATTTATACAGTTTTGGATTAATTGATGTCTTTGTCGGTGGCAGCCAGACTTTTGTTTTTTTGACGCTGGGTGTTATGTTGTTTGACCGCTATAAAGATCAATATCTCTTTAATGGTTTATTTAACAAAGCATTCTTTTATTTCTCACTATTATTTGCGGCTTCAATGTTTACCATTGCCACCGAGTTACATATTGTTGCCAATGCACCTTTCTTGATGACTTGGTTTACTTCAGCTGTTGGAGAGCTTGCTTCCCTTCTAATTGGCTCACTTGTCATGGATAAATTAGCGAGTCGTATTAAATTAACGCCTTAATAGACATAAAGAATTTCCAAATTGGAAGTTCTTTTTTCTATATAATATCTTCAAAAAATGATAAGTTTTAAAGAGTATTTTTTATTAGATGTGTTAAAATAGTATGTATGAAAGAACGTATTCAAAAATTGGTTGATGAACTCAACCAGTATCGAAAAGAGTATTATACACAAGACCAACCAACGGTCTCTGATAGTGAGTATGACAAGCTCTATCGTGAATTGGTAGAGCTTGAAAAGTCTAATCCAGACTTGATTTTGCCGGATAGTCCGACACAAGCAGTTGGGGGTCTTATTTTAGATGGCTTTGAAAAATATCAACATGAAACACCATTGTATAGTTTACAAGATGCTTTTTCACGTGAGGAATTAGATGATTTTGATCGTCGCGTCAAGGCAGAATTTCCAAATGCATCTTACATGGCTGAGCTTAAGATTGATGGACTTTCAGTATCATTAGTCTACGTAGACGGTGTACTTCAAGTTGGTGCAACACGTGGTGATGGTTCAATCGGTGAAAATATCACTGAAAATGTCAAACGCATCAAAGACATTCCACACAAATTGGAAGAGCCTTTGACAATCACGGTTCGAGGCGAAGCTTATTTGCCGAGAGAATCTTTTGATAAGATTAACGAAGAACGTCGGGAAAGTGGTCAGTCAGAATTTGCCAATCCTCGTAATGCCGCAGCTGGTACCCTTCGTCAGTTGAATACTGCAGTCGTTGCAAAACGTAATCTAGCAACCTTCTTGTACCAAGAAGTGGCGTCAACAAGTATGACCACACAAAATGACGTTTTAGAAGAATTGTCTCGTTATGGTTTTTCAGTTAATCCAAAACGCATTACAACATCTTCAATGGAAGATATCTGGGCATTTATTCAAGAAGTGGCTGCAGAGCGTGATAGCCTTCCGTATGATATTGACGGTATTGTTATTAAGGTTAATAGCCTTGCTATGCAAAAAGAACTTGGATTTACAGTTAAGGCACCACGTTGGGCGATTGCTTATAAATTCCCAGCTGAAGAAAAAGAAGCTGAGATTTTGTCTGTAGATTGGACGGTTGGACGTACAGGTGTTGTTACACCAACAGCTAATTTGACACCGGTTCAACTCGCAGGAACAACTGTTAGTCGTGCGACTTTGCACAATGTGGATTATATTGCTGAAAAAGATATCCGAATCGGAGATACCGTAATTGTCTACAAAGCGGGAGATATTATTCCAGCGGTGCTTCACGTGGTTGAAAGTAAGCGTGATAAGCAAGTCCCAATGCCAATTCCTGAATCTTGCCCATCATGTGGTAGTGAGTTGATTCACTATGAAGATGAAGTGGCACTTCGTTGTATCAATCCACTTTGTCCAAGCCAGATTCAAGAACGCCTAACGCATTTTGCTAGTCGTGATGCCATGAATATCACTGGTTTAGGTCCATCAATCGTTAAGAAACTCTTTACAGCAGATTTGGTTCATGACGTTGCAGACATTTATCGACTAAGTGTCGAAGATTTGCTGACGCTCGATGGCTTTAAAGAAAAATCAGCTGAAAAACTTTACAATGCTATCCAAGCATCAAAAGCTAATTCAGCAGAAAAATTATTATTTGGTTTAGGAATCCGTCATGTTGGTGCTAAAGCAAGTCGTCAGCTCCTAGAAGTTTTTGAAAGTATCGAAAACCTTGTGGCAGCAGACGAAGAAGCTATTGCTAATATTGATGGTCTTGGAACAGTTATTGCTAAGTCATTGTGCAGCTATTTTGCAAAAAAAGAAGCTGAAGAACTCTTGGCAGAATTGAAAAATGCTGGTGTTAATTTTGCTTATCTTGGAAAGAAAGTTTCCAAAGATGCTCAATTAGCTGGTTTGACAGTGGTTCTAACTGGAAAACTCCAACGCTTAACGCGAAATGAAGCTAAAGAAAAGTTGCAGGATTTAGGAGCTAAGGTTACAGGTAGTGTTTCTAAAAAGACAGATATTGTCGTTGCAGGAGCAGATGCTGGATCAAAATTGACAAAAGCCCAAACTCTTGGGATTGACGTTCGTGATGAAGCTTGGTTAGAAAGCTTATAATTTTTTTGAGGTAATATAATATGGTCAAAAAACAAAAACGAGCACGTTTAATCTATAATCCGACCTCTGGCCAGGAAATTATGAAGAAAAACGTTGCCGAAGTTCTAGATATTTTAGAAGGCTTTGGTTATGAAACTTCTGCCTTTCAAACAACACCCGAAGAAAATTCAGCTCGCAATGAAGCTGAGAGAGTCGCAAAGGCTGGGTTCGATTTAGTCATTGCTGCAGGTGGAGATGGAACGATTAATGAGGTTGTTAACGGAATTGCTCCGCTAGAAAAACGACCAAAAATGGCAATTATTCCAACAGGTACGACAAATGACTTTGCACGTGCCCTTAAGATTCCTCGTGGAAATCCCGTTGAAGCTGCAAAAATTATTGGTAAAAACCAACTGATTCACATGGATATTGGACAAGCGTGTGAGGATACTTATTTCATTAATATCGCTGCTGCGGGTTCATTTACAGAATTGACTTACAGTGTGCCAAGTCAGTTAAAAACCATGTTTGGTTATTTAGCTTACTTAGCTAAGGGGGTTGAACTCTTACCTGGTATTCGTACGGTTCCAGTTCGAATTAAACATGAAAAAGGTGTCTTTGAAGGTGACGTGTCAATGATTTTTGCTGCTATTACTAATTCAGTTGGTGGCTTTGAACAAATCGCTCCAGATGCTAAACTTGATGATGGTAAATTCACTCTGATTTTAGTAAAAACAGCTAATTTGATTGAAATTTTACGCTTGATTCGATTAGTTCTTGATGGTGGTAAACACATCGGAGATAAGCGTATTGAGTACATCAAGACAGATTTCTTAGAAATTGAACCATTGTCAGATAAGAAAATGATGATTAATTTGGATGGAGAATACGGTGGTGATGCTCCAATTGTGCTTCGAAATCTTAAAAATCATATCACTTTCTTTGCTAACACAGATGAAATTTCAGATGATGCCTTGGTTTGGGATCAAGAAGATTTGGCTTTAGAGGCTATTGCTCAAAAATTTGCTCATGAAGTTGAAGATTTAGATGAGTCAATAGACAAATAACTCACACTTTAAATATTAGAAAGTGTTTTCAAACTCATATGCAAAATTGACTATGAAAGCAGTTTCTGTACATTATGTCCAAAAATGTATTTTTCAACATCATTTGTATAGAAAATCTACCATAAAATGTTAGTAAATAAGGCTCATAAAGCCTAGAGGAAAGCGGATTTGACCGTTTTCCTTTTATTATTGCTCAAAAACTAAACAAAGGTTAAGTATAGTTTAGGAAAACGTTTCCTAAAACGGTGATTTCGTTGACAATTCCTTAAAATAGGACTAAAATAACGAAGTAAAAAATTTTAAAAGGAGATTCATATCATGTTGAATTTAAAAATCTTAGCACTTGGTCTTGCCGTACTAGGAGTTAGTATTGGTGAAGGTATCCTCGTTGCCAACATTGCAAAATCTGCAGCACGTCAACCTGAAATGTTCAGTAAATTGCAAACACTTATGTTCCTTGGAATAGCTTTCATCGAAGGTACATTCTTCGTCCTTCTTGCATGTACATTCTTCGTTGGATAATTCTAACTAAGAACTTTTAAAAAGAAGGAGGGATAAAGTTGGAAACATCTGTAAATCCAACAGCGCATGTCTTTGGTATTGAGTTTGACTTAACCATTTTAGCGATGTCTCTCTTGACGGTGATTATTTCCTTCGGTATCATTTTTTGGGCAACTCGAAAAATGACTTTAAAACCTAAAGGAAAACAAAATTTCATTGAGTATGTCTACGAGTTCGTACAAAATACGATTAAACCTAATCTTGGAGAATACACTCCTAAGTACAGCTTGTTGATGTTCACATTCTTCTTTTTCATTCTGATTGCTAACAACCTTGGTTTGCTAGTTAAATTGGAGTCTGAAGATTATAACTTTTGGACATCTCCAACATCAACTTTCATGGTCGATTTTACTTTATCTTTAATCGTTGCGATTGTTGTCCATGTTGAAGGTGTTCGAAAGAAAGGTGTCAAAGCATATTTGAAGGGTTACTTAAGTCCTTTCCCAATGATGCTTCCAATGAACATCTTAGAGCAATTTACTAACGTTTTGTCACTTGCTCTACGTTTATTTGGTAACATTTATGCTGGTGAAGTTGTTACTGCTTTGATTGTGGGTTTTGGTACAAAAAGCTTGATTTTTGCTCCATTGGCCTTTGCCCTTAACTTGGCTTGGGTTGCTTTCTCAGTCTTTATCGGATGCATTCAAGCGTACGTATTCACAATTTTGTCATCTAAATATATCTCAGAAGAACTTCCAGAAGATGAGGATGAATCTTAAGAAAGGAATAATCAATGGAAATACTAATCAATAGTACAAGTATTGGTAATATTATTATTACTGCTGGCTCAGTGATCCTTTTGTTGGTTCTCATCAAACTTTTTGCTTGGGAACAATTGACAGGGGTCTTTACCGCTCGTGAAGAAAAAATTGCTAATGATATTGATGGTGCAGAAGCAGCACGTAAAGAAGCAGAAGCTCTTGCTGCTAAACGTCAAGAAGAGTTAGCTGGCGCTCGTACTGAGGCCACTCAAATTATTGATGATGCCAAAGAAACTGGTAAAAATCAAGAGATTAAAATCGTCGCTGAAGCACACGAAGAAGCTAGTCGCTTGAAAGCTAAAGCTAATCAAGATATCGAACAAAGTAAAGCAGAAGCTCTTTCAAGTGTTAAAGGTGATGTCGCTGATTTGACTGTCCTTTTGGCAGAAAAAATCATGACAGCTAATCTTGACAAAGAAGCTCAAAGTAATCTCATTGATAGCTATCTTGACAAGCTAGGAGATGCCTAATGGATAAAAAGACACAAGCTCTTGTTGAGCAATATGCGAAAAGTCTCGTAGAAATTGCTATTGAAAAAGACAGTTTAGCTGAACTCCAATCAGAAACAGAAGCTTTGTTGTCTGTTTTTGAAGAGACAAACTTAGCTGACTTCTTGTCAAGTTTAGTCGTTTCACGTGATGAAAAAGTAAAACTTGTTAGGTTGCTTCAAGAGTCTAGTTCAGTTTACATGAACAATTTTCTTGAGGTAATTTTACAAAACGAACGAGAAGCGTTCTTGAAAGCCATCTTAGAAGGTGTTCAAAAAGATTTTGTTATCGCAACAAATCAACACGATATCGTTGTAACAACAGCGGTAGCTTTAACTGATGAACAAAAAGAACGTATCCTAGCTTTAGTTGCTGAAAAATTCGGTGTTAAAGCTGGAAAACTCGTTGAAGACATTGACGAATCAATCCTTGGTGGATTTGTTATCAATGTTAACAATAAAGTAATTGACACAAGTATTCGTCGTCAATTGCAAGAATTTAAAATGAATTTGAAATAGAAAGTGGTGTGACTTTTGGCAATTAATGCACAAGAAATTAGCGCTTTAATTAAAAAGCAAATTGAAAACTTCCAGCCAAATTTTGACGTCACAGAAACTGGTGTTATCACTTATATCGGTGATGGTATTGCTCGTGCTCGTGGTCTTGATAATGCCATGAGTGGAGAACTTCTTGAATTTTCAAATGGTGCTTTCGGTATGGCTCAAAACCTTGAGTCAAATGACGTTGGTATCATCATTCTTGGAGATTTCTCTACAATTCGTGAAGGTGATGAAGTAAAACGTACTGGTAAAATCATGGAAGTACCAGTAGGTGAAGCTCTTATCGGTCGTGTTGTTAACCCACTTGGTCAACCAGTAGATGGTCTTGGTGATATCAAGACAACTGCTACACGTCCAGTTGAAACACCTGCACCAGGCGTTATGCAACGTAAATCAGTTTCTGAACCACTCCAAACAGGTCTTAAAGCGATTGACGCTTTGGTTCCAATTGGACGTGGTCAACGTGAATTGATCATTGGTGACCGTCAAACAGGTAAAACATCTGTTGCGATTGACGCAATTTTGAACCAAAAAGGACAAGATATGATTTGTATCTATGTTGCGATTGGTCAAAAAGAATCTACTGTTCGTACACAAGTTGAAACACTTCGTAAATACGGTGCCCTTGATTACACAATCGTTGTGACAGCCTCAGCTTCACAACCTTCTCCATTACTTTACATCGCTCCGTATGCCGGTGTTGCAATGGCAGAAGAATTTATGTATAACGGAAAACATGTATTGATCGTTTATGATGATCTATCAAAACAAGCAGTAGCTTACCGTGAACTGTCACTTCTTCTTCGTCGTCCACCAGGACGTGAAGCTTACCCAGGTGATGTCTTCTATCTTCACAGCCGCTTGCTTGAACGTTCTGCGAAAGTTTCTGATGCTCTTGGTGGTGGTTCTATTACAGCACTTCCATTTATTGAAACACAAGCTGGTGATATTTCAGCTTACATCGCAACAAACGTGATTTCTATCACTGACGGACAAATTTTCTTGCAAGAAAATCTTTTTAACTCGGGTATTCGTCCTGCGATTGATGCTGGTTCTTCAGTGTCACGTGTTGGTGGTTCAGCACAAATCAAAGCAATGAAGAAAGTTGCTGGTACCCTTCGTCTTGACTTGGCTTCTTACCGTGAACTTGAAGCCTTTACACAATTCGGTTCTGATTTGGATGCAGCAACACAAGCTAAACTTAATCGTGGACGTCGTACAGTTGAAGTGCTTAAACAACCTGTTCACAAACCACTTCCTGTTGAAAAACAAGTTGTGATTCTTTATGCACTTACTCATGGTTTCTTGGATGATGTGCCAGTTAATGACATTTTAGCATTTGAAGAAGCTTTGTATGATTACTTTGATGCACATTACGAATCAATCTTTGAAACTATCCGTACAACCAAAGATTTACCAGAAGAATCTGTCTTAGATGCAGCTATTAAAGCCTTTAAAGATCAGTCAGAATTCAAATAAGAGGGAGGTAGCATATGGCAGGCTCTCTTAGTGAAATCAAAGGGAAAATTATTTCAACTCAGAAAACAAGTCATATCACTGGTGCCATGCAAATGGTATCAGCTGCAAAATTGACCAAATCTGAGCAAGCAGCAAAAGATTTTCAAGTTTACGCTTCAAAAATTCGTCAAATCACTACTGACTTATTGAAATCAGAACTAGTTAATGGTTCAAAAAATCCAATGCTAGCCGCTCGTCCGGTTAAAAAGACTGGTTACATTGTTATCACGTCTGATAAAGGACTTGTTGGCGGATATAACTCAAAAATCTTGAAAGCAATGATGGATCTTATTGAGGAATATCACCAAGATGGTAACTATGCTATTATTGCCATCGGTGGTATTGGTGCTGATTTCTTTAAAGCTCGTGGAATGAACGTTGTCTTTGAATTGCGTGGTTTGGAAGATCAGACATCATTTGAACAAGTTGGAAATATCATCGCAAAATCTGTTGAGATGTATAAAAACGAATTGTTCGATGAATTATATGTATGTTACAATCACCATGTGAACAGCTTGACTAGTCAAGTTCGTGTGCAACAAATGCTTCCAATTGCTGAATTGGATGCTGATGAAGCAGCAGAAGAAGGTGTCAGTGGTTTTGAATTAGAACCAAATCGTGAAATGATTTTGGAACAACTCTTACCACAATATACTGAAAGCCTTATTTATGGTGCCATTGTTGATGCTAAAACTGCTGAACATGCCGCTGGTATGACAGCTATGCAAACAGCAACTGATAATGCCAAAAACGTTATTAATGATTTGACAATTCAGTACAACCGTGCTCGTCAAGCTGCTATTACACAAGAAATCACAGAAATTGTAGCAGGTGCTAATGCACTAGAATAAAATGTGAGTGCATTTTAGCCTCATAAAAAAGGGAACGACTCCCTAAAAAATCTAAAAGGAGAAAAACATGAGCTCAGGCAAAATTGCTCAGGTTGTAGGTCCAGTTGTCGACGTTGCGTTTGCTGCTGGTGACAAACTACCTGAGATTAATAATGCATTGATTGTTTATAAAGATGGCGATAAGTCTCAAAAAATTGTGCTCGAAGTTGCTCTTGAACTTGGAGACGGTCTTGTACGTACTATCGCTATGGAATCAACTGATGGGCTTACACGTGGATTAGAAGTTTTTGATACTGGTCGTCCAATCAGTGTACCAGTTGGTAAAGAAACTTTGGGTCGTGTGTTTAACGTTCTTGGGGATACGATTGACCTTGATGAACCATTTACAGAAGACGCACCACGCGAACCAATTCACAAAAAAGCACCAGCATTTGATGAATTATCAACATCATCAGAAATCCTTGAAACAGGTATCAAAGTTATTGACCTTCTTGCCCCTTACCTAAAAGGTGGTAAAGTTGGACTTTTCGGTGGTGCCGGTGTTGGTAAAACCGTTCTTATCCAAGAATTGATTCACAACATTGCCCAAGAACACGGTGGTATCTCAGTATTTACCGGTGTTGGGGAACGTACACGTGAAGGTAATGACCTTTACTGGGAAATGAAAGAATCTGGTGTTATCGAAAAAACAGCCATGGTCTTCGGTCAAATGAATGAACCACCTGGAGCACGTATGCGTGTTGCCCTTACTGGTTTAACTATCGCGGAATATTTTCGTGATGTTGAAGGACAAGACGTGCTTCTCTTCATCGATAACATCTTCCGTTTCACTCAAGCAGGTTCTGAAGTATCAGCCCTTCTTGGTCGTATGCCATCAGCCGTTGGTTACCAACCAACATTGGCTACTGAAATGGGGCAATTGCAAGAACGTATCACATCAACTAAAAAAGGTTCTGTTACATCAATTCAAGCCATCTACGTGCCAGCCGATGACTACACCGACCCAGCGCCAGCAACAGCATTCGCTCACTTGGATTCAACAACTAACCTTGAACGTAAGTTGACTCAAATGGGTATCTACCCAGCCGTTGACCCACTTGCTTCAAGTTCACGTGCCCTTGCACCAGAAATTGTTGGTCAAGAACACTATGAAGTGGCAACAGAAGTTCAACGTGTTCTTCAACGCTACCGTGAATTGCAAGATATCATCGCAATCCTTGGTATGGATGAATTGTCAGATGAAGAAAAAACATTGGTTGGACGTGCTCGTCGTATCCAATTCTTCTTGTCACAAAACTTCAACGTTGCTGAACAATTTACAGGTATGCCTGGTTCATACGTACCAGTTGCTGAAACTGTTCGTGGCTTCAAAGAAATTTTGGAAGGTAAATACGATGATCTTCCAGAAGATGCTTTCCGTAACGTAGGTCCAATCGAGGATGTAGTTGAAAAAGCTAAGAAAATGAATTACTAATGAGGTGATACCATGACATTTATGACTGTTCAGGTAGTAACACCAGATGGTATTCGCTATGATCACCATGCTAATTTTATTTCAGTAAAAACACCGGATGGTGAGATGGGGATTTTGCCAGAACACATTAACCTCATTGCTCCGCTAACAGTTCACGAGATGAAAATTCATCGTACAGATGATCCTAATCACGTGGATTGGGTAGCTATCAACGGTGGTATTATCGAGATTAAAGATAATCTTGTGACAATTGTTGCAGATTCTGCAGAACGTGAACGCGACATCGATGTTAGCCGTGCTGAACGCGCTAAGATTCGTGCTGAACGTAAATTGGAACAAGCTCAAAGTACTCACGATAACGACGAAGTACGTCGTGCACAAGTTGCTCTTCGCCGTGCTTTGAACCGTATCAGTGTTGGTAATAAATAAAAGAAAAGGTCTGAGAATTTATCTCAGACTTTTTTGTTTTTTATTATTTTTTGATGTTTTTTTCATGAAGAAAGCTCACACTTGTGAAGTTTTTTGTTGTCAAAAATGAAATCTGATATAATAGTCCTATGGAAATTTTAAATAGTTCAGTGACTTTGATTAGTCACCTTGTTTTTATTGCAATGACCCATCAAATTCTTCGAAATTTATTTGATTGGTCAAAATTGATTAAGAATACGCCTGAGAATATTGGTCGTCTTAAAGTGTTTATTCTTTTGGTTAGTATTGCACTTGGTTATATGGTAAGTCACTTTATTTTGGAAATCATTACAGTCAGCCAGACTTTCTTCTTTGGCTTTCAATAAAAGCAATAATCGCTAAACTATGATATAATTTTGATATTATAATATAAGAATGGAGTTCATTTTGGATAAAATTATTATTGAAGGCGGTAATACACGCCTAGAAGGAGAAGTAATCATTGAAGGAGCAAAGAATGCGGTTCTTCCTCTTCTTGCAGCGACAATTTTACCGAAGGAAGGAAAGACAGTTTTAACAAATGTCCCAATCCTTTCAGATGTCTTTACGATGAATAATGTTGTCCGTGGTTTAGATATTCAAGTTAATTTTGATGAAGTAAAGAACACCATTGAAGTGGATGCTTCAGGAGATATTTTGGATATCGCCCCATATGAATATGTTAGCAAAATGCGTGCTTCAATCGTTGTTTTAGGACCAATTTTAGCGCGTAAAGGTCATGCAAAAGTATCAATGCCTGGTGGCTGCACGATTGGTAGTCGTCCAATTGACCTTCACCTTAAAGGTTTGGAAGCTATGGGGGCAAAAATCACACAAGCTGGTGGTGATATCACAGCGACTGTTGATGGGAAACTTAAAGGGACAACAATTTACATGGATTTCCCATCAGTTGGTGCAACACAAAACTTGATGATGGCAGCAACTTTGGCAGAAGGTGTGACTGTTATTGAAAATGTTGCACGTGAGCCGGAAATCGTTGATTTAGCGATGCTACTTAATAAAATGGGTGCTATCGTTAAAGGTGCTGGTACAGAGACTTTGACGATTACTGGTGTCGATAGTCTTCATGGTGCTGAACATGATGTGGTTCAAGATCGTATTGAAGCTGGAACTTTCATGGTAGCGACAGCTATGACATCGGGTAATGTTCTTGTTAAGGATGCTATCTGGGAACACAATCGTCCTTTGATTTCAAAATTGATTGAGATGGGTGTGACCGTTATTGATGAACCTGAAGGGATTCGTGTTATTGCTGATACAGCAAAATTGAAACCTGTAACGGTTAAAACTCTTCCTCACCCAGGTTTCCCAACTGATATGCAAGCGCAATTTACAGCTTTGATGGCAGTTGTCAATGGCGAATCAACAATGATTGAAACGGTCTTTGAGAATCGTTTCCAACATTTGGAAGAAATGCGCCGTATGGGCTTGCAGTCAGAAATCATGCGCGATACAGCTATGATTCATGGTGGGCTAGAGCTTCAAGGTGCTCCAGTTATGTCAACTGACCTTCGTGCTAGTGCAGCCCTTATTTTGACTGGGATGGTGGCAAAAGGAACAACAACAGTTGGTCGCTTGAATCATCTTGACCGTGGATATTACAAATTCCATGAAAAATTGGCTAAACTCGGTGCAAATATTAAACGTATAAGTGAGGCTTAAAAAATGACAAGTGGCTGGAAGTACGTAGCAAAACAGTTAGGACTAGTTCTAGTGGTTGCTCTTTTGGCTTGCTTATTTTTAGCAGTTGGATTGATGATTGGATATGCCGTCATTGGTGATGGTAAAAATCCATTCTCAATTTTATCGATTGATAAATGGCAAGCAATTATTGGTAAATTTACAGGTCAATAAGCTATTTGTATTTTAGAGCAGCTTGACGAAAATGTAGAAGTGGGATAATCGACTTTATGGTTTTGATAAAGCACGATGTTCCACTTTTTTAGTGAAAGGATTTTATGGTAAAGAAATCAAAACTGTCTAAACAGGCAAAATCATTTATTTTTTTATTAGTTTTATTGCTTAGTATTGGTGCGGGTTGGCTGACAACTTCAGATTCAAGTAATCCTGTTAATCAAGTTATTTCCTTGATTACGGGAGAATCATCTGTAAAGATTGTGTCAAATCAGTCATCTGCTAATCAAGCAACGCCAAGTCAAGAATTGGCAGATTCAGTCTTAACAGACAGCGTTAAAGCTCAGCTTGGTTCAAACTTAGAATGGAACGGCGCGGGAGCTTATTTGGTTAACGGAAATAAAACCGATTTGAATGCAAGAGTAGCCAGCAAACCTTATGCCAATAACAAAACAAAAATTGTGCAAGGTCAGACTGTTCCAACGGTCGCAAATGCTTTGTTGAGTAAGTTGACACGTCAATACAGAAGCCGTGAGGAAACTGGAAATGGGTCAACCTCTTGGACGCCAGCTGGCTGGCATCAAGCCCAAAATATCTCTGGAAGATATAGTCATGCTGTTGACCGTGGGCATTTGCTTGGCTATGCTTTAGTCGGCGGCTTAAAAGGCTTTGATGCTTCAACAAGCAATCCTGAAAATGTAGCCACTCAGACAGCTTGGGCAAATGAAGCTAGTTCAGAAGACTCAACGGGTCAGAATTACTACGAAGGTCAGGTCAGAAGAGCACTTGATCAGAATAAACGTGTTCGTTACCGAGTGACTTTGATTTATGATGGCGATAATATTCTTGCTAGCGGGACACATTTGGAAGCAAAATCATCTGACGGTAGTTTAGAGTTTAATGTTTTCATTCCAAATGTCCAAAGTGGTTTAAGCTTTGATTATTATTCAGGTAAGGTTAGTGTGAATTAAGCCGCTATATTCAACCTTGTCAAATGGCAAAAAATTTGCTAGAATGGGGTGTAAATTGAATAGTGTCTTATGAGAATAGTAACCTTATGGCAGTTTAACAGGGAATGGAAGTCGTGACTGGAAGCTTCCTAGATGAAAGTTTGGCGAATTCACTCATGTTAAAGACGATGAATTAAGGTCTGTTAGTCAGATAAAAAACGGATGGTACCGCGTGTCAACGCTCCGCTATTGGAGTGTGGCACGCTTTTTTCGTTTAAAAACATTAGGGGTTGTCCCAAGGAAGGAATTTTAATGGATTTACAAGCGCAGTTAGAAGAATTAAAATCATCTACGCAAGCTAAATTGGCTGAAATGCGTGGAAACAATGCAAAAGAACTTCAAGAATTACGTGTGCAAGTTCTTGGTAAAAAAGGATCATTGACAGAATTACTGAAAGGTTTGAAAGATCTTTCTAAAGAAATGCGTCCAGTTGTCGGAAAACAAGTTAATGAAGTACGTGACGTTTTGACAAAAGCTTTTGAAGAACAAGCTAAAATCGTTGAAGCTGCTAAAATCAAAGCGCAATTGGAATCAGAAAGTTTGGATGTGACACTTCCAGGACGTCAAGTTAACCTTGGTAACCGTCATGTCTTGACGCAAACAAGTGAAGAAATCGAAGATATTTTCCTTGGTATGGGATTCCAAGTTGTTGATGGATATGAAGTTGAATCAGATTACTACAACTTTGAACGTATGAACTTGCCAAAAGATCACCCAGCTCGTGACATGCAAGATACTTTCTACATCACTGAAGAAATCTTGCTTCGTACTCACACAAGTCCTGTGCAAGCTCGTACACTTGATAAACACGACTTTTCTAAAGGTCCATTGAAAATGATCTCACCAGGACGTGTGTTCCGTCGTGATACAGATGATGCGACACACAGCCACCAATTCCACCAAATCGAAGGTCTTGTTGTTGGTGAAAACATTTCTATGGGTGACCTTAAAGGAACTCTTGAAATGATTATCAAGAAAATGTTTGGTGAAGATCGTAAAATCCGTCTTCGTCCTTCATACTTCCCATTCACTGAACCATCAGTAGAAGTTGACGTCTCATGCTTCAAATGTGGTGGTAAAGGTTGTAACGTATGTAAGAAAACTGGTTGGATTGAAATCCTTGGTGCTGGTATGGTACACCCTCGTGTTCTTGAAATGTCTGGTGTAGACTCAGAAAAATATTCTGGATTTGCTTTTGGTCTTGGTCAAGAACGTATTGCGATGCTTCGTTACGGTATCAATGATATTCGTGGTTTCTATCAAGGCGATGTCCGTTTCTCAGATCAATTTAAATAATTGATTAGCAAGAAAAAGAATCGGAGGTCATCATGGCAGAAATCAAAGTTGAAAAAGTGACCTTGGATAAGTTAGAGGCGCTGCAAAAGCTTAGCATCGATACTTTCCGTGAAACCTTTGGTTTTGATAATACCGAAGAAGAACTTCAACAATTTTTCGATGAGAATTATACTTTAGCGCAACTTGAAAAAGATGTGACAGATAAAGAATCTGATGTTCGATTTGTCAAAGTTGATGGGCGCGAGGTTGGTTTTATGAAAGTAAACTGGGGCGCAGCACAGACTGAGCATGAGTTGGAAAATGCTTTTGAAATTCAACGTATCTACATTCTTAGTGAATGTCAGGGATTTGGCTTAGGTAAGAAATTATTTGAGCTGGCGCTTGATATGGCTAAGGCAGGTGAATTTGATTGGGCTTGGTTAGGTGTCTGGGAAGGCAATATCAAAGCTCAAGGTTTCTACCATAAATACGGATTTGAAAAATTTTCAGAGCACTTATTTAAAGTTGGCGATAAAGTAGACACAGATTGGCTTATGCGAAAAGCCTTAAAAGAATAAGAGTAGAAAGGGATAAAGAAGCTTACCTGTCAAACGTATTTTGACTGCGAAAAGCTTTTAACACATATTATGTTAGTAAGTTATAAATGGTTAAAAGAGCTTGTTGATGTTGATGTTACAACACATGAGCTTTCTGAAAAAATGTCAACAACAGGGATTGAGGTTGAAGGAGTTTCATCACCATCTGAAGGATTGACAAAATTGGTTGTTGGTCACGTTGTATCTTGTGAAGATGTTCCTGAAACACACTTGCACCTTTGCCAAGTAGATACTGGTGATGATGAATTGCGCCAAATCGTTTGTGGTGCTCCAAACGTTACTGCAGGTATCAAAGTTATCGTAGCTGTACCAGGCGCACGTATTGCTGACAACTACAAAATCAAAAAAGGTAAAATCCGTGGTATGGAATCACTTGGTATGATTTGCTCACTCCAAGAGCTTGGTTTGCCAGAATCAATCATTCCAAAAGAATTTTCAGACGGTATTCAAATCTTGCCAGAAGATGCTAAACCAGGTGACAGCATTTTCCCATATCTTGATTTGGATGATGAAATCGTTGAATTGTCAATCACACCAAACCGTGCAGATGCCCTTTCAATGCGTGGGGTTGCACATGAAGTAGCTGCTATCTACGGAAAAGAAGTTCACTTCCCAGAAAAAGAACTCAAAGAAGTTTCTAAAGCTGCAAAAGACGTTATCGATGTTGCTATCGAGTCTGACAAAGTCTTGACTTACAAAGCACGTGTCGTTGAAAACGTGACTGTTAAACCAAGTCCACAATGGTTGCAAAACCTTTTGATGAACGCTGGTATTCGTCCAATCAACAATGTTGTCGACGTGACAAACTACGTGCTATTGTACTTCGGTCAACCAATGCATGCTTTTGATTTGAATAAATTTGAAGACAATAAAATCGTCGCTCGCAATGCGCGTGCTGGTGAAAAATTGGTCACTCTTGATGGCGAAGAACGTGAATTGATAGAAGAAGACCTTGTTATCACAGTTGCTGACAAACCAGTTGCTCTTGCTGGTGTGATGGGTGGTCAAGCTACTGAAATCGACAACGATTCTAAAAACGTTGTTCTTGAAGCTGCTGTCTTTGATGGTACAGCCATCCGCCGTACTGGATCTCGTTTGAATCTTCGTTCTGAAAGCTCAGCTCGTTTTGAAAAAGGTATCAACTACGCTACTGTCGACGAAGCTCTTGATTTTGCAGCAGCAATGCTTACAGAATTAGCTGAAGGTGAAGTTCTTTCTGGTCGTGTGGAAGCTGGTTCTGTACCAACTGAAGATGTTGAAGTATCAACAACCCTTGACTACGTAAACGTTCGTTTGGGAACTGAATTGACATATGCTGATATTGAAGATGTCTTTGCAAAACTTGGTTTTGGTTTGTCAGGAAATGCTGATAAATTCACAGTTTCAGTACCACGTCGTCGTTGGGATATTGCTATCCAAGCTGACTTGGTTGAAGAAATTGCTCGTATTTACGGTTACGAAAACCTTCCAACAACACTTCCAGAAGCTGCTGGTACTGCAGGTGAATTGACAGCAACACAAAAATTGCGTCGTAAAATGCGTTCAATCGCTGAAGGTGCTGGATTGACTGAAATCGCCTCATACGCTTTAACAACACCTGAAAAAGCTACTGAATTCACGTTGCAACCAAGCAATTTAACTGAATTGATGTGGCCAATGTCAGTAGAACGTTCAGTTCTTCGTCAAAATGTTGTTTCTGGTATGCTTGATACTATTGCCTACAACGTTGCTCGTAAAAACAGTAACTTAGCAATTTACGAAATCGGTAAAGTCTTCGAACAAAAAGGTAATCCAAAAGAAGAATTACCAAACGAAATCAGCACATTTGCCTTTGCTATCTCTGGTTTAGTTGCTGAAAAAGATTTCCAAACAAAAGCAATTCCAGTTGATTTCTTCTATGCTAAAGGTATCGTTGAAGCTATCTTTAACAAACTTGATTTGACAGTTGAATATGTTGCTGAAAAAGGTCTTGAAAGCATGCATCCAGGTCGTACAGCAAGCATCTACTTGGATGGTCAGTTAGTTGGTTTTGTTGGTCAAATCCACCCACAAACAGCTAAAAACTACAACGTTCCAGAAACTTACGTAGCTGAATTAAACTTGGATATTATTGAAGCTGCTCTTCAAGCTGATAAAGCGTTTGTTGAAATCACTAAATTCCCAGCGGTTTCTCGTGATATTGCTTTGCTATTGCCAGCAACTACTACTCACAAAGAAATCGTTGCTGCTATTGAATCAGCTAAAGTGAAACGTTTAACTGATATCAAGCTCTTTGACGTCTATGCTGGTGCAAATATTGCTGAAGGTATGAAATCAATGGCTTACAGCCTTACTTTCCAAAATCCAAACGACAACTTGACTGATGAAGAAGTTACTAAATACATGGATAAAATCACTAAAGTCCTTGTTGAACAACTCGGAGCAGAAGTTCGTTAGTCATTTGAGACAATATTAGGCTATTTGGGTTAATATATAGATAAACCACCGCTACGAAAGTAGTGGTGGTTTCTTGTTTATCAAAAAGCCAAACTGATAGCAGAATTTGGTATAATAGGATTATCTAGTGATATGACGAAGGATTATTATGAAATTATTATATACAGATATTCAGTTTGATATGACTGAAATTTTGGCAAGAAAAGCGATGGAAGAGGCTAAAGCTGGTAAGCGTGTTTTCTACATCGCTCCAAACTCTTTGTCTTTTGAAAAGGAAAGGGCGGTTCTGGAACTTTTACCTGACCACGCGTCTTTTGCCATTACCATTACGCGTTTTGCTCAAATGGCACGCTATTTTGTCTTAAATGAGCCTCAGACCAAAGAAACGATTGATGATAATGGATTAGCTATGATTTTTTATCGTGCGCTGTCTCATTTTTCGGATACGGATTTGAAAGTTTTTGGGCGTTTAAAGCAAGATACGAATTTCATCAAGCAATTGGTTGATTTGTATAAGGAATTAAAAACGGCTAACATGACCGTGCTCGACTTGACAGAATTGCATACGGCTGAGAAGCAAGAAGATTTGGTGAAAATATTTTTGGCGGTTAATGATATTTTGTTAGCCAATCAGTATGACAATCAGTCAAAAATTGCATTTTTTACTAAGCAGGTAGCATCGGGTCATTTGGATGATGCGCTTGAAAATGTTGTTTTGGTTATCGATGGTTTTACACGTTTTTCAGCAGAAGAGGAAGATTTGGTCAGCCTTTTAGAAGAGAAATGTGCTCAAGTGATTATCGGAACTTACAGTAGTCAAAAGGCTTATAAGGCGACATTTTCAACTGGGAATGTCTATCAGGCAAGTTTGAATTTTTTACGTTCTTTGGCAGCTAAATTTCAAACACAGCCAGAATATGTTGAGAGCTCTCAAAAATCTCAAGAAGCATTTGCTAAGTTGTCAAAACTCTTTGAAGCTAAGCACGACTTTACAACATCAGATATCACCTTAACGCCAGATGATAAGAAACATTATGCTATCTGGGATGTTATTAATCAAAAAGAAGAAGTTGAGCATGTAGCAAAGGCTATTCGTCATAAACTTCACCAAGGCTATCGCTATAAAGATATTTTGGTGCTTTTGGGTGATGTGGATAGCTATCGTCTGCAAATCGGCAAAATTTTTGATAAATATGAAATTCCCTATTATTTTGGAAAAGCAGAGTCGATGAGCGATCATCCTTTGGTGCATTTTATTGATTCCTTGGAGCGCGTGAAACGTTATCGTTTTCGTATGGAAGATGTGGTTAATCTTTTGAAAACAGGACTTTATGGTTCCTTCACTCAAGATGATTTAGACCTTTTTGAGCAATATCTGATTTACGCTGATATTAAAGGACAAAGTAAATTTGGTAAGGAGTTCACGATTGCTTACAAGGGTGAAGAACACTTAGCTTATATTAATTGCATGCGCGAGCAAATCATGGCGCCTTTGCTAGCTTTATTTAAGGCACAAAAGCAGTTTGGCTCAAGCCTGCTTGAAAAATTGATGACTTTCTTAAGTGCTATTTCTTTGCCTGAGAATTTAGAGCGTATGGTAGCTACCTTCTCAGAAAATGACCAGGAAAAGCACGAGCAAGTTTGGCGAACATTTACTGGCATTCTCGAGCAATTTCAAACGATTTTTGGACAAGAAAAATTGTCTTTGGATGAATTTTTAGCTCTTTTAAGAAGCGGTATGTTGGCTGCCCAGTACCGCGTAGTGCCAGCAAGTGTTGATGTGGTTTCTGTAAAATCTTATGATTTGGTTGAGCCACATACCAATAAATTTGTCTTTGCACTTGGTATGACGCAGTCGCATTTCCCAAAGATTGCGCAAAATCGTAGCTTGATTTCAGATGAAGAACGTGCCAAGGTTAATGAGACAACAGCTGACAATCAACGTTTTGATGTGATTAGTCGTGAAAATATTAAGAAAAATCATTTTGCTGCTTTGTCATTGTTTAATTCAGCGACGGAAGAATTGGTGCTCAGTTTGCCACAAATTGCTAACGAGTCAGAAGATAAGGAATCTTCTTATCTTGCGGAATTAGCTAGCTTTGGTGTGCCTGTTTTGGTTAAGGGACGAAATCGTTTGTCGACAGATGCTGAAGACATTGGGAATTATAAAGCGCTCTTATCTCGTGTGATTGAGGTTAATCGCTTAGCTATTGAAGAAGAACACGAGCTTAGCAAAGAAGAGCAGACCTTCTGGTCAGTAGCTGTACGTTATCTTCGTAAAAAACTGGTAAATGACGGTATTGAATTGCCACTTATTAAGGACAATATGCAGACCAAGCCAGTTTCTGATGAAGTGATTGAGACGCGTTTTCCAAGTGATGAGCCGATTAATTTATCTTCATCAGCGGTGACAACTTTCTATAACAATCAGTACAAATATTTCTTACAGTATGTGCTTGGTTTACAAGAGGTTGAAACCATTCACCCTGACGCTAGAAATCACGGAACATACCTTCATCGTGTCTTTGAATTGGTCATGAAAGATGCTTCTAACCAGCCGTTTGACAATAAATTAGATCGAGCTATTCAAACAACCAACGCCGAAGATGCTTTCAAATTTATCTACGAAGAAGACGAGGAAAGCCGCTACTCATTGACAGTCTTAGAAGATATTGCTAGAAGCACGGCAACCATTTTACGTCAGGATACTCAGATCCAGGTGGAAAATGAAGAAGAACCTTTTGAATTAATGCTTGCCAATGCAGTTCGTATTCGAGGCATTATTGACCGTGTGGATCGTTTGTCAGATGGAAGTCTTGGGGTGGTTGATTACAAATCAAGTAACAATACCTTTGATATTCAAAAATTCTACAATGGTCTTAATCCGCAATTGGTGACTTATATGCAAGCACTTCGCGATAAAAAAATTAAAAGTGAATCAGATAAGATTTTTGGAGCCATGTACCTTCACATGCAAGAGCCAAAAGTAGATTTGTCATCGGTAGCTACTACAGAGAAAATTTTGGAGAATTTGTCTAAAGAACTTCGCTATCGTGGCTTGTTCTTAGAAGATGAAAAAGGCTATTTATCAAATGGAAATTATCATCTTAATGATTCTGTTTACACGCAAGAAGAGTTAGATATTTTACTAGCTTATAATCAAAAATTATTCCTTCAAGCAGCTGAGCAAATTAAACAAGGATACTTTTTGATTAATCCTTACAGTGAGGATGGTAAGACGGTTAAGGGTGACCAATTAAAAGCTATCACACGCTTTGAAGCGGATCGCCACATGCCATACGCACGCAAGTGGTTTAAATTACCAAGAAAAGATAGACGTCAAGGCTTTTTGAGCCTGATGCAAGAAGAGGAGGAAAAAGATGACCTTTAAACCATTTTTAACGGCTGAAGCGATTTCTTCTCTACAGCAAAAAGAGGCTCAGTCATCAAAAGCGCAAAAACGAACACCTGAACAAATTGAAGCCATTTATAGCTATGGCAACAATATTTTGGTATCAGCGTCGGCTGGTTCTGGGAAAACTTTCGTCATGGTTGAGCGCATTATTGATAAAATTTTGCGTGGGATTACTGTTGACCAGCTCTTTATTTCGACCTTTACAGTTAAAGCAGCGGGAGAATTAAAAGAACGTCTTGAGAAAAAAATCAGCCAAGCTTTGCAACAAGCGACGCATAATGATTTAAAAACCTATCTTAATGAGCAGCTGCTAGCTCTGCAGACTGCTGATATTGGAACCATGGATGCCTTTACGCAAAAGTTGGTTAACCAATACGGCTACACATTAGGAATTTCACCGACTTTTCGCATTATGACGGACAAGAGCGAACAAGATCTTGTCAAGAATGACGTTTTTGCAGATCTTTTTGCAGATTACATGACGGGGCAAAAGCAAGACATTTTCCGCAAATTAGTTCGTAATTTTTCTGGCAATCGTAAAGATACCACAGCTTTTAGAGGAATTGTTTACAAAATCTATGATTTCAGTCAAGCAACGGATAATCCTAAGAAATGGCTGGCTGAGGTTTTCTTGAAAGGTGCTAGAATCTATACTGATTTTTCCGCCATTCCCGACCAAGAAGTTGTGGATTTTCTAGCTTGCATGCATGAGACAGCTAATCAATTACAAGATGTGACGGATTTAGAAGATTACAAGCAAAAAACAGCTAAGGGGACGCCTACAGCGGCTTATAAAAAGCATTTGAACATGATTGAGCATTTGCATGAGTGGGCTTTGCATTTTGAGACGCTTTACGGTCGTGATGGACTTGGTCGTTTGGCGACAGATGTGGCTGACTTGATTCCATCTAGTCCAGCTGTGACAGTTGCAGGGGTAAAATATCCAATTTTCAAGACTCTCCAAGGTCGTTTGGCTGGTCTGAAACACTTAGAAACTATCTTCAAATACCAATCGGAAAGTCTGCCTTTGTTAGAACTTTTACAAGCGTTTATGCAGGATTTCTCTGAACAATATTTGCAAGCTAAAATCCAAGAAAATGCTTTTGAGTTTTCGGATATCGCTCATTTTGCTATCCAGATTTTGGAAGAAAATCCAGATATTCGTGAGCTCTACCAAGATAAATACCACGAAGTCATGGTCGATGAGTACCAAGATAACAATCACACGCAAGAACGCATGCTTGAATTATTGTCAAATGGTCATAATCGATTCATGGTGGGAGATATCAAGCAATCTATCTATCGTTTTCGTCAGGCTGATCCGCAGATTTTTAACCAAAAATTCAAGGATTTTCAAGAGCATCCAGAACATGGAAAATTAATTCTGCTAAAAGAAAACTTCCGTAGTCAGTCAGAAGTCTTGGATACGACAAATAGTGTCTTTACGCATTTGATGGACGAGTCTGTTGGGGAAATTTTGTATGATGGCATGCACCAGTTAGTAGCAGGCAGTCCCGCACAAAAAGAAGCTCATCCAGAAAATAAAACACAAGTCCTTATTTACGATACTGATGATGGTGGTGAACTTGCAAGTAGTCCAGAAGAGGAGCAAATCAATCCAAACGAGGTTAAGCTGGTAGCTAAAGAAATTATTCGCCTGCATAACGAAGAAGGTGTTGCCTTTGAAGACATCACGTTGCTAGTTTCATCACGTACGCGTAATGATGGTATTTTGCAGACTTTTGAACATTATGGTATTCCTTTGGTGACGGATGGCGGTGAGCAAAATTACCTAAAATCTGTTGAAGTTATGGTGATGCTAGATACCCTTCGAGCTCTGGATAATCCGCTTAATGATTATGCTTTGGTAGCTCTGATGCGTTCACCAATGTTTTCTTTTAACGAAGATGATCTTGCTCGTCTTGCTCTTCAAACAAGCAAGGATGAGACCAGAGCCAATCTTTACCAAAAACTAGGACATGCTTTGTCTAATCAAGGTCAGCATGCAGAATTGGTCACACCAGTTTTACGTGAAAAATTAAAAGATTTTATGACTTGCTTTAGCAAGTGGCGTGATTTTGCCAAATGGCATTCGCTTTATGATTTGATTTGGAAGATTTACAATGAGCGCTTTTATTATGATTACGTGGGCAATCTCCCCCGTGCCGAGCAGCGCCAAGCCAATCTTTACGCCCTTGCACTTCGTGCTAATAATTTTGAAAAGACTGGCTTTAAAGGCTTATCACGCTTTATTCGCATGATTGATCGCGTCTTAGAAAGTGAAAATGATTTGGCTGACGTTGAAGTGGCCCTTCCAAAACATGCTGTGAATTTGATGACTATCCATAAGAGTAAAGGACTTGAATTCAAGTATGTCTTTATTTTGAACATTGATAAGAAATTCAGTATTCAAGACATGATGTCACCCTTGATTTTGTCACGTCAAAATGGAGCTGGTATCAAATATTTGGCTGACATGCGAGAAGAGTTAGATACGGATGTTTTTCCAACCGTTAAAGTCAGCATGGATACTTTGCCTTATCAGCTTAATAAACGTGAACTGCGCCTAGCAACCTTGTCTGAACAAATGCGTTTGTTCTATGTTGCCATGACCCGTGCTGAGAAGAAATTGTATTTAGTCGGAAAAGCAAGTTCTGAAAAATTGGTTGATAAATACAGCGGTAAGTCAGAAAATAATCATCTTCCAGTTGCAGAACGTGAAGCTTTCATGACTTTCCAAGATTGGATGTTGGCCATTCATGAAGCTTATAAGGACTTACCATTTAAGGTTGAATTTGTCACAGATGAAGATCTGACAGAAGAGAAAATCGGTCAGATTGAAGTCAAATCAGCTATTAAACCTGATGATTTGTCAAATAACCGCCAGTCAGAAAATATTGCAGAAGCTTTGGAGAGACTTGAGGCAGTTGCAGAGTTGAATACCAAATATCAATCAGCCATTAACCTGCCAAGCTTAAGAACACCTAGTCAGGTTAAGAAACTTTATGAGCTTGTTATGGATACTGATGGTGTTGATGTGATGGCTAAGAAGGACCAAGTAAAACCAAGCTTTGCCTTACCTGATTTTTCGAAAAAAGCCAAGGTTGAAGCAACAGCGATTGGTTCTGCCATGCACGAGCTCATGCAGCGCATTTCCTTGTCTCAAAAAGTGACACTAGAGGATATTTCAAAAGCTCTAACACAAGTGTCTGCTAAAGATGAAGTTAAAGCGCGCATTCATCTAGAAAATGTTTTGGATTTCTTTGAAAATTCAGCTCTTGGACAATTGATTCAGCAAAATACTGACAAAATCTACCGCGAAGCTCCATTTGCTATGCTAAAAGAAGACCCTGAGAGCAAAGAAAAATTTGTTGTTCGTGGGATTGTCGATGCTTATCTTATTTTAGAGGATCGTTTGGTTCTTTTAGATTACAAGACTGATAAATACACAAACAGCGAGGAAATCAAAGACCGATACCAAGGTCAAATGGCACTTTATGCCGAAGCACTCAGCAAGTCATATCATATTGATCAAGTTGATAAATACCTTGTTTTACTTGGTGGAGAGTGTCTGGAAGTAGTTAAACTTTAAAAGTAATTAAAAAAACGACCGTTTAGCATAAAGCTTGCGGCCGTTTTTGGTATAGTATATTGTATATTGAAAAAATAAAGGCGAGTTGATTGGATTAACTCCAGAATTTAGCGGCGATGTCTTGACCTTGCTTAATTTTAACCCATTGTTGTGGGATAGCAAGTTCATTTCCTGAATCACATGAAGCAAAACCACATTGGTGAGAAAGGAAAAGACGGTCTTTAGGGATGATTTGGCTAGCTTCTTCAAGCATTTTAAGCGCACGTTCTTCATCGTCAAGATCAGTTGTTTTACTTGAAAGAAGTCCAAGAACGACTTCAGCATCTGAGTCTTTCAAGCTTTCAAGAGCTTTAAGGTCACCAGCCACTTCGCTATCCCATTCAAGGAAGAAACGGTCATAGTGTTGATCTTTCAAGAATTTTGTTGCGATAGCTTCGTAAGTACCACCAGCAGCAGAACGACTTTCGTAGTTACCACGGCAGTTGTGAGTCCAAACTTGCAAACCAAGCTCATGACCGTAGTCCGCAACATCGTTATTTACTGCGATGAATTCATCAGCAAGATTGGCAAGAGCGCTGTTCCCTTGAGCAAAGAAACCAGTTGGGTTTGTTTCATCGAAAAGTTCCCAGAGGCAGTCGTCAAATTGAATGATTTCTCCGCCAGCTTCTTTGTATTCTTTCAAGAATTCTTTATAGGCATTTGTAAGACCAGCTTTTAGTTCTTCTTTAGTTTTGTAAACTTGGTCTTCGCCAACTAATTGATTAAAGACTGTGAATTCTGTGTAGGCGTGGGCAGGTCCCCAGATTGTTAGTTTTGTGTCAGTTTCACCAGCTTCTTCTTTAAGAAGTTTGTAAATATCTAGAAAGTGGTGATTTTTGCCAGAAAGTGGTTCTGTGATACGGATACCAATATCCTTACGTGTTTCAAAATGACCGCCATCATGGTCTTGGAAAGTGTATCCGTGGTCAGCGATGTAACGTTCAATACCTTTTAAGCCCCAAACGAAATCAAGGTGCCACATAGATTTTGAGTATTCACCGTCAGTTAGGACATCGATACCTGCCGCTTTTTCTTCAGCGATAACTTTTCTTATATCAGCTGTTTCTGTTTCTTTGTAGCCTTCGAATGCATCGTAGAAAGGATATTTGATATCATCACGATGCTCGATTGCGATTTTGTATTCGCGTAAATCTGCTGGTCGTAAAAGTGAACCAACTAGTTGAAATCTTGATTTAGCCATTTTCTATACCTCGTTTATTTTTTTGTGATTCCTATTTTAGCTGAGCTTTTCAGTTTTGAAAAATAGTTATTTATATGGGATAATGTATAGTTATAAACTATAACTGAAAAAATATGTTTTTCTATAAAAATGACAGAAAATTTGGTAAAATAAGAAAAGACTGACAATTTTTATAGGAGATTTATGATGGATATTTGGGAGAAACTGTACGAAGCGGCAAAAAATGACTATAATCCACATTATGTGACGCCTTTTATTTATTCAAATCATGTTGTTGCAGCAATTGAAGCAGAAGATGGACAGATTTTCACAGGCTACTGTTTTGAAGCTACGTCTGGTGTATTTCATCTTTGTGCGGAACGAGCTGCATCATTTAATATGTTCCAGCAATCTGGTCAAACGACTATAAAGCGTATCATTGCCTTTCGTGATAAAGCGCCAAATGGTGGTGGTTCAGGTATGCCTTGTGGTGCCTGCCGTGAATTTTTGATGCAATTGTCACCTAAAAATAAAGATTTGGAATTTATGATTGACTATGACAAGCGTGAAACCATTACACTTGGTGAGTTGATGCCAAATTGGTGGGGAGAAGAGCGCATGGCAGCTGGTATTGAGGATTTAGATTAGTCACAAGTAAAGATAAACGAGGTAGAGGATGCGAGATAATCATTTACACACACATTTTTCATATGATTCAGAGACTCAGTTTGAAGATTATTTAACTCATTATGATGGTGATATTGTGACAACAGAGCACTATGATTTGTCAAATCCTTATACTAAGCAAGATAATGTGCCGGATTATGACGCTTATTCGCGTGAAATAGCTGAGCTTAATCGAAAATATGGCAATCGTATCAAAAAAGGAATTGAAATTGGCTATTATGAGCCACGTGAAGATGATATTATTGCTTATTTAGCAGATAAGAACTATGACTTAAAATTGTTATCAGTTCACCATAATGGGACAAATGATTACCTTGATGATGAAGTGGTAGATATGGAAAAAGCGGAGATTATTCAAGAATATCTGGATAAGTTAGAGTATGCTATTGGGCGCGTGGATGCGGATGTTTTAGCACATTTTGATTATGGCTTTCGAATTTTTGATATGACAGTAGAGGATTTAAAAGTTTATGAACCTCAATTAAAGCGTATCTTCCAAAAAATGATTGACCATGATTTAGCTTTTGAGTTAAATAGTAAATCCATGTATTTGTATGGCAAAGAAGAGCTTTATCGATATGCACTAAGTCTAGTAAAAGAACTTGGTTGCCATAAATATTCCATTGGTTCAGATGGACACAAATTAGAACATTTTCGTTTGGCATTTGATAAGATTCAAGCATTATTGGATGAATTTAGTATTGAAGATTGGGAGATTTTGTAAAAAGACACATAAAAAAGCTATGAGCAACAGGCTCAGAGCTTTTAGTTTGTTCAGCAATTAGTGAGAAATACGTTTACGTGCTGCTTTTTTACGATTTTCTTGAATGAAAGCAGCTTTTTCCTCTTCAGGTTCAATAATTTTTTTCTTAACTGCAAAGATAGCACCAGCAACTGTAGCTGCAGTGGCTACCACACCAGTAGCAATACCTTTAGCAAATGCGAATTTTTTAGCCATAATAATTCTCCTCCTTACTGATAAGAACAGGGAGTATAAAGAGTTCTTTATACTCTTTTGTAGCAGTAGGATTGGTTTTCTTGTCCTACCATCTTATGTTATAATAAGGGTAACAAAAATTGCCTAAAAGTTCAAGTGAAAACGTTATATTTACTAAAAAATCAGGCTTAGGACGGATAAGAAAAAAATGTCAAAAAAAATAAAACTGCTAGCGGTAGTTGGGCCGACTGCTGTTGGAAAAACAGCACTGGGAATTGAGCTAGCAAAACAGTTCAATGGAGAAATTATCAGTGGTGATAGTCAGCAAGTCTATCGTCAATTAGATATTGGAACGGCAAAAGCAACTCCTGAAGAACAAGCTGAAGCAGTGCATCATTTGATTGATGTGCGCAATATTGATGAGACTTACTCGGTTTATGATTTTGTTCAGGAAGCTAGCGCAGCCATTTCAGATATTGTTAGTCGAGGCAAACTTCCGATTATCGTCGGAGGAACAGGACTTTATCTTCAAAGCTTACTAGAAGGTTACCATCTGGGTGGCCAAGTAGATCAGGAAAAGGTCCTTGCTTATCGAAAAGAGCTTGACCTTTTATCAGACGACGAGCTTTTTGGAAAAATAGCAGAGCAAAAAATTGAAATTCCTCAGATTAATCGACGTCGAGCTATTCGAGCACTTGAGTTAGCTAAATTTGGAAAAGGTTTAGAAAACAAAGAAACAGATTATGATGCTTACTTAATTGGCCTAAATGACGATCGTCAAGTTCTATATGACCGCATTAATTATCGCGTTGATCTCATGGTTGAAAATGGGGTTTTGAATGAGGCAAAATGGCTCTATGACAATTATCGTGAGGTCCAAGCAGCACGAGCTATTGGCTACAAAGAACTTTTCCCCTACTTTTCAGGAGAAGATTCTCTTGAAAACTGTGTTGAAAAATTAAAACAAAACACACGACGCTTTGCCAAACGCCAGTTAACTTGGTTTAGAAATCGAATGACAGTTCAGTTTTATAATGTTTCTGAAACAGATTTTAAAACAAAAGTTGCAGAAGATGTTGACCGTTTCTTAAATGATAATAAAGTGTAAGGTAGAGCAAAAACTCCTTTACCCTCTTCGAATAAAATTTATGTTATAATGATATTTACGGATTAATCAAGTAAAGGGGTGAGTACAAGATGATTGAAACAAGCAAGCACCAAGAACGAGTGATTTTGCTAGGAGTTGAGTTGCCTGACACAGAAAACTTTGAAATGTCAATGGAAGAATTGGCGTCACTCGCTGAAACAGCAGGTGCTGAGGTGGTCTCATCTTATCGTCAAAAACGTGAGAAATATGATAGCAAATCTTTGATTGGTTCAGGGAAATTAGCTGAAATCAAAGCGATTGTTGACGCTGATGCGATCGATACTGTGATTGTCAACGACCGCTTAACGCCACGTCAAAATGTTAATTTGGAAGCAGAACTTGGCGTTAAAGTTATTGACCGTATGCAGTTGATTCTAGATATTTTTGCCATGCGTGCCCGTAGTCACGAAGGTAAATTGCAAGTTCATCTGGCTCAACTCAAATACATGTTGCCACGTCTTGTTGGTCAGGGGGTTATGCTTAGCCGACAAGCAGGTGGAATTGGTAGTCGTGGACCTGGTGAAAGTCAGTTAGAGCTTAACCGTCGTTCGATTCGCAATCAAATTTCAGATATTGAACGTCAACTGAAAATCGTTGAGAAGAATCGTGAAACTGGTCGAGAAAAACGCACTGAGTCACAAGTCTTTAAAATTGGTTTGATTGGTTACACAAATGCTGGTAAATCAACGATTATGAACGTTTTGACAAATGATAAGCAGTATGAAGCTGATGAATTGTTTGCGACTTTGGATGCGACGACAAAGCAAATTTATTTGCAAAATCAATTTCAAGTGACTCTCACGGATACGGTTGGATTTATTCAAAATTTACCGACAGAATTGGTGGCAGCCTTTAAGTCAACCTTGGAAGAAAGCCGTCATGTTGATTTGCTGCTACACGTGATTGATGCCAGCGACCCAAATCATGCTGAACACGAAAAAGTTGTTCTGAATCTGTTAAAAAATCTAGATATGTTGGATATTCCACGTTTAGCTGTTTATAATAAGATGGATGTGGCAGAGCATTTTGCAGCGACAGCTTTTCCAAATGTGCGTATTTCTGCGCGTGATAAAGATGCTCGTTCACTTTTGCGCCGTTTGATTATCAATGAAATTCGTGAGATTTTTGAACCATTTAGCATTCGTGTTCACCCAAATCAAGCCTATAAGCTATACGATTTAAATAAAATCGCGCTGCTTGATCGTTATGATTTTGCAGAAGGATACGAAACCATCACTGGTTACATTAATCCAAAAAATAGATGGAGACTAGAAGAATTCTATGACTGATTATATAAGTTTAGCTTTAAAATACGGTGGCTTTACGTCACTAGATAAAGTATACTTGCAAAATGTTTTGGAGGATTTAACAGATGAGCAAAAATTGAGTTTCATCACACCACCTCCAAGTGTTATCAATGCTTATTTTGCAGAAATGTATCAAAAACAATCTCCGCAAGCCGCAACAGATTATTATTTTGAACTATCAAAAGAATTGCAGCTTTTAAATGATAAGCCATCTTTTGATGAACATAAGCCTTTTATTCGTTTGAATTTATCAGGAAAATCATATGGTTTCACTTATGAAAATGATAAAGAGGTTGCTCGTATCTTTTCTGAAAAAGATGAAGCTTTGACAAAAGATGTCTTGTTTGAATTGGCTCAAGTCTTTCCTCAATATAAAATTTATGTTGAAGATGGCAAGATCAAAATGTCAAAAATCACTTTTGATGACCAAGAACTTGAAGACCTCACACCAGAAAGTAGTTTGCTCAGTCATGTTTCAAAATTAAAAGGAAATATGGTTAAGCTAAAAAGTTTTAATCGCGATGAATTGTCAGACTTGCTAGCTCACTATCAAGGGCAAGTTTATTATACGTTTGATCAACGTGAATTTATCGCTTATGTAAAAGTATCGTAATAGGAAGGATAAGTAAAAACTTCGGTTTTTATAGGTATATATGGAATTACAATTTTTGGGAACAGGAGCGGGTCAGCCCTCAAAGTCACGTAATGTGTCAAGCTTAGTGTTAAAGTTACTTGACGAGATTAATGAGGTGTGGATGTTTGACTGTGGTGAAGGAACACAGCGTCAGATTTTAGAAACAACGATCCGTCCTCGTAAAGTGAAACGCATTTTTATCACGCACTTGCACGGGGACCACATTTTTGGTCTTCCTGGCTTTTTGGCAAGTCGTGCTTTCCAAGCAAATGAAGAACAAACTGACCTTGATATTTATGGTCCTGTTGGTATTCGTTCATACGTTTTGAACAGTTTGCGCTTGTCTGGTGCACGTTTGCCATACCGTATTCATTTTCATGAATTTGACGAAAACAGTCTTGGAAAAATCATGGAAACAGATAAATTTGTGGTGTATGCTGAGAAATTGGACCACACTATTTTCTGTATTGGTTACCGTGTGATGCAAAAAGATTTGGAAGGAACACTTGATGCTGAAGCGTTGAAAGCTGCAGGTGTGCCATTTGGTCCATTATTTGGAAAAATCAAGAGTGGTCAAGATGTTGTCTTAGAAGATGGGACAAAAATCATTGCCAAAGATTACATCTCAGCACCGAAAAAAGGAAAAATTATCACTGTTTTAGGCGATACACGTAAGACTGATGCTAGCGTGCGCCTTGGTTTGGGAGCCGATATTTTGGTTCACGAATCTACATATGGTAAGGGTGATGAAAAAATTGCTCGTAATCATGGGCACTCAACAGGTACTCAAGCTGCTCAAATTGCTAAAGAAGCATCAGCTAAATGCTTATTGCTTAATCACATCAGTGCACGTTTCTTGGGACGCGAATGCAAACAAATCGAAAACGATGCTCAAGAAATTTTTGAAAATACACACTTGGTTAAAGATTTGGAAGAAATTAGCTTATGAGAATAATTGCTATTACAGGAGCAACAGGTGGACTTGCCAAAGAAATTGTCAAACAGTTACCATCTGATGACTTTGTGATTGCCTTAGGACGTAATGTAAAAAAACTTGAAGCCTGTTATGTTGAACGTCCTAACACAGTTTGCTACGAACTTGATATGTCAAGTGATGAAGCGATTGGGGCAATGGTTGAAAAACTATATGCTGAACATGGTTACATCGATGTCTTTATCAATAACGCTGGTTATGGTGATTTTAGTGAGTTTGATGCTTATACAACCGCTGAAATTCGTGACATGTTTGATATCAACACCTTTGCGACGATGACTTTCTCACGTTTGGTTGGGCATAGGATGAAGAAAGCTGGGTACGGCCATATTGTCAATATTGCCAGCATCGCTGGTTTGATTGCGTCAGCAAAATCATCTGTTTATTCTGCAACAAAATTTGCTGTGATTGGTTTTTCAAATGCTCTACGTTTGGAATTAGCTGATAGCAATGTTTATGTGACAACGATTAATCCTGGACCGATTGCAACAAGCTTTTTTGACAAGGCAGATCCATCTGGAGAATACTTAAAGAGTGTTGGACGTTTTGTTTTGCAACCAGAAGAAGTTGCTAGACGTACGGTTGCCATTTTAGGTAAGAACAAGCGTGAAGTGAACATGCCTTGGTCAATAGCTGCAGCACACAAATTCTATACTCTTTTCCCAAAGATTGCTGATTTTTTAGCACGCAAAGTTTTTAATTATAAATAACCTCCTTTCAATTCTACATAAGAAGTGAGAAGTGAATGATAACAAGTAAATACAATTGGAAAAATATTGAAAAAGAGCCAGATGATGGCTTTTTTGAAGTGACAAAAAAAGAAAATATAACGGCATTAGCCAGCAAAATCCTATACAGTCGTGGCGTTGACAACGACGAAAAACTAGCTCAATTTTTATCGAATGATTTGTCACAACTTCACGATCCATATCTTTTGCACGATATGGACAAGGCAGTTGCCCGCATTCGTCAAGCTATTGAAAATTATGAACAAATCTTGGTTTATGGTGACTATGATGCCGACGGGATGACCAGCGCTAGTATCATGGAAGAAGCGTTGGAAATGCTTGGGGCTGAGGTTCAAGTCTATCTTCCTAACCGATTTGTTGATGGTTATGGACCAAATGAATCGGTTTATAAGTATTTCATCGAGCAACAACAGGTTTCTTTGATTATTACGGTGGATAATGGCGTAGCTGGACATGAAGCTATTAGCTATGCACAAAGTCAAGGAGTAGATGTCATTGTTACTGACCACCATGGCTTACCAGCAGAGCTTCCAGACGCATTTGCCATTGTACATCCAGAGTATCCAGAAGCTAACTATCCTTTTAGATATTTAGCAGGATGTGGTGTTGCCTTCAAAGTGGCTTGTGCCCTATTAGAATCCATCCCAACCGAAATGTTAGACTTGGTTGCTATCGGAACGATTGCCGATATGGTTAGTCTAACAGATGAAAATCGTATCATGGTAAAGGTTGGGCTTGAAATGCTCAAGCAGACCGAACGCATTGGTCTCATGGAGCTTATGAAAGTATCTGATATTGACATGTCAGATGTTAATGAGGAAACTGTTGGGTTTAAAATTGCACCGCAGCTAAATGCTCTTGGTCGTCTAGATGATCCAAATCGAGCTATTGAATTATTGACTGGTTTTGATGATGAAGAAGCGCTAAGTATTGCGCAAATGATTAATGCCAAGAATGAAGAACGTAAAGAAATTGTTCAAAAAATTTACGATGAAGCCATGGGCATGGTTGATCTTGACAAGCCTGTGCAGGTGTTGGCAAAAGAAGGCTGGCATCCAGGTGTTCTAGGAATTGTCGCTGGTCGTATTTTGGAGCACATTGCTCAGCCAGTTATTGTCTTAAACATTGAAGACGGTATGGCAAAAGGCTCTGCTAGAAGTATTGAGGCAATCAATATCTTCCATGCACTTGATGACCACCGTGATTTATTTGAAGCTTTTGGTGGACATGCTGGTGCTGCAGGAATGACCTTGCCAGTTGATAACTTAGAGCAATTGTCACAAGTTTTATGTGATTACATTGCTGAAAATGATATTAATTTAGCTCAGAAAAAGACTTTGATCATTGATGAAGTGCTGGACTTGTCAGAAATTGATTTGGACACTGTTAAAAGTCTTGAGAAGATCGCACCTTTTGGGATGGATAATGCTAAGCCAGTCTTTGAAATCAAAGACCTTACCGTTAAACAAGCACGTACCATGGGGCAAAATGGCACTCACTTGAAATTAAAAATTGCTCAAGGAAGTACGGCGGTTGACCTTGTTGCCTTTAACCAAGGTCATTTGGTACAAGAATTCCAGCAAGCGCAGAACCTGTGCCTTGCCGTTACTTTGTCAATCAACAAATGGAACGGGCAAACCACAGTTCAGTTGATGCTTGAAGACGCGCGTGTTGACGGCGTTCAGTTGATTGATATTCGTTCCAAAAATGCCAGTCTTCCTGAACGTGTTCCTGTTTTGAGTGAAGACACCAGTGCCGGTGAAGTGGTTGTACTAGATATTCCTGATAAGGCTGAAGAACTCAAATCCCTTTTTGTCGGTCGACAATTTGATGCCGTTTACTTTAAAAATCACATCAAACGAGCTTATTATTTGACTGGCTATGGAACTCGCGAACAATTTGCTAAGTTGTATAAAACGATTTATCAATTCCCTGAATTTGATGTTCGTTACAAGCTGAAAGAATTGAGTCATTATCTTAATATTCCTGATATTCTTTTGGTCAAAATGATTCAAATTTTTGATGAATTGGATTTTGTAACCATCACAGATGGAGTGATGGTCGTCAATAAAGGTGCTGAGAAACGCAGTATTTCTGATAGTAAAATTTATCAAAATCTTAAGCAAGAAGTGAAATTTCAAGAGCTCATGGCACTTGGAACGCCACAAGAAATTTATGACTGGTTGATGAACTAGACTAAAAAGTTACGTTGCTTAGCTCAGCGTAGCTTTTTTAGCTTTTTGTCATAGAAAACGTTTACTTAAAAATTGAAAATTTTTTTAATTGAAAACTTTTTTAATTGGAACTATAATGAGACTACAAAGTTGTAGATGACTTTTAAAGTATTTTTTAAAGGAGTTTTTTATGTGTACTGCAATTACTTATACAACTAAAGATAATTACTTTGGTCGAAATCTTGATTTGGACTTTTCTTACAATGAAACGGTAACGATTTGTCCTCGAAATTATCCTTTTTCGTTTAGACACCAAGGAGAAAATAACAGCCATTTTGCCATGATTGGAATGGCAACGGTAGTGGCTGATTACCCACTTTATTACGAAGCAGTTAATGAAAAAGGTTTAGGAATGGCAGGTTTGAATTTCCCTGAAAATGCCGACTATAAAGAAGTAGCAGAAGGGAAAGACAATCTTGCATCTTTTGAATTGATTCCATGGTTCTTATCACAATGCCAATCTGTTGCTGAAGTTAAGAAACTTTGCCAAAATCTTAACGTCACAAATGAAGCATTTAGTGATGATTTTCAACCAAGTCCTTTGCACTGGTTGATTGCAGACCGCAATGAAGCTATTGTGTTGGAATCTGTGGCTAGTGGTCTTAAGGTTTATGATAACCCAACAGGTGTTTTGACAAATAACCCAACTTTTGATAAACAATTATTCAATTTGAACAATTATCGTCATGTTTCTCCAAAAGTTTCTGACAATCTCTTTTCTACAGAAATTACCTTGGACACTTATAGCCGAGGAATGGGAGGCCTTGGTTTGCCTGGGGATTTATCATCAATGTCACGCTATGTTAAGGTAGCCTTTACTAAATTAAATTCAGTAGCAGAAGATACAGAAGTATCTAGTGTTAACCAGTTCTTCCATATTTTGAAATCCGTTGAACAACAAAAAGGGTTATGTTACGTGGATGAAAGCGGCAAATACGAATACACCATTTACAGTTCATGTATCAACACAGAAAAAGGTATTTATTACTACACAACTTACGATAATTCACAGATTACAGCTGTCGATATGCATAAGGAAAATTTGGATAATAACAAGTTAGTTACTTATCCATTGATTAAAGATTGGCAAGTGAATTATCAAAATTAAGGTCTTGAAAATTTATTACCTAAATCCTCTGCTTTTTTTCGAAAAATATGCTATAATGAAATGTAAAACATTTTTTGGCAAAAAGCCCATAGAAAGAAGAAAATGGATTTAAAAAATTATATCGCTACAATTGAAAACTATCCTAAAGAAGGGGTCACTTTCCGTGATATTTCTCCTTTGATGGCAGATGGAAATGCTTATAGCTATGCTGTTCGCGAAATTGTACAGTATGCTACTGACAAGAAGATCGACATGATTGTTGGCCCAGAGGCACGCGGATTTATTGTCGGATGCCCAGTTGCATTTGAACTTGGAATTGGTTTCGCACCAGTTCGTAAACCTGGTAAATTACCACGTGAAGTAATCTCAGCTGATTACGAAAAAGAGTACGGCATTGATACACTATGTATGCATGCTGATGCTATCAAACCTGGACAACGTGTCCTTATCGTTGATGACCTTTTGGCAACAGGTGGTACTGTGAAAGCTACTATCGAAATGGTAGAACGCCTTGGTGGTATCGTTGCTGGATGTGCTTTCCTTGTTGAATTGGATGGATTGAACGGACGTAAAGCACTTGAAGGTTATGATACGAAAGTCTTAATGAATTTCCCAGGATAATTATAGCTAAAAACTATAACTACCTAAAGAAATTATATAATTGAAAACTATATCTCCATCTTTTATAATATTACTTAAATATAATATTATAGAGTGGAGATATTTTCATGCCAATAAAACTTGATAAAGAATTACCGGCCTTAGACATTTTGCGCAAAGAGAATGTCTTCATCATGGATAATAAACGAGCAAAGCATCAAGATATTAGACCGATGGATTTTCTCATCGTTAACTTGATGCCAACAAAAGAAGTGACAGAGACACAACTCTTGCGTTTGCTAGCCAATACGCCTTTGCAGATTAATGTTGAATTCCTCTATATGACTAGTCACGAGTCAAAAAATACAACGGCTGAGCATTTAGAAACCTTCTATAAAACTTTTGCGGATGTTAAACATAAGTATTATGATGGGTTGATTATCACGGGTGCTCCAGTTGAAACTTTGGCTTATGAGGAAGTGGATTATTGGGATGAATTGTGCCAAATCTTTGATTGGGGAAAATCTCATGTCTATTCAACCTTGCACTTGTGTTGGGGAGCGCAAGCTGGACTCTATTACAAATATGGTATTAAGAAGGTTTTGCTAGAGGAAAAATTATCAGGCATCTTTTCTCAAAATGTCAAACAACCTTCTAATCCGATTGTCCGTGGGTTTGATGACTGCTTTATGGCGCCGCATTCTAGGTATACAGAAGTTCGTCATGAAGATGTTGCTAAGGTTGATCGATTAGAAGTAATTGCTGAAGGTCCCACAGTTGGTTTGTCTATCGTAGCTAGTAAAGATTTGCGCGAGGTTTATAGCTTTGGACATTTGGAATACGACCGTGAAACTTTGGATCTCGAGTACAAGCGTGATGTTAAAGTTGGCAAGAATCCTAATGTGCCTGCACATTATTATGTCAACGATGATCCTGAGCAAGACGTTCCGATGAAGTGGAATTTAGCTGCAACAACTTTCTTTAGTAATTGGATTAATTATGCTGTTTACCAAGAGACGCCTTATCAACTGGAACAATTGGAAAAAGAATCATCTTTTTACGGTTATTTGTGATGAGGTGATTGTCGATCAAATCTTGCTTTATCTTTGTCAGGTTCGGTTTTAGAGGTGATGATTTTTTAGGAATATATTATGAGTTATTTGGAAAATTTTAAATCAGGCAATCTTGTATTGCCGAGTGCTCTTCTCTTTCATTACAAAGATATTTTTAAACGTGCAGATGATTTTTTGATTTGGCAGTTTATTTATCTCCAAAACACGACTAAGATGGATGATTTGGCACCTAGTCAAATTGCTAGCGCGCTGAATAAAACAGTGGCAGAAGTTAACCGCTCGATTTCTGATTTGACTGCTCAAGGTTTGCTTGATATGAAAACTATTGAGCTTGGTAGTGAAATCGAAGTGGTTTTTGATGCGAGTCCTGTTTTGGCACTATTGGATAAATTAGTTTCTGAACCAAAACAAGTTCCTGAAAAACAAGACGTAAATCCTGTGAAAGAACTTGTCGAAGAGTTTGAACGTGAGCTAGGTCGTATGCTAAGTCCATTTGAATTGGAAGATTTGCAAAAAACTATTCGTGAGGATAAAACGGATCCAGACCTAGTGCGCGCAGCGCTTCGTGAGGCTGTGTTTAACGGCAAGACAAACTGGAATTACATCAATGCCATTTTGCGAAATTGGCGTCGTGAAGGCATTACAACAATGCGCCAAGTTGAGGAACGTCGTAAAGAGTATGAAAATTCAAAAGTAGGTAAAGTCAATGTGTCAGATGACTTTTTGGCTGCGATGGATTTGTGGAGTGACTAATGAGAGTTGGACGTGAGCGTTTAAAGAAAATCTTAGCTATTATTGGTGACATGTATCCAGAAGCGCGTGGCGAGTTGGAATGGGAGACGCCATTTCAACTGCTTATCGCGGTGATCTTGTCTGCTCAAACGACGGATAAAGCAGTAAATAAGGTAACTCCAAATCTTTGGAAACATTACCCAGAAATTGAGGACTTGGCTAAGGCAAATTTGGCTGATGTTGAGGAGTGTTTGCGAACTATCGGACTTTATAAGAACAAAGCTCGAAACATTATTAAGACAGCAAGAGCGATTTTGCAAGATTTTGACGGGCAAGTTCCTAAGACACATAAAGAGTTAGAAACCTTGCCAGGAGTTGGACGAAAAACAGCTAATGTTGTGTTAGCAGAAGTCTACGGTATTCCATCAATTGCTGTGGATACGCATGTGTCACGCATTGCTAAGCGCCTCAATATTTCTGCGCCAGATGCTGATGTTAAAGAAATCGAAAAAGATTTGATGAAAAAAATTCCAAAGAAAGATTGGATTTTGACGCATCATCGCTTGATTTTCTTTGGACGTTATCATTGTTTAGCTAAAAAGCCTAAATGTGATATTTGTCCAGTTCAAGTCTATTGCAAATACTATAAAGACAATGTGAAAACTAACTAAGCAGCTCACTTGAGTTGCTTTTGTTATGCTTTTGTAAGGAGAAGTTGTTTTTGATATAATTAAAAAGAATGATATTTTAGAAGGAAGAATTATGCAAACAGTATTATCTAAGCGTTTAGCTGCCGTAGCAGAATTTGTACCGCAAGGAGCACGCTTACTGGATGTCGGAAGTGACCATGCGTACTTACCGATTGCCTTGATGGAAGAGGGAAAAATTGATTTTGCTATTGCTGGTGAAGTTGTCAAAGGTCCATATGAATCAGCGGTTCATAATGTTGCTGGCGCTGGTTTGGCAGATAAAATCGTTGTGCGTTTGGCAGATGGTTTGGCAGCCTTTGGAGCATCAGACAAAGTAACAACGATTACGATTTGTGGTATGGGCGGCGGCTTGATTGCTGATATTTTGGCGGCAGGAGTTGAAAAATTAGCAAGTGTAGACCGTCTTATCTTACAACCTAATAATCGTGAAGATGAGCTTCGTGCTTGGTTGATGAACAATGGCTTCAATCTTGTCACTGAAGAAATCATGACAGAAAATGATAAATTTTATGAAATCATGGTTGTTGAACACGGACAAATGACTTTGTCAGAGACAGACTTACGCTTTGGTCCTTTCTTGAACCAAGAAAAATCAGCTGTCTTCAAAGCACGTTGGCAACGAGAATTGAAAAAATTAGAAATTGCTTTGCCACATGTGCCAGAAAATCGTGTCGATGACCGCGCTGCTATTTCACAAAAAATGACAGCTATCAAGGAGGCTATCAATGAAAGCAAGTGAAATCATTGAACGCTACGAAGCATACTGTCCACGTGAGCTTTCTATGGAAGGAGATATTTCTGGTCTCCAAATTGGAACTCTTGATAAAGAAGTTAACCGTGTCATGATCGCTCTTGATGTGCGTGAAACGACAGTGGCAGAAGCAATCGAGAAAAATGTTGACTTGATTATCGTTAAGCACGCTCCCATTTTTTGTCCGCTAAAAGACCTTGTGGCGACTCCCCAAAATCAGATTTACCTTGACTTGGTAAAACATGATATCGCTGTATACGTGAGTCACACAAATATCGATATTGTGCCAGATGGTTTAAATGATTGGTTCTGTGAGCTGTTAGACATTACCGATACAGAGATTTTAAGTCCTACGGCTGATGGTTACGGGATTGGTCGAGTTGGAACGATTGAGGAGCAACCTTTTTCGGAATTTGCTCTTAAGGTTAAAGAAAAATTCAACTTAGATAGTGTTCGTTTGGTCGCATATGGAAACCAAGATAAGCTCATTAATCGCGTAGCTATTTGTGGTGGTAGTGGTCAAAGTTTTTACCGTGAAGCAATGGCAAAAGGGACGCAAGTCTACATCACTGGTGATATTTATTACCATACTGCTCAAGAAATGATTACAAATGGCATGCTTGCTATTGACCCTGGGCATCATATTGAAGTGCTCATGGTTGATAAATTACTTGAGAAATTTAATGCCTGGAAAAATGACAATCATTGGTCAGTAGATTTCATTGCCAGTGAGGCAGAAACAAATCCGTTTTATCATTTATAAATAATTACTGACATTTGTCAGTAATTATTGTTAAAAGCTTGTAAAATTAGGAAATTTAGTGACAGCATTTGCAAAAAATGATAGAATAGTTCTGATAATTGATAATTTATTAATAAAGAGGGAGACCTAACTATGAAAGGTATTATTCTTGCAGGAGGTTCAGGAACACGTCTGTATCCTTTGACTCGTGCGGCTTCAAAACAACTTATGCCAGTGTATGATAAACCAATGATTTATTATCCACTATCAACATTGATGTTAGCAGGTATCCGAGATATCTTGATTATCTCAACACCAACTGATATTCATCGTTTTGAAGAACTACTTGGCGACGGTTCAGAATTTGGTATTTCACTTTCTTACGCTGTTCAACCAAGTCCAGATGGATTGGCACAAGCCTTTATCATCGGTGAAGAATTTATCGGAGATGACAATGTTGCTCTTGTTTTGGGAGATAACATTTACCATGGAGCAGGTCTAAGTAAAATGCTTCAAAAAGCAGCAAGCAAAGAAAAAGGTGCTACTGTCTTTGGTTACCAAGTAAAAGACCCAGAACGTTTTGGTGTTGTTGAATTCGACGAAGATTTCAACGCTCTTTCAATCGAAGAAAAGCCAGAACATCCAAAATCACACTACGCTGTAACAGGTCTTTACTTCTACGATAACGACGTTGTGGAAATTGCTAAAAACATCAAACCAAGTGCACGTGGTGAACTTGAAATCACAGATGTTAATAAAGCCTATCTAGAACGTGGCGACCTTTCTGTGGAAGTTATGGGACGTGGCTTTGCATGGCTTGATACAGGAACACACGAAAGCCTTCTGGAAGCAGCTCAGTACATTGAAACAGTGCAACGTATGCAAAACCTTCAAGTGGCAAACTTGGAAGAAATTGCATACCGCATGGGTTACATTACAAAAGAAGATGTTTACAACCTTGCACAACCACTTAAGAAAAACGAATACGGAAAATACTTGCTCCGTTTGGTTGGAGAAGAATAATGACAGAACAGTTTTTTGGTAAAGAATTAGCAGCACGTAAAATCGAAGCTATCCCAGGAATGATTGAATTTGATATTCCTGTTCACGGTGACAACCGCGGATGGTTTAAAGAAAATTTCCAAAAAGAAAAAATGCTTCCTCTTGGTTTCCCAGAATCATTCTTTGCAGAAGGAAAATTACAAAATAACGTTAGCTTTTCACATAAAAACGTTCTGCGTGGACTTCATGCAGAACCTTGGGACAAATACATCTCAGTTGCCGACGAAGGTAAAGTTCTAGGTTCATGGGTTGATTTACGTGAAGGTGACAGCTTTGGTCATGTTTACCAAACAGTTATCGATGCTTCAAAAGGTATCTTTGTCCCACGTGGTGTCGCTAACGGTTTCCAAGTATTGTCTGATAAAGTATCATACAGCTACTTGGTTAATGACTATTGGGCACTTGAACTTAAACCAAAATACGCTTTTGTAAACTATGCTGACCCAACTCTTGGTATCAAATGGGAAAACTTGGAAGAAGCAGAGGTTTCTGAAGCAGATAAAAATCACCCATTGCTTAAAGATGTAAAACCATTACGTAAAGAAGATTTGTAAGAAGATTTGTAATAAAAATAAAAAAATAATCAGAAAGGAGTGTTCAGTTTTAAGAAACTGAACATGGGACTAAATCTCTGAGAAAAAAGAAAAATCTTCCTAGACACTTGTCGTCTGCGTCAGATTTCCTATTTTTCTACGAGATTTTTCGCGAGCGAAACGTCCCTTTGTATCTTAATTATGTCTGAATACAAAAATATTATTGTAACCGGTGGTGCAGGTTTTATCGGTTCAAACTTCGTACACTATGTTTACAACAACCACCCAGATGTACACGTTACTGTTCTTGATAAATTAACATACGCAGGTAACCGTGCAAACTTGGAAGAAATCCTTGGTGACCGTGTTGAATTGGTTGTTGGTGATATCGCAGATGCAGAATTGGTTGACAAATTGGCAGCAAAAGCTGATGCTATCGTTCACTACGCTGCAGAAAGCCACAACGATAACTCACTAAAAGACCCAAGTCCATTCATCCAAACAAACTTTGTTGGTACTTACACACTTTTGGAAGTTGCTCGTAAATACGATATCCGTTTCCACCACGTATCAACTGACGAAGTTTACGGAGATCTTCCACTTCGCGAAGACCTTCCAGGACATGGTGAAGGCCCAGGTGAAAAATTCACTGCTGAAACTAAATATAACCCAAGTTCACCATATTCATCAACAAAAGCTGCATCAGATTTGATCGTAAAAGCTTGGGTACGTTCATTTGGCGTTAAAGCAACAATCTCTAACTGTTCAAATAACTACGGACCATACCAACACATCGAAAAATTCATTCCTCGTCAAATCACAAATATCTTGTCAGGAATTAAACCAAAACTTTACGGTGATGGTAAAAACGTTCGTGACTGGATTCACACAAACGACCACTCAACAGGTGTTTGGGCAATCTTGACAAAAGGACGTATCGGTGAAACTTACCTTATCGGTGCTGATGGTGAAAAGAACAACAAAGAAGTTCTTGAACTTATCCTTGAAAAAATGGGTCAACCAAAAGATGCTTACGATCACGTAACAGACCGTGCTGGTCACGACCTTCGTTACGCAATCGATTCAACTAAACTTCGTGAAGAACTTGGTTGGGAACCACAATACAATAATTTTGAAGAAGGACTTGAAGCAACAATCAAATGGTACACAGATAACCAAGATTGGTGGAAAGCTGAAAAAGAAGCAGTTGAAGCCAACTATGCTAAAACTCAAAAAGTTCTTGATAAATAATTTAAAAAGCCTATCACATCAAGCTTTTTCAGCTTGTGTGAAGGGCTTTTTTGTAGTTTTGGGGCATTTTTGGGGCATGAATTATATTGAGTTAAGTATATCGACAACTTCAGTTCGCATATTTTTGGTAATATGGGTGTAAATTTGAATGGTTGTTTTTGAATCAGAATGACCAACCCTATCCATAATTGCTTTTAAAGGGACACCCTTTTCAGCCAGAAAGCTAACAAGCGTATGCCTAAAAATATGACTTGTTAAATGTTTAGGGATAGGGGTTGAAAGTCTATTGTTAGCAGCACGGATTGATTTGTTGAATGAGTTGTCTTGAATGGGTATGCCATTCCTGCTAACGAATATATAACCTGTTTTCTTATAACTTTGGCTAGTGTCTTCTTCTAATTTATTTAAGAGTTGAACTTCATTTAAAATCTCCCGTTCCCTCTCTGTTAGAAGAGTCTCACGCCAGCTTGAATTTGTTTTAGGAGTTTGTTTTTGAGAATTTTCATAGCCACTGGTCATGTAATCTAAGGTACCATGAATTTCAATATAATTATCTTTAATATTTTCAGGTCGCAATGCAATTGCTTCACCAAATCGGCATCCATTGTAAACCATAAATTCTGCAAGCAATGCAATCTTTTTTGAAACACTATGCCTATTCATTTCTTTTAATAGTCTGTATAGCTCATCTTTTTCAAGATATTTTTGTGTTATATTTTCAAAATCTTCAATTGTTTTTGGAGGTTTCGAAAGTTTAACGCCAGTTGCAGGATTTTCCGAAACATATCCGATACTGATCGCATAATCAAAAGTTTGTTTAAAGATTTGTTTTATACGTTTTTTCTTATCGAAGCTACCTGGGACGTCATCGACTAAGTTTTGTAAAAATTTAGTAGTTACTTTTGAAAGTAATACCTTTTCATCAATCACTTTCGTCAATCCTTTTACTTTGTACTCAATTGTTTTTTGAGAAGTAGGTTTAAGGCTTGGTTTGTGATGATTCCACCATTCGTTTATAATATCAACTAACTTTGCATCTGTAGTGGTTAGTTTGGCTAGTTTTTCTTTTATTTTTCTATCAAGGATTCTTTGTGCTTCTTTGCGCGATCTTGGTGTGTCACGGTCCATTAAAGTTGAAACTTTTCTCCACTCCCCAGTGTATGGGTGTCTATATCTTTCGACAAAATTTATTTTTCCACTTTTATGGTTTTCAATCCACATTTGCTTTATACCTCATTTCTATGTTAAAATGGGTATAGTAAAGAGGCCTACTACATGCAGGTTTTTACTATACTTTCAACTAATAACTGTACTCAAAATTTGGCGATGGAGAGTACAGTTATTTTTTGTTATAATAAATAAAAAGAACAACGATTAGGTGGTGGTATGATTGTTAAATTATTTTAAAAAAAGTAAACAATTGCAATCAAGTCAAAAAATTTTTTTGAAACAGCACTATCAAAAAAAAGCAGAATTAGACAAAGCTTTTAAAGAATCTGAGGAAAGAAACTATCACTTTAACAAAAAGTTTGATGATAGTTTTTCGCGCTACTCAAAATAAATTGCAATCGGTCTAACATAATAATCCCCTTTTGATGCGATATTAAATGAAGTAATTACAATTTCCATGAATGAGTTAGCAACGTTGGAAATAACTTCGTTAGCTGAATCAGTCTGTAAATTATCTATTGAAGAGTTCCCACTTTCTTTAGCGACCACTATACCTAGTATAGTGGCTTTTCTATTTGATAAATTCATTATTGATAACAAACTAGGTTTTAAACGAATATTTTCTGGCTCGCAAATACTTAGTGTATTATTAATTTTAGCCAAAATGGCCCCATCGTACAAACCAACCATGTAATCTGAAAATGTATTTAGCTTCTTAAAAATTTCAGGAAGAGAATTATCCAGCTGCTTTTGTAATTCCGTTATTTTATCTTCAAACTTAATTTTATTGCTTTTTGATATTTTAGATAATTCTTTTTCAATTTTTTCTATAGGTTGAAAAATATCAGGCATAAGAAGTTTTAACTTCTCGGTGTCCATAGATTCATACAGTTTTTTAAAATCATAAAAAGTTACTCGATCATTTTGCTGAATAAATTGACCATCATCAGCACAGTCATTTACAATTTCATCTTTTAAAATTTCTAATAAAATATCAAGAGCATAGTCGTGAGTGGCAACTTCTATAAGTTCTTTATTTGTTTCAGAATAGACTAATGATTGTTTATCAGTGTTCGATTCTCCTCGATTTACATTAAAATTTGCCCCTACAGTAACTCCACCGCTAGTATTAAGAGAAGTTGCTTGCGTTGTTTCTTCAGAATTACTATTGGTTTCCCCTTTATCGAAAGCCCTTTTTAACACTAATCCTTGGTCATTTTGGGCAATTATTGAATTGACTAATTTTGTGTCAAGATAAATAATTTCTTTCAAAGTACTCCTACCTTTCTTTCCTATTCTCCTCAACCCATTTTTCGATTTTTTCAATTTGTTCATCAGTTAATGGATTGTTATCGATATGTTCAAGTAGTTCTTGAACAAGTTCCCTAAAATGGTTAGTCATAAATCAATATCCCTTCTAACTGTTTAGCTTAAAAAGAACATTTGTACGTTGTTAGCTTCAGATTGTGTAAGTTTAGTTTGAATTGATGTAATTTCACCAGTTTCAATGTTACGAAGTTTGACAGTAGCTTTACCTGGTTTCTCTTCGACAGTAGTAACAGAAGTAGTGTCAATTGTTCCTTTTTTCTTACGAGCCCCACCAGCCATACCACCGACAATTGTTCCTACACCAGGAGCAATAACACTACCAAGCGCAGCGCCACCGAGAACACTTCCTGCACGACCTTGCTTTTTAGTTTTCCCTTTAGTGACAGTTTTTTCTACAACTTGAGAACCAGCAAATTCAAAACCAGCAAATTCAAACAGTACAGGTTCTTCATTATATCCACCAATGTAGTATTTGCCTTCAATATTTTTGCGAATCCAATGTGGAGATGACATGCCACCTGTAGCAGGTAGAAAAATTTTAGTTTCTTGATTTGCTTTTTTACGTCTTTCATTAGCTTCAGCAATGCTATCCATTGTTTTTTGAGCTGCTTTTTTAGTGAATCCTTTTAATTTTTCAAAATCCATAATTTCTCCTTTATATCGTTTTATCAAAATACAATTGATTGAACTGTATAATTATAGCCATTGCGATAATCTAACGCAATACGAACTGCATCTTGAATTGGAATACAGTAATTATATACTAAAAAGTTCTTTAAACGATTCATAATCGCTGCACCAGACATATAGTTTTCTTTAATTAAATCATTGAAACTTTTCCCAGTTAGGATGCTAGCTTTTAGTCTTTCGTCATTTAACAGAAACAGCGAAGCTAATGTATTTGCTTCATCTTCAATTGGCTGTAATTCTCTTGGATAGCATCCAGTAGAGATATCAGATGCATTGGACATCATAGATGCATACATACGTTGACTTTTCTCACCTTCAAAATGGGCAAAAATATGACTTAGCTCATGTAAGATTGAAAACATTACTCGACCCAAAATAGTTCTTTGATTAATGTAAACAATATATCTATCCGAATGATCATAAGTCATTGTCATACCAGATAATGAATTACAAACCTCTTTACTGGTAAATTTTACTCTACAATTATTAACCAATCCTCTGTACTTAATATCTTCTTTAGTAGCTTGACGTCCTCCGATATTTCTAAAATAGTCTTCATATTGATCAACATCAAGAAAGATAAATAAGATATTGTATTTCTTCTCGAAGTAATCTATAACATGTTTGCTAGTTATTTCAGACAATGGCAAATTGAAATAGTAACTAACTTCAGCTAAGAAGAAATTGGCTTTCTGCTGGTAAAGATAATAATCAGCAGAATTGATAAAACGATATTCCAAATAAAAACACCTACTTCCAGTTTGAATCGTCTTCAATAAGACTACGAGCAGTTTGCATTAATCCAGAAAGAGCGTTGTTAAAACGTTCCTTTTCCATGTCAGTCATGTTTGCTGTTTCTTTACGAAACATGACAAGTGCTTGTTCTTCTATCTTATTATTAGTAGAAGTAGTAGCATTTTCAGATGTAGCTACATAAGGGATTTTTGTTCTTCCTAATAAATAATCAGTAGATACATTGAAATAATCTGCAATTACATTTAGCTTTTCAGGTTTTGGTGAGCTGCTTCTCCAAGAATAAAGTGAATTTCTAGAGAAACCAACTCTTTCTTCTAAAGTATTTATAGAAATACCTTGTTTTTTACATAGTTCTTTAACTATATCAAATGTTGGAAACATTAATTTATCAACCTTTCTATGGTATGACAAAAAATATTTTTAAAAAACTTTGTAAAATACTTGACAATTTTTAAAGAGTTCTGTAAAATATTTTTTGTAAGTAAGAAACAACTAAAAAAACAACCAACCAAATAAGTCTTTATAAATGCTTTGGCGAGCTAGGAATATTGATTTATAGGCGTTCTTTAGTATACTTTGATTTTATAAAACTCTTTAAAAAATGTCAAGCGTTATATAAAGAAAAGTTTAAAAAATAGTTATTTCTTGTTTACAGTTATTTAAATAAGGGAGGAAAAAAGATGCCTGATATTGCAAACGGACGCAAAAAAATTTGTGACTTCTTAAAAGAAAACAATATCAAAAAAGCAGCTTTAGCAGCTGCATATGGCATGAGTCGACAAGAAGTTACTAATATTTTAAGTGGCTCAACTCGTGGCCTGAAAGCTAATCAATTTATCTTACGAGTTATTGAAGATTACAAAATTGATTAAAATTAAAAACTATCTCTCAGCTAGTAGTTACAGCTCTAGCAAGTTATTATCCTTATTATATTATTTTTACGCGGTTTAATTCATTCATGGTCTCCTATATACATATCTATCAAAAATTATGTATTTCCTCCAAAAATACATGACATTATTCAGAGACTTGCTAGGGCTATAACTGCTAGTTGAGAGCAGTAGAACACAAAAGAAAGGAGCAAACATGAAACCAAAACGTTATCCGTATAGCGGAAAGAAAAAGCAACCTCATGAAGAGATTGCTAAGTTAAAAATTGGTTCTAACATGGTTAAAATCACTGCGAAAAAGATTACTTTTTCTGGGGCACTAGAGTCCCATCAGATTTTTTAATCAAGAGCCATTCTGGATTAATCTCAATACTTGCAGTTCCGCTATCTAGCTCTGCAACAAACCAAAATCCGTTTGGATAAGTTGTTTTAATTTTGGAGTATCCAGGACGAAAATCGATAATTTCCTTTTTGATTTCATTAAAATCTACCTCAAAGTTAGAGGTGTCGATATTAACATGAACTTGTTCAGACACGCCGTTGCCTCCTTTCTGTAAAACTTAACTCTCAGGAAATCGCTTGGTTTGGTAGTTAAAGTTTTTTACCTGATTGTCATATCTATATTATAGCAGAAAGTAGAATTAATCACAAGATGTAGTGAGTAAAATTAAAAACAGATACAACATATTGTGGTTTGGTGAAGATATGTGGAAAAAATTAAATCATATTTTGATTGAAAAAGGAATGACAAAAAAAGAACTTGCGGAAAAAGCAGGAATTAGTAAAAACACAATCCAAAACATTCGGAATAGTAAAATCTCATTTCGAAATATGGTCAAAATCGCTGACGTTTTAGAAGTCAGTTTAGACGAATTCAGAAAGGATAACACATGAAACTTAACGTAGAAATTACAAATCTAGCTGAGTTTATAACAGCAACAGAAGTAGTGCTAAAAAAAGCCGAAGAATTACAAAAAGCAATTCAACGACTTAATGCAATTGAGCTTGAAATTTCAACGTCATATGATAAAGAAATTTAGAAAGGACGGTGTATCTATTTTGGATACAAAAAAAGCGACTGACGGCAATCAGTCGCTAACAGAAATAAACTTATCTAAATTATAGCATATTTAAAAGGAGCACGCTATGCCAAAGGTCGAAATAACTTACAAGGCTGTCGGTGTTAACGAAGATGCTGAATGGGGCGATTATGACCATCTCATGCAACGTTGGGAAGGCTTAAGTAAGCCGGTCGCTAAGCAATGGGCAGCTGAAATGCGTGATCATCCAGATTTCAACAGGTACATTGACAATCCAACGCATAAAATTGTTTTCATCAATTATGAAGGTTTTGCACTGTTCGTAAAGTGGAAATCACGTAACAGATATTTATCAAAAAAAGAAACATTAGCTGAAATGCTTAAGAACATGAAATTAGAAACAGGAGTTTTAACATGACATATTTAATCGTAGCAGTAGCGATTTTAGGATTAACTGAAGTACTTACATTAACATTACTTAAACGACGCAATGAAGACATTCGCTATTATCGTAGTGAAGATTACAAAAACCACATCTTCACAGAACGAGCACGTAGCAATAGTCAAAAATGGAGTCAAGCACATGATGCAGGAAATCATTAATGAAAACACATTTTTGAGAGATGAAAACAGACGTCTAAATAATGAACTGACTAAACATTACTTTGCGACTGTAGCAAAAGCAAATTTATTAGACATCATTATCGAAGAGGGTTACATTTTACAATCGACCCTTGAAAAATGTATTAATCAACTTGATGAAATTGACCAGCTAGAAATTAGAAAGGCAATGGCAAATGGTGACAATCAATAAACTTGAAATCGAAAATGTCAAGCGCATCAAAGCAGTTAAAATTGAACCATCTGCAACAGGTTTAACCGTAATTGGTGGAAATAATAACCAAGGTAAGACCAGTGTTCTGGATAGTATTGCTTGGGCGTTAGGCGGTAACAAATACAAGCCTAGTCAATCCGTGCGAGAAGGTTCGATGGTGCCACCAACATTAAAAGTGACACTCTCAAATGGTCTTGTTGTTGAACGTAAAGGCAAGAATAGTGTGCTTAAAGTAGTTGACCCAAATGGCCAAAAAGCAGGGCAACAGCTGTTAGATAGCTTCGTGGAAGAGTTAGCTATCAATCTTCCTAAATTCATGGACAGCACGCCAAAAGACAAGGCTAACACGCTTTTACAAATCATTGGTGTTGGTGACCAGTTAGCTGAATTGGAGTTGAAAGAAAAGGAAATTTACAACCAGCGTCATGCGATTGGTGTGATTGCTGACCAAAAGGAGAAGTTCGCCAAAGAGCAGCCATACTATCCAGATGCCCCGAAAGAACTGGTTAGTATTTCTGACCTCATCCAACAGCAACAAGCCATTTTAGCTACAAATGGCGAGAACGCTCGTAAACGTCAAAATGTGACAGTTATTCAACAGAACTACAACTTTAAGCAACAAGAAGTTGATGAACTCAAAAAGAAATTGAGAGTAGCTGAGCAGCAATTGGACCAGTTAACAGAAGATTTGCAAATTGCACAAACAGATGCAATGGATTTGCATGATGAATCAACAGCTGAAATTGAAGAGAACATTGCACGTATTGACGAAACTAATAGACGTGTCCGCGCTAACTTGGACAAGGACAAAGCGGAAGAAGATGCTAAGCAACAACGCGAACAATACAATCAATTGACTAACGAAATCGAGGCTGTTCGTCAGCAAAAAGCAGACTTGCTAACTAACGCAGACTTGCCACTTGAAGGTTTATCAGTTAATGACGGTAAACTTCTATATCAAGGGCAAGAGTGGGATAACATGTCTGGCAGTCAACAACTTATGGTGGCTACTGCGATTGTTCGTAAGCTCAAACCAGAATGTGGGTTTGTTCTGATTGATAAGTTAGAACAAATGGACCAAATCACACTTGAGCAATTTGGTGCATGGTTAGAGCAAGAAGGACTACAAGCTATTGCCACAAGAGTGTCTACTGGCGATGAGTGCAGTGTCATTATTGAAGATGGCTATTCAGTCGTTAACGAAGCGCATCAAGCACCAGTTACAAAACCAACATTTACAGCAGGAACATTTTAAAAAGGAGAAAAACAATGAAACAAACACAAACATTTATCGTATTCCGTGACAAGAAAAAAGGCTATTTTCTAAGCGCGTATAAAAACAATGAAGATGCACTAGCATTTACAGCTAGCTATACCAAAGAAATTAAATCAGCGCTTTCTATTCCTGAAGAAAATTTCAAAGAAGATAAGGAAAAATACGAAGGCTTGTTACAAGCATTTGGAGCAGAACCGCTTAAAGTTGAAGCAGAATACACGCTCACAACATTAGACGGTGAAGAACCAGAAGAAATTAAGGTTGACAATCAAAGTAAGGCTAAAATGCTATTTGATGCGCTAGATGATATTTTTGGAGGTGACGATTAATGCAAATCACAAAAGGGAGACGCGCACGAGCCCAAAAAGTAGTCATCTATGGTCCAGAAGGTATTGGTAAATCAACCTTTGCATCACAATTCCCAGGAGCAGTATTTATTGACACTGAAGGCTCAACCGACAACATGGACGTTTCACGCTTGGATAAACCGTCAAGCTATACCATGCTAAAAAATGAAATTGCATGGGTCAAAGCTAATCCTACTTGCTGCAAGACACTTATTATTGACACAATCGACTGGGCAGAAAGCTTAATAGTAGATGATATCTGCGCACTGCATCAGAAAAAAGGTATTGAAGATTTTGGCTATGGTAATGGTTATGTTTACGTTAAAGAAGAATTAGGACGTTTTTTGAACAGTTTATCAGAACTTGTAGATTTAGGTATCAATATTGTGTTAACTGCACATGCCCAAATTCGTAAGTTTGAACAGCCTGACGAGATGGGATCTTATGACCGTTGGGAACTTAAGCTTGGTAAAAAAACAAGCTCACAAACTGCACCACTCGTTAAAGAATGGGCTGATATGGTTTTGTTTGCAAATTATAAAACAGTCGTAATGACTGCTGATAACAAAAAGAAAAAAGCTACTGGTGGACAACGTGTTCTGTACACGCAACATCACCCAGCATGGGATGCTAAGAACCGTCACAATTTACCAGAGGAAATGCCGTTTGATTATGCAGGCATTGCACACATCTTCAATCAAGTACCTGCGCCTGCACAAACACAGCCTGCATCTCAACCACAACAGACAGCGCCTGAACCTGCTCCACAGGTAACAGCACAGGAACAGACATCAACTGCTGAACCAGCGCCACAAGCTCAACCAGAAGTGCCTGAAAACTTGACACAGCCTGCGCCAGAACGTCAGCCTTACCAAGAACCTAACTTGGCTTTACCACAAGCTTTGCGTGATTTGATGATTCAAAACCAAGTCACAGAGCTTGAAGTACAAAAAGCAGTGGCACAAAAAGGTTACTATCCAGAAAATACACCAGTAGTGATGTATGACCCTGGATTTATCGACGGCGTGCTTATTGGCGCTTGGGAACAAGTCTTTAGCATGATTAAAGACAATCGCATTTTACCATTTTAATAATTAACAGAAAGAGGAAAATTAACATGACACAATTTAACAACAACTTTGACCATGAACTTGGATGGGATGATGAAATCGTAACAGATGCAAAAGAATTCGTGCAGCTCACACCTGGTGACTATCAATTCACAGTAACGAACCTTGAACGTGGACGCCACACGCCAAACCCACAAAATCCAGGAAAACTTCCAGCATGTAATAAAGCAACACTTACCCTTCAAATTGAAACAGCAGAAGGTATTGCACAATTGACACACAATCTATTCTTGCATACATCGACCGAAGGTATGTTGTCAGCATTCTTTGGTTCTATTGGTCAAAAGAAACACGGTGAGCCACTTCGCATGAATTGGAACAACGTGGTTGGTGCTAAAGGTGTTTGTCGAGTTAATAAACGTAAAGGTACTGGACAATATGCTGACCGTGAATATGACAACATTAAAGCAATGATTTACGCTGATGAAGTTGATTGGACTAAAGTATTGAATGCAAACGTGCAAGGTCAACCACAACAACCTATATATCAACAACCAATGCAACCAACAGCACCTCAACAATACCCACAACAACCACAAGCGCCTCAACAAGCTGCAGGATTCCAAGCTGGGCAATTTTAAGAGGTAGCTAATGAAACTTAGAAAATATCAGGAACAGGCAAGGCAAGCTGTTCAAACTGAGTGGAACGAAGGGAGGAAACGCACCCTGTTGGTTCTTCCGACGGGGTGTGGCTGACTGGTAAGACTATCGTATTTTCTAAGATTATTGAAGACCGTGTGAGAATGGGCGAGCGGGTGCTCGTCCTAGCGCACAGGTCGGAGCTCTTAGAACAAGCTAGCGATAAGTTAAAGACTGCTACTGGTTTAGGAACAGCATTAGAAAAAGCAGAAAGCACGTCTATTGGTTCATGGTTCCGTGTCGTTGTTGGTTCAGTCCAAACAATGCAACGTGAGAAACGACTTAGCCAATTCCCACCAGATTATTTTGACACAATTGTGATTGATGAAGCACATCACGCTATTTCAGATGGCTATCAACGAGTATTACAACATTTTGAATCTGCTAATGTATTGGGTGTTACAGCTACCCCAGACAGGGGAGACAAACAAAACTTAGGTAAGTTTTTTGACAGCCTCGCTTATGAGTATTCGATTGTTGATGCAATCAAATCTGGCTATTTGTCAAAGATTACAGCAGTTACTATACCACTGACATTGGACCTATCAAGTGTCAGTCAACAAGCTGGTGATTTTAAGGCTAGTGAAGTTGGCACAGCGTTAGACCCATATCTGGAACAAATCGCAGATGAAATGGTTAAGCAATGTTCAGACCGCAAAACAGTTGTGTTCTTACCATTGGTCAAAACATCTAAAAAGTTTCGTGACATTTTAAACGCAAAAGGTTTTAAAGCCGCCGAGGTTAACGGTGAATCAGAAGACCGTGCAGAAGTCTTAGCTGATTTTGACGAAGGTAAATACAATGTTCTTTGTAATTCTATGCTGTTAACTGAAGGCTGGGACTGCCCAAGTGTTGACTGTGTTGTGGTACTTAGACCGACAAAAGTCAGGGCACTGTATAGTCAAATGATTGGGCGTGGTACTCGTTTAGCACCTGGTAAGGAAAACCTTTTGATTTTGGATTTTCTTTGGCACACAGAACGTCATGAGTTGTGTAGACCAGCGCATTTAATCACAGATAGTCCTGAAGTGGCTAAGAAGATGGTCGAAAACATGGCTGAGCAGACTAACCAACAATTTGAACTGCTGGAAGCTGAAGAAACAGCTAGCAAGGACGTTGTGGCTGAACGTGAAGAAGCACTTGCTAAGCAGTTGTCAGAAATGCGTAAGCGCAAACGTCGACTAGTTGACCCGTTGCAATTTGAAATGTCTATCCAAGCTGAAGACTTAGCAGACTACGTGCCAGCCTTTGGAATTGAGATGACGCCACCAACAGACAAGCAGTTAAAAGCATTAGAGAAGTTTGGTATCTTTACGGATGACATTGGTAACTTTGGTAAGGCTAGCAAGTTGTTAGACCGACTTAAGAAACGTCAAACAGAAGGACTTACAACACCTAAACAAATTCGATTATTAGAACGCTACGGTTTTAAGAATGTTGGTATGTGGACATTTGACGGCGCAAGTAGTCTAATCAATCGCATTGCAGCTAATGGTTGGCGTGTTCCTCGTGGTATTCGACCAGCGGAATTTAAACCAGAATAAGAAAGGATAAACATGGCAGAGAGAGATTTTGACCTGCTACCATTGCTGGATTATATCAATCCTGCCATGGTGGATTACAGTACATGGTGTCAAATCGGTATGGCCTTAAAGCACGAAGGCTATACGGCAATGGACTGGGATAATTGGTCACAAGCTGATACACGTTACAAAAAAGGTGAATGCTTCAAGAAATGGACAACCTTCAACGAAGAAGCAGGTAGTGTTGTAACAGGAGCCACAATCACACAATTAGCAAAAGATAATGGCTGGCAACCTGCTTCAAATGGACGTGGTGATTCTCACGAATTAGATTGGGAAGATACGATTGATCGTGATTATCAAATCGTAGATAAAAACTGGATTGAGTCGAAAGAAATCAGAGAACCATTGAACTGGCAACCTGCACAAGATTTAATCAAGTATCTTGAAACGCTGTTTGATTCAACGGATTTAGTTGGCTACGTAACAGCAACTTATCCAATTGAAACAGACAATGGCACGATTTATAAACCAACACAAGGAAATTTTGACAGGACAGCTGGTGAACTTATCCAGTTGCTGCAAAAGACGCCTGATGACATTGGTGCTGTCTTTGGGGATTACAACGAAGAAGCAGGTGCATGGATTCGATTCAATCCGTTAGACGGTAAAGGTGTAAAAAATGACAATGTCACTGAATATCGTTATGCCTTAGTTGAATCTGATACGCTCGATATTGGCAAACAATATGCACTGTTTAAAGAGTTAGAGTTACCAATTGCAACGCTTGTCCATTCTGGTAAGAAATCACTGCACGCAGTCGTGAAAGTAGATGCGCGTGATTATCAAGAGTACAGGAAACGTGTTGATTACATCTATCAAATCTGTAAGAAGAATGGACTTGATATCGATACGCAGAACCGCAATCCTAGCCGTTTGTCACGCATGCCTGGTGTCACACGTAACGGACGTAAACAGTTTTTGATTGATACTAACATTGGTAAGGCGAATTACGAAGAGTGGTATCAATGGGTTGAAGACTTAAACGATGATTTACCAGACCCTGAAGGACTGTTAGACAGCTGGGACGATATGCCAGAGCTAGCACCTGAGCTTATTCATGGGATTTTGCGCCAGGGCCACAAGATGCTAATCGCTGGTCCATCTAAGGCTGGTAAGTCGTTTGCATTGATTGAACTATCCATTGCCATCGCTGAAGGTGCTAAATGGCTTGGTTGGCAATGTGAACAAGGACGTGTCTTATATGTCAATCTGGAATTAGATAGACCATCAGCGCTGCACCGTTTCAAAGATGTGTACGCAGCTATGGGAATTCCAGCAAACAATCTTCAAAATATTGATGTTTGGAACTTGCGTGGTAAGACTGTCCCAATGGACAAGTTAGCGCCTAAACTGATCAGACGGTCGCTTAAAAAGAACTATCAAGCGGTCATCATTGACCCTATCTATAAAGTGTTGACTGGTGATGAAAACAGTGCGGACCAAATGGCACACTTTACAAACCAGTTCGATAAAGTTGCTACTGAATTAGGTTGCTCAGTCATCTACTGTCACCACCATAGTAAAGGTGCACAGGGTGGTAAGAAATCAATGGACCGTGCCAGTGGTTCAGGAGTGTTTGCGCGTGACCCTGATGCACTTATTGACTTGGTAGAACTTGATTTGACTGAAACTATCATCAAACAACGTACTGATGAGGCAAAATGCGAAGTGTTCAAACGTGCTATCAAAGAACGTAACTTGGATTACTACCAGCACGAAATCACGCTTGATGATATGCATAGCGTTGCAGAAATGAGCAAACATTTTGATAAAGCGCTAGACGATATCATGGTCAGAAAACCATATCTACATGAGATTCAGCAAGTTGAACATTCAATCAATATTGCAACAGCATGGCGTGTTGAAGGGACACTTCGTGAATTTGCAAAATTCCCACCAGTCAATATGTGGTTCAGCTATCCAGTTCACAGTGTGGATACAACAGGCGTGCTTGCAGATATTCAGTTGGAAGATAGTAAGCCTGCATGGCAAAAAGCTAAGGATAGTAGAAAGTCTAAAAAAGAAAAACTCAAAGAGCGACAAGAAAAATTAGAAACGGCTTATAGTGTATTATCTGATGGTTCGACTCCAGTAACTCAAAAAGAATTAGCTGAGTATTTGGACACTACAGAGAGAACTGTGCTGAATTATGTAAAAGAACATGAAGGGTTTATTGCTCAAAAAGGAATAATTTATCAAGTTGCTAAGGTAGAAAAAAACGAAAAATAACGTTTTTTTCAAAAACTGCATTTTACGAAAGAAAGAAAAAAACATGTTGAAAACAACGTGAAAGAGTATGTTATTTTCGTTTCTTGGTACGAAAAATAACGTTTTTTTCAAAAATTTCTTACTAGGAAAAAAACATGTTATTTTCCGGAAGAAAACAAGTTATAACTCTTCCAGAGTTATTAAAAGTGTTTTTCCTTTGTCAAAAGTCAAAGAGAAAAGGAAAAGGGGCTGTAAGCTCTGCCCCTTTATCCTTTGTCTCATCTTTGACAAAGCGCGTGAAAAACAACTGTAAATCAAAATGGAAAAATGAGGTGTAAAAATGATTACAACACAAACAACACTTGCAGAAGTTTTTAAAATAATGGCAAATAGTAATGCAGATACTATCAATATTGATTTTGACGTTGATGATGTTCCTGTACGTTTGAAAATTAAATTAACAGTGCGTGGTTATGAAGCGGAGTGGAAAGAATGATTAAACTAAAAGACCTTCTTAGGGTAATGTACGTTGTTAATCACCCAAAAGCAATAAAAGTAGCTTACAAGGGCGAAAGTTTTTTAGTGGGATACGATGACATAAATTTTTTAATGGATAAACAAGTTAGGGCTATTGAAATTCTATACTCAGTTATTTTTATTAGGTTAAAGGAGGAACGATATGGAAGCATATAAACAACGAATGGTAAATGAATATAATGAATTGAAAGAACGCACTGAGAAACTTGGAAGTATGCTACTCAAGTATAGTAAAGGTGATTTGGAGTTTGAACCAACATGCCCTATTGAATTATTACAAGACCAGTATATTATAATGGGTGATTACCTACATGTTTTAGAAAAACGTGCTGTGTTTGAGGGTGTGCCACTTAATGATTGAATTTTTTATCCCAATGAAAAAAATTCCAACAGTCACCCACCAGCAAAAGAAAGTCCGTGTTGTTCATGGTAAGCCACAATTCTATGAGCCAGAGGAGCTAAAAGAAACACGAGTAATGTTTATGGAGTTGTTAGTACCATATGCACCAAAAGAACCAATGGATGGTCCGTTGAGAATGACCACTAAATGGTTGTTTCCAAAAATAAAAGGAACAACTAACGGTCAATACAAGCATACGAAACCAGACACGGATAATCTTGTTAAGCTGTTGAAGGATTGCATGGAAAGAACAGGATTCTATGTGAATGATTCGCGCGTAGCTAGTGAAGTGATTGAGAAATTTTGGGCTGACACAGTAGGAATTTATGTGAGGTTAGAAAAATTATGAGTAGCAAAGGTGGAAACAAATTAAAAGCAAAACATTGTGTGGGCTTTTATGAACAACACACAGAAAATGCGTTGGAAGTGTTGGATGAGTTTATCGAGTGGACTCACAAAGAACACTTAAAAAACTATATCGTAATCGGCAAGATGTTGAACGTTTCTCCAAACAGAGCGAATCGATTGCTGCACAGAGAAGTCTTGCCAGAAGATAAACATATCGTCAAGAAAATGAAAGAGGTCATGAGTCGTGGCGTTAGTTAAAATATACAGATTTGAGGATTCTAAAACAGGTGAAACTTTTGAAGGAACGCGTGACGAGTATGCGTTTCACTTAGGTGTGACAAGACCTGCTGTTGATTCTCGTATTCACACAGGACGTGCTAGTGCTACTGTAGTGGGTAAGAAAGAAAATGGTGCAGGCAATGTCAGAAATGTGTTTACTGAAGTTGCAACAGGTAGAGAATTCTTTGGCTACTACAAAGAGGCAACAGAATATTTTGACATTCCTTATGTTAGGTTGAAAAAATACATTGCTGAAGGGATTATCACTGTTGAATCACCTGCTAAGGCAGTTAGAAAGCCAAGAGATAGCTGGGATGTTGTTTCCGATAAAAAAACAAAACAGAAACGTCGCTTACAGTGTCTACTGAAAAGTTTTACTGTTTGAAAGGAGTTACTAAACATGAAGATTGATTATATCGATTTCTTTCAAATAGAAGTTCCTAATTGGATGAAAGCTAGTAATCAAAAGTCACAAGAACTTGGTTTTGGAACGATTGAATACTGGGAATGGGCGAATCAATCTATTGTGGCAATTTGCGAAAAATACGGCAATGATGAATTAGTAAATGGTCAATTTCATCTCATCTGGGAATGGTTAGATAAGCAAGCGAAAGGAGTAAGTCATGTATGAAGTAGTGTTGTATTTTGACAATATGGTTGATGAGACGTACCGCTTTGAGACCTACAAAGAAGCACTTGAAAAAGTGAATAATCTCAAATGGCAGTATCGTACCAAACGCTTATACAGCTTTAAAGTGAGAAAGGTTGAGAGATGAAAAATGATGTTTTAGTGATTGGATTAATTGTCATGCTTGCGGCGTTTATGTGTATTGCTGTTGGCTATGACATTGGTAAACGTGAAGGCAAGTCCGAAATGACAGAGTTAAAAACAGAGCTTAGACAAGCTAAGGCGCAAATTAAACTCTTGGAAGAAAATCAAGTGATTGTGTATTACGCTGATAGCTACGGTGGTAACCCATAACGGTATCAGGTCGGTTCGATTCCGACCATGGGTATAACCCGAAAATAATTTTTCATATTGGAGGTGGTTAAAGCACTCCTTCTTACACGCTTTGAACTACCATTCAAAAATTAGTACGATTAGTTAGCTTTTCGGGTGGTTAACTGTCAAATAGGCTGAAATAAATTTTTAGAAATGAGGAACTCCTTTTTTAACAATAACTCAATCTAAAGCGAATCATCAGCCGTTCGTGATTATACAAGGCACAATTATGGTAATTCATATTTGAGTCGTGTGTCTGCTCAAAATCATTAAAAAGAAAGGAGCTATCTTTTAAGGATTATGCAAAAAAGGCCCGCTTTCGCAGACCCTTGGTAAATGATATTAATGCTTACATTTATTATATCATAAAGGAGATGTAAAAGTGGGGAAGTTAAGTAATTCGCAATTAAAAGCACTTGATGAACTGTTATTTGATTATGTTAGCATTGACCATAAGATTGCAGTACGTAAGCTAGAAATTAGTGACGTTCCAAATACAGATGAAAACGTAGGTGGTGGACGTTCCAACATTGTGTCTAAGCCTACAGAAACGACCGTAGCGCGTTGGGATAGTGATCAGCGGTTAAATAGCTTGTATGCGCAGAAAAATGCAGTGGAGAATACGTTGAATATGTTAGACGACGATATGGAACGTATTTTCTGGCTACGTTGGGCAAGAGGTAGTGTGAATACCTGGGACGCCATTGCTGGTAAAATGCATATGTCAATCAAGACAATTTACCGCAAACGTCAACGTATTTTAGAAATTTTTGCTGATTTTTATGGTTTTTCGTAAAAGTGACAAAAAACACGGTATTTTTGTCACCTAAAATGCGATATTATAGTATCATCAAGATTTAAAGGTAAGGACGAGGATTATTGAGAGGCTTTCTCGTCCTTTTTGATTAGGGCCGCAACAGGTCAGGTCACAATGGCTAGAGTTGAAAATAAATGGTGAAGGATTAAACATCTTGTGACAGATGCCTAAAAACGATACACAATGCAGGTTGAGTGTATCATGCTTGTTTGTGCAACCTTTTGGACAAGTGGTAGGAACATAGCTCAGATGGTAGAGCAACTGACTTTTAATCAGAGGGTCACTGGTTCGAGCCCAGTTGTTCCTGTTACAGTCACACGTTTGTGTGGCTTTTTATTTTAGATGGGGAGGTGATGGAAAATCACTAAATTAACTTTAAAACAACAACGTTTTGCAGATGAGTACATCATCTCTGGTAATGCAACGGATGCAGCTGTTAAAGCAGGTTATAGTAAAAAATATGCAAATACAAACGCAAGTAAATTACTACAAAATACTACAATCAAATCTTATATAGATGAGCGCCTGGCTGATTTGCAATCTCAAAAAGTAGCTGACCAGCAAGAAGTCATGGAATACCTGACAGCTGTCATGCGTGGCGAAAAGACTGAGCCGTTGCTTGTTTTAGACGGTGAGGGTACACAGAAAGTCGTTAACGCTGTTCCGCCAGTTCAAGCGCGTACTAAGGCAGCTGAGTTGCTTGGTAAGCGTTATAGGTTGTTTACTGATAAGGTTGAGTTAGATGCAACTGTTGAACAGGTGGTGTTTGAAGATGACATCAGTTAAGCTTTCAAATTTGATACCGCCTAAATTTCATGATGTCTGGCGTGCTAGTCTCAATCAAAACATTTTACACGTTGTGTGCGAAGGCGGACGTGGTTCTGGTAAATCATCAGATGTGGCACATATCATTATTCAGCTTATTATGCGCTATGCTGTTAACGCTGTGTGTATTCGTAAGACAGATAACACACTTGAACAATCAGTCTATGAGCAGTTGAAATGGGCAATTAGTGAGCAGCAAGTGACACACTTGTTTAAGTTCAATAAATCACCATTGCGCATTACATACTTGCTACGAGGGAATTATATTGTCTTTCGTGGTGCACAGTATCCAGAACGTATTAAATCACTGAAAGACAGTCAGTTTCCGTTTGCAATTGGTTGGATTGAAGAATTAGCTGAGTTTAAAACTGAAGATGAAGTCAAGACTATTACTAACTCACTTTTACGTGGTGAGCTCGGTAGTGGTCTTTTTTATAAGTTTTTCTACACATACAACCCGCCGAAACGAAAACAGTCATGGGTTAACAAGAAATATGGAACGCAGTTTCAACCAGCTAATACATTTGTTCATCATTCGACTTATCTTGATAATCCATACATCGCTAAGGAATTCATCGAAGAGGCTGAAGCCACAAAAGCTAGGGATGAGCGGCGTTATCGCTGGGAATATCTTGGCGAGGCAATTGGTTCTGGAGTTGTTCCGTTTGACAACTTACGTTTTGAAACAATACCAGATGATTTGATAACCAACTTTGATAATATCCGAAACGGTCTAGACTTTGGTTATGCTACTGACCCGCTGGCATTCGTTCGTTGGCATTATGACAAGAAACACAATGGCATTTACGCAATTGATGAATTCTATGGTCAGAAAATCAGCAACCGTCAGGCAGCTAATTGGATTAAGTCGCGAGGTTATCAATCAGACCGAATCGGCGCAGATAGTGCTGAACCTAAGTCTATTGCGGAACTGCATGGCGATTTTAATTTACCGAACGTGTATGGCGTTAAAAAAGGTCCTGATTCGGTTGAATTTGGTGAACGTTGGCTTGATGATTTAGATTTCATTTGTATTGACCCAAAACGCACACCGAACATTGCACGAGAATTTGAAAATATTGACTATCAAGTCGACCGTGACGGTAATCCTAAACCACGACTAGAGGATAAGGATAACCACACGATTGACGCAACAAGGTATGCATTTGCTGATGATATGAGAGCAAACAGCAACACGAGAGAGAAAACGAAGAAAGCAAGTTATTTATTTTGAGGTAAAACATGGCAAAATTCTTATCTAAAACCAGGTTTAATTCACACAGTAACGACCAAATTATCATGCTGACGGAAGACTATGAAGCTATTGATTTTGCGTCTCAAAAATGGATTGAACAATTAAAACAATACATCAACACACATAAGTTACAGATTGCGCGTTTGGAAGAGCTTAAACGTTATTATCTAGGTGATAATAACATCAAATATCGTCCTGATAAAACGGACGAATTTGCGGCCGATAATCGTATTTCAAGCGACTTTGCTAAGTACATTACAGTGTTTGAGCAAGGCTACATGCTTGGCAATCCTGTTAAGTATACAAACGAGGATAAAACGCTCCAAGAATTGATTGATACGTTTTCTGAGCAGACAAACGAAGCTTATCATAATATCTTGATTAAGACTGACTTGTCTATTTATGGACGCGCTTATGAGTTGCTTAATCCAGAGGAAGATGAAAACAGCGGTGTTATTTTAAAACTGTATCATTTAGCGCCTGAACAAACATTTGTAATCTACGACGATACATACCAACAAAAATCGTTGTTGGGTGTCAACTATTACGAAGTCGATTATGGCGGTGGTCATCGTAAAACAGTAGTGCGCGTGTATTCTGATAATACAATCTATACGTATATTGACGACAATCAAGACACGTTTGGCCTTCATCTAGTTGATGAAACAGAACACTATTTGAAAGGTGTTCCGATTAATGAGTTCAAAAACAATGAGGACCGCACAGGTGCTTATGAATCGGTTCTTGATGATATTGACGCATACGACTTGTCACAATCCGAGCTAGCTAATTTCCAACAAAACAGTAATGACGCTATTTTACTAATCACTGGTAATCCTTATACTGGTTCGGATGATAACGATTATCTTGAAGATGGTCGTGTTAATCCTAACGGTCGTTTAGGTGTGGCACTTGGCTTTAAAAAAGCACAGATTGCCGTGCTTGATGACAATCCTAATCCTGGTGGTTCACAGCCAGATGCTAAATACTTGGTTAAGCAGTACGACTCAGCTGGTGCTGAGGCATACAAGCAACGTCTAGTTAACGATATTTTACGTTTCACATTCACGCCTGATATTCTTGACAATAACTTTAGCGGCATCCAGTCTGGTGAATCCATGAAATATAAGCTGATGGCGTCTGATAACTATCGCAGCAAGCAAGAACGCTTGTTCAAAAAAGGACTTATGCGACGTTTGCGTTTAGCGGTCAACATCTGGGAAGTTAAAGGCAATGAAGCAACGAATTATCAAGCTATCAATCAAACTGCTGTTATCTTCAGTCCTAATTTGCCACAAAATGATACTGAACTTGCAAATATTGCTAAGTCATTGTTTGGCGTGGTAAGTGATCAAACAGTTTACGAGTTGTTAGAACAGGTGACTGGGATTGATGCGGAAGATGAATTGAAACGTCTGAAAGCTGAAGAGCCACAAGAACCAGAGCCACGAATTGGCGAGGTGACTGCTGATGACCAAGAAGAAGCACAATGATTATTGGCATAAACGTAGTAATGACATTATGCGTTATGTTGATGGTACAGATATTGACATGTTTGCTAAATTGCAAAAGATTTACGCAGACGAGTCAGCGCAAATTCAACGTGATTTATTTGCGTTTGTAACGAAATATGCTGATGATAACAAAATGAGCTATTCTGACGCTCTACAACGCCTTAGAGGTGTCGACCTATCAGATTATCAAGCGAACGCTAAGAAGTATCGTGAGCAGGCCAAAAATAACCCAGATTTGCTAAAACGACTTAATGAACAATATGCTAGTTCAAAAGTAACACGATTCGACGCATTAAACCTTGAAATGACTTATAAAATTGGTGTTATGCAAGGCATTATTGAGAAGTCGTTTGAAAACTATCTGAAGTCAACTGCTAAGTATGCTTATAGGGAAGTGATGGGTGGTAATAGTGGCGCATTGAATGAACCAGCATTAAAAGAACTTATCAATACGCCTTTCAATGGTCGGAACTATTCGCAGCAAGTTTGGGGCAATACAGATGATTTAGCCAGAGATTTAAGAGACGTTCTGAAGCGTGGTTTTATTCGTGGTGATGATGTTCGTAGCATGGCTGGGGAACTTGCTAAGAAGTACAATGTAGCACGTTCGCGAGCGCAAACACTTATTAGGACTGATGGCACAGCGATTGTCAATCGTTCAGCTATCAAACGCTATGAAGAGTCTGGTTTGGAATTCTATCGCATATCTGTACAGATGGACAATAGGACATCACAGATTTGTAAGAGAATCCACAGTGAAGATAAGCGTTACAGAATTGATGAGTTTGAAACTGGTGTCACTGCACCGCCTTTCCACTATAATTGCCGTTCTGCTGTTATTCCTGATGAAGAGGAATTAGATGAACAATGGTTAAGAAAAATAGGAAAAACAACGTAATACTTTACGAAAAAAGCAAAGGATTAGAGTTAATCTAGGCGCTTTTTTTGTGTTTAAAAAGGAGAGATACATGGTTTCATTAGTTTGGCAATTTGTTGCCTTTTTAATTGGTATGATGGTGGCAGGGTGGCTGTTATTCATTATTGGAACGTTTTTTGTTGCATTGTTTGAAACAATCGCAAAATATATCAAAAAGTCGTAGGAATACAGCTTTTTATTTTGTCCAAAACTACTCATGACGTTAAAAGGTGAAGGTTATTAGTCTAACTACAGACTTAAAACGGAGGTAGCCAACATGGCAGAAGAAACTAACACTGAAGTAGTTGAAACGGAAACGGTCGACAATCCAGAAACTACCGAAGCAGACAAAACATTCACTCAAGCTGAGCTTAACCACATTGTACAAGAACGTGTTCAACGGGCCGTGGCTAATGCTGAAAAAGACGCTGAAGACAAAATTAAACAAGCACAGTCTGAAGGTGAACGTTTAGCAAAACTGACAAAAGATGAACGTGCTAAAGAGGAAGAGGCTAAGCGCTTAGCAGACCTTGAAGCTCGTGAAAAAGCAATCGCAGTCAAAGAATTGCGTATTGAAACACAAAGTCTTTTGGCAGATGAAGGTTTACCAATTGAATTCCTTGATGTGGTCATGGCAGATACTGCAGAAGCTGTCAAAGCCAACATTGCAAGTGTTCGAAAGGTATTTGATGAAGCTGTTGAAAAGCGCGTGAATGAGCGTCTAACGCAAGATAAACCACGTCGTGGAACAACGGCAGGTGCAATGACTAAAGCTGAAATTATGGCTGTTCAGGATGCAAGCAAGCGTCAGAAACTCATTGCAGAAAACTTAGAATTATTTAGAAAGGGCTATTTTATGGCTGAAGAAAAATTAACTGTTATGAACGATTTGGGCGAAATTAAAACAATTGATTTTGTTAACAAATTTAGTACTAACATTTCTGAACTCTTGAAACTACTCGGTGTGACACGCAAAGAACCGTTGTCAGCCGACATGAAAATTCGCACTTACAAATGGACAACTGATATTGACACAACCAATCCTGGTGAAGGTGAAACAATTCCACTTTCTAAAGTGACTCGTGCACTTAACAAAGAATATCAAGTTGAGTGGTTTAAAAAACGTCGTGCTGTTTCTGCTGAAGCTATTGCGCGTCATGGTGCTTCCTTGGCAATTGACAAAGCAGACCAACGTGTTATGCGCGAAATTCAAAACAATATCAAAACTGATTTCTTTACTTTCCTTAAAACAGAACCCACGAAAGTTAAAGGAACAGGTCTTCAAGGTGCATTAGCTCAATCTTGGGGTAAACTACAAACATTTTCAGAATTTGACGGTGCCCCAATTGTATCATTCGTAAGCTCACTTGACGTAGCTGACTATCTTGGCGATAAAGCGGTCGGTGCAGACGGTTCTAACGTTTTTGGGATGACATTACTTAAGAACTTTTTAGGCATGCAAAACGTCATTGTGTTGCCAAACGTGCCACAAGGGAAAGTTTACTCAACTGCAGTTGAAAACCTTGTACTTGCTTACCTTGATGTGAACAGCTCCGATTTAGGTGGAATGTTTGCTGATTATACTGACGAAACTGGTTTGATTGCTTCAGGTCGTGACCGTAGTCTTAATAACCTTACATATGAGTCAGTATTCTTCGGCGCTCTTAAATTATTCGCTGAAATCCCTAAAGGTGTTATTGAGGCTACAATCGAGGTACCAGCTGTTTCGACACCATCGGTAGGAGGATAACCTAGATTATGGACAAACCGTTGATTTTAGAGGAAGTTAAATTATTTAAAGGAATTTCTGATAAAGATACAACGCAGGATAGGTTGATTGAACTAGCAATCAATGAAAGTGTTGACCGTGTTCTGGCTAAGCTCAATGAATTTAGCGAAGACGAGTTAACAGAAGTTCCAAATCGTTTAACTTTCATCATTCGAGACGTAGCTATTAAACGCTACAATCGTTTGAATTCAGAGGGCGCTAGTGCTGATAGCGAAGAAGGTCGTTCATTTAACTGGGATAAGTATTTAGATGAATACGAAACTACATTAAAAAGTGCTGCAGTTGGTCGAAATTATCAAGCGAAAGGGATTACTAGGTTTATATGATTTATAACAAGCGTGTTATTTTAATCACTGAAACGACTGAAGCTGATTTTTTAGGTAATAAAGTCGTTAAGAAACAATCCGAACCAATTCCTTGTCAGGAAGACAATTTGACCAATGCAGAACAAATCGGTATTTTTGGAACATATAACCTTGATAGTTTTAAATTGTACTTGCAAGGACACTATGATGGTTTTTCTGAAATTATCTATGATGGTAAAAAACGCAAAATACAGGGGAAAATACATCACAAAAATTCGACGGTAATATACATTTGAGCATTAAATTCAAAGTTCGTGGTGTTGACCAGATGGTTAGATTAATTGCTAACAAAGGCAAGCAGGCACGTATAGCTACTAACCGTGAATTAGATTTATCTAGTAAGCGTATCGAACGCATGGCTAAGGTAAAAGCGCCAGTTGATACTGGTGCACTGAAAAATACAATTTTTTCAGCAAAAGCAGGCAATCTAACTTATAAAGTTACTGCACCGCAACATTATGCAATATATGTGGAAAAAGGAACCCGAAAAATGCGAGCACAGCCATACTTAAAACCAGCACTTGATGCTGAACGACCAAAATTAATCAGCAATTTACGCAAATTATACGAAAGATAGGTGGTATATGACGACTTATTCACCATCCACTTTATTTTTAAAAGAACTACACGATAGATTGGAAGTGTTAGCTATTCCAATCTATTTTTATTTGCCAAATTCTGACGTTTTAGAGCCTTTTATCGTGATTGGGTCTAATTCATCGGATACTTCACGAACAGCGCAAACAGGGGCTGTTATTGAAGATATTACGGTAAATATTGACATCTTTTTAGATGGCTCAAGCAGGACTGATGCTGAAGAAGTTAAAGCAAAAGCTTTAAGAGCGATTGGGCGTAGAAATGCAACAGCTAATATCATTCCAGATGATAGCATAGGACGTGAAGTATACCACGTCTCTATTACTGTATCTGATACTATTTATTAATTAAAGGAGAAGTTACTACATGACAGGACAAATTACAGTAACAACTGCTAAGCCGTTAGCAGGTAAAAAAGTCTTTTATTTCATTCAGTCTATTCATGCTGCACTTGGCAGCAATGCTATCTTGCCAGCTTATCGTACAGACGGCAGTTTGACACTTGGTGCTGAATATTCAGACGAACAAACACAACAAGGGCTTTTACTTGATAAAACAAGTACCAGCCACGAAATTGAGTTGACGACTAAATTTGCACCGAAGGACCCATCAGTTGATGTGCTTGAACAAGCGAATGACACTGGTGAATCAGTCAAAATTTGGCGTGTGCTTGTTGATGAAACATTGAAAACACAAGATGGTGAACCTAAAAAAGATTTTTATCCTGCCAAATTTGGCTATGCTAAGATTGGTGATATTGAATATAATGAAGGTATTGAAGATATTATCGAAACTAGCTACACAGCAAGTATTGTCGGTAAGCTGAAAAATGGTAAATTTCCATTGACTGCCGAAGAAATTGCATTGCTTGATGAGGTTTATAACTATCAAAACCCAGGTGAAACAACTGGCGATTACGATAACATCAAAACAAGCGAATAACACGTCAAGGGTTGGATATTAAATCCAGCCTTTATTTTTTAGTTAGGAGATAACTCACTTTATGGAATTTAAAGTTAAAAATAAAATCATTGAAATTAAGTTTGATTACCGCACAATGTTTAAGGTTGACAAACAACTTGCCACTAAAAATAAAGACACTGGTGCAAGTAACAACGACGGTGTCGGTACATTGTTTAACAACATTCTAAATCGTAATGATGAGGGACTTGTTGATTTAATTCTTTTGTCAGCTAACAAAGCGTTTAGTAAAGCTATTTCAGAAGATGACGCTATCACAGCGATTGAAACCTGGCTAGTGGATAATGATGCTGATGACACGGAAAGCTTGTTTGAAGAAATTCAACAAGAAATGGTTGACTCTGGTTTTTTCAAGAACAAGATTTTGAAATATATCGAAAATTTGGAAACAGCAGTAGAATACATGAAAGCGCAAGAGGACAGCGAAGCGCTTCAAGTCGAAATTACCGAAAAACTTATTGGCAAGATGAAAAGTGCACTATCTTAACTGAGTGTGCACGTCTTGGTTTAACAGACTTAGAAACAATCTACTCTTGCAACAAATGGGAACTTGACGCAATTTTAGAGGGGCTTCATTACAGACAGATTGATTTTCGCGAAAATCTATCAGAGCTTGCTATGGAAATGCGCTACACTATGAATGCTAAACGTGCTAGTGCAAATAAACTTAGCAAGAAAAAAGACAGAAATAAAGTTAAACAAGCCTTTCATGCAAATAACAATAAGCAAACGACTAATAGTAGTCTTGCTGAACGTCTGCAAAAAGTCAATGACCATTTCATGAACAGATAACACAGAAAGGGGGAGTTATATGGCAGAATTTGATGGCTCAATTTATGCCTATGTCGGTGCTGATATTGCTGATTATCAAGCGGCAATGAATAAGATTACAGCTGCAACACAGCGTGCTTTTGAGAAAGCACAGGATGCAGCTGTGAATAATTCTAATCGTTTAGTTCAACGTGTTGGTCAAATTATGGCACAGTTGGCAAACAATGGCGAATCACTTGGTAAACGTTTAGGAACAGCATTTAGCACAGGCTTAAATCTGTCTATTGGCGAAATTCAGCGTATAGCTTCATCAATTGGCGAAAAGATTCCTCAGCCCATAAAAAATGGGTTTAATACAGCTCTAACAGCTATACAGAGTGGTGTCAACTCAATAGCTAATAAAATCCCTCAGCCTATTCAAAACGCTTTTACAAAAGCAACTAGCTCAGTTTCTAGCTTTGCTACATCGGCGACTAGCAAGGTTAGCTCAGCATTTAGCACGATTAGTTCAAAAGTAAGCAGTGCTTCAAATACAATCAGTAATTCTTTTGTTGGGAAAGTAGGAAGTAGTCTTACTAGCTTAAGTAGTAAAGCTGCAAGTGTTGCGACTAAAATGGCTAGTTCGCTTGGTTCTGGCTTTTCGAATTTATCGAGCAGAGCGACTACTGCACTAAATGGTATTAGTTCAAAAATGGGAGAGCTGGGAAATAGTATTACTAAAACTACTTTGACAGTCACAGCTCTTGGTGCGGCATTTGCAGTTTTCCAAGGGTTTAAGGCTGCGGTTGTTGGTTCAGTTTCAAAAGCAGCAGAATTCGAAGAAAAAATGAGCAACATCAAGGCTCTTACTGGTGCTAGTTCTGAAACAATGAAGCAATTCAATGCTGCTGCTCAAAAAGCTGGTGCGGATACTGCATTTTCAGCCAGTGAAGCAGCAGACGCTATCGCTGAGTTGAGTAAAGCAGGGGTTGATACAGCCTCTATTTTAAATGGTGGTTTGACTGGTGCTCTTAACTTAGCCACTGCTGGTGAACTTAGTTTGACGGAAGCAGCGGAAGTGGCTTCAACAGCGCTTAACGCCTTTAAATCTGATAATTTAAGTGTTACCGATGCAGCTAACCAGTTAGCGGGTGCAGCGAATGCTTCAGCAACAGATGTCCACGAATTGAAATACGGACTTTCTGCCGTTGCAGCGGTTGCGTCTGGTGTTGGTATGTCATTTAATGATACAACTAACGCTCTTGCCGTATTTGCTCAAAACGGTCTTAAAGGATCTGATGCAGGTACATCTCTTAAAACAATGCTTTTGAATTTGTCACCACAAACCGATAAAGCGGCAGCTCAAATGCAACAATTGGGCATTATTACTGCTGATGGAGCCAATCAATTCTATACAGCAGAAGGTAAGCTTAAGTCATTTAGTGAAATCTCACAAATATTACAAGATAGCTTGAAAGGTTTGACTGCTGAGCAACAACAGAACGCTCTTAAGACAATGTTTGGTACTGACGCCATTCGTGCTGCTAACATTGCTATGAAAGAGGGTGCTGCTGGAGCAGATGCCATGCAGGAAGCAATCAGTAAAGTTACTGCAGCAGATGTGGCTATTCAAAAACTTAACAACTTAAAAGGTGCTGTTGAATATTTAAGTGGTTCGTTTGAAACCTTGCAAATCCAAATCGGTAGTGCAATGCTTCCTGGTTTGCAAGGAGTGGTTAAGATTCTTGATAGAATGATTGACAGTTTTAGTAAAAGTAAGGTTGTCGACCAATTCGTCAAGAAAGTTCAAGACGTCTCACTTGCACTTTATCAAATTGCATTCGGTGCAGATGAGACTAAAAAGAAAATTGATGAAATGTTTTCTGGTGCAGATGCTGACGCTAAGAAACTAGAAACTAAAATTGAACCAATTGAACGTCTTAAAGCTGCAGCAATGAATGCAATGCCAGCAATCGCAGGCTTAGTCGGTTCGTTTGCATTCGGCCCTGCTATGAAACATTTAGGTAACCTTGGTAAGGTTATGGGCGGTCTTGCTGTTAAAGCTCAAACTTCTGGTTCTGTTATTGGCAATGCCTTTGGTGTTGCTTCAGCTGGTATGGCTAAATTAAGCGCTGGCAGTTCTGGAATGGCTAGTGCATTCAGTGGCGCGGCAAGTACAGGTTTATCTGCTATGTCTACTATGGCGAATGGTATTACATCAGTTGCTAGTATGGCGTTAGCGGTTATTGGTCCTGCAGCAATTCTCGGATTAGTTGTTGCTGGTCTTGGTTTGATTAATAGTCAATTTGGTGCACAGATTGACCAATTATTAGCTACAGTTACAACCAAGGGACCACAAATCATCATGAATCTGGTCAATGGTATTACAGGTGAAATTCCACTTTTGATTGCATCAGGTACAGAATTAATTGCTAAATTTGCTAATGCATTTACTGTGATGTTCCCAGTTTTAGTGCAAGCAGGTGTTCAATTAATCTCTAGTCTTGTTCAAGGCGTGGGAGCTAATGCTGGTAGTTTGATTGCGTCAGCTATTCAAGTGATTGGTACATTTGTTAGTTCGATTGCTAGTGCATTACCACAACTATTGTCTGTAGGTATGGACTTTATTGCAAATGTCGTCAATGGTTTGGTTCAAAATTTACCTTTGCTTTTACAATATGCGCAACAGATTGTTGATAATTTTGGTCAAAGTTTATCTGCTAACATGCCAAACATCATTTCTAAGGGTATTGAGATTATCACTAACTTAGTTCAGGGAATTATCCAGAATTTGCCAACAATCATTTCAATCGCTACGCAGGTTATTACTGGATTCATCACAGGCTTAGCTAGTTATTTACCACAAATTTTACAAGGTGGTATTCAAATCATTGTAATGTTGGTACAAGGTATTCTTCAGAACTTACCACAGATTGTACAGTCAGCTGTTCGAATCATTCAATCATTGATTCAAGGAATTACACAAAACTTACCGCAAATTATTGCTGCAGGCATTCAACTTGTTGGTCAATTAGCAGTAACAATTATCCAAAATATCCCACAGATTCTTGCAGCAGGTGCTCAATTAATCATGGGGCTTGGTCAAGCAATGCTTGAAGCTATCCCTAACGCTTTGAAAGGTGTTTGGGACGGTATTAAAAACGGCTTTGGTTCGTTGTGGGACACAATCACTGGTAAAAGTTCTGAAACTACTGCGAAAGTTAGCAGCGATGTCACTCAAATGACTAATGCAATTGCTGCAGGAACAGGCCAAATGAGTGCACAGACTAGCGCTGACACAATGGCAACGCTTAACAGTATTAGTCAAAATACTGGTCTTGCCAATTTGAATGCGACTAGCAACGCAACTCAAATGGCGTCAAATGTCAATGCGCAGACTGGTATCATGAGTGTTCAAGCACTTAATGATTCAATTGCTATGGCAAACGGTATTAATGCTGGTACAGCACAAGCAAGTACTAATGCAACAACTAATGCTCAAAATATGAAGAGTGAAGTTAACCGCATGAGTGGTGAAATGAGCTTCCAGACAATCAATGATGTTAATAATATGGCAAATGGCGTTGCTACCGGAATGACTACAGCAAGTACTAATGCAACAACTCAAGCGCAAGCTATGGCAAACGGTGTTAATACAGCAGCATCAAGCATGAACCTTGGTGCTGTCAATCAAGCATTGAATTTATCAGCTGGTGTATCAAGTAATATGCAAAATGCACAAGCAAATGCAAACAATTCAGCAGCTGTTATGAATAGCGGTGTTAGTGCAAACATGGCATCAATGCAAGCTAACGCAAGTGGTTCAGCTAGTGGATTATCAAGCAATATCACATCTGAGCTTAATTCAGCCGCTTCATCTGCTAACTCAGCATCATCACAAATGGCGTCAAACATCACTAACAACTTCAATAAGGCTAAGTCATCTGCAACATCATCAATGAATGGCATTGCAAATGCAGTTAAAAGTGGTATGAACAAAGTGACTAGCAGTGTTCAATCTTCCGGAAATAAGATGAATTCTACATTTACTAATTCGTTTAATAAAGCGAAAAGTGCTGCACAATCTGGTATGAATGGTGTCCGTTCAGCTGTTCAAAATGGTATGAATGGTGCTGTTGCAGTAGCAACTAGCGCAGGTAGTCACATGGTATCAATCATGTATAGCACGGCTGGTGGTATGCAATCGGCTGGTTATTATGCTGGTGCTGGTTTTGCAAGTGGTCTTGCAGGCTCAGCAGGCTATATCTATGCTGTTGCAGCTGGAATTGCAGCACGAGTAACAGCAACAATTCGTAGAGCATTAGATATTCACTCACCATCTCGTGTGATGAAATCACTCGGTGGCTATACTGGCGAAGGCTTCGCTATTGGCATGTCTGACTGGATAGGTAGAATCAACGACATCAGCAAAGAATATGCGTTAGCTGTTACAGACCAAAGCTGGGGTGTCAACGGCACTATGGCAATTGCTGGTAGCGTTAGCACATCTGGTCTATCATCTTCACTTGATAGCTTGTCAGACGAAGTGAAAAACAGTGAATTGTCACAACCGGTCTTTGATGTCCATAATGAATTGATTGGCGACAAGATTTATACAACAGTAAAAGAACGCGAAGCGAGAGAAGATACTAAAAATGATTATTTTAATTATTAGAAAGGTGAAATATGGATTTATTAATTACGAAAGGAACGGCATCAGTCAAGCTGTCTGACTACGGCTTTTATAATATTAATATTGACGACAGCGCACCTGGAATCTCTCTTGATAAGCGTTCTGTCACTGGTCGTAACGGTACAGTATTTGGTGGTGCAACATTTAATGCTAAAGTCATTAAAGTGACTGGACGTGTAGCTGTTACGAATGTCCAAGAGTTCTTGAGTCTAAAAGATGATGTATTTGGCTTGTTACTAGATGACGAGCCTTTTTATATCACTAAAATGTACCCAATCAATACTGATTTTTATAATTTTCAAATCCCTGGTCAAACGGCTGGGGATTTAGATTTTGTAAATCAACCACACACGGCTTGGCATTATCGTTGGAAAGTCACTACAGAAGGCGAAGCTGATTTCACTTTTGTTGGCAATTATGGTCAAGGATTAAAATATGATTTTTCAATTAGTTTTATTACTGCTGAATTGCCATATGGTGAAACAACGCCGAAGACAGTAACGCTAGCTAACAATCAAATTGCTTATGCTGGAACTGCTAAGTTATCACAATTGGAAGTTCCGTTTGTCGTTGAATTAACAGCAATAGGTAATCAATCAAACTTTTATCTTGAAATTGGAGATAATCGTTTTACTTACTCACAATCAGGCAATATTTCTGCAGGTGATATTTTTAAAATTTCTGGCATTGAAACAACAAAGAATTTAGAAAATGTTAATGCACGTACTAATTATGCGTACTTTGTTATTAAACCTAGTCCAACAAAAAAGGTTAGTTACAAAACTGACTTTAAGGGCACAATAAAAATTTTAAACTTTAAAGAACTATATAAATAGGAGGTGATAGTTTGATTACATTTTTAGATGAAAGAGATGTTGAGCATGGTGCACTTGCCACTATTAAAGTTACAAATGCTGTTAACGGTGAACGCTCACTGACTGGTGAAATTGAATCAGGCGATTATGTCCTAACAAATATCGAACGTGGCTGGCGTTTACGTTTTGATGATGAGTTTTATGTAGTAACTTACGCAAAGCCAATTGATGATGGTAAAGGTACGCATGTTACTTTTGACGCTGTTCATCAATTTTTTTGGGACTTTGATAAGTCATCAGTGCATGAACAATTAAATGATGGTTCGCATACGTTCTTGACTTACCTTGATTTCATATTCACTGGCAGTGATTACACGTATACAATTGACCCTCTATTGAAGGTCTATGCTTTTGAAAAACAATCATTTGGTTATAAGAGCCGTCTAAAACTTTTTAACGATGTCATCACTTCATCTGGCGTTGAATTCCAGGTTAATGGCAAAGTGGTCCGTATCTTAGAAAAAACTGGAACAGACCTATCAACGGTAGTTCGCAAGAACTTCAACATGAATGAACTTGGTATTGAAAAAAACATTGGTGATTTTGTTACTTATCAAAAAGGTTTTGGTGCGTGGATTGATGAGAATGACCACTCAAAGGGGCGTTTAGTTACTGAATACACTAGTCCATTGGCTAGCGTATACGGAAAACTTGAAGCTGAACCTTTAGTTGATGAACGTTATACACAAGCAGACAACATGGTTGCTGCTTTGAAAGCTAACGTTGATAATTCTTACAGCATCTCGATTACTCTTGACATGGAAGATTTAACTCGTGCTGGTTATGACTATACACAACCTAGAGCAGGTGATTACATCATGGCTATCAATGAAACATTAGATTTTCAAGAAAAAATTAGGATTGTTTCATTTACTAGTGAATATGATGTATCTGGTCAGTTGGTTAAACATGAAGTGACTTGTAATGACATTGGTGTAGTCAAGAAGTTATCAGCAAGTTACAACTTAACTAAAGAACAAGCTCAAAATGCGTCAGATTCAGTCGGTAAAGCTGTAGAAATGGCTAATAAAGCACTAGTTTCTGCAGATGGTAAAAGTACTGTTTATTTTGGTAATGAATTTCCAAAAAATGAGCCAAAAGGTACATTACATAAAGGTGACTCACTTTATTTGACAGTCGGCGACACAACGAAAATGTATTACTGGACTGGAGCAGATTGGGAAGAGCTCCCCATCGTTAATGATGTTGAAGCATTCAAAGAACAGATTGCTGATGAACTAAAAGACGTTCCAAATCGTGAAGAATTCGAAGCGACTATTACAGAAAAACTCGCTACATCAAAAGCTGAAATTAAAACACAGATTGACACAGCTAAAACACAGGCAGAATCAAACGCTAAGGCATACGCTGATGAAATCAATCAAGCAACAGCAGGAGTAGCGGAACAAGCGAACACAGCTGTCAATAGTTTAAAATCTGACTTAGCCAAAGTCAAAACTGATTTAACTACCACAACGTCAACTGCAAATGCTGCTAAGACGTCAGCGAGTGAAGCCAAACAGCAACTTACCGCAGTAGCTAATGATTTGTCTAAAGCAAAAACAGACTTGCAAAACGCAGTTAGCGAAGTTGACACAAAAGCTACGAATTTAAAGAGTGATTTGTCTAAAGCGAAACAAGATTTAACCAGTCAAGCTCAACAGTTACAAGCACAAGCTAACGCACAGTCTGAACTAACTAAGCGTGTCTCATCAGTCGAAAAAACCGCAAATGGCACGAAGACGACTGTTAGCGAATTAAGTAAGACAGTTGATAGTAATACCAAAAATATTAGTAGTGTTACTGCACGAACTAAGACAGTTGAAGATGATTTAACGAGCACTAAAACAACGCTATCACAAGTTAAGACGACCGCGGACAGTACCAGTCAAAAAACAGCAACGTTGGAAACTGGTCTGAACGGGTTGAGTGCGAAATTTGATAACTTAAAAATCGGCGGACATAATTATCTTCGAGGAACAAGCGATCAATATCAAACTTTGACAAGCAATAATTATATTTTAGGTTACACCGGCAATAAAAATATAAGCTTCCTGGATTTGTTGGAACCTTTGAAAGGTGAAACGGTCACAATCAGAAGCTACATTAAAAATGACACAGATTCCCCGGTACGAATTCAAATATGGTTCACGGGCGGAGGAATTAACGGAAACCCAGTCCCAGCTCACGAAGAAGGCTACTCAGTCGCAACTGGCAAAATATTGGAAAACTTCGCGTCATGTAATGTCGCTTTTGTACAGGTCGGTGGCGGTACGAAGAATGGTGGAACTATTCAGCATAAGGAAGACAAGCTCGAAAAAGGCAACATCGCAACAGACTACAGTCCGAACGATGCTGACCTCGAGCAAAAAGTAGCCGAATACAAACAGAACGCAGACCAAAATTATGCAAGTTTGCAAACGACCGTTCAAAATTTGGACGGAACAGTCCAAGCTAACAAAACCACTGCAGAGCAAACAGCAGCAGGTTTTAAGACACGTATTGAATCGCTTGAAACGTACAAGAGCGGTGAATCAACACGAGCTAACCAATACTTTGAGAGCGCTAAGACTGAAACAGCACGACAATTGACTGCTGAACGTACAGCGATCGCTAAGGATTATGTGGCTAAGTCTACATATACTAGTGATGTCACTGGTCTGCGTAACGATTTAACAGCAACGACTACGACTGCGAACACAATCAAGACAAATCTTGCTAACTATCAAGCTAGCAATGATAAGGCAGTGGCTAACTTGCAAAGCAATCTACAAACAGCCAACGGCAACATTAGTAGTTTGAAGACGAAAGTTGAAGCAGTGCCTGGACAGATTACAAGTGCGGTGTCTGCGGTTGAGGGTAAGATACCGAAAAGCGTTGGAGCAGTTAACTTATTTAAAGGTAGTCGTGATTTTAGCGGTACGAACTGGATTAATAACAGTGGTGTTTATGCTGAAGATTATCAGGGTGTTAAAATCGTTAAAACGCAAGCTATGTGGGGCGGACGTTCGCAATATTTCGAGGCAAAAACTGGTGAAGAGTATGTGTTTAGTGCATACGTCAAAAGTAGCGCTAAAACAGACAGAGTTACATTCTATTTAGTCCACAGTTCAAAACAACCTCAAGCAGGAGGTGTTGTAAGCTTTGACTCTGCCGATGGTCGAGACGCTGTAAGTTTTGACTTGACAGATGAATATCAACGAATTGCCGTTAAAATCAAAATCACTAAAGATGGCTGGATAATGCCACGTTTAGAGCGGTATAACAATGACGCTTATCTTTTCTTTGGCGGGTATAAGTTGGAACGTGGCAACATCGCAACTGACTGGTCACCAGCACCAGAAGACACAGTTAGCCAAATTAGCTCGCTATCTAGTCAGATTCAGCAAACTGCTGATGGCATGACGTTGCTTGCTACTAAGACAGAGCTTAACAGTGCTAAAACCGAGTTGCAATCTGGTATTTCGACAGCCACAAGCAAAGCTGGGAACGCTCAATCCACGGCTAACAGCAACGCACAAACAATCAGTACACACACGACTCAAATCAGCGCATTGAATACAGGCTTGAAAGCCAAAGTCTCACAGACTGACTTCAATATGCTGTCTGGTCGTGTAACAACTGCTGAAAACAACATCACAGCTAAAGCTAACGAGTTGAGCAGTAAGATTACGAGTGTCGAAGGTAAAATTCCGACCAGTTCAGGTGGACGAAATCTAGCACAAGGAACTAGCAAAGATTGGTCTAAACCGTTTACAGGATTCTCAGGAATTAAGAACACTTGCCCTAATCTATATAAGGTGATTACAGATGGCCTTGTAGTTGGCGACACATTTAAAACACGTATTGTTCTCAAATATACTGATATTAAACCAGCAAGTGGAAAAACCGCTGAAATTTGGATACAGGGATCTGGAAATGTTACCGTTTGGAATAGTGGAGCCTATCCGTCTGGTGGCGGGGGGCGCAGGTCGTTAAGTGGAAGTGGGGAAACTGTCTTTGAGTTAACTGACAAAATCAATGCCGACCACTTAAAAAATGACTATTGGAGTTGGGCTTTTAGAACTGATTGGATTGCAAGTGGTTCGCTACAATGGAAACTTGCTAAAGTTGAAAGAGGAATGTTCTTCACAGACTGGTCATCCGCACCAGAAGACTACGACAGCAAGCTAGCCAGTGCACAGTCTGAAATCAAGCAGACAACAGACTCAATCAAAGCCAGCGTATCTTCGTTGGATAAATCAACAGTTAAGAGTGCTAGCTTGACTATTAATACAGACGGAATCGTCATGAAAGCTGGCAAGTCAACAACTGATGTTGCTAATGCGATTGGTTCTTATTTTGCTGTTAACCAAAACGCTATCAACTTATTCTCTGATAAGATAAACGTCAAAGGTAGCATGATTGTTGATGGTGCTATCACAAGTAATAAGATAGCTAGCAAATCGATTAATACGGCACATTTGAACGGTAAAATCATTACTGCTGACGTGATAGCCACAGGAGCGATTACAGCAAATGCCATTAAAGCAGGAGCGGTAACTACCGACAAGATGACAGCGAACAGTATCAATGGCGACCGTATCACAGCTGGCACATTAGATGCAGCCAAAATCAAAGCTGGTAGCATTACAGCTAGTCAAATTGCAAGTGGCACAATTACCAGCGCACAAATCAAAACAGGAACAATTAGTGCAGCGAATATCGCCGCAGGTGCGATTACCACAGATAAAATAGCTGCTAATTCTATTAATTCAAGCAAAATTGTATCAAGTGGTATTACAGCGAACGTTATCAAAGGTGGTAAATTACAATCACTATCTAACGCAACTAATTTTGAACTTGATACTGGTAAGCTTTTTTACAATAACAACAACACTGGTATTTTTCGTGTTCAAGCAAACGCTAGTACAATGGGACTTAAATTTTCAAATACTAGTATCACAGTTAGTGGAACTAGCCGAATCTTATCGCGAGTTATTTTAGGCGGTGACCGTCGTGAAACTTCACTAGATGACGGAAAGTGGGACCAAGGTGGGTTTACTGGTATTGTGGCTGAAACAATCAACGGCGTTGATTCTAACGCTCACAGTCAAGCTGATACTTTACGTGTGATTGGAGATAATATTTATTTCACCCACAGTTACAACTACGACGCTCAAACAAAAACAAGTGCACAAGGTTGGAAGATGGAAACGTTCAGCCCTTTTTCAAGTTATGCAGGAAATGTCGTCTTGAAACCGTACGGTATTAATTATCGTCAATCAGACATCATCACTGGTGATGTTCGTTTAGATAACGGGGATGGCTCTGGTTATTGGGTGCGAGGATGTATAAGGACTTTAAGAAACTGTTTTCAACATTATCTCAACGGTGGAACAACATCAGGTGCTATGAATGCAATACGAGATGCTTTAAAAGAAATTTCAGGAGTTTAATATGGATAAAAATCAATTAATTATTAATGAATTACTACAAAAACTAGCCACTGCGCAATATGAAGCAGTACAATTACGTGCTGAATTAACAATTGCTAATCAGCATAACAGTGAACTTGAAGACAAGTTAGCTGCACTAATGCCTAAAGACGATTTGAAAGGAGGTGATGAATAATGAGAGCATGGAACGTTGTCGGAAAATACCCAATTTACACTGATGGAAAAGTAACACACACAGAAATCACACTAGCTACTTTGTCAGGTAGTTACGGCACATTTACTGAACGTGTCGTAGGTAACCACACAGGGAAAACTAACGATGAACTTATTGAATTAGCTCGTGATGCTTATTTCAAAACCGAATATGCTGATAAAGCTATGCCAGAGGCAGTACAAAAAGTTGATGAGATGTCTGCGACAGTCGAACAAGCTAATAAAAAACTGACTGAAGTCGAAACGGCTATTTCTAGTTTAAATACTTTGGTTAAAACTGTTACTCAAGCAGTTGAAGAAGCTAAAGAAGAAACAGCTAAAAATGTTAAGTTGGTTAAAAATGCGACTGAAAGCATTACACAATTAATGGAAACATTGTCTTTATTAGAAACGCCAACTGAAGACGTCGAAGAAGATGGAGGACAATCAAATGAAAATTAAATGGTCTGAGAAAGCAATTGATACTTTTGGTAGATTTTACGCAGGTCAAATTTCGATGGGGTGGCTTACACTTGATGAAGTCCCTGCTCAATTTAAGGAACGTACACAGTATTATGTTGACTTAGCTAACCAAGAGCGAGAAATGCAAGAACCTTAGAATCGAGGTTGTAAGATAGATATGTGGAAACCAGAATTTTTAAGCATGATTTTAAGTGCGTCAGTCTCAGTATTGACGCTCTTTACTTTTTTTCAATCTCGCATGACTAATAGCGAACGTCGCACTACAATTCTTGAAGAAAATGCAAAACAGCGTGATAAAGAACTAGTTGAAATTAAAAAACGTTTAGATAATCACGACAAACAGAATGAAGCACTTATTCGACTAACTACCGAAATCACCAATCTGAGTGAAAAAGTCGAAAAAATCGATACTAAATTGGAGGAATTATCATGACAGTTATTTTAATTGCTGCAACAGTTGTAGCACCTATTATTTCAGCACTTGTGAATGTTGTGAAAGAACAATTTGGATTGAACGGCAAGCTTGTTTCTGGGCTTGCTATTTTTATTGGTATTTTTGTGGGACTTGCATATTCCTTTACTATTGTTCACGGGCAATATGCTGAATATTGTTGGGGCGGTCTGATTGCTGGCTTGTCAGCGATTGGCTATTACGAGATTGCCTTTAAAAAAGGAGAAAATGATGAAAAATAAAATCAATGGTGTATTAGTAGCGTTTGTAACTTTAGCTAGCTTACTATTGCAGTCTACGGCTTATGCCGCAGTTGGTGACCAAGGCGTTGACTGGTCACGCTATCAAGGCGCTAACGGTATCTTCGGTTATGGTCATGATAAGTTCGCAATCTGCCAAATCGGTGGTGTCAATGGTGGCGGTATGTACGGACAAACAACATATGAAACGCAAGTGGCGTCAGCAATCGCACAAGGTAAGCGTGCTCATACTTATATTTGGTATCAGGTTGGCGGAAATGCTAGCTTAGGTGAGCAAGTATTAAACACATTCTTACCACAAGTTCAAACGCCGAAAGGTTCAATTGTGGCACTTGACTACGAAAGTGGCGCTAGCCCTGACAAGCAAGCGAATACCAACGCAATCTTGCATGGTATGCGCATGATTAAAGCAGCAGGCTATACGCCTATGTATTACAGTTACAAACCTTATACAGTAGCTAACGTGTATGTCGACCAAATTATTCGTGAGTTTCCGAATTCACTTTGGATGGCGGCTTATCCGAACTACGCAGTAACACCAACGCCAAATTATAATGTGTTCCCATCAATGGACGGGGTGGCAATTTACCAATTTACGTCGACATATATTGCTGGAGGACTTGATGGTAACATTGATTTGACTGGGATTACGGACAATGGCTACACTAAGGGCAACAATCCCGAAACCCAAACACCAGCTATCAATCAAGGCCAACAAGCGGACAATACACCTAAATCTGAAATCTCTGCAGGAAACCAAGTTAAAGTCAAATTCGGGGCCAATAACTGGGCAACTGGTCAAGCTATTCCAAATTGGGTTAAAGGCCGTACATACAGCGTAGCGCAAGTGTCTGGCAGTCGTGTATTGTTGTCTGGTATTAATTCATGGATTAATAAAGCAGACGTGGAAATTATTTCAGTTTCATCTGCGCCAATTCAAGCGCCAGCAACTAGCACGTACACGGTACAATCTGGTGACACACTTTCCAACATTGCTGCTAAGTTTGGTACTAACTATCAAGCGCTAGCAAGCTTGAATGGTATTTCAAATCCTAACCTTATCTACGTTGGACAAGTATTGCGTGTCAACGGTTCAGCAAGCACTGGTTCAGTTTACTATACAGTACGAGCAGGCGATAACTTGTCAGCAATTGCTTCACGTTATGGCACAAGCTACCAATCAATCGCTAGTCTTAACGGTCTTGCTAATCCTAACTTGATTTACGCTGGTCAAACGCTTAAAATTAAATAAACACTTTAACACGCCCTCAGCTCTTGCTGGGGGCGTGTTTTGCGTTTATTGCTAAAAGAAGCTTTGGAAGCAGAATTTAAAAACGGAACATATAATCATAATTGGAATAAATTTTATCCACCTATTTTTGAAAATTTACAAGAAATAAAACTTGAATACTGTAATTCAGCAAAGAAAGTACACATAAGAATGGCAGATATCATAGCAAATCAAGCTTATTATTTGTCTAAAAGTGGGAAAATTAATGAATTAAAACAAAAAATGATTACACATTTTTTACCATAATTATCGGCTGACTAACGTATGCTAGCTCTATAATTTCTGTAGTGGGTAAAATCCTGCTAAGAAATTATAGAGCTTTTTATTTGCAAATAAAATAATAGAGGAGTAGACTTAAGGCATCAAATACTTAAGGAGTGTATCTATTATGTCAAACTATGAAGAAAAAGAAGCAGAAGCATTAGTAAAAATTGCAGATGTTTTGAACAAACTGGATTCAAATTTAGAAGAATTAGATTCTCTAAATGAAGATGCAAAAAAACATAGTATGAGAAAATGGCTTGTTGAGAAAAAAGCCATGCATGAAATTAAAAAGATTGTACACGAAGCTGGTAAGTATGAAAAGTACGATGAAAAAGAACTACAAAAAGAAATTGAACATGTAGAACAATATATGTAAAAGAAAATATTAAAAAGAAGAGTGTGCAGTCCCTTTTTTGTGGCTCTTTGTCAACTGTAGTGGGTGGCAAAGTTAAGCTCTAGCGAGAACAAATGATGTTCTCGCTTTTTTGCTGTTCAAAGCGATGTAAATACGTTTTTTTAAAGTTGTCAAAGTTCCTGTAACCAAAAGCGCAAGTGATAAATTGGATATATTGGATATATTGTTACATACTTATGATTCTGAATGTTGGGTGAACGTTGGAGGTAACCATTCCTTCCTAGTCATTGAACCTCTTAGGAAGTTGTAAGGTAGCTCCTCATAGCTCAGACCTAAGACGACTATCAGCTAATAAGTTGCATATATTTGAAGCAGAGCGAAGGCTCATTTAGTTAGTTGTTTTAAATTTGTGATAAATCCGTATTCCTGAAGGGGTATGTGATGGAGATCTAACCTTTGTTAGCTCTTTTTTTATTGTCGTTAAAACGGACTTATCACTAAATTGTGGTTATAACAGCAGTGCCTTAAATATTTAAATTTTGGGGCAAATTTGGGGCATAAGTTTGAAACTTTTGTGTTTTTACCTTCAAAAAGCAATATAGTTTCTATCTTATAAATGCTTATTTTTCAATGTTTCTTACTATTATATATCAATGAAATATCATCATCTAAAACTCAAAAAGTTCTTGATAAATAATTTAAAAAGCCTACCGTATCAAGCCACGCTTGGTACGGGGCTTTTTTTAGCTTTTGAGAAAAAGCAAAGCTAATATAAGGTTAATTGAAAAATACCTATAATAACTTAGAATTATTTTATAAGTTAGGCTCTGATTCAAGAATTGTGTTTGGTTTTCTGGTACAATAGAAGAAAACGAGAAAGAAGAGAAAGATGACAAAGTTAGCGACGATTTGTTATATTGATAATGGTGAGGCACTTTTGCTTTTGCATCGTAATAAAAAGCCAAACGATGTTCATGAGGGAAAATGGATTTCGGTTGGTGGTAAACTTGAAGCGAGTGAAACGCCTGATGAATGTGCCAAACGTGAAATTTTTGAAGAAACGCATTTTACAGTTAAGGAAATGGATTTTAAAGGTGTGATTACTTTCCCTGAATTTACGCCAGGTCACGATTGGTATACCTACGTCTTTAAGGTGACAGATTTTGAAGGTGAATTAATCTCTGACGAAGAATCACGTGAGGGTACTCTTGAGTGGGTTCCTTATGATAAGGTGTTATCAAAACCAACTTGGGAAGGTGACTATGAAATCTTTAAGTGGATTTTAGATGATGTGCCATTCTTCTCAGCTAAGTTTACTTATGATGACAAGCAACGCTTGGTAGATAAGAGTGTTACTTTTTATGGTGATAAGTAGTCCTTATTGAAGTTGTCTGAAGAGAGGAGTTTTTATGGATCGTCATCAAGAAAAGAAATTTACGGAGTCTTGGTTTTTTAAATGGGTTTTAAACAGTCAAGCTACTGTGGCAGTTATGGTCACTTTTCTTGTCTTTTTGACCCTTTATTTGTTCACTAAGATTTCATTTCTATTTAAACCTATTTTGTCTTTTTTAGCCATCATCATGCTTCCTTTGGTGATTTCGGCAATTCTTTACTATCTGATTAAGCCTTTGGTTGGATTGATTGAACGACGTGGTGTTAATCGAACGGCTTCAATTTTCATTGTTTATGCTATTATTGTGGCTCTACTTATTTGGGCGGTAGCAAGTTTTATTCCTATGATTGAAGGACAATTAACCTCATTTGTTGAGAATTTACCTGCTTATGTTAAAAGTGTCAATGTTGAAAGTTCTAAACTTTTGAAGAGCCCTTGGTTGACTAATTATCAGTCAGAATTGCAGGACATGCTAGCCAATATCAGTAATAAAGCTGTTGATTATGCAGAAAGCTTTTCTAAGAACGCTATTGATTGGGCATCAAGTTTTGCCACAGCTATTGCTCGCGTGACCTTAGCTATCATTATGTCACCGTTCATTCTCTTTTATTTCTTAAGAGATAGTCATAAGATGAAAGAGGGGTTAATTAAGGTACTTCCGACTAGAATGCGTCGTCCAACATCACGTATTCTTGGGGATATCAACAAACAACTTGCTGGTTATGTTCAAGGTCAAGTAACTGTGGCGATTGTTGTTGGGATTATGTTTACAATCTTCTTTAATATGATTGGTTTGCGTTATGCGGCAACTTTTGGTATTATTGCAGGCTTCCTTAATATGATTCCATATCTTGGTAGTTTCTTAGCCATGGTTCCTGTTGTGATTATGGGGATTGTTCAAGGACCAATTATGCTGATTAAGATTCTTGTGACCTTCGTGGTTGAACAAACGATTGAAGGGCGTTTTGTGGCTCCTTTGGTTTTGGGAAGCAAGCTAAGCATTCATCCGATTACCATTATGTTTATTTTGCTAACATTTGGCTCAATGTTTGGTATTTGGGGAGTTTTCCTAGGAATTCCGGTTTATGCCTCTATTAAGGTGATTGTTAAAGAAATTTTTGACTGGTACAAAGCTGTCAGTGGTTTATATGAAGAAGAGTTAATTGTAGAAGAAGGAGGAGAAGAATCAAAAGATGTTAAATAGTGAAAAAATGGTTGCCTCAATCCAGAGTCAAGATTTGGAGCATGCTAATAAATATTTTAAACGAGCTTTGAAAGAAGACGATGCTGAGACTCTTTTGGAATTGGCAGAGTATCTTGAAAGCATTGGTTTCTTGCCACAAGCAAAAGAAATTTATTTGCAAGAACGTGAAGATTATCCTGAAGTTAATATCAATCTAGCTCAGATTGCGACTGAAGATGGTGATATCGAAGGTGCTTTCTTGTATCTTGATGCTATTTCGCCTGAGAGCGATACTTATTTGTCTGCTTTGCTTGTTATGGCAGATATCTACGAAATGGAAGGGCTAGCTGACGTTGCGCGTGAAAAACTTCTCCAGGCTAGTCAGATTAGTGATGAACCTTTGGTTATTTTTGGTTTGGCTGAAATCGAAATGGAACTTGGTAATTACAACCAAGCTATCAAAGAATACGCTAAGCTAGATAATCGAGATATTCTTGAATTGACTGGTGTGTCAACCTATCAACGTATCGGTCGTGTATATGCTAGTCTCGGAAAATTTGAAGCAGCTATTGAATTTCTTGAAAAAGCTGCTGAGATTGAATACGATGATAATACTGTTTTTGAATTAGCGACAATTTTGTATGATCAAGATGAATACCAAAAAGCAAATATTTACTTCAAACAATTGGAGACAATGAATCCTGATTTTGAAGGGTATGAGTATGTTTATGCACAATCTCTTCATGAAGAAAATAAAACTGAAGAAGCCCTTCGATTGGTTCAAAAAGGTTTGGCTAAAAATGAATTTGATACTAATCTTTTGCTTGCAGCATCACAATTTTCATATGAATTACACGATATCAAACAAGCAGAAAGTTATCTTTTGAAAGGAAAAGAAGTAGCTGTTGACGATGAAGATGTCTTGATGCGTTTGACAAACTTATACTTAGAAGAAGAACGCTACGACGATGTTGTAGCTCTTAATCGCGATAACATTGATAATGTGCTTACTAAATGGAATATTGCCAAAGCTTACCAAGCTCTTGAGGCTGATAAAAAGGCTCTCAAAATTTATGATGATTTAGCAACTGACTTGGTAGACAATCCAGAATTCTTGCAAGACTATGCCTATATTTTGCGTGAATTTGGCTACGCAGATCGTGCTAAGGATGTGGCTAAACGTTATTTGACTTTGGTTCCAGATGATGTCAATATGGTGGAATTTTTAAATGAAGATGAATTTTAAGAGTCTTTTGGCTAGTAACCTAATAACGGTTATTATCATTTTTGTTTTGCTATCATTCTTTGATCAAAGTGGTGAACCACTTCGCAATATTCTTGTGGTATTTGGTGGTTTTATCTTGATGACCATCTATGATTTTGTCAGAACAAGACGAAAAAAATAGAGTAAAAAGCGCGACAACTTCGTCGTGTTTTTTCTTGTAATTTTCAAGAATGTTTTTAATCTTACTTTAGAAAGATAAAGAAAAATTTCACAAGAGAAATTTCACAAACTTTTCGTAAAACTATGGTATAATTGATTAATATTTGTGAAAAATAAAAATTTGTGATTTAGATTTGACTAATTTTATCGCCAGATTTTCTTGAAATTGTGATATATTGGAACTTTAAAAACTGTTCTTAATTAGTCATCTAAAGACATATAGGAGATAAAATGACTGAACAAAAGCAATATGGGGCTGATTTGGTAGTGGATAGTCTCATCAACCATGACATTGACTATGTTTTTGGTATTCCTGGTGCTAAAATTGATCGTATTTTTGACACTCTTGAAGATAAGGGACCACAGTTGATTGTAGCTCGTCATGAGCAAAATGCTGCTTTTATGGCACAAGGGATTGGACGTATTACAGGGACACCTGGCGTTGTGATTACAACAAGTGGACCTGGAGTTTCAAATTTGGCGACAGGATTGGTGACCGCAACGGATGAAGGGGATCCTGTTTTAGCGATTTCAGGTCAAGTAAAACGTGCCGATTTGCTGAAACGGTCTCACCAATCTATGAAAAATGTGGCAATGATGGAACCAGTTACAAAATATGCTGTAGAAGTTCATGAGCCAGATACTCTCTCTGAGACAATTGCTAATGCCTATCGTGTGGCAAAGTCAGGTAAACGTGGTGCAAGCTTTGTTTCCATTCCACAAGATGTGACTGACAGTTTGGTTTCCGTAAAAGCAATCAAGCCATTAACAGATCCTCAATTGGGTTCTGCGTCAGTTGGTGATATCAACTATTTAGCGCAAGCTATCCGAAATGCCGACTTGCCAGTTCTTCTTCTGGGAAATGGTGCTTCAACGCGTGCAGTTACAAAGTCTATTCGTAAGTTATTGGATGCTGTAAAATTACCAGTTGTTGAAACTTTCCAAGGGGCAGGTATCGTATCGCGTGAACTTGAAGAAGACACTTTCTTTGGACGTGTTGGGCTTTTCCGCAATCAGCCAGGTGACATGTTGCTTAAAAAAGCTGACCTAGTTATTGCTATTGGTTATGACCCAATTGAGTATGAAGCCCGAAATTGGAATGCTGAAATTTCAGCTCGTATTATTGTTATCGACGTTGCGCAAGCTGAAATCGATACTTATTTCCAACCAGAACGTGAATTGATTGGTAACATTGCGGATACGATTGACTTGCTCATGCCTGCCGTTAATGGTTATGTTTTGACAAAAGCATCAGTAGATTATTTGCAAAATCTGAAGAAAAATGTTGTCGAAGATGTCAAATTTGATCGTAATTCCAAGGAAGGTTTGGTTCACCCGCTTGATGTTATTGATGTCTTACAAGAAAATACAACAGATGATATGACTGTCACTGTTGACGTTGGTAGTCACTACATTTGGATGGCACGTTATTTCAAATCATATGAAGCTCGTCACCTGCTCTTTTCAAACGGCATGCAGACCCTTGGAGTTGCACTTCCTTGGGCAATTTCAGCTGCTCTTGTTCGCCCAAATACAACTGTTATCTCTGTATCTGGTGATGGTGGTTTCCTCTTCTCAGCGCAAGAATTAGAAACTGCAGTTCGTCTTAATTTACCAATCGTTCACATTATCTGGAATGATGGTAAATACAATATGGTTGAATTCCAAGAAGAGATGAAATACGGTCGTTCTTCAGGCGTTGATTTTGGTCCTGTTGATTTTGTGAAATACGCTGAAAGTTTTGGTGCTAAAGGTTACCGTGCTGATAGCAAAGAAGGTTTTGAAGCGACCTTCAAAAAAGCTCTTGCTGAAGCAGCCAATGGTCCAGTTCTTATCGATATTCCAATCGATTACAAAGATAATATCAAACTTGGTGAAACAATCTTACCAGACGAATTTTATTAAGCTTGCAATTTAACGAATTTGGCAATAAAATATTAATGACAGTTAATTTTTAATGACGAAAGTGAAGGAGAATATGTCAGAAGCAATTAAACTTTTTCAATATAATACCTTAAGTGCCCTAATGGCTGGTCTTTATGGTGGTACCTTAACCATTGGTGAGTTACTAGAGCACGGTGATTTGGGAATCGGAACACTCGATTCTATTGATGGAGAGTTGATTATTCTAGACGGTAAAGCCTATCAAGCTATCGGTTCAAACGGGAAACCTGAAATTGTTGAGGTTTCTGATGATGTCAAAGTTCCTTACGCTGCAGTTGTTCCTCATCAAGCTGAAGTGATTTTCAAACAACGTTTTGAAATGACAGATGCAGAGTTGAAAAAACGTATCGAATCGTATTATGATGGTGTGAACTTGTTCCGTTCGATTAAAATTAAGGGGACTTTTTCTAACATGCATGTTCGCATGATTCCCAAATCTGCGCCAAATACAAAATTTGCAGAAGTTGCAACACGCCAACCCGAATATTCACGTGAAAATGTCACAGGGACTATTGTGGGTATCTGGACACCTAAGATGTTCCACGGAGTAAGTGTTGCTGGTTATCATTTACACTTTATTTCAGATGATTTAACCTTCGGTGGTCATGTGATGGATTTTGTGATTTCAGAAGGTGTGGTTGAAGTAGGACCTGTTGACCAACTTGATCAACGTTTCCCAGTTCAAGACCGCAAATACCTTTTTGCAAAATTTAACATGGACGAATTGAAAGAAGACATCAAAAAAAGCGAATAAATCGTCTAGTTATCGCATATGAAAAAGGCACATTTCTAAAAACGAGTTTATCTTTTTTTAGCAATGTGTTTTTTTACGGATAAAAATGAGGTATAGAGTTGATTTTTACTTATATTTATCCTAAAATAAAAGACGTTGTGCATGTGAATCTTGTATCAAGAATTGATAGAATTATAAGAATTGCATGACGATTTCAAACAAATAACAGGAGAATGTATGGATATTTTTCGAAAGACCCCGATGGCGCAAAAGACAAGCCATTTGCAACGACGCCTGGGGCTTGCTGAACTTATCTTTTTAGGGGTAGGTTCGATTGTTGGGACTGGGATTTTCACGATAACAGGAGTAGGCGCTTCTCAATATGCAGGACCTGCGATTACTATTTCAATTATTATTGCTGCTATCTGTGTAACCATGTCAGCTTTATTCTTTGCAGAATTTTCTTCAAGATTGCCTCATTCAGGTGGTGTGTATCGCTATTTGTATACTGTTTTTGGAGAGTACCCAGCTTGGATTGCAGGTTGGTTTATGATGATTGAATTTGCAGGAGCGATTTCAACGGCAGCCTCTGGTTGGGGAGAGTATTTAAAAGCTTTCTTGAAAACTTTTGGCATTAGTTTGCCGACAGCTTTGAGTGGTCCTTTTAATCCTGCAAAGGGAACTTATATTGATATTGTTCCTGTTATCTTATTACTTTGTGTGACAGCCCTTGTTGTACTAGGGGTTCAAACGGTATTGAGATTTAATTCTATTTTGGTTATCTTTAAATTAGCGGTTTTGCTTATATTTATTGCTCTTGGTTTGACAGCAATTAATACACAAAACTGGAGTGATTTCACACCGTTCGGATTTGGTCAAATTTATGGTGGAAAAGTTGGTATCATGGCTGGTGCGTCATTGATGTTCTTTGCTTTTCTTGGATTTGAATCAATTTCTATGGCGGCTGATGAGACCAAAGAACCTCAAAAGAAAATTCCGCAAGGTATCTTCTTTTCAATTGGATTGACAACTTTGTTGTATGTTTTGGTTACTTTGGTTTTAACTGGAACTGTTCACTATACTAAATTAAATACAGCTGACGTGGTACCATTTGTTTTACGTAGCATTGGTTTTTCATTAGTAGGTAATATTGTTTCTGTTGTGGTTATTTTTACATTGGTAACGGTATGTATTTCTATGATGTTTGCCTTGTCACGTGTGATTTACAATGTCAGTTGTGATGGGCTTTTGCCTGAGCAATTCCAAGAATTAACACCGAAGAGCAAGGTTCCTAAGAAAGCAACTATATTTGTTGGGATTGTCACAATGTTCTTCTCGGGAGTTTTTCCTTTGGAAATTCTAGCTTTGTTAGTTAATATTGTGACACTTGCATACCTTATCTTGCTTGCTTTTGGGGTTATCAAACTTCGTAAAGATTTTGGTGAGCCAAAAGAAGGGGAATTCAGAGCACCTTGGGTGCCATTTTTGCCAATATTATCAATTGTGGTTTGCTTGGCTTTGATGACACAATGTAAGCTTGAGACATGGTATTGCTTTATCGTTGCCTTTGTGATTGGAACAATCATTTACTTTGCTTATGGTTACCGTCACTCAAAATTAATCGATAAAACTGAAGAATAAACAAAAAGCATTGGCTTTTAGCCGATGCTTTTTTGCAATCTTAATAGCAAGTTATTTCTTATTTTCAATGCGCATGCTATTGATTTTTTCTTCGGTTGGTGTAACGCGAAGTGTTTTTTGACCAGTGTATGTGACAAAACCAGGTTTGGCACCAGTAGGTTTGTTGAGTTTTTTAGCTTCAATCATATCGACTTGGATAAGATTTGATAGGCGAGCTTTTGAGTAATAAGCTGCTAATTCAGCGGCATCAGTCTTGACTTCATCGCTTGGGTTAAGATTGTCCTTGATGAGTACGTGACTACCTGGAATATCCTTAGCGTGGAACCAGAGTTCACCTTTTTTCGCCATTTTGAAGGTTAATTCATCATTTTGCAGGTTGTTGCGTCCAACCATGATGATTGTCTTACCATCTGAAGCAAGGTATTGCTCTGGTTTTTTACGTTTATGATGTTTATCGCGCGTGCGGCGTTTGACAAAACCAGTTTCCACCAACTCTTCACGAATGTCTTCGATATCAGAGATAGAAGCGTGACTAAGAGAAGTTTCAACACTTTCAAGATAAGTGATTGTGTGTTTTGTTTCTTCGATAAGCCCTGTTAAGTGTTTGACAGCTTCTTTTAGTTTTTGGTATTTTTTGAAATAACGCTGAGCATTTTGGTTAGGGGTCAAACTTTTATCAAGAGCAATAGTGATTTTTTCATTAGTGTAGTAGTTATCAAGTTCCACTTGGTCTTGATTGTTTGGCACCATTGAGAGATAAGTGGTTAAAAGTTCGCCTTTTTGGCGGAATTCTTCGGCGTTTTCAGTAGCTGCCAATTCTTTTTCTTGTTTTGCTAGCTTTTTGATATTTTTATCGAGTTCAGTTTGAACACGGTGAATCAAGTCGCTTGATTGTTGGTTGACGCGATCGCGTTCAGCTTTATCTTGATAGAAAACATCTAGCAACTCTGAAAGGCTGTCAAAAGTTTGACCGCTATTATTAAATGGCACCGCTGCAAATGATTTGTCAGTCATATTTGGCTGGACAGGTCGAGCAAAGAAAGCACGGAACTGTTTGAGTTTGTCATCACTAAGCTGAGCTGCCAAATTTTCAGCGGTATCACGTCCCAAACCTTGGAAAAGCTTTTGAAGATGACGTGGTGCCAAATCCTCGGTTTGTAAGATTTCAAATAATTTTTCATCTGAAACGGTAAAAGGATTTTTAGCATTAGTTTTTGGCGGTGCAATGTAAGTTGAACCAGGCAAGATTGTTCGGTAGCTGTTTTGTGAGAAACCGATATGCTTGATAGATTCGATAATCTTACTTTCAGCCTTATCAATCAAGATGATGTTACTGTGTTTGCCCATGATTTCAACAACCAAGGTGACCTTGATGTTGTCACCGATTTCATTTTTATTTGAAAAGGCGATTTCTAAAACACGGTCATTTTCAATTTGTGTGATGTTTTCAATAACCGCACCTTGAAGGTATTTACGCATAATCATGGTAAAGGTATTAGGTGTTTGAGGGTTTTGAAAGTCTGTTTTAGTAATTTGCAGACGCCCAAAAACAGGGTGGGCAGAAAGTAACAGTTTATAGTTTTTACGGTTATTACGAATGGTTAAAACAAGCTCGTGCTCAAAGGGCTGATTAACTTTTTGAATGCGTCCGTAGAGAAGCTCATCTTGTAATTCTTTGGTTAAATGGTGTAGGAAAAAACCATCAAATGACATGATTAAAGTTGCCGTAATGCTAGCTAACCGAGAGCGATAAGAAGCTTACGACGTCTCCTTTCTAATCTCATGTTTTCAATTCTTCTATTATACCATAACCCTTGCAAAATATGGACTCTGCGATATGGGAAAGTCTGTCCCTTACGATTTTTTTAATTTTTGAATGATTGTTAGAAGGTCTAGGTAATGCTTATTTTCCATTTTGACGATGGCGTAGGTTTTGATGAAAATGTCTTTTAGCTTTTTAGAGCTTGAAATGATATTGGAATTTTCAAGCAGACGTTCTGCGGTATCTTGACTAACAATGGTAATGCCAGTACCTTTAAGGACCAGGACCTCGTGCTCAATCAGTGAGAGGTTATCGATAGAAATATGATGTTGGGTTGGCAGCTGGTTAATCTTGATAAATTCTTTTAAGAAATTGTGATAACTGCTGGTCGTGTGATAGAGTAAGAAAAGCGATTCTTCACCCTTGTCAATTTTTTCGATGAGCTCTCTTTGCCCGATGAAGGAAAATATTCTGGCAAAATTTCCAGATTTAAAAGGAATTGCGGTTAATGCTACGGGAATAAATACCATTGATTGTGAGTATGCAGAGAAGTTAGGCATTGCTATTCGGAATTTAGGAGCGCATTCGACAGAAGATGTTGCCAACCACACGATTGCTCTATTACTAGCACTAAATCAAAAACTCTTTATTCATCGTAAATACATTGAAGCTGGTTTTTGGAGTTATCAAAAAGCCGGTGAAGTAAAGCGTTTATCTTCGCAAACTTTGGCAATTTTTAGTCTTGGTCGAATTGGTCAAGCAGTAGCAAAACGTGCGAAAAGTTTTGGCATGTCAGTGATTGCCTACGATCCTTTTTTGCCAGAAGAGATGGCATAAGAAATCGGGGTCAAATTGGTCTCGGTTGAGACTATCCAAGCAGAAGCTGATGTGATTAGCTTGCATTTATTTGCTAATTCGGCAAATGAGCATTTCTTTAATCGTGATTTCTTTAAGAAATTGAAAAAGCCAGTGTTGTTTATCAATGTGGCGCGTGGGAGTCTGATTGGTGAAGCAGCCTTGGTAGAAGCACTTGATGAAGGTGAAGTGATTGGTGCTGGTTTGGACGTTTTAGAGAGTGAAAATCCAGACCTGATTAACAATTCCTTTACTTGGACGTGAGAATGTTATTCTAACGCCGCATTCAGCCTTTTATAGTCAAGAAAGTCTGAACACCTTGCAAGTTCAAACGGTTAAAAATGCAGTTGCCATTTTAAAGGAGTATCATCATGAAATTTGAAACGATTGAAGCCTACAGTTTGCCAGAGCGCATCGAAGCAATTACTAAATATTTGGTGTTCATTCTTTCGGTAAATGGCATAGAAGGTGAAGTTAAGCTGGCAGATGCCATCTATAACTTATTGCAGCACCGTATTTTAAAGCTCACCAAGAAGACCTCTGGCAGTAAGTTTTAGAAAATGACTCCTTGAAACGAAAAAAATAATTTTGCACTGCTCAAAAAATCAGGAACAACTAAGACTGTCATTTTACACTCGCATATGGACACCGTAGGCATAGAGGATTATGGTCTGCTAAAGACAATCGCAAATGATCCAGATACTCTGATAGATTTTTTTAAAGATTATGACAATGACCCTGTCGTTCAAGAGCATGCTAAATCAGATGATTGGCTCTTTGGACGAGGTATTCTTGACATGAAGTCGGGCGATGCGGTCAATATTGCAACACTTTTCTATTACATGGAACACATGGATGAACTTTCCTGTAATTTACTTGTGGTGACCAATTGTGTTGAGGAAAATGACCATACGGGTGCTATTCAAGTCTCAAGTGAACTTTTACGTTTGCGTAAAGCTGGCTATGATTTTAAAGTGGCTATCAATACAGATTTTATTTCGCCATCATATGACGGTGATGATAAGAAATATATCTACACAGGCGCAGCTAGAAAAATGTTGACATGTTTTTACATCAAAGGGAGAGAAACGCATGTTGGCAGTTGCCTAATGGGCATTGATGACACAATGATTTCTAGTGAGATTAATCTTAAAATCAATACCAACCTTGATTTAGTTGAAAAAATTGACAATGAAGATGTATTGCCAAGTTCTGTGCTTTTACAACGAGGTTGCAAGGATTTTTATAATATCCACACAAACAAGCGTGCCAATCTTTATTTCAATACTTTCTTATATGAAAAAAGTGCAGATACCATTTTGGACACCTTAATGGAAGCTAGTCGTGAGGCTGTCCATGAGGCTTCAAGACATTATAAAGAATGATTTAAGATTTATTCGGAAAGAAGTCATATTCATAGACAGATTTCACATGATATTACTGTGATGACTTTTTCGCAGTATCTAGATGTTTTGGAGAAAAAAGTTTTGATAGCCAAGCCTTGATTAGGAAGTGCTTTGAAACTATCGAATATTATGACAAACGAGAAGTTGGCTTTGATTTAATTGACTACCTTGAGGCAAAAACACAGTCTGATGAAGTAAAAGTGATTATCTTTTTAGCGCCGCCATTTTGTCCTCGCAATTATACTGACCGTGACAGCGATGTTGACCAAGCGCTTGAAAAAATGATGACAGAATTTCCTGAAGAACATTTCGTGAAACGTCGTTTTTCCCCATTTTTAAGTGATTCTAGTTATCTTGCGATGCGAGAAAGTCCAGAAGACATTGAAAAACTAAAAGCAAATTTTCCTCTGATGGATGCGATTTATCCTTTGCCAGTTGAGACGATTAGAAGTCTTGATATTCCAGCTCTTGACTTGAGCGTTTATGGTATTGGAGCTCATACTTGGAAAGAGAGACTCTATAAACCTTATTTTTATCACACTCTTCCAAAGGTTATTAGAAGTTTTATCCAGCATTTAAGCTAAAGTTTGAGCTTGGCAAATAAGTGTTTTGAATAAAAATAAGAAAATTTCGAAAAGAACTTGAAATTTTCAGAATTTAGGTTATAATTATTAAAAAACACAGGAGGAAGCTAAGATATGAACATGACACAAACTCTTACAAGTTGGCAAAGTTGGCGTATGTAAAAGTTGTGTTTATGTTGTTGCATAGATACGACTTTTGGAGTACTTCTAAAAAGTATTTATGCGCTAATCTTAGTTACAAGATAAAAAAGCGTGTAGTAAGCAATTACTAGACGCTTTTCTTTTTAGTTGACTCTTTAGGATGAAAATATGCTATTAAGAAAATAGATTGTTCAACGGAGATAACAAATGAAAAATAAAGCACTTATTGGAACACTTATTGTCCTTGTCATGTTAGTAGCTGGTTCAATGATTTATGACCAGACTAAAAATGAGTCAGCGAAAAATGGAGACATCAAAATCGGTATTTTACAATATGTTACCCACGATGCTCTTGATGAAATTGAAAGAGGGATTGAAGATGGCTTAGCTGATGCTGGTTATGACAAAGCAAATGCGAAGATTACCGTTTTGAATGCCGAAGGTGACCAAAGTAAAATCCAAACCATGAGTAAACAATTGGTTCATGCTAAAAATGATGTGGTCATTGGTATTGCAACACCAGCTGCCCAAGGTCTAGCCTCAGCAACCAAAGACATTCCGGTTGTGATGGGAGCTATTTCAGACCCAGTCGGAGCAAAATTGGTTAAGAATTTGAAAAAACCGGAAGGAAACGTAACAGGAGTTTCTAACAAAGTGCCGATTAAACAAACGGTTGAGATGATTCAAGAAATTACACCAAACGCTAAGACAATCGGAGTCTTGTATGCTAGCAGCGAAGATAATTCCGTATCTCAAGTGGCTGACTTTAAAAAGTACGCTAAAGCGGCAGGTATCAACGTGATTGAATACGCCGTCCCATCAACCAACGAAATTAAAACAACCATGTCTGTCATGACTGGTAAAGTCGATGCTGTTTTTGTCCCACAAGATAATACCATTGCCTCAGCTTTTTCAACTGTTGTTAACTCAGCAAACGCTGCTAAGATTCCAGTTTATTCATGTGTGGACACCATGGTTGAACAAGGAAGCATCGCTTCAGTCGCTCAAAGTCAATATGATTTAGGGGTTGAAACAGCAAAAATTGCTATCAAATTACTTGCTGGTAAAAAAGTATCAGACGTCCCAGTTAACATCGTTAATACTGGTACCCCAACCCTTAACTTAAAAGAAGCTCAAGAACTTGGCATTACAATTCCAGATAGCATGCTGTCAAAAGCAACAGTAGCTGTCAAAGCAGATGAAAATTAGGAGAGAAGGAGAAAACATCATATGATTATTTCGTCAGTTTCACAAGGACTTTTGTGGGGGATTCTTGGTTTAGGAATTTACCTGACTTTCCGAATTCTTAATTTTCCAGATATGACGACTGAAGGGTCTTTCCCTCTTGGTGGAGCAGTGGCTGTTACTTTGATGAATCACGGGACACACCCTTTGTTAGCTACTTTAACAGGTATGCTTGCGGGTTGTTTAGCAGGTCTTGTTACTGGTCTTCTTTACACCAAAGGAAAAATTCCGACGCTTTTAGCAGGGATTTTGGTAATGACGTCATGTAACTCAGTTATGCTTATGGTTATGAAACGTGCCAACCTTGGTTTGCTTAACATCAAGCCTTTGCAAGCCTTGCTTCCATTTGCTGATAGTACAAATCTTTTGGTAATTGGTCTTTTGGCAGTGGTAATCGTCATTTCAGCGTTGATTTTCTTCCTTTATACACGTCTTGGTCAGGCTTATATCGCCACTGGTGATAACCGAGATATGGCAAAGAGCTTTGGAATCAATACTGACCGCATGGAAGTTATGGGACTTACCATTTCAAATGGTTTGATTGCTTTGTCAGGGGCTCTTGTCAGCCAACAAGATGGCTACGCTGATGTGTCAAAAGGGATTGGTGTTATTGTAATCGGTCTTGCAAGTATTATTATCGGAGAGGTGCTTTACTCAACTGGCTTGACACTACTTGAACGTTTGATTGCCATTGTGGTCGGGTCAATTTTGTACCAATTCTTAATCACAGGTGTGATTGCTCTTGGCTTCAATACCAACTACCTCAAATTATTCAGTGCCATTATCCTAGCCATTTGTCTTATGGTTCCTGTTCTTAAAAATAAATTCTTTAAAGGAGTGACCTTATCACGATGAAAAAAATTGTCGAATTAAAAAATGCAACAGTTCAAGTTAATAACGGACTTGATGAGGTCAAAACAATCCTTGACGATGTGAATTTGACCATTTATGAACATGACTTTTTAACGATTTTAGGTGGAAATGGTGCTGGTAAATCAACTCTTTTCAATGTGATTGCTGGGACTTTGATGTTAACTAGCGGAAGCATTTCAATCCTTGGAAAAGATGTGACGCATCTGCCTGCTGAAAAACGTGCTAATTACCTTGCGCGTGTCTTTCAAGACCCTAAAATGGGAACAGCACCTCGTATGACAGTGGCTGAAAATATCTTAATTGCCAAATACCGTGGTGAAAAACGTGGGCTTTTGCCACGAAAAATTCACAGTTTTACAGATGAATTTAAGAAATTGGTGGCACGAACTGGCAATGGTCTTGAAAAACATTTGGATACGCCGACTGGCCTTTTATCAGGTGGGCAACGTCAAGCCCTTAGTCTTTTGATGGCAACGCTAAAACGTCCAGAGCTACTTTTACTTGATGAACACACAGCAGCTCTTGATCCCAAAACAAGTGTGTCATTAATGAACCTGACAGATGAATTTGTGACGGGAGATCAGTTGACAGCGCTCATGATTACACACCACATGGAAGATGCTCTGAAATACGGTAATCGCTTGATTGTCATGAAAGACGGAAAAATCATCAAAGACCTCAATCAAGACGAAAAAGCCCAAATGGCAATCGCTGATTACTATCAATTATTTGAATAAAATGAAACGCCCTCGGGCGTTTTTTTTGTACCTTGAGTGACTTTTCCAAATCATAAAGAAGAAAAACTGCTGAAAATATGTTACAATTAAATTGCTGTAATTCGACTTGCTAACCTTTTTGGAGGCGAGGACCGTTAGTAAAAGAAATAAGCAAACTTGGTTTGCACGTATAAAAAAATAAAATGAGGAGAAAACATCGTCATGAGCGATATTAAAATTATTGCCTTAGGTGGGGTTCGTGAAAATGCAAAAAACCTCTATGTGGTAGAAGTTAATGACTCAATTTTCGTTTTGGATGCTGGACTGAAGTATCCTGAAAATGAGCAACTTGGTGTAGATGAAGTCATTCCGAACCTTGATTACCTAATTGAAAACAAAAAACGTGTGCAAGGGATTTTCTTGACACACGGGCACGCCGATGCTATTGGAGCTTTGCCTTATATTTTGCAAGAATTCAAAGCGCCAGTCTTTGGTTCACCACTTACTATTGAGTTAGCGAAGCTCTTTGTTAAGAAAAATAACAACGTTAAGAAATTCAATAATTTCCACGTTATCGACGCTGAAACTGAAATCGAATTTGCCGATGCGACAATTTCATTCTTCAAAACAACTCACTCAGTTCCTGAAAGTTTAGGGATTGTAGTTGGTACCGATGAAGGAAACATCGTCTATACAGGTGACTTTAAGTTTGACCAAGCGGCGCGTAAATATTACCGTACTGACTTGGGACGTTTGACTGAAATTGGACGCGAAGGTGTACTTGCCCTTCTTTCTGATTCTGCTAATGCTACAAGTCACGTCATGACAGCAAGCGAAGCAGAAGTTGCTGCTGAAATGTATAGCGCTATTGCTGACGCTGAAGGTCGCGTTATCATTGCTGCGGTTGCTTCAAACCTTGTGCGTATCCAACAAGTCTTTGACTCAGCTGCTGAATATGGTCGTCGTGTAGTCTTGACTGGTTTTGACGCTGAAAACATTGTTCGCACAGCGATTCGCATGAAACGTCTTCGTTTGGTTGATGAAAAATTAATCATTAAACCAAAAGACATGCACAAATACGAAGACCATGAATTGATTATTCTTGAAGCTGGTCGTATGGGTGAACCAATTAATGGTCTACACAGGATGGCACTTGGTCGTCACCGTTATATTCAAATTAAAGATGGCGATTTGGTTTACATCGTTACAACACCAAGTCTTTCAAAAGAAGCAGCAGTTGCGCGTGTTGAAAACCTAATTTACAAAGCTGGTGGTACGGTTAATCTTATTACGAAGACACTTAATGTCTCAGGTCATGCCAATGGACGTGATTTGCAGTTGATGCTTAACCTTCTTCAACCGAAATACCTTTTTCCAGTTCAAGGTGAGTACCGTAATTTGGCAGCTCATGCTGAATTGGCACAAGAAGTGGGAATGTACCCTGAAAACATCTACATCGTCAAACGCGGCGATGTTATGGTTCTTGGTAAAAATGGTTTCAACCATGAAGGTAGTGTACCAGCAGGGGATGTCATGATTGATGGTAATGCTATCGATGATGTCGGAAACATCGTTCTTCGTGACCGTAAAGTCTTGTCAGAAGATGGTATCTTCATCGTTGCCTTGACTGTTAATAAACGCGAAAAGAAAATTGTATCAAAAGCAAAAATTCACACACGTGGATTTGTTTACGTTAAGAAGAGCCGTGATATTCTTCGCGAATCAGCTGAATTGGTTAACCAAACCGTTGAAAACTACTTGGAACAAGATAGTTTTGACTGGGGTGAATTAAAGGGAGCTGTCCGCGATGAAGTGGCTAAATTCCTCTTCGACCAAACCAAACGTCGACCAGCTATCTTACCAGTCGTTATGGAAGTGAGATAAGAAGATTATTGAAGTTGAGACAGAAGTTCTCAACTTCTTTTTTTATTATGATGAATCGTAGTGGTTGACTGGGATTAAAATGATTATTTTTTCTTGTTTTTTTAAGCTTAGCTTGTTATACTATAGCCCGAGGTAATTTGTTAATGCTTAGAATTCTAGAAAGAGAGGATAGGTATGAGAACACTATTTAAGATTATCTTTTTCATTCCAAGCCTCATTATTAATATTATCTGGAATTTTTTCTGGGCTATTATCAAGACAATCATTTTGATTGCGATTGTGTGTTTTGGTCTGCTTTATTATGCCAATAACAGTAGCTCACAGTTAGCAAATTCCATTTTAGATGCTGCTAATAGTGCGACAGCTTATTTTCAGGATAATAAAGATGATATTGCTAAGAATTTAAAAGATTTATCGACCGATGATTTCACGCATTATTCTGGTGCGCGCTGGTCAAGTAATTCAGCGACGGTTTATATTAAAACGACCAATAAAACTTTGGTCAATGCTTATGAAGAAGCTATCAATGCTTGGAATGCGACGGGTGCTTTTACCTTTACGCTTGTGAGTGATGAAAGTTCTGCTAATATTGTGGCGACGGAGTATTCTGATGCTAGTTCCAAGGCGGCTGGGCTTGCTGAGACAGAAACCAATGCTCTGACTAATCAGATCACACATGTGGATGTTAAGTTAAATACCTATTATTTGCTTGACAATGATTATGGCTACACACACAATCGTATCGTCTACACAGCAGAGCACGAATTGGGGCATGCGATTGGGCTTAACCACGATGACAATGAAGAATCTGTCATGCAGTCTTCAGGATCATACTACGGCATTCAAATGGTTGATATCCAAAAAGTGCAATCGATTTATAATCAATAGTAATGAAATCTGCTCATTTGAGCAGATTTTTTGATATTATCCTAGTTTAACGAGTGAGGATTTGTTAAAATAGACATATGATTATTTTACAAGGAAACAAAATTGAACGCTCATTTTCGGGCGATGTCTTATTTGACAATATTAATATTCAAGTTGATGAAAAAGACCGCATCGCGCTTGTTGGGCGAAATGGTGCTGGTAAATCAACGTTGTTAAAAATTTTAGTCGGTGAAGAAGCACCAACATCAGGTGAAATCAATACAAAACGTGACTTAAGTTTGTCATATTTGGCGCAAGATAGCCGTTTTGAGTCAGAAAATACCATTTTTGATGAAATGTTGCACGTTTTTGATGATGTGCGTGGCATGGAATCTCGTCTTCGTAAGATGGAAATGCAAATGGCTGAGCTAACAGGCGATGCCTTTGATAAATTGATGTCAGATTATGACCACTTATCAGAAGAATTTCGTGTTAAAGGTGGATTTACTTACGAGGCAGAAATCAAAGCCATTTTAAACGGGTTCAAATTTGATGAATCGATGTGGCAAATGAAAATTTCTGAGTTGTCTGGTGGGCAAAATACTCGCTTGGCACTTGCTAAAATGTTGCTTGAAAAGCCTGAACTTCTTGTACTTGACGAACCAACTAACCACTTGGACATTGAAACCATTGCTTGGCTTGAAAATTACTTGGTCAACTACCAAGGCGCTTTGATTATTGTCAGTCACGACCGTTACTTCCTAGATAAAGTGGCAACGATTACGCTTGATTTGACAAAACATTCGCTTGACCGTTATGTCGGTAATTACTCAAAATTCATGGACTTGAAGGCTGAGAAATTAGCTCTTGAAGCTAAAAATTACGAAAAACAAGCTAAGGAAATTGCTAAGTTGGAAGACTTTGTGCAACGTAACCTTGTTCGTGCTTCAACGACAAAACGTGCCCAAGCCCGCCGCAAACAATTAGAAAAAATGGAGCGCTTGGACAAGCCATCAGCTGGACAAAAATCTGCCAACATGACTTTCCACGCTGACAAGGTGTCAGGAAATGTCGTCTTGACAGTTGCTGATGCGGCAATTGGTTATGATGACCAAATTTTGTCTGAACCAATCAATATTGATGTCAAGAAATTTGATGCCATTGCCATAGTTGGACCAAATGGTATTGGAAAATCAACTTTGATTAAATCAATCGTTGGTCAGATTCCATTTATCAAAGGAACATCAACTTACGGTGCCAACGTAGAAGTGGGTTACTATGACCAAACACAATCAAACTTGACTCATACCAATACTGTACTTGATGAGCTTTGGAATGATTTTTCAACAACACCAGAAGTTGAAATTAGAAATCGTCTTGGTGCTTTCTTATTCTCAGGTGATGACGTTAAAAAATCTGTCAGCATGCTTTCAGGTGGCGAACGAGCTCGTCTTTTGTTAGCAAAATTGTCAATGCAAAACAATAATTTCCTTATCCTTGACGAACCAACCAACCACTTGGATATTGACAGTAAGGAAGTTCTGGAAGATGCCTTGATTGATTTTGACGGCACGCTTTTATTTGTCAGCCACGACCGTTATTTCATTAACCGTGTAGCGACAAAAGTGCTTGAAATCTCCGAAGAAGGCTCAACACTTTACCTTGGTGATTACGATTATTACCTTGAGAAAAAAGCAGAGCTGGAAGAATTAGCACGCTTGAAAGCTGAAGAAGCACAAGAAAAAACAACAGTTGTCGTTGAAAAAGCGCCAGCTAATGATTATCAAGCTCAAAAAGCCAATCAAAAAGAACTTCGTAAACTCACACGCCGAATCACTGAAATTGAAAATCAATTAGAAGAAATTGAAGCGCGAGAAGAAGAACTCAACCAAGCCATGCTTGCTACAAACGAAGCAAGTGAGTTGATTGAGTTGCAAAAAGAACTCGATGAACTAACTGAACAACAGGAAAACCTCATGCTTGAATGGGAAGAACTCAGCGAAAAGGTTGAGGGTTAAAATACTAGTAATCTCGGCAGAAATGTCGGGATTTTTTGTTTTAAAAAATCAATAGCAGGCTATTGATTTTTGCCTTTAAAGTTTTATAATAGTCTTGGAAATAAAATGAAATGTTTAGCAAATCTTAAAGAGTGCCTGCTGGTTTTGAGTGGCATTTTTTGAAATTACTTTTTTATTGTTGGAGGTTACTATGAATCCTAAAAATGCTCCATACGGTTGGCTTGTTAAGCGAATCGCGCATCGTTTGGAACAAAATATGAACAATTTCTTAAAACCTTATAACATTACGATTATGCAATCTTGGGTTTTGCTGTATTTAAAAGACACCAAGGAATGCTGTACTTATAAGGAATTGGAAAAAGAATTCGAAGTGTCACAACCAACTATGGCGGGAATTATTTCGCGTTTGGAACAAAAAGAGTTGGTTACTAAGGTTCAGGATGACAAGGACAAGCGTGTCAAGAAAGTGCGCATTTCTGATAAAGGGCTTGATTTAATTGTACTTGTATGTGATCATTTGCAGGAATCCGAAGACGATATTATCAGAGGCTTTTCTGATAAAGATCAAGAAACATTTCACTCTTTGCTCGAGAGAGCTTATTATAATGTTGTAGAAAGAGGTGACGAGAATGATTAAAACCCTTTTAGCTCAAGTCAAGGAGTATAAGACGCCATCTTTACTTGCTCCTTTGTGTGCAACTTTAGAGGTTTTCTTCGATATGTCAGTCCCTTTTGTTATTGCTAAGTTAATTGACCAAGGGGTACAAGCTGGGAACTTGGCTGTTGCCATGAAGTATGGTATCTTGATGTTGGTTCTTGCCACATGTGGTTTAACAACTGGTTTCTTGGCTGGTAAATTCGCTGCGCAAGCCTCAGCAGGATTTGCCGCTAATTTGCGTGAAGGAATGTATGATAATATTCAAACCTTTGCCTTTTCAAATATTGATAAATACAGTACAGCTGGTCTTGTCACTCGTATGACAACAGACGTTACAAATGTGCAAAATGCTTATCAAATGATTATTCGTATCGTTGTGCGTGCACCACTGACAATCGTTGTTAGTATGATTATGTGTTTTGTGGTAGACCAACGTTTGAGTTTGATTTTCCTTGCGGCTGTCTTGATTTTGGGAGCATCGCTTCTATTTATCATGCGTAAGGCTATGACAACTTTCAATTACGTTTTCCGTAAATACGATGATTTGAATGCTAGTGTTCAGGAAAATATTTCTGCCATTCGTGTGGTTAAAGCATTTGTACGTGAAAAATATGAAAATAAAAAATTCACGAAGGCTGCTGAAAATATTTACCGTTTATTTGTTAAAGCTGAGAAAATCATCATTTTCAACGTGCCAGTTATGATGTTTATCATCTTTGGTTGTATTATCTGCTTATCATGGTTTGGAGCACAATTCATCGTTGGTGGTACACTGACAACGGGTGAATTGACATCCCTAATGTCTTACATCTTTGCCATGATGATGTCTCTTATGATGTTGTCAATGATTATGGTTATGGTTTCAATGAGTACAGCCAGTGCCGAACGTATTGCAGAAGTGCTTAATGAAAAAGCTGATATCGTGAACCCTAAAAATCCATTGATGGAAGTTCCAAATGGAAACATCGAGTTTAACCACGTGCATTTTTCATACAAACACGGTGATGGAGAAGAAGTGCTATCTGATATCGACCTTAGTGTTAAATCTGGTGAAATCATCGGTGTTATCGGTGGTACTGGTTCAGGTAAGACATCTTTTGCTAATTTGATTTCTCGTCTTTATGATGTGGATGCAGGGTCAGTCAAAGTTGGTGGACACGATGTTCGCGAATACGATTTGGAAGTTCTTCGTGACCAAGTAGCTGTAGTGCTTCAAAAAAATGTCCTTTTCTCAGGAACTATTCTTGATAACCTTCGTTGGGGGAATGAAAATGCGACTGACGAAGAATGTATGGAAGCTTGTCGCCAAGCTTGTGCAGACGAATTTATCGAACGTTTCCCTGACAAATACAATACATGGATTGAACAAGGCGGAAGCAATGTCTCTGGTGGTCAAAAACAACGTCTTTGTATCGCCCGTGCATTGCTTAAAAAACCAAAAGTTTTGATTTTGGATGATTCAACAAGTGCCGTTGATACTGCCACAGATGCCAATATCCGTCGTTCATTTGAAGAAACAATTCCAGGAACAACAAAAATCATCATTGCTCAACGTATTTCAAGTGTGCAACACGCTGATAAAATTTTGGTTCTTGATGATGGTAAAATCTCAGGCTTTGCTAGCCATGATGAGTTACTACAAACAAACGCTATCTACCGTGAAATCAATGAGGTTCAACAACAAGGTAGCGGTGATTTTGATGAGGAAGGAGGTAATAACTAATGTCTCAACCTAAAAAAGAAGTGAACAAACAAGCCACACTAAAACGTGTTTTGGCTTATGTGATTAAGAATTATAAATGGCGTTTCATGGCTGTTTTCGTCTTGATTTTGATTGCTGCGCTTTGTATGGTTCGTTTTAGTTTGTTCATGCAAACCTTGATTGATAGTTATGTCACACCTCTTTTGGCTGCTAAAAATCCTGAGTTTTCTGGTTTAGCGCATGCTATTTTCCAACTAATCATTATTGGGATTATTGGGGTAGCAAGTAGTTACACTTATAACCGTTTGATGGTTTATGTGGGGCAAGGAACAATACGTCGTATTCGTATTGACCTCTTTACGCATATGGAAAGCTTGCCAATCAAGTACTTTGATACGCATGCTCACGGGGACATCATGTCAATCTATACCAACGATGTTGATACCCTTCGTCAATTGATTGGACAAAGTATCCCGCAAGTGGTCAATTCAAGCTTTTCGATTTTGACAACTTTTGTCAGCATGTTAGTTCTAAATGTGCCATTGTCAGCCATGTCAGTCTTCATGGTTATTGTTTTGCTTTATGTGGCTCGTAAAATCGCTGCGCAATCTTCAAAATATTTCCATGACCAACAAAATGACCTCGGTCGTGTTAATGGTTTCATCGAAGAAATGATGGATGGTCAAAAAGTTGTTAAAGTTTTTAACCATGAAGAACGTGCTAAGGAAGATTTCCGAAAACTTAACCAAGAACTTCGTGAATCAGCTACAAATGCCAATATCTTTGCGAATATCTTGATGCCAGTTTCTGCTAATATCGGTCACTTTTCATATGTTCTTTGCGCCATGCTTGGAGCAGTTCTTGCTCTTAATGGTTATGCTGGTTTGACTTTGGGGACTTTGGTTTCTTTCCTAGCATTAAACCGTGGTTTTACTAATCCGATTACTCAAATTAGCCAACAAATCAACTCTGTTGTTATGGCGATGGCAGGTGCTGACCGTGTCTTCCAACTGCTAGATGCAGAATCTGAATTGGATGAAGGTTACGTTGAATTGGTTAATGCCAAAGAAGACGCTGCTGGAAATCTGCAAGAAGTGAAAGAATCAACTGGTACTTGGGCTTGGAAACATCCACACGAAGATGGTACAGTGACTTATCATAAACAAGAAGGTCGTGTAACTTTCACAGATGTAACTTTTGGTTATAACGATGATAAGATGGTTTTACATGATATTAATTTATTTGCGGAACCTGGTCAAAAAATCGCTTTTGTAGGTTCAACTGGTGCGGGTAAAACAACCATTACAAACTTGATTAACCGTTTCTACGATATCCAAGAAGGTAAGATTCATTACGATGGTATTAACATTCGTAAAATCAAAAAAGCTGACCTTCGTCGTAGTTTAGGAATTGTATTGCAAGACACACACCTCTTTACAGGAACTGTTATGGATAACATCCGCTACGGACGTTTGAATGCTAGTGATGAAGAATGTATCGAAGCTGCCAAATTAGCTAATGCACATGATTTCATTAAACGCTTGCCAGAAGGTTATAATACCATTTTGACAGGTGACGGAAGCAATCTTTCTCAAGGACAACGTCAATTACTTGCGATTGCGCGTGCGGCTGTGGCTAATCCACCAGCCTTGATCCTTGATGAAGCAACTTCATCAATTGATACACGTACCGAAGTTCACGTTCAAGAAGGTATGGATGCTCTTATGAAGGGTCGTACAACCTTTGTCATTGCCCACCGCTTATCAACGGTTCGCAACGCTGATTGCATTATGGTTCTTGAACAAGGACGCATCATTGAACGTGGTAACCACGATGAATTAATTGCTCAAAAAGCCCGTTACTACCAACTCTACACAGGTAACGCCATTAGTGAATAACAGATTTAGACAATCTTTGGAAAATAGCAGAGCTGTTTTTCAAGGGTTGTTTTTTGTTAGCTTTTCAGAGTGATTTTCCATGTAAAACGTTTACTTTTGTTTTTTGGCAACAATCACTTACGAAGAAAATTTTTTATGGTAGACTGAATCCTGTTGACTGTAAACTGGAGTTGATTGGAGAAGTGTTGGAGTAAAAAATCCATTCAGACACTATCCTAGCGGAGGACATGTTATTGTACGCCGACCTATGTTGAGGCTTGATAAAAAATAAAACGAATGGAGAATAAAATACCTCGTAATTTTAAAGAAGCAATGGTATTTACGTGTTTGATGTGTGGAATGATGGTTTTCGAAATGAGTATGTGGAACTTGTTCGTTGCAGGAGCTTTTTCTTGGAAACATGTCTTTTTAGGATTCATTCCAGGATTTATCGTTGCTTTCATTTTAGATCCTTTAATCGTTGGTCCAAATTCTTTTTAACCATGTTTATTATTGGAACAGATACGTTTCTGATTTCCCCATTGCTAACGACTTTATCTAGTCTTTACCATATTGATACGTCAATTTCTGGTTGGATGGTTAGTGCTTATACTATAGGCTATGCCTTATTCGCTTTGGTTTCAGGGCCAATTTCAGATGGAAGGGACCGCAAGAAAGTGATGGTATATGGTTGGGTAGCCTTTACGATTTCAACCTTTTTATGTGGTTTTGCAAATTCATTTGCTTTGATGTTTTTGTTTCGTTTTTTGGCTGGAATCAGTGCTTCTTTTGTGACTTCTCAAGTTTGGGCATCAATTCCAGTGGTGGTTGAGAAAAAGAATATTGTTCAGGTAATGGGATATGCAACGGCTGGTTTATCTGTTTCTCAGATGGCAGGTGTTCCAATTGGTGGTTACCTTGCTGGAATTTCATGGCATTCCCCATTCTTTACCATTTCAGCGGCTTCCTTGGTTTTATTGCTTCTTATTAATTTTTATATGCCAAAATTGGAAATTGGAAAGGGTCATAAAATCTCCTTTACAAGTGCTTATAAAAATGTTTTGACTAATAAAAAATCTGTATCTTATCTTTTAGCTTATTTTGTCTTTCAGACAGGGTCATTTACAGCAATCACGTTTATTGCGATTTGGTATAATCATAGTTTTGGTTTGTCTTTAGCTAATATTAGCACAGCGATTATTGCTATTGGGGCAGGTAATCTTGCAGGTTAGCTTTTTGGTAGTCATATTGTTAAGCGTTTTGGTTTACAAAAAACATTTAAAACAGAATTGACGACAATTGTTATTCTTTACTTGGTTTTATTACTTGTTCACCATTTTTGGGTAGCAGAGGTGTTATTGACCATTATTTATGTGAACAATGGATTTATTTTCCCATTATTTATGACAACATTGCAAAGTACTGTAGAAAATGCTCGAAGTACGATTTCGTCATTATCAAATGCCGTGATGTATTTAGGAGAAACCATTGCGAGTATCGTTGGTGGTGTTTTATTTGAACAATTTGCAGGATTTTTTGGCATTGCTGTTTTTGCAGCAGTAATGATCGCTCTTTCGTTGCTATTGTATTATAGGAGCTTTTAAGAAGGTTGATAATTAATGGTTCTTTGTTGTAACAAGATGGGCAAATGAAAAGAAATTTGAAAAAGGTTCTTAGTGATATTTTGTTTCAAAATACTGGATCAACTACTTCAATTTTAGAAGCGATAATGAATAAAACAGTTGAAGTAGAAATAATTCAAGAACGTATTATTTGCGATAGTGACTATTCTACTCAGTATAATTGGGGGAGATTCTTTGGCTATGCGAGCTACAACATTAAAAGCTGGAGGTATTGACATCTCAAATAATATTGTTATTTATGATGCTGATAAAGTAAAGCAATTAGATAATTTTTGTGTTCAGAATTGTTTAATACCTATTGGTAAAATTTTTTCTGATTTAAGAAAGCCGGCATATTTAAGCAAATACTGTGATTTTTTTAATCTAACAGCTACAAAGTATCCAGTAAAAGAGTACCAATTTATACATAATGGTGAAGTTTATTTTCATATTATTGAGTTATATTTAGAAGATAATTTATTTGATATTTTAAATGGTACGTTAATAATTTAGACTATACTTCTAAAATAAAAAGACATCTTAGATATATCAGTCTAAGATGTTTTTGTACAAACTTGGAAATTCTGTTGAAAATGGTGTGAAAGGCTTGCTTGATTTACCTCAATGATTTTGAAAAGTAGTATAATGGCTTTAAGGATGTGAAACCGTTTTTAGAAATTGAGGAACAAGTTATGAGTAATCGAACAAATGAAAAAACTGTTCAACTTGACCTTGAAACTTACGCAGCTAACGACGTTTACAAAGCCGCTGCTACGCAAAGCTCAGGCCTAAGTCATAAACAAGTCAAAGAACGTCAAAAACAATATGGTCCAAATCGACTAAAAGAAGTCGAAAAAGAACCAGTCATTGTAACTTTTATTAGGAATTTTACAAGTCTTATGGCAATCCTTCTCTGGGTAGGAGGTGCTGTGGCGATTTTATCTCATAGCGTTGAACTCGGTCTTGCCATTTGGTTTGTCAATATCATCAATGGTGTTTTCAGTTTTGTTCAAGAATACCGTGCGAGCCAAGCAACCGAAGCTCTAAAAAAGATGCTTCCTTCTTATGCACGTGTCATTCGTGAAGGGCAAGAAGAAAAGGTACTTGCTGAAGAGTTGGTGCCTGGTGACCTTGTTTTGATTGAAGAAGGTGACCGTATCTCTGCAGATGGTCGTGTTATTTTTGCTACAGATTTTCAAGTCAATCAATCTGCCCTAACAGGTGAATCAAATCCTGTCTATAAAAATAGTGATGCTGACACAAATGCTCAAAAAACAGCTCTTGAATACGACAATATGGTCTTTGCAGGTACAACTGTTTCATTGGGTTCAGCCAAGATGATTGTCTCAGCGACTGGTATGGCAACCCAATTTGGACAAATTGCTCACTTGACAGAAAATATGGCTGATGATAAAAGCCCGCTTCAAAAAGAATTAGACCATTTGACCAAACAAATTTCAGTTATTGCAATTACTGTTGGGGTTATTTTCTTTATCGCAGCGGCACTTTTTGTTCACCAACCATTTGCAAAAGCCTTTATTTTTGCACTTGGTATGATCGTCGCCTTTATCCCAGAAGGATTGCTCCCGACAGTTACTCTTTCTTTGGCAATGGCTGTGCAACGCATGGCAAAATCAAACGCCTTGGTTAAAAAATTATCATCAGTTGAAACTTTGGGAGCAACTTCGGTTATTTGTTCGGATAAGACAGGGACATTGACCCAAAATGCCATGACGGTTAATCACATCTGGCAAGTATCTGATCAGTATGATGTGACAGGACTAGGCTATGCTGCTGAAGGAGATATCCGCAAAAGTGGAGGTAAGAAAGCTGCGCTTATCGAAAGTCAACCGCTTGAACACCTTGTCCGCTTTGCTCACCTCTGCAGTAATGCACAAGTTTTGCCACCTAATGACGAAAATGCTTCGTACACTGTCCTTGGTGACCCGACTGAAGCTTGCTTGAATGTCTTGGCTGAAAAAGCAGGTCTAACCCTTGAAAAAAACAAGTCTTGGGGACCACGCTTGAAAGAATTGCCTTTTGATTCAGTGCGCAAGCGCATGACGACTGTTAACCAAGTTGACAGCTTAGTCGATGGCAGTTCTTTGGTGTCCATCACCAAAGGTTCTCCAAAAGAAATGGTAGAGCTCTGCCATTTTTACAAAGACCAAAAAGGTATTCATGAAATGACGGCAGACGTTCAAGCGAGAATCTTAGCTGCCAATGATGATTTTGCTAAGGATGGTTTGCGGGTTTTGGCACTTGCTTATCGGACCTTGGAAAGTGAACGATTGACTCAAGAAGAACAATGGACGAAAGAAACTCTAGAACACAATATGATCTTTCTTGGCTTGATTGCTATGAGTGATCCTCCTCGGGAAGGTGTGCGTGAGGCGGTTGAAAAGTGTCACCGTGCAAGTATTCGTATTATCATGGTGACAGGTGACTACGGTTTGACAGCGCTCAGTATCGCTAAGAAAATCGGTATTGTTCGTGGTGACGATGCGCGTGTTGTGACTGGCTTAGAGTTGGAAAAGATGTCTGATGAAGCCTTAAAAGAAGCGCTCAAAGGCGAAATTGTCTTTGCGCGTGTGGCACCGGAGCAAAAATATCGAGTTGTATCAGCTCTTCAAGAATTGGGTGAAGTTGTCGCTGTGACAGGAGATGGAGTTAACGATGCTCCTGCCCTTAAAAAAGCAGATATTGGTGTCGCTATGGGGATTACAGGTACAGATGTCGCAAAAGAATCGGCAGATATGATTTTGACGGATGACCATTTTGCATCTATCGTTAAAGCGGTTGAAGAAGGGCGTGCGGTTTTCCACAATATCAAGAAATTCTTGACTTATATCTTTAACTCAAATACTCCAGAAGCCGTCCCGTCAGCATTCTTCCTATTATCACGTGGCTTTGTCCCACTTCCTTTGACTGTTATGCAAATTCTAGCTGTCGATTTGGGGACTGACATGATTCCAGCACTTGGCTTGGGAGTTGAACCACCAGAACCAGGTGTGATGAACCAACCACCTCGCAAATTGACTGACCGTTTGCTGGATAAGAAATTGCTGATAAAAGCTTTTCTATGGTATGGTTTGATTGAATCATCTCTTGCTATGGGTGCATTCTTTATCACTTATCTACTTCATAATGGAAACTTAGCGGTGCTTGCAGGTTCAGGTCAATTGTACCAAGAAGCGACAACCATGACCTTGGGTGCTATTATCTTCTGTCAAATCGGTATGGTCATGAACAGCAGAACCTCTGACCAATCCATTCGCAAGTTGCAATTATTTGGTAATCCTTTGATTAATATCGGTTTAGTTGTTGAATTGATTATTTTTGTGACTCTGGTATATTTGCCTGTTTTTCATGATTTGTTCAACACAGCAAGTCTTGGTGTTTGGCACTGGCTTTACCTTATGCTCTGCCCATTCGTCATCGTAGGACTTGAAGAATGGCGTAAGAGACTTATGCGAAAGTAAGCTTATTTGGGGTGTCTGTCTTTTCCTTGACACTTTCTGAAAATCTTTGTAAAATTCAAGAGAGTTAGGGGAGAATAATGGCGACAATTAATGACTATTTAGATCACAACAAAAATCGTTCTTTTGAAGATTTTGCCTTTAATGAAGCAGATATTCTATGCTTGAATGAGCTTGGTTATTTCTGTTTTGAGGAGTTAGATGCATCGATTGATTTTTCAAAAGAAGTGAATCTTCACGAGGTCTTAATGCCTTACGTAACAGGTGAAAAACTCTTTAATCATAGTTTTTTAGTGACTGAAGAGCGTGTTAAGCTTTTGCAGAAAGTTGTGGCTTCAAAACGTTTTGTAAATTTGAATTTGTCTGATTATGTCAATGACGTTGATGCGGAATACGAAAGACAGTTTTCAGCTATGGTCTTTACTTTACCTGAAATTAATCATCATCAGCTGGTTTTTCGCGGGACAGATGATACCATGATTGGCTGGAAAGAGGATTTTAAACTGACCTATGTTCAAGAAATTCCTGCTCATCGTGCGGCTGTGGCTTATCTTGAAGCTTACCTTGAAAAATACGCTGGTAAGGTGACCGTTAGCGGGCATTCTAAAGGTGGAAATTTGGCCCTTTATGCTGTAGCCCATGTTAATGACCTGCTTCGTGAACAAATCGAAAAAGTCTATATGCTTGATGCACCCGGTTTGCAAGAAAAAGGTCTTGAAAGTGATAGCTATAAGGCGATTCGAGAGCGCGTGACGGTGATTCGACCAGAAGAGTCTATCGTTGGCATTATGCTTTACAACGACATTGACCCGATTGTGGTTAAGAGTAATGCTTCAGGCATCATGCAGCATGCCGTTACGTCGTGGCAATTTAATGAAGAAACAGGTGAGCTAATCTTAGCTGAGCGCCAAACTGATTTAAGCCAAAATCTTGAGAAGACTTTCAAGCAATGGATGAAGGAATTGTCTAGTCAAGAATTGAAAATACTTTTTGACATTCTCTTTGATACCTTGATGTCAAGCGGCATTCATAGCATCAATGACGTCACAATCGACCGAGAATTTGGTGCCAAATTAGCTACAAGCATTGCTTCCTTTTATTCTATCGGAACAGAGAAAAAGCTCTTACTAGCTAAATCAGCTAAATTATTTTTGCAAGCTTTTGTTGGACACAGTCGCTTGGGCAACTTTAGTAGAGATAAGATAAATTTATCGTTACCTGATTTCAATAGTCTTTTGTCACGTTTAGATAAGAAGAAATAAGAATAAAAAACTTGGGCTTTCCCAAGTTTTTTTTGTGCGATTTGCTTGACTTGGAGTTCACTCTAAGGTATATACTGTGTTAGAAAGATGAGAGGAGATGAGTTATGAATATCAAAAAAGTCAGTGAGCAAACGGGCGTTTCAGCAGATACTATCCGCTATTATGAGCGTATTGGCTTGTTGCCACGAGTGTGCCGAAATAAATCTGGTGTCAGGGATTTTTCTGAACAAGATATTGCTGCTCTTGAATTTATTCGTTGTTTTAGAAGTGCTGGCATGAGCGTAGAATCTTTGATTGAATACATGAGTTTGGTTGAAGAAGGTGAAGGCACGGAAAAAGCACGGATGAAAATTTTAGAAGAAGAACGTGAAAAATTGATTTCCCGCATTGCTGAACTCCAAGCTGCCAAAGAACGACTAGATTATAAAATTGAGAATTATAAAAATATCATTTTGAAAAAAGAAGAGAGTCTTTTTGAAGAAGGAACAGCTGATTAAGCGTTTAGAAAAGAGGATTCAACATGACAATTAAACAAACCGCAGGACGTGACCAATTGGGTGAATTTGCACCAGATTTTGCGCATTTTAATGATGACGTGCTTTTTGGTGAGAACTGGAATAGTAGCGATATTGACCTTAAAACACGTTGTATCATCACGGTTGTAGCACTTATGTCATCTGGTATCACTGACAGTCCTCTTGTTTATCATTTACAAAATGCTAAGAACAATGGTGTCAGTAAAGTTGAGATTGCTGCTGTTATCACACATGTAGCTTTCTACGCAGGTTGGCCAAAAGCTTGGGCAGTCTTCAACCTTGCAAAAGAAGTTTGGAACGAAGATTAAGTGAGGGAGAAATCGATGACAGATAAAGAACTTTTTGATAGAGAAAATATCTTTGGAAAAGGTCAAGCAAATGACGCATACGCACCATATTTTGATGGCAATTCTTTCCTCAATCCCTTAGTTGATGCGGATTCACCACTTTTTCTAGCAAATGTGACCTTTGAACCGGGTTGTAGAAATCACTGGCATATTCACAAGGCTGACAAAGGCGGTGGTCAAATTCTGATTTGTACCGCAGGTCAAGGTTGGTATCAAGAAGAAGGTAAGAAAGCTGTCAGTCTTGAACCAGGTAAAGTCATTGTGATTCCAGCCAATACAAAACACTGGCACGGTGCTAAGAAAGACTCATGGTTTAGCCATATTTCGCTAGAAGTCCCAGGTGAAAATACCTCAAACACTTGGTTAGAAGCAGTAAGCGAAGAAGATTATAGCAACCTATAAAATCTAATTAACCTTTTACTCCTAAAACCAAAAACCAATCCATCTAGTAATAACGTCCAAGAAACAGCTTGGGCGTTTTTTGATATTACTTATCGTGACAATTTCTTTTGACCATGTTAAACTAGAAATCATGATGCAAATGAAACACACGAGATTGGTGCAGACTGGCAAGTTTTTAAAACTCTTCAAAAACGACACTCAATACACCACACCGATTTTTAGAATAGACCAGAAACGAAAAAATTTACAATTTGTCATTGTCTTCAAGTTAGAAGATGATGATTTTTATGTCCTTAATCGCTCTGAAAAAGGTTATAGCAAGGATTTAAAACGTATTAAGGTGTTTGCAACATCGATGCTTTACAATGCCATGATGTCTGTCCCAATTAAGGCGCGTGAGACAATTCAGATTTTGCAGGTACCAAGTGATAAAAAGTTGCTGAAGGCTTACGTGACCTATTACGATAAGGCAAGCATTGATTGGTTGTGCTTTGGCAAGAAAGCCAACCTAGACGATGTTTATGATCCCTTTCGTGATGCGCACTCGGCGCTTTTTCACTCAGATGATTCTGACAATGCCATATCTTATGATGATTATCAGGGTATTCAGGATTTCCATCCTTTTTCACTTTTAGATAATCAAGCCGTTGCTACTCCATGTTTTTACCAAGACCCGAAAAAAAACAAGCAAATTGCTCTGCAATTGATGGGCTGGTATTATCATGGCCAGCAGCTCAAAATCAGTTGGAAACCCGACAATCAGCACAATGCACGCTGGCGCTCGTCGGTTGTAGCGATTGACCGAAAGACTCGCCGTTATTTTTTTCAAGGAAATATTTATCAAGAAAAAGGAACTGACCCCGTCTTTTTAGAGAATCTTTTATTTGATTGTGATTTGAAAAATAGCAGAGCAGCAAAAGCAGAATTTGACAGATTTATTCAAGAGATAAAAGAACAAGAGCGCGAGGCTTTGCTAAAGCTGCGCTGACAATCAAAGAGGTTTTTGAGTCCGCTTTTTATTTGTGCTATAATATTTTCTGACTGAAAACAATATTAGAAAGTATGAAAATGACAGATATTGACATTGAGCGTTATCATGAACTAGCTCAACAAAAACAAAAAGAACACCGCAAATTTTTAGCAACACTCAAGAAAAAAGCTCCTAAAAATCTTGATAAAATTACTCAAGAAATTCACACAGAAGTTTTTAACGAGATTGATTGCACAAAATGTGCTAACTGCTGCAAAAGCTTAGGTCCTCTGTTTACAGAAGCAGATATCACACGCATTTCAAAAGTCTTTCGCATGAAACTTGGCGTATTTGAAGACATGTACCTTCATGTCGATGAAGACGGCGACAAAGTCTTTCAATCAATGCCTTGTCCATTTTTAGGCGATGACAACCTTTGCACCATTTACGACGTCCGACCAAAAGCATGCCGTGAATTTCCGCACACAGACCGCAAAAAAATCTATCAAATTAATAACCTAACCATCAAAAACACCCTTTTCTGCCCCGCAGCCTACCTCTTTGTTGAAAAACTCAAAGAACGATTGGAAGGGAAATAAAGATTTAGAAAGTATCTCATTTTGAGGTGCTTTTTTCCTATCCCTTACTACGTCTGGTTTTTCATGAAAGCGGTAAAATTTACAATCAAATTAATGTACTTTATTTGAAAATAATAGTAAGCTTACAGTATTCGAAATAGAGGAGGGCAGTTATGTTTTTAGCATGGAATGAAATGAAACACTCGAAGCTGCGTTATGGATTAGTGGTTGGAGTGATTTTCTTGATTGCTTACTTGGTCTTTTTCCTAACGGGTTTGGCTAATGGTTTAGCCCAGACCAATCGCTCGGCGGTTGATTCTTGGAAATCTGATTATGTCATTTTAAATGAGCAAGCTAATAAAAATCTGCGCATGTCACGCTTTTCAGTCGACTTAAAAAATGATGTTAACGCTGATAAAATGGCAGAATTGACACAAGCTTCTACGACAATTAAAGACAAGGAAAAAAATAAAATTAATGTCAATTTATTCGCGATTAAGCAGGATGAATTTCTACGTCCGAAGTTGAGTGAAGGAAGGCTTTTCTCAAAAACAGGAGAAGTCGTCGCTGATAGTAGCTTAAAAAAATCATATCAATTAAAAATTGGTGATAAAATTACTCTTGGAGATAGTACTAAAAAGCTAACTATTACTGGTTTTACAGATAATGCGAGCTTTAATGTTCAGCCAGTCCTTTACATGACAAAAGAAACACTGGCAAGCGTCCTTGCGGATAATGCTCAAGTAAATACAATCAGTGCTCTAGTGATTCGTGGCAAGGTAAATCAGGTTCCTAAAGAGCTCGAGAGCATGACCACATCAACGTTTATTGAAAATCTTCCAGGTTATAAAGCTCAGAATCTGACTTTTTCCTTTATGATTGGCTTTTTGATTGTGATAGCAGCGATTGTCATTGGAATATTCATCTATATTTTGACACTGCAGAAAAAAGCAATCTTTGGTGTTTTAAAAGCGCAAGGCATTTCTAACGGCTATCTATCACGGATGGTTTTCGCACAGACCTTCATTTTAGCCATATTAGCGGTTAGTCTCGGCTTAGCGTTAACCCTGCTCAGTGCCGTTTTTCTACCAACATCAGTTCCGTTTCAGGTAAATCCACTCTTTTTTGCAGGAATTAGTGTGCTGATGGTTCTTATTGCCGTTTTTGGTGCACTTTTCTCAGTGGTAAGCATTGTCAAAGTTGACCCTTTAAAGGCAATCGGTTAGGAGATAATTATGACAGCAATTGAATTAATCAATATCAAAAAATATTTCAAAGATGGTCCAGATCAAATTGAAGCTCTGAAAGAGACAAATTTGACGATTAACAAAGGTGAATTTGTTGCCGTTATTGGCCCGTCAGGTTCTGGAAAAAGTACTTTTTTGACCATTATTGGTGGCCTGCAATCACCGTCACAAGGTGAAGTGAGATTGAACGGCCAAGCTTTTAGCCAGAAAAAAGAAAAAGCGCGTGCTAAGATGCGTTTTGACCAGATTGGCTTTATCTTGCAAGCTTCCAACCTAGTACCCTTTTTAAAAATCAAAGATCAGCTACGCTTGGTTGACAAGGTTGATAAGAAAAAACAGCGCGAATCGATTGACAGCCTTTTTGACCAGCTGGGTATTGCCAGTATCGCAGACAAATATCCTGAGGAAATTTCTGGCGGGCAAAGGCAACGAGTGGCGATAGCCAGAGCCTTGTATAATGACCCAACGATTATCTTGGCTGATGAGCCAACAGCGAGTTTGGACACTGAAAAAGCCATGGAAGTTGTCAAAATTCTAGCCGACGAGGCCAAAGAAAAGAATAAAGCAGTCTTAATGGTTACGCACGACAGACGTTTAGTCTCTTATTGTGACCGATTGTTGGTCATGGAAGACGGCGTTTTACGAGAAGAAGAGATTGCTGCTTATCAGTAGTAATTTGTCTTGAGATGCGATGTGTGATATAATGAGGTCAAATCTTACCGATTCAAAAAAGGGTCGTTAGTAAAGGAGACGTCATGATTACTTTTTTCTTACAAATGCGTCGGACATTGCGTGTCTTGTGGTCAATCTTTAAGGATGATGAAACCAGAGGAATTGCAGGTGTCACTGCTGTTTTATTGCTCAGTGGGACACTTTTTTATGCAAATGTAGAACATTTTACTTATTTGGATGCCCTTTATTTTTCATTTACAACTTTAACAACGATTGGCTACGGGGATATTTATCCCGTTACAGCAGCTGGAAAGATTTTTACCATGATGTATTCAGTTGTCGGATTAGGGGTTATGGGGAGTTTTCTAGCTGTTGTGGTTAAAAAATTGGGTCAATTGGATAAAAAAAAGTGAGAGAAGACCTGTGATTTATCGTGATTTATTGTTTGATTTGGACCATACTTTGCTTGATTTTAACGCGGCAGAAGATGTTGCTCTGACAGAACTTTTGACAGAGGCGCACGTGGATGATATTGAAACTTACAAAGAAGTTTATATTCCCATGAATCGTAAACTTTGGAATGATTTAAGTTTGAAAAAGATTACCAAAAAAGAATTGGTTGACACCCGTTTTTCTCGTTTATTTGCGCATTTTGGACATGAGGTTGATGGACATGCCTTTGCTATGCGCTATCAAGATTTTCTTAGCCAACAAGGTCAGACTCTTCCTGGGGCAGATCAGTTGTTAGACCAGCTAAATCAAGAAGGTTACCGCATTTTTGGTGCAACAAATGGCATTACCAAGATTCAAACTGGTCGCATGGCTAATTCAGGGATTAAAGATTATTTTGAACACGTCTTTATCTCTGACGAAGTTGGTTATCAAAAGCCAGATAAAGGCTTTTATGACGCCATTTCTGGAGCCATTTCACGATTTAATCAGGAAAAAGCTTTGATGATTGGTGATAATTTGCTGGCGGATATTCAAGGTGGCAATAATGCTGGCATCGATACTGTCTGGTATAACCCAGATAAAAAAATCAATCACACCGTAGCTAACCCAACCTACACCGTCCATAACTATCAAGAATTGCTAAAATTATTACGATAAAGATAAAAGCTAGAAGTTTTAACTTCTAGCTTTTATCTTTAATAATCGATTTTACGTTCTTCTGTGATAAGTTTAGCCATTTGTTCGGGGTTAATAATTTGAATCTGATGGCCAGTTTTTTCAATCATTTCTTCAGCGCGAAGTGATTTTACCATTCGTGCAATAGTCACTGAGTGCATGCCTAGGTAGCAGGCGATTTCTTGATAGGTAAAGAAGGTATTTAAAGCTAAATGACCTGATTCACATGGCTCAGCTTGGTCAAGTAAGAAGCGGCAGAATTGGACCAAAGCAGGTTCGTTTTTACTGCTGTGAAAATGTTCCATGAGATAAATATGATTTTCGGTCAATGTATTTAACATCAGGCTAACAACTGATGGAAATCCTAGCAAGTCTTGAAATTGACGATTAGAAATGCGGTAAGCCACGCAAGGCGTTTTGGCAACAATTGAAAAAGATTTTTTCCCGTAATAGTTCAAATGCAGATTGTTCATCAATGGAACAAAGCCGACAAATTGTCGCTTTTTAAAGTATAGATAAGTTGTTTCTTTGCCATCACAAGAAATAGACGAAAGAGCACAGATGCCTGAAGATAGAATATAAATATCACCGCTTGTTTCGCCAGTGACGGACTGTGCGAGATTATCTCCCTTTTTAAAGGTCACACGTTCGCCGTATTGATAAAGTTCTGTAATATCTAGTGTAGAGTGCATAATTACCCTTTCTAAAATTAACATAGGCTATATAACTATATAGTTTACGTTAAAAAAGCGTTTTTATCAAGCCAAAAAATCAGAAAAAGAGCTTAAAAATATCTTGATAATGATTTTTAAAATGACTATTTTTGCGCCAAATAAAGGTAAAATCATGACTTATGGCAGAAATATCCAAATTAATTTTTTGGAGTTTACCTGCAGAAATTTCTTTTTGAACCACGCTTTGATAAACAAAACTAATTCCCAGATTTTTTTGGACCAGCTCGCAAATGGTATTTAGATTACCAATTTCAGTGATTTTATGGAAATCAGAAATGGTTAGATTGGCCTCTTTGAGCATGATTTCAAGTATTTCACGGGTACCTGACCCTTGCTCGCGCACGATGATAGGATAGGCTAGTAGGTCTTCTAAAGAATAGCTTCCGCTTGCTAGGGGTGAGCCGGGAGAAGCGACTGCGATGAAAGGTTCTGTGCGATAAGGCAGAAAATCGTATTTTTCTTTTGCAAAGAAACCTTCGATCAAGGCAAAATCAATCTGTCCATTATCAATAGCTTTTAACAGTGTCTCGGTATTATCCACCAGCATTTTGACTTGGAAATTCGGGTGATTTGCCAAAATATCCACTAAAGAATCGGTCAAAACATACTCGCCAATGGTCAAAGTAGCCCCAAAATTTAGCGGCTGTAAATCTTGCTTGAGCTGTGTCTTGAAATGCTTAATATCTGTGTCCATAGTCGTCAGCAAATCAAGCAATTCTTTGCCACTTTGTGTCAGCCGACATTGCTTGCCAGAAAAGGTAAAAAGCTTAGTTTGATACTCTGTCTCTAAAGTTTTGACATGCTTAGTGACTGCAGGTTGAGTGATATGCAATTCTTTAGCAGCTTGGGTAAAATTAAGCGTTTCGCAGACTTTCATAAAGGTAAAAACACGGTAATCAAGCATAATAATCTCCTATTATTTTTTTTTATTATATCATAATAAATCATAATTTTACATTATAACTTGTCTAGGTTATAATATTTTGTGAAAAGGAGTTTTTATTATGATGACAATTGAGAAAAAATTGCCGGGAATTATGTTTTGTGTGATTCTGGCTTTACCAGCCTGGTTTTTAGGGCATTTATTTCCACTTGTAGGAGCGCCAGTATTTGCAATTCTACTTGGGATGGTTGTGGGGAATTTTCATAATAATCGCACCCAAACCACTGATGGTATTGCTTTTACATCAAAATATATTTTACAAGCAGCGGTTGTTTTATTAGGTTTTGGTTTAAACTTAACACAAGTTTTTAAAGTTGGGACACAGTCATTGCCAATTATTATTTCAACCATTGCAGTCTCGTTGGTTGTAGCGTTTTTATTGCAAAAATGGCTAAAATTGGATAGTAATATAGCAATCTTGGTTGGTGTTGGGTCATCTATTTGTGGTGGCTCAGCTATTGCCGCAACAGCACCAGTTATTAAAGCAAAAGATGAAGAAGTCGCAAAGAGTATTTCGGTTATCTTTCTTTTCAATATCTTAGCGGCACTAATTTTTCCAACGTTGGGAGAATTACTTCACCTATCTAACCAAGGTTTTGCGCTTTTTGCGGGAACAGCTGTCAATGATACGTCATCCGTTACGGCGACCGCGACAGCTTGGGATGCTGTTCACGGGTCAAATACCTTAGACGGTGCAACAATTGTGAAATTAACGCGCACATTGGCCATTATTCCGATTACTTTAGGACTGTCAATCTATAAAGCCTATCAAGATTCAAAAAATGGCAGAGCTAACCAAACGACTTTCCAATTGAAAAAAGCTTTTCCAATGTTTATTCTTTATTTCTTATTGGCTTCGATTGTTACGACAATTGTCAGCGGTTTAGGAATTGATACGGTTATTTTTGATAATCTTAAGACACTTTCAAAATTCTTTATTGTCATGGCAATGGGAGCTATTGGTCTTAACACGAATCCTATTAAACTTATTAAGACTGGTGGACAAGCTATTGGATTGGGAGCTACGTGTTGGATAGCTATCACCTGTGTCACTCTCTGGATGCAACATCTTCTAGGGATTTGGTAATGAAAATGTAGGAACAATGTTTGTGACTATTCAAGCATTGTTTTTCTTTTTTAAAAAATGATAGCGTTTACTTGAAATCGTTTCCTTAAGTGCTATAATGACCTTGAAAACCTTAGTTAAATTTTATAAATAAAGACTATTAATCTAATGGTTAACAGTTGTAAGGCATGGAATTTAGCAACGATAAAGGAGGAAAAGGTACGATGGCATATAAAACAACTTATCCTTATACAAACGAGATTCTTGCGACTTTTGACAATGCAACGGATGAAGCGTTAGAGGAAGCTTTGGCAAATGGGCATGCGCTTTATAAAAAGTGGCGTGCTGAAGGTGGCTTAGCAGAGCGAAAAGCTCAATTGCGTAAGATTGCTGAGCTGCTACGTCGTGACGTTGACAAATACGCTGAAGTCATGACAAAAGACATGGGAAAATTGTTCGTGGAAGCTAAAGGCGAAGTGGACCTCTGTGCAGAAATTGCTGATTACTATGCTGATAAGGCAGAAGAATTTTTGAAACCACGTCCACTTGAAAACATTAATGGTGATGCTTATTACATCAAGCAAGCGACAGGTGTTTTGGTAGCCGTTGAACCATGGAATTTCCCATTCTATCAAGTCATGCGCGTCTTTGCGCCAAACTTTATGATTGGAAATCCGATGATTTTGAAACATGCTTCAATATGTCCAGCATCAGCACAAGCATTTGATGATTTGGTTTTGGAAGCAGGTGCACCAATTGGTGCATTCAAAAATCTCTTCCTTTCTTATGACCAAGTTTCCAAGGCTATCGCAGACCCACGTGTTGTTGGGGTTTGCTTGACTGGTTCTGAACGTGGTGGTGCTTCTATTGCAGCAGAAGCGGGAGCAAATTTGAAAAAATCATCTATGGAACTTGGTGGTAACGATGCCTTTATTATCCTAGAAGATGCCGATTTTGATTTGCTTGATAAGACCATTTTCTTTGCTCGTCTCTACAATACTGGTCAAGTTTGTACCTCATCAAAACGTTTTGTCGTTGTTGGTCAAGAAAACTATGACAAATTCGTTGATATGGTGGTCAAACATTTCAAATCAGCCAAATGGGGTGACCCAATGGATCAAGCGACAACTTTAGCACCGTTGTCATCAGCAGCCGCAAAAGAAGAAGTGCTTGGTCAAATCAAATTAGCTAAGGAAAATGGTGCAACTGTGGTTTATGGTGATGAACCAATTGACCACCCAGGAAACTTTGTCATGCCAACTGTTTTGATAAATGTCACCAAAGAAAATCCAATCTACAATCAAGAAATCTTTGGTCCAGTTGCTTCTATCTATAAAGTTGATACTGAAGAAGAAGCTATCGCGCTTGCCAATGATTCTAGCTATGGTCTTGGTGGTACTGTCTTTTCAAAAAATCTTGATCATGCCAAAGAAGTAGCTGCCAAGATTGAGACAGGGATGTCATTTATCAATTCTGGTTGGACATCACACCCAGAAATCCCATTTGGAGGCGTTAAAAATTCAGGTTACGGTCGCGAATTAAGCGAACTCGGCTTTGACGCTTTTGTCAACGAACACCTGATTTTTGTCCCAAATGATTAACCAGCTCTCCTTTTATTAAATCCCATACACGAAAACCACTTCCTGAGCCTAGGGGGTGGTTTTTCTTTTCCTAAACGTCCTAACAAGCAATGCAACAGCCTTTTTGCTATAATAAAACCATGAATGAACTGATTAAACATAAATTGGAGTTGCTGCCAGATAGCCCTGGTTGTTATATCCATAAAGATAAAAACGGCAAGATTATCTATGTCGGAAAAGCCAAGAATCTCAAGAATCGTGTGCGCAGCTATTTTCATGGTAGCCATAATACCAAGACCGAACTCTTGGTTTCTGAGATTGAAGATTTTGAATACATAGTTACTGGGTCAAATACAGAAGCCCTTCTTCTTGAAATCAATCTGATTCAAGAAAACTTGCCAAAGTATAACATCAAGCTAAAAGATGACAAATCTTACCCATTTATCAAAATCACGGTGAATGAACAGTACCCACGCTTGATGATTACCCGACAAATCAAAAAAGATGGTGCCATGTATTTTGGTCCCTACCCTGATTCAGGGGCAGCAACAGAAATCAAACGTCTGCTAGACCGCATTTTCCCATTTAAAAAATGTACAAATCCTGCTAACAAGGTTTGCTTTTATTACCATTTAGGTCAGTGTAAAGCTCATACCATCTGTCATGTGGACCATGATTATTTTGTTGCCATGGCGCAAGATGTGAAGAATTTCTTGAATGGTCAAGATAACAAAATTGTTGATGGCTTAAAAGAAAAGATGCAAAAAGCTTCTGACATGCTGGAGTTTGAACGCGCAGCAGAATACCGTGATTTGCTGCAAGCCATCTCAACTCTTCGTACTAAACAACGTGTCATGAATCAAGACATGATGGACCGTGATATTTTTGGATATTATGTCGATAAAGGCTGGATGTGTGTGCAGGTTTTCTTTGTTCGCCAAGGAAAACTCATTCAGCGTGATGTCAACATGTTTCCTTACTACAATGACCCAGAAGAGGATTTCTTGACTTACGTCGGACAATTTTACCGCGACAGCAAGCATTTTATTCCAAAAGAAGTCTTTATTCCTCAGGACATTGACGAAGAATTAGTTAAAGTAGTTGTTGATACCAAAGTCATCAAACCACAACGTGGTGAGAAGAAGCAGCTGGTAAATCTTGCGACAAAAAATGCGCGTGTCAGCCTGCAACAAAAATTTGACCTGCTAGAAAAAGATATCCGCAAAACACATGGCGCTATTGAAAATATCAGTGAATTACTCAATATTCCAAAACCAGTGCGCATTGAAGCCTTTGATAACTCAAATATTCAAGGAACAAGCCCAGTTGCGGGGATGGTTGTCTTTGTAAATGGGAAACCAAGTAAGAAAGATTACCGTAAATTTAAAATTAAAACCGTTGTCGGCCCAGATGACTATGCCAGCATGCGTGAAGTCATTTATCGTAGATACAGTCGCGTGATGAAAGACGGATTGACTCCGCCAGATTTGATCATTATCGATGGTGGACAAGGTCAGGTCAATGTGGCGTGCGATGTCATTGAAAATAAACTTGGACTCGATATTCCAATCGCTGGTCTGCAAAAAAATGACAAGCACCAAACGCACGAACTACTCTTTGGTGACCCATTAGAAGTGGTCGAATTGCCACGAAATTCTGAAGAGTTTTTCCTCTTACAGCGTATCCAAGACGAAGTTCACCGATTTGCCATTACTTTCCACCGTCAACTCCGTTCTAAAAATTCATTCTCATCAAAACTCGATGGCATTGCTGGGCTTGGCCCAAAGCGCAAGCAATTACTCATGAAACACTTCAAGAGCTTGCCAAGCATTCAAAAAGCAGACGTGGATGACATCATCAACTGTGGTGTCCCACGAAACGTTGCCATAGCTGTTAAGGAAAAATTGGCTGAGGAGAAGAAATAGTAAGGAGATAATCGTGGTAGAAAATATTTTAATACTAGGGAATGGCTTTGATTTAGCGATGGAACGAAAAACCAGTTATGGAGACTTTTTAAGATTTTTGAATTCATTATCTTTTTTACTTTCTTGTCAAGAAGTTTGCAATCAGCAGCTGGATGCTAAAAACTATGATTTTCTTCTAAAAGAGTATAATAACCTCAATATTGCAAGTTTGACAAAAGAAGAATTGCAGGAACAGATTAAACGTAAAAATATGCAAATTAAGAAGAAAGTTGATTCGCTGCAACGTAAAAATAGTTTTCAAGAAGCAGAAAATCTTGTAAAGCTTCTTGTTAGCACTAGTGAAGAAGATGATGCTATTAGCTGTTTTGATAACTTAAACTTTCAGGAAGAGTTTAAGTTTTATGAAAAATTACCTGATAAAGTTAAATTAGGGTTACTGTTAGAGTGTTTATCAAATTTCTGTAAAAATGAGCAATTAGGAACTTTTTTCGAAGAAAATAGAAATAATGAATCAGCTAAAGGTTTAGTTCGGAGTATTATCATTACGGGTGATGAGTTATTAGAAGTAAGAAGTGTCTGTGAGAAGAAAGATGATATTGAATCAAAGTACCTTCTAGATGTTGATATTATTGACGATTTGATTCAAAAGACAGGTAAAGAATATAAGTGGCTATTGAAAATTCGTGACAACCTTTTTTTGAAATATATAAATGAAAATAAATATAAACTTGGTGAAAAATGGTCAAGTATCGAGCTTGTAATTTCTGATATTGCAGAAGCAATCTCATATTTTAAAGAACATTTGGAAGAATTTAGTCAAATCTTTAGCAATGGTGATATAGATTTGACTAAAATACAAGAGAAATTTATCACTAAGCCAAACTTTGATGCATTGTCATTTGTGACAAATTATCAACTTGGGCAAAGATTTGATTATGGGAGTATGGGTTTTCAAAAAGTTATGGATGTGTGTAATAAAAACTTTATTCAAGCACTGGAAGAGTTGACTGATTATCTAGAGTTTTACTTAACTTATCTTGATAAATTAGATTTTGAGAAACAAAAAATAGAGAAAAAAAGAAGTAATCTAGATGCTATTGAGGGGCTTGAAAAAGCAAAAGTGTTAACGTTCAACTACACAGATACTGCAAATAAATTATTTAATATTCCTGAAGAAAATACTCATTTTATTCATGGAAGAATTGATTTTGCTCGTAAGCAAAAATTGATTAATACTATGGTTTTTGGTATTGAGGATAAAGAGGAGAAAACTGAAAATATTAACCCTGATTTAATTTCCTATCAAAAATTTTATCAAAGAATAATAAAAGAGACAGGAAGTGACTATAGAAAATTCTTTGAAAAACCTAAACATTCAGGTGAAACTGTTGATGATATGAATATTATTGTTTTTGGACACTCGGTCGACCCTTTAGATAAGGAAATCTTTATTAACTGTTTTGATTTAGCCCAAAAAAGAGGCGGAAAGTATAAGTTTATATTTAACTATTATGATGAAAAAGCTAAAAGAGAGATTGTTAAGAATTTAACTATAATTTTAGGAAAAGAAAGAATGATATCATTAACAGCTGAACAAAAAGTTGCATTTGTAAAATGTGATGATGTCCAAAGAATGGAAAGAGAACTTTTGTAGTTGAAGTTAATACCATCTGAAAACATTCATGAAACTTTCTTTTTCTGATTGTAATCTATTTTAAACTGTGCTAACATGGATAGGGATTTTTAAGGAGATACGCATGTTTAAAAAAATGAAGCAAGGCCTCTCTCAGTTAAGTCAAAAGAGCACTTGGCTTCCAAGCATTGTGATTGTTTTGGTCGCCGTGTTACTCTTGCTTCCCCAATTAACGTCTCGTGGAGTGATTGCGGGTAGTGATTTCCTATTTCACTACAATCGTTTTTATGAGACGGCTATGCAAATTAAGACGGGTAACTTTAGTTATTTTATGTCACTGTATGGCTTTTACAGTTCAGGTCGAATTGTTAATGCTTTATATGGCCCGTATTTTGCTTATTTTCAAGGAATTTTGGTACTCATTAGCAAGAACTGGTATACCTATCAACTTTTGTCACGTTTCTTGTTGAGTGTGATTGCTGGTTTTTCGATGTATCGTTTGAATCGCAGAGCTTCTGTCAAAACGAAAATAGCCCTTGGTGTAGCAGTCTTTTACATGATGACCTTCTCGGTTCAATACTGGACGTTTAGACAAGGTTTTTCAAGCTGGGGTGCCGCTTTTATGCCGTGGTGCTTGATTCCAGCAGTTGATTTTGTTAGAACAAAAAGAGTTGAAGTGCTTCGTCTAGCAGTATCGGTTGCTGTTATGATGCAAGTCCACATGCTTAGCTGTTTCTTGTTAATCTTGGCTTATTTGCCATTTTACTTGTACGGCTTTTTCAAATCTGACAAGAAAAAAGAAGTCTTTTTCAAGGGTGTCCAATCAGTCTTGCTAAGCCTTTTATTAACAGCAAACGTCTGGGCAGCTTTGGTTGTTGTCGGTCAAAGTAATAACCTGGTTGAACCTTTCGTCAATTCAAAACTCTATATTATGACAGTTAACCAGCGTAGCATTGAATGGCTACTAACACCAAAAGCATTGGTTTTTGTGGTCTTGTATCAATTGTACTTCTCATTTAGACACTGGCGTCATTACGACACACTCTTGCGAGTGGTGACAGGGGCATTCTTTATTTTCTTGGTTTTATCAAGTAGCATTTTCCCATGGTACACGGTCAATAAATTGAATCTTCCTTTGGTAAATCTAATTCAATTTCCATTTAGATTCTTTGTGCCCGCAACGGTATTATTGTTGTTAGCGGCAGCTATGATTTTAGACAAATACTTCGATAAAAAATGGTCAAAATTTGTAGCTATTGGGCTAATCTTGGTGAATATCTTGAGCTTTGTGCAGTTGTCGCAATTGCAAGAAGAAAAGATTGATGATTATTACAATACGAAGCACCCTATTCAACGTAAAAAACATACTTTTATCTGGGGTAACCCTGCAGATGTCAGAGCAAGTTTTTATGATTCAGATAAATTCAAGCTACTAGATATCGTTTCAAAATCAACCCCAGATTATCTGCCAGCTGATAAATCAAATAAAGATAACAAGTACGTCCTATATGAAGAGTTTGTCCTTGGACATACGGATGCTTACAAAAAGACGCAAGGCGACAATGAGCTGGTATTTACTTGGACAGCTGATGCGAGTGGTTGGGCAATCATTCCAGTTGCAAAATACGCTGACACTGAGCTCATGCTTAATGGTAAAAGGCTTAGTCATAAGGACTACACTTTGTCAGGAATTGGCACGCCTACTGTTCAACAAAAAGCTGGAAAAAATACCTTGAAGATTACTTACCGCATTCGTACATGGTTTAAAGCTTTGATAGTGGTTAATATTTTATCTTGGCTTTCAGTTGTGATTTATCTCGGTATTAAAAAAATAACTTTAAGTAAGAAAGGCTAGGAAAAATCCTAGTTTTTTCTTTTTTTGTATTTGTGTATGCGCTTCCGTAGTAAATAGCTGTAAAGTCTTTTTAAAAATGATAAAATAAAAGAGCATAAAAAAATTAAAAAGGAGGGTCGCTTAATGAAGTTTCTAGAATTGAACAAAAAGCGCCATGCCGTTAAAACATTCAATAGTAAACCTGTAGAATATAAAGATTTACGCACTGCAATTGAAATTGCTATTTTAGCACCTAGTGCTAACAATATTCAACCATGGAAATTTGTCATCGTCGAAGATAAAAAAGCGGAACTTGCTAAAGATCTTCCAAGTTTGAACAAAAAACAAGTTGAAGAAGCTCAATATGTTGTGGCACTCTTTACAGATACTGATTTAGTGCAACGCTCTCGTAAGATCGCTCGTATTGGGGTTAAATCATTGGATAATTCAAAACTTGGTTACTATATGGAAACATTGCCTGCTAGATATGCAGAATACGACGACAAGAGTAAAGGTGAATATCTTGCTTTAAACGCAGGACTTGTTGCAATGAACCTTGTGCTAGCTCTGACTGATCAAGATATTTCATCAAATATTCTTCTTGGATTTGACAAGTCTTTGACAAATGATATTCTAGATATTGATAAACGTTTTCGTCCAGAGCTCTTGATTACTGTTGGCTACAGTGATGATAAATCTGAACCAAGTTATCGTTTACCAGTCGACGAAATCATTGAGCGCCGCTAAGAGATTTTTAACGTTTATGCACCAAATCTAGTTAAGAATTTTCGCAAAACTAGGTTTACAAATCTTAAAATATGAGTTACTATGGGTTAGTTGACTCAAATGATAAACAATATAGTAGTTTTTCTGGTAAGGAAGAGCTACATTTATGGAGGAGTTATAAGAAATGACAGTAGACTTTAAAGCAGAAGTTGAAAAACGTAAAGATGCCATGATGGAAGACCTCTTTGCACTTTTGCGTATCAACTCTGAACGTGATGACAGCAAAGCTGACAAAGAACACCCATTTGGACCTGGTCCAGCAAAAGCTTTGGAACACTTTCTTGCAATGGCTGAACGCGATGGCTACAAAACTCGTAATATCGATAACTATGCTGGTGACTTTGAATTTGGTGAAGGTGACGAAGTACTTGGTATCTTTGCTCACTTGGACGTTGTGCCAGCAGGTAGCGGTTGGGATACAGATCCTTACGAACCAGTTATCAAAGACGGACGTCTTTATGCGCGCGGATCATCAGATGATAAAGGTCCTACAATGGCATGTTACTATGCCCTAAAAATCATCAAGGATCTTGGTCTTCCAGTATCTAAACGTGTTCGTTTCATCGTTGGTACTGACGAAGAATCAGGTTGGGGCGATATGGAATACTATTTCGCACATAACGGTTTGAAAGATCCTGATTTTGGATTCTCTCCAGATGCTGAATTCCCAATCATCAACGGTGAAAAAGGTAACATTACTGAATACCTTCACTTCGCAGGTGAAAATAACGGTGCTTTCACTTTGAATACTTTTGAAGCTGGTCTTCGTGACAACATGGTTCCAGAATCAGCAACAGCAGTATTTACAGCAGACAGCACTTTAGCTGAACTCCAAGAAAAACTTGCTGCTTTTACGGCTGCTGAAAATCTTAAAGCTGAGCTTGTTCAAGAAGGTGACGCTTTCCGCGCTACAGTAATCGGTAAATCAGCTCACGGTTCAACTCCAGAACTTGGTCTTAACGCAGCAACTTACCTTGCTAAATTCTTGGATCAATTTGCTTTTGATGGCGCAGCTAAAGTTTACCTTGATGTAACAGCTAACGTTCTTCACAAAGATTTCGCTGGTGAAAACCTTGGTGTTGCTTACACTGATGCGAAAATGGGTGCACTTAGCATGAACGCTGGTGTCTTCAAATTTGACCGCAACTCAGATGACAACACAATCACACTTAACTTCCGTTACCCACAAGGTACTGATTCTCAAACAATCAAAGCTGAGCTTGAAAAACTTAACGGTGTAACTAAAGTGACTCTTTCAGATCACGAACACACACCTCACTACGTTCCAGCTGATGATCCATTGGTATCAACACTTCTTTCAGTTTACGAAAAGCAAACTGGTTTGAAAGGTTACGAACAAGTTATTGGTGGTGGTACATTCGGTCGTCTTCTTAAACGCGGTGTTGCCTTCGGTGCTATGTTCCCAGATTACGTAAACACAATGCACCAAGCAAACGAATTCGCAGATGTTGAAGATCTTTACCGTGCAGCTGCTATCTACGCTGAAGCACTTTACGAATTGATCAAATAATACAGAAAAAAGAAGAGGATTTTTGCGTTAGCAAAAGACTCTTCTTTATTTTTAGAAAGAAGTGATTGTATGGATAGCCTTGAACAATTAGTGGCTGATATTATGGCTGATGAGCAAAATGCTTCATACACCGAGCAAGGTATTAAGCCACTTTTTACTGTTCCAAAAAATGCTCGTATCAATATTGTTGGCCAAGCTCCAGGTATTCGAGCGCAAGAATCGGGACTTTATTGGAATGACCCGAGTGGGGATAATTTACGAAAATGGTTAGGCGTTGACCGTGAGACATTTTATAACTCTGGACTTTTTGCGGTGGTACCCATGGATTATTATTTCCCAGGTAAGGGAAAATCAGGTGATTTAGCGCCTCGAAAAGGTTTTGCGGATAAATGGCATAAGCGCACCCTAGCTTTAGCACCCAATATAGAGTTACATATTTTAGTTGGTTCTTATGCGCAGCGTTATTATCTTCATCAAAAATCCTCAGCTAAGCTTACGGATACCGTCAAACACTATAAAGACTATTTGCCAGAATTTTTCCCATTGGTGCACCCATCGCCACGAAATAACATTTGGCAGTGCAAGAATCCATGGTTTGAAGAAGAAGTCATCCCAGACCTTCAAAAGCGTGTCAAAGCTATTTTAGAAAAATAGGTATTAAAAAACTCGCCATCGTCTGGCGAGTTTTTCTTATTTCCCAAGACAGAATTGTGTGAAGAGTTTTGTGATTAATTCATCAGGTGCTGCATCACCTGTGACTTCACCGAGAATTTCCCAGCAACGTGTTAAATCAATTTGAAGAAGATCAACAGGCATTCCTAGTTCAAGCCCTTCATTGATGGCTTGCAAACTTTGCACCGCTTTTTCAATCAATGAAATATGGCGAGCGTTTGAAAGGTATGTTGCATCTTTTTCAACGATACCAGCGTTGTCAAAGAAGAGTTGGTTGATACGTTCTTCAATCAAATCAATGTTTTGATTGTTAAGAACTGAAATGCGAATCACATCATCAGGCAATTCATCAGCTTCAATTTTTTCAGGTAAATCAGTTTTATTAAGCAAGATAATGCGGTTGCTATCCTTACTGAGTTCAAGAAGAGCACGGTCTTGATCAGTTAGCGCTTCAGAGCTGTTAAGGACAAGAAGGACCAAATCAGCTTCCTCAAGAGCTTTTTTAGAACGTTCCACACCGATTTTTTCAACCACGTCATCTGTTTCACGAATACCAGCGGTATCAACCAATTTCAAAGGCACGCCTTTGATATTGACGTATTCTTCAATCACGTCACGGGTTGTTCCTTCGATGTCAGTAACAATGGCTTTGTCTTCACGGAGTAGATTGTTCAAAAGACTTGATTTCCCAACGTTTGGACGACCGATGATAGCAGTTGACAAACCTTCGCGAAGGATTTTACCACGTTTTGCAGTAGCCAAGAGATTTTCCAAAAGACTTTGGAATTCTTGTGTTTTTTCACGAATAAGAGCTGTTGTCATTTCTTCCACGTCGTCGTACTCAGGGTAATCGATGTTTACCTCAACTTGAGCAAGGGTATTTAGAATTTCTTGACGGGTATCATTGATAAGTTTTGAAAGTGAACCATCTAGCTGTTTGACAGCAATGTTCATAGCTTTGTCAGTCTTAGCACGGATGATATCCATAACGGCTTCCGCTTGAGTCAAGTCCACACGACCATTCAAAAAAGCACGTTTGGTAAATTCACCAGGTTCAGCCAGACGAGCACCTTGACGAAGAAGGAGTTGCAAGATTTCGTTAGTAACGGCAACCCCACCGTGCGTATTAATCTCAATGACATTTTCACGTGTGAACGTTTTTGGTGCCAACATGACAGAGACCATAACCTCATCGAGGATTTCATCATTATCAGGATCAACAATGTGCCCGTAATTAATCGTATGTGAGGCAACTTTTGACAAATCTTTACCACGATAAACTTTTTGAGCAATAGCTAGCGCGTCAGTCCCAGAAAGTCGGACAATTCCGATAGCCCCTTCCCCTAGAGGTGTTGAAATCGCAGCAATAGTGTCGAATTCTTTTGTAATCATTTATGTCATTCCAATCTGTTATTTTCAAAAAAATATCTTATTTAATTGTAACGCAAAAAATTTTTTCAAGCAATAGAAGAGGGCTGAAAGTAAAGGAGCAGAAAAGCTACTTTTGAGTAATCCATTGTAGCGAAAACACCCTAAATCATGATATAATAGTTAGTTGGAAATAGGTAATTTTTGTTTTACATATAAATTTAGGTGAGGTTGTTATGGAAAAACTTAAAAAAATGGCTGGTGTTACAGCTGCTCAGTATGTGAAAGACGGCATGGTTGTTGGACTTGGAACTGGTTCAACAGCATATTTCTTCGTTGAAGAAATCGGTCGTCGTATGAAAGAAGAAGGTCTTAAAGTTGTCGGTGTGACAACTTCAAGCCAAACAACAGCTCAAGCAGAAGGTCTTGGTATTCCTTTGAAAGCCGTTGATGATATCGATGATATCGATGTAACTGTCGACGGTGCTGATGAAGTGGATAAAAACTTCAACGGCATCAAAGGTGGCGGCGGTGCTCTTCTTATGGAAAAAATCGTTGCTACACCAAGTAAAGAATACATCTGGGTTGTTGACGAATCTAAAATGGTCGACACACTCGGTGCTTTCAAATTGCCTGTAGAAGTCGTACAATATGGTGCTGACCGCATTTTCCGTGAATTTGAGAAAAAAGGTTACAAACCATCATACCGTATGGCGGATGGCGAACGCTTTGTGACTGATATGAAAAACTACATCATTGACCTTGACCTTGGCGTGATTGAAAATCCAGTTGAATTTGGTAAAGAATTGAAAGCTATGGTTGGTGTCGTTGAGCACGGTCTTTTCAACGGTATGGTTAACAAAGTTATCGTTGCTGGCAAAGACGGCGTTAAAATTTTAGAAGCTAAATAAAGAAAGTTTACAGGAGATGGTTTGACTGGTTCAGCCGATAGTCTCCTGTTTGCATGTTATCGTCATTATGATTTCTAATCGATTTGATTAGGAGGTTTTGGGTGCCAACCGTAACCACCCTAGAGTAGGAAAACTATGTCAACATTTAATCGTATTCATCTTGTCGTACTTGATTCAGTCGGAATTGGTGCAGCACCAGATGCCAATAACTTTGTCAATGCTGGTGTGCCAGACGGTGCATCAGATACACTTGGTCACATTTCAAAAACTGTAGGACTTAATGTTCCAAACATGGCTAAAGTTGGTCTTGGAAATATTCCTCGTGAAACTCCTCTAAAAACAGTTCCAGCTGAAGCTCAACCAACAGGTTATGCAACTAAACTTGAAGAAGTTTCTCTTGGTAAAGACACAATGACTGGTCACTGGGAAATCATGGGTCTTAACATTACAGAACCATTTGATACATTCTTTGGTGGATTTCCAGAAGAAATTTTAACTAAAATCGAAGAATTTTCAGGACGTAAAGTCATTCGTGAAGCTAACAAACCTTACTCAGGTACAGCAGTTATCGATGACTTTGGTCCACGTCAAATGGAAACTGGCGAGTTAATCATCTACACATCAGCTGACCCAGTACTTCAAATCGCTGCTCACGAAGATGTCATCCCAGTAGAAGAGCTTTACAAAATCTGTGAATACGCTCGTTCAATCACACTAGAACGTCCAGCTCTTCTTGGTCGTATCATTGCACGTCCATACGTTGGTGAACCTGGTAACTTCACACGTACAGCAAACCGTCGTGACTATGCCTTGTCACCATTTGGTCCAACAGTTTTGAATAAATTAGCTGACGCTGGTGTGCCGACTTACGGTGTTGGTAAAATCAATGATATCTTCAACGGTTCAGGTATCACAAACGACATGGGACACAACAAATCAAACATGCACGGTGTTGATACCCTTCTTAAAACAATGCAATTGCCTGAATTCACAAAAGGCTTGTCATTTACAAACTTAGTTGACTTTGATGCCATGTACGGTCACCGTCGTAACGCTCAAGGTTATCGTGATTGCCTTGAAGATTTCGACAAACGTGTGCCTGAAATCTTGGAAAGCATGAAAAAAGAAGACCTTCTTCTAATCACTGCTGACCACGGTAATGACCCAACTTACACTGGTACAGACCACACTCGTGAATACATTCCATTATTGGCATACAGCCCAGCATTTAAAGGAAACGGTGTCTTGCCAGTTGGTCATTTTGCAGATATCTCAGCAACAATTGCTGAAAACTTTGGTGTTGAAAAAGCCATGATTGGTGAATCATTCTTAGATAAATTAGTATAAGAGGTAATTATGTCTACAATTATTGAAAAAATTGAAGAAGCACGTCAGTTTTTAGTGTCACAAGCGTGTGACGCCCCAGAATTTGGACTTATTCTTGGTTCAGGTCTTGGTGAATTGGCTGAAGAAATTGAAAATGCTGTTGTTATTCCATACGAAAACATCCCAAACTGGGGTAAATCAACAGTTGCTGGTCACGCAGGCCAATTGGTTTATGGTGACCTTGGTGGTCACAAAGTTCTTGCTCTTCAAGGACGTTTCCATTTTTACGAAGGAAATCCAATGGAATTGGTGACTTTCCCAGTGCGCGTGATGAAAGCTCTTGGTTGTAAAGGTCTTATCGTAACAAATGCTGCTGGTGGTATCGGCTTTGGTCCTGGTACATTGATGGCAATTTCTGACCACATTAACATGACTGGTCAAAATCCATTGATTGGTGCTAACCTTGATGACTTCGGACCTCGTTTCCCAGATATGTCAGATGCTTACACTGCTGAATACCGAGCAATCGCTCACAAAGTTGCTGAAAAAATCGGTATCAAACTTGACGAAGGTGTTTACCTTGGTGTGTCAGGTCCATGTTACGAAACACCTGCTGAAATTCGTGCCTTCCAAACTCTTGGTGCGGATGCTGTTGGTATGTCAACTGTTCCAGAAGTTATCGTTGCCGCTCACTCAGGCTTGAAAGTTCTTGGAATCTCAGCTATTACAAACCACGCTGCAGGTTTCCAAAGTTCACTTAACCACGAAGAAGTTGTTGCTGTTACACAACAAATCAAAGAAGACTTCAAAACACTTGTCAAATCAGTTTTGGCAGAACTATAATTTAGGAAATTCACCTTAAAACGTATTTAAAAAGTATTTTTTAGATGCATTTACAAAATAATCGATTTAAACATTTTAGCTACTGTTTACGTTTTGGAGGAGTGCTGATTTTAACAGCTTTGATAGCTGGTTTAGGTGGCATCTTACTTCATGAATTTTTAGACTTAATTGAGTACCTGGTTTTTGGTCACGGCGAGACATCGACCACTCAAGCAGTTTCGACTAAGCAGTTCATTTTGATTGTCCTTGCAGGGATTATCTCAGCGATTCTCTGGTGTTTTTTACAACGAAAAAATCGTCAGATTATTTCTGTCAAATCTCAGATGAAAGCTGAAAACCCAGCATCGAGAATGCCAAAACTTTGGATTCATTTGACCAATATTTTCTTGCAAGTGGCCTCTGTTGGTGCAGGCTCACCAATCGGAAAAGAAGGAGCGCCTCGCGAACTTGGTGCCTTGGGAGCTGGACGTGTATCTGACTACTTGAAACTAACCTTACAAGATAGAAAGCTCGCAATTGCTTGTGGGGCTTCGGCTGGTCTAGCGGCAGTTTATCAAGTACCAGTTGCCAGTATCTTTTTCGCCTTTGAAACGCTTGGGTTGGGAATTTCAGTTCTTAATCTGATTTCCGTCTCAGTAACGACGATTTTAGCAAGCATCGTAGCAGGAGTGGTCATCTCAGATGCGCCACTTTATGAGACCGCTCAAGTAACGCTGGATGTAAAGACTGCTATTTTGGCAATGTTTCTTGTGGTTCTCATCTCGCCAATCGCGCAGCTATTTCGCAGACTTACCCAAAAAGCACAAGCCAAAAAAACGACTGACCCCAACGTTTTATGGCGCTTACCACTGACTTTTCTACTATTAGCTAGTTTATCGCTTATTTTTCCTGAGATTTTGGGAAATGGCGCAGCTTTGGCACAAGCTGTATTTGATGGTATGACTGTTCAGTATGCTGCTGTGATTGTTGTCGTTAAGGCGTTTGTGGTCTTGCTGACGCTAAAAAATGGCGCATACGGTGGAACCTTGACTCCCTCATTTTCAATGGGAGCAGTTCTGGGATTTCTTGGTGCTGTGCTTTGTAGCCAAATCTTTCCAACTATTTCACTAGCCTCAGCTATGCTCATCGGCTCAAGTGTATTCTTAGCAATCACAATGAATGCACCGCTGACAGCGGTAGGCTTAGTTGTCTCATTTACAGGACAAAAGCTTCAAGCCCTGCCAGTCTTATTAATCGCAGTAGCGCTAGCTATTGTCATCAAAAAACTTATTGAATATATTGAAAGGAAAATTTATGTCAATCCATATCGAAGCCAAACAAGGCGAAATCGCAGATAAAATCTTACTTCCGGGCGACCCACTCCGTGCAAAATTCATCGCTGAAAACTTCCTAGAAGATGCTGTTTGCTTTAACAATGTTCGTGGCATGCTTGGTTTCACAGGTACTTACAAAGGTGAACGTGTCAGCGTTATGGGAACAGGTATGGGTATGCCATCAATCTCTATCTACGCGACTGAATTAATCCAATCTTACGGTGTTAAAAAATTAATCCGTGTCGGAACAGCTGGCTCACTTAATAAAGATGTTCACGTGCGTGAACTCGTCCTTGCACAAGCAGCAGCAACAACATCAAGCATGATTAAAAATGAATGGCCACAATATGATTTTCCACAAATTGCTGATTTCACCTTGCTTGACAAAGCCTACCATATTGCGCAAGGCCTTGGAATGACAACACACGTTGGTAGCGTGTTATCTGTTGACGCTTTTTATTCAGATTTTGCTGAAAAAAATGTCAAACTCGGGCAACTTGGTGTGAAAGCTGTTGAGATGGAAGCCGCTGCACTTTACTATCTCGCAGCAAAACACGGCGTTCAAGCACTCGGTATCATGACGATTTCTGATAGCCTTGTTGCTGACGAAGACACAACCGCTCAAGAACGCCAAACCACTTTCACAGACATGATGAAAGTTGGTCTTGAGACTCTTATTGCTGATTAATGCAAGAAATATACGAGACGATAGACATCCTTTTGGATGTCTATGCTTATAATCACGCTTGGAAAATAGCAGAGCAGCACAGTGATTTTCCAGCGCAAAGCCGTTATCTTTTAGAAATGTTAAAAGAGCGTAGGGAACTTAACGTTGACTTTGCTTTTTCACATGCAGCAGAAAATCAAGCGATTTTAGCCAATTATGGCGTTTCACTCATTACCAATGCGTATGAAGAAGAACAATTAGCAAATTATCTTATGGATTTGGAAGCTAAGGTGAAAAATGGCAATATCATTGATTTTGTCCGCTCTGTTAGTCCAATTCTATATAGGCTCTTTCAACGTCTTGCCAAACGCGAAATTCCAAATTTGGAAAACTATATCCACGATGCTAAAAACGACCAGTATGATACTTGGCTGTTTACAAAAATGAAGCAGAGCGACTATTCTATTTTTCATAGATACCTTGAGATTCGTCGTGATGGCAAAGTGACTTCAAAAGCTTTGGCAGAACTCTTACAATACGGACAACTTCCTCAGGAAATTAAACAGTTAATCAGCGAACTTCGTAATTTTGAAAAATCCGTTCGGAATCCTCTTGCTCATCTGATTAAACCATTTGATGAAGAAGAACTTCATCGCACAACGAATTTCTCATCGCAAGCCTTTCTAGATAAAATCATTGATTTAGCCATTTATGCAGGTGTTAAATATGACACAAAGACCTTTTATTTTGATAAAATCAATGAGATAATAAAGCATGAATTAAGACAATGAAGCATAAAAAGTTCGACTCATTGTCAACTGTAGTGGGTGACTTATAGCTAAGCACGAGAGGAGACGAAATGCGTCTTCTCTTTTTGCATGT
>OKWN01000023.1_pt1 | contig 210491 bp, 165 predicted proteins | sample 1607151 | NCBI WGS metagenome assembly OKWN01 (sample SAMN07501046, study PRJEB24779) | human gut metagenome | isolation source: stool | host: human infant | place: USA: Pittsburgh, PA | reverse complement strand
TCATCTTCTGGCTGCATAAAGAAAAACGAGACGACAGAAGTCGTCTCGTAAAAGTCTAACTTCGAGGGGTCACCTCAGAAAACCCTGGGAGCCTTAAATTTACTGAATAATATTTAATTACTCGATGATTGTAGCAACACGGCCTGAACCTACAGTTCTACCACCCTCACGGATAGCGAATGTAAGACCCTGCTCCATAGCTACCGGGTGAATTAACTCGATAGTCATCTCGATGTTATCACCAGGCATGCACATCTCTGTACCAGCCGGAAGGTTGCAAACACCTGTTACGTCTGTTGTTCTGAAGTAGAACTGCGGACGATAGTTGTTGAAGAACGGAGTATGACGACCACCCTCGTCCTTTGTCAGAACGTAAACCTGAGCTGTGAACTTGTGATGGCAGGTAACAGTACCTGGCTTAGCAAGAACCTGTCCACGAACGATCTGGTCACGGTTGATACCACGAAGTAATGCACCGATGTTATCACCAGCCTGAGCCTCGTCTAACTGCTTACGGAACATCTCGATACCGGTTACAACGGTTGTCTGAACATCATCTCTAACACCAAGAATCTCAAGGTTATCATTCAGATGTAATGTACCTCTCTCAACACGTCCGGTAGCAACTGTACCACGACCTGTGATTGTGAATACATCCTCGACCGGCATAAGGAATGGCTTATCTGTGTCACGCTGCGGATCCGGAATGTACTCATCAACTGTATCCATGAGTTCCATGATCTTGTCGCCCCACTCGCCCATCGGATCCTCAAGAGCCTTAAGAGCAGAACCCTTAATGATCGGGCATCCCTCGAAGCCGTACTCCTCAAGCTGCTCGGTAACTTCCATCTCTACTAACTCGATGAGCTCCGGATCGTCTACCATATCGCACTTGTTTAAGAAAACAACGATGTAAGGTACACCTACCTGACGGGAAAGTAAGATGTGCTCTTTTGTCTGAGCCATAACACCATCGGTAGCAGCTACTACGAGGATAGCACCATCCATCTGAGCAGCACCAGTGATCATGTTCTTTACATAGTCAGCATGGCCTGGGCAGTCAACGTGTGCGTAATGTCTCTTCTCTGTCTCGTACTCGATGTGAGCGGTAGAAATTGTGATACCACGCTCTCTCTCTTCCGGAGCCTTATCGATGTTCTCGAAATCTGTAGCTGTGTTACCAGCAACTCTTGCAGCTAATACTTTGGAGATAGCTGCTGTTAAAGTTGTTTTACCATGGTCAACGTGTCCAATGGTACCGATATTACAATGTGGTTTTGTTCTTTCAAACTTAGCTTTTGCCATTTTGAATATCCTCCTTAAAATGATGCCCCTTGCGGGCTATAGTTATTATATAAGAATAACTCGGCTAACTCTGATTATATAAAATAATCAGCGGTTTTTCAAGCTATTTCTTACCGGATTTCCCCTGTTTATGGGAAAATCCGGGATTTTTACAAACTGCATACGGAAAGCTTATTTGGACTTGTCAGCCAATACCTTCTCCTGTACACTCTTCGGTACCTGCTCGTACTTCTCGAAGAACATCGAGTAGTTACCACGTCCCTGTGTCTTAGAACGCAGGTCTGTAGAATAACCGAACATCTCTGCAAGCGGTACATATGCCTTTACAAGCTTACCGCCGCCGATATCATCCATACCCTCGATACGTCCACGACGGGAGTTGATATCACCGATAACATCACCCATGTACTCCTCAGGCATTGTAACCTCAACCTTCATGATCGGCTCGAGTAATACCGGGTTTGCCTTGTGCATAGCTTCCTTGAATGCCATAGATCCGGCAATGTGGAATGCCATCTCGGAGGAATCGACCTCATGGTAAGATCCATCGTATACGTTCGCATGAACACCGAGTACCGGGAATCCACCAAGGATACCTGCCTGAGCAGCTTCCTCGATACCTTCGCCGATTGCCGGGATGTACTCCTTCGGAATCGCACCACCGACTACGGTAGATTCAAACTTGAATGTCTCTTCACCGTTCGGATCCATCGGGTCAAACTTCACTTTACAGTGTCCGTACTGACCACGTCCACCGGACTGCTTTGCATATTTGTATTCAACATCAACCGGCTTTGTAAATGTCTCTTTGTAAGCAACCTGAGGTGCACCAACGTTCGCCTCAACCTTGAACTCACGAAGCAGACGGTCTACGATGATCTCCAGGTGGAGCTCACCCATACCGGCGATGATTGTCTGACCAGTTTCCTGATCTGTATGAGCACGGAATGTAGGATCCTCTTCTGCAAGCTTTGCAAGAGCCTCACCCATCTTACCCTGTCCAGCCTTGGTCTTCGGCTCGATTGCGAGCTCGATAACCGGCTCCGGGAACTCCATGGACTCTAAGATTACCGGATGCTGCTCATCACAGATGGTATCACCTGTCGTTGTGAACTTGAATCCAACGGCTGCAGCGATATCTCCGGAGTAAACTTTCTCCAGCTCCTGACGCTTGTTGGCATGCATCTGTAAGATACGTCCAACACGCTCTTTTTTGTCTTTTGTTGCGTTCAGTACATAAGAACCGGAGTTCATTGTACCGGAATATACACGGAAGAATGCAAGCTTTCCTACAAACGGGTCCGCCATAATCTTAAATGCAAGTGCGGAGAACGGCTCTTCATCGGAAGAGTGTCTTACAACCTCATTGCCATCTAAGTCAACACCCTTGATAGGCGGGATGTCGGTCGGAGCCGGCATGTACTCGATGATTGCATCGATCAGCTTCTGCACTCCCTTGTTTCTGTAAGCAGATCCGCAGCATACAGGTACTGCAGTACACTCACAGGTAGCTTTTCTTAAGACCTTCTTCATCTCCTCAACGGATGGCTCTTCACCCTCGAGGTACATCATCATAAGGTCATCGTCCAGCTCGCAGATCTTCTCTACCAGCTCGCTGCGGTAAAGCTCTGCGTCGTCCTTCATATCTCCAAGATCATCGGTAACGGTGATATCATCACCCTTATCGTCGTTGTAGATATATGCCTTCATCTCGAACAGGTCGATGATTCCCTTGAAATCATCTTCCTTGCCGATCGGCAGCTGAAGAACGATTGCGTTCTTACCTAATCTTGTACGGATCTGATCAACAGCGCCGTAGAAGTTCGCACCTAAGATATCCATCTTGTTGATGAATGCCATACGCGGTACGTTGTAGGTATCAGCCTGACGCCATACATTCTCTGACTGAGGCTCAACACCACCCTTTGCACAGAAGACGCCGACAGCGCCGTCCAGTACACGGAGTGAACGCTCTACCTCAACCGTAAAGTCAACGTGTCCTGGGGTATCAATGATGTTGATACGATGCTCCAGAGCACCCGGCTTCGGCTTTGTGAACTCTTCCAGAGTCCAATGGCAGGTCGTAGCGGCTGATGTAATGGTGATACCTCTCTCCTGCTCCTGCTCCATCCAGTCCATGGTAGCAGTACCCTCGTGAGTATCACCAATCTTATAGTTAACACCGGTATAGTACAGAATACGCTCGGTCAATGTGGTCTTACCCGCATCGATATGAGCCATAATACCAATGTTTCTGGTTCTCTCTAATGGATATTCTCTTCCAGCCAAGGTATTTCCTCCCTAAATTAGAAACGGTAGTGAGCAAACGCTTTGTTTGCCTCTGCCATTTTGTGCATATCTTCTTTCTTCTTAACGGATGCACCTGTGTTGTTAGCTGCATCTAAGATCTCATTAGCAAGTCTCTCTTCCATGGTCTTCTCACCGCGGTTACGGGAGTATGTTGTCAACCAGCGAAGTGCTAAAGCCTGACGACGGTCTGGTCTGACCTCGATCGGCACCTGATAAGTAGCACCACCGATACGTCTTGCCTTTACCTCAAGAACTGGCATAACATTGTTCATGGCCTCTTCAAATACCTCGAGAGCCGGCTTCTCAGCCTTCTCCTCTACTCTCTTGAAAGCTCCGTATACAATCTTCTGTGCTACACCCTTCTTACCGTCTAACATGATGTTATTGACAAGCTTGGTAACCACTTTGTTATTGTACATTGGATCTGCTAATACGTCTCTTTTCTGAGTATGTCCTTTACGTGGCACGGTTCTTCCCTCCTTAATCATAATTTACTATACAGAACTCTGTCTGCATTGCCCGGTCTCCAGTCTCTGGATCCGGAGGACTTCATTTCGATTAATTCAACGGTACTCACAATGTAGTGGCAGGTATCTGCCTCTTCGTGTTCGTGCGGAAATATATCTCTGTGTGAAACAATTCCAACACTTACCATGTGATACTATTGGTTCGCTGAATTACAGTAACTCTACGCTACTATTTTGCAGCCTTTGGTCTCTTAGCGCCGTACTTGGAACGAGCCTGCTTTCTGTTAGCGACACCGGCAGTATCAAGTGTACCACGGATAATGTGATATCTTGTACCTGGTAAATCCTTAACACGACCACCACGGATCAGAACAACGCTGTGCTCCTGTAAGTTATGTCCCTCACCCGGGATATAGCTTGTAACCTCGATTCCGTTGGAAAGACGTACTCTGGCGATCTTTCTAAGAGCTGAGTTAGGTTTTTTAGGAGTAGCTGTCTTAACAGCAGTACATACACCTCTCTTCTGCGGAGAAGAAGTATTGGTTGGCTTCTTCTGTAAAGAGTTGTAACCTCTCTGAAGTGCAGGTGCTGTAGACTTCTTAACAGATGTCTGACGTCCTTTTCTTACTAACTGGTTAAATGTTGGCATTATTTTCACCTCCTGTTTTATTTGTATGAGATCATAAATTGATCTCGGCGTACGTATGCACGCTAAATCATTATATTAACCCTATCTTTTTTTGTCAAGTTCTTTTCCAAAATTTCCTTGAATTTCGCGGAATACGCGGGTAAAAAAGAGTTCTGCATGCAAAAAGAAAAGATGGAAAACTCCCAACGGATATCTTCCATCTATCTATTCTTCCACATTTTTACATGTTTATACCAAACGATCAGCCATTTGCCCGTTTTCTCTGCTTCTCCTGTCTCTCACTGGTCAGAATCATATAGATTCCCAGCAGCATCACACCGATGCACAGAACATATTTCGGATTTAACGACTGTCCGGTCTTCGGCGTCTCATCCTTTACCTGCGAGTCATCCGCCGCCTGCGCATTATCCGCCGGCTGCTCCGTCTCCGCCGCTTCCGTCGTCTCTGCCGGCTGGCTTTCCGCCTGGCTTCCGCCTGCCGGTGTAATCACAAACCCGGAGGTTGCCTGCGCCGTTGAATCCGAGTGACGCTCATCCACTACGATGACATAATCACACGCATGCACAAAGGAAAATGACACATTGCCGTCCGCATCTGTATCAGACTGTCCCATATACTCCAGGATCTGATTATCTACATTATAATAGAACAAAGTGCCCAGCTTATTGGCGTTCGCCGCACCGACATTTACGGTCAGCTGCGCCGTCAGGCCAAACAGGTTGTCGTGCGCCAGATGCATCTGCGTTGACCATCCGCTTCCGGTTACTGTGCTCTGCAGGTTCGCCGGCACATTGCTTGTTCCCAGTTCCACGCCAAAATCCGTATCTGCTACAACGCTTGTGTCAATGCTGCTTCCGTCAATCGTCCATGAGATTCCATTTCCCATATCCAGAACCAGCGTCAGCTGCTTATCTGCCGCCAGTGTCAGAATATCCTTCGGCACAACCGTGGTGCCGTTCATGGTAATATAGATCGTTGAACCTGGATCCGCCACCGTCATCTGCGTGTAAATCGCATCCCAGCCCTTCAGTTCCTCATTTCCGGTGATATATGCGGTTCCCTGCTCTGCAAATCTGGTCGTCGCAGGCACTTCCGCCGCTGTCGGCTGCACATCTCCCTGTGTCTCCGCCGTCGTCGCTGCCGCCGATCCGGTACCGCTGCTCTGTGCGCCTGCCGCTCCGGCACTGCCCTTTACCGCACCGCTGCCTCTTCCACTACCGTTGCCGCTTCTGCTGCCTCTTCCAGATGATGTGCCGTTACTCTTTCCGCTGCTGCCGCTTCCGCTGCCCGTACTGCTGCTGTTATTACCACTGCTCGTGTTGCTGCTGTTATTGCTGCTATTGTTATTACTGCTGTTATTGTTATTGCTGTTGTCGCCGCTGTTATTGTTGTTACCGCTGTTATTATTGTCGTTGTTATTGTTGTTATTGTTGTTATTGTCATCTGCCGGTTTTTCCGTGTCCTCGGTCGGCTTCTCCGTATCCTCCGTCGGCTTTTCTGTATCCTCGGTCGGTTTCTCCGTGTCTTCCGTCGGCTTTTCCGTGTCCTCGGTCGGTTTCTCCGTATCCTCGGTGTCGTCCGGCTTATAATCCGTCACCACAATCGCACCGTACGTCTCCACCAGCTTCGGTGCAGCCGGAGCGCTTCCCGGCACTTCAATCGAGTGGATCTTGAAAGAAGTATTCTGCTCGCCAAACGTTTCTAAGGCTTTGCCAAGGCAGAGTGTCTGAATCTCACTGCCGTCAAACGCACCGTCTTCCACGGTTGTCACGCTCTCCGGAAGTGTCACTTTTCCAAGCTTGCAGCCGTAAAATGCATTTTCACCGATCATCTTGGTGCCGTCATATACCTCGATGGTTCTCGCACCCTGCGGGCAACGGTATAACGTAACCCCGTTCGCCGTGTAGAGCGCATTGTCGTATGACATAAAGTAAGTATTCGTCTCTTCCACATCAATAGACTGCATGTTGACACATCCGTCAAATGCGTCCGACGCAATGGTTTTGGTTGCCTCGGGGATCACGATGCTCTCGAGGGACTCGCAATTTTTAAATGCTTCTTTTCCGATCGATGGAAGTTCCTTGGAAATACTTAAGTCCGTCAGTCCCGCACACTCTGCAAATGTGCCGTCGCCGATTCCTTCCCTGCTCTCCCATGTTGCACTTTCCAGACTGGTACAGCCGTAGAACACATTGTCTCCGATCTTTGTCACGCTGTCCGGAACCGTGACCTCGGTCAGATATTCACATCCTGCAAATGCGTTATCTCCGATGGTTGTCACACTGTCCGGGATCTCCACCGATGTGATCGTCGTATTGAGGAATACATCATCATCAATTTTTGTAATATTGTCCGGAATGACAACCGCGTTCTCCGCTCCGACATACCCCTGCAAGGTTGTCCCTTTTATGACAAATCCGTCCTCCTGACCGGACGCTGCACTGAGCTCTCCTGGATAGATCATCACCACAAGCATGGCAACGACCAGCACATAGCCTATTTTTCGTTTTATCCGGTATTTCATTAGCACTCTCTCCCATCATCCTTTATTTCGACGCAGCCCCGCCCGTGAACCTCACGCGCGATCCCACGCTTTTACTCTGCTTCCCTGCATTTCTTTGCCACCAGAAACAGTCTTCCGTCTTCTGTAAAATTGTTACAGGTCGACAGGGTCAATAGCTCGTCCCCGTAGACCGGCAGATCTGTTCCGGTAAACACCGAGAGTTGTATGATATGATCGAGGTAGTCGTTAAACGCCTCCTCGGAATCCGCCTGTATAAAATCATAATAACGAAATTCCTGTGAATTCCGGTACTGCACCTTTGCCAGACAGACGGCAAACACTTCATAGGTGCCTTTCTCATAAATTGTATCAAATCTGATCTGCGCGTGCTCCCTCCAGTAATCTTCATCCAGATACTTCTTGAGACTTCCGAACATCGCACCGCTTTTCATGTTGTGTCCGTAGATAATAATATTGGTGCTGCGCTGCACCAGATCCGTTCTCGGATCCATAAACAAGGTTCCGTTGATATCGTCCTCCCCGTTTACATTGCGCTTCAGATAATAATCCCCGTCATTCGGGGTAAGCATGACCGGATAGTCAATCTTCGTCCCGTCAATGGTGATCCATCCGGCAAAATCACTGTGCTGCGCCACGATGGCTTCATATTCCGGCAGAACCGGAGGAGGCGGTTCGTTCTCCCGCTCCGTCTGGTCTAATCCCGCCGCAAGTTCCGGTGCATCCTCCGAAAAAAAGGTGTCATTGTCCACCATCTCTGCGGCTTCTGTCGGATTTTCTTTTAGCATCTTCAAATACTCATTCGCCTGACTGCCGCGGTGATTCGTGTAATCTGACCAGAAATACCAGCCAAAACATAGAATCGCAGCCGTCACACACACCGCACCGAGAATCTTTCTGCTGCGGTCCTGCGCCACCTGCCGGGGTTCCTCCCCCGCTTGTTGTTCCGGCGCCTGTGCCTGCGTTATATTTTTTGCCGCGGATTTTGCCACGACATCTGCAATATCAAGAAAAAATTTCTTGCCGACTTTGCTGCCGAACTTGATCTTCCCTGTTCGGATCAGCCAATAGAGGCGTAGAGCGGTTTCCGGTTCATTGAGATCGACGGTGCTCTGAATCTTTTCGATTTTCTTCGCATCTTCGAGTCCTCTGGCATATTCCTCTTCTGTGTCAAATGTAAAATTCCCTATCTTATATGCCGCCATGATCGGAACCGCTCTCCCTCCTCTCTGTCTTTATTTTGTGGTTGTTCCGGTAACTGCTCCGGTAAACTCACCGTAGTAAGTCTCGCCGTCCGCCACCAGGTAGCTTCTTACTTTATAAGAGTATGTTGTCTCTGCCGCAAGCTTTTTATCGGTATAGAAAGCGTCTCTGGTACGCGTTACCTGCTGCCACTTTCCATCTGCGCCGGCACGGTATACTTCGTATCCCGTCACGGCACCGTCGCCCGTCCAGCTGATGGACAGACTGTCTGCGGATGCGCCTGTCACAACCGCCGCGCCCGCATCGCACGGTCTGATGTCAAACGTCAGGTTCTTTGTTGCCGTGTAATTGCCTTTTCCTGCAACTGCCGCCACACCGGTACCTGCCTTGCGGTTGTTGGAATACATCAGTGTGTAGTCGCTTAAAAGTTCCAGGGCTTTGCCGTCATCTTCCACCGTCACGGTCGGCTTGATGTCAGATCCGGTATATACCTGTGTCTGAATCGAACCAATGTCGCACAGATGTATGCTCTTGCGCAGAATCTGGAAACTCAGTTCCTTAGTACCTGCATAATGGGTTCCGCTTGCTGTGATTACCAGCTTCGCTACACCCGCGTTGATGTTGTCTTCATAGGATACCGTGTAATCCTTATCTTTTTCCAGCTGCACACCGTCTGCCCATACTTCCGGCTCCGGTGTGATTGCTTTTCCGGTATATGTGTAAGTAGAAGAAATACCCTTCACTTCCAGTCCGTCAATCGGCGTCTGGTCTACGGTAAACTGCTTTGTAACGGTTCCTGTATAGTTGCCGGTTCCGGCAGCCTCCATCTCGTAGATTCCTGCCACTCCTGCCGGTCTGCATGTCACGGTGTAATCGGTGTCTCTTACGAGTGCGATCTCACCCCACTGGAACGTTACGTTCTGTGTAATCTGCTCTGAGTAGGAGACCGTGTCCTCAAATCCGCTCATCACCACATCTTCATCGGTGATGTCCTTCGGCGTAATCTCGATGGTGCATTTCCTGGTTCCGCCGTAGCTTCCCTGACCGATCAGAAGAAGGGTCTGTGTTCCGGCGCTCATGCCATCGCTGTTTTCATCAAATGCAAAGCTGTAGGAGTCTGTTGTAAGAACCGTTTCGCCGATGCGTACCTCTGTAATGCCCAGATCGTCCGGCGTATATGCACTTCCCGTAAACGGATAGCTGTCGTCAAGTCCTATGACCTCCGCCTGGCTGATGTCGCTCGCAATATGAAATGTGGCCTGGCGGTAATTCGTAAATCCACCGGTTCCGTTGATCCGCATCAGAACGGTGCCGATCTCTGTGTTGTCCGTGTCAAAGCTCAGCGTGTAGTCCTCACCCTGCTTTAAGGTGTAATCGCCGCAGGTCACTTTCACTTCCGGAATTACCGGCTGACCCGTGTATGCCTGATTCGGAATCGGATCCACCGTCACATCCGCCGCCGCAATATCGTGGCTTACGATGGTAAACGGTGCCGTTACGCTTCCCGCATAGCTTCCTTTTCCGGTCACGGTCACAGTCGCTGTGCCGCACGCCTTGTTGTTCTGATAAGATACCTCATAATCTGTACCCGCTGTGAGTACATTGCCGTCCAGTGTTACCTGCACTTCCGGTTCCACCCCGTTGTCGCTTCCCATATACGGATAGGAAGTTCCGTTCGGGAACGTGACAATCGCTCCGTCAAAGCTCTTCTCCGTAATCGTGTATTCCACGGTGCGGGATCCCGTATAATTTCCGATACCGGAAATCACCGCTGTCGCTGTTCCTGCATGGATATTGTTGCTGTATGCAACGGTAAAATCGCTTCCCTCTGTCAGCTGACGTACCTCAACCTCTGTTCCGTACTGATATGTCACAAGAACAGTCGGCTTCTTTTCCGTTCCGTCATAAGAAAAGCTGTCCGGAATCACTTCTACCGCAATCAGGTCGGTGCCGGATGACGGTTTTGCCAATGATTTCGCCACGATCTGGAAGGATACTTCACGGCTTCCGATTACGTTGCTTCCATCACCGGTAATCACGACTGTACCGGTTCCTACATTCGTATTATCCGCGTCTGCCTTCTTTGCAATGGTATAGCTTCTTGCCGGCAGAATGTAATCCGTTGATCCGATGGTTGTCTTCAATGAGAACTCCGGCACAATCTCCTTACCGGTGTACTCTCTGCTTCCGATCGCGTTCTGCGTTCCGTCAAGCACCTTCAGGTCGTCCATCTGAAGTGGGTTAATATCAAAGGTTACCAGCTTGATCAGACCAGCATACTCGTTCTTACCCTTTACCATAATGCTTCCGCCGTCTGTTCCCGCCTTGATATTCTCTCCATAGGTCACATCATAATCGGACGTGGACAGTGTCTTGTTCCCTATCTTAACGGTAACCTGCGGGCGGATCTGTGTTCCGCGGTACAGGTAGCTGCTCTCTACACCGCTTACCTCCAGAATTCCCGCATTTGCAACAATGCTGAAATTCTCTGTGAGTGTTCCGGTAAATCCGTTTTTCTCATTTCCGATTACCGTCACGCTCGCAGTCTTATCACCGATCTTCACGTTGTTTTCGTATGTATGAATCACAAAGTGCTTTCCGGATGTCAGCTCTGTTCCGTAGTAGCTGATGCTCGGGATTGCCTCCACCGGATCTCCGGTATACTGCTGATCTCCGATTGCCACCTGGATGCCTGCCTCCGAAAGATCCGCTTTGATCGGAACCGTCTTCTCCACGCTTCCCGCAAAGCCTCCCATACCCTTGATGGTAACTACTGCGTTGCCGACCCAGCTGTTGTCTGCATAGACCAGCGTATAGTCGGTATCTTTCTGAAGTGTTGTTCCGTTCAGCACAACACTGATCTGATCGTCAAACGTGATGTTCTTATCGCCGATTGCAATGTCCGTCTCTCCGGCATTCACATAATCTTTGAACCACAGTTCATCCGGAACGGTAATCTCGGCGTCCGCAATGTTTGCGCAGATCTTAAAGGTCTTCTTCACGCTTCCCGTGTAATTGCCGATTCCCTTGAGAATGACAACCGCGTCGGAGCCAATGCTGTCGTTCTTCTCATAAGTACAGATATAATCCGTACCCATGACAAGTTCTGTTCCGTTATAGTACAGCTTCGGCTGCGGTGTTGCCGTTCCGTCCACCAGCGGCTGCGGTTCGATCGCTCCGATCTTAAAGCCGTTTGCCGGTGTATATCCGCCATTGCCAATACTTGCAAGTGTGATCGTAAAGGTTGTGCTTCTCGATCCTGTAAAGTCCGTACCGTCCTTTGCCGTTGCCGTCAGCGTCACGGTTCCGCGGCTGGTATGATCCGCCCCGTAGGATACCGTGTAATCCGTCGTGCTGATCTTCTGTCCGTCATAAGTAAGCTCCACTTCAGGCTCTACCGGGCTTCCGGTATACTGTGTCTGATAACTTCCATCGGTCACTCCGCCGACAGAGAGCTCTACGCTGCTGTCCGTAAGATCTCTCGGTGCAATCGCAAAAGTCTTCTGCCATACACCGACGTATCCTCCCAGACCTTCCACGCTTACCGTTGCGGTTCCCGCGTGGATATTATCCGTATATGTCACGGAATAGTTAGAATCTTTTACCAGCTTTTTGTTGCCCTCGATCCGTGTTACCGTCACCTCCGGCTCAAATGCACTTCCGTCATAAACATACTGTGTGCCGTCGGTGAGTGCCGGGCAGCTGATCGTAAATTTGGTCTCGTTTGTGATGAGCTGGCCAATTCTGAATTCTGCCGTCTTGCTTCCGGTAAAGTTGCCGGTTCCGGTCACTGTCACCGTTGCGGTTCCGGTTCCTTTGTTGTTCGCGTAAGCCACCGTGTAATCGCTGACCGGGCTTAACGCATAGGTTCCGTCTCCAAATTCATAGCTTACCGACGGTGCCGGTGTGACAGCCATTCCGTTGTACTCCTGCGCGTCGATCGGTGCGATCTTTACCTCCGGCTCTGCCAGATTCTTCGGCGCAATCGTATAATCTTTCGTAAAGGTTCCCTGATAGTTTCCTTTTCCGGTAATCGTCATCGTTGCGGTCCCGGCATCCACATTATTCTCGTAGGAAATCTTGTAATCATCCTCGCCGAGCTTTTTCTTCAGATCTGTGCACTGTACCGTAGGTACCGGTGTAATCTCTTCCGAAGTGTATGTATAGCTGGACTTTAATCCGCCAAGCGTACAGTTGTTGTCCAGGCTTCTCGGCAGAATCGCAAATGTCAGTGTTCTGTCATCTGTTCCGTAGTAATCTCCCTTGCCGGAAACGGTGATGGATGCCTCGCCGGCATTCAGGTTGTCCGCGTAGGAAGACTCGTCATACGCGATCACTTTCCCGATCTCATCGGCTGTCGTAAGCTTTGTTCCATCGCTCAGCGTCAGCTCGGTGATCTTCGGGTACAGACGCTCGCCGGTATAGGTCGTCTCATTCTCATCCACCTTCCAACTGATGATCTCGTCCAGGGATTTTCCGCTGATGGTGAATACAATAATCTTCGTTCCTGTGTAGTTGCCGTTACCCTGTATGGTCACATTTGCCATCGGTCCCGGTTTCTCGTTGTTCGCGTAGCTGCCAGCCACGATCGAATAGTCGGTCGGTGCGGTCAGTGTCTTCTTATTATAAGTAAGCTTTATCTCACTTTCTGTAAGGATCACTGCATTTCCGTCGTACGCTTTCTTGATCGCCTCGTAGGAAACACCGGTTGCAATGTCCTTCGGACGAATCGTAAAGGTTGCACTCAGTTTTGTGGCGCCGTCGCTGTACACATAGCATCCGTTTGCCGTCGGCTGATCCTCCAGCGGGATCTGCTCTACTGTAACCGTCGCCTCCCCGGCATTGATTGCCTGATCCGCGTTGGTTCCGTCACTGTAGTTGACCGTATAATCTGTTCCCTGCTCAAGGACACTCTTCCAGAGTCCGAATCCGCCGTCCGATACCGAAATCTCATCCGCAGCAAGCATAATCGGATCTCCTGTGTATACCGGGTTTTCTTCCGGATTTACCGATACATCATAATCCTCATCAAGCTTGGATGCGAGCAGATACTTGATCTCCTGCTTGCCGTAGAATTTGCCTTTTCCGGTAATCGTTACCGAAGCCGTGCTTCCTTCTTTTGAAATATCCTTGATGCCGTCATACTTTAATTCGTAATCAGTTCCTTTTACCAGCGTATTGCCCTGGTTATCCGTGAGTGAAATCTCAAGCTGGTTATCGTTTTTATTGCTGGAATACCACAGCATTGCCCAGTATGGTCCGTCATATCCTGTCACCATCCTGTCCGCGCTGTTGGTTACCTTAAGGTTCTTGTCGTTGATCAGTGTCTGGATATCTACCGCTGTAACCTCAAACGTCCTGGTAACAACGCCTGTATAGTTGCCGCTTCCGGTAATCGTCATCGTGTAGGTTCCGATGTCTTTTACCGTTGTCGGTGAACATGCCACCGTATAATCGGTTCCCTTTTTCAGTGTATGATCTGTCTTTGATGCGGAATGATATACAACACTCTCTGTCGGAAGCGCAATCTCTGCTCCCGTATAGTCAAACAGCTCTCTGTCAATGCTGGCAGTAATCTTCGTGCTTGTAAGATTGCACTGGGCAATCGTATACGTCAGACGTTTCGTTGTACCGGTCTTAAAATTGCTGTTGGAATCGCTCGGCGCAATCTCAACGCTCGCCGTACCTGCAAATATCTTGGTATCCGCAGAATAGGTCAGCTTGTAGTCCGACTCCGGAAGTGTTACCATGTCCGCGCCCTGCGCAAACTTTACAACCACCTTCGGCTTCACGTCCGCTCCGTCCGGAGAATATTCCATCTTATAGTTTGCAGTGCTTACCTCGGAGCCATCGGCATCCACATAGTAGCATACCGCCTTTGACATGTCCGCCTGCTCGATTGTGAATTTACCGGTCACTGCACCGCCGTATGTTCCCATACCCTGCAGCGTAATGGTTGCTGTTCCTGCATTCGTGTTGCTTGCGTAAGTAACGGAGTAATCCGTTCCCTCAACCAGTCCCAGATCGTTGTTGCCGCTCTTCCAGGTAATGTCCGGTTCCGGTGTCTGTGCATTGCCGTTATAAGTTACAGCCGCTGCCGTCACTTTCTGGATCAGGTCTGAGAGATCAGCGCCTGCCGCCTGATACTCCACCGTGTAGGTTCCCTGATAGTTTCCGATACCGGTGATGACACGGCGGTAGGTTCCGTTTCCGGCATTGATAATATCTGTTCCGACGGTGTAATCCGTCCCCTTCTCCAGCGTCATGCCGTTGTAGGTTGCAGTGATGACCGGCTCCTTGTCCGCTCCTCCTGCCGCAGCAGCCGTCACCGTCACAGCCATACCGACTTCTTCCTGATCCTTGTTGCCGATATCTTTTGCCTTGATCTCAAAATTTACCGTCTTTGTTCCGTAAAGGGAATTTTTTCCGGTAATCGTCAATGTGGCTTGTCCGACATTGACATTGTCGGAATATACCGCATCGTAATCCGCCTGGGAAATGGTCTCCCCGTCAACCAGAAGCTGGAATGCCGGTGTCCACTCACTTCCGGTATATACATAGGAAGTCTTGTCAAAAACAACATTCGCGTCCGCCGCATTGCGCGGTGCACCGCAATATCTCTCTCCGGTATAGTTGCCGGTACCGGTCAGTGTAATTCCTCTTCCTGTCTTGCTGAGGGAAATCGTGTAATCTGTTCCTTCAACCAGATTCTTCACGCCGTCTACGGCATCCGCATCTGCACGCGCCGTATCCTTTACCTCTTGGATGCAGGAGGTAAGTGTGGCAGAAGCGTTGTCCGGATCTGCTGCCGCATCAGCCAGCACCTTATCCCAGTCAATATTGTCCTGCAGTGTCACTTCCACTGCCGCGTCTGATATATCCTTCTGTGCGATCACGTATTCCTTCTGAATCTTTCCGCTGTAACCGTTCTGTCCTGTAATGTACAAGTAATAGGTTCCCGCATTCACAAGCGCGGTTGTGTCCGTGGCAGGATCAAACGTTGCTGCCGCGCCACCAACCATCTGTGCATAGGAAAGCTGGTACTGATCGTTCTCTTTTAATATGGTATCTCCCACCTGTACCGCAACGGATGGAATCTGCTGTCCGCCGTTGTATACCGGATTCTCCGGGCTGACTGTCACCGCATCCTCTGAGAGATTCGGTGTGACTGTCAGATTACAGGTGTAGCTCTCTCCGGCATAGGCTGCCGTGATCGTCGTACTTCCTGCGGCAATACCCTCAATGGTTGCCGGGTTACCTGTACTGCTTACTTTTGCCACCGCTTCATTGCCGGAAACCCACGTTACCGTTCCCGTGGCATTCTGCAGTGTGAGATCCTGATCCGTCCAGCCCTCGCCGATGGTCATACTGTTCTTATTCAGCGCTACAGCGGCACTCTGCTTCACATTGCTGCTCTGCAGCGCCGCCTGATCAGCCGCATTGGAAGAACTTCTCCCGGATGTTGCAGTCACATCATAGGTATATGCTATTACCGCCGCACAGCTTCCGTTCGCTGTATACATATCCTGCCAGCCGGCATTGCCGAGAATATAGCTCTCTCCCTCTGCCGTACCGCCATATACATAAAAGGACGCCCCGCTCAACCGGACGATCACAGAAAACCTGGAACCATTATCCATTACCTGATTCGCCAGCCCTGCGGAATAAGTATTCTTTCCTTCCTTCACGCTGACTTCTTTTTGGAAAATGCTCGTTCCCGCATCCGGCGCCATGCCTTCTACATCCTTGTAATATTCCACGGTAGCCGTTGCCTTGCTGCCGTCATCCACATGTGCGTAGAAGTCAATACTGTCTAACAGTTCTGCTCCGTCCGCATTGCGGTTCGCTGTAAATACCGCAGCTACAGCCTGGGCCTCGCACGGCGCTCCCGCCAGTACCCCGTCTCCGTTCCGATAGGTGTTTACCGTTCCCTGTCCTGCCCAGACAGTCGTCGGCCATTCCACCATCGTCACAATCAGGCATACTGTCAGCATAAACGCCGAAATTCTCTTGCATACATCCTTGTACATACGCGCCATCTCCTTTGATCTATCCCTTTAGCGTTCGTCCCATTTTATGAAACTCTAAATTATACCTTATCTATTTTATCGACATCTTTTCACGGTTCTTTAACATCTTTTCAAAAAAAACGAGGCAGCCATACATTATCTGGCCGCCCCATTCTGTAATGCAGATATAATCTGCGCTTTATTCTTCTGTATCCTCGGACTCTTCCGGCACATTCTCCTCTAATGCGTAATTCTCATCTACCACATCAGTGTCATCAAAATCGTCGAAATCATCGAATGCAATCTCCTCGTTCTCATCAATATCCGAGCTCAGCTTGATATTGCGGTATCTCTTCATACCGGTACCAGCCGGAATCAGCTTACCAATGATAACGTTCTCCTTCATACCAATGAGCGGATCAACCTTACCCTTGATGGCAGCTTCCGTCAGAACCTTTGTGGTCTCCTGGAAGGATGCTGCTGACAGGAAGGAGTTGGTTGCAAGAGAAGCCTTTGTGATACCAAGCAGTACCTGCTTGCCTTCTGCAAGCTCCTTGCCCTCTTTCTCCAAAAGCTCATTTGTATCCTCGAAGTCAAGCGTATCTACTAATGTTCCCGGAAGCATGTCGGAATCTCCGTTTGTCTCCACGCGGACTTTCTGCAGCATCTGGCGCACGATCACCTCGATATGCTTATCGTTGATCTCAACACCCTGCAGACGGTATACACGCTGTACTTCGCGAAGCATGTAATCCTGAACGGCACGTACACCCTTGATCTTTAAGATATCATGCGGGTTGACAGAACCTTCGGTCAGCTCGTCGCCGGCCTCTAAGACTGCACCGTCCATAACCTTGATTCTGGAACCGTAAGGAATCAGATATGCCTTGCTCTCTCCAGTCTCATTGTTCGTCACAACGATCTCACGCTTCTTCTTGGTATCTTTGATATTGGCAACACCGCTGAACTCGGTAATGATCGCAAGTCCCTTCGGCTTTCTTGCCTCAAAAATTTCCTCGACACGCGGAAGACCCTGTGTAATATCGGTACCGGCAACACCACCCGTATGGAACGTACGCATGGTAAGCTGTGTACCAGGCTCACCGATGGACTGTGCCGCGATGATACCGATTGCCTCACCAACCTGTACCGCCTGACCGGTTGCCATGTTGGCGCCGTAGCACTTCGCGCACACACCCATGTGGGAACGGCAGGATAATACGGTACGGATCTTCACCTTTGTAAGCGGTTCTCCGTTCTCATCCACACCCTTGCTCATAACAAGCGCTGCGCGCTTCGGTGTAATCATATGATTTGCTTTCACGAGGACATTGCCCTCGGCATCACAGATGGTATTGCAGGAGAAACGTCCTGTAATACGCTCCTGAAGGCTCTCGATCTCTTCCTTGCCATCCATGAATGCTGTTACCCACATACCAGGGATCTCTCTGCCTGTTCCCTCACAGCAGTCAGACTCACGAACGATCATGTGCTGTGATACATCTACCAGACGTCTGGTCAGGTATCCGGAATCGGCGGTACGAAGAGCGGTATCGGACATACCTTTTCGTGCTCCATGCGCAGACATGAAGTATTCCAGTACGTCAAGACCTTCACGGAAGTTGGACTTGATTGGCAGCTCGATTGTTCTACCGGTTGTATCGGCCATAAGTCCTCGCATACCGGCAAGCTGTTTGATCTGCTTATCGGAACCACGGGCTCCGGAATCCGCCATCATGAAGATATTGTTGTACTTATCCAGTCCGGAGAGAAGTGCATGTGTCAGCTGCTCATCCGTCTCTTTCCATGTCTCTACGACTTCCTTGTAACGCTCTTCCTCTGTGATAAGACCACGCTTATACTGCTTTGTAATGCGGTCTACGGTATCCTGGGCGTCCTTGATCATCTGTGGCTTTTCCGGCGGCTCGGTCATATCGGAAATGGATACGGTCATTGCCGCCCTGGTGGAGTATTTGTAACCCATCGCCTTAACAGCATCCAGCACCTCGGCAGTTCTGGTTGCGCCGTGAATATTGATGACTTTCTCAAGGATCTGCTTATTCTGCTTCTTTGCTACGAGGAAATCGACCTCGAGCTTTAATTCATTGCCCGGAATGCTTCTGTCTACAAAGCCCAGATCCTGCGGGATAATCTCGTTGAAGATGAAACGTCCCAGCGTGGACTCTACGATTCCGGTAATCTTTTTTCCATCCGGCATGGTCTTGCTCATGCGGACTTTGATTCTGGAGTGAAGTGTTACCGCGCCATTCTCATAGGCGAGGATTGCTTCGTTGACACTCTTGAAGAATTTGCCTTCTCCCTTTGCGCCCGGTCTCTCCTGTGTCAGGTAGTAAATACCAAGCACCATATCCTGTGAAGGAACGGCTACCAGTCCACCGTCAGACGGCTTTAACAGGTTGTTCGGAGAGAGCAGCATAAAACGGCACTCTGCCTGTGCTTCCACAGAAAGCGGAAGGTGAACAGCCATCTGGTCACCATCGAAATCGGCGTTGAACGCGGTACACACAAGCGGATGAAGCTTGATTGCCTTACCCTCTACGAGGATCGGCTCGAATGCCTGAATACCGAGACGGTGCAGTGTAGGAGCACGGTTCAGCATAACCGGATGCTCTTTGATGACGTCCTCGAGCACATCCCAGACCTCAGTCTGAAGTCTCTCGACCATCTTCTTCGCACTCTTGATATTATGAGCGGTTCCGTTTGCAACGAGCTCCTTCATAACGAACGGCTTGAACAGCTCGATTGCCATTTCCTTCGGAAGACCGCACTGGTAAATCTTTAACTTCGGCTCTACGCAGATAACGGAACGTCCGGAATAGTCAACACGCTTACCAAGCAGGTTCTGACGGAAACGTCCGGACTTACCTTTTAACATGTCAGACAGAGACTTGAGTGCTCTGTTACCCGGTCCTGTAACAGGACGTCCGCGGCGGCCGTTATCGATCAGGGCATCTACAGCCTCCTGAAGCATACGCTTCTCATTGCGGACGATGATATCCGGTGCGCCAAGCTCTAAGAGTCTTCTCAGACGGTTGTTACGGTTGATGATTCTTCTGTACAGATCGTTTAAGTCAGATGTTGCAAAACGTCCGCCATCCAGCTGTACCATCGGGCGCAGATCTGGCGGAATAACCGGGATGACCGTGAGGATCATCCACTCCGGCTTGTTGCCGGACTCGCGGAATGCTTCTACAACTTCCAGTCTCTTGATGATGCGCGCGCGCTTCTGACCGGTTGCGTCTGCAAGCTCTGCCTGAAGCTCTGCGGAATCCTTCTCAAGATCGATCGCGTGTAACAGTTCCTGGATTGCCTCGGCACCCATTCCGACACGGAACGCATTGCCGTACTGCTCTCTGGCTTCCTGATATTCGCTCTCGGAAAGCACCTGCTTATACTGTAATGCCGTGTTACCGGCATCCAGTACAATGTATGATGCAAAATATAATACCTTCTCAAGAGTTCTCGGAGAGAGGTCAAGAATCAGTCCCATGCGGGACGGAATTCCCTTAAAGTACCAGATATGGGAAACCGGAGCTGCAAGCTCGATATGTCCCATACGCTCTCTACGAACGCTTGCTTTTGTAATCTCAACGCCGCATCGGTCACATACCACACCTTTGTAGCGGATCTTCTTGTATTTACCACAGTGGCATTCCCAGTCCTTGCTCGGTCCGAAAATCTTTTCACAGAACAGACCATCCTTCTCAGGCTTTAATGTTCTGTAGTTGATCGTCTCAGGCTTCTTAACCTCGCCTCTGGACCACTCATGAATCTTCTCCGGTGATGCCAAACCGATCTTAATGGCATCGAAAGAGATAGACTGGCCTGTTGCCTCTTTATTCATTGTCTCTGGCATTTATGACACTCCCTTCTATCTATTCTTCGTCAAGAACGTCGTCTGATGACTCATCAAAAAACTCAGAATCGTCTTCATCCTCTTCCTCATCTTCTACGTCTACCAGTTCCTCGTTCTCTGTATCAAACTGCTTCTGGGAGAATCCCATCTTTGCAAAGGACTCGCTGTCTTCAAATGCAAAATCCTTATCGCCGGAAATGATAGAATTTAAATCGGTATTACCGTACTCACTGGTCTCCATGAGTTCTACTTCATTGCGGTTCTCATCGAGCACTTTGACATCCAGTCCGAGGGACTGCAGCTCTTTTAAGAGAACCTTGAAGGACTCCGGAATACCCGGCTCAGGGATATTGTCACCCTTGATGATCGCCTCGTAAGTCTTCACACGTCCGACCACGTCATCGGACTTCACTGTCAGGATCTCCTGTAAGGTATAAGATGCACCGTAAGCCTCGAGTGCCCATACCTCCATCTCTCCGAAACGCTGTCCACCGAACTGTGCCTTACCACCTAACGGCTGCTGCGTTACTAAGGAGTAAGGACCGGTAGAACGCGCATGGATCTTATCGTCTACCAGGTGATGCAGCTTCAGGTAATGCATGTGTCCGATTGTAACCGGTGAATCAAACGGCTCTCCGGTACGTCCGTCACGAAGCTGTACCTTTCCGTCACGGGAAATCGGCACGCCCTTCCACAGTGCCCTGTGTGCGCGGTTGTCATACAGGTACTTCATGACTTCCTCATTCAGTGTGTCTTTATATTTTGCTTCAAAGTCTTCCCACTCGAAGTTGACGTAATCATTTGCAAGCTCCAGCGTATCCTGGATATCAATCTCCTTCGCACCGTCGAATACCGGTGTCTCGATGTTGAAGCCCAGTGCTTTTGCAGCAAGGCTCAGGTGAATCTCGAGGACCTGACCGATGTTCATACGGGACGGCACACCCAACGGGTTCAGCACGATGTCAAGCGGGCGGCCATTCGGAAGGAACGGCATATCCTCTACCGGAAGTACACGGGAAACGACACCCTTGTTACCGTGACGACCTGCCATCTTATCACCGACGGAGATCTTTCTCTTCTGTGCAATGTAAATGCGGACTGCCTGGTTCACACCCGGAGACAGCTCGTCACCGTTCTCTCTTGTGAATACCTTTGCATCCACGATGATACCGTACTCGCCGTGCGGCACCTTCAAGGAAGTGTCACGCACTTCTCTTGCCTTCTCGCCGAAGATTGCGCGGAGCAGCCTCTCCTCGGCTGTCAGCTCGGTCTCTCCCTTCGGAGTTACCTTTCCGACTAAGATATCACCGGCGCGAACCTCCGCACCGATACGGATAATACCTCTCTCATCGAGATCCTTCAACGCGTCGTCGCCGACACCCGGAACATCTCTCGTGATCTCTTCCGGTCCGAGCTTCGTGTCACGCGCTTCTGCTTCATACTCCTCAATATGGATAGATGTATAAACATCATCCTGTACCAGACGCTCGCTCAAAAGAACGGCATCCTCGTAGTTGTAACCTTCCCAGGTCATGAATCCGATCAGCGGGTTCTTACCGAGTGCCAACTCACCGTTTGCGGTGGAAGGACCGTCTGCGATCACTTCGCCAACCTCCACGCGGTCGCCCTTAAACACGATCGGCTTCTGGTTGTAGCAGTTGGACTGGTTACTTCTGGAGAACTTCGTCAGCTTGTATACATCTCTGCCGCCCTCGTCATTCTTGATGATGATCTGGTTGGACTCAGAGCTCTCAACAACACCGGCTTTTTTCGCCACAACACACACACCGGAGTCTACCGCTGCCTTCGTCTCCATACCGGTACCGACTACCGGCGCCTCTGTGGTCAGAAGCGGCACTGCCTGACGCTGCATGTTGGATCCCATGAGTGCACGGTTTGCATCGTCGTTCTGCAGGAACGGAATGGATGCGGTAGCGACGGAAAACACCATCTTCGGGGAGACGTCCATGTAATCAAACATGGTCTTCTCATATTCCTGTGTCTCATCCAGATAACGACCGGATACGGAATTACGGACGAAATGTCCTTCCTCATCCAGCGCCTCATTCGCCTGTGCTACATGGTAGTTATCCTCTTCGTCTGCGGTCATGTAGACAACTTCGTCTGTGACACGCGGATTCTTAGGATCGGATTTATCGATCTTACGGTACGGAGCCTCAATAAATCCGTACTCGTTGATTCTTGCATAGCTTGCCAGAGAGTTGATCAGACCGATGTTCGGTCCCTCAGGCGTCTCGATCGGGCACATTCTTCCATAGTGGGAGTAATGTACATCTCGCACCTCGAATCCTGCACGGTCTCTGGACAGACCGCCCGGTCCCAATGCGGAAAGACGTCTCTTGTGTGTCAGCTCTGACAGCGGGTTGTTCTGATCCATAAACTGGGACAGCTGGGAAGATCCGAAGAACTCTTTTACAGCTGCGGTTACCGGCTTAATGTTGATCAGGCTCTGCGGGGAAATACCGTCCAGATCCAGGGTGGTCATTCTCTCACGAACCACTCTCTCCAGTCTGGAAAGACCGATACGGTACTGGTTCTGTAACAGTTCTCCGACCGCACGGATACGTCTATTGCCCAGATGATCGATATCGTCATCATGACCAATGCCGTACTCTAAATGCATGTTATAGTTGATGGACGCAAAAATATCATCCTTGGTGATATGCTTCGGAATCAGGTCATGCACATTCTTGTGAATGGCCTCTTTTAAATCCTCCACGTCCGGATATTCATCCATGAGCTGCTTTAATACCGGATAGTACACGAGCTCTGTGATGCCGAGATCCTTCGGGTTGCAGTCCACATAATGTCTCAGATCTACCATCATGGAAGACAGCACCTTGATATTTCTGGTCTCGCCCTGAATCCATACATACGGAACAGCCGCGTTCTGAATATCATCCGCCAGGGATCTTGTCACTTCGGTTCCTGCCTCGGCGATGATCTCACCTGTGGACACATCGACAACATCCTCTGCCAGAACATGTCCGTTGATACGGTTGCGCAACATTAACTTCTTATTAAACTTATAGCGTCCGACCTTTGCAAGATCATATCTTCTCGGGTCAAAAAACATAGCAGAAATAAGGCTCTCCGCACTCTCAACTGTCAGCGGCTCGCCTGGTCTGATTTTCTTATATAATTCCAGAAGTCCCTCTTCGTAGTTGGTTGCCACGTCCTTGCCGAAACTTGCAAGAATCTTCGGCTCCTCACCGAACAGGTCTACGATCTCCTGGTTGCTTCCGACGCCAAGTGCACGGATCAATACCGTGATCGGCACCTTTCTGGTTCTATCTACACGGACATAAAATACGTCATTGGAGTCTGTCTCATACTCTAACCACGCACCACGGTTAGGGATGACAGTACAGGAATACAGCTTTTTACCCACTTTATCGTGAGCGATTCCATAGTAGATACCCGGGGAACGCACCAGCTGGCTGACGATAACACGCTCTGCGCCGTTGATCACGAAAGTACCGGTCTCTGTCATCAAAGGAAGGTCGCCCATGAAAATCTCATGCTCATTGATCTCGTCAGTCTCCTTGTTGTGAAGTCTGACCTTGACCTTCAAAGGTGCCGCATAAGTTGCATCTCTTTCTTTGCACTCCGGAATTGTGTACTTTACATCGTCCTCACACAATGTAAAATCTACAAACTCCAGGCTCAGATGACCGCTGTAATCAGCGATTGGAGAGATATCATCGAAAACTTCTTTCAGGCCCTCGCTTAAGAACCACTGATAGGAGTCTTTCTGGACTTCTATCAGATTCGGCATTTCCAATACCTCTTTCTGTCTCGAGTAACTCATACGTATGCCCTTTCCAGCTTTCACTGGACGTATTCTGTTTTTCTCCATTGACGTTTCACCTCTCGTTTTTATTTACACTAAGCTGCCCCAAAAGTGGCAGCAACTGTCTCAATCCACCGTAACCACAAGATACGGTATAGGCACATCCGGCGGCATACAACGCGAAAAGCGCGCAATAAGCCCAATGCACCACAATAGTGCAACGTATATGATAGCACAATAGCAAGTGCCGCGTCAAGGATTTTTTAAAATATTTATTTCTTCTCCGTGAGTACGCAAAAAACGACGAAGGAAAGCTCTAAAGCCTTCGCTCCGCCGTTCGCCACCGCTTATGAGACAAGAAAATTTGCCGCCGCGCGGGTTCTCTGTTCCATCTGTTTTTTCTGCATAAAAAATGCATATTGCTGCAGGGTCTGCTTCTTTTTCTGTTCGGATACCGCCTGTCCGTAATCCAGATCCTCGAGCCGGCTTTTTCCTGCCGTTACATTCAGCCTGGTGTTGGTACTGTAGCGGTATGCATACTCCAGTGCATTGCTCTGTGCGCCCATACCGCTGCGCCCTGCACTCACTCTGGCAAGTGCATCATCCACCTGCGTCAGATCAAAATCTTTCGTCACATCAAAATCCGCAATCCCAAGTGCCTGTAATGTGGCATCTGCAGTCGTAATCTTCATTCCGTTGCCGGTGGCATCCGTCATGATATTGTACTTCTGCGACGTGCCATCCAGAAGCGGCTTCGTGTTAAAGCTTGTCTGTTTTGCAATATCTGAAATGCCCTGCTTATACTGCTCGATCTGCGCCTGAATACTTGTCCGCTCCGCATCTGTGATCGTCACCGTATTGGACGCCCGAACACCAAGTTCACGGATCTTCTGAAGATAATCCGTAATCCCGCTCATTGCGCCATCCGCCACATTCAGCATATCTTTTGCCGCGCCAATGTTGTTCTCCCCGACCTTATAGCTTCTGGTCTGCGTCTCCTGCTTCTGGATGATCGCAAGCTCCGCCGCACCGTCTGCCGCCCGGTTCACTTTTTTGCCGCTTGCAAATTTCCCGTAATCTGCATAAGATGTGCTGCTTCGCTGCATCGAAGTAATACCGTTCATAAAAGCCTCCTTTCTGTTCTCAAGTTCCGCTGCTCTTCCTGTCCGCCTTTTCTATTTTCTTTATAACACACAATACCGCTACTCTTCAAGTATCTCCTGAATGTAATACCGGCTTTGTTTTGCGAGATCGACAAAAGTGTCCCCCACCTGCACAAGCGGACATGACAGCTTATATTTGTTAATCATGACCACTCTTCCCATCCTGCCATCATTCAGGATCACGTTGCGCTGGATCATCGTCTCGGCAATCCGCTTCAGAAATGTCATCAGATAGTTGGCGTCCAGACGGTTATACCCCTCATCCTCCATCTTCTTGATCGCTTCAAATGCCGAGATGCCCGCTTTATCTCCCTGACGCATCGTAAGGGCATCGTAAGTATCTGCCACCGCAAGAATTCTGGAAATCCAGTTGATGTTATCCCCCATTACCTGCAGTGGGAACCCGCTTCCATTCACGCGCTCGTGGTGCGTCAGAACCGCCTGTTTAATCCGCTGGTCTATGTTCATCTTCTTAATAAGGTTGTATCCGCTCACGACATGTTTCTCATATCGTTCCGTCTCGTATTCTTGCAGAAATTCCGTCTGTTCCTGCCCGTCCTTCCAGAGTTCAAGAAATCCAATGTCATGAAGCAGCCCCGCCGCCATGACCTCCTCCATCTCCGCCTCGGCGCATCCGCTCCACCGTGCAAGAAGCTGTCCAAAAAGCGCCACGTTAATGGTATGTGCGTACAGACCTGACTGCTGTTTTTTCATATGAAGCAGCATGTCCGCAAGATCTGTATCATCATCTGCTTTTTTCAGCAGTCCGTTCAGCGGCTCCAGCAGCATGGAAATGTTCACATCCTTACTCCGGTATACAATATCTTTCAGTTCTTCCGAAATCGACTGTTCGGCAACCGAGAACTCTGCCTGGAACTCTTTCAGATGCTGTTCCTTCGCCGGCGCACTCTGTTCCTGCTGTTCCGGGCGTTCTTTCCTGCCCGTCGGATATTCCACCATCACACTGTCCACAAAATGTCTGGTCAGCAGCGCGACGACGTCCTTCGTGACGACCGCTCCGTCCGGCACAATCACCGCCCCTGTCTTTGAAAACACATCCTCTTTTATCATCATTCCCTCCCGCAGGCGGTTGACCGACATCCTCAAACACGGCATGGTATCTTCTCCTCTTTCCCGTACTTTCATCCTCTGGAAAAGTACTATTTTCCTATAAAGTCTGTTAGTACTATCATATACCAAGTATTTTCTTTTGGGAAGTAGGGAATTTATTTTCCCGTAGCGGCTGTCGCCGCGCATAAGCAGAGCAAATAAGCAAATCGCGTATGCTGCGGGAAGCATTCTGTCCGGCAGAGCCGGCCAGCACGCGGCTGTCGCCGCGCATAAGCAAAAACGGAGCCATGGCAGGAAATAAATTTCCACCATGGCTCCGTTTCCGCTTATATGCTTCTCGTAGCTTACGCGATTATTTTAAAGTAACCTTTGCGCCCTCAGCCTCAAGTTTAGCCTTGATGTCGTCAGCGGTTGCCTTATCAGCAGCCTCTTTGAGAACCTTCGGAGCTCCATCAACGAGATCCTTAGCTTCCTTTAAGCCTAAGCCAGTTGCCTCACGAACAACCTTGATAACCTTAACCTTGTTCGGACCAACCTCTGTTAACTCAACGTCGAACTCAGTCTTCTCTTCTGCTGCTGCGCCGTCACCAGCACCTGCTGCTGCAACTACAACGCCTGCTGCTGCAGATACGCCGAACTCTTCCTCGCAAGCCTTTACTAAGTCGTTTAACTCTAATACGCTTAACTCTTTGATAGCATCAATAAATTCTGCTGTTGTCATCTTTGCCATGATTATTTTCCTCCATTTAATATTGAGATTGTATCACGATGATACGTTTTCTGCCCGCAGATCCCTGCGGCTTTTTTCACTACATTCGATCCGGATTATTCTGCCGGAGTCTCTGCTGCTTCTGCTGCAGGAGCTTCCTCTGCCGGAGCAGCCTCTACTGCCGCGTCAGCTGCACCGCCCTTTTCTGCGATCTGATTAAGAACGCGGGCAAGATTGGTAATCGGAGACTGTAAGCTTCCAAGTAACTTGGAAAGAAGAACTTCTCTTGACGGAATCGAAGAGATTGCCTTCATGCCTGCCTCGTCATAGAAGTTACCCTCAACTACGCCGGCTTTTACTTCAAGAGCCGGAGCTTTCTTAGCGAAATCTGCTAATACTCTTGCCGGAGCTGTTGCGTCTGTCGTAGAAATTGCGAATGCATTCGGTCCCTCAAGAACGTCTCTTAAGCTCTCGAACTGTGTTCCCTCTACGGCACGGCTTACTAATGTGTTCTTATATACTTTATAAGTAACACCAGCTTCTCTTAATGCTTTACGTAACTGAGTATCCTCTGCAACGGTAAGTCCACGGTAATCAACGACTACAACAGACTGCGCATCTTTGATGTTTTCAGAAATTTCCTGTACGATAGGCTGTTTTAATTCTACCTTTGCCACGAATCGTGCACCTCCTTTTTAGATTTTACGCATATAACAAATCCGAAAGGATATAAAAATCCCTCTCTGCCTGGACAGAGAGGGATCAGAATCTCATTCTCAATGATTGCTCATGAAAGTCCCTCGGCAGGCTCTACGATTACGCCTTGCGGCACCTGCTGTCTTCGGCCATTATATGCAATCCACAGATGTGGATCCGCCACTGCTGTGGCATCTGTCTCCTAAGAGACGACTGCATCCATACGGACGCACCGCGTTACAACGCTTCTGCATTATAACACTGTATATTGCGGCTGTCAACACTTTTCGCCAACAACACAAACTAATTTGTGATCTTGGTTACATTTAACTTAACGCCAGGTCCCATGGTAGATGTAAGAGTTGCGCTCTTTACATACTGACCTTTTAAGCTGGACGGCTTAGCCTTGTTGATAGCACCCATAAGGGTCTGGAAGTTGTCGCTTAACTGCTCCTCAGTGAAAGAAGCTTTTCCTACTGGCACGTGGATAATGTTGGTCTTGTCCAATCTGTACTCAATCTTACCAGCTTTGATGTCGTTGATAGCCTTGGTAACATCCATTGTAACAGTTCCAGCCTTCGGGTTTGGCATTAAGCCCTTCGGTCCAAGTACACGACCGAGACGTCCAACAACGCCCATCATGTCAGGTGTAGCAACGATCACATCAAAGTCTAACCAACCCTCGTTCTGGATCTTCGGAACTAACTCCTCGCCTCCAACGTAGTCAGCGCCTGCTGCCTGTGCCTCATCTAACTTTACGCCCTTTGCGAATACTAAAACTTTTACAGTCTTACCTGTTCCGTGCGGCAGTACAACTGCGCCACGGATCTGCTGCTCTGCATGACGTCCATCACAACCGGTCTTGATATGAAGCTCGATTGTCTCATCAAACTTCGCTGTAGCGTTCTTTTTTACTAAGCTGATTGCCTCAGCAACATCGTACTGATTCGCCTTGTCAAAAGACTTTACAGCGTCCTGATATTTCTTTCCTCTTTTCATGAATATAAACCTCCTGGTGGTAGTATCGGGAGAGGACCCTCCCACTATATCGTTCCATAAGAACACCGCCGGTGCTCTCTGATGCATTACACTCTCGTGTCTTACTGCTCTACGTTAACGCCCATACTTCTTGCAGTTCCTGCGATCATGCTCATAGCTGCCTCTAAGGATGCTGCGTTTAAGTCTGGCATCTTTAACTCTGCGATCTCCTGTAATTTTGCCTTGGAGAGAGTTGCAACCTTATCCTTGTTCGGTGTGGAAGAACCGGACTTGATGTTGCAAGCCTTCTTGATCAGTACCGGAGCAGGCGGAGTCTTTGTAACGAAGCTGAAGCTTCTGTCTGCGTATACAGTGATTACTACAGGGATGATTAAATCGCCCTGATCCGCTGTTCTGGCGTTGAACTGCTTTGTAAACTCAACAATGTTCACACCGTGCTGTCCAAGTGCAGGTCCGACTGGAGGAGCTGGTGTAGCCTTGCCAGCAGGAATCTGCAATTTGATATATCCTTCTACTTTCTTTGCCATTGGAATTGCCTCCTTAATTCATTCTTTCCTGATTAGGATTGCTCGCTTAATTTGCAAGCTTTACATCTGCGAAACTTATTTCTACCGGCGTTTCGCGGCCGAAAAGCTCAACATTGATGGTCACGCTCTGCTTGCCAGGATTCATCGCCTGAATCACGCCGATGGTATCTTTCCAGACTCCTCCGGTGACAACTACGGTGTCTCCCTCAGCAAAATCAACCTCAATGTTCTCTGTCTTGATCCCAAGCGGTCTCATTTCCATATCGGTAAGCGGTACCGGCTTCGATCCCGGACCAACAAATCCGGTAACACCACGGGTATTTCTGACAACGTACCAAGTGTCATCATTCATAACCATATTGATAAGCACGTATCCCGGAAACATCTTCTTTGATACGGATTTCTTTGCGCCGTTCTTCAGCTCAACGACCTCCTGCATCGGTACGCGGACCTCTAAGATCTGGTCTTCCAGATGCCGGTTCTCAATTGTCTTGTCAATGTTCGCTTTTACCTTATTCTCATATCCTGAGTAGGTATGAACTACATACCAGTGTGCCTCTGCCATAAATCACCTATGCCTCCATTAAAAACTTAAACCAACAAGGAAATCAACGCCATACTGAATCACAAAATCCAGAAGCGCGATCACAAGACCCATTACTACGGAAACAGCAACAACGGCTGCTGTCTGTCTTGCAAGTGATTTGTTGTCCGGCCAAATGATCTTTTTGAATTCAGCCGACAGGCCGCTAAAAAAGCTCTCTTTCTGAGCAGCTTTGTTCTCGGTTTCTCCCATTTTCTCACTCCTTTGCCCAAAAGCCTATTTGGTTTCCTTGTGTAATGTATGAGTCTTGCAGAATCTACAATACTTCTTGGTTTCCATTCTGTCCGGATGAGCTTTCTTGTCCTTTGTCGTGTTGTAATTACGATTCTTACACTCAGTACATGCCAATGTTATTTTCGTGCGCACAACTTCCACCTCCATTAAAATTCTTTGTGCTTTTCTTATGTCTTTTGTTCCCTGCGACCGGGCTTAGGGTCCCCTCAGGAAAGGAGTCCTAAAAAAAGGCATAAAAAAAAGACCTACTTCCATCGCTAGTCTAATATATCACAATCAATATGGAGCGTCAACCACTTTTTTTAACTCGTGCAACGAATTTATTTTAGCACTACATATAGTGTGCCGCAAGTCTTTTTTCTGATTTTACAAATCTATCGCGTAATTTTTATTTTTACTGTAAATATTTTATATCTGTTTACCGATAAAAAATATTAGAAGTATATCTATTGTGCATTTAAAAATACAGTTTCATTATATATAAGCAGGAAGCAATATAAACGGATTTATATCCCTGCATATGCGAAGGCATATGATTTCATGGAAGAAAGGAGGGATTCCAATGGCAGTCATCGACAGTGCCTATCAGTATTACCTGAGCACTTATGCCGGTTCCGGCATGTCTCGCTACGACACGCACAAAAAAAGCCAGCTGCGCGCCGTATACAATAATATTGTCAAAGTTAATAAAGATTCCCCCCTTTACAAAATCAATTTCACTAGGGATACCGGCCGTTTTGCCATCGACATCAAGGAGCAGGCCCGCTCGATCGAGAATTTTATCGCAGCGCTTTCAAACAATGCTCCGGACGACAATGCGGAACACGCTTTTTCCCGGAAAATCGCGCAGTCTTCTGATGAGGACGCTGTGAGTGTGCAGTACATCGGCTCGAACATGGACGCGGACAACTCCAAGCAGTTCGATATAACGGTAGAACGTCTCGCCACACCGCAGGTCAACCGCGGCGTGTATCTTGCCCCGGGCGCAAGTGACTTTGTGCCAGGCAATTACAGCTTCGACCTGAACACCAACTTAAGCTCTTATGAATTCCAGTACACGATCAGCGGCAGGGACACCAACGAGACCGTGCAGCGCAAGATCATGCGGCTGATCAATAATGCCAATATCGGCTTAAACGCCACACTGGTCTCCAACGACCGCGGACAGAATGCGCTTTCCATCACGTCGCAGCAGACCGGTCTCGGCGATAGCGAGCAGTACCTGTTTGAGATTATGCCGGCGCCGGACAGTGGTTCCATACGCGCCATGCGCACGCTCGGCATCAACGACGTCACGGAAATGCCGGTCAATTCGCTCTTTTTGTTAAACGGTACCGAACATTCGTCGCTGTCCAACACATTTACTGTCAACAACGCTTTTGAACTGACGCTGAAAGCCCCCAGTGCCGACGGGGAATCCGCAACGATCGGCTTCAAAGCGGATACGGATGCGGTCGCAGACAATGTGCAGTCGCTGGTCAACGTCTACAACAACATGATCCAGCTCGGTCACAATTACCACGGCAGTCAGGAGTCCGGCAAGCTTCTCCACGATATGGAGAGCGTTGCAAAGTCCTATTTCAACGAGTTGGAATCCATCGGGCTGAATCTGCAGCAGGACGGATCGATCCAGATTGACAAGAACCTGTTAACCGACGCCGTTTCCGCACCGGACGCACGCGAAAGTTTTCGTACCCTGAACAATTTCAAAAACGGTCTTCAACGCAAAGCCACCCAGGCTTCCATCGACCCGATCAGCTATGTCAGCAAAGTCCTGATTGCCTACAAGAATCCGGGGCACAATTTTGCGGCGGCTTATCACTCTTCGGTGTATTCCGGTCTGATGCTTGATACCTATTGTTAAAGGAAATTGCCGCAATACGCGTAGGCCTCTTTGGGGTGATAAGTAATATTACAAGAAACACACTTGAGGATTTCAGCTGGAAATGCGGATGGAATATTCGTTGGAGAAAAATGTGAGCATTTCTTCCGGTCGAATGTCTGCATCGGATTCCGTGTCTCTTCCACGTTTGGACAATCCAACGGGGGCATGTCCGACACACCGGAGACAATGGGCGGACTTTCTAGCCGCCCTAACTGTACTCCCTCATAGACAATATAAAACCGCGCGAACCGAAACTCGTCGTCATCTGCTATTAAAGTCAAGGCAGATGACGACTCAGACATCGGCTTCGCGCGGTTATGTTTTATTGCGGGAGTACAGGCAAGCGCGGCACAAAAGTCCTACAAATTGTCTTCCGGGATGCGGACATGACCCGCGGAGTGCTCCAAACTTGGAAAGACACGGATCATCGAAGATGCAGACATCCGACCAGTTAGAAATGTCACATTTTTTGAACCGAATGTCCATCCGCATTTCCATCTGAAATCCCACGGTGTGATCTTCTTATAATATTACTTATCAACGCAAAGCACGATATGCTTATTGCGGCAGTTCCTTTTGTTTACAGCGGTTCTACAGCGCCGCCACCTATTTATTTTGTGTCTTCACCTGCAACCGTATCTAAAATGGTACGGATTCTTTCTATATAAGAGTGCTTCTCCCGCACCTTGCGGTACCCATTCCATGCAATCCGCTTTCGCTCCTCCTCGTGTTCCAGATAGTAGCCCACCTTCTCGCACAGATCTTCCAGACCGTCGAAGCAGACGAGGTCTTCCCCCTCCTTGAAATAGTACGGAATCTCTGCCTGGTAGTTCGTCAGAAGAAAGCCCCCGCAGCCAAGCACGTCCCAGATGCGCAGCGGGATGCCGCTCTTGATGTTCGGTATCGTAAAATTCAGATTGATCTTCGACATGCGGAAGACCTTCGGCATCTCACTCCAGTAGTCCACCGACCCACAATACTGAATCCGCAGCAGATCACTGACATCGCTGTTGCTGTAAACATTGACTTTGTAATGCTTTGAAAGTTCAATCAGCGCCCTTCTCCGCTCGATCTCCGCAATCTTAAATCCAAGCACGGTTGTCTGGAAAATCAACCCCAGATCCGAAAAAGATCCCTCGGATTTTTCCAGCTGAAAATATTCCTGCAGCTGTTCGAGAATGTTCGTGGTCAGCATCGGTTCCACGATATTTGCTCCGCTGATGTTCAGCTGCGCCTCCATAACAGCATCAAAATATCCCCTTAAATACTCCGGCAGCCTGCTTTTGATCTTGTCATAGGAATTGCGCTCATAGAGGCTTCCCACAAACGCCACATCCCCGCGGTATTTCTGCATCTCCGGATCCTGTGCGACTTTCCATCTTCCCACCTCTTCCGGCACCCCGAGCAGCGCATCCATCCGCTCCGTATCTACCGCCAGCGGGAGATACCAGATATGTTTTACGCCCATCCCGCGAAATTCCAAATAATTGGTCTTATCAAACGTAAAAATATAATTACAGTCATGGAATACCGACTCATGATACATACTGATGAGTGGATTGTCGCATGTCCAGGAAACATATTTCACGCCTGTGCGCTCACATACATTCGAGATCAATGGGAAATAGTTCACCGTAAATACCATATCATAATGCGTCCCCCGGATCTTCTCCTCGATCACCCGCTCAAATTCAGGACTTACGTCATAGCTTCCGAGTTCCTGTTCGATATTGTCCACCGTATGTCCAAGCAGCAAAAAAGTCTGCTCAATGTCTCTGTAATTATATGCTTTCCATCGGTACATCAATATGTGCATAGCTGTCCATTCCTCTATCCTATATATTTCCTTCTTTGCAGTACTGCGCGCAGAGACTTACCGCCTTTGTTCGCCTTACCGCGCGCAGAAGCTTACATTTACCGCTCCCATCTTCGCCCATGTGCATTCGTCAGGTCAGAAAGCACTCCTTCAGATACTCCGCACGGCTTTTCCACGTATGACCGTCTCTCGCCGCAGCATATCCACAATCTGCAATCTCCTGTGCCCGCTCCAGATGTCCAAACAGATCAAACACCCTCTCAGGCAGTGTTCCAAGCTCCTGCCGCCGGAACATCACAAGTTCCCTGCCATCGGTAAATTCGCGGCGCAGGTAGGTAGAATCGTCGGTTACCACCACCGCTTTCGCCAGCATTCCATTAAAAATCCGATCGTGCGCTCCTGCCTTAAACCAGGTCATCGTGTTCAACACAATTTTGGCATCGTTCATAGACGGAAGGATCTCCGGCGCAAGAACTTTTCCACGGTAATCAAGATACGGGCTGCCGCTCCACTCGCACTGATCCCATCCCGTACCGTACGCCGTGACCCGGATTCCGTTTTCCACCAGAATACGCACCGCCTGCTCCCTGAAAAACGAAGTGGCGTAGGAGTCGATAAAACGCATCTGCACAATGATCTCCTGCACGCGCTTGTCCGGGATATCGCTTCGCCGGTCTTTAAGATACTCTTCAATGACTTCCTCCGTCGTCCGGTCCGGATGGTGCACCAATTCCGCCAGCACATCCCCCGCCATCAGCTGTCCGTCCACTTCCGGGATGGAAGACAGATCCGGTATCATTTTTGCCACCGTATAAATCGGAAGCGCTCCGGCATACAGAACGTCAATCCCTCTCTCCGCAAGCGGCTTGTGCCGGCTTCCCAGCTCCACTCCCGCATGCGGAAGAAAATCCACCTGATGGATATTTTTAAAATATCTGCGGATATATTTTACGTGATTCCGGTCTGTGCAGAGCACAACCGACGTCTCCGGCGCCAGGCGCAGCGGCTTCTCATAGTGAAACGGATGATCCATCAGAATGTTGAGATACGGGATGCCGTAATATTCCCAGACATTTCTGGTCCCACCCTTTTGTATACACGCATCGTTCTCCCGTACGCTCTGTGCCGGCGCAGGCACCTCCATATCCAGATTGTATCCCAGATTATTAAATGTCACACATGAAAATTCACGCTCCGGCGAACTGCTCTCCGCAAGCACAGAAAGCAGTGCATCCTTGCTCTGCGGCAGCCACGCGTCATACACAAAGGACGCATAGCCCATCGTCTCAAAAGCTTCCCGCAATTTTCCGGTAAATAAATCAAGTGTGTCGTATACACCGATAAAATAAATAATGGTATGCTTCAAGATACTCTCCTTCTATGAACCGATCAGAACCTTTTTTCCGTCAAATGCAAATCCATATTTTCTGATCCGCTCCCTCGCAATTCCGTCTGCCACAAGCTCTGTCTCATATTGTTTCTCTTCTATCTGCTGCAACGCCCTTGCAACGCACGCTTTCATATTCTCGTCTCTCTCCCGGTCAAAAACCTTAAATTCCATAATGTAAGAATTGCCGTTTTCTTCCCGCGCGCGGAGAATAATGTCATATCTTCCCAGACCACTCTCCCTGTTTGACCGTATTGAAAACTGATCTGATAAATCTGCCAGCAATCCAAGCACAAAGCCATGGTAAAAGCGCTCTGTCTCATCAATATTACCACGCCCTGTGCCTGTGTCAAAGTAACTGAAGGTGGATAGCGTGACCATATTCATATAGTAGTTCATCTCTTCTATATTATCATGCAGCAACGCTCTTCTGAAATCTCCATAGCCAGTATCCATATCGTTAAACCATTCCCGTATAATGCGTCGAAACATAATCTCCACTTCTTTGTTCGTCAGCATCAGCACATATTCCTGATCGTTCTTTTGGTTTACGCGTAGATACCCCGTCGCATATAGAAGGCTGAAAATAGCCGATTCCCGATACTCCAATTGTGCAAAGTCCAGTTGCTCGTCCATCTCCACATGTAACATCTCTCCTTCAAGAAGCTGTTCCATCGCCATCTTCATATTCTTTGAAGACTTTCGGATTAACGAGCTCACCAGTTTATTATTACTTGTATTCGCCCAATAAGTATCAAAGATCCCCTCTGCATCGATAAACTTTGTGATCGACCACGGATTATACATATCCCTGCGCTGTCCAAATGTAAATCCGTCATACCATTCTTTTACTTTTTCCCTGTAATCGAGCAGACCTACTCTGGCAAGTCCCACCTTTACCTCTTCTTCCGTAAAGCCAAATGCCGTCTCATATTTCGTACTCGTTTGTGTGACCACATCTATATTATTGAGGTCGGAGAAGATAGATTCCTTGCATATTCTGGTAATGCCCGTCAGCAATGCTCTCCCCAGCGATGGATTCGTTTTAAAGGAATTATTAAAAAAAGCCCCCACAAAAGAAACCATCTCATCCCAAAAGCTATTAAAGTAAGCTTCCTGAAGCGGAGTATCATATTCATCCAGTAAAATAATGGGCTTATGCCCATAATACACATAGAGCAAATCCGTCAGAAGCCGTACGGACTGCGCAGCCGTGGACGCATCCATGTCCCATGATATTCTGCCAAAATCCTGTCGTTCCCTTTCCGTGAACCGCGACATGTCAAGTATCCGCTCAAAGCGGCGATATACCTCTATAATACCATAATTTATCTGCCGAAGCACCGCCTCAAACGTTGTCCCCTTAACACCTGCAAATGACAGAAATATAACGGGGAAACGCCCTTGCAGCTTGTGATAGCTTTTCTCTTCCCAAACCTTCAACCCCTCAAATAAATCCGCACGATTTTCATAGAACACGGAAAAAAAGCAGTTCAGCATGCTCAGATTCAACGTCTTGCCAAAACGTCTGGGGCGTGTAATCAGCGTAGTCGTCTCGCCAGATTCCCACCACTGCCGAATAAAATCCGTCTTGTCTACATAAAACATCTGATCACGTCTTAACGCCTCAAAATCCTGAATGCCAACCGCAACGCTCTTCTTGCCTGTAATCCGAACGGTGTACGCTCTCATGCGCCGCAAACACTCCTCTTCTCCAGGACGTTCTACATCCACTGGAATCCACCAGCGGCTGCCTTCTTTGTATGCACCTTCAATCTGCCCGTTTGCGCACCAGTAATTTACCATACGCTTCGTGACAGACCATTCTGTAGCTTTCTGTCTGGATGTCATATATTGCATTGCATGCCCTCCCCTAACTGCCCCAATTATAAGCCCGTGGGTGGGAAATTGCAACGTCATTTCCCAGTTACTTCCCAGTTATTTCCTTATATGTTCTTATCCTTATATCACATGCAAGGATTTAATGTAGGCTTCCACCCCGGATCTGTTATGTAAATTATAAACCCGATCTATCTGTCCAAAATATTCACGAATAAAATGGCAGGGTTCCCGTTGTCCCTGCCATCTTCTTTTAAGCATTTTCGATATCGCTATCATCCTTTCCGCAGCACCAGAGTCAATAACTCTTTCACAACCTCCGATGTACCTGCTCCCAGAATAGCCTGAAGTGCTGCTTTTCCTACGCTCTGCATATAAGCCTTTAAACCGGATAAAATCCCCACTGCCAGTAATGCCAGTCCCATTACACTTAACGCCTCGATCCCTGTCAAACATAGTAGAAATCCAACTGTAGCCTCAAATACAACTCTATTTGCATCCCCTCATATATCCAGGCACGAGCACGACACTACCCTTACCTAACCAGATCGTAGCTTTCCGCTATCATCCGCTTTACATCTCCATCCGGCACACTGCCGTCAAGGATGACCGTATTCCAGTGCTTTTTGTTCTGATGATAACCCGGAATGACTGCTTCGTACGCTTTCCGCCAGAAATCAATCCACTCCGGATCTGCCTTGACATTAATCCGCATCTGTCCCTGATATTCATAAGTCCAGAGAAATGCCCGCTTATTTTTCCGGGAACGCACCAGCACCCAGTTTGGATCGTGAAACGGTGTATCCACATAGACATCCGGAAATGACATTCCGTATTCCAATGCTTCTTCTCTCGTTGTCATAGCTTTTTCTTCTACCTCCGCCCCAGCTCGCGTATCCGCTCCTCTGCCGGCGCATAGCCGCCGCACTTCCGGTAATAGGCAAGCGCCTCTTCCTTTTTCCCGAGGCACTCGTAGATGACGCCGATGTTATAGTCTGCCCGATAGGAATTCACTCCCTGTGCCCGGCACTCTGCATGCCCGGCCGCTTTCTCAAATTCGCGCACCGCCTCTGTGAACCGTGCGTTTTTCATGTAAATCAATCCCATCAGGAACTGAAAATCCGCACTTTTTCCAAATTCGTCATAGATATTCTCAAAAAACAGTGCCGTCTGCTCCTGCCCGCTGTTGATTAACGCATATCCGTACGTCTCCACCATGTCAATCACGTATTCCAGTGCAGGATTTAGGTCAAACGAAAGCCCCTGCGCGAACCAGCCGCACGCCGCGCCGTATTCTCCCATCATGTAATAGCTCTTGCCAAGCTGATACAGAAGATACGGAATCTGCCCGCTCCAACGAGCATTCGCATCTGTTCCGGCTGTCTCTGCCTTTGCGACGCCGTCTTTTGCCCCGGCATTTCCATCCCAGCCCAGCTGCTTTAATTCCTGCTCCAGCAGGCGGATGTTGCGCTCCGCCTTTTCCTTTTTCTGCTGCTCTGGCAGATCGTATCCGGTGTGCAAGATCACAACCGGCGTCTCATACGTTCGATAACCGCTCTCTGCGCCACGCAGTGGCGTCACCTGCTCATGGATCCTGCCCTCGTAGTGAAAATATTCTTTTGCGAATATGCGGTTGATCCACTCCCGGTTCTCCTGTTCCTCCCCGTTTCTGTGAAACACATTCCGCCTGCGGATCCGGCCGACCGCCCCCGGATGCGCGGCAATCTGTTTTTCCAGTACGGACAGATCCAGCTGCTCTGCAAACTCGTCGCTGTCCAAAACCAGTACATAGGAATGTGAGGCCTTTTCTATCGCAAAATTCTTTGCCGCCGAAAAATCGTCGCACCACGGGAAATCATACAGCCTGTCCGTATAACGCGCCGCAATCTGTTTCGTGCGGTCCGTCGATCCGGTATCCACCACAATCGTCTCCAGACCGTACGGAGCAAGTGCCTTTAAGCATCGTTCGATATTCTGTTCTTCGTTTTTTGTAATGATACAGATGGATAGGTTCATTGCGCGATTCCTTTCATTTTCCGGATCGTATTCCACCATACACAATCATACGCGTTACTTTTTATTTTCATGCAGCATGTCCACAATCTGCTGAAGCATCATATTGTGAATGGATTCTACCATCCCATATTGTCTGACCGGTACATGCACATTAAAATTTCCCATCGCCCTCGCTTTATTATCCGCATCAAACCCGGTAAAGGTAATCACATATGCCCCATGCTCTTTTGCCGTTTTAATTGCTCTTATTATGTTTTCGGAATTCCCAGAGCTGCTGATGCACACCAACAGATCCCCCTCCTCGATCAGCGATTCCAGTTGCTTGGAAAATACATGTTCATAGCCATAGTCATTTCCAAGGCAGGTAAGAACCGCATTATCGTACAAGCTATATGTTCTCATGTCTCCGTTTTTCATAAAGTCCGCCGTCATATGGCTTGCAATCGCAGCGCTTCCTCCATTGCCGATAAAAAAGACCCGACCTTTGCCCGCTCTGACCTTCTCAAACTGTCTCGTAAGCAGCTCCATGCTTTCGGTGTAGCTTGTATTATCCAGACCGTTCTCTCCGGAAAATCTTATATTGTCAAGCAATTCTACGATTTGTTTTAAATAACTGTCACGTATCATCTGTAACCTCCGTATAACCTTTCAAACGCCACATTTCTCCGCAAATTGTCCATCGGTCTATTATTCACGATTACTTCGTATCAGGAAATACTTGAGTCAATTCGGGTTTTATAGTTGTATCTTGCCCGCCAGCAGCAATCTATCAATCTTTCCATTTGCGTTTAGAGGCATCTCTTGCAGTAAAATAATTTTACCAGGTAACATATATCTTGGTATATGTTCCTTTAAGTATGTATATATCTGCTTCTCTGTTTGTTCCAAATCTCCAACGCAAAACAATACAATCTTATCAGCCTCTTTTTGATATATTGCACAGCACTGCTTGATTCCATCTAATCCATAAGTAGCGGTTTCGATTTCTCCCAGTTCAATTCTATAGCCCAAATGTTTTATCTGAAAATCAGTTCTTCCAACATATTCAAGTTCCCCAAATTCATTATACTTTACAATATCACCTGTTCTATAAATTTTATCTTCATATAATGAATTAAGTGGATTTTGTGTAAATACCTGAAGGGTTTTTTCCTTGTTATCATAATATCCGTTTGCCAAGCAAGTGCCCCGTATACACAATTCGCCTTCTTCTCCCTGCTGAACCCTTGTATTATTTTCATTCAGTACAATTATGTCCGTATTTTCGCAAGGCTTTCCGATTGGTAGTGGTTCGTTATCTGCAAACGACCTATTTACAACAAAATAGGTACATGCATATGCCGCCTCCGTTGGTCCATACAAATTAACAAACTCGGTCTTGGTGTAATACTTTCTCCAAATATTCAGATGCCTATTGGGCATTATTTCCCCGCAAAACATTACTAACCGCAAGTCATCAATCTTCTTTTTTTCAAAATAATTTCGATTTGTTAATGTCATCAGCGCTGACGGCACCCAGATTAATGTATTAATTTTATACTGATTGATATAATCAACCAACTTATTCGGAACCAGAAACAGCATTTCCGGAATAATATATAATGTAACTCCCATACATAGCGGTGTATATATATCCGGCATCGACGCATCAAAATAGAAAGGTGCCTGGTTTCCCAAAACTGTATTCTTATCAAAAGGCAAATACGCGCATTGCCATTCTATGTAATCAACGATCGCCCTATGGCTCACGACAACACCTTTCGGTGTTCCGGTTGACCCTGACGTAAATAAAACATATGCAGGATCTGTATCCACCACTCTTCCTCTGTAATTTTCAAGCACCTGCTGTTCCTCAATAGCCGGATCATCCTGTAAATAAATGACTTCTCCCTCATATCCAGCCTCGCGCAAGCGGCTTTCATACTCGTTTTCTACAATAGCCACTTCTGCCTGTAGCAAGCGAACAATTTTCTCCAACCGCGGAACCGGCATTTTTACATCAAGCGGAACATAATAATTTCCGCTGTAGAGCACTCCCATAAATGCTATATACTCTGCTATTCCTTTATTGCCGAATATAATGATGGGTCTGTTATTTATGTTATTATTTTTCCGCCTAATACTTACTGCTACTCTTTGTGAGCGATCATACAGCTCCTCAAAACTCAAACTTCTTTCTCCGTCTGAGATTGCCACTTTTTTTCCACTATCAATCTTTCTTTGATCCAAGTACTGTGTTACATTAGTTATCATATTGCGTACCCTCAATTTGCTTTTTTACGAACTCTGTAATACTTAAAATATCTTGAAAATCTTCTAACTGTAAACTTTCCAGTGGAATTTGTATTTGATACTTATCCTCTAATTCAGATATCAGCAATAATATCTCCATGGAATCTAAAATTTCTTCCTCCAACAGCTTCGTATCTGTTTCTATTTCCATATATGGATTTATTTCCTGTAATATATGCAATATTTCCTGTTCCATCGTTACATTACCTCCTCAATTTTTCGGCACAATATTTCCGCAACTTTCTTTCTCCCTGCATCATTAGCTGTTTCATCAGGCGTGTCTGGCTGAGCGAATTCATTCTGTTTTAAACTATAGCTCATTTCCAAAAGCTCCAGATCATTTTCTCTTACTATACTATCAATTTTATTTACATTCTTAGCATAACGCTTATTAAAATCCGCTCCGAAAATTCTTTCCCCAAGTTCGTAATTCACCGGCGGTACAAATGGTATTACTTTTATATTATTTTCCCTTGCCAGTTGAATTATTTTTTTCAAATACTGTATTCCCTCTGTTTCCACATCCAATTCATAAAGGTAATTAACCCTAAAGTATACTTTGGATTTCGCATCGGAAGGAACATCTCTTTTTCCAAATTTATTAGTAGTAAAAAATTCTGCCTGAAGATTCTTTTTGCGTTCATGCACAATTTCGAGATATTCTTCATACTCTTTGCTGTCTACATGAGCCTTTTCGTATACCATTCTTAACAATTCTTCATGCTGTGATCTTGGCAATAAATGCTGTTTACCTGTTAGCGTATCCAGATTTATCATAATCACTAATATCTTAGGAATCATCCCCATGGCAATCTGCGTATGCAGCAAATTATAATGCGATCGTAATCCCATTCCATGCATAGCCAAAACTTTTGCCTGGCGCTCTCCCAGTTCGTCTTTTAACATTTCTGCCAGGTTCCGCATATCCGTATCTTCCAAAGAGATTTTCGAAAATTCACAATCTCCCATAATCAACACATCTCTTGTATAAGGACGAATAAATTCTTCTACATATTTTTCATATAAATTTGATCTAACTGTAAAAAAATCTTCTTCCTTTTTATAACCATCTTCTTCAAGAAATTCTTCTATTTCTTTACTATTTTCTGCGGATATTAATATTTTTACCTTTCCTGTCTGGATTTTCTCTCTCATTGTATCCGGAGAAACAATCGGAAATTCATTGATGTATCCTCCCCATTTCTCCTTGTTACTATCTACAAAAAAAATTTTTGTATAGTTTGTTCGTTTAAAAAACAACGAAAATTCAGTTCCTCGAATTCCTGCTCCCCAAATAGCAATCTCATTACTTTCCAACATTGTTTTATGTGCTGTCATCCATTCACAAAAAGCTACATATTCTTCCTTGCTGCTCGAAGTTACCGGCCACGCAAAATTAATTTTCTGCTCCATCTTCCATCTCCTCATTTCTGTCAATATAAGCAAGGATTTTATCTCTTCCGCTCTGACAAACCGCATCGTTAATCGTTACCATCGAAACAAAATCTCCCTCCTCCAGCAAATCACCCATATCCCAAAATTGGCATTTATAGTCATCTGCAAGCTTCTTAAGCACCCTTCTGTTTTTTTCATAAATTTCCACAAATTTTTCATGATATAATTTCTTTGCCAGTTGATAGTTGATAGGTGTATTGATAACATATCCTGCAATGTCATATTTTCTAAGCACTTGCAATATTCTTTTGAAATATAACATTTCCTCTGTCTCCAAAGATAATGGTCGAAGAATCTGAATCTTCATATACTCTTTTTGAATCGTCTCATTGTCAACGTTTTTACCGTCAAATGTTCTTTGTGGAGAATACTGCATTTCAATTTTATAATTTCTTGCTCTTTCCTCCGCCTGCTGTATGTACTGTTGAAAATACTCATCCCGGATTTGTCCTGTTTCAGCGATCATCTTCAACAAATCCGGATGTTGTGTTCTCGACAACATATGATGAAATTCCGTTAATGTTTCAAAATTGACGAAAATCCATACCTTTTGGGGCACATATCCAAGCATAATCTGCAACCGTATCATATGATAAAAACCCTGCATTCCCATGCAATTCATTGCCAAAACTTTCATATTTTCTTTTTTATATGTTCTCCACAGGCAGTCCTTTATACTTTCCGGATTTTCTTCATCAATGATTGTTTCATTTAAAAAAGTTTCACCTATAACCAATCGGTCATAACCATATTGCCGAAAAAATTCTTCTGTATAGCTTTTTTCAATATTGGATTTTATAACTGCAAATGAATCCTCTTTTAATCCCCAACTATATAATTGTTTACAAATTTCTTCGGGATATTCTACCGGTATAAGAATAAAAGTATTTTGTAATTGATTCCTTACCTCGTTCGGATTTAAGATGGAATGCCCATTAATATGATTTCCCCATTTTCGTTCATCATTGTCGATATACAGGAAATCTATTAACCCCTTTTTTTCAAGTATCATACCCAGCAAAGTGCCGCGAACACTCGCGCCCCATACTAGCAGCTTTTTATTTTCTAAAAACGATTTATTTTCTATTACAAATTGATCAAATGCCTTCAATATCTCTTTTTGTGCAGTTTTTAATGGCCACTCCATTCGCTTTGACACCCTTTTTTCATCCGTTCCACAATTTTTTCTGCGATTAGCTTTCTTCCATGTTCCAGAATTCCCTCATTCGTGGATCTAAGACAGATAAAGTCCCCCTGAGGCAGCAAATAACTTAAATCTAATATACTTCCTTTGCCATTTATGATATGTCTCTGTAACACCGTTATAATTTCCCCGTAACGAGTCCGAAATTCATCACCAAAATACTCTTCTCCCCGCTCATAATTTATCGGCATAATCACAAATGTTATCTTTATACCTACATTTCTACAGAAATCTAAGATATGATGCAGATATTCCATACTCTCTGTATTTTCCGATATATGATACAAAAAATTGAGCTTCATATGGACTCGTCTCTGATTCTCAACTTCCTTTTCCGATAAATGTTTATAACGATTCGGAGATGACAAATCTAAGATACTTGTCCCTTTTTCTCTTTCTTCAATAACTTGAAGAAAGTCCTGCATCTCTTTATCATCCGTTTTTTTACTTTTTTTATACAACTCTTTCATTACTCTGCCATGCTGGTTTTTGGGATACAAAAAATATCGATTTCCCATTATGTCAACATTCAGCAGCACATAAACCTCTTGTAAATATTTCATTCTGTTTTTGCATAGTCTCAGAATGTTATAATAGCTTCTCATATATAAGCCATTTAATGCAAGTACTTTTGTATCCCCGGTTTTTCTCAATATTTCGCCTATCGATACCTTATATTTCTCTTGCACAGAGACTGTAGAAACTGTGCAATCTCCTAAAATCAAGACATGCGCATCATCATTTTTTTCAAATGAGTCCAGCAATTTCCTTTCTGAGCAATTTGTCAGATTAACCCAGTCTATCCCCATCTTAAATCCCATTTCTTCAAGCTGGGTCGCACATTCTTCATAGTTTTCCATTGCAAGATAAACAAAATAGTTATCTCCATTTTGTAACAGCATAGGGTTATTTATCGTTGTACCGACTAGTCGGACACCCCATTTTTGCGAATCGTTGTCACAAAAAATAAAATTATTTATTCCCAACTGTTGCAACGTATACGCAAATTGCATTCCCATAATTCCCGCGCCAAATATTACAATTTGCTTATCCTGTCTCAGTATGCTTGTTGCATCTACAATCTCGCAGAAATTATTAAAGCTTTCTTCTGCTATACATTCTATTACAATGTCTTCTTTTCCCATGACATAACCTGCTCTTTCTATGATACTGTTGCTTAAAGGTTATCTCTAATTTAACATTTCCTGCTTTGACAAAACATAAAGAATCGAGTTTCTATCAAAACCGCACTTTTTATACAGATCGGCTCCAAACCATTTTTCCCCTAATTCATTCACTTGAAATCCAACCGCTTCTAATCTTTTCATAAAATCATCTCGTGCGTATAACCTGCAATGATCTCCCTGCCCGAATCTATGCCAGTTTTCTTCTTCTGAACATCCCCATTGTTCATCTGTATTTTCTAAGCCAACAATAAGCGGCACAAGAACGATGCATAATCCTTCTGCCTTTAAAATACGATATAATTCTTTCATTGCAGATATGTCATCTTTAACATGCTCAAGTACATGGGCACAGATAACCAGATCATAATAGTTACTATCTACCATGTCCATCTTTTGTATATCTGCTTTAAAAGTCACATTATCCATATATAAATCTGTTGACTCATAGATCACATCCTCTCTTGCCCGCAAGTATCTTTCTATGACAGAATCCGGCGCAATCTGCAATACCTTTATTTTTTGATTGTTTTCGCTTTTAATATACGACAAAAATTCAATAATCAGTCTTGCCCTATCTGTCGAACCGCATACAGGACAGAAATAGCGCTCTCGGTTTTCCAGTTGAAACTCGCGATTCCAATAAGGGAAGCCATATTTCAGTCTATTTTCCCTGTAATAATCAGATATTGGATCAAATATTACTCTATTTTTACATACCGAGCAAACATAAATCTGTCCTCTTAATTTATTTTCTATTTTATCTGCCAATTTTTGATATTGATGATTGTACTCACATAACTCCTGTTCATCACATATATCTAATCCAATTTGCTTTGAAAAAGTTTTTATTCCCTCTATAATTTCTTCTGCCTGCTGTTCCTCTATATCCTTCTTTAAATTTTCACATAATTGTATTATTAGTTGTACTCCCTCATATTTTCGGTTATGAGAATACAGCAGCTTTTGCTCACTAAAACAAATTTGATATATTTGTTTCCACTCCGCCTCACATTCGTAGAAATTTCTATGGTCTAATACATACTCTTGTAATATTTCCAAGCACCCATAGCGTTCCGCTTCTGCTCTCATTATTTCAAACTGGGGAATTACCTTATTCAAGCGCTTATAATCCTCCCAAAACTCTTCCAATATATAAATTTCCGCTAAAATCTTATTCTTTCCATTTTGATTTACGCTGTCCTTTGTTAGAATCTGTCTTACAAGCGGCATTTCAACAAAACCAACTTCATTGTCCTTTGCATATCTTAAGGCAAATTCATAATCTTCCAATGCTCGCAAATTTTCATTAAAGCCGTTCATTTTGTTTATTATGTCGCTTCTTACAAGCATTGTCTGTGTACTAATCAATGCATACGTTAGCATAAAATCAAAAATCTTACCGGAAGTGTATTTTTCTGGCAATTTTTTTTCTGGAATTAGCGAAAGCAGCCTTCCCTTTGCATCAAACTGAACCATAGCACAATATACAAGTCCAACGTTGTCAGTTCCAGCCATTTTATCAATCTGCATTTGTAATTTTTCTTTTTCCCATATATCGTCGCTGTCTTGAAATGCAATATAGGTTCCATTGGCTTCTTTTATACCAACATTTCTTGCGCCTGCAGCTCCATGATTTTTTTCCAGATATATGTACCGGATCCGATCGTCTTTTATTTTTTTTATCTCTGCCTCCGTATTATCTGTTGACGCATCATCTATAATAATTACTTCTATATTTGAATAGGTCTGATCTAAAACACTTTTTACAGCATATGTTACTTTATCTCTTCTATTGTAAGTTGGTATGATAACACTTATCAACTCTTCTCTCATGCTACGTTCTCTCTCCCACATTTCTAATGCATTCTCTGTTGAAGCTCCCGAATGTAATCCACATTATTTCCTGTTGTAATTTCTTCCATATATCTTTTTGCGTTATCAAATTCTCCCATAATAATATAGGACATCAATATTTGATTTTCCCTCATCCATTCATAAGTTTCATTTGAAATGCTGTCAAATATGTCAGGTTCCAGCAGCATTAAAACATTTTTCAAATATTTGCTATTGCCTGCATTCATATAACACCATGCAATATCCCCCATTAAAATTGTGCGTACCTTAGAATTATATGCCTCTTTCCGAAGAAGTTGTAAATCTTTATTAGCGCAAACCTCGCTTATCGTTTTTATTTTTTGGTCTGTATCCCAATCTGCTCTAATAATGTTTTTAAATAACTGTTCTATATTCTGCCAGAATAGCAGATCAACCATTATTACATTTTGTTCCGTATACGCATTTACCTTATGTAAAAAATGATGCTCTGTTTCTCTTAAAGCCAGACAGCTAAATACTCTATTGGTTCCTATTGTCCGGGTAGCATAACTGTTATTATGAATTCTATAATGATACATTCTCTCATTCACAAAAGCCAGTTTCTTACACTCGCCTAAATAGCACAAAGCAAATGCCACATCTCCTCCGAAATTATCTCCTTTTTTCAGTTTTTCCCCTATTTCTTTCATATCAGGCAAAATACTGCAAAAAATTTCCCTGCGAAACATCTTACCCCAATAAGTTCCCATATAAGAACGCATTTCTATGAATTGTTTTTCTATATCACTTTTAGAATAAACCCCATCCAGTTCTCCATATTCATGCGGAGTTTCCCTTCCTGTTTCCTCCTCATAATTTACTGCGCCACAAATAGATATATCCACATCAGGATCTTCAAATGGCGCGATCAATTTTTCAAGATACTCTGGTTCAATCCAATCATCACTATCAATTTTTACAATATACCGTCCGTCTGCTTTTTCCGCAATATAATAATTTGTAAACCCATCCTGATTTACATCAAAATAGTCTGGTTTAATTCGCTCATCAAGTGCTGCATATTTACGTATTATTTCTCTCGTTTTATCTGTCGAACCATTCTCAACTAAAATCCATTCAAAATCTTGAAATGTCTGTGATAAAACACTCTTAATACATTGTTCTATGTAATTCTCAACATTATACGCCTGTGTATAAACCGTAACACATTTTGACATTCTACATTCTCCCAACCCTAATTTTATAGCCGACTCCTCTTACCCTTGAGTCCTATTGATTCTTTCTAATATTTCTTCTGCATATGCATCTATACTATCTTCCGGAGTCATTACCGTATTCTGTGGAATATAACAATTTTTACACGCCTCCATTTTAAATCTTCCTGATTCAAGCATATCCTTCATAAACGCCTTTTTCTGCGCCCCATTCCATGCCTCATATATCGTCGTTTCCTTCACATTTCCAAGTTTAAATGGCGGTCTGATATGACTGCACGGGTATATCGTTCCATCCGGCAGCACATTAATTGTATAAAAGACCAACGGACAGCATTGCTGGACTTTAAACGTATCTCCGTATTTATTTTTTTCTACTTCTCCAGTCTTCATATCCGAATCCGTCCATAAAGGCACCACCGATTCCACAAAAACACGATCCGCAATAGGCGAAAACATCTCATAAAACCTGTCTCTCTCATCTCCCACAGCTTCATCTACAATTTTAATATGTATCTGTGTATCTCTTTTCTTCTGGTAAAAGTATTTCAAATGATAATAAAACCGTTCAAAATCGATTCTAACTCCACACTCTTTATAATATGCATCCCCGTCCAGACCCTGCAGGGAAATGACTACCCTGTCAATTCCTGCTTCACACAATTCCTCTATATACTGTTTATCCAAAAGTAATCCATTGGTATGTATCTCCGTTCTCCCGGTAAGACCGGCATTTTTAATATAACTGACCATTTGTGGCAGTTTCCTGTTACACAAAGGCTCTCCATTATGTGACAAGGCAATTCTTTTAATCTGGCTTGGAAATTCTTTTAACTGCTCAACAACTATTTGGAACGTTTCCCAATCCATCAGACGATTTTTCCGATAATCTTCCGCCCCAATGCTTGTATCATAACGAAAGCAATATTTGCAACGAAGATTACAGGAATCACTTATATCGATCAATACCGTATAGGGCGTATCAAGCGGTAATACTTTTCCCAGTACATTTCTATCCTGACTATATGATTTTATAATATTACTATAACTCATTTCCAGTCTATCCTTCCTGCAGAACGTATTTGTTCATCCATTCCTTCTCAAAATTCTGAATATATGGTAACGCCAGGAATTCCTCCTGCTTTAGCCGCAGTTCTCTGACCAATTCTATGAATATGCCCTGGCAGTCCTTTAGATCATAGGTTTTTATTTTGTCGCACATACTGATCATATAAGACCACTCGCTGTATTGCACCAGCCCCGTCAATTCCGGCAGTTTAGCACTGATATACTCTGTCCTCTCACAAAACGCCGCCAGATATTCCCGCATTTGTTCTGCCTTCCACAAACCTGCATTTTGTGTAAAAGAACTGTTATTGCTCTCATGCCGGGTGAAACAGTATTTGGGCAGTCCATACGCTGCCACCTTATTCGCATTTGCCATATATTTGTAACAGATCCAGATATCCTCGTATTTGCAGTCTTCCTTGAACGGTATCTGTTCAAACAATTCTCTCCGGATCAGTTTGGTTGGCAGCCCTGCATTATTGCGCTTGCGCTTTAAAAGTTCTGTCACAGCATCCGCCGCGCTCCAGATACAGTATTCATCCCACATGCTATGTGGCAGAATCTTTCCATTTACATCCTTTTTTGCACCGCATATTGCTATATCTGCATGATTTTCCTGTACAAGCCGGTCTAAAAATTCCAGCATGTCCGGTGCAGCAACATCATCATCATCCACAAATGCAATGTATTCTCCTGTTGCATTCGCAATTCCGATATTTCTCCCATGCCCAATGCTGCTTTTTTCAATGTGAAGCACCTTAATCCTTGAATCTCTTAACGCATATTCATCTGCAATCGTTCCGCTTTGATCGCTTGACCCGTTGTCGACAATCACAAATTCAAACTGTCTGTATGTCTGCGCCAAAATTGCCTCGATGGATCGCGCTATATACTTTTCCCTGTTATACGTCAACATGATGACTGATATCATATTTTCCACCTAAAATCCTATCAACATTACACTCAAACCGTCTCCGACCGGGATTCTACGCAGTTGGGGATGCTCGCTTACATACTCATCGATTGCCTGCGCAACACCGCTATAACTTTTCGTATAATAATCATGGGAAATTAGAAGTCCGCCTTTTTCCATGCGTTTCCCAAACCACTCCAATCCCGCTTTCGTCGGTTTATACATATCAACATCCAGCCTTACAAACGCAAATGTTTCCTCTATTCCTTCCGCAGTTTCCGGAAAATAGCCTTTCTTTATAATACACTGATTTGGATATTTCATTTTTTCTAATACACGCTCTACGGATGTATCCTGATAATCCCCTGCTTTCGCCTCTGAAAATCCCGCTTTCTTTTCCGTCTCCACGTCCCGTTCATCAAATCCGCTGAATGTATCAAACAAATAAAGCTTTCTATCCGCAAATGCCTGATTGATGATTTTGGCTGTATCTCCTTGAAATACCCCCACCTCTGCACAAGCTCCTGATGTATCCCTTAATTCTCTCGCATATTGAAAAAAGGAAAGTTCTCTATTATTATTCACATCGGATGAATACTTCTTTATCTTTTCCTGCGCAACACCGTAGTTTTCCAGCTGCAGGCATATGGAATCATACCCAGGCACAGAAGCTATTACGATATAATCGTAATCCATATTCACAATCTGCTCTGCCGAAACAACAGGTACCCCGCCAATATCCGTTCCCTGTATTGCCTCATTATTGTCTGCATAAGCAACCACATCGCAAAGTTCCCTATAAAATGCATAAGCACGTTTTCCCGTCGGACCCGCGCCAAAAATAATAATTTTCTTCATCGTGTGTCCTATTCTCCCCGATTTTTTTCTGTAAAAATAATGCGCGATCCCTCAGTTTCAAAACCAAACTGGGTCTCCTTGTATTCACTCATTGCTGATCGTACTGTTTCCTGTTTTTCCGGCGGAACAAAAAGCAACATAAAACCACCTCCACCTGCTCCGAGAATTTTTCCTCCCACAGCGCCTGCGTTCTTCGCCTTTGTATACATCTCATTGATAAGTGGATTTGAGATACCACTGGACATCTGCTTTTTCAAATTCCATGCATCATCCAGCATCTTGCCTATTTGATTGACATCCCCTTCTGCCAATGCCTGTTCCGCCGACAAAACCATCTCTACCATTGCATCAAGCACTTTCTCCTTGTCATAGATATGAGCTTTCTGCTCTGCCAGAATATTGGATGACACTCTGGTGAGTCCTGTAAAGTACAACATAAAGTTGTTCTTTAACTGATCCAGCGTATCTTGTCTGCATACGATCATCTCATTCGTAACGCTTCCGTCTCTGTGGAACTTATATTTACGAAATCCTCCGTAGGCAACCGCATACTGATCCTGCACGCCGATCGGATTGCTCAGACGTTCAATCTCTATCTCACATGCTTCCCGCGCAAGCACTTCCGGCGAAACATGCTCTCCCTTATAAGCATGCAACGCATTTAACACGCCTACCGCAAGCGCACTGGAAGATGCCAGTCCGATACCTGCCGAGCTTAACGGAATATCTGCCGAATACACAATATCAATCCCCTTCTCTATCCCAAGCATTTTTAATGCTTCTCGGATAATATTGTGCTTGATCTGATCCACCGAATCAACAAATTCATTGACGGTATAGCACACTCTGATCTTATCATCAAATCTCTTGCACACCATAATGTATACATACATGTCCAACGCAGTGCTTATTACCGTTCCATATCCGTAACGGCTGTTTTTATAGTAATCAGCAAAATCCGTTCCCCCGCCGAAAAAAGACATTCTAAGGGGCGTTTTCGATATTATCATCTGTTATTCTCCTTGCATCACTTTAATATATCATCCACGGCGTGCCTCAATGTATAGCTGTCATCCACAAGTATTCCACGGCATCCTGCCGCATGCGCCGCATGCATATCTCGTTCATCATCTCCGATCATTATACACTCCCGGAGGTTCAGTGAAAAATCTCTCTGCGCCTGAAATAACATACCTGGCTTGGGTTTGCGGCACTCGCATTCCTCTTCCCAGTTATGTGGACAATAATAAATCGCATCTATGCCTGCTCCAATCTTTGCCAGATCCGCCTGCATCTTGTGATGAATCTCAGCCAATGTCTCCTCTGTCAGATTCCCTCTTGCAATTCCAGGCTGATTTGTAATCAAAATCAGACGATACCCCGCCTCTTTCAGCATACGAAGCGCCTCTTTTGCGCCATCTATCCACACAAACGCTTCCACACTCTCAATATAGTGCGCTCTGGGTGGCTTGACATTCAAGGTTCCATCCCTGTCCAGAAAAATGGTCTTTATCCCCGAGAAAAACTGCTTTGTCAATTCGATTCGTTCCCATGATCCAATGGAATAATATCTGTGTTCTGTAAGAGTCGCAAATAGTTTTCCGCTGTTGACAAGTTTGGGATACATCTCTGCCTCAAAATTGCAGTTTGTATCGGGTATCTGTTCGATTACCTGTTTTGAAATAATCGCATATCCTATATCAACCGCATTCAGGTTCTCCTGAACCCGTTTTTTATCATAGCATCGTACACAGTCATTCCCGTCCAGCCTTAAATTGTTTTTCGTATAATGATCCTTATTTACATATGCCGTAATCTGTACGGATGCATTATTTGTATCGTAATCCTGCTGAAGCTTTTCAAAATCAATCGGGCAATAATTATCGCAGTACATCAACAGAAAATCTTCCTGTAAAAAACTTTCTGCCGCTTTTATTCTTGCACCAGTTTCATACTCTACTGGCGTTATACAATACTTGATTCGGACACCATACCGACTCCCATCTCCAAAATACTCCGTCACTTTCTCCGGCAAATATCCCAACAAAATGACAACATCTTCTATTCCAAAACCTTTAATCTGTCTGAGCAGGTAGCCCAGAAACGGTTCCCCGTTAAACGGATACATCGGTTTCGGATCATGTTCCGTAAATGGTGCCAGACGTTTTCCGTAACCTCCTGCAAGTATCACTGCCTGCTGAACATTTTTTCTCTTCCGCATCTTTCCCTTTCCACGCAAAAAAGCATCCTGCTACCGGATGCTTTTTGATCACACTTATATCTTCCATGATTTTCTGACAGCCATCCATGCGCTTCTCATTCATTATATATTATATCGGCTATCCTTACAAAAACTTTATTTTCAATGCCTCTGCCAGCTGCTCATTCTCCCTGCGGCTTCTTACCGCAATCCGGACATACTGCCTTCCGTTCGCAATCTTCCCCGTGAGATCCTTAATGAGAATCTGCTCTTCCAGAAGCTCTGCCGCCAGTTCCTCGCTCTTCCTGCCGTTGACCAGCTCGCACATAAAATAATTTGCCGAGGACGGATATACCTTCAATCCCTCGATCTGGCACAGCTTCCGGTAAAACCGTTCTCTCTCTTTCCGCAGTTCCACAAGTGCCTCTTCATAATCTTTCTTATACTTATCAAGAATCTGCATAAAAAATTCTGCCATGGAATTGATATTCCAGATGGACACCGCCTTCTTTATCCGGTCGAGCCGCTCCTTGTCCTGCGACGCCAGAATCCCGAGGCGCAGTCCCGGCACCCCATAGGACTTTGAAATGCTTTTTACGATGTAGAGTCCGGGATAACGGTTCAGCATCTCATCCGTAAGCAGCGACGCCTCCTTATCCTCCGCGAAATCAAGAAAACTTTCGTCCAGAATCAGCGCAATGCGGCGCTCCTTTGTCCACTCCAGCAGCTGCTGCACCTCTTTTTTCCCGAAGCAGTGACCGGACGGATTGTCCGGATTGATCAGAACAAATGTCTGTACCGGATGCTCTGCAAAATAGCCGATCAGATCCTCTGCCGTGTAGGCAAAATCATTCTGTCTTGCATCATAAACGACGCACTGCTCACTGCACCGGTTCGGATACTCCTCGAAGGTCGGACGGATCACGCCCACTTTTCCCGGAAGCTCCTCCAGCAGCGCCTTAATCAGCTCCGCCGCCCCGTTTCCAAGCACGATATGTTCTTCTGAAATACCGAATGTTTTTGCCGCCAGAAGACAGTTGACCCGCATCCCCGACGGATACTGCCGCACAAGGATGTCAAAGTTCGACTTTAATTCTTCCATCATGCGCGCCGGCGGAAAATACGGATTTACGAGATAGCAGAAGTCCTTTAAATGAGGGAATCTCCAGTAGCCGCCATACCGCGAAGTCAATTTTTTATACCGTTCCCCGGCATCTGCCGCAAACAGTACCTCCGCAATATCAAGATCCTGTATGTCGTCAATCTCATACCACCGCTGTCCTTCCAGGCGCTTTGCCCTCATGGTGTTTTTATCCAGCATCAGAATCAGCTTGATTACCGCTTCATAATACTCGTTATTCCCCATGACCCTGGCGTACGCTTCCAGAAACGGCACATACACATTCCGGGAAAAATCTGCACTCAGCTTGTAGATATTGACCGTCTTGTAATAGCGCTCCTTCTGCGAATACTCCAACAGCTTTCCCGGAATAAAATCGACAATCCGGTCGTCCTCATCCACAACCAGACATGTCCCGTCCATCCAGTTTTCAAACTTGTCCACAAGCGCCAGCGTCTCGCGCGAATCCTCAAGCAGCAGGTCAATCAGCGCTTCCTCAAAAATCAGATCCGATTCCAGCAAAAGGGTATCCTCTTTCACAAGCCAGTCTTTTGCCATGGAGAGCGAGTATATGTTATTGGTTCTGTCATACACCTCATTGATGATGTATTCTACCGGCGTATCAATTCCCAGTCCGTCGACAAACTGCATCAGATTTTCACACTGATAGCCCACGACCATTACAATCCTCGACAGATTCTTCTTATCCAGAATGTATAGTGCTCTCTCTATCAGGCGCACGCCGCCCACTTCCACCATGCATTTTGTATTGTTCTGAGTAAGCTTTCCCAGACGTTTTCCCATTCCTGCCGCTAAAATAATTGCCTGCATACCGTCACCCTTCACGCATTATTCTTTATACAAATAGCAATCAAACACAAACCGGTTATTCCAGTACAGTTCGTTATCAGGTTGTACGATCTCACATCTGCCCCGTGCTCCTCTGCAAATTGCAGGAACATCTCTCTGGTGTAAAATGTTTTGTCCAGCCCCGCATATACTTCATCATAATTCTCAACACACTTCCGGCGGTATGCCATGTGTTCGTCTTTTTTCTCCTGATCGTGCACTTCGGTGACAACAACCATCTTCCCCGCCTTCGCCCACATGCGTTCCAGCACCTTCTGCCCGTAATCAGCATCATTAAAATACTGAAACACACTGTCTGCCAGAACGACATCGTACCTCAGCTCTGTCGGCACCCTGAGCGCCTCCTCACATCCCACGTCCGCCTCCGGCACCACGCTTTGGGCTATGCGGATGAGGTTTTTGGAGTAATCCAGACCGCCGAGCACCGCCACATGCTTCAACGCGGAAAATAGATACAGATTCACACCGCTTCCACAGCCAATCTCATACAGACTGCCGATCGTTCCCGCACACCCCGTCTCGATCCGCTGCGCCATGCACTCCCACTGCAGGAAAAACGCCTCATAATATCCCTGCACATCCTGTGTATCAAATCCGTCCGCCCGTTTTAATTCCTTAAACATTTCAAATACGGTTGCGCGATTCTCAATCTTCGCGGTCCGCTTCTTCCATATCTTATCCCAGTTGTTCATTGCTCCATGTTCCCCGGCAAACGCCCGGGACGCCTCTGTCATCCCAGATGCCTATCTGCTTAAAAATGCTCATAAAGAGATAGGAAGGGCATTCGTATCAACAAACTGCCCCTCTTATCTCTTTATCGTGTCTGACTATTTCAAAATCTCAAGCACTGATTTTGCATCATCATTATACTGTGCCAGAATACTCTGGGATGCATGCACCAGAATCCGGTTGGTCGAATATAATACCATCTCCATATTCATGTTGGTGTCTCTGATCCCTGACTCCGCACTCTGCGTATTTTGTGATGTGTTGTCCGTATTGCGCACGGCATGTTCCAGACGCTCCTGCTGGCTGCCGAACTCGTCTCTCCAGAGCGCCGCCTGTTCAATCGCGTCCTGAACCATCGTGATGGATTCCGACGCCTTCGCATGCGAAGATACATTCACTTTGTCTGTGCCAAGGCTCTCCTTGCTCGCATTTACAAAATGGATATCTATCGCCTGTCCGTTCAGTGCCCCGGACTGTATGCGGTAATATCCCGGTGCCGCCTGCGGCGTTCCCTCCGCCAACATATACTGCTGATTGAAGTGCGTCGTATAGGCGATGCGGTCCACTTCCTTGTTCAGCTGATCCAACTCATCCTGAATAGCCCTGCGATCCGAGTCTGTGTTGATGTCATTGGCTGCCTGCGTCGTCAGCTCCACCATACGATCGAGAACATCCTGCGTCTCTTGGAGCGCTGCATCCGCCGTCTGCAGCATACTGATGCCGTCCTGTGAATTCCGGGAGGCTTTGTTCAGCCCTTTCACATGATGCCGCATCGTCTCTGATATCTGCAAGCCTGCCGCATCATCATTTGCTGTGTTCAGCTTGTACCCTGTCGCAAGCTTTTTGGAAGATTTTTCCATCTTCTTCACGTTATAGCGCAGCTGCCTGCTCTCACAGATTGCCGCCATATTATGATTAACCACCATGTTATTCTACCTCTTCCCTGAGATTTTTGATATACTTCTGATATTTATATCGAATCATCCGTGCTGTTTCTTTAGCATAACACTTCCGCTACTTTCAACTTTTTATTTCATAAGTTTCTTAACATTTGATATATAATCCATTGTACTATCAATACTGAATGCTCTTCCCATCATAACCTGTGCCTCATCGGACACTAAGTATCCAAACAATTCCCGGAGCTTTTCAAATGCTTCACAAGCATCCTGCATATGATAACGTGCAATTACCTCCGCAGACGGACATGCCCCTTCCAACTGAGGATATGAATAATACAACAATGTCAATGCATAGTATAAAATAAATTTAGCTGGCACTGCCTCCAAAACCCATTCCTGATCAAACCAAAGTATTTCTCCCTCACAATAAAATGCATTTCTAAAACTCATATCCAGAAAACCGATTTTTAATATTGGTCCAAATACTTCCTCGTTCTCTTCTATTCCCAGATCCAGTGTATATAATATATTATCCTTCCACGAAATTTGCTCAGAAGATCGCAATATTTCTCCATACACCAAATCTATCAATCTGTAAATTTCATCGGTGTTCTCTTCTTTTAACACGTTTAAAATTACGTCTTCCAAAAGCGGTTTTTCAATGTAATCACTGACCACCATCCCATTATCAGCCCTATATTCTACTATTTTTATACCCGCTTGTTTCAAAATATTTACATTTTTGAGCAGTTGCCTTATATGTGTCTGTGCGCATAACATCGTAAGCGGCTTCTTTTCAACGGTGCTATCCCTCGTAAATCTTGTTGCCATTCGATATTGTTCCTTGCGTTCGCTTGTTAATCTCGCAAATGTTATTTCCCCTAGCTGACTGCTGTCGGAGCACTCCACCAAAAATGAATTTGCAAAAAACTCAAACACATGATTTTCTACAATATCCATATAAAGATTTTTTTCATTTGCAATTAATGTGTTTTCACCGGCCGAGCTGTAACCTCTGAAATTTTCAGAATTTACCGTGTCTTTCTTACTTGGCAAAACATCCTGAGAGTAAATAACGGTAGGCAATTTATAATCCGGAAATGGATAATAAAAGTATGTATTAAGAAAACCACTTTCTCTAAGAAGTATGTCTAACGCTTTTTTTGAAAATGTCCTTACCCCTCTCTCAACATCTTTATATTGATTTATCCCTTCAAACGGTATTTCAACATGATCTTCCGGTGTCCCGCACCAATATTTTAAACCATATTGGTTCTCTATTGCGACAAGCAATTTCCCATCTGGTTTCAGCAACTGCTTAATTTTAACCAAAAAATCCTTGTACGGATTTGTTGTTTCCGTATAAGTCCCCTGGTATTCCAAAACGCCTATCAGTGTAATATAATCAAATTTTTTTTCAAATTCAATATCATTCAAATTTCCAACGATAATCTCAAGATTTTTCTTTTCACGGCATCGTAGAAGCGTTGCTGTCGCACGTTTTCTTGAGAGTTCCACTGCCGTAACATCCTTACATTCATCGCACAATACATTCGTAATCGCACCCATGCCACAGCCAATTTCCAATACACTGCTATCTGGTTTGAATTTGTACCAATTTAGAATATTTTTTCGCAACGGCGACAAATGATAATATATCGGCCAATTAAATTGCTCATAGACAGCATTGCTGTAGTCTTCCGGTCTATTTTCTGCAATTATCTTAATTATAAAATCTTCTACCTCGCCATCCGAATATAAATCTTCGTTCTTATACCACTGCAGATTAAATTTAGGGCGAGGATTCATTTTTGCAATTAACTCTTCATACATTCTTCTTTCTCCCTTCATCACAGCATAACTTCCAAACACTTTTCGCAAGTATTTTTCACATTTTACTTATAAATGCCTTTACCCGTTTCTGTATACTTTCTCTGTTTTCCGCTTCATTCTCTACCCGGTACAGCTCCATCTGCCTTGGAATCATCGCCGCATAGGGAGACTCTCTATAGTCTGCCACCTCCGCCTTTACGGTATCCCGCAGCGTCTCATACATGGAATACGGCACTTCAAATCCGCGCTGCACCGCAAACAGCAGCGTCTCATAGAAATACGTATGCAGAAAATACAGCTTGATCTCCTCATAATACTCCCAGAAAAACGGCGTCTGCTTCATAAAATGCCACACGGCAAGCTGCACATCTGCATGCATCTGCAACGTTGTCATCTGACGCATATCCCGGCGCATGGTTCCCACCTCATTCTGGCGGTAGCAGTAAAAAGCTTCCGCCATGATTTCAAAGCGGTTTCCGTAGAACAACAGCGGATACACAAACAGCGGTTCTTCATAAATGACATGCTCGGCATAACGGACGCCCGCCCGCTCCACAAGCGATCTCCGGTACAGCTTGTTCCAACAGCCGTAGGTGATCTTCTCGCTGATAAGGAAACGCTTCCGCTCCTCCTTTGTCTGAATCTGGATGCTCTCATCCGCGGTCGTCCTTCCCGACGCCACTTTTCCAAGTCTTTCCGTATAGTACACATAATCAAACTGTACGATATCGGCTTCGCTCTCCACCGCACGCCGGTATACCTTCTCAAGGAAATCCTTCTCCACAAAATCATCCGCATCGACAAACGCAAGATACTCCCCCGTCGCATAACCGAGCGCCACGTTCCGGGCGCCTCCCTGACGCAGATTTTCCTCCAGATGGATAATCATGATGCTCTCGGGATACGCGCGCTCAAATTCCTCCAGCAGCGCCCATGTCTCGCCCGCATCGTCCGATGCGTCATCCACAAAAATCAGCTCCAGTCCGTCGATTCCGATCGACTGCTGCACCAGCGACAGAAAGCACTGTGGAAGCCATTTCGCCGCATTGTGGCAGGGTACAATTACACTTACTTTTTTCATTCCGCCTCCCGCTCCCTCTTTGCCCGGAAAACATACTGGTACACCTGAAACAACTGTCTGTCCGCAATATGTGGAATCTGATACAGTGCGTTCATCAATTCTTCCGCTTCGGCATCCAGCTCTTCCGTATCGTAGGTCGCCATCATCTGTGTGACTTCCATTCCGCACCGTTCAAACACCCTCACAATACTGTCCATTGTGAAAAAGCGCAGATGCGTGCGGTCTAAAATTCCTGCGTCCTGGTACTCCAGCTTTCCGCGCAGAAGATCGCTGATTACATGGCGGTTTAAAATATTGGGAACACTGCACAGAATACTGCCGTCCGCCTTCAGATAGGGCAGTAATTTGTGCAGAATCCGCTCCGGATCATGCAGGTGCTCCAACACATCCGCCAGTATGATATAGTCAAACGTATCTTTTTCATACGGGATCTGCATGGTCTCAATGTTTCCCTGCCGGATATCCAGATAATTTGCACCGATTTTCGCAATGTCATCCTGGATCTCAATTCCGCTTACCTTCGCGTCCGGCCACTCATACGCAATATGCGCAAGCGTTGCACCGCATCCGCATCCCACTTCCAGCACGCGTATTCTGCTCTCTTTCGGCTCGGAAATCATCGCAATCAGTTCTTTTCTGCTGTAGGTATAATAGGACATATCGAAGCCCCATTTTTCCCGGAACTTCTCACTTGTAACTGAGAACGTCTGCTTCCAGATATCCGAGTTCCTGCCGTTTCCATGACCGTAATGCACGATAAAACTATTGTGGCAGAGGCGCATCTGCCACCCCGCCAGATTCAGCCGGATGCACAGATCTACATCCTCGTTCTGTCCCGGGGAAAACCGTTCATCCAGAAGTCCGACCCCATCCAGCGCCTTCCGTTTCAGCAGCATCGCAAATCCCACCAGCCAGGTCTTTTTCTCCAGCGCATTTTCCATGGGGATATTCATTGCCGTGCCGTATGTTATGTATTCCTCCACACCGGCAAGCTTCGCCTCAATTCTCTGCCCGTTGATCACGCTGTTTGACATGCTTCCCGTGGCGCCGATCCGTTCCTCCTCATATAACCCCATCCTGAGCCAGAAAATAGAATTGGGCAGAACAATCGTATCATTGTTCAGAAGAAGGATATCATTTTCCGGCTCTGCCGCCTTGATTCCCTGATTGCACCCTGCCGGGAAGCCCTTGTTTTCCTGGTTGCTCACGAGTGTCATATCTTTTTGCTCCTGAAGCCATTCCAGCGTGCCGTCTGTAGATGCATTGTCCACCACGACCAGCTCATAGCTCGACGGATCGCAGGTGTCCCGGATGCTGCCGATACACTGCATATTCATGTCTTTGAGATTATACGTCAATATCACGATCGAAACCTTATGCACGCACCACCGGTCATCCTGCTGTACACGCTCTTTGTGCTGCTGTATGATCCTGCGATCGTCTTCATCGCTGCAATAATAGAGCGCATTTTCATAGCAGAGCCACGCCTGATTGCAATTTTTGCGCTCATAATAATTGCCCAGCAGCAGATACAGTTCATAATTTCTGTAATTATACTGCAGCCCCTGCGCGATACAGGTATAGGCGCCTTCCCAGTCGCCCAGCGCAGAGAAAACCGTTGCTGCCAGCACGGCGAGTTCATCATCCCATTCCCCGTTCATATACTGCCCGAGTTCTCTTCCGGCTTCCCTCCACGCATTCTGCTCAATAAGTTGCTTTAATCCTGCATATCCCATCCCGCTCTATTCTCCTGCTGTTTTCTGATGATCTGCCTCTCCCACACCATCCGCAAACTATTTTGTCAGCCGCTTCACCGTTTCAATGACCGTATCCTGCTGCTCATCGGTAAGTCCCGGATAAACCGGAAGGCTGATGATGTGCGAGTAGACTTCCTCCGCCACCGGACAATGTACTTCTTTGTAACCGTACTCCTGGTAGTACGGATGATAGTACACCGGAATATAGTGGACATTCACTGCGATACCGTTCTCCCGAAGCTGCTCAAACACGGTCTTTCTGTCGTGATTCTTCACCTGTATGATATAGAGATGCCATCCGCTGTTCGTCTCCGGCAGCTGATACGGCGTCACAATATTCGCGCAGTCCGCAAACGCCTCATCGTAGCGCTTTGTGATCTCCCTTCTGCGCGCAAGGAAGCGGTCCAGCTTCCGCATCTGGCTGCAGCCGAGCGCACACTGGATATCCGTCATGCGGTAATTATAGCCGAGATCGAGCTGCTGATAGAACCACGGTCCCTCATTTCTCGTCATCAGGTCCGGATCTCTGGTAATTCCGTGGCTGCGGAACAGCACTAATTTCCGGTACAATTCCTCACTGTCCGTCACAATCATACCGCCCTCGCCTGTCGTGATCGGCTTCACCGGATGAAAGCTGAATGTCGTCATATCCGACATGGAGCCGATGCGCCGTCCCTTATATTCTGAGCCGAGCGCATGCGCCGCATCCTCGATCACGATCAGATGATGCTCCTTTGCGATCGCATGAATGGCATCCATATCGCAGGGCTGTCCTGCCAGATGCACCGGAATAATCGCTTTGGTCTTATCCGTGATCTTGCGCCGGATGTCCTCCGGATCGATATTGTACGTCTGCGGATCAATGTCTGCAAAAACCGGCGTTCCGCCGCAGTACAGCACACAGTTGGCGGATGCCGCAAACGTGACCGGCGTGGTGATTACCTCATCCCCCGGTCCGATTCCCGCCGCATGGCATGCCGCATGCAGTGCCGCCGTATCGTTTGAAATGGCGACCGCATATTTCGCGCCGACATACTCTGCCACTGCCCGCTCGAACTCTGCCACCTTCGGTCCTGTCGTCAGAAAATCTGATTTCAGCACCTTTACTACTTCCTCAATATCATCTTCCTCAATCGTCTGTCTTCCGTATGGTATCATCACTGTTCCTCCTTGCTGTACTTTTCCAGTTCCATCTTTGCCCTCTTACTGTAGGAATACGGAATGCCCCTGTTTTCCTTCTGCATCCGCCTGTGAAAGGATCTAAGCCGCTCTGCACTCATTGGATCCGGCATATGCCATGTCTCCAGCTGCCCGAGAACCTTCTCCTTATCCAGCACGCCATGTAAGATCAGAATGAGAATGGCATCTACTGATATGTTACCGCTTTCTACCGCGTGAATCAATTCCTGATAATCCTGTGCCGGTCTGTCAAACTCCATGCGATGCAGCAAAAAGCGTACCGAGAGATAGGTCCGGCATATCGCTTCACAGCTGCCCGCCTGTGCCAGAAACGACGATCTTTTGCTTACCCTGCGATCCGTCTGCTCAATCTCACAGATAATCGCAAGCATCTCCAGCTCGGAGCTCTTCATCTGGCTCTGATGATAGATCCCGATGGTCTGACTGACCTCGTCCCATTGCCCCTGGTCTATCATCCTGCGGATCGCCGCTGCCAGCTGACTGCTCAGCTGATCCCACTCTCCGCTCGAGAACAGCTCCTCCCCCTCCGGAACGTTGAAAAATTCCGGATACTCTTCCATACAGATTTTCCGGTTCCTGTCATAATTGGTGAGCTTTGCGAATCCGCAGTCGTGCACCACCCAGGGGTCTTCCTGGTAAGGTACCACAATCTCATAGCCTGCCCTGCGGAATTCAAACGCCTGCGACACATCATAGAAATCAAAATCCGAAAACAGATCCTCTCTCCACGGCAGATCATACTGCGTCATCATCAGCAGCCCGTCCACCGCATCGACGGTCTGATCCTTGGTCTGGTTCGGCCCGCACAGCAGGACATAGGAAAGATCCGGCTCCCTGCAGTCCACTTTTCCCACATTCCAGGAAGAATAGACGACGCCGTTCTCCGGAATGCCGATTCCTCCAACCATCCCGATCATCCCCGTCTCCGGGTGCTCCTTAAAAATACGCAGCGTCTTCTCCAGGAAACGGCTGTCGCGGATAAAAACATCCTGATGCATATAGACTTTATATTTTGCATCGCTGCTTCGCATCCCCAGATTGTACGCCGCGCACATGGAATCCGCCTCCCAGATGCCGATCACATCTATGTCATATCCCGCCGGAACTTCCAGATGCTCTATGTAATACTTGCACTCTTCAAAATACAGCTCATTATTCACGCATATAATGAATGCGATTGTGTCTTTTCTGTCCTCTACCGGCATGATTTTCTACCTCATACATCTCTTTTATACTGCTGCAAAAATGCCGCAATCCGCTCTGCGCCCTTTCCGTCCACCAGCCTTCTCATCCGCTCAAAGCTCTGCGCCCTCTTCCCGGCGTCTTTCGTATAGCAGACCAGATTTTCACAGATTACATGCGGCGCATCATCTTTTTCTCTCACATCCCCCGCATAAATTAACAGGTTGTGTTCTGCCATCTCCTCCGCAAATTCCAGCTGATTATCCGCAAACGCAAAACAGACCGTCGGAATCCCGCAGGCGCACAGTTCCAGAAGCGTTGTACCGCCCGCCGAGACCGCCGCCTCGCACTGCTGCATGTAGCGCCACATATCGGGAATATTCTTGTGAAGTATGATCTTCGGGTTTGCTGCCGCCAGTTCACGCAGCATGTTCTCATTCCGGTTCATACTGCCGACAATCACATGCCACAGATAATCCTGCAATTCCTGCATCCGTGTGCCGTACGCAAGAATTCTGCCCGCCATATTGTAGGGATCGGTTCCGCCCGTCGAAAGCAGAATACTCTTCTCCCGCGGCTTATCAAAGGAAAGACGCGAAAACTCCTCCCGGAGCGGCGCATACAAAAACCCGGTAAGATACTGTACCCCGTCCTTTTCATGCAGCCCCTCCGGCGTCTTCTGTCTCTCCCTGCACGGTATATATTGAAGCAGCGCCGACACCTCGTAGTGTTCCCTTCTGAAATCGTCAACATAGAATACCGGCACCATCCGGTTTAATTCCGCCAGATAGCGCACCGTCGCACAGTAGGAATCCACAACCAGCCAGTCCACCGGCTGTGCCTGTAACCGCTGCTTCATGACCGGAAGTTCGTCCTCCAGCGCATCCCAGCGCGTCTCTAGAATCCGATAGGGAAATCCCGCCTTTGCGATCCGCTCCGTCTCTTTTTCCTCTGCCAGCCAAAACTCACACGTCAGCCCGCGCTTCCTGCACGCCGACGCGATCGAAAGCGTGCGCATCAGATGTCCGGTTGCCACCTGCTCGTTCGCATCCACCCGAAATACAATCATCTGTCTACTCCACCTCACCTGGAAGAATCGGCTCTCCGAAGCGGTACGCCTTTTTCGCCTTGCGCCCCAGCAGCGTGCGGTAATACTTCGGCTTGATACCGATGGCAGGCCGGATGCTGCGCACATTCTCCTCGGTGAAAGCCTCCCCCTCCGCAATCGGTTTTACCGCAACCAGCGATCTGCGGTATTTTAAACTGCTCTTCTCATGTTCGGTCAGCTCATAGGTCGCCTTTCCCTTAATCACGCAGGCATTCCGCACATCCTGCACCATCTGCGCAAATTCACCGATCTCCATGGAAAACGCTGCGTCCGGGTTGTCAATCGTCCGATCCAGGCATACATGCTTTTCGATGACCTGCGCTCCCACAGACACCGCCACAACATCCGCAAGTGATCCCATTGAGTGATCCGACAGTCCCACCGGCACGCCGAACCGCTCCTTCATATCCGCAATTGTTGCCACATTCATATCCTCATACTGCGCCGGATACTGACTGCAGCATTTCAGAAGCACCACCTGCTCGTTTCCCTGTCTCTGGCACGCCTCAAGCGCCTCCCTGATCTCTTCCTCCGATGCCATTCCGCAGGACATAATCATCGGCTTACCTTTACTCGCCGTGTACTCGATCAACGGAATATCCACCAGCTCAAAGGACGCGATTTTGTAGAACTCCACATCCAGATCCTCCAGGAAATCGACCGCCGTCCGGTCAAACGGCGTAGACAAAAAATCCACACCGGCCTCCCTGCACTTATCCCGTAGCGCCCGCTGCCATTCCCACGGGGTATAGGCCGCCTGGTAGAGCTGATAATAATTATAGCCGTCCCACAAACCGCCCTTGATCTGATACGGTTCCTCCCTGCAGTCAATCGTGAGCGTATCCGCCGTGTAGGTCTGTATCTTCACACAATCCGCACCGGCTTTTGCCGCCTCCTCAATGATTTTGAATGCATTCTCAATTTTTCCTGCATGGTTTGCGGACATCTCTGCAATCACATAGACCCCGCTGTTCATTTTCTCATATAGTTTCATCTGTGACAGCCGCCTCCCTTTTCTTTTCCACGTTCCAAACCGTTTTTCAACACGAATCCCTATTCTACGCGCTTCGTCTTCGCCTGTACCTGAAACTGGTACGCGAAAAACAGGTTCTCGTCGGTAATCTCCGACAGTTCCATCAGCCTGCCTACAAATTCCCGGTCCTCGGAGCTGACTCCGTTTGAGGTCATCCTTATCTCCTCCGCTTCCAGTTCCGTCCGCAGTAACATGCTAAGAATCTCTTTGTAGGTGAAAAAATGGATATGGGTTCTGTCGAGCAGTCCCCTGTCCTCATAGGTAAAATTGCCGTTGATCAGCCCCCGCACAACCGAGACATGCATCAGATTGGGGATGGACGCCAAAATGCTTCCGTCCCCTTTTAAAAAGCCTTTGCAATATGTCAGGGTTCCTTCCGGGTCTCTCAGATGTTCGAGGACATCCCCGAATACAATGTAATCAAAGGTCGCTCCGCCAAAATCCATCTGGCGTTCTTCAATGTTTCCCACGGTCACTTTCGCAATACAGTTCGCAATCTCCGCCGCCGAAGGGTTGATTTCCACGCCGTAAAGCTCTGCATTGGGATAACGGTTCTTTACCCAGAGCAGATTTGCCCCGCAGTCACACCCGATCTCGAGAACACGGATGGGGGCATCTTTGGGATCTGTGATGTAGGAAAGCAGTCCGGCGTTCGAAACGGCATTAAAGTAGTTCATGTTCCATTTTTTCTTCAGAATCTGCCGGTCTGACACTGCCCATTCCTCGTCTTCGTCCGCGGTTCTCTTTTCCGCAATCTGATAGAAGAACGCACCGCCGCTTTCAAACAGCCTGTACTGAAGCTTGATCCCCCTGACACAGTAATCCCACATCACATTCTCCGCAAGGGCAATCTTCTCATCAAAGGCTCCCACTTCTTCCAGCATTGCATACTTTAGCAGTACACAGCCTGCGGTCAGTTCCAGCTTCTGCAGATTCATCCCCGCCGCAATCTGCCCTGCCTGTATCCGCGAGATTGCCTCTGTGTAGCTTGGCGCGGTCTCTGAACCGTTCTGAATCACCTTCGGCATAACCGCACCGATTGTGCTGTCGGAGTACAGTAATCTCTGCATTTCTTCAATAGCATCCGGCAGTATCATATAGCAGGGATCAAGCAGCAAAATGTCCTCATCTGTGACAAACTCTGTTTTCGCATAGTTAAGAATGGTGCTGTAATTCTCTCTTCCCTCATCGCAGACAAGATAATTTATGCCGGGTCTCTCTTCCAGCCACTGGCGCAGCCCGTCCTGCGAAGCGTTGTCCACAATAATGAGATCTCTCTCCCCTATTCCGGCAAGCAGGCGGAGCGCCTCTATTTCCATCTGCACTAATTTCAACTGATTATGCGCGACAATGATTACTTTCATATTTTCTCCTTTATTTACCGTCTGCGTTCTGTCCGATTGCCCTGCGGTAAGAAAAACCGTAGTCTTCTCTCTGCTCTTCATAGCCAAGTTTCTGAAAAACTTTCTGTGATGCTATATTATCATTCTTTACTTCCGCAAGCAATTCTCTGCAAAATCCTTTTTCCGAAAGCTGCTCCTCTGCGGCTGCGAGCATCCACGACGCATAGCCATTTCCCCGCGCCCACTCTGCAATGGCATAGGATATTTCTGCGCTTTCGCCCCGCTCATCCCGGTCCGCCCGCACCTGTCCCACCGGTGCACCGGCGTCTTCCAGAATGTAAATCCTGCAGTTCTCATTCTTCCGCTTCTGCTCATACCATTTCTGATGCTGCTCATAGGGAATCTCTTCCGTATGGAAAGAACTTGCCCGGACGAGCGGATCATTTCTTAGCTCGTACAAAAAACGGCAGTCCTGCGCATCCGCCGGTCTTAAATGCAGCCCCCGCATCCTGTCCTCCTGCTTTGTTTCACGCATCAGATATTCATTCAGGTACCGCGTCACTTTTGCCGCACCTGCGGCGTTTAAGTGTGACCAATCAAAAAAGTCCGCATCTGTAAATGCCGTCTGATCCCCGCCCAGATCAATCAGATCCGCGCCGTATTTGCGGCAGAGATTTTCCAGCACCAGATACGTCTGCCGCTTCATCTCCCCGCTCGTCAGCTCACAAAACTGCGCCGGGAACGGCATGAAGAGAAACACGGCCTTTATGTTGTTTTTCTGTAAAAACTCCAGCCAGCGTTCTAAAACCGCAAGATTCTCTTTGTATGTCTCGGGATACGGTTTGTGAAAAATACGCTCGATGGACTTTGCATCCTCTTTGCGCTGCTCCTTTGACGGCGTATAGATTTCCTCTCTTTTCGTCTCACAAATCTCCGCGATTCCCGGAAACCGTCCCAGAAAGTCGCGCTCCAGGAAGTCCTGCCCCATCAGTTTTTCACAGATTCTTTGGTCTTCCCATGCCTCGGCGGCGTCCTCTGCCCAGTCCAGATGATGCAGCTTTTTCGTCTGTGGGTAGAATCCCAGCACTCTTAGACTCTGTGATCCCCGTGACAGATCCCACCAGAGCCGGTACGCGCTCATTCCGATGATGCAATACTCCATCCGGCGTTTTTGTCTGTCCGTGATTTCGTCATATGCCCACAAAAAGCGGTAATAATCCGTGTACAGATCCTGCGACGGTCCCGCCAGACACATGATATCCCGCGCCAGTCTCTCATAGCAGATGCCCTTCTGCTCGTAGCTCATTCCGCATACGACGCCTGCCGCCGTTGTGACCTCTTTTTTATTTTTTATCTGCTGATACGTCGCCTCCGGGCTGATTTCGTTCATCAGACGGAAAAGATCAAACCGGAGCAGTCTTACCTTCCCGAACCAGTGTATCCCCGCTATATTTTCATACTGGGAACATATAATGATGTAATCACTTTCCCTCTGCCCGTCCGAAATCTGTCTTACGGTGCCAAGCAGATGAACCTGACTGACATCCAGCAGTTTTTCCACCGGCGCACAGTCCGCCGCCTCCCCCAGAAGCCATACCTGATATTTTTCCTGCTCTCTCTTTAAATCCGATACTCGGCCGACAATCTCTTTTGCGCACACATCATCCAGCCCTCCGCCGCTCTCCAGATCCCGGGCGCTCTTCTCCAGCGCCGCAAACAGCAGGTCAATCTGCTCCCTGTATGCCGCCTGATTGCTCATTCCATCTATGTAAGCGGCTATTTCACTTATGATCTGACATTTGCGCTCATATGCAGTCTGTTCCTGCAGCAGCTCATCCAAATCTCTCGCCGTCATCTCTCTACTCTGCTCCCAACATTCCGGTTAATGCCTGTTCAAATGTAAAATCGCGCTGTACCTTTGCAAGGCCGTTGGCGGCAATCTGCCGTCTCTCGGTGTCATGGCTCAGGTAATATTGTGCTTTTGCATACATATCCTCGATATCCTCGTAGATCACGCACTCCGCGCCGTTCACAAAATGTTCCGCGATTTCTTCCCTGTAATTCGTAAGTACAAAACCGCCGCAGCCCATAACATCCAGCACACGCAGCGGAATTCCGGTCTGTATGACCCGAAGCGCAATATTCAGGTTGATCTTTGCGTCATGAAAAATATGCGGCATCTGCTTATAGTAATCCGCATATCCGTAATAGTGAACCTCTGTCAGACGCTCGTCCTTCTCATTGGACCACAATGCCGTCGCAAAGTGGCGGGACAGCAGTCCTAAGACAAGAAACCGCTCTCTTCCCGTTGTCTCGCAGGCAAGCAAAAACTCCAGTTCTCTGCGGGAAATGCTGACTTTGCCGCCGCTGGCCTTCACATATGAGTCATTTAATTCCGCCAGCAGTTCGTCCGTTACAAGATCCGGAATCAGATAGCCTCCATACACTTTTAGCTGCGCTGCGATGATGCCCTCAAGGCGTCCCCTCTGATAAGCGGACAGCGGCTGCAGATAGTGCTGATACTCCGTCCGGTATAACTTTCCCACAAGCGCAACGTCCGTCTCATATTTTTCTCTCTCCGCACGCTCAGACCGCGTCTCATAGATCCGGCGGTACAGTTCCGTATCCACCGCAAGCGGCATGTGCCTTGCGTTGATTCCCCGGCTCCGGTACTCCTCTGCCTGTATCCGGTCAAAAAAATAGATTGTGTTGCAGGAATTTTTCAGCGTCGTAAGGTCGCGGATATGAATCGGGCAGTCATACACCCACGAAATATATCGCACATCATGCCGCGCGCATACCGTTGAAATCAGCGGCGCATAGTTGATCGAGAATACCGCCTCATACGCCCCCGCCTTCATTTTTGCTTCAAACTGCTCACAAAACGCGTCATCTTTTTCCCAGTCCGCAAACTGGTAGCAAAAAGTATCATAACTTATATTCATTTTCTGAAGCGCCCGTTCAATTCCTGCATTCATAAATGAATTCCATTGAAAATAAAGTATCTTTCCCACGCAATATCTCCTGATGATGTCCTATATCCAAGCAAAAAACCGGCTTCTGGTCATCCCAAAGCCGGTTCTATGACGCTTTATTTAGTTACTTCCTTTGCCGCTTCGCCCAGTTGCTGAAATACCGGAATTACATTTTCAAATTCTACTGCCATTCTGGCATCATCCTTTGCCGCAATCGCATCGCTTAACGCTACAATCGCCGTGTTAAAACCTGCCTTGTCAACACGGACCTTTCCGTCATTGAGCGTATCCAGCGTTCCGTTGACAACCTGTATCTCCCAGTTGACGGCATCCACAATGCCTTTCAAAAACTGATCGGTATCGTCCAGACGCTCCCCTTTTAACTCTTTTACAATAATCTCCATATTATGCACGAGGCGGTCATTGAACTCTGTCAAAACCTCCAGTGCTTCTATCTGTTCTGCTCTGTTATCTTCCATGATCTTTCCCTCACTGCACCCGCAGCACAGCCATCCCGGCTTCCTTTCTCATAATTATACTGTTAAATATATCGGTTCCTTTTTCCATTTGCTTAATATCTTTTTTGTAAAAGGAACTCTTATCAACTATTTCTATATTCTTGCAAAAATTTTTCGCGTTCACCAAAATAGTCATGATAATCAGATGCACCGCAATCATGGATACACCACGGATTCAGCATTGCAGGAACAGCGATCTTGTATCCCCGCTTTGAAAATTCAAAGCATTGGGATACATCATAAAAATCCCATTTTTTAAATATATCCGCTCTCCACGGTACATCATACTGTGTTATCATTAAAAATCCGTCCACCGCTTCCACGTATTCACACGGAGCCGCAACTTGTCCAAAAATATATGTTCCATATCCTTCCGAGCCTTGCGTATATAAACTTCCAATCCTGTCGCCATACCACATGACACCATTCTCCGGAAATACCGGTGAACCAACCAGTCCTATCATTCCTATTTCTCTATTTTTAAACAGGGAAAGTATTTTTTTCAGAAATTTCTTTTCCGTAATCATTACGTCTTGATGCATATAGATCTTATATCTGGCATCGCTCAATTGCATTGCCCGATTATATCCCTCTGCCATACTCTCTGCTTCTCTGATCACAACACTTTCACACGAATAGCCCTCAGGAACCTCCAAACGTTCTATGTAATATAACGCTTCTTTTTCATACTGTTCATTATTTGCACACATCACAAATGCAAACTTTTTATCGTTCATACCAACTCCACCTGACCACATATATTATTCCGTTACATATTTCCCCAATTCTTGTACCATAATTTGAATACTTTCTTCCTGCGGTTTTTCCTCCTGCATTGCTCGTAGTATCCAGTATGCATGCCTGTACATAGACGAATCAATCATAATTTCAACAATGTTTACCATCACGTCAAACGTCTCCATTGCTGTCGTTCGAATTGTCTGTATCAAATATACCGGAGAAACACTGTTTTCCTTTATAAAACCGATCAGCTTCTCTCCTGCTTCCGTTTCCGCTTCATCCGCAAATTCCATTCGCCACAGCAAAAACTTAAGTTCACGTATATAACTTCTGATTTTCTCCAACGTCCATCCTTTTGCAATATTTTTTCTTCCTAAGATGGTATATTCCTCTCCTGCTTTCACTTCTAAACTGTAAATCTCCATTATTGTCCGCAGTTCAATGATTCTATTATCAATGCCAATATACGGTTTCACAATCTCTTCATTTAAATATAATTGCATCAATTCTTCCCGTGCGTGTTCATCGCCTTTTTGCAAAAGCAAATTCGTCTTTTCTAATAAAACATTCAAATCACCACTATGGCATGTCTCCCATAGCATATACTCTTTCTCACGCTCTCTTGCATATTCCTCAGATGTGGTGCACAGCACCCGTTCCGTACCCTTCTCCCCACTCATCTCTTTCTCCTCCATGCTTTCGTAACAGCACTCTGCATTCACAAAATTTTATACATAAAGTTCACCGGCAGATACCTTTTCACAGAATTCCTCCACGGTTCCTTTAAAACCGACCCTTTGGAGCTCCCGCTTCAAGTCTTCTTCCATATGCCGGTAGAACGGATAATCGTGGTCGGCCGTCCCCTTCACCGGAACCATATAGTCTCCGTATTCCGCCGTGAGCACCTCATCATATCCGCACGGCGCCGGAAGCCTGATATGTTCAAACGGCAGGTATACCGTCTTTTCATACGCCGTCTTAGGGATGTGCAGCTGCTCCCGGTTGAGCCAGAACACGTAATTTGTCACCTCGTCCGCTTCCTCCCTGCGGTATAACGCCTGCACGGCATCCGTGATACGCCATATCTCATTCTGTCTGTCTGCATCCGGGGCAATCTGAATACCGCATAGTTCCCCGAACACCTTTATTTTATCTTCAAGTAAATTTTCGTTCTGAAGCTGCTCCCAGTCACGCAGCAGGGCAATTCCCGTCTCCACGATTTTTTTCTGAAGCCGGCTCAATTCCGGATCTCTCGGGACATAATCCATCGGGAAAATATCTATTCCTATGCGCTGATACGGAAAACCGTGAAAACGCTGCATGTACGTGTTGATGTTCCACATCCGTTCATCCGCCATAACCCTCAGATGCGGCACATACGCCGCCATCTGCAGGCGCTTTTCCCCGGCGTACATTCCCGCCATGCAAAATCCCTGCGGCAGCTCCTCCGGCAGAACCCGGATCAACTCCATGTAATCCTCCCGGAGCATACAGATGTCAATATCATCATCCCACGGTATGAATCCCTTGTGGCGCACCGCGCCAAGCAGAGTACCGTAATCCGCAAAATACTGCAGATGATACCGTTCACATACATCCGCAATCACGCTTAATACTTCCAGTTCTGCCGCCCAGGCGCGCTTCATCATTGCGGGAATCTCAAAATCGTCTCTCACTTCCGCGCAAAAATAGTTCTGTGGAAACTCCATTTTCCTTCTATCTCCTTACCTAAGAATCCATCCTTTGCATGTATTTACATGCCAAGCCGGTATTTCACTTCTGCAAGCTTCCAGTCCTCCGGCGTGTCGATATCCTGTACCTTCATCTCATCCATAATGTATGGTATGGTGTTGTGTAAGACCATGCTGCGCTCCTTCCGGAATGCTTCTACCCGTAGCAGATAAAACTGTCCGCAATCATGATAATACCGCTCCAGATCCTGCGAGCGCTTCAAGCGGTTCTCCTCCCACTTGTATTTCACCCTGTCCTGCTCAATGACAAAGCATCTCTGCGGCGGGAAGGAATATGCCACAACCGGAACCACCCCGTCTGCCCCCGTCTGCTCCAGGCGCTCCATGCTCTCCCTAAGCACATCCGCCGTCAGAAACGGCGCCGTCGGATAAATACAGCACACTTTTTCAAATGTCACTCCACGCTTTTCATACTCTTCGAGCACTTCCAGAATTACTTCGTGCGTTGCCGCATAATCTCCGGCCGCTTCCTTTGAACGGTAAAACGGGACTGCTGCCCCTGCCCGTTTTGCAATCTCGGCAATCTCGCTGTCATCCGTTGATACCATCACTTCGTCAAACACGCCGCTCTTTAATGCCGCCTCTATCGAATACTCGATAATAGGTCTCCCGCAGAACTCCTTTATATTCTTGTGCGGAATCCGCTTGCTTCCTCCGCGCGCCGTAATGACCGCAACCGCATTTTTTCGCTCCATATCGCTTTTCTCCTCCTCTTATCTTACATATTTTCCGCGAGCCGTTTCCATACCCGTTCGTCCACCACTTCATATGCCGCTGCAACCGTTTTTATTGCACAGACGGAATAATTCTTCAGGATGTAGAGAATGTCCGGTTTTCCCTGATCCGCACCGAATTCCACTCTTTTTAATCTGTATTTCAGATCATTTATCTTCCGGACGAGCTCCTCACAGGTCTCTCCCGCCTGCCAGAACCGCATCTCGCCCTCCGCCCGTTCGCCGCGCGCAATGTCCGCCAGTATCTCGTATTCGCGCAGATGCAGATAACCCCGGTTGTTCGGGTCGGAAAAGATTTCTATCAGTTCTCCCTGATTTCCAGCGTTGACCAGCCGTTTCAGTTCCTCTCTCGAATCCTCTCTGAGTCTGTCATATTCCCTGCGCCTTGCACTTACCTCGCCTGCCACAAACGGTTTGATGTCCTGATACTCCCCGACCGCTCTTTCACAGTATTTGTAATAATTCAGCATTTTGCTGTATGTATTGTCATGATAACACCACGGACTATCCTGGTACGGCACTACCACACGGTAGCCGGCCCGCCGCATCTCAAAGCACTCCGAAATATCGTAAAAGTCCCATCCATCAAACAGATCCTCCCGCCAGCGCACATCATGCTGTGTTGCGAGCAACAGTCCGTCCACTGCCTCCACGTCAACCGGCTGCCTGTCTACACGCTGTGTGTACTGCACCCTGGCCGGGATACAGTTATGGTAGACACATCCGACGTTCCATGCCGCAACCGCCTGTGCATTGATCGGGACATCATCACATCCAACCATTCCGATCACCCCGATCCTGTCATCGCTCCGAAAAACGGAGAGCATGTCCTGAAGGAACTCCCTGTTGATGATGAATGTATCCTGATGCATATAGATCTTATATCTGGCATCTGTATGTTCCATCGCCATCTGGTAGCCGGCTGCCATAGACGGTGCTTCCCGCACTGCAATCACATCCAGTTCATATCCGTCCGGCACATGCAGACGGTCAATATAAGAAAGCGCCTGTGCATACTCTTCCTCATTGTTCACACAGGTAATCACCGCTATTTTCATAATCGTTGCCATCCTCCCTGTTTTTTTATATAATCTTATCAGACAAGTCTCGGAAAGGAAGTACATGCAATGCATATCCTCTACTACAGTTGGCAAGAAAATACGACGTCAGATTTTTTATTCTCCATGCAGGCGCTGGGACATCAGGTCTCCCCCTGTATGCATGAGCTTTCCTATTACTTTTCCGGCGGCGTCAAGTCCGACATCCGGGACCAGCTGCAGGCGCAGACCTATGATGCAGTCTTTACCTTTAACTTTTTCCCGCTGATTTCCGATATGGCGGAGTCCCTTCACATACCATATATCTGCTGGGTTTTTGACTGTCCTCACTATACGCTTTATTCTAACAGTATGCGCAACTCCTGTAACTATCTTTTTCTGTTTGACCGGGATATGTGCCAGTCAGTCATCCGGCGCGGTGCCAGACACGCATTCCATCTTCCGCTTGCTGTCAACACAGCACGGCTTAAGGAACAGCTTGGCATTTCATCCGAAGGCGGTCTGCTCCGTCCCGATACTTACATGCACGATATTTCATTTGTCGGCTCTCTCTATGAGAGTTCCCATTACAGTTCCTTCCGCTACGCGCCGAACCATCTGCGCGGCTATCTGGCAGGCATCATTGCTGCCCAGAAGGAAGTGTGGGGAATCGACCTCATCTCGCCGGTTCTTACTCCCGGAAGGCTCGCGGAATTCACCGCTTTCATGCCTTATTCCGGTGCGGAATATGAAATGCTGACTGCAAAGGAAGTTTTTTGCAGCATCATTCAAAAGGAAGTCACCTCACAGGAACGGATCGAAGCCGTAAACCGTCTGGCGGCTTCCCATTCTGTCGCCCTCTACACCGGTTCCGACACCGCATGCTGTCCGGATGTTCTCTCAAAGGGAACGGTATCCTACACCGCGGAAATGCCGGATGTTTTCTACCGTTCGAAGATCAACTTAAACCTCACGCTGCGCTCCATCACTTCCGGCATTCCGCTCCGCGCACTTGATATTTTAGGCTGCGGCGGTTTTCTTCTCTCCAACTATCAGCCGGAATTATGCGAATATTTCACTCCGGATGTCGATTTTGTCTACTTTAACGATATGGATGATCTGGAGCAAAAGGTCTGCTACTACCTGGCGCATGAGGAAGAACGCTGTGCCATTGCCGCACATGGATACGGGCGGGCCTGTGATCTTTTCTCCTATCACACCCAGCTGACCCATATGCTGACCGTCTTTGCCGCAGAATCCAAAGACTGCTGATTACCGGTTGTCGAGCAGTTCCAGGAACTGCTCCGCCCGCTTATCCCAGGTATGTTCCCTCCGCGTCTTCTCTCTGCCGCTCTCTGCCATCCGGCATCTCTTTTCTTCATCCCCAAGCACGTTCTTTATTTTTCCCGGCAGTTCTTCCAGATATTCCAGGTCGAAAATAATCATATCATTCTCATCATACCTGCCGGGAAGATACCCGGTGTTATCCGTAACCAGCACGGCTCCCGCCATCATAATTCCCGCCATCCGTTCCGTAAAGCCGCTCTTGTGCCAGGACATCACATTTAAGGACATTCTGGACTGTCTCCACACATGAAGTCCCTCCTCCACGGTGACTCCCGGGTGGCAGATCAGATTGGGATATTTCCGAAGCGGGCAGTGCGTCCAGCTGTCGCCAAACACATCCAGCCGGATTCCGGCCTGTAAGATCGTCTCGATCACACGGTGCCTGTAATAGTGCATCGCGCCGTAAATCACCCGTCTGACCGCATACATTTTTTCCACAAATTCCTCATCCGTCAGCTCTATCCCATAGTGCTCCAGCGTTCTGAAAAACGCCGCCTCCGCGGTCAGGTTGGGATATTTCCGCATGACAAGCAGGAAACGGTTCGCCAGGAAGCGCAACGGACGTTCCTGTTCCCGGATCCATTGCAGCTGCATCTCATACCCGCCATAGGTGCCGACGAATGTCAGGTCATAGATCCGCTCTATGAAATCCTCCCCCGTCTCCATTCCTGCCGGCGGGAAAAGAATCGCATCCTGTTTGTAGAAGCGCCGGAAGAAATCGGCATATGTCTGATCCAGTACCAGCACATGAAAATCCGGGTAATGATGTTCAAAGTGCGGCTTTCCCCAGATCGGATGATCCAGGAAAAAATTGTACTTCGGACCGTATATGTATTCGTGCAGATAGTGGACCTCGTCCTCCATCTTAATCGAGAACGCGCAGGACTGTACCCCGATCACCGCCTTAAAATGCCTTCCCTTAAACTGGATAATTTCACGCGGATCGTGTTCTTCCTGATCGAAATAAAGAACCCGCTCTCCCCTGCGTTCAAGAGCCTCTCCGAGCTGTTCCGCAAAGATCGTGAGTATGTTATAACATACCGGATCTCCCTTGTAGATCAGAATCGGCTGTGCTGCCTCATCGATCCGGTAATATTCCTCCTTATGCCCGATCATCCCTTCCAGATAGGAAACTGTCTCTTCATAGCGCCCTTCCATCTGTGCCTCCGCGAGCACCGCCTCGATGGCAGCATTAAAATAGCCGGCTTCCTGCAGCTGTGCGCTGTACTTTCCCAGAACGTAGCAGTCCGTCCGCCAGCCCAGACCGGTATTCTCCGGTTCCTCCGCATCGTCGAACACCATCATATTCTCCTGTCCGCACGCGTCCTCGTCTGTCTCCTCAAGCTCAACCGGCGTCTCTGCAGCGATCCGCAGCAGCAGCTCATATTTCTGCTTTGCCCCGAGTCTTTTATTCACCCCGCCTGCCAGACGGACCATCTCGCGCGGAACCGCCACGGTTCCGGCACAGATTGTTTCGTCAAGCAGAAGGTCCATAAACCAGTTACTGTTTTGTGATTTTTTTACTGTTTTTATCATTCTCAAATCCTCATAAAGTCTACTTTATTATATCGGTATCTGCGATCCATTTATTAACTTTCTCTCCGTCTAAACCGATATAACCTTAAGATATTATAACCTCAGAAAAGGATATTTTTTATGAATCATACGCCTATCAATCTGGTCATCGCTATCAACCGGCTTTATGTAAAGTACGCCTATGTGATGCTGTACTCTTTTTTATGCCATCACCCGGAACCTGTATCGGTCTATATTCTGCATCATGAGCTTACCCCCGAGGATGAAGCCACCCTGCAGACATTAAGTCAGCAGTTTGCCGTGCATATATCCCTGGTGTATGTTCCGGATTCCCTGCTTCCTCCACCCGAAGTTCTTAAAACCAGCAGCTGGGGGATCGAAGCCTACTTCCGGCTTGCGATCACAGATCTTCTTCCCGCTTCGGTCGACCGTGCGCTTTACCTGGATACCGACATTATTGTAAATGCGCCGGTCTATGATCTGTATGAGTTGGATTTTGGTTCAAAGCTTATCGCTGCCTGCAAAGAATTTACCTGCCATCCCCCGTTCGGAAATTACCGGGATGTTTTATTTGCACCGCTCTTTGAACACGGTTTTTCCTATTTCAACTCCGGCATGATTCTTTACAATCTCGCCGCCCTCCGCCCGGACTATTCCTTCCAGACCTATATGGATACGGCAAGGAAACTGCATTATGCGATCGAATATCCGGATCAGGATCTCTTAAATTACTGTCATTACCAGGACACACTTTTTGTCGATCCCTTTCTGTACAATCTGAATGCGCGATACGGATATGACGACTATAATATCCATTACGACGAATTAAAGCAGCGGGGTGTCATCATTCACTATGCGTCCTCCAAACCATGGCGCGGCAACTTCCTACACTATGACATCGAATGGCTCTGGTGGGAATACGCAAAACACACGCCGTTTTACCGCCAGTTATTGGAGGAGGCCCTGCGCGAAAATATTATGGACTCCCCGCTCAATCCGTACATTGCGGATCTGGCGCAAAAAAACGCCGCACTCTACCAGAAACTTGAAACCTACGAACAGCTTTTAGAAACGCACGGAGGAACCATTTCATGAAGCCCGAACCAATGAACATTGCGGTATCTGTCAGCAAATACTATCTGCCATACACCTATGTCATGCTTCATTCCCTTCTGAAAAATAATGCATGTCCCATTGACGTCTATGTCCTGCATCGGGAACTGTGCCCTGCCGATTTTGATTTTTTGCGCACACTGACCCACACGCATCCGCTTGTCATAAACGACTGCCGGCTATCGGAGGATCAGATTCCGCTTTCCGCAGATGACAACGCTGCACCGGCAGCCCCAGAGAGTCTCTTTTATCTGTCTATTCCCCGGATTCTCCCGGCAGATTTGCCGCGCATCCTCTATCTGGATTCCGACGTCATTGTCAATGCCCCCCTGTCCGCGCTGTATGCAGCCGACCTGACGCATCATATGCTCGCTGCCTGCCAGACAGCGTCCGGCATTGCAGACGGGGTACTGCTTTTCAATCTGGATTGTGACGCATCCTGGGAGCCATTTTTCCTGCAAAAAGAACTTTCCGCTGTTCTTCCGCTTGATCCCAAAGTCTACAACCTGCCCGCACGGACAGCGTATACCGCACACAATCTGCACTATGAGACCGTCCGCACGCAGGCTGCCATCGTTCATTTCTGCGGCTCCAAGCCGTGGGAGGGCAACTGTTTTCACTGCGACATCGAACAGCTCTGGTGGGATTATGCGAAAGACGTTCCCTTTTATGAAGATCTGATGGAACACACCCTGCATGAGATTGTGACAGATCCGACAGTTATCAATTATATCAGCAATCTCCGGCTGGAGCATAAGCAGCTGCTCGACATTATCGAAAAATACGAGATCCTTTTAGAAAGAAGCGGTATTCCCTTTTAGAATACCGCTTCTTTTATCTTCTCCTCCAGCTTTTCAATCGCTTCCCCAAAGCTTTTTCTGCTGTCGAGCAGTTCCTTCGCACGCTCCCTGGCGCGGGCGGACTGCCGGCCGTAATATCCGGCATCATCCATGTAGCGCAGGATCTCCCGCTCCATCTGTTCATAATCACGCACGCGAAACGCCTCGCCGGCTGCAGCCGAGACATCTCCTTCGGGCAGCGTCACCGCCGGCAGTCCCTGATACAGCGCCTCCGCCACAGAGCTTCCGCCGCCTGCACGTCTGGGATTCACATAGAGATCTCCGCACGCGAAAACGGCGAGCGCATCCTCCTGTTTCCCGAGATACCGCGTATGCTTCCACAGTCTCTCATAGCCCGTCTGTATGCTTTGCCATGACTCATAGCGCCCCATAAAGACTACCTGCACATTCTCTCTTTGTGCGGCAATCCGATCCAGCATCGCCAGAAAATCATCGGCAATTTCCGAATCCAGCCGCCATCCCACGATCATCAGGACAAATCCGTGTTCCCAGATCCCCAGTTCCTGTCTGGTATAGTGGTGTTCCTGCGGTTTAAATACAAATGTAAATCTGGCAGCAGCTATTTTTTCCTCATCCACTCCCAGGCGTTCCAGCACAGGCAGATCCCCCGTTCCCGGCTTTCCGTCCAGCAGCTGGTATTCCCCGCAGGACAGCGCCACCGTCGAAAAAACCGTCCCCACTGTAATCTCCGGCACGAACATACCGCAAATATCCGCACAGATGTCGCTTCCTCCGATATCAAGCAGATAGCAGGGCTTCCGCTCCCGAATCATCTGCACCAGCTGTACTATCGTATCCAGATTCGGCATATCATTCGCACATTGATGAAACTCGAACACCTCACCCTGAAACTCGATGTGATCCAGGCTGCACAATTCCGGCAGATAGCCCGCCTCACAGAGATCGTAGAACGGTCCCGCCCCTTTTCCGGAAATCTGCATCGCCGTATTGATGATCACAACCTTCTTCCTCAGGTACTTCTTTAGCACCAGACAGCGGTCGAGCAATGTCTTTGTCGGCGCATGGTTCTGACCGAGCACCTGTGAGGTCATCACAAAGACCAGATTCCCGTCTCTCTCCTCTGCCGGGACATAGTTCCGTCCCCTGATTCCCAGCGCCCCGCAAAAAGCATCAAACAGCATCCGGTACAGCGCCGCGAGCTGTTCCTGTGTCCGCTCCCCTTTGAGCCGCGCATCGGCAAACACAGCCGTGCCAATCTGCCAGTAATCGCTGAGCTTCTCATATTCCCCCACTTCATTCCAGTCTGCATCCAGCACTGTTTGCAGCAGCTCCTGCGTATAAGCCGGCGTCTTTGACACTTTCATACAAAAAGAAAGCAGATGTATCCGCATCCAGACAGGTGCTTCTCCTGCCTGGTGCTCCATCTGCTCCAATATCATGCTGCGCTGCGCTTCCTCCAGCGTTCCCAGTATTTTCTCCAAATTATGAAGCCGTTCTTCTATCTGTCCATAACATTCAAAATATTCCTGCCTGTCATAGCGGCATATTTGTCCGATGAATGTTCCCAGTTCCATATTCGCTCCTTATTTTGGCACACCCGCAGAATCATTATTTGATTCGTACCGGTATGCCCCGCTCTCCCAGATATTCCTTTGCCTCCCTTGGGGTCTGTTCCGTAAAATGATAGATGCTCGCCGCCGCAACCGCCGATGCTCCGCCCTGCATAATTGCCTGATACATATCTTCGTAACTGCCGGCACCGCCGGATGCAATCACCGGAACATTCACTAACTCTGTCGCGATCTTTATCATCTCTACATCGTAGCCCTGCATGGTTCCATCCAGTTCCACCGAGGTCAACAGAATCTCACCGGCACCGGCTTCCACGACTTTCTGGACCCATTCTTCCAGCGAATATCCCGTGTCAACTTCGCCGTTATGCGAAAAACAACGGTAGGAACCGTCGATCTTCCTGCAGTCTATGCTTGCCACAATGCACTGTGATCCGAATAATCTGGCGCCTTCCGTTATCAGTTCCAGATTGTCGTACGCTGCACTGTTGATCGCAACTTTATCCGCACCGGCCCGGAGGAGCTGCCGGATCTGCTCTATATTACAGATTCCGCCGCCCACGCAGAACGGCACAAAACACTCTCTCGAAAAATCACGGATGGACTCGTAATCCGGATCGCGCCCCTCTTTGGTTGCCTCAATATCCACCAGAATGAGCTCGTCCACCTCGCGCATATTGTATACTTTAATCGCCGGCAATACCGTATCCACTCTTCTCCAGGAGTTAAATCCCACACCCTTCACCAGGCCTACTGATTTGTACAGCAAGGTAGGAATCACGCGAACTTTTAACATCTCTCTATCTCTGCTCCCTTTCTCTCTTCCGTCACATCGCCAGGAAATTCTTAATCAGGCGAAAACCGGCTTTCTGGCTCTTCTCCGGATGAAACTGCGTACCGACAATATGATCTTTTGCCACTGCCGAGACAAACTCACCGCAGTACGGAGTAACCGCGGCAATATTCTCCTCATCCCTCACTTTAAAATGATAGCTGTGCACAAAGTAGTAGTTCGTTCCATCTTCAATTCCATCAAAGAGAGGCGTTTCCACGCGCTTTTCAATGTCGTTCCATCCGACATGCGGGATTCTTTCCTTCGCCTGTGTCTGTTCAAAACGCACGATCTCGCCCGGAATATATCCCAGTCCCTCGCACTCGCAGACCTCATAGCCCCGCTCTGCCAGCAGCTGCATCCCAAGACAGATTCCAAGAATCGGTGTCTCTTTTTCAAGCACGGCGCGGTTTAATTCATTAATCCATCCGCCGTCTCTTAAATTATTCATTGCATCCGGGAAAGCGCCGACCCCGGGAAGCACAATATGCTCTGCCTCTCTAAGATCCAACGGATTATCGATGATTACCGCATCCGATCCGCATTTTTCAAACGCTCTCTGTACGGAAAGCAGATTGCCCATTCCATAATCTATAATGACTGTTTCCATTATTTGTTGTCTTTCTCTTCTATATTGTCATAGTTTATCTTGGTCAGATTGCCGTTTTTATCCTTGATCAGCTTACCATTCTTGTCCGTCAGGAAAAGCTTCTTGTTCGTAAACTCATCGCAGATCTTGATAAACTCGTCTACCGTAATACCGATCGGCTCGAGGATATCCTCCAGCTTTTTGTCCAGGTAGGTCCAGCGGAATGCGCCGTCTCGCTCCTTTACCACCTGCATTGCCTCCTCACGGGAGATGCGCCCTCTGCGGATATGCATGGATGCCTGATCCGAGCAGCGTCCGAATCCGAACTTCAGATACTTGAAGTATTCATGAATTCCCGCCTGATAGTTATCGAGGTTCTCATAGTCGTCATAATCGCCCTCGACCACTTTGCCCCAGCTCTTAAATCCGTGCGCCTTTGCAACCAGAACATTGTGGAGACCTTCCCACGGAATGTAGTATCCCAGGAAGATTCCCGTCACGCCGACGCGCTTCAGTTCTTCATCCGTCGGATACGTAAATGGAATCAGATCTTTTTTCGTTATGCCTTCCTGACCGATTAGGTCATTCACGCGGAGACCGAGCATACCGCCGAATTCTTCCAGCCATCTGCGGTCCAGCACGTTATTTTCAACTGCTGCCGCCGGTCCGCCATACTCATTCTGCGAATTCTCTCCCCAGATAATCAGCGGAACGTTAAAGTTCACCGCCATACGCACCGGTACCGTGAAAATGCTGACATGCTCCGGCCAGGAAATATCTCCCACCTCTGTCAGGCCGATGCGGTTAAGCTTCGCACGTACCACACGGTTGGTCGTCACTTCAATGTAATCCACACCCATCTTTTTGATATTCTCGATGTTCTCTCTTCCGATCGGTGTAAGATCGCAGGTCGTCGCCGTCACGCAGAGCGGGTTCATGCCCAGCTCCAGCATAGTAATTACCTGATAGGTACTGTCTTTTCCGCCGCTGACCGGAATAATGCAGTCCCAGTTTGAATGATCCTTGGAACGATAGCGGTCCAGAATCTCCATCAGCTCTGCCTTTCTCTCATCCCAGTCTACGGATTTGCGGTTCTCGTAATTTCTGCAGGCATTACAGATTCCCTCTTCATCAAAAGAAAGATGAGGTTTGGTACTTGGCAGGCAACATCTCTTGCAATATTTAATCATGGTTGATTTCCTCCATTAGTGTTCTTTCACAGTCTTAAGCATTTCCTGAATCTGTTCTACCGACAGCCATTCCGTGTTGGTTCCCGAGCTGTACTCAAAGCCCTGCTCCACACGCTTGCCGCCTGCCTGGATCTTGGAATCATCCCACCACTCGAAGTGCGGGTATACAATGAAATGCTTCTCGTATTCGTAGGTCATCATGGAGTCTTCACGCGTAACCATGATCTCATGAAGCTTCTCTCCCTCACGGATGCCGACCTCCGGCATCTCACATCCCGGCAGGATCGCCTGCGCGAGATCTGTGATCTTAAAGGAAGGAATCTTGGAAATAAACGTCTCACCGCCCTTGGCTTCCGACAGTGCCTTAATAACAAGCTGCACGCCTTCATCCAGGCTGATCCAGAAACGTGTCATCCGGTAATCGGTAATCGGAAGCGCCTTCTCCCCGTTCTCTACCAGATTACGGAAGAACGGAATAACCGATCCGCGGCTTCCCGCAACATTGCCGTAACGCACGATGGAAAAGCAGACATTTTTGGCTCCCGCATATGCATTCGCGGCAATAAAGAGCTTGTCCGATACAAGCTTTGTACCGCCATAGAGGTTGATCGGATTTACCGCCTTATCTGTGGACAGGGCAACCACGCGCTTTACGCCGCAGTCTAATGCTGCATCGACGATATTCATCGCTCCGTTAATGTTGGTCTTCACTGCCTCCATCGGGTTATATTCGCACGCCGGAACCTGCTTTAATGCTGCGGCATGAACGACATAATCCACTCCGTCAAACGCACGGTACAGACGCTCTCTGTCTCTGACATCTCCGATAAAGAACCGGAGCTTATCGCCATACTTTTTAAATTTGTTGCTCATGATAAACTGCTTATATTCATCTCTGGAATAAATAATAATCTTCTTCACATCATAATGATCCAGCACATACTGCGTAAACGCATTTCCGAAGGATCCCGTTCCGCCTGTAACCAATATTGTCTTTCCGTTTAACATATGTAAGCCTCCTACTTTCCCGCAACATCCTGTTGCCATATCATAGTTTATATCGAACTTTTTGTCCGTTCTCATAACCTCTATTCATACTGAAAATCGCCGCCGTCTTCCATCCATTTTACGATCTGCTCCCCGCGGTGCTGCCAGGTATGATGCGCCAGCGCTTTCTGATAGCCCGCTTCGGCAATTTCCGCCGCCCGTTCCTCATGCTCCAGAAGATCTTTGATTTGAAGTGGAAGCTCCTCCAGTCTGTTCAGCAGGAAGGTCACAATCTCCTTTTCAGGTACCAGTAATTTGTTCAACAGCGTGTACTCGTTTGTCACACACACGGCTCCCGCGAGCATCGCCGTAAAGATGCGCTCATGCATGCCGTCCAATATGTTCGTATTGTTGATCACAATGCGCGAGCGCTGCATCAGCTTTATCACTTCTGTGATATCAACGCCCTCCGAGGAAAGTATTTCCAGATTTTCCCTGCCCGCGCCGTCATAGGCATCCCATCCGGCGCCGACCACCGCGACTTTCAGACCATTTGTCAGGAGTATCTCTATGATGCTCTGGCGCATATAGTCTCTCTGGTACTGGTCCAGCGGTTCGAGCACTTTCTGCATCGCAAAGAACTCATCCTCACTGTATTCAAATCCGATCTCCCGGAGATAGTTCCGCACTTCCTCTGTCCAGGAGCTCGCCAGATGCTCTCCCACAATGCGGGGCATTACCTGTTTTGCTATGGTTCCGAACACGCCAGGTATCGCGTCAATCCTGCTCTCGGAATCCCGCAGCGGTTTGTACGTTCCCGGAAAAAACAGGGTAATGTCCTTCTTGTGGTACGGTACCCAGCCCTCCGGCAGAAATCCGCCATGATACAGCGTCTCCACCCGCTCGAACTTTGAAAATTCCTCCCGCAGCTGCGCCGCGTGCGAATCGCGCACCATCAGAAGACGGGCGTTTGTTCCCAGGCTTCCCCAGATTCTTTTCTGGTGGTACACCGGATCGTCCACAATCCAGCCGACACGCTTCATCTCCGCAAGCTCCGGCAGATTTTCACTTTCCAGATTCCACAGGATCGCCTGTATGGAAAAATAAAATGCATACTGATCCCGGTGTTCCAGACATTCTATAAACCTGTCATCCGCTCCGGGTTCTGTCGCCCCGATCATATCTACCTGATATCCGCATTTGCGGAATCCCTCACAGATTTCATCCGCCGCTCTTCCCAGTACGTCATACGCTGAAATCCCTCTTATCACCAGTATCTTTTTCATGAGCTGTCTCCTCATTTCTTATCCCCGCTGACCCTTGTCAGTGTGCATGTAATTATTATATAATAATCATATATGGAATTCAATTTTTTTGATGATTGAGGAACGATCTATGAATATATTGTGTTACCGCTACGGCAGCATTGTAGAACCGGATATAATCGACGGCTTTAAAGAACTTGGCAATCAGGTCTCTGAGATATGTCTTGAAATCTACAACAAAAACACAACTCCGCTCGAAGGACTGACCGCACTGAAGGACGAGCTGATGCGTCACAGTTACGACTTCGTGTTCAGCATCAATTTTTACCCCTTTATTGCAGAAGTATGTAATATCTTTCAGATCCGCTATCTGTGTCTGACGGTGGACGCTCCGGTGCTGGAGCTTTTTTCCAATTCGATACGGCTTCCGTGGAACCGCATTTTTCTATTTGACCGCGCGCAGTATGAGGATTTTCATCCGCTGAACCCGGAATGCATCTTTCATCTTCCGTTAGCCGGCAATCCTGCCCGCTATGCATCCGTCATCAGGAACGCCACCCCCGATCTGATCCGGAAATATTCCGCCGATATTTCATTCGTCGGCTCACTATACACCGAGAAATGTCCTTACGACCGGCTTCAGACCGAAGATGCGTATCTGAAGGGTTATCTGGAAGGCATTATGGATGTGCAGATGCAATTACCCGGCTGCTATCTTCTCGAAGAACTGCTGCCGGACATCATCGTTGATTCTTTCCGCGATGCCATGCCGCAATTCTACATTCCGCCCGAGAATTCCAGGCGCAATGACCGTGCTGTGGTTGCACAATACTATTTGTGTCCCAAGATCTCTTCCGCAGAGCGCATCTCCATCATGTGCTCGCTTGGCAGCCGCTACCCGGTATACCTTTACACGGGAAGCGGCACCACGGGGCTTCCGGTTAAAAACTGCGGTCGTGTAAAGATGCACACCCAGATGCCTCTTGTATTTGCGAACAGTAAAATCAACCTCAACATTACCTCCCGTTCCATCCGGACCGGGCTTCCACTCCGCATTTTCGATGTTCTCGCATGCGGAGGGTTCCTGCTCACGAATGCCCAGAGTGAACTGCCGGACTGTTTTTCGGTCGGCGAGGATCTCGACTGCTTCTCTTGTGAGGATGATCTGCTTGCCAAGGTGGAATATTACCTGTCCCATGACAAGGACCGTGCAGAGATTGCACACAACGGTTTTGAAAAAGTTCAAAAATACCACACTTACCCGGAACGGCTGCTGCAGATGATTGCACTGGCTTACGGTCTTTCCTAGACGGAGGATTTTATGCGAATTTTATTTTTAGACTCACCGGCTTTTGCCAAACAGGATATGATAGACGCCTTTACCGCCTGCGGCATTACCTGCGACCTCTTTTTTCATGAGGCGTACAACGACAGGCAGAATGTTTCTTACGAGAAGAAGTTTGACGCCGCCGTTTCCCGTTTTTCCTACGATTTTGTTTTTTCCTTTAATTATTTTCCAATTTTGTCAAACTGCTGCATGAAGCATCATCTGAAATACATTTCGTACGTATACGACAGCCCCCTGGTCACGCTGTACTCCTACACGCTGATCAATCCCTGCAATTATGTATTTCTTTTTGACAAGGCGACCTATCTGAAATTCCATAACGCAGGAATCCCAACCGTATATTATCTTCCGCTCGCGGCAAACGTATCCCGCCTTTCTGCCATGAAGTGCCCGGACGCACTGCTTCCGCAGGTATCCTCCGACATTTCATTTGTGGGGTCGCTATACAACGAGGAGCACAATCTTTTTGAACGGCTGAATGGTCTTTCCGACTATACCAAAGGCTACCTCGATTCCATTATGCTCGCGCAGCAGAACGTCTACGGCTACTTTTTTCTGGAGGATCTGCTCACGCCGCCTATCCTTGAGGATCTACAGGCCGCATGCCCGTACCAGCCGCTTCCGGACGGCACGGAATCCGCGACATTTGTATATGCCAACTACTTCCTGTGCAGGAAAATTACATCCAACGAGCGCCTGTCACTGCTGCGCCTTGCCTCCGACCGCTTTCCTCTCAAATTGTATACACACCATCCCAGTCCTCTTCTCCCAAAGGCGGAGTACATCGGTCCCGTTGATTATTACGACACGATGCCCTACATTTTTCAGCACAGCCGCATCAACCTGAACATCACGTTAAAGAGTATTCATTCCGGCATCCCGCTCCGCTGCATGGACATCATGGGCAGCGGCGGTTTCCTGCTGACGAACTATCAGGAAGATTTTCTGGATGATTTTCAGCCGGGCGAAGATCTCGTATTTTATGAGAGCGAGGATGATTTTCTTGGCAAAATCACTTACTACCTCTCACATGATGCTGAGAGAAGACAGATCGCGGCAAACTGCCTTGGGAAAATGTCGGAATCCCACACATTTGTCCACCGCGTCAACGCTATGTTGAATGTTATCTAAAAAGACCGCCGCATAAAACGGACAGTCGCTTTGACGCGCTAAGTAATATGATAAGAAACACATCCCACCGATTTCAGATGGAAATGCAGATGGAATATTCGCTGAAAAAAATGCGTGCATTTCTTCCCGGCGGGCTTTTGCATTGGATTCCGTGTCTCTTCCACGTTTTGACAATCCACGGAATGTGTCCGACAAACCGCAGACAATGAGCGGATTCCCTAGTGTCCCTAGCGGCACTGCTTCACAGACAATATAAAACCGCGCGAACCGAACTCGCCGTCATCAGCTATTGAAAACAGGGCAGATGACGGCTCAGACAGCGGCTTCGCGCGGTTATGTTTTGTTCATCAGTGCCGCAAGGGACACACGAGAATCCTAAAATTGTCTGCGGATTGCGGACACACCCGTGGAGTGCTCAAAACTTGGAAAGACACGGATCATCGCAGATGCAAAACCCGTTGGGTTAGAAATGCCGTATTTTTTGATCCGAATTTCCAGATGCATTCCATCTGAAATCGAAGGGCATGCTCTTCTCCTCATATTACTTAGCACCTCAAATCAACCGCCCGTTTTATGTGGCAGTCTTTTTAGGCATACATTTCGATGTCTTCCGTCAGAAGCGACACGGCTCTTTCATATCCCTGATAAAGGGTATAATTCTTCTCTACAAGTTCCTCGATTCCCATCTCTTCTTTTTGATAGATTTCATCTCCCAGCGCATATTCTTCTGTCTGCGCATAAGACACCATCATACCAAACAGCGGAAGTTGTTCCAGTTCTTCGTTGTGATCCATCATACGCTTCAGGTCTGGCATCAGTTCCGCCACAGACCGCTGCTGGCGCAGTTCCTGCAGCAGCTTCTCCTGTATCGCAAGTCCCTGCTTTACCTGCGTGCCAATGCTATCAATCTGCTGGCGCATCTTATGCCATTCCGCTGCCAGCTTTGTCTTCGTCTCCGCCGAATATGCATCCGGAATGTTCTTCTCAATCTCCTCGAACGGAAGCGGTCTGCTGCAATATTCCGCGACGACATCTTTCAATGTCATAAGCCGGGTTCCCTCGATACGTGCGCCTCCCTCTGTCGCATCGATAACCTCAATCAGCCCCTCGTTCGCACGGATCGCCTTCTCAAACCATTTTTTGTAGTACCACATCTGGAAATCCGTCTCTAACATGGTTCCGTCAATTCCCTCGACCTGAATCCGGTTTCGGCTCTTTATATATTCGTCATTATCGCCGAACGCCCCTTCAATTCCCGCCGTATGCGAGATCCCGCCGGTAAACGCCATGTCCTGGCCGATCAGGATCAGCTTGCGGAATCCCAGATAGCACGCAAGGGCAAACGCCGTCGCAGAAACACAGCCGCCGGACGGAATATCCGGAAACGGGTACTCCATGTTCTCATCCAGAATCTGATTCCAGCGCTTTTCAAAAAAGCCATAATAGTACACCCGCTTCGCACAGTGTTCCAATACCCACGGACGGGTAATGCGGTTGCAGCACCATGCCAGATCCGTCACATCCAGATTTTCAAAGAAACGGTCCGGGGATTCCGGGTCAATCGTACACACCATGTCCGGTCTTACGCCCGCCCGCAGCACCGTGCGCAGCGCGGCGTCAACCACCACAATAAATGCCTTTCCCTGTGCTTTTTTCAATTCTGAAATATTTTTATCCAGGGACGGCCCGGCGGACACCAGAATCGCCGGTATCTCCTCGACGTTTAATCCCTCAAGTGCCTGCCTGATCTGGTAAATATTTCTGCATCCGATCATATGCTTCATATTGTACAGCGTATGCTGCGGCACCATGCGCTGAAAGGTCAGCCGCGTGCTCTTATGTACAATCTCTTCCTGCAGACGTTCCTGTATCGCATCCATGAATCCCTCACACGCATCATGGTACAAGACATCATATCCCGGCAGAATACAGAATTCCATAATCATGAAATTCAGATCCTGCAGCGTAAATCTCATAATGGTTTCTATATCTGCTGTTACCCCGGGAACACAGATCTGCAGTCTGTCATCCGCAATAAGATCCGACAAGTCCATGACGCAGTTCACCAGATAAAAAAAGGAAGCGTTCGGCTCATACACGATGACATGGTTGGTGTCGTCACACTGCCCAAGAAGTTCCCGAATATGTCGTCCATCCGACAATCCAAACACAAAATAGGTCTCGTAAATCCGCGGCGGATACCGCTTTGCATAGCAGCTTGCCGCTGCTTCCGGATCCAGTCTGCTGTTTAAATACCAGACCCTGTTCGTCGTCTGAATTCCAAAGATCTTCTCCTGCTTCTCTGTCTCTGCCGTTATGATATTGTTATCTATCGTTATAGAATAAAGCTGTTCCAGAAGCGCTTTATTTCTCTGTTTCCATGCTTTTTCATTCTTATCGAGCAATGTCATCTGTTCGTTCCCCTTATTTCTCCGGACTCTGATTCTCTTCTGCTTCCAGGCAAAGGATCATTTCCTCTGCCAATCCCTTCAGGCAGTCCGCCATCCCCAGCATATCCTGAGCCTGATAGTTCTCGATTAAAGTTTTTAACACTTCCAGAAATTCGAGCGCACGCGCACTGTCTGCCCCTGCATAGATTGCCTGTATCATTTCCTGAAACTGCGGCAATAAATTGCGGACTGCTTCCAATCCATCCTGCCCCCTGTTCTGGTACAGGCACTCGGTTGCATGTTCTATGTCTGTTCTTAATTTTACAGTATCCATCGATTATGTTCCTCTATCTTACTCATTCGCTATCTGACCTTTAAGCTGAAAAAAGCCGGCAGTAAACTGCCGGCTTTTAAATTTACTACAATAATGATTACTGTAATAAGGATAATACACCCTGAGTAGACTGGTTAGCCTGAGCAAGCATAGACTGTCCTGCCTGAGCAAGGATGTTGTTCTTGCTGTACTCAACCATCTCTTCAGCCATATCTGTATCACGGATACGAGACTCTGCAGAAGATGTGTTCTCAGAAATGTTGTCCAGGTTGGAGATTGTGTGCTCAAGTCTGTTCTGTAATGCACCCAGCTTAGAACGCATAGAAGATACGTAGCTGATAGCATCCTGAGCTGCAGACATTGCCCTACCAGCTGCAGAGAAGGAAGATACTACTAATCCGCTAACGCCAAGACCTGTAGCAGACATATCAGAGATATCGATTGTGATAGCCTGTCCGCAAAGGGAACCTACCTGAAGCTTCTTACTTGTGAAGTTACCATCGATCAGGTTCATTGTGTTGAACTGAGTTGTAGAAGCGATTCTGGTGATCTCAGATGCTAACTGGTTGATCTCCTGCTGAACTGCAGTTCTGTCTGAGGTTGTATTGGTATCGTTTGCTGCCTGAGTTGCTAACTCATTCATACGCTGTAAGATGGAGTGTGTCTCACTTAATGCACCCTCAGCTACCTGAATAAGGGATACACCATCCTGTGCGTTGTCAGAAGCTTTATTTAAGCCTCTAACCTGGCTTCTCATCTTCTCGGAAATCGTAAGACCTGCTGCGTCATCTGCTGCGCGGTTGATCTTGTAACCAGAAGATAACTTCTCAGAAGACTTAGCCTGTGCACCTGTTGTGATACCTAACTGTCTGTTAGCGTTCATTGCTGTAAGATTGTGCTGTACTACCATAATTGTTTCCTCCTTGAATATGATGCAGCATCCATGCTGCATGTGCTTTGTAATGTGGTTTCTGCCTCTCCCGGCCGTACGCTCCGCTTAAGCTTCCACCTCAAGTAACAATTGTTATCTTGTTTACTTGTAATATATATCGGACGAAAGTCACGATACTTTATAGAAAAAAGAAAAATCTTTTTACTATCTGCAATTATTTTTTATTATCCGTAAACTGCGGCTCCATATAGCCGGACTTCATCATGCTCTTGTAATACTGATTGACGACCTTCTGACTCTTGCGCACTTCCTTGACCTGTTTGCGCACAGAGGCAAACTTCTGCGTCATCAGATCTTTGTTGCGCGCCTCCTGCGCCTGAATCGTCGCGCTCTTATCAGTCAGCCTGCGGATGTATTCCTGCATTTCAGCAATCTCTTCGCGGTATTCCTGCTGATTGATCTGCAGATCTGCTTTTATCTTATCATAGACCTCCTGGAATCCGGCGTCAAGAAGCTCCAGCTGTTCGATCTGCTTTGCTTTTTCTTCCACGCAGGCATCAAAATCATCCGGATCAAGTCCCGGATTCTCCAGTTCTTCCTTCTGTCGTATATTCAGTTCAATAACCGCATCCAGAACTGCACTTTTTTTCTTCAGGCTCTGGATCATGATCGAAAGATACGGGTTCTTCTCCATTCGCTGCTCCTGTCAATCTGTTGTAGCCGGCACACAGTTCCATTTATCTGGATGCATGCGCCGTTCTCATAACCTCTTTCCATGTATCACGCATGGTGCGGAGATGCTTTAACACCTCTTCCATGATCTCTTTATCCTTTTTGATATTTGCCTCGCGAAGGCGCATCAGCAGATAACTGTAAACTTCATCAAAATCCTTTGCCACCGGATATTTGTGATCGAGCGTACTCTGGAATTCCTCGATAATACGCTGCACCTTCATGATATTGTTATGTGCCTTCTGAATGTCTTTCGCATCGATCCCCTCGATCGCAAGATTGGCGAATTTGATTGCCCCTTCATAAAGCATCAAAGTAAGTTCTGCCGGGGAAGCGGTCATAATCTTGTTATTGGCATATGCTGCATATCCCTGATTTGCTAACATAATGATTGTCCTCCATACATATATTCGTCTCTGCTGGTGCTTTTATACACTCAGCAGAGACGCTTTCACGGCATTATTCCGTCTAATTTCCAAACAGACTCGACAATGATGACGTCTGGCTGTTCAGCTTGGATAATGCTGTTTCCATCGCGGAAAACTTATTGTAATAATAATCCTCTTTGTCCTGCAGTTTTTCTTCCCATTTCTTGATAAGATCGGTATAATCGCTGTATTCCGATGCCATCTCCTTGTCATTGTATACCTTGTAACTGCTGCTCAAGGTAGATGACTTCATCTTCTCGCCGACTGCATCATAGAGACCGCTTGTCAGCTGCTGCATAAAGGAAATTACCGAATCCGGATCAGAAGTGATCATCGCCATCAGCTTGTCGGCATTTCCGGACGTAGCGGTGTCATCCTCGTCCCCGTCAATATGGTATGCATATTCCTGATTCTCCGGCGCATTAAAGTAGCCGAGAGTCTTAATGCCAAAGCTGGACAAATAATAGGTCTTTCCGTTTACCTCATAACCCTTGCTCATTGAGGATGTCATGGCATTCATGACTTTTTCCAGACTCTCATCACGGCGAAGCAGGGAATCCTTGATCTTCTGCTCCCATTTCTCCACCTCGGAATCCGAGAGAGCATCTTTCTCCTCATCAGTCAGCGGCTCATAGCCCTTTGCGGAATCCGCATTGTAGAGTGATGTAATCTCATTGATCAGCGCATTGTACTGTGTCAGGAAATCCTTTACTTTATCGTAAATTCCCTGTGTATCTGTCGATGTGGTAATAGAAATCGCATTCGTATCTCCCGCACCGGTTGCCTGCAATGCAGTGATCGACAGACCGTTGATGGTATATGTATTGAGCGAACTGGTATATTTGATTCCATTCAGAAGAATCTCGGAATCTGTACCGTCAATCTTCTTTGCATCCGAATTGTACGTTATGTTCGAGCCGTTCTGAATCTCATAAGCGCTCTGCACCTGGCTCACAAAATCTGCAAACGCGATTGCATACTCTGTGGATGTCTCATCCATCGCCGCGAGCTTCGACAATACCGCATTCTTATCAATGACATCCTGGTCTGCCTCCATGGCTGTCTTGTTGGCAGTAATCTGTGATGCGTAGGTATTGGTAAGCGTCGTCACTCCTGCGGATCCGTTCGTCGCATAAGCATTCTTTACCGCTGCTGCAATGCTCGCTCTGGAAGCACTGTCAGCACTGCCTAACGTATCCTCTGCATTTTCAAACGCATTGACTTTCTCAACATTTGAGGTCATCTTGTTGACAAAATCATCTGTCAGGGTGTCCTTGTTTGCTTCTTTTAAGTCTGTAAGCGCATCTGCTGCACGACCGATATCTGTTGCTGCGGCTTTCTGATGATACACCATCTTCTGGATTTCACTCTGTGTGCAGGCAGAAAGTGCAACTGTCTTGCCGTCTGCTACTTCATTACCGTCACTGTCGATCTGTACCAGATTGCCACTGCTGATTTTGTATGTATTCCCGTCAGAACCCGCCAGAGTATTGTTGTCATTCTGTGTGTAGGTCACACCATTTCCATCCGTATACTTGTAATAACCGGTTCCACGCGATTCTGCGGTTACCTCATAGTAATTGGTGTTCTCCTTGATCGTGGCAGTGTTCACCGTACCGTCATCCGCCGTATATGAATACGTGGCATTGCCGTCTGTGTCCTTCCCGCCGGTCGCTGTCCATACATGACCGTCACCGTCTGTGTAAGTACCGTCGTCATTCTTGGTGTAAACGTTGTTGCTGCCATCTTCATAGGTAACCATCTTGCGGATATAAGTCGTATCACCGTTCTCATCCTTATAGCTGTAAATGGTATTACCAAGACTGTCCGTATCGGACTTCGTGTAGACATTTCCGTTTGCATCCATCAGGGAATCCACTCGCTGGGATGCCGTCATTCCAAGCAGTGTCTGCAGCTTCTTCTGATCTGCATCGGAAAGTCCGCTGCTCTTTAAGGCATCCATCATTGCCGAATAAGCGCTGGCATAACCATAGGATGCGGTCAGATTGGCATTCTGTGCCGACTTTGTCTTGTAATCCTCCTGCGCCGCCTTGTAAGCTGCGATCGCATCCGTGATATTCTGGTTAAGTTTATTGCCATCTGCATCATAATACTGTGTATAAGACGTATAGGTGGCATCGGTTGCCTTGGACTGTACATTCAGCCCCAGCTTTGTCAATGCACTGATACCATCTGCATCGCCGCCTGTAAGTGTAAAATCATTATCCTTTCCGGTGCTCTTGGAGCTGATAAAGAAACGATGGTTCGTCTCATCGTAATTCGCACTGACGCCTGCGTCCTTCAATGATGCAAGGAAGCCCGCAACCGTCGTCCCCTGTGTTACCGTAATGGAAGTCGTCGTTCCGTCTCCCATCGTCAGATTGATCTTACCGTCCCCACCGGTATAGCCAAGCTCCGCCAGCGTCGTGCCTGTGGACACGCTGCTATCCAGCTGGCCGCCGGTCAGATATCCCGCCTGCGCCACACTGATAACATTCAGGGTCTGTGTACCGCTCGGCGCAGTATTGCTTGCTGTCACTGTAGCTTTGGTGGTATCGGACACCGTGGTGGATTTCAGATTGTATGCGCTGGATAATCTGAGATTACCCACGCTGGAATACAAGCTGTAAATCTTGGTATTGAGCGTCTTCCAGGCATCCTGCTTCCAGGAAAGCTTGGTCTGCGCTTTTTTGTACTTGTTGGTCTTATAGTTATACGACGATACCAGAGCCGAGATGATCGCCTCTGTGTCCAGTCCTGAATTTAATCCGGTAATACGAATTGGCATATGCTCACCGTTCCTTTCTATAACTTCTCATCCACAAGGATTCCCGCGATCTCCCATACCTTGGCGATCATGTCCAGTGTCTCCTCCGGCGGATACTCCTTGATGACTTCCTTTGTGGTCTTATCGATGATCTTGATTGTAACACGGTTCGTCTTGTCGTGAATTCCGAAGATCGCCTCCGAGTTCTTCATCTGTTTGTTCAGATCATTGACCGCTTTTTTTAACTGTGTTCCCTGCTTTGCATCTTTTTCCTCGGACAGATCCTTATCCTCCTGATCCTTCTCTGTAAAAAAGTTCTGCACTGTGGGCTTTTTATCTGCTGTCTGCGACAGCCCTGCCTGTGTGGATGCTTCCGGCTGTACCGCTGCATCCAGCGTTTTTGTAGATGCCGCCGCACTTCCCTGATACGACGCTGCCGCTCCGCTCTTCATGCTCTCTATTTCCATCTCTTACCACCTCCGTGTGATACATGGCTCCTCTATGTTCCCGGTTTTCTATGTCTTATATCGGAGAAACTATGGCTTTTATTAACCACATCAGAAAAGATTCTTCAGCGCCTCCATTGCATCTGTTGCGTTCAATGCCGCCTTGTTCTCATTCTGAATCTGGAGGTAAACCTCCTTGCGGTATACCGGCACTTCCTTCGGTGCACTGATTCCGATCTTGACCTGATCTCCGCGGATCTCTAACACCGTGATCTCAATATTATTGTTGATGACCAGCGACTCCCCTTTTTTGCGTGTCAATGCCAGCATGCCTTATTCCTCCGCTTTCTTCTTTCCTTTTACTACATCATAGATCTTATATTTGACAGGATAGTCATCTTCCACAATGATCTGTGCTCCCCTACGGGTGTCTGTGTTAATGACAATCGGCGCCTTGAGGTTCACCGAGGTATCCTTCGGATCCGGCGCTGCCGTAAGTGTGACGAGCACGTAAGTATTGTCCTCTGTCATCCCGCCGAGCGGACGGAGCATCTCATCGCTCACCATCGGGTTGTAATCCGGGCACACATGGTTTGGCTGCATGACCGGAAATGCTGTCTGTGGATCGTCCATGGACTGGAACCACATCACGGAACTCTTGTCTTTTTCCTTTTCCTCATCAAATATCAATGCAAAATTCCGGTACTCCGGAAGTCCGATCATTCCATCCTCCAATGAAATGATCTTGTCATCCGCAATATCAATCTCCCCAAAAAGTCTTGTGTTTGCTTTCATCGGTTCTCCTCCAGCTTCCCCGTTTGGTGTCTGTTAAATATAATTCAATAATGTTGTCTGATTGATCTTCGCCGCAGCCTGTAAGGATGCCTGATATGCAGTGTACGCCGACGCATAGTCAATAATGATCTCGGACAGATCCCGGTCTTCGTTGGTGGACTTTAATTCCTCCATCGTGGTCTGCTGATTTGCCATACGGTTCTTGGTCAGATCCAGGCTCTGCCCCTTGCTTCCGAGGTCCGTGTTCGCCAGATTAACCTTCTGCAGATAATCGTCAAAATTACCGATGTAGCTGTTATAAAGCTTCTGCAGATTATCGTCCGCGTAATCGCGTTCTTTCTTCGCCGCTGCGATCCAGTCCTCAAGTGCCGCCTGACAGTCATCGGAAGAATACTCCTGCATTTTCTGCATTTTCTCCAGTTCCTCGACTTTATTGTTTGCGTCCTGTGCGAACTTTACCGCCTCGATCATGGCGTCAACGTCTCTTCCAATCGATGCATCAAATACAGCGGATGCCTGTGTATTGACCGTCAGGGTCTGGTTTGCCGCTACGACATAGTTGATATCCTGATAGATTTCCTTGCCGTTTTCAAACTTTATATATTCCACCGGATTTGCCGCATCTGTGATGTTGGTGCAGTTGTAATAATACTCCGGGCGTACCTCGCCTTTGTTAAATCCGGTCTTGGTGTAGTTGACATCCAGGCTTGCCTTGCCGCTCTTGATCGTTGATGACGCGTCAGAGCTTAAGATCAGCTCACCGCTCTCCTTAATAAATACCGCTTCACCGTCTGTGATATTGTAGGTGTTGTCCGCAGTCTGGGATGCTTTTGCCCAGTCCTCAAACGTATCGTATACGGTTACCTTCAGTTCGCCGTCCGTCTGTGTCACGCCGGCTGCATCTGTGTAGGAATAGCTGAGCGTTCCGGTCGCACCGTTTGCCGACAGCGCATTACCGTCCTTGTCCGTGATGCTGTCGATCTCGCCGTAGCTTAAACGGATACGGTCGAATGTCGCCTGCTTCGGATTCGAGATGGTGTTGCCGGTCACTTCTGTCGCTGTGGTCGGAAGTGTCACCTCATCGCTGTAGTAGCGGTGCTCTTCCAGATTCTTATAGGAAAGTCCCTGTGTGATATTGTAAGATGTCGTATTGTCGTCTGTCATAAAGGTCAGCTTCTGATTCGTGCGGTAACCGGTAAAAACGGTACGTCCCGCATAATCTGCATTTCCCTCCGCGTAGACCTGATCCCGCAGCTTCTCTAACTGGGTCAAGATCGTCTTGCGGTCATCTGCGGTAATCTGATCGGATGCTCCGTAAGTACACTGTGTACGGATGTCCGTCAGAATCGTCTTCATATTGGCAAGTGCCGTCTCTGTCACTTTCATCCAGGATTCTGCATCCGGAATATTGTTCTCGTAATACTGGTCAATCTCGCTGAGTGTTGTGCGGAGTCTGAGTGAACGCACCGCAATGACCGGATTCTCGGAAGGTCTCTGAATCTTTTTCTGGGATGTCATCTGATTGTTCAGATTGTTGACATTCACTTTATTTCCATTGATATTGCCCGTCGTATTGTGAAGTATAATGTTATTCGTAATACGCATTTATGATTCCTCCTCATGTCCTTGTCTATACACCGGTCTCAAGGATCAGTCTGTCATAAATCTCTGCCATGACAGATACCATCTTTGAAGAAAGATTGTAGGCATTCTGGAATTTGATCAGATCCATTGCCTCCTCATCTTCATCAACGCCCGAAATCGACATACGCTGCGTGTCAATCGCGCTCGCCACATTCTGGTAATTCTTGCTGAAAATTTCTGACTGCTGGGTGTCCACGGAAATATCTGCAATCATGCATTTTAAGAATCCGTCCGCCGTACCTCCGCGGTAAAGCACCTTGCCGCTCTTTAACGTCGCAAGTTCCTCCACGAGATCGTACGCATCCACGCCACCCTTTCCGTTGATGTCAACGGTTGTCGCCAGCTTGGTCGGATCCTTGACAATCATACTGTTCACACAGATATTTGCTGCTGTCAGCTTGTAATACGTGTCTGAGCCAGATCCGTTGACTGCATTCCCGTTCGCATCTTTGCCGTCGAAGGAAAACTCTTCGCCGGTCACGGTGTCTGTACCGGTGAAAAATGCATATCCGCTGGTGGAATTGCCGTCCAGATCGACACCTTTTTTCAAAATATTGTTGAATTCCGTCGCAAAGCTGCGCAGGAACTGGTTCATCTGACTCATATAATACGGAATACCCATCGCGTCAATCGACGTTCCGACCGATGCCGTGCGTCCGTCTACACGTGCCTGCTCTTCCGCCGTGAGCGCTCTCTTCATATTAAAGGTATAGGAAGTGATGTTGCCGTCCGCATCCTGCTCAAAGGTAAATCCCTCATATGCGTACTCTCTACCGTTGATCGTCAATATGCCTTCCTCCGGCATGCTGACTCCCACAATACTCGTGATGGAAGGATTGGTAATCTGAACCTCGGTGCTGTTTAACACCTTTGCCAGTCCTGAGAAATTCTCGCCGTTATTTCCGTCGCGGATGTCAAACAGCGCTTTTAACGTGCCGGACATCGAGCTTCCGCCCGCATTAAAGGTATTGCCTGTCTTCGACCATTTAATATCATAAAGTCCGGCTGCATCCGTCTGGTTGACCTTATACTCTCTCGCCTTGCACTCGAGCGTCTCGTAATTGTAGGTATCTACAAGCACCTGACCACCGATTTTTACAGTGTAGTAATTGGCACCTGTCGGCTCGTCCGGATGGTTCGTATCCGTGATCGGCACCTCGGAAACCTCGGTCGGCACAATCTCGGACAACTCATCAATCAACAGGGCTCGCTGGTCGCGCAGCTCGTTTGCGTAGCCGCCCTGAATCTCAATGACGTTGATCTGCTTGTTCAATACCGCTATCTTCTCCGCGATCGCGTTAATATTCTGGACCGTGGATTTGATCTCATCATTCGTCCCCTTCTGAATATCGGTCAGTCCTTCTGACACGCTGTTGAAGTAGGTTGCCAGATTCTGTGCGCTTCCGATAAACTGCTGACGGGTGTTGACATCCGATGCATTATTCTTCAATGTATCCAGTGAATTGAACATCGTGTTCAGGATCGTCGTAAAGCCTTTGGAGGAGCTGTCATCGATAAAATAGTTCTCGATCTGCTGTAAGTAGCTCAATTTTGTCTCATACAGTCCGACCGATGACTGATTGTACCAGTATTTTGTATCGTAATACTGATTTCGGATCTGCTTGACGGACACGGTTGTAACACCGGTTCCCACAGCTCCGTACTGCTGGTGCACCAAAAGCGCATCCGATGCCACACGGTTCGACTGCTGTCTGGAGTAGCCGGTCGTCTGCACGTTTGCAATATTGTTAGCCGTTGTATTCAGTGCGACCTGATAGGCACTTAAGCCTGATGATGCAATATTTAAACCAAAAAATGTAGATGGCATGTAACACCCTCTCTTTCTTTACGCGCTCAATTATCCAAGCTGGGTCAGCAGATGTTCGATCATCTCATTGACCACATTGATGAAACGGCTGGCTGCATTGTAAGCATTCTGATACTTGATCATGTAGGTCAGCTCCTCATCGGAAGATACGCCGATGACCTGCTGTCTCTGATTGTCCACAGAAGCCACCGTTCCCGTGAGGCTGGTCGCCGTGGAATTGTAGACATTTCCGTAGGTTGCCATCTCACCGATCATATCTTTGTAGTAATCCTTAAAGCTGCAAGCTTTGGTGTCGTTCGGGTTCAGCGTAAGCCGCTCCTCATCCCACACACCGGCCAGCTTCGCTGCCAGCGCGTAGTCGACATCACCGTTCTGGCACAGATGCGGCAGCAACGTCTCGTCGATCACAAGCGCCTCGTTGACGCTCAAGCTCTGCAGTGTGTACTGCTTCGTGGTATCGTTCGGATCCTCTTCATTGTAAATGTAGATCTCCTTGGTCTCCGTCACCGGGTTGCCGTTGGCGTCCACTTTCGGGTTGCCATTCTCATCTACCGGCTGATAGGTGTAAGTCGCCTTTGTGTACCGCTCTGTTCCAATTCTGGAAAACAGTTCCTGCGGCGGAAGCTGCTTGTCGGAACCGGTCGCGCAGTTGTCTACATCCAGAATTTTGGTGTTCGCATTTAACGTTACGGTCGAGCCGTCCGCCAGCGTCACATCCAGCGTTGTAGCAGCACCGTTCGTAAGATTCTTGATCGTGTCTTCCGCAGTCACATTCGGACAAAGCACATCGTTTAACGCGGTCACAATGCCGTGTATCATCTGATCCAGCTGTGCCTCTGCCCGCAGCATGACGGACATTCCGGTCGTATCGTTATAGGTATCCTGATCCAGTCCTTCAATATCCGTATAGTTCGCGATATGGTCGCCGCGCGCCAGTACCAGCGCTTTCAGTTCACCCATATCGTTCTTGTTCTCTGTGGAGATATCCCGGCTGCCAAAATCAAATACGTTGACGTATTTTCCCTTATTCACATCCGAGAGGTAACCCCAGTACGGCGTGATAAAACCGGTCAGCTTGTCTGTTTTCTTCTCGATATGGTAGCAGCGGCTCTCATCGATAAACTCTGTGCCCTCAATGCTGACTTTCACGATGCCATCGGCTGTCTCGTTGTAGGAAATATCCACGAGGGAGGACAGCTCATCCAGCGCCTGGTCTCTCGCATCGCGCAGGGTCATGGCTGTCTCGATGCCGCCCGCCTCTACTTTCATGATCTGAAGGTTGAGATCCTGGATGGTATCGCCGAGCTTGTTGACCTGATCGATATTGTCGCTGATCTGCGTATTGATGTTGTACTGGTAACTCTGTAATCCCGAATAAACTGCATTGGCGCGGCTCACGAACAGCTGTGCCTTCTGGACAACCAGATTCTGGCTCACGCTGTCATCCGGTGTCTTGTACAATTCCTGAAAAGAGGTCCAGAAATCTTCCAGTGCATCCTGGAAAGCCTGTCCCTCCATCTCCTGAAAATACGTCTCGACCTCGTTGGTCGCCTCATAAGTTGCCGCATAGAATGCCTGCCGTCCCGACTCCGTGCGGTAAGAGCGATCCAGAAATACGTCTCTGGAATGAATCACATCACCGATGTAAACACCCAGACCGGACTGCTGCTTGCTGACTGCCGTCGTCTCATTAAAGGTTACATAGTTGCGGTCGGTAAACAGCACCTGCTGACGTACATATCCCGTGGTATCTACGTTTGCAAGGTTGTTTGCCGTTGTATTTAATGCGTTCTGGCTGCTCTGCAAGCCGGACACGCCGATAAACAATGTTCCAAAACCATTTGCCATGGTATCTTCCTCCGTGCTGCTCTATCTACTGCTTCGCGTCAAATCCGCTGCCGCCAAGCAGGTCTCCTGTATTATAGGCGTTTTTATTGTAATTAGCGGTCTCCGGCGCCTGCCGCATGCTCTTTAGCAGCGTAAGGTCAAATTCCACCATCTCCATCGCCTGCTTTAAAAGGGCCTCGTTCTGATGGTTCAATGTCTGCATCTTCGTTCCCACTTCTAAAAGTCTGTCCCGGCGCTCCGCAAGCATCTGCTGCTCTCTGGGCTGGTTCTCCAGATAACCAATCATACGGTTGATCGTCATCTGCTCCGGCTTTTTCCCGAGAACCGTCGCCATGTCATTAAGCACCTGCGTGCGCTTGTTCGACAGGTTTAACAGGGTGCTCGCCGCCTCCTGCTCCTTCTCCGTCACCTCACCAAGCTTCGCAATGTCCGCTTTGATAATCGCCTGGCTCTTCACATCCGCGAGATCAATCAGCGTCAGATATTCCGTTTCTTCTTTTTCCAGAACTCCCAGAAGTTCTTCCATTAAACTAGCCACAATCTGCCCTCATTTCTCTTATCCTACAGCATAAAGGAACGATATTTCTCCAGAAGCTTCTCTGCAAAAGCCTCGTTGCTCACATCGTAAGTGCCGGATTTCACCTTTGCGGAGAGCGCCGCCACCTTGTCCTCTCTGATGTCAGAAGTCTCGGCTACTGCCTGCTTTGCGATCTGATAATCATATCCTATGGAAGAGATCTCAACCTGATCCCGGCTCTTCTCAGTCTTTGCTGCTGCGGATGCCCCGGCTGCTCTGTTTGTCTTATAAATCTGTGCCACGCTGTTATACGCTTCTACTCGCATAATGGCATCTCCTTTCTATTCTGTAACGCAAAAATAACTTTTCTAGTCAATATATCGGATGATTTGGTTTTTTCCTTAGTGATAATTTTTATGAGATAAAAAGATTTCGTCTTATTTTCATCATTGACGGCACCAAAATAAGGGCATTGATCTGCCCTCAGAGTCATTCTTAAGGCGCAGATGCAATCCCCTGCAAAATAATGTATATGAATCCATTCATTTGAATACAAGCACCTGCTTACCCGCAGATACCATTACTGTGCAAAAACAATTTCACTGTGCATCAGCCAATTCGCTGTATAAAAACCGTTTCACTGTGTATCAGTCAATTCACTGTGCAATGGCAATCACTGCAATACGAGTGTCACGGTCAGTGTTCCGCCATTCGCTGATGCCTGAATCAGCAGCGGCTGTGAAAATGTATTCGTAAACTTCAGATCCAGATAGCTGCCTGCAATCGTCGCGTCAAGTCCCGCCGGAAGATAGTCTACCGGAAGGGAATGTGCATGGCGCTCCGTTGCCGGAAGTCCCGCATATACCATCGCCGCATACAGTGTGGACGATACCTGGCACACACCGCCGCCGGTGCCGGTGCTTTTTTTGCCGCTCACATAGATCGGAGCCGTCACATATCCGTTCGCGGATGTGCGCGGTAAGATGGTATTGCTGAAAGAAAAACTGCCGCCCGGCTGTACCACCGTGCCGTTAATGCGCTGTGCCGCAAGTGCAACGTTCGTTGCGCGCGGAATATTGTCAACATAAGAAGTCGTACAGGTACCGATCACCGTGCCGGATGCCTGCTGCGTGCTCTGTGCCGTCTCATTGTTCTGTGCCCCCGTCTGGCTGTCCGTCTGCTGCGCCTGGCTGTATGCCTGCTGTACTGCTACCACCGGCTGTCCGTCTGCGCTGCCGTTTCTGCCCTCGGCCTTTCCATATGCCACATAATGTCTGCAGTAAGCTGCCATGTCACTGCCGAACGCCGCCTGCAGATCCTCATAACGCTGTCTGTATGCCTGCGGATTAAATTCCGCGCTGGCGTTGCGTCCTTCCTTCACGCCAAAGCTGATGAAATGGTTCAGAAGCGCATCTGCATTATTTCCATATGCTGCCGCCACATCCGGATACGCCGCACTGTAATAGGATGCGTCAAACACCGCACGGTACGCCGCGCGATCCGCCTGCCCTGCCTGTGCCTGTACCGGATGCATCACCATAAGCATCACGCCAGACAGCACACACAACATTCCTAATAACCATTCCTTTTTCACAGCTCTCATAACTCTTCCTCCGAACGTAACCACAGTTTCCTCACAGACCGCCTTCCTTCTGTCTTTCTCCTGTGTGCATTCTTTCCGTTTCCTGCGGTTCTGTCTTTTTTTGCATTGTAACAGAGGGTTTATCAAAAAACAAGCAAAGTTTTCAGAAAGTGTCAGTAAAATTGCATTTGTATCTATTTTCCGCTTTTATCTTCATCAAGTGGTTCTTTTTCTTCCTCCATTTGTGCAAATCCAAGCACAACCTTAAAGAGATCGCCGTCCACATAGAGCATAAAGCTGCCGCCCATCAGTTCCATCAGGCTCTTTGCAATGGAGATACCGAGTCCGCTTCCCTCGGTATTGCGCGATTCGTCCCCGCGGACAAAACGCTCCATAAGTTCCTCACTGGATATGTTGAGCGGATACCGCGATGTATTCCGGAAAATGAGCTCCACCTGCCCGCCGTTCTCCCGCAGATCCACGTATACCCGCGTGCCCGGCTGCGCATATTTGCAGATATTGTTCATCAGGTTGTCAATCACGCGCCAGAAATGCCTGCCGTCCGCCATCACATACACCGGCGTCTCCGGCTTCTGGATCAGCAGTGTCAGATCTGCGGCGTTCAGTTTGTCCTCGAATTCTCCGACGATCTGCACCACAGAGACGCCCGCCTCGAGTTTTTCCAGATGCACGGCGAGATTGCCAGTGGAAGCTTTCGACGCCTCGATCAGATCCTCGATCAGCTTTTTCAGCCGGTTTGACTGGCGCTCTAACACTTCCAGATACCCCTCTGCCGTCTCATTGGAAAGCTCCTCTTTTTCCAGAAGATCCACATAATTGATAATGGAAGTAAGCGGCGTCTTAATATCGTGCGAGACGTTCGTGATGAGTTCCGTCTTAAACCGCTCACTCTTCACGCTCTCGGCAACCGCCTTTGCCATACCCGTCTGGATGCTGTTGAGGTGCTCGCCATGTTCCTTTAAGTCCCGGTACATGTGCGTCGTATCGACCGGGTGCTCCATATCGCCCCCCGCAAGGCGCTCGCCTCCCTCTGCGAGACGCTTCATCTGTAAAACTCCCCAGAAGATGCATGCGAACTCTACGACTTTTACAAACCGCCAGCCCGCTCCCATGCTGCTTCCTGTATGAAGCGTGCCGGCAAGCGCTTCCGCCATCATGGCAATGCCAAAAACAAGCACCGCCCTTAGGAAAAGAGGCAGATTCCGGGTCACCGCGCCGCAGAGCCTGCCGACCACGCTAAGCGCCATGTAGACGACGGTATTTTTCCACCATGCCCCGGCTTTCACGCGCGCAGCAAAGGTCAACAGCGACAGAAGCGCAATCCATCCTCCCGCTATGAGGCAAAACAGAACCCCCACAAGCATCGGCGCTGCAGCATTTCTGCCGTTGACAGCTTCCATCAGGATCAGAAACAGAAATCCCTCCGCCACCAGCGCAAATCCGAGATACACATCAAGCGGCATGCCATCCAGCCAGGTCAGCGTAATCCCGTCCTCTCCCGCGTGATGCCCCGCCGACCGCACCAGCCACACCAGGCAGAATGCGGTAAGCACAAATGCCGCCGCCAGAATCGGGAAAATGGCATAGCGGACGCCATACATCAGCGCCGTAAGCGTCGTCACCTGCACAAACAAATCGTCACTCCAGCCAAGCGGCACATTCTCCGGAAGAATCGTGACTACCCAGTATTTCCGGTGCAGTGATTCCGCCGTGTAGTTCATCTGCAGCATGCCGTCAGCAAGCTGGTACGTTGTCCTGGCATCGCTTCCCTTTTGCTCCAGATCAGAGTTCCCGATTACAGTGACCGGTATTCCCACAAGCTCACCGCAGGTGACTCCGTCCAGAATCACACTATTCGTCCAGTCGACCGTCTGAAATCCCGTGTTTTCACCCAGACTGTCTGCATCGTCGAATGTCACATAGGTTCCGCTGTACGCATGGAGATCCAGATATTTTCCTACATCTGCGTCATACGTGTAATCATAGCCTGTCGCCAGATCCGGCGACAGCATCAGAATGCTCACATGTTTCACCGGGATGTATGCGTCCGGCGTTTCATAATAAAATATGCCGTCATCCGCATTGTAACACCGCTTCTCAATCTCCACCTGCGCAGCGTAATCTCCGCCATCCGTGTAGAGGCTGTACCCGCCCCACAGCGTCATGCTGTAATCGTAGCGTGTCACCTCGTTGATGTCATAGCTTTTGCAGTACAGCTTGTCCCTTGTGACCTTCTCATCAAAATTGCGCTCCACATAAGTGTACGATTCGTTGAGATCTACAGAATCAATATTTTCCGCTTCAATGATTCCATAGCGGAAATACGTGTCATTCCACCGATTATTTTCCGGTTTTGCACCATTTTCCATGTTCACACTGTAATCCAGCGACCGGATGGCATACTGATCTGCAACACTCTGATAACTCTTTGTAAGGAACTGTTCGCGCGACATCTCATACACGCCCGCCTGATCCATAAGCAACACGCCGGCAGCCCCTGTGAAAAATACCACCGCACCGAGCGTGATGCCGACCCACGCTGCCGCTTTTGCTCCCACACTGTCTTTTCTGTTTCTCACACTGTTTCCTCCATTTTATAGCCCCGTCCCCACACGACTTTCAAGTAGCGCGGCTCCGCCGGGTTATACTCCACCTTTTCCCGCAGATGTCTTATATGTACCGCGACCGTATTCTCCGTGCCGTAGGGATTGTCCCGCCACACCTGCTCATAGATCTGGTTCGGCGAAAATACTTCCCCCGGGTGTTCCATCAAAAGTTTTAAAATATCGTATTCCGTGCGCGTGAGCGATACCGGCTCCCCGTCGAGCGTGACCTCCTTTGTGCGGTCGCACAGTTCAATCCCGCCGATGGCAAGCACATCCCGTTCCTGCTTCATACTGCCGCCAAGCTGCATATAGCGCCGCAGCTGTGATTTTACCCGCGCCTGCAGTTCCACCGGGTTAAAAGGTTTCGTCACATAGTCGTCCGCTCCCACCGTCAGTCCCAGAATCTTATCGGTGTCCTCACTCTTCGCCGTCAGAAGGATGACCGGCACGTTGCTTTTTTCACGGATTTTCACCATGGCAGAGATACCGTTCATCTCCGGCATCATGATGTCCATGAGCACGAGATGGATTTCTTCCTTATTTAATATATCTACGGCTTGCCTTCCGTTGTATGCCGTAAATACCTGATAGCCGTCCGCCGTCAGATAGATTTCCAGAGCCGACACGATGTCCTTTTCATCGTCACACACCAGTATGTTGTACATTTTCTCCCCTTTTCCGCGTAAACTCCCCGCAAGCCGCGCCGCACATGCCGCCTGCCGCTATTTGACGCTTTTTGATTCTGATTTTATTGTAGCGGAATGTTTATGAAGTTAAAAGAAGTGAATTCATTAAGATTTGATGAAGAAAGGAAAAAGACAGGAGGGCGTCTTTCCTCCTGTCTTTTTATATCTACATTTAATTATAAGGTTCTATTCTGCATTTAAGCCATTTTCTGACCGTCCACTAATAGAACAGCAGATTTCCCCGCTTCTTTGCCTGCTTTAGCATCACATCAAAGAACACGCTTCCTATCACCAGCCACACCAGCGCCACGATACACAATCCCGGCAGCATGCCTGTATATTCACCGCCAACCGCGATCTGACGTAGTATTTCGTTACATCTGGTCAGCGGAATGTAATGCGTAATCTTTAATATGGCATCACTGGTCGGCACGGTATCCGTCACAAAAAGAAGCGCGGTCTGTATCAGAAATACGATCGTTCCCGTCCGCTTAAAGTAAATTGCGATACCTGCCACAATCAGACCTATGCCGTACATTCCGAGGGATTCTAATAGAATCGGCACCAGAAACGCCGGATGAAAAGAAAATTCAATCCCCCACACGAACTTTGAAATGATTACAACAATCACAATCGTAATCGTCTCAAGCAGTACCGAGGAGACATATAATCCTCCAAACAGATACTGTAACGGATATTTTGAGGATACCTTCTTGTACAAGGTTCCGTGTGTCAGCTCACTCTGCAGCGATCCCGCGACATTGGAAATTGCCGAGATCGCATAGATCCAGGCAACATATCCCAAAAGCACCAGTTCCTTGTAATTTCCATAATGATAGGTTTGTGCGTAAGAATTTCCGGAATCCGTCACCATAAATACCGTAAACAAAGCGAAATAGACCAATAAGTCGGAAATCATTCCAAACCGGTAGCGGATCGACCGCAGGAAATCCATTTTTATCTCATACCAGAACATTCTAAACATCTGCCCGCTCCTCCCCATGATACAGTTTCTTATAAATCTGCCCGATTTCTTCCTCTCTTCCATTCTCCACGACTTCTGCAAAGCGCCCGTCCTTTAGGAAAATAAGCGTATCTGCGACATCCGATGCAAATGAGAAATCATGCGCAATGACAATGATGCTTCTGCCATCACGGACACTGCGTATGGTATCCGCAACCAGCTTTCGGTTATCAATATCCAGTCCGTCCGTCGCCTCGTCAATAATCACGCATTTTGCGCCTGTCACAACCGCAGACATCAGCGATACGATGCGCTTCTGCCCGTACGAGAGCGTTTCGACCAGTTTATTTTTCACCGTCTCATAGATTGGGAATTTCTCTTTTTCCCGGTCAATCGCGGCATCCGCCGTACTTTTTCTTGACTTTTCGGACATTTGATTCTAATATCTTTCTGCACACTATTATATATAGAAAGAACTCGTTTTTTAGGGATTTTCGTGTGAAATAGAGAATACAAAAGAGGTGCCAATGTGAAAATCAGGAGAAAACATCCGGTCAGAGTCAATCATCTCGGGAGCGATCCCATCCCACAGCTGGTGCGCCGGCTTGCCCTTCCGGCAATGCTCGCCCAGTTTGTCAATGTACTCTACAGCATTATCGACCGCATGTATATCGGAAATATTGCAGATGTCGGAGACATTGCGCTCGCGGGCGTGGGGATCTGCGGACCGATCGTGACGATGATCTCCGCGTTTGCCGCCTGGATCGGGAACGGCGGAGCGCCGTTACTCTCCATCAAATCCGGCGAACAGAATAAGGAGGGCGCGTCCGCCATCCTCGCCAACTGCTTTGTGCTTCTGATCGGCATGGCAGTCTGCCTGACCATTGGCGCGTATCTGTGCAAAGACGCCCTGCTGGTATGGTTCGGCGCGACGGAACGCATTTTTCCCTACGCCGAAACCTACATGCGCATTTACCTGATCGGAACCGTCTTCGCCGTGCTCTCGCTCGGGCTGAACCAGTTCATCATCTGTCAGGGATTTTCCAATCTGGGCATGGTCTCCGTCATCATCGGCGCCGTTTTAAATATTCTGCTCGACCCGCTCTTTATCTTCGCCCTGCACATGGGTGTGCGCGGAGCGGCTGTCGCCACCGTGCTCTCACAGGCGGCTTCCTGCGCGTTTTCGCTGTACATTCTGTTCCGCGGTCCTGTGCCGGTGAAAATCACGTTCCGCGGTTACTCCCTCCCGGTATGCCGCGATGTCCTCACGCTGGGACTGACGCCGTTTTTGATCATCCTGTTCGACAATGTGCTGATCATCGTCCAGAATGTCATGTTGAAAAATTACGGCGGCGCCGACAGCGACATGCTCTTAACCTGCAACACGATTGTGCAGAGCTTCATGCTGATTATCACGATGCCGCTCAGTGGAATCTCCGGCGGGACACAGTCGGTGCTCGGCTACAACTACGGCGCCGGTGACACCGCCCGCATTCGCCTTGCCGAGAAGCATATTTTAAAGACTGCGCTGCTTTTCTGCACCATCATGTTCGTTTTTGCCCAGTGGGATGTCAGTGCAGGCATTTTCGTCGGATTATTTACGCAAAATGCCGCTTACAGATCTATGACGGTGCATTTTATCCACATCTACACACTCTCCGTCATACCGCTTGCCGTACAATATGCGCTCGTTGACGGTCTGACCGGAATGAGCCTCGTTGGCGCCTCGCTGCCGCTCTCGTTCTTCCGCAAGGGGATCTACATTGCGCTGGCAGTCTTTTTGCCGATTCGCTTTGGCGCACCGGCGATGTTCTATGCCGAGCCGCTCTCCGATGTCGTTGCTGCCGTCGTCACGACAATTGTCTTTGTGACCGTCGTCCCCGGACTCCTCCGCAAAAGAGAAGCACTCCTCGGCAAACACATAGAAAAGTAAAAAGGAACGCCTGTCAGAAAATGGAACTGTCGCAATAAGCATACCGTACTTTGCTCTGATAAGTAATATTATAAGAAATAGATACTTAAAAGTTCCAGATAAACATGCGGCGGCAAATTCTGACCGCAAAATCCGGTATTTCTAACCATGCCGCAGCTGGCATCCGTGATGATCCGTGTCTTTCCAAGTTTGGAACACTCCACGGACTGTGTCCGCAAGCCAGCAGACAATTTTAGGACTTTTGTGTGTGTCCCTTATTGGCACCTCTGAACATAACATAACCGCGCGAAGCCGATGTTTGAATTGCCATCTGCCATATTTTTAATAGCAGATGGCAACGAGTTTCGGTTCGCGCGGTTTTATATTGTCTGTGAAGAGGTGCCATTAGGGACACCAGAAAGTCCGCTCATTGTCTGCGGCTTGTCGGACACACTCCGGGAGTGTCCAAACGTGGCCAAGACACGGAATGGGATGCCAGCTACGGCATGGAAGAAATACGTGAATTTTGCTTCAAAGAATTTCCCGCCATCTGTTTATTCTGGAACTTTTTTGCTCTCTGGTCTTCTAATAATATTACTTATCACCCCAAAGAGGTCTATGCTTATTGCGGTAATTCCAGATTCTGATAGCGTTCCATTTATTAAATCTACCTTTGATTTGCCGGTTCCATATTGACAGAGCGCCCTTTGATCTTGGTGTTCTTCATTCCCTCGAGGACTTCTCTGCCATACTCTCTCGGCACCTCCACGAAGGTATACTTGTCATACATATCGATCGCGCCGACCAGCTTGCCTGGCATGCCGGACTCCCCGGCGATCGCCCCGAGAATGTCTCCCGGCTTGACGCGGTCTTTTTTACCGATGTTGATGAAGAGACGCACCATCCCTTCCTCCGCGCCGGTATTGTCGAAGTCGTAGTCAGCGTCGCTGCCGTTGTCGAGATTGACCTGACCGAGTGCCTGCTTCAAAAATGCCGCTGCAATATCCATTGCGGTGTAATCCGAAGCATTCACCTGGCGCTCGATCATGTCGATCATGTCCGACAGGTTCTCCTCGTCGATGATCCTGCCGATCTCCTCCATGACCTTCTCTGCCTTGATCTGTGCCACGTCATCCGTTGACGGAATCGGCATCGCCACGATCTTGGTCTTGCAGTAGCGCATGATATCCTTCAGCTTGTAGACTTCTTTGCCCTTCACGAAGGTAAAAGCGCGTCCGGTCCGACCTGCACGTCCCGTTCTGCCGATCCGGTGCACATAGTATTCGTCATCCTGCGGAATGTCGTAGTTGAAAACGGCCTCCACATCATCGACGTCGATTCCGCGCGCCGCCACATCGGTCGCAATGAGGATCTCGGTCTTGCCGCTGCGGAATCCTTTCATCACGCGGTCACGCTGCGACTGCTTCATATCTCCGTGCAGTCCCTCTGCAAAATAGCCGCGTCCCTTTAATTCTTCCGCAAGTTCGTCCACCATCCGCTTGGTATTGCAGAATACCAGCGAGAGCTTCGGATTGTAGTAATCGAGAAGCCGCGTTAAGACTTCTACCTTGTCGCTGCGCTTGACATCGTAGTAATACTGCTCAATGCTCGGAACCGTCAGCTCTTTTTTTACCACCTTGATGTTGACCGCATCGTGCTGATATTTCCTGGTGATATCGAGAATCGGCTTCGGCATCGTCGCGGAGAAAAGGATCGTCTGACGTCCCTCCGCCGGAATATACTCAAGAATCGTCTCGATGTCATCGCGGAAGCCCATGTTCAGCATCTCGTCCGCCTCATCGAGTACCACCGTGTGGATCGCATCACAGCGGATCGTCTTGCGGCGCAGATGATCCATCACGCGTCCCGGCGTTCCGACGATAATCTGCGCGCCGCCTTTTAACGCCTTGATCTGGCGTCCGATCTCCTGGCCGCCATACACCGGAAGCACCTTGACCCCGTGCATATACTTGGCAAGTTTGCGGATCTCGTCCGCCACCTGGATGGCAAGCTCTCTGGTCGGAGAGAGAATGATTACCTGCGTCTTTCTGCTGTTCGGGTCTACCTTGTGAAGCACCGGAATACCAAAGGATGCCGTCTTACCGGTACCTGTCTGTGCCTGTCCGATCACATCCACGCCCGACATCACAACCGGAATCGCCTGGCTCTGAATCGGCGTTGCCTCCTCAAATCCCATATCCGCAATCGCTCTTAACACCTGAGGATATAAATCTAACTCATCAAATCTAACTGTTTCCATCTTTTTCCTTTCTGTCACGCCAGAGCCAATTCTCTGACGCATGCCCAGCACCGGCAGAAAGTGCCCACTTCTGCCGACTGCGCAGTATTTTGAATCATAGCACGGCATCTCTCTTTTGTCAAGAAATGCGCAAATCTCCGAACTTCTGTCTATGTAACCCAAATCCGCTCGCGGCTTTGGGCAATACTCCTATGAAAAGCAATCGACAGATGCGTACTTTACTTGATCTGTACTTTTTCATACTGCTGCGCTTCGGTAAAAGTAAAAGGCTCGATTGCGGATTTTCCGTTACAGTATATTCTATGCCGGAATCTATAAAAGTTTCCTCTCTTCTCCGTATCTCGCCTCTTTTGCATCCAGATGTCCGAGCGAAATATTGTTGCGGCTGCGCTTTTTCACCTCGTAGAGCATCATATCCGCCGCATGCAGGAAATCCCAGCTCCGGCTTCCCTCCGGAGCCACGTCAAAACAGATTCCCTGCGAGATTGTGACAACCGGAAGCGCCTTCGAGCACACATGCTCGATCCGCCTGTCAAGAATACGCTCCCGCAGACTGTCCGCCATGGAAAAAACCTCGTCCTCCGTCTTGTACTCGTAAATAATGATAAACTCATCCCCGCCATACCGCGCACAGAAGGTACCGTGGCTCTGCATTTTCCGCAGCTCATCCGCAATCGCCACGATGCAGGCATCTCCCGCCTGATGGCCGTAGTTATCATTGTATTCCTTGAAGTAGTCGATGTCGAGAATCTCTACCGCAAATGCTCTATGGTCATCCCGCGTCCGCTCAAACGCACGCTCCAGATAATCATTCAGCCGGAACCGGTTCGCCAGCCGCGTCAGCGGATCCGTCTCGGACTTCTCCAGCAGACGCTCATTCGCTTTCTCCATCTCCCGCCGCTTCTCATTCGCATGTTCTAATGATCTGCGCACGGAGAGCATGTTGGCAATCATATAATGGTTCTCCCGATCCAGCGCCTCGGTCAGCTCATAGAACCGGCCCGCCTCCTCGAGATAAGCCGCCTCGTCCTGTTTCCTGCGGTAGCAGAGGATTTTTAAGGAAACTATTTTCCGCTGCAGATTCGCAATATTGGCGTTTTTCGTCAATTTTTCCAATACCGCCACGATGTCCCAGAAGACGTCTTCCTTATCGATCTCCAGCAACAGTCTGCACAGCCCGTACACGTCATCAAAGATATCCATAACCGCCATGTCCATATCCACAAGTCCGCGGATCTGCTCAATACATTCCTCACGAAGTGTGATTCTTCCCACGTGGTGATAATATTCCGCCTTAAAAATCAGCGCCGAGAGCCGCTCGATCTTCTGCATGTGCTCCCAGCAGACCTGATCCAGATAATCCATCTGTGCCTGCACGCGTTCATTCTGTTCCCGCTGCATAAAGCACCGCCCCAGACAGACCGCTACACAGCTCATCAGCCCGTAATAATTCGGGGTCTCCGGATATGCCTTGATATCGGAGGAGACTTTTTCAAAATATCTCTGCGCCTCATTCCACTGTTCGTTGCCCAGATAGAGGGTTCCGAGATTCAAGTTGATGACGTTTTCTTCGTTCGCCAGCTTATATTTTTTACAATAACCGAGTCCGGTCAGATAGTAATCCAGCGCAATCGGCGTATTTCCACGGTTCAAAAAGGCAATCGCAAGGATATTATAAGATCTGGCAGTCATATCCCACTGCTCCGCCTGATCCAGATAGGTGATGGCTCTGGTAATGGTCTTAAGAAGCTGCTCGCCCTCATTGAGCACATAGTAGGTCTCGCCCGCATAATAGTAAGCAAACCCCAGAAGCTTGGGATCCCCCGCCTGTTTTGCATATTGTTCGATATCCGCACAGTATTTCAATGTTTTCTCGGCATCGACACCGCGGTTCTGCATCACTCCGTCCACCCATGCCATCACAGCTTTACTGTATTCCTTGAATTCCATGTACCGGTTCCTCCCTTATTTCTTGTTTCATTATAATGAAGAAATCCAACATATTCAAGAACCGGTATCTTCCTTTTACAAACTAACTCTGAAAAAATGCTACCGGATCGACAGGCTGTCCGTCTTTTTGCAGCGCAAAATACAGATTGCTGCCCTCCACCGAATAGTATTTTGTCGGCTCTGCCACGTAGCCCAGCACATGACCGGATTCCACATAATCGCCCACCGCAAAGTTCGGCTCCTTTAACTGCCCGTAGATCGCGCGATAGCCATCTCCCAGGTCAACCGTCATCGTACAGCCGGTCTCCTCGTTGTTCGAGAGGCCGATGACTTTTCCCTTTGCGACGGAATATACTTTATTGTTGACCTCTCCCGCGATAATCACCGCCGGATTGTATTTGTACTGGTCCAGCGTCGCAAAATATACGGTAGAATCCATGCTGTAATTTAAGATCACATTTCCCTCCATCGGCCAGAGCATACCGGCTTCCGGGTCAAAATGAAGGACATTGGCCCCTGCGCCCGTCTCCGCAGTCTCATTCTCCGCTTCTTTTTCCACCTGCGCCACTTCCGTACTCTCTGTCGTCACCGCCTCTGCGGTCTGCTCCAGCTGCTCTGCCTCTGCGGTCTGCTCCGGCGGAATGACCGCGGATGCCTGCGCTGTCTGTTCCGTACTTTCCGTCGCTGCGACAAGTCCGGCTTCCTCCGGTGTGTTTTCCTGTGCCAGTTCTTCCTCCAGCTGTTCGCGCTGCTGTTGTTCATGATCGCTGTAAATTACCGTGGTCGCAACTGCTGCCGCAATCACAATCGCTCCCGCAATCACATATTGTTTACGCCCGAGGAATGCCCAAAATCTGCTTTTTCTCATTTTTTTCACCATCCATATTATTTATTTTTATTCCTATTGTTCCCCCTGCACGGATGGTTTATGCAGAGCGCCGCCTATTTTATCTGATCCGCTGTCACAAGCGTTGTTCCCGGAAAAAAATATTGTAAAATCTCCTCGTAAGAGGTTCCTTCCTGCGCCATCGCGCGCGCCTCATTCTGGCTCAGGCCGTACCCGTGTCCCAGTCCCCTTGTCACGATCCGCACATTTTCCCCCATCTGCGTGATCGTAAAACACGCGGAATTCCAGCCCATCGCCTCACGGAACGCTTCCCCGGTGCAGACATACTCCCCCAGCATGACCTGCTGTACATAACCCGCCGCATCCCGCTCTGTAACCTGGATCTCAGACACCGCGGACACGTCTGCCTCCGCAAAATGCTCCCCGCACCGCTTTAAAATGTCCGTTTCCTCACAATAAATGACCGAGAGCGTGCCCTCCGCCGTCAGATCCGCCGGGCACTCCACCGCGGGAAGATATGGCACCTCCGCTTCCGCCGACCGGCTCATATCTCTCGTGCTTCCTGCACTGATCGCATGATATGCAGCATACGCATAGCCACCGTTCCAAGAGAGCACCTGCCCACTCGTCTCCTCCACGCACGTCTCAAGCCGTTCCATGGCCTTTTCATATGTTTCCCCCAGCGCCTGCCTTAATTCTTCCTCCGAAAAAGCAGCCGGCTGTTCCTCCCCTCTCGCCGCGGCATCATACAGTGTTGTCCGCGCAATCACGCACTGCGCCATAAGCGCCGCATCCTCCGCGTCCGCACGGATCTCCTTCGCCAGAATAAAAGGCAGCTGTTCTTCCAGTTCCTCCCCGCCCTCTCTTTCTGCCGTCTCCGTTATCGCGTTGTACGTGCCGTATATCACTTCCTCCAGCCGCATACGCTGACATATTATCGTGATAAAAAGCGGCAATAATATGCCGATAAGTGCGAATGTAAGCATTCTATCAATATAGTGTTTCCATTTTTTCCGCATAAAAAAATCTCCCTGTCCATTATTATATGAACCAAGGAGATCTTCCATTCCCACAAAGCCGCGGCACTAGTTCAGACTCTGCATAATCCCGAATGTCAATGAAAAAACTTTATAAAACGAATAGAAAAAATATGCCACGGTCACTCCGCTGTAAACGATAGTGTAAATGATCGGAAACGTCATTTTTCTCTTGAGCACATGTGCTCTCCAGACGTAATAGCCCGGTCTTAAGAAAATCGCAAACAGCACCAGACCGGTGATCTTGTATTTCTGATTGCTGATTTTTACAATATCCAGAATCAACAGCACAAGCATCGCCACAAACAGCAGATTGGAAAACATGGAAAGCATCTGCACTGGGCTGCCAAGACTCACGGATCCGTCGAGATAAGCGTCTATTCCTTCCCCCGCCATCGCATTCCATGTCGCGCCAAATACCACAAAATTGATGATAATCTGCGCCATAAAGATCACCAGGAGAATATTGCACAGAACATCGGATACCGGTCCGTGCTGCTCCTGCGGATACGGATTGCCCTGCCAGTTTCCGTAATTCGGCTGCTGATACGGGTTCTGACCGTTTCCGTAATTCGGCTGCTGATATGCATTCTGGCTGTTTCCGTAATTCGGCTGTTGATTCATGTTCTGTGCATTTCCGTAATCCGGCTGCTGATATGCATTCTGGCTGTTTCCGTAATTCGGCTGTTGATACGGGTTCTGACCGCTTCCGTAATTCGGCTGTTGCGGCGCGTTCTGCCGGTTCTGATACATTTTCGTATCCTCACCGTATGTTCTGGGCGCCTCGCTCCCGTTCCATCCATTCTGATTGTTCTGCTGTCCATCCATTGTCTGTTTCCCCCTATTCTCTCTATACCTGCTTCATTCTGCGTCCGATAATATTCGAGAGCGCCGCAAACTGTTCCAATGTAAGCGCCTCTCCACGGATGGTCACCGGCACGCCAAGCTCCTCAATGCTTTCCTGAATCACTTCCTTGGAGAGATGAATCTCCGGCGAATTATTCAGACCGTTCGCAAGCGTCTTGCGTCTCTGGTTAAAAGATGCCCGGATCAGCCGGAACATCAGCTTTTCATCCTCCACCTGCACCGGCACGGTCTCATGACGCGTCAGCCTTATCACCGCGCTGCCGACATTCGGCCGCGGCATAAAGCAGTTCGGCGGCACGTTTGCGATAATCTCCGGCTTTGCATAATACTGCACCGCCAGCGAGAGCGCACCGTAATCCTTCGTCCCCGGTCCGACCTGCATCCTGTCTGCGACTTCCTTCTGCACCATGATCGTAATGCTGTCAATCGGCACATGGCTCTCAAACAGCCCCATGATAATCGGCGTAGTAATATAATACGGAAGATTTGCCACCACCTTGATCGGTTTCCCGGCATTCTTCTCCTCCGCGAGCTTTACAATATCCAGCTTCAAAATGTCCTCATTGATAACCGTCACATTGTCATAAGCGCTAAGCGTGTCCGCCAGAATCGGGATCAGGTTCTGATCGATCTCCACCGCCGTCACCTCTCTGGCATTTTCACACAGATACTGGGTCATCGTGCCGATGCCCGGCCCGATCTCCAGCACGAAGTCGTCCTTCGTAATGCCCGCCGCCTCAATAATGCGCTCAAGCACATGTGTATCAATGAGAAAATTCTGCCCGAACTTTTTCTGAAAATTAAAATGATACTTCTGCAGAACCGCTATGGTGTTCTGCGGGATTCCTAACGTTGCCATGCTTCCAGCACCTCATCATACAGTCTGTCCAGAAATTCTGCATAGAGCGCGCGAAACGTCTCGTGAAACGTCTGCGCCACCGATGCATCTCCTTTTCCGGTAAGCTTTGACTCCTCGTAGAGCGCGAACGCCGTCTCGTAAAGCTCCGGATTCTTATCGTAAAAAACTTCCGTCAGTCCGTCCTCAAATGTAAACTGTGCCTCCTGCGAGAGATTTTCCTTAAAATCTTCCCGTGAGATCAGCCCCTTCTCCTCGTAATCCGAGAGGTAGATGTGACCGTCCGCGGACTTCACAAAATCCGTGAACGCCTCGCGCACATCCTCGTATGTCACCGGCTGATAATTCTCGTTCCAGTATTTGTCAAATGTTTCCCGATCCGGGAACTGCTCAAAAATATCTGTATCCATCTTTCTCCATTCCAAAGCCCATCCGGGGGCTTCTGTCTGTACGGCTCCGCTCTGGCAAAAGTCACGTCTTCGCCGTGCTCGTCCAGGAAATCATAGATTTCCCGGACTAACGGGCATTCGCCCTATCATCCGTCTAAAGTCTCCGATGCCCGCTCCGGCAAATGTCACGTCTTCGCCGTGCTCGTCCAGGAAATCATAGATTTCCCGGACTAACGGGCATTCGCCCTATCATCCGCAACAGTCGCGATATATAGCCTGCAAGCAGGCATATCTCGTGACTGTCACGTCTGGCACTGCTCATTGCTTACGTACATTATACCATATACCCACTGTCCAAGTGAACCATAATATTTCTCGAACAAATATTCGATTTTATCTTGCTTTTGCCGAACATATGTGCTATTCTTTAATCGAACATTTGTTTTGTCAGGAGGTGTCTTCATATGAACATTCAGCAGAATCTCTCCCTCATGGAGAAGCTTGCCATCCTTACCGATGCCGCGAAGTACGACGTGGCATGTACCTCAAGCGGCGCCGACCGCAGGGGAGATGGCAGGCACATGGGGAATTGTCTGGCTCCCGGCGTGTGCCATGCATTTGCTGCAGACGGAAGATGCATCTCCCTGCTCAAGATCCTGTTCACCAACGAGTGTATTTTTAACTGTGCCTACTGCCAGAACAACTGCAACTCCGACGTCCCCCGCGCCTCCTTTACCCCTGATGAGATCTGCACGCTCACCATGGAATTCTACCGGCGCAATTATATCGAGGGTCTGTTCTTAAGTTCCGGCATCCTCATCAGTCCGAATTACACCATGGATCTGATTTACCAGACGCTCTACCGGCTCCGTACCGTCCATCACTTCAACGGCTACATCCACGTAAAAGCGATTCCCGGCGCTGACCCGTCACTGATTGAGAAAGCAGGGTTTCTTGCAGACCGCATGAGCATCAATCTTGAGCTTCCCACTGCAAACGGACTGAAGCAGCTTGCTCCCTGCAAATCAAGACACACGATTCTCTCCCCCATGCGCCAGATCCAGAATGGCATCACGGAGAACCAGAATGAACTGATGGTCTACCGCAAAGCGCCGAAGTTTGTGCCCGCCGGGCAGAGCACACAGATGATTATCGGTGCTACCCCGGAGAACGACTATCAGATTATGCGTGTGTCCGAGGCACTCTATGAGAAGTTTCATCTGAAGCGCGTTTTCTACTCTGCATTCATCAATGTCAACGGCGATTCGTCACTGCCGGTGCTCCCCGGCGGACCTCCGCTGCTGCGCGAGCACCGCCTGTACCAGGCAGACTGGCTGCTGCGCTATTACCGCTTTCATGTGGATGAGCTTCTGTCGGAAGACCGCCCGAACTTTAATATTTATCTGGATCCCAAGTGTGACTGGGCATTGCGTCATCTCGACACATTTCCGGTCGAGATCAACCGCGCCAGTTATCAGACTCTTCTGCGCGTACCCGGAATCGGATACAAGTCCGCCCAGCGGATCGTCGCCGCCAGACGGGATACCGCGCTCACCTATGACGATCTGAAAAAGATCGGCGTTGTGCTAAAGCGCGCCCTGTATTTCATCACCTGTTCCGGCCGGATGATGTACCGCACGAAGCTCGACGAGGACTATATCTGCTCTCATCTCATGGCAGACCACACGCAAGTTCCAACGGAGCTCCGCAACAGCGGTTATCAGCAGTTGTCGCTGTTTGACACCGGGCTTGCCCTGTGAGCCCACCGCCCTGATTACACATAGAAAAGAGGTATTTTACATGTATGTATTTATCTGTGAGGACAGTCTTGAAGGTATCTTTACCGGTGTCTATGACGCCTGCGCAAGCCGGCTCGGTCACCGCAATATCCGACTTGCCACCGGCGAACCGGAGAATTACGAGCTTTTTTCCGAATATATTCACGTGGCTCCTTCCGCGGATAAGACCGGCAAGGTGATCCGCACCATCACGTCCCGTTTCGGCATGCAGTTCTATGAGTCGATCTATCAGGCAGCAATGTCCGGCGAGCCATCCTCCGGCAGGAAGATGGACAAGGCAGACGCCATCTATGAGACCATCCTCCTCGCACTCGCAAGCGGAGACGGTCAGAAAGTGCTTCTTTCCTTAGGCGAACCGTGTGTCTACCGGATTTTTGAGCTCTGCCGGGCGACCAACCGCGAAGCCTGCCATCATCTCGAATTTCTGCGCTTCTCCGAGCTTGAGAACGGCGTTCTCTTTGCCACGATCCATCCGAAGGACAACGTCCTTCCCTATCTGGCAGAGCATTTCACCGACCGTCTGCCCTCCGAGAACTTTATGATCTATGACGCCACACATCAGTCTGTCGCGGTGCACAAAGCGCTTTCCAGCTACATTCTCACAGATGCCGCAGATCTGGATCTGGAGAAAGTCAGCCGGTATTCCTCCGACGAGGAAGCCTTCCGGCAGCTCTGGCTGACCTTTTTTGATCACATTGCCATAGAATCCCGCAAAAATCCGGGCTTGCAGATGCAGTTGATCCCGAAGCGCTATTGGGCAGACACCCCGGAATATTCCCGCTTCTGCTGATTCGGGCAGACACCTACCGGACGCCGAATACACGGCAGGCATTTTCCCAGGTCGTCTGCTCCACCTCCTGCACAGAGACGCCTTTGATCTCCGCAATCCTGGCAGCCACATAAGAGAGGTTGGAGGAATCGTTGCGGGTTCCCCGGTGCGGCTCGGGCGCCATATACGGGCAGTCCGTCTCCAACAGAATGTGTTCCAGAGAGATCTGCTCCACCGTCTGCCTGAGTTTCTTTGCATTTTTAAAGGTAACCACACCGCCCACACCAATGCAGTATCCCATCTTCACGTACTCTTTTGCCTGCTCCGGCGAGTACGAGTAACAGTGAATGACACCGGGATGTTCCCGGAATCTTCCGGTCTCTTTTAAGATCCGCATGGTATCCTCCGCCGCGTCACGCGAGTGGATAATTACCGGCAGATCTGTTTCCCCTGCGAGTGTCAGCTGGCGCACGAACCATTCCCGCTGCGCTGCCTGTACTTCCGGCTCCTTGTCCCAGTAATAATCCAGACCAATCTCTCCCACCGCTACCGTCTTCGGATGTGCCGTCTGCGCTTTGAGCCAGGAATATGTCTCCTCGTTCAGCCCGTCAATATCGCTCGGATGCACACCCACGGCGGCATAGATGTAATCATACGCCTCCGCCAACGCGAGTGTCGTCCTCGTCGTCTCAATGGACGCGCCGACGTTAATCACCCTCCCGATTCCCTTTTCCGGGAGCCCAGCTAATAATTGCCCTCTATCCTCATTAAATACTTCATCATCATAATGTGCATGTGTCTCAAATATCATTGTTTTCCTCATCTTCCCTGTTGCTGCATTGCCGTCTCTTTCATGTCGCTGTCTGTCGGCACAGCTTCTGTGCGATTGCTGTACCGCCGGCTCAGCCGCAGTTCTTATAATAAAAGACTGCCAGCTGTGTGCGGTCTCGTAACTTTAATTTATCCAGTATGGTGCTGATATAATTGCGCACCGTACCCTCGCTCAAATACAATTTTTCTGCAATCTCCCGGTTGCTTAAGCCTTCTGCCACCAGTTCAATAATGCCCTGCTCCTTCTCACTGATGTCGTAATCATGATAGGAAAAGCTGCCTTTTCCTGCCAGAAGCACCGGAATTTTTCCCATAATCTGTCCGCCGAATACACTCTGCCCGCCGTAGACAGCCTTGAGTGCCGGAACGATCGACTCAAAGTCCTGTTTCAGCAGATACCCCTTCGCTCCCATATTCAGTGCCTTTACAATGTATTCGTCATCGGAAAAGGTTGTCAAAAACAAAATTTTTGCCGCTTGATCTTCTTTTAAGATACATTCAGCTGCATCCAATCCGGACATTCCCTGCATGCGGATATCCATCAGCAGAATATCAGGATGCTGCTCCCGATAAAGCCGGATGGCGTCATCTCCCGCCTCTCCAAGACCCACGACCGTAATCTCCCCGTCAGCTTCCAGAATCGTTTTTAGGGATACTGCCACCAGTTTATCATCATCAACCACCAGAACTCTCATTTTTCTCTCTCCCAGCCTTCATTACCGTATCTACATTTTATCCCTCTTGGGAATCGAAATAAAGATCACAAATCCCTTTTCCGTATGAATCTGGAAGGTTCCGCCCAGTGCCTGCACGCGCTCCTTCATATTAGAAAGACCAATCCCTTCCTTTCCGTCCATACGGACGACCTCTTCCTCCCACAATGGTCCGCTCTGTCCCTTTCGTCCCACCGTTCCGTTGTCCTCAACGGTCATCTGATAGAACGCCGGGTGCTCCCGCAAAATCACGGAGATCTTATCCGCATCGGAGTGTTTTGCAATATTCGACATGGCTTCTTTTACCGCTGTGATAAAGCAGTACTTTACATTGCGTGGAATCTCCGGAGACATATCGTAATCAACCGTGAGCTGATAGTGCTCCTTCATCTCACGGGTCGCCTCCGCAATGGACTGCCGCAGATCAATGGACTCATCGTGCAGATCGTGCACGCTCTCACGGATACTGTTCATCGCCTGATTTAACGTCTCCCCCACCCCGGCGAGCTGTCCGTGCAGCGGCTCCTCCTTATGAATCGTAATCAGTGCCCCCATCTGCAGAATACTTCTTGAAAGCATATGCCCCACATTATCATGAATCTCTCTTGCAATGCGGTTGCGCTCCCGCAATGTCGCAAGGTAGATCTCATAATCCTGTTTTTCCATCAGGTTCTTGTTTTTTTCCTGCAGCACCAGATTCAATTCCGTGCTGGTATCCCGAAGACGGATCATCTCCTGTTCCAGATACAGAATTCTGCCCGTTCTGCACGCCAGCAATATCGCAGCCACGATCAGCATACCGTCCGCCGCCCACAAAAAGGGCTGCCGGATAATCTGTTCCCGATAGAAAAAAGCGAGCCCCGGAACACTCAAGAACCAGAGCCGCATCTCCTTTTTTTCCGCACAGTCATACAGAAGAACCGGCACGAAAAAACAGAGTTCCGGCAGGATAAAGCAGACCGCAAACATCCCCGCAAGGCACACACAATGCCATCGTCTGTTGTCCACACAGCTGCCATATGCCGCCGCAGTCATCGCCAACAGCAACGCTATGACCGGCGCTGCAAGCCTTCCCGACTGTCCCGCCATAAGCAGACCGCCGGCAAGCAACAGTCCTTTATCCACAATCCGCTTCATTCTACCCTCTCCCTGTCCACATATGCCGCCATATTTCCGGGATATCTTCCACTTTCCCGCACACGTTATGATAACCATATCATCATTACAGGGCTGCCGCCACATCTTTTTTGAAAAATAAGAGATTTATGACATTTGTCACATCAAACATCTGACGCTGCTCACTGGTACCGCCGGGCGTCACCCGCTATACTGTAATTACCATCAAATGAGGAGGATTTGTTATGTCAGTACCTGTTGTAGAAATAGAAAATCTGGTAAAACGCTATCAGGAGCTTGTCGCCCTCGATCACTTCAATCTCACAATTGAGGAAGGTGAGATCTTCGGTCTGCTTGGACCAAACGGCTCCGGAAAGACGACAACCATCAACTGCATCCTTGCACTGCTTGCCTTTGACAAGGGAACCGTCCGGGTCTTCGGTCGGGAAATGCGGCCGGACAGCTACGATCTGAAACGTCAGATCGGCGTTGTCATGCAAAATGTCGCTGTCTTTCAGGAATTGACCGTCTATGAAAACATTGATTATTTCTGTGGTCTGTATATCCGCGACAAAGCGCTCCGGCGCCAGTATGTGGAAGATGCCATCGATTTTGTCGGTCTCAACGATTTCCGCAAATTTTATCCGAAAAAGCTTTCCGGTGGTCTGCTGCGCCGTCTGAATATCGCGTGCGGAATTGCCCACAAGCCAAAGCTCATCATTCTCGACGAGCCGACTGTGGCGGTTGACCCACAGAGCCGCAATAAAATTCTGGAGGGAATCCAGGAGTTAAACCGCAATGGCGCCACGATCATTTACACTTCCCACTATATGGAGGAGGTGGAGCAGATCTGTACCCGGATCGCCATTATGGACAAAGGCAAAAATCTTGCCATTGGAACCACGGAAGAGTTAAAACGAATGATCAAAAAGAGCGAGATCATCTCGATTGATATTCTGGATCTTCTTCCTGCGCAGATTGCAGCGATCCGTGACATAAAGCACGTCTATGAGGTGACCTTTGAACATCACTGCTTAAAAGTGCTGTGCAGCGGCGGTTCCCACAATCTGCCGCACATTCTGAACTATCTGCAGGAACAGAATGTGTCTTTCGGAAGAGTCTATTCCGAACTTCCGACCTTAAATGACGTCTTTCTGGAAATTACCGGAAAAGAACTTCGTGATTAGGAGGTACCACCATGTTTTTTCATACGATGAAATATACACTGCTTAATCTGCTGCGGGATAAAGGTCAGGTATTCTGGTGTGTCGCTTTTCCACTTCTGCTCGGAACGATGTTCCATTTTGCATTCGGCGGACTGGGAAGTGGCGAAAGTTTTTCCGCCATCCCGGTTGCAGTTGTGATGCAAGAGGAATCCTCCGAGCTGCGCTCCATGTTTGATTCCCTGTCCAAACCCGGCGAAGATCAGTTCCTTGAAGTTACCTATGCTTCCGCTGCGGATGCCAGTGAACTGCTGAAAGCAAAAGAAGTCTACGGCATCATTACCGCTGATCTGCCAACCGTTTCCGATTATAGAAATGCCGCATCCGCCAAGGATGTTTCCACGTATCCTCTATCGCTGACACTCTCCGCAGAGATGACTTCCGATCCTCTGTACCAGAGTATTTTAAGTGTGCTTGTGGATCGTTTCAACATAGAATACAGTGCCATCGCCCAGGCCGCAATGAAAGATCCCACGAAGCTTCCGGCACTGCTTGATGCGGTTTCTACGGAAGTCAGCTATATCCGGCACGAATCCCTTGGTGCCGGCTCCGTGGATGAATCCCTTACTTACTTTTTCAATCTGATTGCCATGACCTGCCTCTATGCTGCCATGATCGGCAACACGCTCGCCATCTCCAATCAGGCAAATCTGTCAGATCTGGGTGCCAGACGCAATGTCTCGCCGGTTCCCCGGCTGCTTGCCACCCTCGGTGATCTGACCGGAGCTCTGATTTTTGAGTTTTCCTCCTTGCTGATCACCATTGCCTATCTGACACTGGTTCTTAAGGTTGATTTCGGAAACCATCTCGGCGGTGTGGCGCTGACCTGCCTCTGCGGTTGTCTTGCCGGGCTGAGTCTGGGATTTCTGGTCGGTTGTATCGGGCAGTTTTCCAAAGAGACCAAGTTTGGTTTCCTGATGGCTGCAATTATGATCTGCTGCTTTTTAAGCGGTCTGATGATCGGAAACATGCGTGCACTTGTGGAAGATTTCTGCCCGCTGCTCAACCGCATCAATCCTGCAGCTCTCATCTCCGATGCGCTGTATTCACTCGTCGTGTACCCATCCTACACACGGTTTTTTACAAATATCGCAGGACTTCTGTTACTCTCGGCACTTTTCTGTCTCGGCGGTCTTGCACTGGTAAGGAGGAAAAAATATGCCAGTCTTTAAAGCATTTTTCGCAATCGCAAAAAAACGGCGAAATGCCGCATTGATCTATTTGGGCATCTATGCGGTGATTACCCTGCTGCTGTCGGCACTCTCGCAGGATTCCATCAACGAGAACTTCAAAGCCAGCCAGCGCTCTATCGCCATTACAGATGAAGACAACACGGATGCAAGCCGCGCTCTGTGCGATTACCTCGCATCCATCCACCAGGTAACAACACCGGAGCCTGGAGAGGACACCGCACTGTTAGATGCAATCTACTACCGCACGCTCAACTATGCCATGGTCATCCCGGAAGGATTTGAAGACCGGGTGCTCGCCGGCGAGACCAAAGACCTTGTCTCCTCCCTGACAATTCCGGGAAGCAGCAGCAGCCAGTACGTGGACAACCAGATTACGCAGTATGTGCAGGCACTGCAGCTCTACCTGGCGGGCGGTGACACCATTGCCGAGGCCATCGACCATACGGATCATACCATTTCCGACCTTCCCAAAGTCTCCGTCACATCTTTTCAGATGTCCGACGCCGACACCAACAGCATGGTTTTTTATTTCTTCCAGTATCTTCCGTATATCTTTCTGGCAATCCTGTTCGCCGGCATGGCTCCGATTCTGGTTACCTTAAACAGCCGCGACATGAAAGCCCGGACGGCGTGCTCCGCTCTTCCCGGAAGAACACGTACTCTTGCCATGGCATCCGGCTGTCTCCTGTACAGTCTCGGCATCTGGCTGCTCTTTCTGCTGCTTGGTCTCGTATTCTACCGGAAAGCCATGCTGCAGCCCTATGTCGGCTATGCAATCTTAAACAGCCTCGCTTTCCTGTTTTTTACGGCTGCACTCTCCCTGCTCATCTCGACGTTCTCGCCGGATGACAATGTATTAAATATGCTGGCAAATATCGTCGGTCTGTCCATGTCCTTTCTCTGCGGTGTCTTTGTCCCACAGTCCATGCTCTCCGGTTCCGTACTTGCCGTAGGACGTTTCCTTCCCGCCTACTGGTATATCCGCGCCAACAATATGCTGGCGGGCTTCGGAAAAGAAGTCTTCGACCTGGGCTTTTACTGGAAATGCATCGGCATCCAGCTCCTCTTTGCCGCCGCCATGTTTGCCCTGACTGCTGTCGCTGCAAAACAGCGCAGGAGCACTGCCACATAGGCAGGCAACGCTGTCCTTTGAAGTGCTAAGTCATATTATCCAAAACACATTCTATAGATTTCAGGTAGAACTGCATAGGAAAGATTTATTGAAAAAAATGTGTGCCGTTCTTCCAGCCGGATGACTGCATCTGATTTCGTGTCTCTTCCACGTTTGGACTCTCCCGGAGGGTGTCCGACAAGCCACAGACAATGAGCGGACTTTCTAGTGTCCCTAATGGCACCGCTTCACAGACAATATTAAACCGCGCGAACCGAAACTCGTTGGCATCTGCTATTGAAAATAGGGCAGATGCCAATTCAGACATCGGCTTCGCGCGGTTATGTTCTGCTCATTGGTGCCAATAAGGGACACACAAAAGTCCTAAAATTGTCTTCTGGCTTGCGGACACACTCCGCGGAGTGCTCCAAACTTGGAAAGACACGAATCATCGCAGATGTAGCCACCGGCTGGTTAGAAATGCCACATTTTTTGAACAAAATATTTCCTGTGCATTCTACCTGAAATCGAAAAGTGTGATTTTCTTATAACATGACTTAGCCTTCAAAGGACACCGCCTGCTTCATGGGGCAGTGTCCCTCGCCATTTTGTTACACTGACACATCCACAGATACGCCGGCTGCGGCTGGCGCTGCGGCTGGTGCAGTTCCCCCTCCGCTGCCCGCCGTCACGGCTCCCGCTGTCGTAACTGCAAGCGTTCCTCCGTCGGTAAGTGACATCTTCGCTTCCACTTCCGCCTCTGCCTCCGCTTCAATCTGATTCTGCACCATCATCTCGAGCTCCGCCATTGACATTGCGGCAGCGCTGATATCCAGCGTAAATCCGCTGTCCTCACAATAAGAACTGCCGCCGCCAAAGCCTTTGCCAGCCTCGAGCTGTGACTTGATGTATTTGAAATCCGCTTCCGCAATCCTGCCCCGTTCCTGCGCACGGTGTCTCTGCTGCTTCTGCGCCATCTCATTCTTCTTTTTCTTCTGCCGAAGCACTTCCTGCGTATTCTCAATCGATACCTTCTGCTTGAGCTGACGCTCTTTCTGTGCCACACGACGCTTCACTTCATGTTCCTTCTGCAGGCTCTTACCGCTGTTTTCCTTCTGCGCAGACTGCTGCTCGCGCTCTTCCTCGCGCAGATTGCGCACTTTCAGCTGCGCACAGCGCACCATCCGTCTCGCATGCGCAAGCGCATCCGCCACTTCCCTGGAATCATACTGCCCGGATGCCGCCGCACGCTGAAGCATAGACACCTTGCTCTTTGCACGGGTCAGCGCCGCAGATGCACTCTGCGGCTTCTTCGCCCGGAGCAGCTGTCCGGAAATATCTCTGTGATTATAATTGAGCTGTTTTTTCGAGGTTCCCCCTGAACTACTGACCCCCGCCATCTGCTCAAATGTATTTGTGCTTTTTCGGATGGAAAGTGTGCCTGTCATCGATGCCTGACTACTCACGCTTCCCGGTGCATTGATGCTGATTCCCATATCCACATTCCTCCCTGAATGTATCCCTGACTGAATCCGTTCATATGGTATACATCGGCTGAAATTGGATTTTTTGTTAGGCTTCCTGCATGAAACAGCAGATTTCCGTTATAAAAGGTCACAGAAATCTTCCAAGCAGCCAGCACATCCGTGTCACATCCAGAATATTTACCAGCACCAGAAGCCCGAGTACGGTAAACATCAGTTTTTCAGACACCGGCATTTTCCGCTCACTGTATGCACCGCTTTTGTTCTGCGCAACATCTGCATTGCCCGTCTTTTGCACAACATCCGAACTGCCTGTCTTCCAGACAGCCTTCATGCCGCCCATGTTCCACACGGCATCCGCACACACATAGATCAGCACAAAATACAGATAGAGGTACGGCCGGTTAGCCGATGCGTAAATCGTCGGTGAAAATCCCATGACCGCCCCTGTGGCAAAACCGCCTGCCAGCAAAAACGCCATCCACAGATAATGCTTCCACGCTCCATCTGCCAGCTGCCACAGGGCGTACAGGATTCCAAAAACGGACAGTATCAAAAATACCAGCGGCATATAGGTCACCAGCTCATGCCAGTCCCAGTGTGTCGTCTGTTCCGGTCGCACGAACACCTTTTTCAAGGATGGGTGGCTGACACGCACCACCGCCTGTCCAAACAGCAGCAGCGCCGGAATCCCCGCCAAAAGCGTCTTACGGTAATCGCCTGTCTTACGATACACAAGCAGCACAAGCACTGCTGCCACAACGCAATAGACCGGATCAAGCTCCGCGATAAAGATCCGTTCCACATTGGCAAGTCCCATGTAGAGCTTCTCTGCGAATGTAAAATCAGCAAACTCCGGCATTCTCCCCGCCATCTCCTGCGCGCTCCGGATTGCATTTCCCGGACAACTGAAAATATATATGAGGGAAATAATATCTATGCCGCACAATGCATAGAGAAGCGGCTGTTTCATACGCTTTTCCGAGATATAATGCAGCACTTCCATGCCAAGCAGCAGAAGCAGCAGCACCGCAGCCTGTTCCTGGCTGCCCGCATAAGCACACGCCAGAAACGCAGCTGCCGCCTCCCACACCGGCACTTTTCTGCCGCAGCGAAGCTGCTTTAACACCATGCCGATCACCAGAACGCCCCAGAGCGGCCAGAGATAATTGGTCGTCGTCGCAATCCATCCGGCGGATGCCATATCCGCAAACGGATAGAGCAGCACCAGTCCGGTTACAAACCAGCGTCCGCGCCCGGTCACACCCAGCAGTCCGCAGAGCAGCACCGGGAGGGACGTAAAGATGACAATATCAAGGATTTTCCAGAGCAGCGGACAGTGCACCAGTGGAATTAACACCGCCTCGATCACCATGCGCGATGACCATGTCTCATAGCGATGTGCCAGGATCTCGCCGAGTGAACTGTTACCGTCCAGAAGGGTTTTAAAATAGACCATATCATCGCCGACATTCGTGGACAATATCACATGCCAAAGGACGGCGGCAAGCGCCGCCGCCACAAATGCACCGTTTTCATAAAACCATGTCCGTTTTGCTCCGGTGTCTCCTTTTAACATATTTCAGCACCTGCCGGCATCGGTTTCTCCGGCGTCATCAGCGCCAGATTGCCTTCCGCATCCTCAGCGCATAAAAGCATCCCCTCTGAGAGAACTCCCGCAAGCTTCGCAGGCTTTAAGTTTACCAGTACCATCACTTTTTTACCGACCATCTCTTCCGGCGTGTAATACTTACGGATGCCGGAAACGATCTGCTTCACCTCGCTGCCGACTCTTACCTGGGAGCACAGAAGCTTCTTCGACTTCTCCACAGCCTCACAGGAAATGATCTCTCCCACCTGGAACTGAAGCTTCATAAAATCATCATATGTGATTTCTTCCTTCGCCTCGATGTCGATGACGTCTTCTGCTTTTTCTTCTGCAGGAGTCTCCTCGCCAAGCGCTCTCTGCTCTGCCTCAAACTCCTTCTTCTGTGCCTCGCGGATCGCTTCTACCTTCGGCATCACATCCTTTGCATCCAGACGTGCGAATAAGATCTCCGGCGTCCCGGTCACTTTCGTGCCGTTCTCATACAGACCAAACTGATTCAGTTCCTCAAAACCGCGGAGCTGTGTATGAAGCTGTGCCACAATCTTCTCTGCGGTCTCCGGCAGGAAGCTGTACAGCAGGGATGCCCCCACCGTAATCGACTCTGCCAGATTATAAAGTACCTCTGCCAGACGGTCGGATTTCGCCTCGTCCTTCGCAAGTACCCACGGTGCCGTCTCATCGATATATTTGTTGCAGCGGCGGAACACGCCGAATACCTCAGAAATGGCATCTGCCACACGCAGATCCTTCATCTTCTGTGCCACTCTGTCTCTGGCTCCGGTCACAACTGTCTTTAAGTCTTCGTCCACGTCCTCTGTCACGCCCGTGCTTCTTACCACACCGCCAAAATACTTGTTGCTCATGGAAACCGTGCGGTTGACGAGATTTCCGAGGATGTTGGCAAGATCGGAATTAAAGCGCTCCACCACCAGTTCCCAGGTAATCACACCGTCATTCTCAAACGGCATCTCATGCAGTACAAAGTAACGGGTTGCATCCACGCCAAACAGATCCACCATATCGTCCGCATAGATCACATTTCCCTTGGATTTGCTCATCTTGTCTCCGCCCTGTAAGAGCCACGGATGTCCGAATACCTGCTTCGGCAGCGGGAGATCCAGCGCCATCAGGAAAATCGGCCAGTAGATCGTATGGAAACGGATGATGTCCTTGCCGATCAGATGCAGATCTGCCGGCCAGTTCTTTTTAAATAAATCGGAAGAATTGCCGTCCACATCATAACCGATCTTCGTGATATAGTTGGTCAGTGCATCCAGCCATACATAAACCACATGCTTCGGGTCAAAGTCTACCGGAATTCCCCAGGAAAATGATGTTCTGGAAACACACAGATCCTGTAATCCCGGAAGCAGGAAATTGTTCATCATCTCGTTTTTTCTGGATACCGGCTGAATGAACTCCGGATGGGTGTTGATATGCTCGATCAGGCGGTCCGCATATTTGCTCATCTTGAAGAAATATGCCTCCTCCTTCGCCGGTTTTACCTCTCTGCCGCAGTCCGGGCACTTGCCGTCCACCAGCTGGGACTCTGTCCAGAAGGACTCACACGGCGTACAGTAAAGCCCCTCGTAAGATCCCTTGTAGATATCTCCCTGATCGTACAGCTTCTTAAAAATCTTCTGCACCTGTTTCTCATGGTCTGCATCGGTCGTGCGGACAAAGTTATCGTAGGACGTGTTCATCAGATCCCAGATGCGCTTTACCTCACCTGCCACGTTATCTACATACTCTTTTGGCGTAATGCCTGCTTTTTCTGCCTTCTCCTGAATCTTCTGGCCATGCTCATCTGTTCCGGTCTGGAAATAAACGTCGTAGCCCTCCAGTCTCTTATAACGCGCGATCGCATCTGCGAGCACGATCTCATACGTATTTCCGATATGCGGCTTGCCGGATGTGTAAGCAATCGCGGTCGTCATGTAAAATTTTCCCTTGTCACTCATTTTGTCTGCTCCTTCCTAATAAAACAAAAAATCCCGTCTTCGGGGCTGTATCAGCCACCAGAAGACGGGATAACTCCCGTGGTACCACTTCTATTCACACAGAATCTGCACTCTGTGCCTCTGCGGATATCGCAACGAATATCCCCCGCTGTAACAGGCGGTCCCGTCAGAACTTATCGCTGTCCTTAGTAACGTCCAGTGTTCAGTCCTGCCACTCCAAAGCCATCTTCCATCCGCCCTTCCTCATTTCCTCGCAGCAAGCTGCGACCGCGCAGCTGGAAATCTCTCTGTAAAGTATCTGCAGATGTACTCTCTTCTTCCTCGTGTTTGTGTGTATCGACTTTTCTAAGATTAGCACCAAACCTGCGGAAAGTCAAGCGTTCGTAAGCACAGGAGCCCCGAGAAAAAGTATTTTACTTTTCCACATACTCCTCCCGCAGCGGGTCTTCTGCATCGATCACCACGTCTTCCAGGGTAAGTTTTCGCAGCGGACTTTCCGGCAGTCCGCAGAGCGAGACACCGACGGCTGCATGGTTTCCCCTTATATGGGCAAAACGGATCTCCGAAAATTCCGGCGCCTTCTGCGACACCGGCACCGCCGTGCTGGAACCATAATTCATGCTCACTTCGATCGCTTCCTTTTCTATCTCATCCATCTGCATCCGTTCCACATTGATCCGCTTTACATAGCCACCGCGCCCGCGCATGGATTTGATGCGGATGCCACGCTCGGTCCCTCTGACCACGCAGTCATGGATCCGGATGTCACAAATGCCGCCGGACATTCCGCTTCCGATTGCCACTGCCGCGTGTCCTCCTATAAAGCGGCAATTTTCACCTCGATCTGTTCGCAGGGACGTCCCACTCGCCATCCGTCCTCGTTCATCCCGGAATTGATGGCAATGCAGTCATCGCCGGTCTCAAAGGTACAGTCCTCAATGAGTACCTTCCTGCACGAGTCAGGATTGCAGCCATCGGTGTTCGGTCCCTTGGTGTTCACTGTCACCCCACGCACCACAACATCCTCACAGTACACCGGATGAATCGTCCACTGCGGTCCGTCCTCGATCGTAAAATCTTCCAGCGTTACATGCTTACAATTTATGAACTGGATGAACGAGGGGCGGAGCGCATCCTCCCTGGTCGCAAATACGCGCTCTTCTACCACAATCCCCTGACTTTCCGCCCGGATCAGGCGATCCGCCGCATTCTGCTGGAGCTTTTTCCAGTGCCACCACGCGCTTCCCGCACCGTCTAACACACCGGTGCCGCAGATTGTAACATTCTCACAGTCTGCCGCGTAGATAAGCGGCGAATAATTGTAACATTCCACGCCTTCCCAGCGTGTAAATACCGGCGGAAGGTAATCCTCCATGCAGGAACTGAAATGAATCACGCATCCCTCTTCCAGATACAGTTTTACATTGCTTTTCAGATGAATTGCACCGCTTTTCCACTCGCCTCGCGGCACGATTACTGTGCCTCCCGCCGAGGGCAGACGATCCACCGCCTCCTGAATGACATTCTGATTTCCTTCTGTATACACACATCTGATTTCCATGTGACTCTCTCCTTTTTCTTATCCTGCCTGCTTCCCATGCCATCTCCGGGTTCTTCCAGCCATATGACTTCCATATGGCTTCCATATGGCTTCCACATGACTTCTTCCCGCGGTTTTCTACATTCCCGGCAGAAGCATGGCGCATACCGGCAGGATCACAATGCTGAGCAGGGTGGTAATGACCACACTGCCCGCCGCAAATTCTTCATCATACGAATACTGCACCGCAAAAACGGAGGTGATCGCCGCGCTCGGGCATGCTTCCAGCAGCAGCACCACGCCTGCAGCCATCCCGGAAAAGCCGCATGCAAAAAACAGCGCGAAGCACACGGCAGGGATCAGCAGCATGCGGATTCCCATCACAGATAAAATGCGCCGGTCGCAAAGCATCTGCGCCAGATTGCTTCCGGCGATCATCATTCCGGTGATAATCATGGAGAGCGGCGTATTCATATTTCCGATCAACGCGAGCGGCTGTTCAATCACCTCCGGCACCGGAATCTGGCACAGGTAGATCACCAGTCCGATCACCACGGCAATCAGCACCGGATTTGTGCAGACTGTGCGGACGACCTCTTTCGGTTTCACCGTTCCTGTAATCATGCCAAATCCCACCGTCCATAGCAGAATGTTGAACACCGTCACGTACACGCTCGCATAGATCAGTCCCTCCGCGCCGAACAGCGCCTCAATCAACGGGAACCCCATATATGCCGCATTGGAAAATATACAGGCAAACCGCAGGATCGGACGTTCCTTTCCTTTCATCCGGCAGGTACACAGCATCGTAATCGCAAGTCCGGCCAGAATCGCAAGCACACTGAACGCAAACGTCTGCGGCAGTCTGGCAAGCACGGAGCGGTCTGCCTTTGAGATATAGGAATGAATGACCATCGCCGGCACCGCCAGGTAGAGCAGCAGATTGGAAAACGCCTTTTTTGCCTCCGGCTTTATGACACCGCTCTTTACACCCGCAAACCCGGCCAGGATCAGACAGTACAGTATCACAACCTGTTTTGCCGTAATGATTGCCAGTTCCATAACCCTCTGCCTCCTTTCCTACGCAAAATATTCCGGAAACGCCTGCCGGATCGTGTCGATGTTCTCGGTGTAGCGGAGCATATGCCGTCTTGCGGTCTCCGCCGCCCGCTCCCGGTCCCTCGCCGCAATCGCATCCACCAGCTCCTCGTGGTCGGATACAATGCCGTTGACCGGACGGCAGCGGAAGCTTAACACCGTCGTGCGGTCAAAATGCGGCGACAGGCTCTCCAGAAGCGTATACCAGTAATTCCGGTCGCACATCTCATAGAAATGCCGGTGAAATTCCTTGTCATATTGCAGTATCTTGTCCGTCTGCTTCCGCTCCATGTACATTTTCCAGATGGCAATATTCTCGCGCAGCACATCCAGATCTTCCTCCGTCAGAAGGTCACATGCCATGACCGCCAGTTCGGTCTCCACAATGCTGCGCAGATGCCGCACCTCCTCGACCAGTTTCAAATCAATGTGCGACACATAGGTGCCTTTCTTCGGTCTTATATGCACGAGCTGCCGCTCCGCAAGCGCAAGTACCGCCTCCCGGTACGGCGTGCGGCTCACCCCGAGCTGCCCGCTCAGATCATTTTCCAGCAGCTTTTCCCCCGGTTCCAAATGCACATTTACGATATTGTCTATGAGCACCCGCGTCACGTAATCCCGCGCGGACTCGCCCTTCTTCCGCTCCATGATGGTAAGCATCGGTCTCCTCCTGTACTTTCTGCCTGTATTTCTGCGCTTCTTTGGCATGATGAGCAATATTTTTCCGGCACAACAAAAGCGCGGCAGTGATATATATAACAGAATATGTTATATATATCACTGCCGCGTTCTTTTGTCAAATAAAAACATGGGAAAACATTTCACTTTTCAAGCTGCTCCAACGCAATTCCGATCAGCCTGCCGACGCTCCATAAAATGCCTAAAGGGTATGCTGCTTGCATAATTGTTTATTATCATACATATAAGAATCGGCCTTATCCAATAATATCTGCATTGTACACTCCTTATAGTCTTCGGATAACGCCCATCCGCATGCATAATCGATTGACATAGGATTTTCATTGCCATTCAATCTATCTTTTTCCCTGCGTAAGTATTTTAAAATATCCTCAACCTCCGCTTTACTGGTATGATATATAACTGCCATAAATTCGTCCCCGCCATACCTTCCAACAAAATCTTCTTCCGGAATCACACTGCGTAAAAGCCGGGCAAAATTCATTATTAGCTGGTCACCTGCCGAATGTCCCATTGTGTCATTCACCGTCTTCAAATTATTCAGATCAAACATTATGCATGCTGTCGGTTCATCAATGATCTCTTTATTATTAAGTATAATCTCACATGCACTTTTATTGGGTAATCCTGTATGGCTGTCTGTATATGCCCTCTGTTCTAACAGCTTGTTTTGCACTGCCATCTTCATTGCCATCAGCGTCTGCATAATAACCAATATTACCAGACACAACATATCAAGTGCTGACAAAATCTCTATGGTGCGAATCTTTCTCGCAATCTTTTCTGAATAATTTTCCGCTGCAGATACCGTTTCGTCTGCCATCTTAAAATAAGTTTCACTCATATTTACAATATCTGTATTTTCATATCCTTTGCTTCTCACCGCTTCAATTTCTGTTTTTAATTTTTCCCAGTAGTCACTCTGAACCTGTAATTTATCTTGATATTCTTTATCATGAAGCTTTACCAGATCGTAATGTCCATCCTGGTATCTTAATCCGCTCAGAATATCATCCAGATACTGAACTAATTCTTCATTCTGGTTTCCTGTAATTTCTAACTTTACTTCACGCTGTGTGGCTCCACGTACCAGACCTGCATAATTTATTACCCGTGCAGTCCCCTGTAACCTGTTGATCTGTACCATCATAAAGACAATAAGAACTACCAATACCAATATAAGACCGCTTTGTGTAATGCCAATTATATTTTTCTTTTCCTTATTCAACTCCATCTCTCCGTTTACCCCTATACCTTCAATAACCTTCATTTCACCTTTAACTGGATTTATTTTTAATAATGATTATATCCTCTCTCTGACTGTGTGTCAAAAAAACAGGGAGCAGATTCTGCCCTGCAGAATCTGCTCCCTGTATGGAACTCATATTCTATCTTTTATACTTCCGGTCTTACAATGACAAAACGATAAACAATACGTTCACCGCACAACAGACAACTGTCAGCGCCGTCAGGAACACTGCGGAAGACACAGCCGCCGGCTCCTTCCAGACGCTGCGCTGCCGGCAGATGCCAAACAGTGTGACCGCCAGAAGAATCCCGTACAGCGGCGCATACACGCGCTCTCCCGAGACGTAGATCGTCGCCATAAAGCCCAGCACCATCCCGGCACCAAAGCCGCACCCCACCAGAAGCAGCACGCTGATGAAGGTAAACAGATCGTCGCCGAACAGCTGGTACAGCGCATAAATCATCGCTGCCACCGTCACTGCCAGATACACCATAGGAATCCACGTCGACAGATCGCTCCAGCTCCACTCCAGAATCTCCCCCGGCATCACGAACAGCCCCGAGAGCCCCGGATATGCAGTTCTTAACACTGTCTGCCCGAACAGAATGAGCAGCGGAAGCGCCGAGAGAAACGTCCTGCGGTAATCTTTTGTCTTCTCCCAGACAAGCCATGTCCAGATCAGCACCACCAGAAAAAATACAATGTCCGCATTGGCGATAAACACGCGCTCAATACTCAAAAGTCCCAGATACAGCTTCTGTCCGAATCCAAACGTCGCATAAACCGGAAGATCCGCAATACTGACCGCATTGCGTCCGGCATTGCCCGGACAGAGTGCAATTACGAGCAGTGAAACCACATCGATCACCGCAAGAGTCCAAAAAAGCACTGCATTTCCCGGCCTTCTGTGCGCTTTCCACAGATACACGCCGCTAAGCACGAGCAGCAGCGTCATAATCACGGCATACTGTTCATGACTTCCTGTCACAACCGCGACAGGAACCGCGGACACTGCCGCTGCCGGGTGAATTTTCTCCGCAAGCGCAAGCTTCCTTATCACCCACGCCACATAAAAAAATCCCCAGAACGGCCAGAAATGTGTAACTGTTGTCGTAATCCATCCCGCCGTACCCATATCATGAAACGGAAAAATCAGAACCGCCGCTGCCGCGCACCAGTTCATCATCTTCCCGCCGCCGAAAAGACCGGACAGCAGAAGAGGCAGCGTCGCAAACAGCAGAAAATCAATGATTCTCCACAAAACCGGGCACTGTATGACATTGACCAGTACACACTCCGACACCACGCGCGACGTCCAGGTCAGATAGCGCTGCGTCAGATACGCCCACAGCGTCGTGTCTTTTGTGGCATCCCGGAAAAAAATGTCGTCCCCCGCCATCGGCTTCATCCCGACGTGGTAGACCAGTCCGATCACCGCCACCAGCACAAACGGAAGGTATGCCGCGTATCTGCTACTCTTCCTCATACATATCATCCATCTTCGTACCACAGTTGCTGCAATATACAGCACCTTCCGGCATCTTCGCACCGCACTTCGGACATTCTGCAGAACCCTGGATCCGCAGAACCTCGGCTTTCATGCGCTCGATCTCCTCCACAGCTTCCCTGATCAGGAAAAACTGCTCTGCTTCTTCACATTCTTCCTCATCCTTGTGCTTCTCATAATAAGAGCGTCCCAGCTCCTCATACTGCTTCTGCACATAGTCCTCCTTGGACTTGATATCCAGCTTTAACTTTGCAATCTCGGATACATCCTTCGCCTTCTGGCTGACATCCTTCCCCGCACTTACCAGTGACTCGCTTAACTTATCAAAAAATTCCATGAAGTTTTCCTCCCTGTCGTTTTCTTTTCCCCAGTATAACGCCAATTTTCCTTTACAGCAATCGAAAAAACAGGAAAAATCTTTTTCTTCAAAATCTTTTCATGCTACCGCATGCAGATATACACAAGATAGACCGCATAGAGCGCCAGCATCACAATGCCCTCGAAGCGGTCCAGCTTCTTCTTCGTCCAGGCGAACGCCCACACCAGTACGCTCATCACAACCAGAATCACAATATCGATCACATTTTCCATGATAAATGTGATCGGACTGATCGTTGCTGCGATACCGAGCACAAACAGAATATTGAAAATATTGGAGCCGATCACATTACCGAGCGCCATATCCAGTTCATTTTTGCGCGCTGCAACCACTGAGGTCACAAGTTCTGGCAGGCTGGTTCCACAGGCAACAATCGTAAGTCCGATCAGATTCTGGCTGAGTCCCAGCTTCGCAGCAACCGTGGATGCGCCGTTTACAACAAAATCCCCACCGAACTTGATCGCCACAATACCGCCGACGATAAACACAATACATTTCCACACCGGCAATACCTCATACTCATCATCTCCGGCAGCAGCACGCGCTTTCAGTGCCGAGCGCACCATCCAGACCAGAAAAGCGACAAATACAATAAAAAGGATGATTCCGTCTGCCCTGCCAAGCTGCATTCCCAGATATCCGCAGGCTAAAAGCAGGACTGCACAGACCACAGAAAACGGAAACTCTTTTTTCAGCGTACTCTTTTCCACATAGAGCGGATTAAAAAGGGCACAGAATCCACAGACCACCATCAGATTAAAAATATTAGAGCCAATAGCATTGCTGACTGCAAGTGCATTATTGTTCGTTACCGATGCCGTAATACTGACCGCACATTCCGGAAGGCTTGTTCCCATCGCCACGATCGTAAGTCCTATAATGATTGAGGGCACTTTCAGCATCTTTGCCACGGAAGAGCTTCCCTCCACAAAAAAATCTGCTCCCTTAATCAGAAGCACAAATCCAACAACAAGCAGCACAACTGCCCAAAGCATTTCTGTCATAATAATCTCCATTCCTCTCTGTTTTCTCTACTGTAATTATTTTCTCAAAATTATCTCAACTTCCGGTAGTCCGGCACCTATCCCACAAACCCGAGATGCTCCAGCAGAATCTTCACGCCGATCAGCACCAGGATAATGCCGCCTGCAAGTTCTGCCTTTTTCTTGTAGCGGTTTCCGAAGAAATTGCCGACATAGACGCCGCCGATGGAGATACAAAACGTGGTGAGACCGATGATCGTAACCGCCTCCCCGATCGGATAATTCAAAAATGCGAATGTAATTCCGACCGCAAGTGCATCGATGCTGGTCGCCACCGCCAGCACAAACATCTCTTTTACGTCGAGCGGCGGATCCATCTTGTCGATCTCCACATTCTCATCCTCCGGCCGCACCGCCTCGGCGATCATCTTGCCGCCGATGAATGCCAGCAGCACAAAGGCAATCCAGTGATCAATACTGGTAATGTAGCTCTCAAACTGTGTGCCGAGTGCCCAGCCGATAAACGGCATCAGCGCCTGAAATCCTCCAAAAAACAGACCGATCACAAACGCCTGTTTTTTGTTTACCCTGCGCATCGCAAGACCTTTACAGATCGACACTGCAAACGCGTCCATCGAAAGGCCCACTCCAATGAGCAGCAATTCAATAAAAACAGCCATACCAACCTCCACATTTTATTCTGCCCCTGCCACAGGGCGCACATACACATTCAGCCCGGATGATGCATTTTCCGCCGGCGCACACATAAAAAAGAGACTGATGTATATCCTCTGCGCACCGCTCCCGTCTCCGTCTGCGATATAACACCAAAGATATACATGAGTCTCATTCTTTAAGATTTGCCAGGTCAGGCTGTCCGACCGGTCTGTTGACAAATCACGCTCTGCGCGAACTACTCCCTCACGGAATCTGCATTCATCAATAATGCTGTTTCCTTACTATATAGCAGCCCACATTTTTTGTCAACTGATTTGTCGAAAAAACAACCTTTTTATCCCAGAAGCTCGAGAATTTCCTCCTTGGTAAAGGAAACAGAGTCCATTCCCTCCCCCTCGAGCACCTGCTTTGCCAATTCCTTTTTGCGCTCCTGGATCGCAATGATCTTCTCCTCGATCGTTCCCTCGGATACCAGCTTGTAGACCGTCACGACATGCTTCTGCCCGATGCGGTGGGCGCGGTCCGTCGCCTGGTTCTGCACCGCCACGTTCCACCACGGATCATAGTGGATCACAATATCCGCAGCCGTCAGGTTCAGCCCGGTTCCCCCCGCCTTTAGGGAGATGCAGAACACCGGCACGTCGTCCTCGTTAAAACTCTCCACCATCTGCATGCGCTTTTCCTTGCCGACAGAACCGGTCAGCATGTAGTAGTCAATCCCGGTCTTCTTAAGTCCCGCTGCCAGACGTTCCAGCATGGACGTAAACTGTGAGAACAGTAACACCTTGTGCCCGGCACTGACCGCATTCTCGATCAGTTCCATACACATCTGCGCCTTCGCGGATTCTCCCTTATAGCCCTCAAACAGAAGTCCCGGGTCACAGCAGATCTGCCGCAGTCTCGTCAGCTCCGCCAGAATCTGAATCTTATCGGAGCGGAATTCCTTCTCGGATTTGCCCTCCAGGCTCTCTTTCATGCGCTGCACATGGGCATCATAGAGCGCAAGCTGCTCTCCTTCGAGCTTCGCGAAGACATTCTCCTCCAGCTTCGCCGGAAGATCCCGCAGCACTTCCCCCTTCAGACGGCGCAGGATAAATGGCCGGATCATGCGCTGCAGGCGCTGCATACGGTTTTCATCCCCGTTTACCACGACCGGGATCTCGATCTCCTCCCGGAACCGCTGATAAGTATATAAAAATCCCGGCATCAGATAATCAAAAATACTCCACAGTTCACTCAGCCGGTTCTCAATCGGCGTTCCGGTCAGCGCCAGCTTGAAACCCGCGGTAATCTGCTTGACGCCTTTTGCCGCCTGGGTTCCAGGGTTCTTGATATACTGCGCCTCGTCGATGACCTGGATCGCAAACACCATATCGCGGTACAGCTCCACGTCGCGTTTTAGCAGATCATAGGACGTAATCAGCACCTCCCCTTCCTTCGTGTGTCTGACAATCCTCTGACGCTCTGCAGCGAGTCCGGTCACGAGCGTCGTCTTGATCTGCGGAGCAAAACGGCTGATCTCTTTCTGCCAGTTGTAGACGAGCGACGCCGGACATACGATGAGGGAACGGTGACACTCCCGCTCTCCTGCCTTAGCACTCTCCTGCTCCGACAAGAGCAGGCTGATAACCTGCAGAGTCTTGCCCAATCCCATATCGTCCGCAAGGATTCCACCGAATCCGTTCTCGCGCAGCGTCTTTAACCACAGAAAACCGCTCTTCTGGTAGCCGCGCATAATGCTGCGGAGCGAATCCGGCACCTCATAATCACTGTCCTCAATCGTCTTCATATTGCGGACCATGCCCTTGAACTCGCGGTTTTTCTCCACGGAAAGTTCCTGGTTGCTCTTTAATGCCGCATCCAGATACATCGCGCGGTATTTTGGTACATTCACATGACCTTTTTTCAGTCCGGATTCTGTCAGTCGGAGATCCTCGCTGATCTCCGCGAGCAGTCCCAGACCATCCTCGCGCACATCAAGAAAATCTCCGTTTTTCAGACGGACGTATTTCTTTTTCCGGTCGTACCGGGTCAGAAGATATGCCAGCTCCTCGCGCGACATCTCATCCGAGTGGATCTGCAATTCCAGAAGATCGCTCTTTAACGCAACGCCCACCGAAACCGACGGCGATGAGACGACCTTCATTCCCCGGAAATCCTCCGTCGTGTAGATCGACATATACTCGCTGAGGCGCTGCAGACCGCTGCTTATGAGCTGATAGAGCATGTCCTCGTTGTGCGAGAGAATGAAGATCGTCTGCCCGAGTCCGTATTCGTTGAAGTACGGCTCGACCAGCGTGCGCACGCGCATCTCCTCCCCAAGATCCCGCACCTCGCCCGGCTCAATCTTCTGCAATACGTTATATTTGTCATCCCCATAGGCAGCGACCAGCTTCGCACCGACGGTCTGGTTGTCCTGCTTGTCCAGATACAGTTCAAACTCCGGCTTTTTCGGGACGTAGAGCGTCTCATCGAAGCCCTCTGCCGTCACCCGGAACGTCTCTCTTAAAAGCGGCAGCAGATCCCGGCAGAACGACGGCAGTTCATCCGCCGCAATGTAACATTCCCCGCCGGCCTGACGCTCCATATAGTCGAAAAAGTCTCCCGTCTTCGCCTTTAACGCCTCACTGCTGCGATAGATCATGCCATCTTCATAAAAATAGTAAAATCTGCTTCCCCTTATGACCTGCAGATCCTCCAGCAGAACGAAAACACCAGACGCCCCTGCGCGGATCTCAAGCTTCGGCTTGCGCTCTCCCTCCTGCACATGATACTCCTCCTCCGGCAGATACCCGATTTCGGCAGATAAAGGCATTTCCCCGATGGCGTCAAAAAAACGGTCGATGCCGACCTCATCGAGCTCCATCGTGCGCTCATATCCCCCGGTGTAAGCATAATAGGCATGAAATCTGCTCTGGCGCTTCTTGTCGTCATCCTGCATCCGCATGAACTCTACCATCCGCCATGCATCTTCTGTAAATGCCTGTCTGTTGTGATAAAAGTCCAGCTTTTTACCGTAATGCACCTTTTCATTCCGCTCGATGGAATGTAAAAAGGCAGAAATATTCTTTAATACATACTTCTGCTCCATTCCGATCTTAAATTCCACCGTCGCATAACTGTAATCCAGCTTAAAATAAGGCTCCAGTTCCACCTTTCCATAGACGCTCTCTGGAATCAGATAGCTCACACCGGCACGCAGTGAATACTGGTTCAAAAGCGTCTTGAACGCTCCTGCCGTCTGCATCGGGGCGACAGGCTTCTCCTCCGCGGCGCTTCCCTGCTCTCCCGCCTCATGTCCGGTGCGCTTCGCAGCCAGAATGTCCTTCGCCTGCCTTCGGTTAACATAAGCAAGAAGCGCTGCGACACAGTGTTTGCACATTCCCTCATAATTATAAAACGCTTCGCAGGTACAGTTGCTGCTTGACACCGTGCCGTACTCCTCATCGACAACCGCCGTCACCCGGTAGCTGCTCTGTTCCTTCCCACGTACCTCCGCTCGCACCTCGGCAACGGGCAGATCATGCTCCAGATAAATATCATACGCGAAATCCAGCACGCCCCCTGTCTCATATAATTCCTTTCCTCTCCGGTAGACTGCCGGATACACATCCTCTTTGATATCCGATACGGAAAACATAACCTCTCCTCCTGCTTTTGCCCTCTGTTCTCTGACATATAATTGTACCATAAAATCCTTTTTTCTTCATTCTTTTCTTTTAATTTTTTTGTCAGAATATGGTACAATGGTACATATCTTGTGATTGAAATACTTCTTATTTTTTATGGGGGTCTGTCATGATACAATATACAATCCATGAAGTTGCCGGTTTGCTTAATATCTCCACCGACGCCATCCGGCTCTACGAGAAGGAGGGTCTTGTCTCACCCACCCGCAATCCGGAGAACGGCTACCGCTGCTATGACACCGAACAGATCCACCGCATCATGGGAGTCTGTCTCTACCGCAAGCTCAACGTGAGCATCGCGGAGATCAAGCGGCTTCTCGCTGTCTCCACCCTTGGTGATCTTTCCGAAAGCTTTTCCGGTTTCATTGATTCGCGCAAAAAAGAGATCGAGCGGCTTACCCTGGAAGTCGAAAAAATGTCTTATATGAAACAGCACCTGGATACCCTGGATGAAGGCAGCCGCACTATAAGCATCCGGACGCTTCCCGCTGTCTATCCGCTCTACCATCAGGATTCCGCTTTTTTAGGTTACCGCACGCTAAAGGATGTCTTTCATTCTCCGCTGTTTTCGATGGGGAATTTCAGCTACATCCTCTCCGTGGAACCGTCCGGTTCCTGCCAGGTCAGCGCCTTCCAGTTTGCCATCCGCGAGCCGATGCTTGCACTCACCCAGCTCAATTCCACCAATCTGCCCAGCCGGGACAGCTGCCGCTGTCTCTACACCGTAGTCGCATTCCCGACCGAGCAGGAGATACTCTGGGATCTCTCCGCCGTCCTGAAATACGCCGGGGAACATCAGCTTTCCTGCAAACTGGAAGCTTACGCTTTCTACGTCTTCAGCATAGCACAGCCGGATGTCATCCTGGATTATTACGAAGTATATCTTCCGTTGGAAGACTCCTGATTTTTTCAACCTCCTATTGACCTTAGACCTGCACCAAGGTCTATGTTAGTATCACAAACATCTGGTACTTTCGTACAGGAAAAGGAGGTCTATCATGAACGATTCAAGAGAGTTAACGTTACAGGAACGCTCCACAAAGCGTGCCAACTATTGTCTGATGCTTACAGTTCTCATCATTTCCATCTATATGATGTTTCTGTTTATAGGAACAATTCTGCAGGGAAATCATGCTCTTTTCCGTCTTTTTGTCATTGCAGGCATGATTGCCCTCCCTGCAGCTGTTAGTACATTGTTCTATTTTTTTAATCCTGTTTCCATACGCTACCGCAATGTAGCGATTACATGCTTTCTGATCATTTATGAAGTCAGCTGTCTATCCTCAAAACTTTTTGTCTATAATCTCTTTATGATTCCTGTGCTCGTGGCACTGCTCATGTATTTTGATTTAAAACTCGAGATCTGCTCAGGCGTTTTAAACATGATCTGCTGCATACTAAATGGTCTCTATTCCATCCATGTGCTTGGAACGAATTCACTTGCAGAAAGAAACCTGATCTTTGTCATCTGTTCCATTATTATTGTTATCAATACAATTACCTGTCTGGCGTCCCGCGTGGCCGTCCTGCACAACACAGAGGAGCTCGCCGAACTGGAAGCCCACAAGAAAAAGCAGGAGGATATGATGAATTCCATCGTGACCGTCGGCACATCCGTCAATGAATCCACCCAGTCCATTCATGCACTGATCGAGGAGATGACAGAGGCAACCGGCTGCGTCAGCCAGGCAATGGGCGACATTACCGTAAGCATGGAGAGCACAGTCGGAAGCATTCAGGAACAGGCTTCCATGACCGGACGGATTCAGGACATCATTGCCGATACCGTGTCGATCGCAGACGCACTTACCAACATCTCCCAGTCCTCCGGTAAAAATGTAGAGACCGGTCAGGCGCTTGTGAGCAATATTGTCTCCCAGACGGAGGAAGTAGAATCCGAGAATAAGCTCGTCAAGAAAAATATGACTGCACTGCAGGCACATACGCAGGACATGTTAAAAATTATCAGCATTATCCAGCAGATCTCCGCACAGACCAATCTTCTCGCCTTGAACGCCACGATAGAAGCAGCGCGCGCAGGGGAAGCAGGCAGGGGGTTCGCTGTTGTCGCGGAGGAGATCCGCATGCTCTCCGAGCAGACCAAGCAGTCCACTGAAAATATTGAGGAAATCATCACAAAACTGAATCAAAATGCCGGTGACACAATCGCCTCGATGGATCATGTCATGGACAAGATCGGCAATCAGGTCAGCATGATTCATGATATTGAAGAAAATTTCAGCGGCATCCGCTCCGGTCTGACCGGCCTTGAACAGAATGCCGCCGCCATCTCAGAGAAGACACGCATTTTAAGAGAAACCAACACCATGCTGGTCGATGAGACCAACACGCTTTCCTCCACCAGCGAGGAGATCAGTGCCTCCGCGGAGGAGACCAACGCGATGTGCACCGACAATGCCGAGCGCTTCAAGAGTGTCAACAACGTCATCGCGGAGCTCGCTGCCGAAGCCGGCAAAATGAACGGTTTTATTGAAGAGTATCACCGCCTGCACGACGCGGACACCGACGCCGAGACAGCAATCTCCCGGCAGGCGCTCCACACGGCATAGAACGGGGCGGTTCAGCAATTCATGCTGACGTCCGGAAGAAATCCGCAAGCTTCTGCCGGCTGCCGGGAGTCACGATTCGTTTGAGCAAAATAGCGCGGTTTCTTCCATGCCGACTGGAACATCCGGGTTCGTGTCTCTTACCACGCTTTGACACTCTATGCGGGTGTGTCCGCACAGCAAAGACAATGAGTGGACTTTTGGGCAGCGCTTGGCACACCTCTTTACAGATTTAATAAAAGGAACTGTCACAATAAGCATATCGCACTTTGCTTTGATAAGTAATATTACGAGAAATAGATACTTAAAAGTTCCAGATAAACATGCGGCGGCAAAGTCTGACCGCAAAATCCGGTATTTCTAACCATGCCGCAGCTGGCATCCGTGATGATCCGTGTCTTTCCAAGTTTGGACACTCCGTGAGTGTCCAAACGTGGCCAAGACACGGAATGGGATGCCAGCCACGGCATGGAAGAAATACACGAATTTTGCTTCAAAGAATTTGCCGCCGTCTGTTTATTCTGGAACTTTTTGTTCTCTGGTATTCCTGTAATATTACTTATCACTTCAAAGAGATCTTTGCTTATTGCGACAATTTCTTATATTTTGCTCACCGGTGTGCCAAGCACTGCACAAAAATTTTAAAATTGTCTTTTGCTGTGCGAACACTCCCCATAGCGTGTTCAAAGCTTGGAAAGACACGGACGATCGCAGATGTGAGAACAGCATGGTTAGAAACCGCCGGTTTTGCGATCGAATCGCGACTCCCGGCAATCGGCAGAATCCGGCGGATTTCTCCGGCCGCCGTCATAATATACCAAAGCGCCCCGGTTTCTGCCGCGTCGCGCGGGCTAGAAGATTACCGTCACCTCGGTGCCCACGCCTTCCTCGCTTGAGAGTTCGATCTGAGCTTCGTGCTGCACGACGATATGCTTTACGATCGCGAGCCCGAGTCCGGTGCCGCCCGTCGACTTGGAACGGCTCTTGTCGACACGGTAGAACCGCTCAAAGACACGATCCTGCTGCTCCTTCGGGATGCCGATACCGGTGTCGCGTACTGTGAGCGCCGGTCTCTGATTCTTCATGCCCGTAATGACAGTCACACTGCCGCCCTTCTTATTATAGCGCACGGCATTGCTGCACAGATTGTAGAGCAGTTCCTCGATGAGCGTCTTGTTGCCGTTGATCGTCACCGGCCCGCCTTCCTGCAGCAATGTGACTTCGTTCTTCTGCGCCGCAATCTGCATCTGATCGATGCAGGTCGTCGCCAGCGTATAGAGATCGATCGGCTCAAACTCCAGCTTAAGGTCGCTGTTGTCCAGCTCCGAGAGCTTGATGATGTCGTTAATCAGAGATTGCAGACGTTCCGCACTCCGGTGAATCTCATTTGCAAAATGCTCGGTATCGCTTTCGTTGGTCATGCCGCTTGCGATCAGTTCCGCGTAGCCGGAGATCGCCGTGAGCGGGGTCTTGAGTTCATGCGATACGTTCGCGGTAAATTCCTGCCGCATCTGTGCATGGTTTAAGATATCCATATGCTGCTGCTTGATCATCGACACAAACGGACGCATCTCCTCGTATACTTCCCGCTCATCGACGAGCACAATGTTGTCCGCCATCTTTTCGATCGGCTCCACAAAGCGCTTTGTCATGCGTTTTGCAAAAAAGGCGCACACCAGGAATACACACAATCCCACACCCAGCGTAAGCATCGTCATATTCCATGCCAGATGGTAGATGCTGCCGCTCTCTTTTCCGATTCTAAGAACATTTCCGTCTGAGAGGCGCATCGCATAATAGAATGTGTGCTCCGCGGAAGTCGTCGATTTGCGCATCCCGCGGCCTTCCCCGACCGCAAGCGCCCGCTCGACCTCCGGACGCCCCCTGTGATTCTCCATCTTCGTCTCGTCCTCCATGCTGTCATAGAGAACCGTTCCATCCGTAGCAATCAAAGTGATCCGCAGCCCATCCTCGGAAAGCTGATCGCACACTTTCTGCGACGCATCCTCAAAATCCAGCCGGGAGATCACATGTGCATTTGCCTTTAAGTCATCATAGATCTGTTGTACCAGAATGCTGTAAAACAGCCCGATAGAACATACGGCAGTCACCAGAATGGCGATTGCCGCAATCAACATAAATTTGGAATTTAATTTTTTCTTCATAGATTTTTGTCTACTCGATCATATATCCCACATTGCGGATCGTCTTGATGCAGCTTCCCGCCGCCCCAAGCTTCTGGCGCAATGTCTTGATGTGCATATCCACGGTCCGGCTCTCGCCCTCGTACTCAAAGCCCCATACCTGATCCATGATCTTGTCTCTGGACAGGACAATCCCCGCATTGATCATAAGATATTTCAACAATTCGTATTCCTTGAACGTCAGCTCACACGGCTCATCCCCGACAAATACCGCGTGCTTGTCGTTGTCCATCCTGATCTCACCATGGCAGATTTTCGTCTCCTCCGCCACACTCTGCGTCCTGCGCAGCAGCGCTTTCACTCTGGAAATCAGCTCCATCACGCCAAATGGCTTTGTGATATAGTCATCCGCTCCGAGATCCAGTCCCTTGACCTTGTCCAGCTCACTGGTCTTTGCAGTGACCATAATGATCGGAATGGCTGCCGTATTTTTATTCGCCCGGAGTTTTCCCAGAATCTCCAGACCGTCTTCATCCGGAAGCATAATGTCCAGCAGCAGAAGGGACGGAACCGCCCGCTCCAGCCGTTTAAACATGCTTTCTCCGCTCTCGAATTCCTCCACTTCATATCCGCTGTTCTTCAGCGCATAGCGCTCAATCTCACGGATGTTGACGTCATCTTCCACAATATAAATTGTTGCCATTGTTCTCCTCTCTTCCGCGGCCGCTTATGCACACCAGATCGAAGATACGAATTACAGAGAGTACCTGCTTCCGAACTCATCCAGCAGTCTGGTGAACTCTGCGCTCTCCGCCTCATCCAGCTGCTCTGTAAAGCTGTGCTCCTCCAGCTGTGTATCCTTCAGCTGCATCATGTACACGGCAATATTGGAACAGTGGTCTGCCACACGCTCATAATTCATGGCAAGATCCGACAGGACCAGTCCCAGCTCCATACTGCACTTGCCCTTGCGCAGCCGCTTCATGTGATGCTTCTTCACATCTTTATTTAATTCGTCAATTACTTCCTCTAACGGCTCCACCGTATGCGCCAGCGCCTGATCGTTGTTCACAAACGCATCCGTGGTTCTTGTCAGAATGTCACGGATTGCCGCACCGTAGAGATTCATCTCCTCTTCACCTTTCCTGGAAAACGTCAGATTTTCCTTGCGCATCTGCTGTACGCTCTCCACCACATTGATCGAGTGGTCGGAGATACGCTCAAAATCCGTAATACAGTGCAGCAGCGACGTCACCTGCAGGCTGTCCTTATAGGACAGATTCTCACTGCTCAGCTTCGTCAGATATGCGGTGATCTTGTCGTCATAGACATCGACCCGGTTCTCCTTGTCAATGACATCCTGCGCTTTCTCCTCCGAATACTCGCCCAGCACGTCCATCGCCTCCAGAAATCCGTCTCTTGTCATCTCTGCCATCTGGCTTACCAGTGAACGGCACTGCTCGATCGCGAATGCCGGCGAAGAAAGGAATCTGTCGTCCAAGATTACAAACGCATCGTTTGCCGTCTTCTTCTCATCCTCTGTCTTCGGAATCGTAAGATATGCCAGATTCTCCAGTCCCTTCGTAAACGGAAGCAGAACCAGAGTAGTAAATACATTAAAAATACTGTGAACCAGCGCAATATCCGCTGCATTTACGACGTCGTTCGTAAACGGAAAGCTGAAAATGGCATTCCCCAGATAAAACAGGCACAGGAAAAGAACCGTACCGATCATGTTGAAATATAAATGTACAAACGCGGTACGCTTTGCACCCTTGTTCGCACCGATTGCGGAGATCATTGCCGTCACACAGGTACCGATGTTCTGTCCCAGAATAATCGGGATCGCTGTGCCAAATGTAAATCCACCGGTTACCGAAAGCGCCTGTAAAATACCGACAGAAGCGGAAGAACTCTGGATGACCGCCGTAAGCAGCGCTCCTGCAAGCACTCCAAGCACCGGATTCTTGAACATGGTAAGCAGGTTCGTGAACTCCGGCACGTCCGCAAGCGGCTCCACCGCACCACTCATCGCCGACATACCGTACATCAGCACGACGAATCCAAGCAGAATCTCTCCGGTAATCTTCTTCTTATCGCTCTTGCCAGACATCAGCAGAATAATACCGATCATAGCCAGAATCGGTGAGAACGATGTCGGCTTTAACATATTTATAAAAAGGTTGTCTCCCTGAATTCCCGTCAAGCTGAGCAGCCATGCGGTAATCGTCGTACCGATATTGGCACCCATGATGATTCCGATCGCTTGTGAAAGCTTCATAATACCGGAATTTACAAACCCGACGACCATAACCGTTGTCGCGGAAGATGACTGTATGACCGCTGTGACGCCTGCACCGAGCAGTACCGCTTTTAACGGATTCGATGTCAGATTCTCCAGAATGCGCTCCAACCTTCCGCCTGACATCTTCTCCAGTCCTGCACCCATCACGTGCATTCCGTATAAGAATAATGCCAGCCCGCCAATCAGGGACAATACTCCAAAAATATCCATTCTAATCTCCTTTGCATCTCATTGCTTTACATCTTTTTTACATACGCATACATAATCATTTATAACGTATTTTTTGACGTTTTGCAATTACAATCCAAGGAGTCGGTAAAATTTTTTAATTTCAGGTAATTTTCCGGTAAGCTTTATGTAAAATCTGTGTAAAATCACGGTTTTTAGACCAATTTTCTACTTCTCGTGCTCTCCCGTGATCGAATAGATGACCCACTCGGCAATGTTTGTCGCGTGATCGCCGATACGCTCAAAATATTTTGCCACCATCAGCATATCCGTCGCCTGCTCGCCGTTTTTGACGTTCTCATTAATCTTTTTGATCAGCTGCTGCTTAAAGTCCGCGAACAGATCATCGACCACATCATCCTGCGCAATCACCGTGCGCGCCAGCTCCAGATCCTTGTTGACGAATGCGTCCACGCACTTGATGACCATATCAGTAGTCTCTTTCGCCATACTTTCCACCAGATCAATGTTGATCGCGCTGCGCTCGTATGTCGCATCGGACATCAGAATCGTCATCTCGGAAATATCCGCCGCATGGTCTCCGATCCGCTCCATATCGGTAATCATCTTTAATGCCGCGGAGATCAGACGCAGATCCTTTGCGACCGGCTGCTGCTGCAACAGCAGCTTCATGCAGAGCGACTCCACGGTCTTTTCCTGCTCGTCGATCTCCTCGTCGTAGACGATCGCCTTCTTCGCCTTCTCCACATCCTGGCGCACCAGCGCGGAGATCCCCATCTCAATCGCGTGCTCAATCATGCTTCCCATCTGGATCAGTTCATTGTTCAGTTCTAACAGCTGTCTCTCAAATCTGTTTCTCATTGCTTGCTCCTTTCATCAACCGAAACGTCCGGTAATGTAATCCTCTGTCCGCTTATCCTGCGGCACGGAGAACAATTTTTCCGTATCTCCGCTCTCAATGACCTCGCCGAGCAGGAAGAATACGGTCTTATCGGACACACGCACTGCCTGCTGCATGTTGTGCGTCACCATAATGATCGTGTATTTTTTCTTCAGTTCCACCGCGAGATCCTCGATCTTCGAGGTTGAGATCGGGTCAAGTGCAGACGTCGGCTCATCCATCAGAATCACTTCCGGATCGACCGCCAGCGCACGTGCGATGCACAGACGCTGCTGCTGTCCGCCGGACATTCCGAGCGCACTCTTTTTCAACCGGTCTTTCACCTCATCCCAGATCGCCGCATCGCGCAGGGATTTTTCCACGATCTCATCCAGTTTTGCCTTGGAGCGGATGCCGTGCGTGCGCGGTCCGTATGCGATGTTGTCATAAATGCTCATCGGGAACGGATTCGGCTTCTGGAATACCATGCCGACACGCTTGCGCAGCAGGTTCACGTCCATGCCGCTGTAGATGTCTTCCCCGTCGAGCAGCACCTGTCCTGTGATCTTACATCCCTGTACCAGGTCGTTCATGCGGTTTAAGCATTTTAAAAAGGTGGATTTTCCACAGCCGGACGGACCGATAAATGCGGTAATTTCTTTTTCGTTAATGGTCAGATCCACGTCCTTGAGCGCGTGGAAATCGCCGTAATACAGATTCAGATTTGATATATTAAACTTTTCTCCCATGTTTTCCTCATTTCCGCGCTGTGCGCTATTCTTTCACTGCCTCAAATCGCTTCGCGATCAGGGATGAGACTCCATTTATCAGAAGGACAATGACAAGCAGCACCACTGCCGTCGCATTCGCCTCGTTTTTATGTAAACCTTCATTGGAAAGCACATACATATGGATGGCGAGCGTACGCCCGGAATCCATGAGTCCCGCCACACCGGTCACGGTACCCGCCGTGTAGATGAGCGCTGCGGTCTCTCCGACGATACGTCCAATCGAGAGAATGATACCGGATAGAATTCCCGGGATTGCTGCCGGAAGCACAATCTTAAAAATTGTCCGCAGTTTTCCGGCGCCCAGTCCGAAGCTTCCCTCTCTGTAGGAATCCGGCACACATAAAAGCGCCTCCTCCGTGGTTCTCATAATTGTCGGCAGTACCATGATGGCGAGCGTCGCCGCTCCGGAGAGCATGGAATAACGCCAGTGCAGTGCAATGTTGAAAAACAGCATACCGAACAGACCATAGATAATGGAAGGAATACCGGTCAGCGTCTCCGCGGTCAGCCGGACAACCTCCACGAATTTATTGCCCTTTCTGGCATATTCGATCATGTAGATCGCCGCTCCCACGCCAAACGGTACGGAAAACAGCAGTGAGACCACGACCATCTCCACCGTGTTGATGATGGCAGGAAGCATGGACACGTTGTCCGAATTATAATGTAGCGCAAACAGGCTCGGCTTTAAGTACGGAATACCGCTGATGAGAATGTAGCCCACCAGAAAAAGCAGCGTCACCACCGTGAGCGCGGCTGCAGTCAGAACCAGAAGCAGCAGGATCAAAGAGCCCGGATGTCTGGTATAGGATTTCATTTTATCTTTCAGTGTTACTTTGTTGATCGGATTTATCTGCTCCATCCCCTACTCCTTTCCGCTTCGCTTGATTGCCGAGAAGCACAGATTGATAATCAGAATAAACGCGAACAGCACCACGCCGGTAGCGATCAGCGCCTCACGGTGCAGATCCGTCGCATAGCCCATCTCCATGACAATGTTCGTCGTCAGTGTACGGACGCCCTGCAGAATACTGTTCGGGACACGCGGTTGGTTGCCCACGACCATCATGACCGCCATCGTCTCTCCGAGTGCACGTCCGACGCCGAGGATGACCGCCGCCAGTATACCGGATTTTGCCGCCGGTACCACGACGGTAAAGACACTTCTCTCATGCGTTGCCCCGAGCGCCAGCGCTCCTTCGTAATAACTCTGCTCCACTGCGCGGATCGTCGGTTCGGACGCTCCGATGATGGTCGGCAGGATCATGATTCCCAGAAGAATCGACGCACAGAGAATACTCTGTCCGTTGCTGTTCTTAAAATGCTCCCGGATGAACGGTACGAGCACAACCAGTCCGAAAAACCCGTATACGATAGACGGAATGCCCGCGAGCAGGTTCACGACCGGCTTTAAGAGCTTGTACAGTCCTTCCGGACAAAATCTTGCCATAAAAATAGATGTCAGCACGCCGACCGGCACACCAATGATCAGCGCGCCTCCGGTGACGTAGATACTTCCCAGTATCATCGGGAAAATACCGAATTTATTGTTTCCCGGCTTCCACTTGGTTCCGGTCAGGAATTCCACAAATCCGATTTTCTTCATTGCCGGGATTCCGTTTGCAAATAAGAATATGCAGATCAGCGCCACCGCCACGATGGAGATGACCGCAGCCAGCAGAAATACATATTCCATGATCTTCTCTCTTTTTTTCATCAGAGCCTCCATTTACAGGTTTTCCTAAATAACGTGTATGTTCCACGAAAGGACCGGAAGAACATTCTGTTCCCCCGGTCCGTCCTGCTATGCTATTTTCAGCTGTCCGTCCTAGTTTGCTGCATCCCAGGTTGTTGTTCCGCCCGTGAAGATACCCTTTACAGTGTCAGAGGAGAGATCCTCTACCGGGTTCTCCTGGTTTACGATCACTGCGATACCGTCCATGGCGATCTTCGTTGCGGTAAGTCCTTCCTCTGTCTCGGAATCCTTTAACTCGCGGGAAGCCATACCGATGTCAAGTGTGCCGTCTGCTGCGCCGGTCATACCTGTGGTAGAATCACTTGTCTGAAGCTCGATCTCCACGTTTGCATTGACTGCCTTGTAAGCCTCGATCAGTTTCTCCATTACCGGAGATACGGAAGAGGAACCGCCGACTACGACTTTGCCTTCTGCTCCATTGGACTCGAATGCTGCTGCGGAATCATCTCCGATATAACCGTTGTCGGAGATTACTTTCTGTCCGTCACCGCTCATGATGTAGTTGATGAAATCCTGTGCAGCCTCGCTGACCTCGCCCTTTGTTGCAATGTTGAACGGTCTTGCGATCTTGTAGGTGCCGCTCTTGATGTTCTCTACGGTAGCCTCTGCTCCGTCGATCTTCACTGCCTTTACCGTGTCGTTTAAGGAACCGAGAGATACATAACCGATTGCGTAGGTATCACCTGCTACCGATGTGAGCATAACGTCCGTGCTGTTGGTGATGATCGCTTCCTCTGTGGTATTATCCACTTTCTCACCGCTCTCATCTTTTTCTTCCACACCGAACAGCTCAATGAATGCTCCTCTTGTGCCGGAACCATCCTCACGGGAATATACGGCGATTGCTGATGTATGATCAAAATCTGCATTCTCTGCCGGTGCAGCTTCGCTTGTGGTATCTGCTGCGTCTGCGGTAGCTGCTGCATCTGTGGTTGCTGCTGCGTCTGTGGTGGTGTCTGCTGTCTCACTGCTGCCGCATCCTGCGAACATGCTCGCTGCCATAACACCTGTCAATAACATACACATTACTTTCTTCTTCATTTTGAATCCTCCATTCAATTTTACGGAATCTCTTCTCCGTTTTTTCTTTTACCTCGTTTCTTAGAACATGGTTTACTTTACGGGAGGAATGTAAAATGCAGAAGAGCACTTATGTAAAACCTGTGTAAAAATCCTGTCACATCATTTCAATCTGCCGGCGCAGCTCTAACATCTTATTGTCCACCTTTGCGATCACGTCCGAGTAGCCGCGCGTCTCGCGCTCCACATTGGCGATCTGGCCGGCATCCTTCTTATAACACATCTGCGTGTCCAGCTCTGCCCAGTAATCCATCGCAAACGAGCGGATCTGAATCTCCACCCGGATCTCCGTGACCGTGTCATTGTACGTCACCGGAACACCCGCAATCACATGAATACTCTGATAGCCGCTCTTCTTGGGATTTTTCACATAATCCTTTTCTTTGATAATATGAAAATCCTTCTGCTTCTTGATAACATCCGCAATCCTGTAGATGTCGTCGCAGAAAAAGCACACGACCCGGATGCCGGCGATGTCATTGAGTGTCTGCACCGCCTCCTCAAAGGAGACTTCCCGCCCTTTCTTTTTGAGTTTTTTGATGACGCTGTCCGGCGTCTTGATGCGGCAGGACATATTGCGAATGACCTGGCGGTGGCATTGTTCCGTCAGGTCAGCATTGATCAATCTTAATCGTGCCTGTACGAGATCCATGGCAGCGGCATAGGATAGCTGCACCATCGGCTGTAACAGTTTCTCACTCAACAGGTCCTCATTCGGCAATTTTTGTTCTCCGTTTTGTTTTTCCTTTATTTCTATTCGCTTCTTTTTCTTTTTAGAATCATTCTTTGGCAAAACCCGCTGCGCCTCCCATCGCACCGCTCTGTAACGTCTCCCCCGCCATGCACCGGCGCTGCATCTGAAAGCAGATAAATCCCACAACAAACATGGCGGCGATCGCTGCCACACCGGCTCTTGATGTATCAAACAACTGCGTGGTGATTCCCATCAGCATTGTTCCCATAAAGGAAGCTCCTTTTCCAAAAATATCGAAGATGCCGAAATACTCCGTCGACTTTTTCTTCGGGATGATCTTGGCATAGTAGGAACGGGAGAGCGCCTGGATGGCTCCCTGAAATACACCGACAAACGTTGCCATCATCCAGAATTTCCACGCCGCATCCAGCCAGAGCGCATAGACCGCAACCGCAAAGTATGCACCGATGCAGACCGAAATGAGTTTTGAAGATGCAAAGCGCTGGGTCAGTTTTCCGAACAGAATCGCGCACGGGAATGCGACGACCTGCGTGAGCAGCAATGCCATCAGAAGGCTGGTGTCGCTGATTCCGACGTCTTTTCCGTAGGAGGTCGCCATCTCGATGATGGTATACACGCCATCAATATAGAAGAAAAACGCTGCCAGAAACCACAGCACCTTTTTGTCATCCCGGATCTCCGCAAAGACTTTGCCGAGTCTGGAAAAGATCCCGCGCACATCGGTGCCGCCCGCTTCTACATAGTATTTCTGCTGATAGTTCCGCAGCAGCGGGAGTGTCACAACCACCCACCATGCCGCGTTGATAAAAAATGCAATCATCATCGCAACCGTGCCGGAAATGCCGATTGCGTCCGCGCCGAGGATCAGACCGAGGCTCGCCACAAACGGCACGCAGCTTCCGATGTATCCCCACGCATAGCCCTGGGAGGACACCTCATCCATCCGCTCATCCGTCGTGACATCCACAAGCATGGAATCGTAGAAAATGAGGCTTCCGGAGAATCCGACTTTTGCAATTACGAAAATGGCAAGGAACAGAATCCAGGTCCTTGGAATCGCAAGCGCCGCACAGCCGAGCACTCCCATCATCATGAAAAATGTAAACAGCGGCTTCTTGCGGTTCTTATTGTCGGCGACCGCACCAAGCACCGGTCCTAAAACCGCCACAATCAGCGTGGAGATCGAGATGGCGTAGCTTAGATATGCGGTGGAGTCCGATGCGCTGATGCCGTTTGCGGACGCCATGTTTTTGTAGTAGATCGGTATAATCGTCGACACCAGCAGTGTGAACGCCGAATTTCCGACGTCATACAGTACCCAGAATTTTTCGAGTCTGCTCATTTTCGTTTTCATAATCTTTTACCTCTTCTTCCTTAATAAAGCGGAATATTTCATCATAATATTTCGCACGCGTCCGCTCATCCGCATTAAAAATCTCATGTCTGGAATCCGGCATAAAGAAAAGCTTTGTCCGCTCCGTCTCCTCCGCAAACCGCGCGATCGCATCGTTATCCACCATGTGGTCACGACCTGCTGCAAAAAGCAGCACCGGCACCTTGATCTTTGCCAGATTCTCCCGCCGCATCAGCTTACGGCTGGCGCGAAGCCCTGCGCGGACCCAGGCATAACTTCCGCCGTAGGTGCGGTAATGTTCATCTAAGAGCCGCTTTTGAAACATATAGTCATAACGCTCTTTTGAAAGGCAGCTGCTCCCCTCAAACTGCGGCGTCTCTGAAAAGCCCTGCTGTCCCGCCAGTGTGGCAAAGCATTTTCCTTTTCCGGTCAGACAGCAGAACTCCGCCAGCAGTTTTGCCAGAAACCGCGGATATTTTCCGGTCTGCATGGCACACATCGGCGCGGAGAGGACTGCCGCCTCAAACAACTGCGGATAACGTTCCAGTGCAAGGATTGCAATGGCGCCTCCCATCGAATGTGCAAACACGATCCGGTGTTCCTCCCCGGGACTTACGACCGTCTCCACAAACCGCGCGAGATCTGCGGCATAGCAGTCATAACTTTGCACATGCACCAGTTCCGGGTCATCCACCTCGCGCCCGGAATACCCGTGTCCCCGGTGTTCCGGCACATAGACCGAGTATCCCGCCTGCAGAAAACGGTATGCGACTTCGTTATATTTTTCCGCGAATTCGCAAAACCCGTGGGAAATCACAACACATTTCTCCGCATCCGGCAGAAAATAGCGCCGGTAAGCGATCGACATGCCATCTTCCATCTTAAGATAGCCCTTCTCGCCGTGCTCTTTCAGATAAGGCTCTACCGTCTCCGCCATCCAGACGGCATAAGCAGTCTTCTCCTCTTTCGCACAGCTTCTATCCTCCGGCATCATCCCTGCTTCCCCTGCTTCTTTATCACGCGCACCAGCTCCGGTGTCAGCGTTCCGTCCAGATACTCGGCAGCGATCCGCCTGCCCACGTCCGGATAATTCGTAATCATGGCGTCCACCTGCATCTCGCACACCATGCGCATGTACTGCTCCTCGTTCACCGTCCAGACGTGTACGCGCTTTCCGTGCTTCTTACAGTCTTCCATGTAATTCGGATACTGCAGATTGTAGAGCGCCGGATGCATGGCGTCTGCGCCCACGACAAGCGCGCCATAGCTGACCGGATTGACAATGCCGTCACAGTAGAGCATGCCGGTCTTCGCCTGCGGATTCAGCTCCTTGATGCGCTGCACCGTGTAGTGGTTAAACGACGAGTACCACACGCGCTCCTCCAGTCCCATGCGGGCGGTCAGGTCAAGCACGCGCTCTTCGATCTCCGGATAAAAGACCACGCCGGTCTTCAATTCCACATTGATCGTAAGTCCCGTCGGCTTTAACAGCTCATAGACTTCCTCAAGCGTCGGGATCATCGCCCGCTCGTACCCTTCCTTATGCGTCCGGTTGTAATTAAATCTGGAAATTCTCGCGTATGTAAAATCTTTGACCCAGCCGCTGCCGTCGCTGGTACGGTCAACCGTCTCGTCGTGGATGACAACCAGTTCTCCATCCTTTGTGAGCTGTACATCCAGCTCCACGCCGTCCGCGCCCATCTCAACCGCTTTCCGGAATGCCTCCAGTGTATTTTCAGGCGCGTAGCCGCTTGCGCCGCGGTGCGCCCATACCAATGTCTGTTTTTCCATGTATACAAAAACCTCCGATATGATAGCTTCTTATTTCTTCTATCATATCGGAGGTTTGTAAAATTGTTCGGGTGCGTTGTGTAAAATTTAGAAGGGATATGTAAAATATCTGTAAGATCACCCTAACTGGGAAAAATGCCGGTCAGCATTTTCCCCGCTTTATCATTCCGCGCAGAATCTGTGCGGCTCCGCCGCCGTTTCCTTTTTTATATTCCTGCCCCCGCAGGTAGAGCTGCTTCACTTTGACGGAAGCCAGTTCCTCCTTCGGGATGTCGTAAGGATTGCGGTCCAGCAACACCATGTCCGCTATTTTTCCCGCTTCCAGACTTCCGCGCTCCCTCTCATCAAAGGTCGTGTAATATCCGTTGTAGGTACACATGCGCAGCGCCTGCTGCACGGAGATGGATTCTGCCGGATTGCTGTGATTGCATGCCTTATACATCCATAAAAGCGGGGCCGGATCTGTGCAGGGTCCGTCCGATCCCGCACTTAAAATCAGTCCGTGTTCGCAGAATGTGCGGATCGGATTCAGCCTGCCCGCACGCTCTCCGAGGATCTGCTCCAGATAGCTGTCCGGCTCCTGCGGCCAGTCAATGAACGCCGTCTGCACTGCCAGATTGATGTGATACCGCTCACAGACCGCAATCTCCTCCGCAGTCGGCAGACATGCATGGATGATCGTATGTCTGTGATCTTCTCTGGGCAGATCGTCAAGCGCCGCCTTGATGGCACGCACCGCCTGCACAAACGCCTTATCGCCGATCGCGTGCATCTCGATCTGCAGACCGGCGCGGTTTGCCGCCTTACAGAATTCCGTCACTTTTTCATCCGAATAGTAGAGTACGCCGCAGTCCGACGTGTTTTCATACGGCGAGAGCAGTGCCGCATCCATGGAACCGAAGCATCCGTCAAGCGCTGTCTCAAAACAGCCCCCGATTCTCGGAAGCTTCCGCTTTACCGCCTTATTCACATCGAGCGTCTGCATAAACACGCGCATCTGCATGCCGTTTGTGATGCCGCGCGCAAAAAAACGCTCCAGATCGACGTCCAGATCTCTCGCAAAGCCGACGCCGCTGACCGTATGGATCATGCCGATGCCGCGCGCAGCCAGATCGTCCAGCGCCTTCTGCATGTGCGCCACCAGCTGCACCGTAGAGAGCGAAGCTGTGATATAATCCGAGACGGCGAAAAATGCCTCCTGGTTCATCTCCCCGGTATCCTCATGAAAACCGCGCAGATGCTGCACCTTGCCGCGCACTTCGTTTAACAGCACCGTGTTGACGACACACGCGTGACCGTCGTACTTTACCAGAAAGAGCGGTTTGTCGGGACACACCTCATCCAGCTGCACCCTGCGCACCAGATGTCCGTCTGACACGGAATACGGCGATGCGCCAAACCCGATCACCAGCTTTTCCTTCGTTTTCTTCACATGCTCCCGGAGCATCTGAAGAATCTCCTCATTGCTCTGCGCATTCATGACATTGAGCCCGGCATGAAACGTCGCGTAACTTGCGAAATGGATATGACTGTCCACAAACGGCGGAATCAATGCCCCCTCCCCGGTGGACACGCGCTCCGCCGCCACACAGCCGGCCGGCAGCACATCCCCACAGTAAAGGATTTTCCCCTGATCCTCCAACAGATAATGTGCAATCCGGTTCTCTTTGTCACAGGTTAAAATGTTACCCTCATAAAGTCTCATACCGTGCTCCTTTCCAATCCCTTAAATTTTAAAATAAGACCGGAATAATGTAAATGCCAAGTGCTATCACCGTCACAAGAATCGTGCCGGCTTTCCAGATCCGGTACTCCTTGTCCATCTTTGCCTTTTCCTGGGGGGACGGCTCCTCGAGGATACCGATCTCCTCCTCAATGGACGGAATCTTATTCTCATGCTTTCTGGTGAAAAGCGCCCAGTAGACAATCGCTGCCACGGTCACAACCGCCGCCGTCAGAAGCGCTATGCGGTCTGCGAAAATCAGAATAATAGTGTAGGCTGCAATCGTGACATAGCATCCGACCGTTCCTGCCGGCGCCCTGTACGGCCGGTTCATATCCGGATAGTGTTTCTTTAAGCCAAGGTAAGCCAGACAGCCAATCATATAACATACTGCGAGTGAGATCAGCGATACCGACGCGATATAATTGATTGACCCTGTTGCAATCAGGATAATATTGATGATGCCGACCACAAGAACCGCCATATACGGTGTCTTATACTTCGGATGTACCTTGCACAAGAACTTCGGCAGGGAACCGTCCTCCGCCATCGTGTAGATGTAGCGCGCCGGTGCCGCAATTCCCGGATTGATGGTGGAGAGATCGCCGCCGAATGCAATGCCGATGCAGAGCAGAATGATCGGGAAGCCCACCAGTCCGGCAGCCCGGAGTCCCTCCGCATACGGTGCGTCTGCCACTGCAAGGATGTGGTAAAACTCGTGCGGCACCAGTCCGACAAGAAACCACTGGAATAACGCGTTGACTGCAAATACAAGGAATACCGATACTTTTAACGCTCTCGGAAGCGTATACTGCGGATATTTCGTCTCCGCACCCATCGATACACAGGTCTCAAATCCGGTATAGCACCACCATACCAGTCCGAAAATGTACATCATTTCCTTAAACGGCGGCAGGGAATCCATGGCGATCCCGCCGAAATAGTCCAGGTGAATGTGCGGTATCATATATAAGAACCATGCCACGGCACAGCCCCAGAAGAAGAAAATGAATCCCGTCTGCGCTTTTCCAGACATCTCAATTCCCCGGAAGTTCAAGATCAGGAAAAACAGAACCAGCACAATCGCAATGATCCGAGAATCCACTCCCTCGATATTGATGCCGAGTTCTCCGAACAGAATTTTAAAATAATTGGAAAATGCCAGTGTCTCGCCCGCGCCGATGCCGACCACGGAGATGATGTAATGCCAGCCTGCCAGATTCGCCCAGACCCGGTTGAGTCCGCGCTTCGCATAATTGTAAGTACCTCCGGCACACGGAAGTGCCGCTGACATCTCGCCGTAGATCAGACAGGGCCAGATCGAAATGAGCAGGGATAAAAATGTAATTACAATAATCCCCGATCCGACATATCCAATCTGTGAGGAACCACAGGTAAACAGTCCCACTCCTACTACCGTTCCTATCGTCATACTGATCGACTCTTTCAGTCCGAGAGCACGCACCAGCTGACCTCCCTCGTTTTTCTCCATAATGTATCCTCCTTTGTCTGTCTTGCTGCTTCTATAGAAAAAGAGCACAGACGTCCCGCCTGTGCTCCTTCGCAACCATGTCTTTATTCTGCTTTTGAAAATTCTACGCCGCTTTTTTTCTTTTCCAGGATCTGTGCGATCAGATCCGCAATATGTGCGGCCGCCTCCACCGGCGGCACACCGTGCCTGCTGATATTCGATACAACCGTATACTCCGACTCAAGCATGTCCGGTCTCGCATGGTAGGCAATATATGCCGACATGCTCTCCGATGTCAGAAGACCCGGGCGCTCCCCGATGAGCACGCAGGTTACCTCCGCATCCAGAAGCGGTCCGATCGTCCGCGCGGTATTCACTCTGCAATACCGCACGAAAAACGGTGTCCCGACGGTAATTCCCTTATCCTCCAGACCCATTTTTATGGTTGGAAACAGATCCGGAATGTTCGCCTTGATGGACGGCGAGCACAGACCGTCGCCGAAATAGATCTGTACCTGCGGATGATGGACGCAGTTTTCCGCAATTTTTTGTCTGGCACCCGGCAAAAACTCCCTGCCCCAGTCCGGGCGGAGAAGCATTTCGTTTTTATTGGCGCATCTTGTCCGCACCTCAAAAACGCCAAGTTCCTTTACCACTTCCTCCGGCACTTCATTGAACACCGCGTCGTTTGCCGCCGCATGCGCCGCCAGAAACCGGAGCTGTGCCTCGGTCGTGTAGCGTGCGCCGCACCGTCCGATCCCGATCCGTGCGGGCGTCGCATGCTTCATCTTCCAGAGTTCCTTTTCATTATGCGGGTGCTCCACCTGCATATATTCCATAATGTCTGTCTCTGTAATATCGCGGAGGCAGGCGGTCTCTTTTTCACTCATATATCCTGTTCCTCCTATTTAAAAAATATGGACGGGTCTCCGGCGTTCGGACCGAGATGCCCGTTTTCCCAGATGCCCCGTTTTTCAAGCCATGCCTTAAACTCCGGTATCGGCTCCTTTTTCAGCAGCTGCCGGATACTCGCCACATCGTGATAGCTGGTGGACTGATACATCAGCATAATATCATCCGCCTGCGGCAGTCCCATCACATAGTGAACGCCAGCCGTTCCCAGAAGTGTCAGGATCGTCTCCGAGTCGTTCTGATCGGTCGGCATGTGGTTCGTATAACATACGTCGCAGCCCATCGGCAGTCCGTGCAGATGCCCGCAGAATACGTCCTCAAGCGCCGCCCTTGTGAGCTGCTTGGTGTCGTAGATATACTCCGGCCCCATGAAACCTACCACCGTGTTCACCAGAAACGGATGATAGTGCCGTGCCAGACCGTAACATCTGCATTCCATCGTCTGCTGATCGCTGCCGAACGCCACCGAGGACGACAGTTCCGAACCCTGCCCGGTCTCAAAATACATGACGTTGGGTCCCTTTGCCGGTCCCTCCCCCCGAAACAGCTTCTCCGCCTCCGACAGCATCCCGGTGTTGATGCCAAACGCCGAGAGCGCCGCCTCCGATCCCGCAATCGACTGGAAACACAGATCGGCGCTTCCCTGCCTGGTTCTAAGCGCCTCCATCTGTGTTGTCACATGTGAGAGCACACAGGTCTGTGTCGGAATCTCATATTTATCCCGGATGTCCCCGAGCACTTTCCAGATCGCAAGCGTGCTGTCCACCGTATCAATCGCCGGATTCAGCCCGATGACGGCATCGCCGATGCCGTAGCTGAGTCCTTCTAAGGTGCTGGCTGCCACGCCTTCCACATCATCCACCGGATGATTGGGCTGCAGTCTCGACGCGAGCACGTTTTCCGTGCCGATCGTGGTATTGCAGGTCGCCGTCACCCGGATCTTGCTTCCGGCAAGAATCAGATCCATATTGCTCATGATCTTGGAGATCCCGGCAATCACTTCGCTGGTCATTCCCCGGCTTGCGCGCATCAGCGCCCCGCTGTCTGTGGCGTCACAGAGAATCCACTCCCGCATCTCCTGGATCGTTCTGTCCCTGATCGTGCCGTAGACCGTTTCATCAATATCATCCTGAATGATCCGCGTCACCGCATCCTCCTCGTAGGGCACCACGGGATGCTCTGTTAAATCTGCCACGGTCAGCTGTGCCAGCACCTCCTTGGCGGCAATCCGCTCTAAGGCGCTCTCCGCTCCCACACCTGCCAGCTCGTCTCCCGATTTTTTCTCGCTCGCCTTTGCCAGCACATCTTTTACATCCTTAAATTCATAGGTCTGCCCCAGCATCCGTGTCTTTAATATCATAAGCTACTCCTAACCATTAAATATCAATGTCTTTACTATCACGGGAATGACGTTACCCGATGCAACCGGTTCGCCCAGATCAATAAAATCTCCGCTCCCGCAGCTGATTCCATCGATGCAGATAACGCTGCACTTCTCTTTCAGTCTGTGATGCAGCGCCTGCCCGATTGCTTTTCCGATATCCTCCTCAAGCACCAAGATCAGATGCCTGCCCATGCCGCACTCCCTGACATACTGGTCTGCAATCAGTTCTGCTATTCTTTGTACCTGTGCGAAAGTAGGGCACTTTAACCCCTTCATGGCAAGCGCCACCTGCCGGTCTTTTTCCTGATCCTCCTTATAAAGCAGCAGCGCCCGGTGCATGTTTTCCGGCAGTTTTTCAATCTCTTCCTCACGCTCCAGCGGAAGCTTCACCACCGGAATATTTTTTAACGGAAACGGTTTCGTCGTGTACTCAATCGTACTTCCGGAAATGTTCATGCTGTAGTTGCCCGCGCCGATCACCGTCGCCCGCATGGTTTCCCGCGCATCCGTCACTGCCGCCCGACAAAACGCTTCGTTCTTCCGGATCGCCTGCGCCAAAAGGATTCCGATGTCCCCGTAGCGGAACAGATTCTCCTCTTCCCCGAAGCATGCCGCCACCCCGCCGGAGAACATCACAATATCGGGCGGCGTGCTATCCGCCAGAAGATGGTTGGTCTGCATGTAGGAAAGCTCTGCTGCCTCCGGCGCCAGATGCACTGCCTCCGCAAGAAGTTCCGCCATCGCAGCGGTGAGTCTGCGCAGCTTTTCCGGTTCTGCCGTCCCGCCCTCCGCAAGATCAATCTCAAGCCTGTCGCACAGCCATTGCAGCTTGGGCGCCATGTAGATCACCCTGCCATCCTTCACGCGGATCAGTCTGCCGCCGATGTCGAGACATGCCGTATCAACCATATTTCCGTTCTCAAAGACGCAGATATTTGTCGTGCCGCCGCCGATATCCAGATTGACTACCCGCTTCCCCGTCTTTTGGGACAAATCCGCGGCTCCCGCGCCTTTTCCTGCCAGAACGGACTCCAGATCCGCTCCCGCTGTCGCCACGACGAACTCTCCCGCCACATCGGCGATCGCCCGCACTACCGACTCGGCATTTCTTTTCCGTGAAGTCTCCCCCGTGATGATGACGGCTCCGGTTGCAAGATCTGCCGGACGAACACCCGCCTTCTCATATTCCTTTTTTATGATCTCATGCACGCGCTCCCCGTCAATCTCCTCCCGGGATGACAGCGGTGTAAAATAAATCTCACTCTCGTAGATGACCTCCTTTGACACCACCTTGATCTGTGGAATTCTGCCAAATCCGCCTGTGTTCTGGAGAATCATCCTGCTGAACACAAGCTGCGTCGTCGACGTTCCAATATCAATTCCGGCACTTAAAATCTCTTCCGTCTGCATTCTTCTCCTCCTCAAAAAATCGTCCTTTTTTGTCTGTGTCTGCCGCTCATAATATGATTACGCGGTTGTTTTTATCTGCGGCAGCCAGGCTTTCACATCTTAGCGCAATATGGTATTGCCTATTACATAAAAAAAGAGAGCAGCCGCTATCGCGGTGCTCCCTTGCACATGTCATCTGATATCTGAATTTAGAAGTTATTATAGCATGACACTTTTTGTTCAGCAATTTCCTTTTTTAACAAATATTTTACCGGCTGCTCATATATTTTTGTCTTTTTTGTACCTTTTGTATGACTTCTTCCAGCCTTTTTGTACGGATTCAGGCAGCGTTTTTTGCCTGCCTTACATTGTAGACCGTTGCCGAACCAACCACCAGCAGGGCACCGATAACAGCGGTTGCACCGATTGTCTCCCCATAAAAAACAGCCACCAGAACCGGATTTAAGATTGGCTCGATCGTCGAGGTCAGAGACGCTGTGACCGGAGAGACTGCATCCAGTCCCCGCGACAGGAACACATAGGACAGACCGAACTGTACCACGCCGAGCAGCAGCACGAAGAACCAGATATGCAGTGACATTTCGCTCTCCTGCCCGTAAAACGGGATTCCGATCGCCGCGCTCAGCGCACAGGACACCAGAAGCGACGATTCAAAGTCCGCTCCGCGGAATTTTTTCTGCATCATCACAAGCGCATAGGCAAGACCTGAGAGAATCGCGAGCAGATTCCCCGCCATGGCTCCGGCATCCAGCGACGTATAAAAGAAGCAGAAAATCCCGGCAAAGACTCCCGCGCAGGCAAACACCGCATCCCGCCCCGGCTTTTTGTGAAAGATCAGCCACATCAGAAGAATGACAAACACCGGCTCCGTGAACTGCAGCACAATCGCGTTGGCGGCTGTCGTGAGCTTGGTCGCCGCCACAAAGGCAAACGCCATCACCGTATTGCACACCGCGCCGAAGAACACCGTCTTATTCCACACGAACTTCTGGCGGCGCAGAAGCATGTAACATCCCACAACCAGCGCCGAGAAGATACTGCGCGCTCCCTGGATCGTCACCGACGACCACGGGATCGATTTGATTAAAACGCCTCCGGTGCTGAAACAGACTGCCGATAACAGTACGCAGAGCGTTCCCCGCAGACTTTCCGCATTCATTTTTTTATCACTCATATCCACTCCTCCATCCGGATTTCTGTCGTATTCTCCATCCGCACTTCTGCCGGATTCTCCCATCCGTACTGCTGCCACTTCCTATGAGATAAAAACATAGACCAGCACGAGTACTCCCAGAAACAGTACGTTCGCGATCGTAAACCACAGGAGATACCGCCCCTTGGTCTTATTATAATTGTGCGCGTAGATCTTATAAGAGATCAGGCTCGCCATCGAAGCGATGAGCGTTCCCAGTCCGCCCAGATTCACGCCGATCGTAAGATTCTTCAGATCGTGCGTAAAATCTGCCAGAAGCAGGGTCGCGGGAACATTGCTGATGATCTGGCTCGCACCGATGCCGACCGCCAGTTCCCTGCCCGCCACAAGACTTTGCAGGACAGACCGTACCGCCTCGATATTCCCCATATTGCCGATGAAGATGAAGAAACTGATAAACGTAAACAGCAGACAGTAATCCACCTGCAAAAACACCGTGCGATCCGTTAAAACAAGCACAACGAGCACCACCGCGAGCATCAGCTGCCACGGAAATACCCGCGCCACCGAAAGCAGGCTTAGCGCAAAGAGCGCCAGATAAATCCCGTTTTTCTTCCTGCCGGCTGTCCCGGACGTCTGCAAAAGCACCCCCGTTTCCAGCGAGATCCGGCGCTTGCCCGCGCTGAGCACGAACACGACAAGCAGCAGAAGCACGCCCGACACGAGCGTATACGGCGCCATCCATCCGACAAATTCTCCCAGCCCGGCGCCGGAAATGCTGTAAAGGTATAGATTCTGCGGATTCCCGATCGGCGTCAGCATGCTCCCCAGATTTGCTGCAAGCGTCTGCAGCACAAACGCTGTCACAATCAGCCGCTCCTGGTGGCATTTCTGCAGAATCGTGCACGCAAACGGCACAAACGTCAGAAGTGCGACGTCGTTTGTGATAAACATACTGGAAAAAAAGCACAAAAAAACAAGCACCAGCATCAGCTGCGCGGTATTCTTTGTCTTTGCCAGAAGCCGGCTGCCGATCGCATCGAACAGTCCGTTGCTCTGAAATCCTGCCACAATCAGCATCAGCGACAGCAAAATGCCGAGCACGCGCCAGTCAATGTAGCCCACGTACTGCGGACCCGGGTGCACCCAGAATGCCGAGGCCACGGCAAGAACTGTGGCGATCGTGAGTACCGTTTCCTTTTTTATAAAATCTATGATCTTCTGCAACATGTTGTCCATCATCTTTCCTGTTTCATTGTAAAAATTCCTTTCCTATTTTACTTCTCTTTTTTGCACTTGCATAGGATTTTTTTCTGAAAATGCGGCATACTACCACAAGATAGCCTGTTATCGCTGTATGCGCACAGCCGGCGCCTGTCATTTTCCCATGCACGGCTGCCCGCGCAGGAATGGAGATTTACGTGAAAAATACATTATCCTTACCTGTCACAAATGAAAACGGCTCCTATGAGATCCGCCTGGAGAGCATCGGCGGGCTGGGCGCCAATCTCTGCGGAAAAATGCTCGGGGAGCTCGGCGCACTGTCGCTTTCGCTCAATTCCTTAAGCTTTTCCAGCTACGGCTCCGAAAAGCGCGGTTCACCGGTCAAGGCGTATGTCCGCTGGTGCGCCGATGACCGCCCGCTGCGCGTCAACAGCCCCGTGACCCGGCCGCATCTGCTTGGCATCTTTCACGGGGGGCTGATCGGCACCTACCCGGTCTTGGAGGGCGTCACCGTAGACACCAAAATCGTATTAAATACCCCCTTGCCCGCTGAAGAGGCGGCAGATAAGTACCACATTTCCATCGGAGAACTCTATTGTCTGGATGCGCTCGCACTTGCGATGGAAAGTCATTCCCGCATCAACATGGTCATGCTCGGTGCTCTGGTGCGCGCCAGCGGATTTATCCCGCCGGAAGCTGCCGAAACGCTCTGCCGCGATACGATCGGGAAAAAATATCCCGCACTCATCGAAGCCAATCTCGCGGGTCTGCGCCTGGGATATGAAAATGTCAAAATGGCTCAGGGTGACCGCAACCTCGCCCCTCTGCCGGACGCCCCGGCGGAACGGTATGCTTGGGGCTATGCCAACGCTCCGATCGGCGGCGTCAATCCGCGGATCGGAAGCACCGTCTCCAACGATCTGACCGCCTCGCGCGAAGGGTACATTCCCCTTTTTATTCAGGAAAAATGTATCAACTGCGGACTGTGTGACACGGCATGCCCGGATATGGTCTTCCAGTTTGCTCCCGGCATCTACCGCGAAAAAAACTGCATGGTCAACCGGGGGCTTGACTACTATCACTGCAAGGGCTGCCTGCGCTGTGTGGAAGTCTGCCCCACCAGTGCACTCGTGCCGGCACTCGAAAAAGATTACCCGGAAAAACCGCATTTTCTTCCGAATCAGCATCTGCTGCCCGACGTCATCCGCTATCAGACCGTCGGTGCGAATTCCTGGATCACAAGCGATTCTTTTACCGACGAAAAGCGGGTTGACGGAGGCGTCGTATAAATGCAGGCAACACCAGTGAATCGTACCGGCGCATAGCGTCTGCAGAATGGAGAATGATATGGAAAAACAAAAAATTATGTATGACAGCGGCAATGAGCTTGCCGCATTTGCCGCAAAGCAGATCAACTATCACGTCATGGGGTATTATCCGATCACGCCCTCTACACAGATTGCGGAAAATCTGGATGTCATGGGCGCGGAGGGGCTTCACGACATTGCCCTGATCGCCGCCGAGGGAGAACACAGCGCTGCCGGCATCTGCTACGGCGCCTCAGCCGCTGGAGGCCGTGTATTTAATGCCACCAGCGCCAACGGGCTTTTGTACGCCTTAGAACAGTTTCCGGTGCAGTCCGGCACACGCATGCCGATGGTCATGAATGTTGCATGCCGCACGGTTTCCGGCCCTTTGTGCATCAAAGGCGATCACAGCGACGTCATGTATCTGCTCAACACCGGCTGGATCATTCTTTTTGCCGATGAACCGCAGAAAGTCTATGATTTTAACCTGCTCGGTCTAAAGCTTGCCGAGGCTGTCCGTCTCCCGGTCGCAGTCGCGTTCGACGGCTTTTTTACGAGCCATCAGAAGCGCAAGTGCCTTGTATTTGAGAATGATGACACCGTCACCCGCTATATCGGGGAAAAGCTTTCCTGTGACAACCCGAAGGTCTCCGCATTTGCCGGCACCGGCACCTGCGGCACCGCCGCAGAGCTTCCCTACGCCAGCGTCTTAGATCTCGCGCATCCGGTTTCCATCGGTTCCTATATGAACGAGCCGGATGTCATCAATAACCGCTACCAGCTCCATCTCGCCATGGAAGCCGCGAGAAACAAGCTGCCAGAGCTGTTTATGGAATATGCCGCCCTCTCCGGCAGGGAACTTTCCCTCTGCGGTGCCTACCGGCACGAGGATGCCAAGGTTCTGCTTTTCGTGCTCGGTTCCTCCTACCACACCGCCATGGAAGCCGTCGACCGGCTGCGGCAGGACGGCGTAGCGGCTGGCGTGATCACCCTATACATTCTGCGCCCGTTCCCCGCCAAGGAACTCCGCGTCCTCTGCCACAATGCTTCCACGATTCTTGTTGCAGACCGGCAGGACAGCTACGGAGCCGGCGGCGGCAACATGTCGCTTGAATTAAAGGCCGCTCTCTCTTCCCTGCCGCACCCGCCGCGCATCTTAAGCCGGATCTACGGTCTCGGCGGTAAGGACTTTTTCGTGGAGGACGCCCTCGCTCTCTTTAAAACGGCACTCTCGCCGGACGCTCCGGCGTTCGATTACTACGGCGTTACTGCCGGCACAGACGCTTCGGATCGGGCTGCTTCCTCCGGGACAGATTCCGCCGGGTCGGACGCGGTGCCGACAGCTTCACACCAGGCAGCCTCTATCAACAAAGATATGACTTCAAGTGCCTCCGGCAGGGCTGACCGCACAATAGCGGATCAGACTTCGGGCAATTCCGGCAAAGCCACCCCAGCGATGGAGATTTCTGCGATGCAGCCGCAGTATTTTAAGCCTGTCACAAAGGAAGAATCCACACCGGGTCTCACCACCTGCATCTTCGATCACGCAGCCGGGAAAATGAAGGTCTCCGGCGGCTCCGTAAAAGATACGACCGCCATGCCGATGCGCGTCGCACCAGGACACGGCGCCTGCCCGGGCTGCGGCATTCCGATCAATGTGAACCTCCTGTTAAAAGGCATCGAAGGCAACGTCGTCCTGCTGTTTCAGACCGGCTGCGGCATGGTAGTCACAACCGGCTACCCCAAAACCGCGTTCCGCGTTCCATTTCTGCACAATCTGTTTCAGAACGGTGCGGCGACCCTAAGCGGCGTTGTGGAAGCGTTTCACCAGCGCCAGAAACGCGGGGAATACCCGGACGGCGAGATTACCTTTGTGATGGTGAGCGGTGACGGCGGCATGGATATCGGTATGGGTTCGGCACTCGGCACCGCCCTGCGCGGTCATAAGCTGATCATTTTCGAGTACGATAACGGCGGCTACATGAATACCGGCTACCAGCTCTCCTACTCCACGCCGCTCGGCGCAAAAAGCTCTACTTCCCATGTCGGAAAGACGCAGTACGGCAAGAGTTTCTTCCATAAGGACACGCCGGAGCTGATGACCGCGACCCACATTCCCTATGTCGCAACAGTCGCAGAATCGAATCCGGCCGATTTTATCCGGAAAGCGGCAAAGGCAGCCGCCTATTCCAGGGAGTTTGGCACTGCCTATATCAAAGCGCTGTCTGCCTGTCCGTTAAACTGGAACGACAAGCCGAATCTGGAGCGGAGCGTCATTGCCGCCGCTGTGGACTGCTGCTATTTTCCGCTCTACGAAATCGAACGTGGCATCACAGCGCTGAATTATGATCCTGCTTCGAGCAATAAGAAAATCCCTGTCGCGGAATGGCTGGGCATGATGGGACGCACCAGGCATCTGCTGAAGGAGGAGTACCGCTCCGTGACCGAGGAGATCCAAAAGGAGATCGACCGGCGCTACGACCGGCTTAGAGCGCGCGCCAAGCATCCGCTTCTGTAGACGCGCAGAGAGAATGAACCGGCGGGATGCTGTGTCCGGAAGCTCATAGCCAGACCGGTAATTGAAAGGGCGGCAGGAATTTCTTCCTGCCGCCCTTTCCACTCCATTCCGTGTCTCTTGCCACGCTTTGACACTCCGCGGACACACCCGCGGAGTGCTCAAAGCCTGAAAAGACACAGAGCATCACAAATCAAAAGACAAAAGGAAATTCAAACTCTTCTCCTGCAGAAAACGGAGATTCCCCGTATATTTCCGTAACTTTAAAACTCGCGCCATTCCATCCGTCAATTTTGATCATTCCTTTTACACTTCCGTCTTCTGATGTAAAGTTCAGTTCTCCATTTCCGTTATCCACAAAGCTTCCTTCCATTTCTCCCTGCCTGTAAATAGAGATCACTGCTTCATCTTTTCCTTCCCAATTCTGTCTGGTGAGCAGAGAACTATATATGTCACCGGTTCCCTGATTATCTACAAAGGTTCCGTACTTTGCGGAAACTTCCGGCATAGCAAAGTCTTCCCCTTTTATCTTCGCCAGCTCTCTTGCAAGAACATACGCCCTGTTTTTTGTAATTTCCTCCAGATAAGAATTCTGAAGAAGCGGATACATACTGCCGTTTTCTTCTCTGGAACCTATGCTTAATAAAATCACTTCTTCTTTCATATCTATCCAGTTTCTCTGCTCTGCCAGAAGATTCTCCTTCGTCTGCCGGTCCGCCGAACTACTCAATCTGCTCCAAAGATTATTCAGTTCCGTATCCCATATCGTATAAAGCCATTGCGCGGCTACATTCATTTCGCCCTGCGTTTGTGCCGCCTCAGCTAATGGCGTATACTTTTGTGTGACCTTCTCCATATTCGTCAACTCTTCCTGCAGAGATGTAGAAGCCGCTACTACATCGTCTACATCTTCCTTAATATCCTCAGAATAATCGCAGGTAAAATCTATATTCAGTTCATCATCCAAATGAATCTCATCGTTTTCACTGTTCTCAGGTGTAGTTTGTTCTTCCATGCGGGAATTTTCGATTTCTGTATTCTCTTTACCACATCCGGTATAAATTCCCATGCTTAACACCAGTACCAGCAGAGAGATTATTTTTTTCATATATTACCTCTCCCCATATTTTCTTTTCTTCATCCTGTGTTTCCATTCGCTCTGCAAACTGGAAGTTTTGCATACGTTATTCTTCTAATATTTTTGTAGGGTTCGCATCCGTTACAAATATCATACTATCATAAAGCACCGCAGGAGGTTGAAACATTCGATAACTTGGAGGAAGAAGTCGCATAATGATTGAGTAGCTTTCTCCAAGTGTTCCCATATAGGTGTATTCAGAAGCCTGCCTACCTAGTTCAGAATTTTCCGGGACTTTAGTAAAATCCAACCAACAAATATCAAATCCCGCCAGTTTTGCCGCCTTTGCTAAAGGGTCATGGGAATAAAACACCTGAATTGTACGCTTTTCAGGCGAACGGGTCGGCATATTGCAATGGGTTTTATAAAAATCGGTACCAATGACATAGTAACCATTTGCTGCGTCCTTGGAAAGAAGTTTACCCATCGAGTCAGAACTGCCCCATTTTGCGACATGGCTGTTGTGACCTGTCACAAAGATTTTTTCATGCCCATTTCGCTGCTCCTGCTGTAAAATCCACTGTACATTTTCTGCCATAAATTGATCTCTTAATGTAGCACCATCAGCATTTGTCAGAGTTTGAAGCTCGGAATGCTGCATTAAAATATCTACAAAGTGAATTGCATTTTCCGAACCGTTCTTGCTTTCCAATTCTTTCTTCACTTGCGTAAGGGTTTCAATTCGAGTAGATAAATCGCATTCACTGCTCCAGTTTTCACCTTCCACAAGTTTCTGCAAGTTTGTTGTGTCCACTTCCAGTTCTTTACAGGATTCTTTCAAAAACCTCATGCTGTAAGAAATCCTCTGCATATCAAAACCGTAAAAGCGAAGGTCTTCGCCTTCCAATGCACTTTCATTGTACTGGCGCATATAGGAGATAAGTTCTGCCATCTCTTCCGTTCTATAAATGGAAAATCCAATCGCTGCGGCTGCTTCCTGTGCTGTCCCCTCACCGCCGTGTATATATCGGTTTACCTGCTCGCAGCCGCCGTAGTCACCTTCAAGGGCAAACGCCCTAACACCATTATTTTTTACCATCTGCTTGAACACTTCCAGCTTCAACTGCTGAAATTCTGCATTTCCGTGAGTAGCTTCTCCCAATGCAATTATTTTTGCACTTTCAGGCACAGTTATATTTTCCACGGGTTCAGCATAAGCTAAAAACTCTTCTGGATTCACATTTTTTCCTGTGCCAAAACCTCCAAAACGCATAAATACAAGTGCCGCTAAAGCCATAACACCTAATAATCCAAAAACGATATATCTTATCTTAAATCTTCTTGTCTTCTTATTCTTCATATCTGATAGCCCTTTATAATGAATCAGTTGTCTTACATCCGTTTTCCACGCTTATTGTACTTCACGTAATAGTTCTTCTGCCGTAGTGTTGAACAATTTTGCAAGTGTAAGCAGATTGGAAGTGCTTGGGTCAGATGCTCCGGTCTCCCATTTAGAGACAGCCTGCCTGCTTACGCCGATAGATTCTGCAACAAACTCCTGCGTCATCTTACACTCTTCACGATGCTGCTTCAAAACCTCACCGAGAGATTTCTTGATGCTGGACTTTTCTTTTCTGACATTGCCTGATTTGACATATCTACTCAATGCTCTTATGAGGAAAATTCCCACAGTGATAAATGCCGCTATCACCGCCACCCCGATTAGCAGTACAATACCAAAAACAATAACTCCTAAAAAATCATATTTCACTTAATTACCTCCTTTCGTGACTTCATGATAGCGAAATTTCATGGTTGCTACCACCAACTATCACGATATTTCTTTGGTTGCGAACGGTTGCGGAACTAAAATAACACTTTTTTATGTAAAAGGCATATATGTAAATTAATAAAACAACAAATCCGGATTTTTAAACGGTTTTACCATACCATATCTGACTGGCTATTACAATAACTGCCCAGCCCCGCTTACTATACGCCACCTGTTGTCTAACAAAACATAACCGCGCGAAGCCGATGTCTGAGTCGGCATCTACCCTGTTTTCAATAGCAGATGCCGGCGAGTTCGGTTCGCGCGGTTTTATATTGTCTGTGAAACGGAGAGCCACCAGGGGCTCTCTTCCCATAGCCGCAGAGACGGCGCGCTAGTTCTGCTTCCTCCTGCGCTCCATACGTGTCTCTGCAACGTAAAGTACAAGATATGCCACCGCCGCATACAAAAGCGTGAGTACCATCACAGCAATATTCGGTCCGATGGCAGCTGGATCTGAAAGAGAATGAAGTAATGCCGGAACCATGATGACCATAACCACCAGACCGGCGGGCAGCACTGTTTTCCTTAAGAAATGAACCACCTCATATTTTGTCCGGCAGCCACTGAAAAGCACGCACGCCGCACAGATACATACTATAAGGATGATGGACGGGCAATCCACATACCACCCGATCTTCGCCTGCGACAAACCAAATGTCAGAAAGACTGCCACTGCGAGCAATGCGATTCCCACCAGCCCCTGCCATCTGCCTGCATTTTTATTATTCTGATTCTCCTGCATTAAATGTTTCATATTTTCTTCCGCCTTTCCAAGATATTCTTCGGAAGGAAGCTTCTCACCCGACAGAAGTTCGTTTACATTGATGTCCAGCACCTCACAGAGCGGCGACAGATATGCTATGTCCGGCATCCCGTTCCCGGTCTCCCACTTGGATACCGTCTTGTCACTGATGCCAATCTGTTCTGCCAGTTCTTTCTGCGTCAGACCTTTTTCCTTTCTCAATACTGCGATAAATGTTCCGATCCTCGTCTGATCCATATACTTCCTCCATTTTCCGAACAGGTCGCTGTCCACCGTTCCGAGGGACCTGTCATGCTTTTGTAAAGCTGCAGCTTTATAGCTACACCTTAGTTCACCGACCCGTAAAGTGCAATCCCTTCACCGTAGAATACGCTCTATAAAGCAAAGAAAGCCGCGTAGATTATCTCCCTGCGCGGCTTTTTCTCCTACTCCATATATTCCTGCACCAGCGTCTTATACTGCTGCACCTTATTGGCAATCCCGCCCTGATTGTAGCGGTCAACTTCCGCCGTCACCATAATCTGCATCTTGCGATCTTTTCCAAGCATCTTATTGCCGGAAAGATCCTGTGTGATCTCCGGCATAATCAGCGTAATCTGATATTCCATGCTTCGCAGAATCTGATTCTCATCGATCACATAGGTCGCCGTCATATCCTCGTAATGTGCCTGCTTGTGCTGCTGGACGGATAGCGCCGCCGTCTTCACGGCGTCCCCGTCCGCTCCGCTTTTTTCATAAAAAGCATAGGACTTCTCCACCTGTGCCACCTGATTCTCCCATGCCTCCTCTAAATATTCCTGCGTAAAAGAGCAGGTAATCTCCACAGCCCCGTCCTCTGTGACACGCTCCAGGTCTTCCACATCTGTCCCGTCGTAACCCAGATCCGTCACCATTTCGTAATCAGGAATGACGGTGTTCTCCCGTTGCTGCGGCAGTATCTGCTCCCACTCACCACTCCAGTCAATGTAATGATACAGATTCCTCCCGTCACAGAACTGCTTTAAATAGAGTCTTGTCCCGTCCTCATCCGTCGTGTAGTGTTCGCTTATCCAGTCACCTGTCAGCATATCCGCCCAGGCATGCATCGTCTCTCCTCCGGCGCTTCCGTTCTGCTTCCAGCGATATTCATAGGAAAGCTGCAGATTGTCCACTTTTCCCAAATTCCACATGGCAACCTGAATCTCTCCGAGTTCTCCTCTTCCCGTACTGTTCTGACGCAGTGCGCCAAATATCAGCACACCGGCAAATACAACGACTGTCAGTATCCGCAGCTTTCTTTTTTCCATAGCACTATCCTCTATGCCAGCAATCCCAATGTTTCAAATGCCCGATAAATTCCATCGTCGTCGATGGACGATGTAACCATGTCCGCCCGTTCCTTGACTTCTTCTCGCGCGTTGCCCATCGCAATACCGATTCCTGCGTATTCCATCATCTGAAGATCATTCGGACCGTCTCCCACGGCAATGGAATCCTCTCTCGCAATGCCGGCCGCCTTCAGATATCGCTCCATGCCGGTTGCCTTATTGATTCCGTTGATGCCGATCTCGCCCGCATATTCTCCCATACCTTCCAGGCTGATCGCCACCGTGTCAAAGTAAGGCTCCAGATCTGCATGTACCTTCGCCACCGGAAACGGCGCATTATAATATAGAAGCTTTTCATTTCTCGGATTCTTCCAAGGCTCTTCCGTCAGATGCATGTTTCCAGTGAGACGCACAAGGCGCTCCTCGCTCATCCCCATCTTTCGGTAGATCTCTAAGATTCCTTCACTGCTGCGGCGGTTCAACACCACACCGTCGTCCGCCTGATAGCAAAACAGGAATCCGTTGCCCTCCAGATAATCGTAAACGCTCTTCCTGTGCTCCTCATCAATATATGCGTGATAAATTTCCTTCCCATCGGCGATCACAAACACGCCTGCCGCGCCGACAATCCCGGAAAACCCAAGTTCCAACAGCTCATCATAAATCTGGAAACGGCTTCTTCCCGTACAGACGACCATCTTGTGACCGTTCGCCTTCGCCCTGCGGACCGCCTCTTTGGTAGATTCCGGTATCTCTCCCCGGTCATTGACCATCGTGCCGTCCACATCCAGAAACACCACTTTTTTATGGTTATTTATCATTTCTGCGCTCATATTTTCCTGTCCTCTTCACGATTGCTTTTATGTACATGATATGTTGTTTTGGGGATGGAATCAAGCTATTTTAAACGTTATATGGAAAAAAGTATCTTTATTTTTTCGACTCCCACCTTACCTGTCCTTCCTATAGCCGCCGGATCGGCTGCTATTCTTGCACCCGATCGTATATTTATCAATAATCGTGGCATCATAGAAACTCTACTGTGCTTCCTGTATCAATTTATCTACTATAATTATTTTTTCTATATTTCAGCGGTGATACCGCATATGCCTTCTGGAAACTTCTGATAAAATAGCTTACATTCTGATAGCCGCTCTGCATGGCTACATCCGTAACCGGGATATCGGTGTCCTGTAACAGCTGCTTTGCATGCTCCAACCGCAGGTATGTTACATATTGTGACAGTGTAATATGAAAATGTTCCTTAAAATACCTCGATATATATTTTTCCGAGAGATGAAACTGTTCCCCAAATTCCCTCAGCGATATCTTTCCTGTAAAATTCTGCTGTATATAGGAAACCATCTCTTTTTCTACTGTATTTCTGCCACTTGTATCATTTTCTATTACAAATCCTTTCTTCCACATTTCAAGAATAAATTGTAAAAGAATTATTTTTGTCCTGACCTGTGTCGTTATTTTTGACTCACTTTCATCGTTTTTTGCCTCATATATCTTAATCAGCTGTTCACACAGTTCTTTTGCTGTATCCTTTACTCTTGGACATATCATCAAGTGACCGCTATTTAATGGTTCAAGCAATTTTTCATCTAACATGTCATCTGTACGAAAAGATATATACTTTAACGGAAATAGGAAGGTATAATAATCCACAGTACCTGTCTGTGATCCCATAAGATGCAGATTGCCCGGCGACACCACAAACGCATCCCCTGTTTTTCCAATATAGCTCTTTCCGGATATACTTACCGTCAGAAAACCGCTTCTTACATATATAATTTCAAATTCATCATGCCAATGCACCGGTATCTGAAATGAGCGCCCCGCATTCTCTATATGATATGTGCTAAATGGATCGTCCTTTGTGCCATGTGGTTTGTTTTCCTTCAATTCAAAGTACATATTCTCTCCTACAGTTCTACAAGACTCTTACTTTTCCATTTTCCACTTTTCCATCTAAACACCATTCCAACAGCTCTCGCACACTCATCCGCTGCCATAGCAATATATGCTCCTACAGCCTGAAGTCCCATATGAATTCCAAGAAAATATGTTCCGCCAACTGCAAACAGATACATAAATATCGCACCCATGATAACCGGGAAAATTGCATCTCCACTGGTTTTTAACGCCTGTCCATATACAAGATTTGTCACCCTTCCAAATTCAAGAAATATATCTACTATCAACAGCTTTACCACAAGATTTATCATTTGTGTGTCATCCGTAAATATATGAATGATAAAATGTCCGGACATTGCAAATGCCGCAGAGAAGCACGTTGCTGTTATAAGACCATATATCACAGCTTTCCGCGTACCCCTGTCACATTCTTCAAACTCCTTTGCCCCAATTCTCCAGCCAGTCATAATAGCATTGGCCTGTGCAAGTGCAGCTCCTATACAGTACGAGAAATTTGCTATCTGCATAGTATACGAACGTGCTGTAACATTCATTCCGTCCGCATCCATCTGATTCATAAATCGTACTATCAGTGTCATTGCCACATTATAAAGCGCTGTTTCTAATGCAGAAGGAAAACCTATCTTAACGATCTGCGCAAGTATCTTCCGGGACGGAATTCGCTCCGGGCTCTGCTTTGCTTTTATAAGCACCGCGCCCATGCCTGCTACAATCATTAGATTTACAACCCTTGAAATAACTGTGGCAACAGCAACTCCCATTACTCCCCAGTTAAACACAAACAAAAATACCGAATTAAGTATTATATTAATGAGATTTCCAACAACCGTTCCTATCAGTGAGTGCTTTGTATATCCAAACACTCTCAGATAACTGGAATAAATAGGAATCAGTGCATTTAAAAAACATGCGCCTCCAACAATTTTAAGATATGTTTCCGCCGGCTCAAACAAAGCCGGGGCAATACTTACTATTCTAAGTATTCCACCAGAAAAAACAGCAAGAATAACAGACATCAGGATGCCCATCACTGCATTAAACATCAGTCCAAGCTGTCTGGCCTGATATGCAACTCCAGGTCTTCCCGCTCCGATATTTTGTGACATAACCGCTACCATACCTGATGATATTACGCCGAACATGATGATAAAAACGCCTATATATGTATTTGCTGTTCCAACAGCTCCCACAGCCTGGTCACTTACAGATGATAGCATAAGTGTATCGACCATACCTGAAAGCATATAAAATAAAGTCTCTACGCATATTGGCACAAATAGCTGTGTCAATGTTTTTCTTTCAGCTGCCATATTTTCTCCTCAGATGCTCCTTAGATGCTAATATAATCTATATTATCAATAATACGATATATTTGCATATATTTCTTGTATAATATCATGCAAAAATTGCATTATTTCTACTATGCAGTCTGTGAGAAATCTACGGACCGTCTGACACCGCCCTCAAACTTATAATCATAGGCTGCATCCGTCATGTATACACAAGTCAGAAACGCCGTATCATCATCATGTGGAATGTCGTATGGAATGACCTTCGCAGGCAGGTATTCCACACCGCCAACGAGCTCTCCCTTCCCGTTTTTATGAATAAAACCATAGATATCCAGCTCGTACTGTTTTAGAAATTCTATTTTCTTTTTACAATTTTCAGACGTTTTGTCCCCACAGCACTCACAGGCGATGTCGAACTTGTCTAAGGAGAGCGGCTCTATGATCCCTTTGGTAAAATTTCTGGATATTGTTGGTAAAAAAGGTTTCTCCTCCGGATATATTCCGTTTGCTGCCTGCTCCAGAAAAGACTTCCTGAGCGGACTATAGTATCTTTTTTTCTTATCCAGAACAATCAGTGTGGGAAAAAACATCTTCATTTCCCCCGCCAATAAATGATTGTTGGAAATGTCATATAGATTGATATCTATTTTATCCCGATATTCATTTAACAGCCGGATCATGTTGTCATTCAACGGACATTGATATGAAAAATAGTAAAAATCAAGTACCATACACCTATCCATCATCTCTGATTATAGAAATTTTCCCACGTCATCACATACTCCTTTTCACCGGTAGCTTCATCCAACCCCTCACACCGGATCACAAAGCCCTCCCGCTGGTAAAAATGGATCGCCCGCGTGTTCTTTTGATACACATTTAAACTTAGCTTTGCTTTTCTGTTTTTCACAAAATCCAGTAAAAGTTTTCCGATTCCCTGCGACCGCATCTCATCAGAAACGAAAATACCCTCAATATATTCATCATTTAATCCGATGAATCCCTGTATCTGCCGGGCATCCTCATATACGTAAACCTCTGCCTGTCCCAACAGTTCCTTTACCAGTTCAAAGTTATCCCTCCAGTATTGAGCCGGAATAAAACAATGGGCGTTTAAATTACCTTCTAACCATATCTCGGCAACTCTGCCTGTGTATTCACTCTGTAATCTGCTGATCATAATAAATCCCCTAAATAAACGGTCTACTTTTTCTTATAGCCGCAGTCACAATAAGGCCCGCCGGAGGCAAGCGTGTATTCCCTGACAAAATCCGTCACACCGCCTGCTTCGCTCATTGTATAATCCAGACGGCACATCGCAGGTATCAGACTGGTAAGCCCCAACTCTCCCATAAGTCTGCAGATTCCGCAGCTTGTAAATCTTGCCTCGTATCCGCTTCCGTCTTCATACTCATAAAAGTCCATATTCCACGAATACGGATTTCTGTCGCCCGCTTTGAGTTTTGCCGTATCCTTCATTGCCTTGATATCCGACTCCGAATATTTTTTCTTCCCGCTCATCCTGCAAAACCGCTGCATCATCCCCGTCATCATGGACTTTTTATAATACTCCGTCGCGTCCGAAAGCTCCGGCTGTGTTGGCATATTCAGGAAAAATGCAGACAGCATGGCACAATTCACGATATTCATCTTGAATCTGTCCGCCTTCTCAAATTCCGGAAGTCTCTCTATGAGCTCTCTGTACTTTTTCTTTGCTAAAGCAGTAATTTTCCTGCTTTCCTCTTCATCATACTTCAAAACCTCTGTGAGATTTCTTTGAAAAGATTTGTGAAAAATCATCCACATGCCCATCGGCATACCTGCATATTTCATATAAACTCAACCTCCTGTTAAAATTTCCGCTTTCCACACTATTCCCCTAAAAGCCCTGCCCGCTCCAGATACCACGCCCGAAATCCGTCGAACGTCAATCGGTTGTCCAGATTTTCAATCGGTCTGGAAGCGGATTCGATGATCTCCCGGCAGCTCTTCGTTCTGCGCAGCATATCAAACGTTGGACCCAGCGGATCTCCGTATTTCGCCGCTGTTGCGGCATAAATATAATCAGCTGACACTCTTTTTCAAATTCATCCATCTTCTGCTATCCTTCCGCTGCCGTATGTGCCTGTTTTTCCATACACTGCTGCTCTCCCCTTTATCTTAGCATAAAACAAGCGGTAACACACGAATCTTTCATCCCGTGATACCGCCTATTGTTTCTACATTGACTTCATGCTGCCGATCATCTGTCAGATCTTGCAACCGAACAAATCCATTCCTTTACACCATCTGCACCAGCCATACATTGCTCCGCACCATGCGGTATCCGATCACCACCTTAATCAGCTCGGTCGCCTGCACCAGAAAGTACACACTCACAATGCCAAGTCCTGTAAAACGTGCCAGTACAAACGCGGCCGGCACGACAACGATCCACGTGAAAACAGAGTCAAACAGGAACGTAACCATCGTTTTTCCCCCCGATCGCAGCGTAAAGTACGACGCATGGCTGAACGAACAGAACGGCATGATCATCGCCGATACGGCGATGAAGCTTGTCGCAAGCGCCTTGATCTCCTCCGTTGTATTGTAGATCTGCGGGAAAAATCCTCCGACCACCAGCATAAGACCTGCCACGATCACGCAGCAGAACACACTGAACACGATCATCTTGTTGTCTGCGTCCTTTGCTTCTTCCAGCTCGCCGGCGCCCAGATACTGTCCGACCACGATACTGATGCAGGAACCAAGCTGCAGATAGATGATGTTGAACAGGTTTGTGATTGTCGTCGCTATATTCAGTCCCGCCACTACCTCCAGTCCACGGACGGAATAGCACTGTGTGACCGCCGTCATACCCGCCGCCCACAGAACCTCGTTGAGCATCAGCGGAAATCCCTTCACGATAATCGCCTTCAATTCCTCTCCCGGAATGCCAAATCCGGTATAGGCGCCCTTTAAATACAGGTTCTGTCCGGTATGGCTGTGCGCCCAGACAATAATGATGAACGCCTCAATGTAGCGTGCAATCACCGTCGCAAGCGCGGCGCCGGCAACACCAAGCTCCGGGAACGGTCCGATTCCGAAGATCAGAAGATAATCTAACAGCGCATTGCTTCCCACAGCGACAAAGCTCGCAACCATCGGCACCATCGTCTGTCCCGTCTCCTTGATATTCGTCGCATACGCCTGGTTGACCGCAAACGGAACCAGTCCCACTACCATGATCCCAAGATACTGCAGTCCATACCCAAGCGCCACATCCGTCGCCCCGTCTCCGGCGGTATCCGTCAGATAAAGCGAGATCAGATTGTCCCCGCATGTTAGAAACAGCAGAATGGTAAGCCCCGTCACAAGCAACGCCGCATATAGCTTAAAGCGGAAGGAATACATATGTCCCTTGTGATTCCTCTTGCCGTAATACTGCGCCCCGAAAATACTGGCTGCCGAAACCGCGCCGAAAATCGCCAGATTGTATACAAAAATGAGCTGGTTCACGATGGCAACCCCGGACATCTGCTCCGTGCCGAGCTGTCCCACCATGATGTTATCCAGAAAGCTGACGAGATTCGTGATCGCATTCTGTACAATCATGGGCAGCGCCAGATATAAATATCTTTTATAAAACGCCCGGTCTCCGATATATTTTTCCTTAAATTCTGCTAACTTCATACGTTCTTTTCCTTCTATAGGATCTCTTGTGTGTTTATCTGATCATCTTAACATCTTCCCGCAAAAAAAGCACTGTTTTTTTGAAAAACAGTGCCATTTCCCGCCTGCCGCCCATTGCTGCCGCTCAGAACAGATCCAGCATATTGTCCAGATAGATTTTTTCCCTGACGTGCAGCTGATACTCAGGTTTCGTCATATAGTAGAGCAGGAACTCCAGAATCAGCGCACTGCCAAGTCCCCGCCCCTCGATCTTGAACTGGGAAAATCCCATGGGCAGGTAGATATTTTTTATGGCGTCCGTACCGATAAATCCCGGATTGGCCATCGCTTTGGAAAACAGATAGCCGCCCTCTGCATCCGGAGCCGCGCAGTGATGCTCCGCGCCGCTTTCTCCGAGATTTTTGCGGCTGACGGCTTCGTAACAGCGCTTCCTGTCCCCGCAGCCAAACCAGCAGCATTCATTGCAAAGAAATTCCACTTTGTCCCTCTTCCATCCGGTCAGCGTATCCCACTGCGCGAACGCCTTATTCAGCCGGAAATCCGGCACGACATAGCGGAAATCCTCCCGGTTGATCTCCCCCCGAAGATCCTCAAAATCCGTCAGAACCTTGGTGGTCGAGGAGACAAAGTAGAACCCCGGATACTGCTGCTTTAAATACGCCAGCAACAGATCCGAGTGAACGATCACTCCATTTCCTTGATCCCCGCCTTCCTCAAACAGGGCACACAGGTCATTACATTTCCGGTCCGAGAGATGCTCCTCCCGCAGCAGAGAGTTGCTGAACGTCAGCCGGGCAGAAATTCCGTACTCCCGCAGCAACGCCAGAATCTCCGCGGAGTCGTGATCTCCGAACCCGACGCGGCCTCCGCCCCAGAGACAGTCCGCCGGTGCACCATAGATCGATCCGATGTCGCACCAGTCGTAAAAATATTCCCTGTGCTCATAGAACAGCGGCAGAAACACGCGATACAATTCATAAAATTCAAACAGCCCCGGAAGGTGATAGTATGCGGTATCTTTTTTTAATGAAGCCATATCTGCCTCGTCACCTCGTTGATTCCCGGCCTAGGCAACCGTGATCAATTCGTACTCGCGGGTTCCGAAACCTAAGGCTGCGGCTGCCTCGATCGTGTGTACGCCATGTCTGGATTCGATTCGCTCGAGCAGATGATCTCTGCCCGGATCATCACTCGCATAGACCAGATCAAGACATGCCTGATCAATTGCAATCGGATCTGTCGAAATCAGGATACCCATATCCTTCATGCACGGATCCTCCGCCACTGCACAGCAGTCACAGTCGACCGACATATTTTTCATGACATTGACGTAGACTGCATTCCCCTTAAAGTAATCGACAACGGAAGATGCCGCATCCGCCATAGACTCCAAGAAAGAGTCGTGGTCTGCCGTCCAGATATCTTCCGGCTTTCCTGCGCCATGAATATATGCCTTGCCGGCGGAAGATGCAATGCCGATCGAAAGCTGTTTGAGCGCTCCGCCATATCCTCCCATCGGATGTCCCTTGAAATGGGAGAGAACCAGAAGCGAATCATAATCCGCAAGGTCTTTTCCTACAAAGTTCTTCTGAATGACTTTGCCGTCCGGGATCGCAAGCTCCAGATCCGGTCCCTCCGCATCCAGAAGATCGACTTTAAAGTACCGGCTCCATCCATGTGCCTCCAGCGTCTTTTTGTGCTTGGCAGTTGTATTACGCTCGCCTTCGTATGCGGTGTTGCATTCCACAACGGTACCGCCAACGTAATCAATGACCGGCTTCCAGAATTCCGGTTTTAAAAAATTCTGGTTCCCCGCCTCACCGGAGTGAAGCTTGATCGCCACTTTGCCGTCCAGCTTCTTCCCGAGAAGCTGATACATCTCTAATACCTTCTCCGGACTGATTTCTTTTGAAAAGTATACTTTTTCCATCCGTTACTTCTATTCCCCATTTGTCTTTCATGTATTCTTTTCCAAAGTATAGCACACGTATGTAAAGATGTCTCTTATCTTTTTTAAAGAACGATACTATTTATAGAAATATCTTTTGTTTTTACAAAACAGCCAAAAGTTTTCCCTCATAGGAAGAAAGAATTATCTTTTTTTTCTGCAACTGCGGAACTTCCACTGATGTCAGTGTCACACTGCCGATGCCGGTATTTAAAAATATCAGGACTTTGTCGTCCCCAAAACTACGCGAAAATACATATGCTCCTGTAATATCATTGCAGTAAATTGTCCGGTAATTGCCCTTGCGTAACGCCACATGCTCTTTTCGGAGTACAATCCAGCAGCTGAACTTCTCTGCCAGATTTCCCTGTAATCTGTTGTTTTCTATCTGCTGCTCCATTACTGCCTGCCAGTCCATGGCTGCCCGATACTCCAGCTCTTTCATTCCCTCGATATACACTTCATCCCCATAGAATACCGATGGCACGCCCACTCCCATAAAGAGATAGAAAAATGCCAGCTCCATTCTCTTTCTATTTCCATTGCAATAGCTTAAAAATCTCGGAATATCATGGGAATCCAGAAAATTCATCTGTGCCAGACTCACCTGCCATGGGTAGCGGTAAATCATCTGCTGCATCTGGGCATCAAATTCACTGACCGAAAGTTCTCCCTTTCCAAAAAAATCCCGGCACAAATAAGAAAAAGTATAATTCATCGTAGAATCAAACTGGTCTCCCTGAAGCCAGATGCCTGCTTCTTCCCAGATTTCGCCTATTAGAAATAAATCCTCTTTTACTGCTCTCACCGCATGACGGAAGGTTCTCCAGAATTCATGATTGATTTCATTTGCCACATCCAGGCGCCAGCCGTCAATGTCTGCTTCCCGAATCCAGTAAGTTCCAACATTGCAAAGGTACTCCACCACTTCAGGATTTCCGGTATTAAGCTTTGGCATTTCCTTTACATAGGCAAACGCCTCATAATCCGGCGGATCAGCGTACTGTATCGTTTCCGGCAGATAATAAAACCAGTTATAATATCTTGATGCTTTTCCCTTCTGCCGCACATCCCGGAATGCAAAGAAATCTGCTCCACAATGATTAAATACACCATCTAAAATAACACGGATTCCTCTCTTGTGGCACTGCTGCACCAGTTCTTTTAAATCCACTTTATTTCCAAGACAGGGGTCGATTTCAAAATAATCAATGGTATCATATTTATGATAAGACGCCGCTTCAAAAATCGGATTCAGATAAATGCAGTTAATTCCAAGCTTTTCGATATAGTCAAGGTTTTCACAAATTCCTTTCAGTGTACCACCCAGATGATTCTTACAAATCCGGTCCGGTAAAATTTTTCCATTGCTGTCGCTTTTTTCATCCGGCAAGAGCATATGCCTTGTCGCTTTTTCCTTCAGTTCCCGTCTGTCATTTGCAAAACTGTCCGGGAAAATATGATACATAACAATGTCTTCTGCCCACTCCGGGATATCTAAAATATCCTCTCTTCGAATATATGGAAACTGAAAATATTCTGCCCTGCCACAGGACAGTTTCTCTGCAAATCCTCTTCCATAATAATAAAGGCTTTCTGTATCGTCCTCTAACCGGAAATAATAGCATACTCTGGTATACGGAGATGTAATCTTAACTTCATAATAATCATAAAGCATATCGGATGCCACATGTTCCATTTCACTTTGTTTCACCGGAAGTGGCTCTTCCATCGCCACCCGGTCTCCCCAATACAGCACGCACCGTTTTAAATCGTCCTTTTTACAACGGATTCTTATTACCAACCGGTCTTCTTTTTCTGCAAAGGCAAATTGTGACAGTGGAATATGCAAAATTGCTTCTTTTTCCATTTTATTTCTATCCTTTCACACCACCTGCAGTAAGACCGGATACCATATACTTTTGTATACAGAAGAAAATAATCAGCACTGGAACAGATACCAGGATAGCGGCTGCGGAAAACATTCCCCAGCTTCTGGTGTAATCGCTGGACTGTAACTGATATAATCCACCTGCCAGTGTATAACTGTTTTCATTCAGTAGAAATGTTGTGGAAAACAGATATTCATTCCATACAAAAATAAGTACCATCACAGAAGTTACAATGATTGCCGGACGAGCCAGCGGCATTACTACCTTCCACAGCAGTTGGAAATCCGATGCACCGTCAATTTTCGATGCTTCTTCAATTTCTACCGGAATGGTATCAAAATACCCCTTCATATTCCAGATAGAGAAGATGCACATGCTTCCCGCATAAATAATCACCAGTCCCAGTTTCGTGTCCAGCATATTCATCTGTTTTAAAAGACGGAATAATGCAAACATGGACAGGATCTGTGGGAATGCATTTAAGAGAAGCAGTAATTTTAAAATGCCATTTCTTCCTTTAAAACGGTATCTTGAAAATGCATAAGATGACACCACGGCAAATCCGATAGCAATGACCATTGTAAAGAAGCTTAATACGGCAGAGTTATAAAACCACCGCAAAAACGGCTTCTGCGTCAGTATATTTTTATAATTATCCAGTGTAAATTCCTTTGGAAACAAAGATAATCCAGAGGACAATGCTCCACTTCCCCTTTCAAAGGAAAGATTCAACGCATATAAAATCGGCACCAGTGCCAGCAGACACAGTATAATATAAAAAATATGTAATCCGCTACGCTGTAAAATCTGTTTTCTCTTTTTCTTAGTCATAATTTTCCTCCTTTACCCCTCGATTGGTAAACAGCGAAAATACCATGATGAGGAAAAAGATAATCATGGATACCGCAGAGGACAGCCCATAGTTATTTGAAACAAACGCATTCTGCTGTGCATAGGTAATTACGGTTTGTAAGGTTGCTCCTGAATATGCTCCCTTCTGCATCGTAAGAAGATATACGATATCAAACTGCTTAAATGTGGTAAATGTCGTCATAATAACCGCCGGTGCAATAATTCCTTTCATTGCAGGAACGGTAATATGGATGTTCTTTGACCAGAAACCTGCTCCATCCAGTTCTGCGCTTTCATAATAGCTGCGGTCAATGCTGGACAGTGCACCGTCTATCATCATAATCATAAACGGCAATGCCATCCACAGGTTTAAGGTCATACAGGAGAGAAATGCCGGCACATTGGTGGAAAGGAAATTTACCTTTCCAAAGCCAAGTGCCACCAGAATCTTATTCAGAAGACCAAACTCTGTGTTATAAATGCCTACTCTCCACAAAAGAATGGACACATATGCAGGCATTGCCCACGGAAACATCAAAAGGGTCTTGTATACACGTTTTCCCTTGAAATCTTCTCCTTGAAATCCCAATGCAATAAAATATGCCACAACTACCTGTATCACCATATTTAATGCGGTCCAAAGTAATGTTGTAAACAGTGCTCCAAGGAAACCGGAGTCTGCCTTTAATAATGCCCTGCTATAGTTGGATAGTCCGATAAATTCATAATTTGACCAGTGAAAAAGATTCATATTGGTCAGTGATATATAACCCGTATAAATAATTGGGAATACGATAACCATTCCAATCAATATCAGCGCCGGCATACTGTAAAGCCATGGTGTTAATTTCCGTTTGATCTTCATATACACACTTCTCTTCCTGATTTTCCTCTTTATTGCTTCTAAATAAACTCCTTCTTACTGCATATCAGCAATGGCATCCAATGCCTCCTGCTGATAAGTTTCTGCTGCAGTGTCAATATCTTCCCCGGATTTGTTGACTGCCGCCAAAAATGCTTCTGCCGGTCCCCACATAACGCTCATCTGCGGAATGTTTGGCATAGGCTGTGCAGTTTCTGCCGTTGCTTTCATTGCCATAATCATCTCATTTGCAGCAACATCTGCATCATCATATGCTTTGCTGTTTGCCGGTGCACAGTTTGATTTATTCGCCAGTGCAATACCTACTTCCGGGCTTGCAATTGTCTCTAATGCTTTTGCAATTGCTTCTTTCTTATTTTCTGCTGCATATTTTAAGACACCAATGCTCTGTACACCAGAATATGGTGCCAGTCCGTTTCCATTCGGAAGTTTAAAATCCGCTAAGGATTTAATACCAAGGTCAATGCCCGCTGCCTTGATTCCGGATACCAGCCATGGTCCACCGATGATTGCTGCTGCCTGGCCTTCATTGAATAATGCAGTTACTGTGTTGTAATCTCCATCTGCCTCCAATGCTGCAAATTTCTGATTGTACGCGATAGCATCCTTGGTCTCCTGTGTATTTAATCCAGGATCTGCATCTTTATCAATAATATATCCACCAAAACCATTGATCACCGGTGCCACATTGTATGCGGTAGAATGCTGATTTACCAGTGCATAAGTTCCTGCATCCACATCGGTATGTGCTACCATATAATCATACAGTTCATCTGTTGTTTCCGGCACATCACCTTCCCATTTTGCCTTATTATACATAAAGAGCAATGTCTCATAATAAACCGGCAGCAGGTACTGGGTATCCTTATAATTACCTGCTTCTACGGTCATTGGTAATAGATCTGCCATTACATCCTCACTGATAACATCCGTAATCGGAGCTAAAATTCCCATTTCTGCAAATGTTCCCAATGAATCATGTGCATAAAGGTACATATCCGGTCCGTTGGATTCATCATTTCCATATAACTGAAGCTGGTCGGTCAGACCACTCTTCTTTTCAAAGGTAACCTTGATATTATCCTCTGCCAGTTTCTCATTCGCACAATCTGCAATGGTCTGCATGATATTCTCATCCCCATCGTGCCAGATTTTTACTTCTGTCATTTCATCCCCTGCATCATTTCCAAGTACTTCTGTAGTCTTTCCTTCGTCTTTTCCTGCATCTTTTCCACAACCGGATAATGCGCCGATTGTCATTGCAGTACAGAGCAACAGACTCAACACCCTTTTCTTCATAAAAATACCTCCGTTTTCCGGTTTCTTTAGGAAACCGTTTTCTTTATTTTCTTTTTTTTCATGCAATTTGTTCCTCTTGCTAAGTCTATATCTATCACTTTTTCCCATTGTTTACAACGTTTATTTGTCAAAAACGATTGACTTTGTTAGGAAACCGCTATATTGTATTTGTAAATTTATACATTTTTTTAGGAGGTATTTTATGTCTGTTACCATCAATGATGTTGCCAATGAAGCCGGTGTTTCCAAATCCACTGTTTCTAAAGTTTTAAATCACTGGACCACCATATCCCCAGCCACTGTGGAAAAGGTTCATGCAGCAATTGAAAAGCTTCATTATACCCCTAACTCCCGGGCTGTAAGCTTTGCAAAAGGTGCTACTTCCAATATTGTCTATCTTACCAATCTGGAGAAAGATACTGCTTATCGGAATCCGCATATGTTTGACATTATGTGCGGCGTACACCATACCTTGTCCGAAAACAACTATTCCCTAACGCTTGTCAACACTTCTGAAGAGCACTATCCCGGAGAAAAAGTCAGCGAAGTTATCAAAAGCCGTTCCTCCGATGGTCTTATCATCCACGGCTCTGCCATTAATAAAGAAATTGCAAATCTTATTCTGGATGCAGGCTTTCCACACATTATCATTGGGCATCCGAGTTTTGAAAGCTGCTTATGCTGGGTAGATACCAACCACGCCCTTGCCGGTGAATATGCCGCTGCCCACATGATAGCCTGTGGTTATACAGATGTTGCCTTTATCGGAGAGCGCAAAACCGATTATATTTCTGCCCAGCGTCAAAAAGGATTTATGGCAGGCATGTTAGACAGAGGCTTTCACATTCCGGCTGCCCGTATCGGAAATACCGATTCCAGTTGGCAGCACACTTATTCTGTTACTTCTGATATGCTGACACAGCCTGTACCGCCTCGCGCTATTGTATGTGAAAATAACACCCTCGCATTAGGTGTCATCCAGGCAGTCAAAGACCGGCAGCTTTCCATCCCGGATGACATTGCCATACTTACCTTTGACGTCTACCCATATTCCAGCATCATCGACCCACAGCTTACCATTGTAGATATCAATGTCTATGATACCGGTGTGCAGGCAGGCTCCATGATGATCCGTAAGCTTCAGAACCCGGAGCTTCTCATCCAAAGCTATACAACGCTTCCTGTTATCATCCAGGGAAAAAGCACCAGACCACTGACATAAAAAAGTGCCCTCGACACTCTCAACTCTCCTGACCCCTCATTCATGAATAAGATCAACATCATGCTCTGTTTCGTAAGAAAGAACTCTTGCTCTAAACCTGGTGAGGGTTCTGTCACTAATTGGCTGCTCTCCAAAACTGGTTGTGTGCAGCGCATACTGATAGCGGATATCAAATGCCCTAGCTTCAACGATCTCATCGTCAGTAACATTAAGAGCTTCTTTAAGAATCAGTGGCCCAACAATCACATTGACCGGAGTATTAGGTCTGGATGCTTTTTCACTGTAAAGAACAGAAAAAATATTTTCATCAATAGCAGGAACAACTTTGTCTGTCTGTAAGATGAAAAGTGCTGTCTAAAACAGTAAGCTGTTGATTATCATTTTTAACAAAAGACATATGGATGACCTCATAAAATGCTGCCTGCATTTTACCAAAGAATCCAATATTTTTACATATCGTGTCAAGCTTTCAAGGTACAAATTTATATCAAAGGTTATAAACCTTTTGACACCCCAATCCTATAAGTTAAAAAAAGCCCCGCGTGCGGAACTCTTTGCGCCGGGACTTCTCTTATACATGATACTTTGTCTGCTTTATGACATGCTGTTGACAGTCTTATACTTATAGAGCATCTCCGCATGATTCTGCTCCTCCACCTGAATGTCTGCGAGCAGTTTGCGGACGCCCGGGTCTGCAAACACAAACACGTCGGTATTATACTCGGAAGACACCAGCTTCTCGGTACCGATACAGTCAGTCGCAAGGAAGCAGTCGTTTTTCTTGTCCTCGGACTCCGCGAGAGAGTAGGTGGCGGTCGGGTTATAATTCTTTCCGTCGCTGTCGTTGCAGTTGCAGTTCGGTACGGTACCGTTTAACACCTGTCCCAGCGAATCAAAATGCTGCTGCTCCTTCTTGTGAAGATCGGTGAACAAATTCACAAGAACCGGATCCTTTGCCTCCTTGCTGTATCTGGAATACTTCTCCACGCAGGTTTTCTCCTGGGTCTGAAGATCCTTGATCGCCGCTGTCTCTTTTTCACTTAATACCATCGTTGTTACCTCTTTTCTTATTTTTTTCTATGCTGGTATTATTGGGAAAAAGTTCCGCAATTATACACAATATTTAATTTCCGGTTGACAAATGCGCGCGGACGCGTCTATAATGGCGTTAATCGGAGCAGAACACAGGCTTTGACGGGAAGAAGTAAGAATAAGCGGAACGAACAGAAAGCAACCGGCTGATGAGAGGTGCACGGAAAGCTTATTACGAATACATCCCCGAGCTTCACACCCAATTTGCATGACCGTTCTTTTTGCGGCGATGCGATAGTAGGCTGTGACGTAGCGGCGCACGTTACAAGCGCCTGAGTGTTGTCGGACACTCGCAGAGGCAGACCATGTGAATGGTCTGTGAACAAAGGTGGTAACACGAGTTTATACCCTCGTCCTTTTTGAAGGACGGGGGTTTTTTTGTGCGGCAGCAAAGATCCGGCTCCGTCCGGCTGTTGTACCGCCGCCAGAAAAAGACAACCACAAATACAACCACAAAGAAAGGAACTGACATCATGACATTATACGATGAATTAGTTGCCCGCGGCTTAATCGCGCAGGTAACAGACGAAGAAGAGATCAAAGAACTGATCAACAACGGAAAAGCAACCTTCTACATTGGGTTTGACCCGACTGCAGACAGTCTGCATGTCGGACATTTCATGGCGCTCTGCTTAATGAAGCGCCTCCAGCAGGCAGGCAACAAGCCGATCGCCTTAATCGGCGGCGGTACTGCCATGATCGGTGATCCGTCCGGCCGTACCGACATGCGCCAGATGATGACACCGGAGACCATCCAGCACAACTGCGACTGCTTCAAGAAGCAGATGAGCCGCTTTATTGATTTTTCCGACGGCAAAGCGCTCATGGTCAACAACGCAGACTGGCTGATGGACTTAAATTACATTGATGTTCTGCGCGAGGTCGGCGCTCATTTCTCCGTAAACCGCATGCTGACCGCTGAGTGCTACAAGCAGCGTATGGAAAAAGGCTTAAGCTTCCTTGAGTTCAACTACATGATCATGCAGAGCTACGATTTCTACACCTTATTCCAGAAATACGGCTGCAACATGGAGTTCGGCGGCGACGACCAGTGGAGCAACATGCTCGGCGGTACAGAGCTGATCCGCCGTAAGCTCGGAAAAGACGCTTACGCCATGACGATCAACCTGCTCCTTAATTCCGAGGGCAAGAAGATGGGCAAGACACAGTCCGGCGCCGTATGGCTTGATCCGGAGAAGACTTCCCCGTTTGATTTCTTCCAGTACTGGAGAAACGTGTCTGACTCCGATGTCTTAAAGTGCATCCGTATGCTGACCTTCCTCCCCCTCGAGGAGATCGACGCGATGGAGAGCTGGGAAGGCGCGCAGTTAAACCAGGCAAAAGAGATCTTAGCTTTCGAGCTGACCAAGCTGGTACACGGCGAGGAGGAAGCCACCAAGGCACGCGAGGCATCCCATGCACTCTTTGCAGGCGGCGGAGATTCCGCACACATGCCGACCGTAGAGCTTTCGGCTGCTGACTTTGCAGACGGCGATCTCGACATCCTTGCACTTCTCGTGAAGACAGAGCTTGCTCCATCCCGCTCTGATGCAAGACGTGCCGTTGAGCAGGGCGGCGTAAGCGTTGCCGATGCAAAGGTCACCGATATCAAGACCACCTACAGCGCTGATTCCTTCGGTGCTGACGGTCTTGTCGTAAAACGCGGCAAGAAGAAATTCGTCAAAATCATTGTAAAATAAGATAGTGCATGCTAGAATACAACAAGACAAAGAGGGGACTGCATTTTGCATATCCCTTCTTTTTCAATGATAAAGGAGTATCTGTCATGGAATACCGTGAGGAGAGAAAATATTTCTGTTCCGACTATCAGCTGGAGATCTTAAAACACCGGCTTAAAGCCATCCTTCCCTATGATGTCCATCAGAAGGATTCATCCTATACGATCAGTAGTCTCTATTTTGATACCGCAGACAATCAGTGCTATTACGAAAATTCTGCCGGCGTGGATGACAGGAAAAAATATCGTATCCGTATTTACGATCATTCTGATTCAAATATCCGGTTTGAGATCAAAGAAAAATTGCGTGGAAAAACGAAAAAATCTGCAGTCCCGATCACCCGCAGTCAGTGCGAGGATCTGATTGCCGGGCACTTTCTACCTGCAGATAATGATTCTTCCGTTCTCAGTCAGATTTACTTAAAAGAGCACCTGCAGTTTCTGCACCCTGCCGTCATCGTCGAATACGAGCGTACTGCGTTTACTTATCCGATCGGAAATGTACGTATTACATTCGACCGGAATATTTCCGCAATCGCAGATCCATTGGGTTTCTTTTCGGCACAAAATGCCCGCATCCCTGTCCTGCCCACACATGAGCATGTTTTAGAAGTAAAATACGATGAACTGCTGCCGGATCACATTGCCCAGCTGTTAGAGCTTGACACGTTGACCCAGACCGCCTGCTCCAAATATTTTCTCTGCAGACAGGCGTGTGATATTACCAACCAATTATAAGTATCCATACGAGGAGGTTATTTATGAGCACCAAAGATATCATCAAGAATTCTGTTCTTGAAAATTTTACCGCTGACATTTCCCTGACAAGGGTATGTATTTCCCTGGGACTTGCCGTTGTACTGTCCCTTTACATGTTTTATATCTACCGGATGACAACGAAGTCCAGCTTCTATTCCAAAGAATTTAACAAATCCATCGCCCTGATGTCCGTTATCACTGCTGCCATCGTGCTTGCCATGCAGTCGAACCTGGTCATCTCACTTGGTATGGTCGGTGCACTTTCAATCGTCCGTTTCCGGAATGCCATCAAAAGCTCTATGGATCTTGTCTTTTTATTCTGGTCTATCAGTATTGGTATCATCTGTGGCGCCGGACTCTATGAGATCGCATTTGTGGCTTCCCTGATCCTGACTGTTCTCTTATTCCTGCTCGACCTGGTTCCGACACCGAAGGCAGCGTTACTTCTAATCGTCAACAGTTCCGATGTCAACACTTTTTCCGAGATTGAAAATCTCGTGAAGTCCCACACCAAATCTTTTGATGTAAAATCCAAAAGTCTCACGAAAGACGGTTTGGATCTTGTGATCGAATTTAAGTGTAAAGAAAATGAAGATGCCACGCTCCTTGCCGCACTTCATGAACTTTCCCATGTTACACATGTTTCTATCCTGTCCCATGACGGAGAACGCCGTTTTTAATGATTTTGGAGATTCCGATGAAATTCAAGATTTCTACCTATATAAAAGAACTTTTTCTGTTTCTGTTGCTCGTTGCTGCAACTCTACTTGTCCTGATCGCAACACACAAGGCATCACATACACGTACGATCGTGATCAACGAAGTGTGCAGCAACGATTTTTCTCTGGTGGAAAATTCTGCCGGGAAATATGCTGATTATATTGAACTCTATAATGCAGGCGATACAACCATTTCTCTTTTAAACTGGACCCTGCATACCGGAAAAAAAGATTCAGGAACGTACACCTTTGGAGATATCCGTCTGTTACCACAGGCTCGTGTGCTGCTGATCCATAGGGATGATGCCGCATCCGACACAGACACTTCCAGTATTACCGTCTCCCCGAAGGATTCCTTTTCTCTGGAAATCCCATGCTCTGTCGCCAAAGATGGAGACACGCTCTATCTGCGCAATTCCTCCGATAAAACAACCGACTACGTGACTGTTCCTGCTCTCACCTACAACACCGTGTATGCCAGAGAGACGGACGGCGCGGACACCTGGAAAATTCTTACCGGCACTCCCTGTACGGACAACGCATCTGCCTCTGCTCCTTTCTGGGCGGACAGGGATGACGCGCCCGCAGAGCCCGCTTATCCGTTAACCGATCTGTCACTCCCTGCGGAAGCCGCAGATGCTGCCGTTTTGTCAATCTCCATCCCGGAGGACTCTCTCTATGGCGATGACGGTATTTTTCTCAGCGAAAACAGAACTCTCTCCGGTCGCACAGCGGAACGGGAATGCCAGGTCGATTATTTCTCCCCGGATCGTTCCAATGAGAGTTCGTTTTATAGCGGACTGCGTGTGAGTAAGCGATCCAATAATCTGCAGTGTCTGGATTTTAACCTTTATGCACGGGATATCTACGGAACGGATACGTTTTCCACAGATTTCTTCGGTAATGGTATAGAACATGACAGACTGCTCCTTCTTCACGGAGCAGATAAACAGTATCTGCTCTATACGCTTCTGGCACAGCAGAATATACAGACTGTCTCCTTCCTCCCATGCAGTGTTTTCCTGAATGGCACATTTTACGGAAACTATTATCTGGCAGAACCTGTCGATGAAAACTATCTCAAGTCTTCCTATGGTGTCTCCGGAAAGAATCTGACCATACTTACCGAAAACCAGCTGACATACGGTTCTTCCTATGGACTGTTGGAATACCGCGCACTCATCGCAGATGCCACAGCCAACGGTCTGACCGATCCTGCTGCCTATGAAAATTTCTGTGAAAAGATCGATATTGACAGCCTGATCAACTACTATGCGCTGCACATTCTTCTGAATGACAATGATTTTTCACCTTATGACTCCTGCCTTGTCTGGCGGAGTGAAACAGTTGATCCGGGAAATACCTTTTCCGATGGAAAATGGCATTATGAGATCACCGGACTGTCCCGGGCTCTCTTTACCCAAAACAGCAATACTCTGACCAATACATTTTCCCACGTGCAGGATACTGATCCGCTGTTTGAAGTACTCCTTCAGAACCCCGATTTCCGTGACCGGTTTTCGGAATACTTCACAGATCTTGCTGAAAACCGGCTGAACGAGGCTGCGGCAGAGGCACTCCTTGCCGGCACCACTTACCCGGAAGAGGATACAGACAATCTGGAAGGCGAATTTTCGCAGTTCTTCCGCGACCGCTCCGTATTTATTTTAAGCTACCTGGAAGATCTCCTCACAGAAGAGGGACTTTCCGATTAGACAGGAGAAAGAGGATACTCTTATGAAATCATTTGATCAGATCAAAAAATATATTTTTGTACTCCCCGCGTTTCTTCTCTTAGTGGGAATTCTGATGGGAATACAATATTTAAACACAACACCCGCACTTTCGGATGAAAGCTCACAGACAGAGTATGTGGATGACTGCTGCGTCACTTTTTCTGCCCCCAGTGGCTTTTACGATGATGATTTTTCACTGACATTATCTGCACCGGATGGTTTTTCCATCTACTACACGCTGGATGGCTCACTTCCGGATGAGACCAGCGAGCACTACACGGCTCCGCTTGCCGTCACAAACGTTTCCTCCCCAGAAAAAAAGTATGCAAACCAGACGATATTTTCCGTTGCTGGCAACAACGTGTCCGGCGATGTGCCCGACCAGGCTTATATCGTCCGGGCAGTTGGAATCAATGATGCCGGTGTATCCACCGATGTTGTGACCGAGACCTATTTTGTGGGCTACGATGGCTTTTATGACGGTTACTCCGTTGTATCACTCATAACGGATCCTTCCAACCTGTTCGATTCCAAAACCGGTATTTATGTTCTGGGAGATTCCTACTACGAATCGGGAAATGAACTGGATGCCAACTTTATGCAGACGGGAAGTGACTGGGAACGTCCGGTGCATATTGACTACTTTGATATGGATAAGACCTATGCCTTTTCACAGGAAGGTGGAATCCGCATCAACGGAAACTCTTCCCGCGGTGATTCCAGAAAAAGTCTCCGCCTGTATGCCCGAAAAAAATATGACGGAAACAGCCTGTTCACCTACCCGATCTTCAGCAATAACATCTATCCCAACTCTGTTATCCTGCGCCGAGGAACGTTTATTAATCAGTTTCTTCCTTCGCTCGTCGCCGACCGTAATATGGGAACCCAGGATTATGTTCCATGTGTTGTATTTATTGATGGGGAATATTGGGGAATTTATTATATGATTGAGCGTTATGATACAGATTATCTGGCGGGGCACTACCAGGTCGATGACGACAACGTCACGATTTTAAAAGACGGGGAACTTTTTTCGGGATCTGCATATTCTCTGGAAGACTATAGACAGCTTCTGGCTTATATGGATGCAAATGATCTAAGCATTTCAGAAAACTATGATACTGTATGCTCACAGTTGGATATCCAGAGTTATATTGATTATTATGCAACCCAGATCTATATCAATAACTTTGATTTTTCGGAATCGAAAAATCAGGTCATGTGGCGTTCGGACAGCACCGATGCTGCAAACCCCTACGCCGATGGAAAATGGCGTTTTTCCCTGATGGATGTCGATCTGTCTCTCACTTCCTTCGGCGGTGTCGAAAACTATGCCACAAACAGCTTTTCCGATACAGAATCAGCTGTCGTAATCCAGACGGAAGAGACGATGTTCAAATCCCTGCTCGCAAATGCCTCCTTCCGCCAACAGTTTGTAACGACCTTCCTCGACCTGGAAAACCAGAACTTTTCCTACGCGACCGTGCGCGCGGCGATGGATACCTGTCTTGGCTATATCGACGATCCTGATATGATGGACGCATACTTTGCCAACCGCCCCGCTTATATCAACGACTCTCTCGCAGAAACCTTTTCCCTGACAGGCACTCTCGTGCCCGTGACCCTCTCGGTCAATGACGCCTCTATGGGAGAGATCCTGCTGAATACGATCACACCGGATCTATCCTCCGGCAGCTGGAGCGGCAACTACTACACCGACTATCCTGTCACTGTCACAGCAGAACCAATGGATGGATACCGGCTGAAGGAGTGGGTGATCAACGGAGAACACATCACAGACCCTTCCACCAGCGTGACTCTGTCCGAAAGCGGAGCCGATATCCAGGCTGTGTTCGAACCGCTCTCCTGATAAAGACCGGTTCGTCCCCCTCAATAATGTAGCATCTCGATCAAAAAGAGCCATGCCAGTCCATAGTATGTCACCACAGCAACCAGATCGTTCACCGTTGTGATGAGCGGTCCGGATGCTACGGCCGGATCGATATGGATCCTGTGGAAAAACATCGGGATCAGCGTTCCCACCAGGCTTGAGATCAGCATGGCAAGGATCAGCGCCACTCCGATACAGCCGGACACCGCAAAGGCAAACTGCAGCGTTCCCGACTTGAAAAAGTAGATGTAACACCCGATCAGGATAATTGACATCATACCCAGGATCAGGCCGTTGCTAAGTCCGACGCGCGCTTCCTTAAAGACCAGATGCACCTTCTGCCCGGCAGTGAGATTTTCATCCATCAGCACACGGATCGTCACAGCCAGAGACTGCGTTCCCACATTTCCCGCCATATCGAGAATCAGCGACTGAAAACACATGACAATCGTCAGCTCCGCGACCACGTGCTCGAACATCCCCACGACGGAAGACACGACCAGTCCCAGTCCGAGCAGCACAATCAGCCATGGCATACGCTTTTTAATACTGTCTTTTAGCGGCTCCTCCAGATCCTCCTCCGCGGTCAGACCGGCGAGCATGGCGTAATCCTCGCCCATCTCGTCATCAACCACCTCAACAATGTCCTGCGAGGTGATGACTCCGATGATCCGGTTCTCCTCGTCCAGAACCGGAATGGAATCCTCCGAATAATCCTTGATCCATTCGATGCAGTCCGCGATCTCCTCCGTTGCATACACAAACGGATACGATACCACGATCAGATCTTCCAGATTCGTGTCCTCTCGCGCGATAATGAGATCATTCAGACTGATCGCACCGCAGAAGATACGGTTCTCATCTACAATGTAAAGTGTGGATATGTTGTCATTATCCGCCGCCTGCCGGATCAACTCGCGCATAGCCTGCTTTACGGTCACATTGGACGGAATCTCCACATAGTTGGTGGACATCCGGCTTCCGATCTGCTCTTCATCAAAAGAGTCGATGAGATCTATCTTATGCCGTATCTCCTCATCGAGCAGCTCCGTCAGCGTCTCGCGTTCTTTTTTGTCCATCTGGCGCAGCAGATCGGCAATTTCATCCGCGTCCATCTCCGAGACGACTGCTGCCTTTTTCTTCATATCCATCTCTTCCAGATACGACGGAATCTCCTCCTCATCGATGTAGGAGAGAACCTCTGAGATCTCCTCCGCATTTAAAATGCGGTATAAGCGCTGCCGCTCGGTCGGATTCATGTCTTCGAGCGCCGCCGCAATATCATTCTCATGATAATCCAGAAGTCTGTCACGCATCACCTTCGGGGATGACATTCCGCGTACAATCGCCTCGATCTCTTTTTGATATTTCATCTGAACTTCCGTCACATCTTCCAGTTTCTTTTTCTCTGTCATCTGCTCTTTCATGCAAGCCACCATTTCCTTTCCGATGTTGTCACATTCTGCCGGGACAAAATGTGCACGCAAACAACGAACGCCACGTTATTTATGGCATTCTGATACAGACAGCGCACGGCTGTCTCCTTGTTTTCGGCATGATTTGATTATGTTGTCTGGAAATATTGTCTGTGAATACAGAGCATAAGAAAAAAAGATATCCTCGATAATCGTTCTTCGATCAAAAAATGGCAGGCAGACTGCCGCTCATTCTTTCCCCACAGACAATATGATTACTTCGTCCGCAACTGTCGTCAGTCATGCTGCCACCTCCATTCTTATTTTAATCCGTTGCTATCCTAACATATTTGTCTCAGTTTTGCAACGCACTTTTTCTGCCAGCCAGGTTCGCACCAGCGGAAGCCAGCTCTGGCACTGCTCCTGCACACCATAGCCATCCACATTCATGGATAACTCCGTACAGGTCGATAACCCGTGTCCGCCTGCTGGATACATGTGAAATTCCACCGGCACATTCACCTTGCGCATCGCTGCGATAAGCAGCAGGGAATTCTCAACCGGCACACAGTCATCGGTGAACGTGTGCCATAAAAATACCGGCGGCATGTGCTCTGTCACCTGCTTCTCCAGTGAGACTTTTTCCATCATCTCCTCCGTCTTCTGTCCCTTTAACAGAGCTTCAAACGATCCCCTGTGTGCATACTCGCCAGACGTGATAACCGGATAGCAGAGAATCAGTCCCGCCGGACGCAGGATCTCATTTGCCACGCCGGCTCTCTCGGAAAGCCAGGATTCGTGCCAGAATACGCCCAGACTTGCCGCGAGATGACCTCCCGCGGAGCATCCCTCTACATAAATCTGCTCTTTCTTAACACCCCATTCCGCAGCGTGTGCATGGATCAGCTTCATCGCCTCCGCCAACTCTAAAAGCGCTGTCGGGAACACCGCCGGCGCACAGGAATAACGCAGCACGGCAACATGGTATCCCATTGCGAGAAACTGTACTGCCATCGGCTCCGCCTCCCGGTCCGAGGTCCATTCGTATCCGCCTCCCGGACACAGTAATATGAGCGGCCGCTCCTTAATCCGAAGCTCCCTGCTCTTTTCCTGAATGTAGATACAAAGTCTTGCACCCGGCTGGGATCCCTCCACCTGTATTGTGATTGTTTCTGTCAGCATCTGTCTATTCTCCCCGTCTTTTCTTAATATACAATCTGGTTCCGCCCGTTCTCTTTCCCATGATAAAGCTTCTGATCCGCAGCACGGATGATCGTTTCCATATCCTTCTCTCCGCTATACTCCTCCAGTCCAAATGTCATGGTGACATGAATCCAATCGCTCTGATAAGGAATGCCCATGCCGCGGATTCTCTTCAATATATCGTGAAGTACCTCATTCGCCTGATCGCCGTTTTTATTCTGAAATACAAACAGGAATTCCTCTCCGCCCCAGCGGCAGACTTTTCCTTCCTTTTCCATCGCCTCCAGAAAAACTTTTGCCAGTTCTTTCAACACCATATCCCCGGCATCATGCCCGTAGGTATCGTTTGTCTTTTTGAAAAAATCGATGTCGCCGATTGCAACTGACACATATCCAATCTCTCCGGACGCATATTTTCCGGCGATTTTCTCCAGATACGACCGCATGCTCCAGCGGTTGTACAGGCCGGTAAGCGGATCGATGGACGCCATGTGTTCCAGCTTCTCATTATATTTTACAAGCTTGTATTCCATCTCCTGCGAATCTCTGGTAAACACGATCATGATTGCCGTCAATTCCGCAAAAATAGCAAGCGTATTGATAATCTGAAAAAGAACACCGGTATCCACAGAAATATTTGTCACCGGATCATACCTGTTCGTATAGGCATACAGAAAAATACGGTACGCACATGCCAGTGCCGCAGCGCCGATCTTCATTCCCATCGTTCCCGCGCTCACGGTAAAATTGAGAACCAGAAGCACAAACACAAAATGTTGTACACCGCAGTCCCAGCCATACTCCCAGATAAAAATCAGAATCCATAGCGCCATCAGCGCCTGCGAAAATATCGATGCAAACTTCGTATGATTCAGATAGGTCGTGTAAAAAGATACGAGATAACATCCTATACACACCAGGCAGATCACCGCTGAACGGATATCCTTAATCGCGCAGAATACAGCAAACAGGCTTAAAAAGTACAGACACAGCATCAATGCGCTGATCCGTAGCGTAACCGCCGTCTTCTTCGTCTCGTTCTCGCTCTGCACGTCTTTTAATACAAAGTCCTTTATCTTTTGCACCATAGTACAGTCCCCTCCCCCAGAAAACCGTCCTTTCTCCATAGTTCTATCATATACATTTGAAGTCTTTTTTTCAAGGTTTTCCTTATATCTTAAGTACCATATATTGTATTCCAAAAAACATTGCATCCCCTGGCGCAACGTCATTTCTTTTTCTGATCTTGATGTAAAATAAGATAACATGTAAAAAGGCGTACGATTTCTCGTACGCCATTACTGACCCAAAGGCGACTGACGGATTTGAACCGACGATCAGGGAGTTGCAGTCCCACGCCTTACCACTTGGCTAAGTCGCCCTATCTCTCTTATATGCCTATTATATGCAGCTTCCCGTCATTTATGACAGATCACTTCTGCCGGGAAGCATCACATCAGACACACAGAGATTTTAACAAAACCATTGTCTCCCGTCAAGTCATATTTTTAAAATAAACAGCATCTGCCGCCTACGGCGTTCCAAAAACAAATGTCACATACATCGTTGCCTGATCGTAAGTTCCGTCTTCCTTCGGATCAAGCACTGTCTTCGTCAGCATATATTCCCCGTCCGTCAGCGTGCTGTACAGCCACTCCCATTTGACATCCGTGACCATGCTGCTGTGCGCCGGAATGGAATAGACCCCCTCGTTAAACCTGTAATTGGGAACCAGCGTCGACACGTCCACCCAGTCGCTCCCGATATATTTCTGCAGATGAAAATCGGTTCCGTACAGAATCTCCTCATCCGTATAATTTGAGATCGTAACCGATGCCTTTCCGCCTTCCACACGGTTGATGTACATTGCGTAAGGTACTTCCCGTTCTGCCTCCTCCGTATCCTCGATCGGTACAACCTCCGTTTTATTTCCACCGCAGGCTGTCAGCATTCCCATGCAGATCATCGCGATACAGCCTGTTATCCATAATTTTCTCATGAATCTTCCTCCGATAACGTCTTCCTTTTTATTATAACCGATAAGTGCATGGTTTGTCTCGAAAGATTTTCTTATTTATTTTACTTGACAACTTTACTTGTCATACATATAATTATTTTGACAAGTAAAGTTGTCAATGCATGGCTCTTTGTGTCGCAGATGTCACAAGCAGCCTCAACCGTCGATGGAACGGAAGCTCTGGCTCCCGGTTTCTTCAACACACAACGTCTGCGGAATTGGAGGATTATATGAACGAAGAAATGACGCCGGATTATATGACCGGCACACCCAATACTGTCTGTGCAGATGCCAGACGACAATTTTCCCGCATCGGTCTGATGTTTCTGATTGGAACCGTGCTCATCTATGGAGTTCAGTTCGGCGCAAGCGGAATCGCAAACGCGATCAATCCGGATCTGCTTTCCAGCACGAGCTACGCGCTTTTGATTGTTATGATTCCTATGTATGTGATCGCCATGCCGGTCATGGCACTTCTGATCAAGAGGATTCCGGCTGTGACCCTTCCCAAAAAACACATGACCTTCGGTCAGTGGCTGATCGCTTTTCTCATGTGCTATGGTGCCATGTATGTGAGCAATTATACCGGTCTTGTCCTGACACAGTTGATCAGTATCCTGAAGGGAAGCCCGGTAACAAACACCATGCTTGAAGTCGCCACAAGCTCCAATCTCTGGGTGAATCTGTTTATCATGGTACTCTGCGCCCCGGTTGCCGAAGAGCTGATCTTCCGGAAGCTTCTCATTGACCGCCTTGTACAGTACGGCGAGGGCGTAGCTGTGCTTTTCTCCGGCCTGATGTTCGGACTGTTTCACGGAAATCTGAACCAGTTCGTCTATGCTTTCGTTCTCGGCCTGTGCTTCGGCTTTATCTATGTCAAAACCGGCAATATCCGCTACACGATCGGGTTACACATGCTGGTGAACTTCCTCGGCTCTGTACTCGGTGTGGCGATCTTGAAATGGCTGGGAGATGATTTTCTCTCCGTCGCTTCCGATCCTGCAGGCATGATGTCCTACATGACAGGAAACTTTGGAAAACTGATCGTTTACTTTATTTACATTTTCCTTTTGCTCGGCGTGGCGATTGCCGGTATTATTCTCTTTATCGTCAATCTGAAGAAAATCCGGTTCCAGCCGGGAATGAACACGATTCCGAAGGGAAAACGCTTTTCCACAACCGTATTAAACGTTGGAATGGCCCTCTACATGATCGTCTGGATCGTGATAATCATTGTACAGCTCTTGCAATAATGAAAAAAGCTGCCGCAGGTATCCCGTTTTATCGGTTCTATTCCTGTGACAGCTTTTATTATGCAATATTTACTGCTCTTTCCCGCAGCTTCTCTAATTTTCCACGGTCTGCCCATCCTGTGCATTTAAGATGCTCATAAATTCTTCCCCTGTGATGGTCTCCTTGTCATAGAGATATTTCGCAAGTTCATCCAGCTTTGCGCGGTTGTCCTTAAGGATCTTCGCCGCCTTCTCATGCTGCTTCCTTACCAGTTCCACTACTTTTCTGTCGATCTGTGCCTGCGTGTCTGCTGAGCATGCCAGGGATGCATCGCCGCCAAGGTACTGATTGGTCACTGTCTCAAGCGCCACCATATCGAATTCTTCACTCATACCATAACGGGTAATCATCGCCCTTGCCAGCTTGGTCGCCTGCTCAATATCGTTAGAAGCACCTGTTGTAACACAATCAAATACCACTTCCTCCGCGGCACGACCGCCTGTCAGCGTTGCGATCTTGTTCTCAATCTCTTCCTTATTCATGAGATAATGTGTACCTTCCTCTACCTGCATCGTATAACCCAACGCACCGGAAGTTCTCGGAATAATCGTGATCTTCTGTACCGGAGCGGAATTGGTCTGCTTTGCCGCTACAAGGGCATGACCGATCTCGTGATAAGCCACCGTCCATTTTTCCTTGTCTGTCAGAATCGCATTCTTCTTCTGATAACCGGCAATGACAACTTCGATGCTCTCTTCCAGATCCGCCTGTGTCGCATAGGCTCTGCCATCACGCACCGCGCGCAGCGCAGCCTCATTTACAATATTCGCCAGCTCCGCTCCGGATGCCCCGGACGCCATTCTGGCAATCTTGTTGAAATCCACATTATCCGATACTTTGATCTTCTTTGCATGTACCTTAAGAATTGCCTCTCTGCCGCTTAGATCCGGCAGTTCTACCGGTACACGCCGGTCAAAACGTCCCGGACGCGTCAGTGCCGGGTCCAGAGACTCCGGTCGGTTCGTTGCCGCCAGGATAATCACTCCTGTGTTGCCCTCAAAACCATCCATTTCCGTGAGAAGCTGATTGAGTGTCTGCTCACGCTCATCATTTCCGCCCATATTTCCGTCACGCTTTTTGCCGATGGCGTCAATCTCATCAATAAATACGATACATGGTGCTTTCTCTTTCGCCTGGCGGAACAGGTCACGCACCTTTGAAGCGCCCATGCCGACAAACATTTCCACAAATTCAGATCCCGACATCGAGAAAAACGGTACGTTCGCCTCTCCGGCGACAGCCTTCGCCAGCATCGTCTTACCGGTTCCCGGAGGGCCGACAAGCAGAATACCTTTTGGCATGGATGCACCAATCTCCCGGTACTTGTCCGGATTATGCAGATAATCCACTATCTCCGTCAGATTCTCCTTCGCTTCATCCTCGCCTGCCACGTCTGTGAACTTGATTCCCTCCGAAGACTTTACGTATACTTTGGCATTCGACTTGCCCATACCGAACATCATCGCGTTCCCGCCGCCGCCGGCTTTGTCCATCAGACGCTTGTACATAACCTGGCCGATTATCATGAAAATGGCGATCGGCACAATCCAGCCCAGCAATGCGCTTAAAAACGGAGACATCTGCTCTACAATCTGACTTGCAAACTCCGCTCCGGAATCATGAAGCCGCTGTACCAGATCCGGATCATTCATCGGACCCGTCTTGTAAATATTTCCATCCTTGTCCGTAAAGACGATCTCACTCTCATCGATCTCGACTTTTGCAATCTTTTTATCTTCCGTCATGGTCATAAACGTTCCATAGTCCACTTCCCTGACCTGACGCTCTGCCATCCACGGAATCGCCATAAAATTCAGCATCATCAACAGCAGAAAAACCATAACATAATAGAAGATCAGAGGTTTTTTCGGTGTTTTTACTTCATTCATACTGACTCCCCTTTCCTGTTTATTCTCTTATATATTGTGATAATTTTAACACGGTTTCTAAACAGTGTCATATTATATTTTTATAAACAAATCTAAAAAATTTGCGATCCGTTTTCCACACAATCCAGATGCAGAGTGATTTTTAAACAAAAAAAGATCCCGAAAAAATCTTCGAGATCTTTACAGAGGCGACTGACGGATTTGAACCGACGATCAGGGAGTTGCAGTCCCACGCCTTACCACTTGGCTAAGTCGCCATATTTAAGCACGGACAGAATAATGATGCCCGCTTTACAAAATTACTGATAAAAAAACTCCCCGAGTAGGACTCGAACCTACGACAGCGCGGTTAACAGCCGCGTGCTCTACCGACTGAGCTATCGAGGAATACTAACTGAAAGATACAAAATGACACAAAATGACGTAGCTAGTACGTCATTTACTATATAACAAAATTGTTATAATTGCAATACTTTTTTAAATTGTACCTTCAAAACTTCATACAGAAATCATCCAACAAACTTTTTGGTCAAGCCCTCGATCGATTAGTAACAGTCAGCTCCACACGTTACCGTGCTTCCACCTCTGCCCTATCTACCTTGTAGTCTTCAAGGGATCTTACTCACTTATGTGAGGGATATCTCATCTTGAGGGGGGCTTCACGCTTAGATGCCTTCAGCGTTTATCCCTTCCGGACTTGGCTACTCTGCCATGCCGTTGGTCGACAGCAGATACACCAGTGGTCCGTCCATCCCGGTCCTCTCGTACTAAGGACAGCTCCTCTCAAATATCCTCCGCCCGCGCCGGATAGGGACCGAACTGTCTCACGACGTTCTGAACCCAGCTCGCGTACCGCTTTAATGGGCGAACAGCCCAACCCT